>Ga0315279_10000015_pt1 | contig 401447 bp, 453 predicted proteins | sample YL17G06_20_MG_FD_203694 | JGI IMG/M metagenome (GOLD analysis project Ga0315279, IMG submission 203694) | Sediment microbial communities from Yellowstone Lake, YNP, Wyoming, USA - YL17G06_20 | ecosystem: Environmental > Aquatic > Freshwater > Lake > Sediment | place: USA: Wyoming | collected... | reverse complement strand
AAACCTATCATCTTTTACTCTTTCTTCAGTTATACTTCTTTGAACAAAAGGTTTCACATTTTTTACACTTGTTATATATCCAGCAACCAAGTTCCTCATCTTTCTCGATGTAAAAGAAACAAATGGTTCTAAAGCTTTCTTATTGTCTTCAAAGCTTCCAGTGAAAGACTCTGGATGTTTTTCCATAAGCTCTTTACCTATGTTTTTCACAAATGTGGTTTTTATTCTACCCATCCAATCAGCATCCCTCTTACTTTATTGCTTTATTTAATTAGTTCTATGCAATATTTAATTAGGAGAATTAAAAATGGGAAAGAAATATCATACACATAAAGTTGGGAAGAAAACATACAGTCATAGTAAAAGCACAAAACATAAAAAGGGATAGGTATATTGCTCATTGCACAAAATTTTACTTGCAGATATCAATAGCTTTTATTAATAGCCAATATGTGAGGTAGAATTCGAGCTTGTAATAATTATTTCCTTAATAACGCTTTGAGTTGTTTTTTAATATATTAATTCCAAGGTGTTCACCTGAGGACATAAGTAACATGTTTTATAAATATCCTTTCAGACCCGTCTTCCCTTTTAGATGTCACAGCTTTAGGGTATTTTTGTTTTAATCTTTCAAACTCTTCCTTCGTAACATCTTGAATTTTTTTATCCTTCATTCTCTCACGCCTTTAGGAATATAATAAATCGATTGCGGAGTTGAAATAGTTATTTACCAACGTCCTAATTTAATTGATGATTAAGTTTGAAATCCACAACATGGTAATCACAGTTCAATTTTCAGATAGGATAGACCTTGGTAAATTAGCCAGTAAATTATCGAGCGGTGCCGAATATTTTCCTGATAATTTCCCAGGTTTGGTTTATCGTATGAAGAAGCCGAGAGCAAGCTTTTTGATATTCTCTTCAGGAAAGGCCACATGCACTGGCACTGCATCTGAAAAAGATGCAAATGAAGCGATAGAGAATATGTTAAAATTATTGAAAGATTTAGGGATTGATATAAAAATTCTTAAAACTGAAGTTCAAAACATTGTTGCATCAACAAAACTGGATACGAGATTTAATATAGATAAGATGGCTTTTGAACTGGAAAATTCTGAGTATGAGCCAGCAACATTCCCGGGTTTGGTGTATAAAATGAAGGGGAGTGTTACTTTTCTTATATTTGGCACAGGAAAAGTAGTTTGCGTTGGAGCAAAATCTACCAAGGATATTAAGGAATCGTTTGACCGTCTTGTTAAAAAATTGAGAAAGTTTAAAGTACAAAAATGATTTTTTACAGCTGTAAATAAAATATCTCCTAATTTACTTGAAATGCGATGGACTTCGTATCTATTTTTAGAATTTTTATAATCAAAAAATTAATCGTAATTATGATTAAGCTGATAGTTTTTGATTTGATGAATACTCTTGCTTTCAAAAATGTCAATTACAGTGTTACTGATACATTGCATGAAATTTCCGATTTACCTATTTCACGTCAAAAGTTTGCGAAAATGATGGAAAGGTCTACTGAAATACAAAAATGGAGATCGAAAAAATCAGCATACAAGAACTTGTGCATAAACTTGGGGCTTCAGCCAACTGAATCTAATATCAAACTTTTGCTAAAAATAAAGGATAGAGCGGATTCGAAAGTTAAACTCTTCGATTTTACGTTGAAGTTGTTGAAAAAAATACGAAAGCAAGGTTACAAAATTGGACTAATCACAAACAACAATGTATTTCAGAAGAAATATGTCCAAAAAACTTCTATACTGAATTTCGTCGACTATCCTCTATTTTCACATCAGGTTGGAGTAGTCAAACCGGATTTAAGAATTTTTAGAAAAATGATTAAAATAAGTGATTGCAAGGCAGGTGACATATTGATGATTGGCGATAGTTTGACTGATGATATAATTCCTGCTAGAAAATTAGGAATGAAGACAATTTATTTTAAAAACATTGTCCAATTGAAGAAGAATTTAAAATCATTCGATATAGAAGCGTGAATTTTTTACAGCTGCAAATAATATCTCTCAATTTACTTCAAATTCGACGGATTCTGTTCCACAAAACCAATCATAAAGATAAGCTTAAAAATGTAGAAATTGATTTGTAAATTATGGAAGCAGAAAAAAAGAAAGTTGGCGTAATAAGCCACTTTTACAACAAAATAATGGTAGCTATTGTCGAACTAGAGGATACTCTCAATCAGGGAGACAGCATAGAGATAGCAGGACCTACTACTCATTTGCAGCTAACAGCAGATTCTATTCAGATTGAGCATAAAGATGTGACTTCTGCAAAAAAAGGTCAGTCAATAGGATTGAAAGTTCCAGAGCCTGTAAGAGAAAAAGATGTAGTTTATAAATTACTGCAATAAATAAAGAATAGTATGCCAGTAACTAGTCCAAGAGATTATTTCTTAAATACTCAAATTGTTGTGCATGCAGGCGGTCTTAGCGAAAGATGGTTTCAAGTTACTGGAGGGAAGATTCACAAAGCACTAACAGAAATCGGCAAGAAGAAAAGGCCGGTGATTGACTGGACGCTTATTCCTTATGTGATGGCAGGGGCGAAAAAATTCTACGTCACTTTGTGGCATCAGCCTCAATCAATAATAAACCATTTGAAAGAGATTGAAAAAAATACTGGAATAAAATTTACTGTACTCGTGGAGCCTGAAGACAAAAGAATGGGAAGGGCCGGAGTAATAAAATATTATTTGGAGGATCAGACTCTTGAAAAAGACAAGCCGATTCTCACTATCAATTCTGATGATGTTTTGAAGATTGATCCAATTGAGCTTGCAAAATTCCAGTTCGGGGGAATCCAGAAAGGGTTTTTTGCAACAGACATTGGCTCATCGACAGAAATCAGCCAGTTCGGACGAATAAAATACGATCCAAAAACCAACAAGGTGCACAGTTTTATAGAAAAACCTGCTTTTCGAGTTGGAGAGAACGAACTTGTGAACACAGGAATTTTTTATCTTGATTCGAAGTTGGTCAGGCATTTTCTTGATATAAAGGAAAGCGAATTTCCAGTGGATCTCGAGAGATCGAAGATGATGCAGGAAAATATTGTCCCTGTGATGAGAGCTGTTGATTTGGTTATGCTTGGAAAAAGCTGGGTTGTTCTCAATACTCCTGAAGATTACAGAAGAGTGAAGAATTTTGATTTTGAAAAATTCTTCGACATAACTAATGTTGAGCGTTATCTTGGAGAGTACAAATCTCAGCAAAATGAATAAACAAACTTTTAAAATATCTAACTGACTATTTCTTATCATGCTCCCATCGTCTAGCCCGGTCAAAGACACATACCGAAAGGACACGAGCTTCTCGAGCTTGTAACATGGGTTCAAATCCCGTTGGGAGCAAGAACTTCTACTCTATAGAAAGATTTTCGAGAAATAAATTCTTAATTAATAAATTATTTTGTAGTATTTATGGCATCTGAATTCAGAAAAATAAGTTTTGCAAAACTTGATAATCGATTACGGAGCATTCTATCAAGTGATGAAAAATCTCGTGTTTATGTGTCTATCCAACTCGCGAAATTTGTTATACCAAAGATATATGCCGAGGTGTTGGAAAAAGAAGGAACTATTTTTGATTATGAAATTCATGAGGGAAAAATTAGTGGTTATGTACCTGCAGCTTATATACAATTACTCGCTCAAAGAATGGAAATCAATAGTATAACTGCACCATAAATTACGACTTTTTTACAGTTGTAAATAACAGCAAATTTTGGAGCACTTTACTTTTTGATACCGTGCTCTTTGGGAGTAATATACCTTGAGATATCTGGAGGTATTTTGATATTATTAGAAAATCATTAATCAGAAACCTTGAATTAATTTCCAGCGCGCTTACAAAATTAATTTATAATATACTACTCCATTTTTCTTATTTGTTTTTTCAGAAATTTTCTTCTGGTTCACAAGAAAAGTTAAATTTTTCTTAATAGAATTCAGGTTAATTGTTCTTCCGATGTCTTCATTTACATGATAATTTATAGCAAGAAGCGACATGGAAATCCCAGACTTTTTTAATATCTTCAGTATCATGGGTTCCACAAAATTATAATCTGGATTTCTTCCTCTCATAATTAACTATGGGTTCATAATTAGATAGCCATGAGAAATGCTGTTTTCCGGGGTTTTTTAAAAATATTTAAGCTTCACTTCACAACAAATTCTCAATATGCAATAGATTCTGCTTGTAGTAACTCATATTTAGCAAATCTTTGCGTATGATAAAAACAAAAAAATGGTGAATAAAATGGGATTTAGAGATAACAGATCTGGTGGTAGAGGTAGAAGCTTTGGCGGCAGAGGCGGAAGCTTTGGTGGACCACGCGAGATGCACAAAGCAATATGTGCGGATTGCGGACAAGAAACTGAAGTTCCTTTCAAGCCAACTGAAGGAAGACCTGTTTACTGCAGAGATTGTTTTTCGAAACATAGAACGTATTGAGTGGCGCGTTTCAGATAATCGAAAGTTTGTAAAATTTTTTATTTTTTTAAATTTTTCTAAGGAAAGCGAATTTTCATTGAAGAATTATAACTTGCTCTGTCTTTGCTTTTTCTTCGTCCTCTGGCTTCCCGAGGAACTTTCCTGGTAATGTTCGAATGATTTTGGATCGAAGGAGCAGATGCTTCTGTGGCGATTATAGTATGACTTCCTGACCGCTCTATGACAGTTCCTGCAAATCATAAAAACACCTAGAATTAGGCGAACCACTTTCTCTTGCTGAATTCAGAAGATTCCATCCTCGTTACAATCTGCATGCAGTTGCAAGTAGACATGTTGTGTATGTTCATCCCTCGGAAGGAGCCGCAGTTGTTGATTTTAGTGAGCTGGCCGCAATAGGCACATTTAACCTGAATTCCTGTCATAATTACCGGTATTAACTACGTTTTGTTTTATAAATAATCAGCATTATGAGAATTCTATGATTCGATAAGTATTTTTTCCTTTCCTTTTTTCAAAAAAATCAAATTTTTCTTTCAATTACATATTTGCAGTAATTGTATTCTCGCACATTTCATTTGCAGAAAATTTCATAACGCTTATTAGGCAGAAAGTGTAAAATAAAAGATTAAAGTTTTGGTGAAAATCATGAGTTACGAATTGAGAAGATTGAAAGGCAAAGAAGTTGACATAAAATACTGGAATTTCTATAAAGGCTGGCATGCTATGCATGCTCAAGGAACTTTGCTGAGTTATACAAAAGGAGAAGCTCTAACTATCAAAAACGAAAATGGGAAGGAGACTGTGATAAACTGGAAGTTTGTTTACTCTGTCGGAGAAAAATAATTTAGATTCTAATTAAATTTAAAAAATACGTATCAGGTTTTTCTCTGATTTACGAATTTGCAGTAATTGCATTCTTTTTGTCTGAGGCTGTTCCAGATTTGAATAATTTTAAATATTTTTCAATTCATCAATAGAGCATGACCATAAGATTTGAGGATCCTTCTGAAATTGCAGAAGCTTTTATCAAAGCAGGATATCATAAAACAGACGAAAAATTTCTGAACCCCTTCAATTTCTGCGCGCTCGGCCCAGCATATTCAGTGGGTGAAGCTTACATAAAGAAATGGACTTTGGAAATGAAGAACAAACAAGTGCACAGATTGATAGTGTCTATTGGAATTTCACCTCTTGGTTATGTGAGAGTCGATATGTTCCCTATTTCCATTGGAGGAAGTTACATCCAAAGTTCTTGGAAAGCTGCAAGCCAGGCTTCTAAAGAAGCAACTGACAGGAAATACTGGTTAGGAACAAGGACTTCGTATTACATTTCTCCGAAAGGACTCACTCTTATGAATGTTGAAAAAATCGAGCGGAAAACTAGAACTATTGACGAGGTTGATATTGCTAGTCAGATGGATATCGATGTTCATGCCAAGCGTATTGGCTTGTATAAAAATCATCATGAACATAAAGAATGATTTTTCAGTTCGTATTCACAAATTTCTTTCAATTACATATTTGCAGTAATTACATAAGTGAATAGCGGTTAATGGGTGTTATAAGAAATTACTTTTTCAAGAATCTGAAGAAACAGACTGAAAATCAAAATTCATAAGTGAAGTAATGACAAGACAGAAATTCCAAGAATGAAAAAGAATACCAAAGTAATAACCAGTGAAATAAAGGCTTGAAAAAGAATAACAAGCAAAGCTTTGAAAAGACTAAATTCTGTGTTGTAAATTTTTGATATAGAATAAGCTAAAATACCGATATTTACAATAAAAGTAATCCCAATAACAATTAGGACCGCAGTTAAAATTCCGCTTAAAGTTCCACTAGATGAGGGCAGAATAGGAACATGTTGTTGTGTATAGCGAGATAAAATTGTAAGTATTATGATCATTAAAACAATAGAACCCACGGCAAAGGTCCAATCTTCTCTACTTTTCCAATTAATTGCCATAATTAATTTTAGATTTTCAGTAAGTTAAAATACTTGTTTGAAAATTTAATTACCCTCAGAATAGATTATTATTATGGGTTTTCTGAGATTTTTGGGTGGACTGTTTTTAGCACTTATTGGAGGTCTTCTATTATTATTAACTTTTGTTTTTGGTATATTTGCTGTAGCTTTTGGTGGTGCTAGTGGATTCGCAAGCGCAATTGTAGCTGGGATAATTTTTTTTGTTATGTTTATTGGTGGCTTATATCTTGCAGCAACAGGTTTGAGAAGAAACTTAAAAGTAGAGATTGTGAAAAATGAAAGAGAAAAAATCAAAATCATAATTTGTCCTAAATGTAATGAGGAAAATGATGCTTCAACTAATTTTTGTAAGAACTGTGGTAGGCAATTGAAAAAGGAAACTAAACAATAAAAAATTAAATTGGGTTATTGAAATTTGGTAAAGTTCATAAAAAATTAAAGTTAAATCTTTCTTTTTACCGTAAACAATTATGGAATCCGGAACTAAGATAACAGCTACCATAATTTTGTTGTTTTTAATTTTAATTGGAATCAGTTATTTTGCTTATTTCAATATTCGACCTTTGTTACTGCAAACCGAATATCCTCCTTCTATTTGGGCAACTATTCATGGCAATATAACTTTGACAAAAGATTTTTTAGACAGTAATTTGCCTCGACCTGAAAATATTCTTATCTATCTACCTACAGATCCGAGTTTCCTTTGTAGTAGAGGTATTCCTCTGCAAAACATTGGAAACATAAATTGGTCAAGCAATAACATTACTGGCAATTATTCTATCACTTTTTCATTGCCTATTCCCGCAATTGTCTACGTAACTCCTGATTGTGAAGGTTGCAATCATCAACAAGTCAACATAGATCAAAATGGAGCAAATAAAGAAGTTGATATAATATGGGACAGTCAAAGATGTCCAGAAAGCTCAATCAGCGTAAGCAACGATCCACAAGAAGTTATAACACAAGTCGACAAAGGTTTTGTTCTATTGGATGCGGATGCTACAAGTTTATACAATGGATTTAACAAAACACAACAAGATAGTATTGAAAGCGATATTGGACAAGGAAAAGGATTCATCTCTAATATTGCATTAGGAGATACTGGAAATCAGAAATTAGTAGACGCTTATTCTGCATTATGGTATTATTGGAGAGGACTCTATAAAGAAGAAGCATTTAAACTAAATAATTGTGTAGATCAAATTCAAACTATAATAAATGAACATAATGATTCTTTGTGCTACATTATGGAATTTTCTTCAAATGAAACTTTTTCATTTCATAAACAATCAGCAAATTATTTAGGATATCTTAATGATAATCCACAGAATTATAACACAGTAGAAAGTTTAAAAAACAGCATCACAATTCTTTCTTCTAACTATCTAATGACGGAACAATTGGCTGTAAATTGTCAGACAAATCTTGATTTAATAAATCGAACTTTTAATTTTCAGACTCCCTATTGCGAAGCAAAAAAAGCGACTTTCAACTTTTTCAACTATGTTCCGATTGTTTTGTCAATTTTAATAGGCACTTTCTTTGGATTGATTCTTGAAAGTAGACTTCACTTGTTTACTAAAACAAAAATCAAATTAAAAATTATGGATCGAAAAATTGAAACATGGATTAAGGATTTATCTATTGAAACTAAAGGTTACCTTATCATTTATTTTGTATTGATTGTTGGTTCGATTTTTACTCAATTTTATTTTCCACAATATTTAGGTTACTTATTTGTTGGTTTCATTGTTGCTGTTATTACTCATATTTTCAAAAGAATTGAAGAAAGTAAAAAACATAAAAAGTAAATATTTATTTATCCTCTACCATACTTCGATCATTGTTGAGTTATCGATAGTTTATTAACCGATTCTTTTTTTTGTATAAAAGAGAAGCAATACTTATTGGAACAAAAATAAAGTCAAAACATCCAACTAAAACTCCTGCATCAAGAATACTAGTTTGCCAAAAGACATAACTGTTCGCAAAGAAAATAGTTCCCACATAAGAATTATTTATCAATATCAAAACTGAATAGATAAAGAAAATTAGTGAAGTCATTGTTGTAATTAAAAGTATTTGTTTGAAGTATGGACCTAACATATCTTTTCTTGATGATTGAAATAGGAAACCAATGACAACTAAAGAAATAGCACCAATTTGCAAACTCTCAAATGAATCAAAAAATAAATTTGGTCTTATTATTAAGAAAAAGGATATGAATCCCAAAAACAACAGTGATTGAGAAAATAAAAATCTGTACAAAAGATTTTTGGTGAGTTTTTCCCAAAGGCTTTCTTTATTAAAAAGTTGTGTAGTTGAATAAAAACCTAAAACTAAGAATAACATTCCTGATATCCAATAAATTAAAGAAATAACTGGATTTGGATATTTTCCACTCATGATTTCCTGAGCTTTAGTGACACAAGAACTATTTTTACACATGTATTCACAAGTTGTCACATTGGAAAGCGAGCAAGCAGGATCCCTATAAACTAATGTATTTGCATCTAAACACATCCAACCTGAATTGCAAGGATAAGTAATGTTTGAAGCTTGATAATAGCTATTTGCTATCAACAAAAATCCAACAAATAACATCACGAAACCTAAGACAAGTGATTTACTAATTCCTCTATTCCTCATAATGAAAGAATTAGTTAGCAGATATATATTTTTGTTTAATGTATTGTCAGTTTGAATTTAATTTCATATAAGGTAACTTAGAAGACACGAAATACAATTCAAGCAATTCTGTTTGGTGGTAAATAACTTATAAACCCACTGCATTCCGACAACGATATCATGGAAAAATATCTTGGAGATCAAATTACCGTATATCTAACGGTAGATCTTCACGAAAGGATGAAGAAGTTTCCAGAGATAAGATGGTCTGCTATCGGTAGGATTCTTTTTGAAAAGTATCTGGAAAAGCTCGAAAAAGGGGAAAACGTGAGGTCATGGACCAATATCTAGGGCACAGAATAATAATCAATTTGACCGAAGATCTTTGGGACAAAATGAAAACTCATCCGGAAATACGCTGGCCTGTAGTAGGAAGAGAACTGCTCACAAAATATCTGCAGGAAATTGAAATGAAGAAATAAATTTAAATTGGCTCACAGTTGTAATATCATGGTGTTAAGTTTTTTCCGAAGGAAAATAAGTCGTAACTACTCTTTCATCTACATAACTATCTGTGCTGTAAATCAAATTGCTGCATCCCAATTTGACACCAGCTTCAACAATGGCAATTTGTAGCCGCTTTTCATCAGCAGATCTCTTGACTTTTCTGATCAAACGGTAGACTTCCGAGTCCTTTATTCCTGAAGATCCTCTTCCAAGAATAATTCCATACATCAAATCGCTGACATCTGCCCAACTCACAGACATATTTTGAAATGACACATAAAACTATTAATATCTTAGAAATGTTTAGGAAATGCAACAAATAATTTGGTTTAAATCTTTACATGATGCATAAAAATCATGAGATGTTCGTGCTGCTATAACTCAAAGAGTGCTATAGGATCGCATTTTTTGGGATATAGTAATTTGAGAAAAAATCCAATAAGATATGCTGTTCGCTATAGTTATGCTCTTTATTGATTAAATTTTTTGGTACGCTACAAAAAACAACTTAATTCTTCATATTGATAATTCCTTAATTCACACTTACACAGCTGATATGCTCAGTGCTTTTGCATTTCATTTGCCGGTATTTTACAGGGAGAAAACTCCTTCTTATGTAGTTTAATTTTGTTCAAAATATCTTTAAATCAATTTCCTGCCGTAGATTTATCTATGGAAGCGGCAAATCAGACAAAAAGGGCAGTTTATCTGGACCTGCACGGAAATTTAAATTATGGGCCTGATTTTGCTAGAATCATGGCTCGCACAAAGAAAGCAGTCGGTTTCATGTACTATCCGGGCATGGGAGAAAACAGCAAACAAACTTTCTACCAAGCTTATGCAAGATACATACTGGATGATGGTAGTTCGTATCTTCGACCAGATGCAAAAATGCTAATTGAAGGACTGAAACAATTGAAATATACTCTGGTGGTGTGGGCAAAAGAAGATGTGAATGTTGTAACAAAAATTTTAGCCAGAGACAGAGTGTTCGTGAACTGGATTGAAACAGATAAGGGAACTTTTTATTTCGAGAATGACTTTTCAAAGCCTTCTTCTGTTCCTAAAGCAGAGAGAAGCATGAGCCAAATACTTGCGGATTCCAAATTCGTAGTCGAAGCAGTAAGCGGCAATGAAACTGATGATCTTGATGATGTGATCAATTCAAAAAGAAGCGATATAAAACTGTTTTTCGGATTTGTGGAAGACAATGAAAAATACAGATTCTTTGAAGGCAGACACCGAAGAGCGAACGCACGATTCGACATGGTGCTTGATAATTCGCTGAAAACATTGCTTACTGTTTTGCAAAAATCTAAATGAAAGCTCATCCAGAAATAAGATGGCCTGCAGTAGGAAGAGAACTGCTGACAAAATATCTGCAAGAATTGGAAAACAAAAAATAATTTTAAATGGGTGCAGAACTGGGATAACAAAGATCTCTCTGTATTTCCACATCAAATTCTTCCTCTTTAAGCCCATCATGAACAGCCATGACGCAGCCATCTTTTATTTTCTTCCTTCCGAATATTGGAACATACGCACGATCCAGAAATCTTTCAGGGTCTGACTGCAATTGTTTCTGAAGCCAAAAAGGATCCATTACCTAGCTTACTTTTTGCGGCTTGTTTATAGGAAGCAATTTCTTCAGCGGAAATTCTGAATCAATTCCATAAAGATCTCGCTTTAATGATTCCAATAATTGCCTTTCTAGAGAATGATTTAACTTTTTCTCAAACGACACATCTTCATAGCTCCATGTAAATTCTCCTCCTAGTTCAACTTTGGTAGCTCCGCTTTCTTTCAAATATGATGAAAGTTCTCCGATATGCTCTTGCATCATTTTATCGCCTATCCAACTGCCGTCCAATATTTTTGTTGCGTCTGGCAAGTCAAAGGGAATTTTTTTATGATCCTGAAAAATAACAGAAGGCTGAGACCAAACAGCATTTCTCAAACGTAAAAGATATCCGCTATAATCTCCATATAAATCGCAAGCGTAAATTGTTCCGTTTGCATATCCTGGATGAACTGCAACTAAAACATCATCATTCATGTGATTTTATTGAAATGAAATCTTTATTAATTATTTGATATCTGGAAGAAATTGAAGCAAAGAAATAAATTAACCAATATATCTGGAAGCATACTTCCTCTTCATCTCAAACAGTTCACGATCAAGCTTCTCATCAAGCTCTCTCTGGCCTCTGACAATAGCTTGCAAAGGTCTTTCGCTTGTGACAATCGGACCTTGAATGACTGCACTTGGTTTCATCTCATCCAGTTCCCTGAAGCCGAGCGGATCTTGTTTTCTTACAACTCTCGCGGCCATTGAGTTCACGTAGTTCATAACAGCAATCGGATCAGCACCTCTCGCAATCATTGAAATGATTTGATTCATATCATCATCAGCAACAGGTCTCAAGCCAAAATACGCTCCTGCAATTCCTTCCACCACAGTATTTTTCATGCTTATTCCGATTCCAGGCCTGCCGGGAGCGTACCTATCCCTGCGAATCATCCAGTTTTCTTTGCCAGTGACCATAAGTTCAGGATTTCCGCTGGCACTTATCCCAGAATAAAACCACGATCCTTTTGGCGAGACATCATAATTACTTATGTATCTTTTGAAAATCTCTCTTTCTCCTAGGACTTCTCCGCTCATCATTACATTTGCTGAAGAAAAGAATTTAAACTTACATCCAATTTGACTTGTTCTCAAAAATATTTTTGGTTACGCTACAAAATAATTAACACTCATTTCTCGCCCATTTAGAATCAAGTTAAAAAGCTTTTGCTGACAGATTAAAATTAGAGAAAATGGCTGGGCAAAAATATTTCTGCAAACAAGATGGAACAGACTGCACTCTTGAAATTTTTAGAGTGTGCATGAAATTCTGCGACCCCTATGAAAGGGCTTGTGCGACAAATAATCCAGGGACGTGCGGTTACAGGAAAACCATCCTATCACAGAGAAATAAGCGTACCGTTCATTCTGTTTAAATTTTTAACTGTCTGATATGTTCAATATGTGGCACCAAAGATTGAAACCGGAAGGGCTGAAAAATTCGATTCTGAGGAGAGTGCAAGAAAGACTTGGAGATATGTACAAAAATCCGGAAGTCAGAGAAAGAGCCGAACGATTTGCATACAATTTTGCATACACAGCACCGATGAAGAGAATGAAAAAAGAGTACATGAATCTGGTGAATGAAGGCTCGGACTACGTTTACGGTTCAATAATCAAATAAAGGAAATAAAAAAAACTCAAATAGTTTTTTGTTTTCAATTCATTAATCTTTTAGTTTCATCTTCAGCAACTTCGGCCAGATAATCAAGTGTATGAAGAAAACTGCAAACAATCAGCAAACGATTCTTTCAAAATATTTTTGGTACGCTACAAAACATTTGCCGCAAGCATTTGAGCAAATTTACCACTTAATAAAGTTGACAATGCTCTTATGACTAGTCTCTCTAACTCTCTTACGGTAAAGATGATTGCCCGAGCGCCACGCTTAAATATCTTGAATCGCAACTTTCTACTTAAGGGGATTGGATGAATGAATATGAAACTTATCTGAAAGCTGATCTGTCGCATTTTATCGACGAGTGGATTGCTATAGTGGACGATGCAATAGTTGCGCACAATAAAGATCCAAAGAAAGCATATGAAGAAGCTGTTAGAAAAAGTCATGGTAAAACTCCTATGCTGGCTAAAGTTCCAGGAAAAGAAATCCTGGTAGTCTAAAGTGATTTCTTGCCGAAAAGTTTTGATTATCGAGAAATTCCAAGAAAGGAACCGCTGAAACCAATACGAGTTCCAACAATTCCTGTCACTCTAAAAAGCAATGGCGAACAATTGAAAATAGTAGCAATGGTAGACTCAGGTTCTGACTTGCTAATAATTCCAAAGGGTATAGCGGAAATTTTGAAATTAAAACTAGATGAAAACAAAAAAGAACAAGTAGTTGGATTGGGTGGCGGTGTTGATAGTTACGATACTACAGTCACTATCACAATTCCTTATGAACATGAATCCGTGGCATTAATCGCACATGCCAGGATTGTTCTCACTGATGTTATTCCTCCGCTGTTGGGCAGGAAAGGTTTCTTTGAAAGATTTGAAGTTACAATTAATGAAAGAGAGAAATTTGTGAAAATTAAAGATTTAGGAAAATATTAAAAAACTACTGACGAAATATTTGGAAGAGCTGGAAGCAAAGAAGTAAAAAAATAGTAAGAGGATTTAAAGTTTTAGTTCAAATTTGAATTATGAAAATGGCAGACCTTCAGCCGCACAAGCTTGTCAACTTGAGGTCACAGCTGCAAACGCCGACTCTGATGAGGATAGACATCAACCTTCCTTTTGAAAATGGATACATTGCCCAAGATGCAATGAGGCTTCAAGTATACGCGCATGATTTGGAATTGTGCTCGCAGTATGCGGGATTAGTTGTCACAGCGCATCAAGGAAGGAAAGGCGATGAGGATTTTTCAGACTTGAGACCTCACTACAAGCGTCTGTTTAAAATGCTGCCGGACAATGTCGAAATAGTTTTCGTGCCATACGGCAAGGTTTTCACAGAAGAAACAAAGCAAATGATAGGAAATCTTAAACCGAAACAGATAATACTGCTCGATAATGTCAGATATTTTGATCATGAAAAGAAATTTGACCCTGACGCAAGTCCGTACATACCATTCTTCAAAGGAGTTATCAAGACATGCGTCAATGATGCCATTCCTGCTTGGCACAGAGCTGACTCAAGTCTGATGTGCCTTCCGTACATTGCACGCACGTATGTAGGAATGAGATCTTATTACGAACTTGGAATTATAGAAAGAATAACTGAAAGCAAGGCAAGCAAAGCACTGATTTCCGGAGGAAGAAAACTTCAAAAGGTAACAGATTTGCAAAAAATATACAAGTCTGGGATAGAAGGATTTACAGGAGGCGCCATAGCACAGGCAATTCTCAGAGCGTCCGGACACGATCTAGGAATCGAGAACAATAGGTTCTTGGAAAGAATTTTCTCTGCAGAAGAATTCGAAGACGCTAAACTAATCGCATTTATGGGAGTTCGGAATCCTGTAGATTTCAAGGTGGTTGAAAATGGAGAGACAAGAAATATCAGCTTGGAAGACATGCACAAGAGTCGCGGAATGATAATGGATATCGGAGATGGAACAGTTGATAAATATTCTGAAGATCTTCAGGCCAAAGAAATAAGAATAAGAGCTGGACCGTTGGGCGTTTATGAAAAAGGATTCAAAAACGGAATCGAGCTGACAAGAAGAATTGCTGGAGACGGATTAGTATTTTTGGGAGGAGATACTTCGCAGGAAGTAGTTGAGAATGGACTGGATCAACATATCATAAGCACTGGCGGGCAAATTCTGATTAGCGGAGGTTCTGCGCTTCACAGATTGGCTGGAGGAGATTTTCCTTCGATTAATCTGATATTAGAAATGTATGGGCGCTAGAATTTGAAAGAACTTTAGTCAGGAAATAAATTTCTCAACTATTGACAGAATTGCTTTTCTTCTCTTCGTTGTCGTGCAAATACTGGCAATAGACTCCTCTCATATCCATCAATGCACGCTGCTCATTGGGAGCATACCTCCCACACTGAACTTTCTTAAAATTATATATCAATCAACTACGAGTTTTATATCTGCTCAAAATCTCTTTCTTTATGTCTTCCATCTCTCCTTCAGAAAAATCTCTTGTAAAGATCTGTCCTTTTTCAAAAACAAACTTTATTTCATCAGGGTTTTTAATAGAACTGCGAAATTTTTCATAGATGTTATCTGCCAATGAAGCTAAATCTGTCAAAGCTAACCCCGCAGACCTTAAAGTAGTGATGTATCGTCCAGCCAATCCATCTTCTCTTAAAATCGCTTCATAAAATTTATCCCATGCCTTCAGAGTTAGCACTACCATAAACCATTGTTATGAGTAAAAGTTTAAAGGATTTAGTTTGAGTTGAATGCTATGCCCGTTGGGAACACTAATTTTTATTTATTTCTTTTCAAATTCAGTAAATTATTATGAAACAAAAGAAAACAGAAGAAAAAATTGAAGAAACAAACGAGACGCAGGAACAAAAAGATGTGAAGCTTGCTGAGTTTCAATTGAAGGAAAGTGCTGTTCTGCTCATCAAGAAAACGAACTACAAAGGGGAAGACAGAATTGATTTCCGCGTCTGGCTGAATTCCGCAAAGTACAAAGGACCGACGAAGCAGGGATTTGTCCTGACAATGGACAAGATCGATGCGTTCGTTGATGCAGTCAACAATATGAAAAAGAAACTGGATGAACTGAAATGAAAAGCAGGGAAAGACTTATTCTGGTTTTTTTAGCAATTATTTTCTTGATTTTTATTTATCTCTCATCTTCGATAAAAATAGATCGAAGTTCTGTTTTTCCTTCTCATGACAAAACTTTGGTAATAAAAAACAATTCATTGACATGAAATAATTTCATTTGTAAAACGTTTCGCATTGATACATGTGTATCATTTTCAAATGTGATACCTATCACATTCAATTTAAATTAAATTCAACTTTATCTCCGACAGAAATTTTATTTCCAGAAGTATAATTCGCATTCACTTCAAGAACATATTGAGATAATTCATTCGGACCGTAAGAAGTGCAGTTCAAAATAAAACAAGGCTGTGCATTCTGCTGAATGTAAACTATTGTTTTGTTGGAATCAATCCAAATCATGTCCAAAGGAATCGATGTGTTGAACATCCAGAATTTGTATCTGCCTGCATTATCAAAAACAAAAAGCATTCCCTGATTTTCCGGAAGACTTTTTCTCCCCATCAATCCCATGATTTGCTTTGTTAAAGTATCCACAAGTTCTGCATAAACGATTTTATTTCCGACTTTAACAGGAATAAAACTGGAATTCTTCATTCCGATCTTTGAAGTAAGAACAATGGCAAAAGAAATTAAAATAAGTATTCCTGCAAGAATTAATTCAGTCTGCATAGGAATAATTTATTAACTCTGCAATTTATTATTTCAACTGCGGGGGTCCCGTAGCCTGGTCAATCGGATCGGCCTTAGGAGCCGGTGGCTTAGTGCCTTCGTGGGTTCAAATCCCACCTCCCGCACTTGTATTACAATTTGTAACACATTTTTGGGGAAGAAATTTTCTGAAATTTCTCTTTTGTCAACCTTTTGACCTATTCTCTACTTTCAGGCAATCCAATTATTGCAGTCGACAATAGTGGATACATTCCATAAGCATACTCAAACAATTGCTCATCCGTCATAGTCTTTACGGAAGTGGGTTTCACCATTTTCTTAATAGAACGAGGAAGTTCTCCAACCGATTTCACAAAGAATATTCCATCCTTCCATAAATAATTTGTAAATAGATCATGATTTCTTACAAGAGTTCTGTGTGTGTAAATTCTCTTTGTTAGACTAGCAGCCTTTTGAACATTCATTCTGGCTTCATAAACACGGACCTTTTTTTCCAGCAAATGCCTTAGAGTATCATAAAGGGAGTTGCCTTCAGGTCTTTCCAGAGAATCATTCTCAGCCTTGATAAGTCCCAAATTTCTGCACTGATCAATTGTTTGATTGATTTCTTCTATGGTCGGTATTTTTCCAGAGGGACGATAACTAATTTCTACAGCAGCATATATAGATGGTCTTGGAGCTTTCTGAATCGAATAAACTGCTTTTACAACTTCATTGGCAAGCTTAGGATCATCAAAGTTTTTGAGGTCTGTTAAATGCTGCATAAGTTTTTAATGGTATGAAAAGGATTTATTACCAAACTATTCTTAACGCACTTAAATTTTTAACCATCTTTGTAAATTCATGAAAATAGTTAAAATAAAATCATCTTCTACAATTCGTCCTCTCCTAAGTGTTCTTAGATATTTTGGAAATGATTATCGTTTTCGTTTTGTTAATCAACATGATCTAAGCGATGCACTAAGATATGGAACTGACAGGCATAATCCCAATAATTCATTGCATTGGTATGACGAAAGGGATATTTCAAGAAAATACGGATTAAAACCGAATGAATATACTTTTGCAAATGATTTGGCGAATGCAATTAAATTTTTCAAAAGGTCAATTGGGGAAATCTATTCTGGAGGATATGTTGTGCTGATTTACAGATTTAATCATATAGAAAAATTGAGAGAGAGAAATGCGTATAAGTTTAAAGGAAACCCGCAGGATGCTTTGGAAGGATTTATAAAGGTTCGAAAAATGTCATCAAAAGATTTAGCAAGAATTGCTAATGTTCCTTTTCCAAATGAAGCCTTTGACACATATTAAAATATTCTCGCTCTGTAGTCCAGACCAGAAGCACACCTCCTCGCACAAGGATTGAAAAGTCTAATGTTGTATAAGATATTCATGAAATCCCTAACTCTGCCAAAAATAGATGAACAGACTAGTTGGAGAGAACAAATATCTCGTATAACGCAAAATTTTGTAAACGATCCTGTATATGAACATCCATCATACCCCAATACAATAGCAGTGATTCATAGGGCACTCCCTCATTCGATAGCATTTGATATAGTGAAAAGTTGTATACAGACTCACCGTGTAAATGATACTTTGCCTTATTTTCGTTTGATGATTTATTTATTCGATAAGACAGAAGACGCGATTAGCACTACCCAAAAATATGAAGAATTGTCGCTGTATAAATCTTATCTTATAGAAATGCTTGGAAAAGAAAAAGAATTTGGAATTTCTTTTTTCAAAAGATTCCATCGCTACAATTATATACTTGTATCCGAAGGAGTGGAATATTCTCAGTTATAACTTTGATTCTGATTCTGCTAGAATTAAATTGTGAATAAGCATATGGGTATATGGTCTTATGGATGTATGAGTTGAAAAATTGTAAAATTATTTCTGAATTTCATACATATCTAATTTTTCAAAATATTTATGTTTTAAAAACTAAATTCAATTTAGCAGTAGATGAGAAAATTCAGGTCTCTAGGAAGTTACTGGAGAAGTTCCTTCGGGAATTTTTCTAAGTGCTTTCAAAGGATTTGGACCTCAAACTTTACTGCATTCGTTGTATTCTCTCGTTTTTAAGTTTTGTAACAAGAAATGATACCATTTCTAGTTCGACTTTAGAAATTTTAAAATTATTTCTATATGGGCAATCCTCGTCCAATACGGCACAATTTTTATCTTCATCATAAGTTATGGGATATAACTTACATCCTTCCGGTCTATTTTCATAAATCAAGCATTGTTTACCATCATTGAAAACACATCTTCCATCGTTGTTCTTTAGTTGTAGCCAACCGTCTCTATTGATGACAAAAGAATCATAACTGAACCTCAATCCTTTTATTTGTTCGATGTCTTCCTTCGATAAGGGCATCTCAGTCTCTAAACAACACTGAATGCATTTGTAACGTATGCAACAACTTTTCATGTTCCCACTTTTTAAAAATCATTTTAGTGCTTTGATCTCTCTCAATTTTTTAACAAGACTGTCGAACGATTCCTTAATATCCTTGATGGACCTTGCTCCAACGCAAACTATTTTTCCTGAGCCGAATATAAGAAAAGTAACACTTCCTTCCATTTTATACACCAAGCCTGGGAATGTTGCTGGCTCGTACTCAGAATTTTCCAGTTCAAAAGCCATCTTATCGATATTAAATCTCGTATCTAGTTTTGTTGATGCAACAATGTTTTGAATTTCAGTTTTAAGAATTTTTGCAGCAATCCCTAAACCTTTCAATAATTTTGACATATTCTCTATCGCTTCATTTGCATCTTTTTCAGACGCAGCGCCAGTACATGTGGCCTTTCCTGTAGAGAATATCAAAAAGCTTGCTCTCGGCTTCTTCATGCGATAAACCAAACCTGGGAAATTATCAGGAAAATATTCTGCGGTCGATAATTTACTGGCTAATTTACCAAGGTCTATCCTATCTGAAAATTGAACTGTGATTACCATGTTGTGGATTTCAAACTTAATCATCAATTAAATTAGGTCTTGATAAATAACTATATTTAACTCCACTATTGGCTATTAATATCTGCAAGTAAAATTCTGTGCAATAGACAATATACCTATTTCTTTTTATGTCTTGTACTTTTAGGATGACAGTATGTTTTCTTCCCAACTTTATGTGTATGATATTTTTTACCCATTTTTTATTCCCCTTAACAACATAAGTTCTAACATCCACCTAATAAAACTATAAATTCTAAAATCATATGGTCTTGTGGATATATGCATTGAAAAATTGTAAAATTATTCTCGAAAATTTATCTTCAATAGAAAAAATTAAAAAACTGAACAAAGGTAGAAGTGCCAGTAAAAAAAACAAGGCTTCTAAAGTTAAAAAATTAATCAGGCTTGCAAAGTTAAGAGGTAAAAAACAAAAAAAGAAGTAATTTCTTAATCTATTGTGTTTTGCCCTCATCCGCAGGACTGTTGTTTTTCGGACTATCGCCAAATATTTTATGGCTTAGATTTTGATTACATCTTACAGATTGCAATTAAAATTTATTAGGACATAAGTATAATTTATTTTTAGGTGCAAAAGTTGGCAAAGAAGAAAGCAAAGCCTAAGAAGAAGAGATAATCAGTCGTTTGGCTTTTCTAACTGATTGACAATATTTTCAATCAATTGAAAAATATAGATTCACCTAGTTATATTAATAAACAAGATGGGATCGCAGATGTATGAAATGAGAGTCAAAGCTAGTAACTTTTTAGGAAAGATGATTATTGGCAAGGAAACAGGAAGAAAGTTTGGTGTTGCTGGTAATGCCAGTTTCATAGTAGAAAGTGGCGAGCTGCTTAATATTGTTGTAGAAAATCCAACCAAGCATCTGATTGACTTGAATCTTAGGAAAGACCGGAGAGACAGAATAATCGTATCATTTAGCGCTGTGAAATCGGTTGGCGATTTTGTAGTCATAAGTGAAAACGAATTGATGTAAATTTCAAATCCCACCTTCGCTCTTTATTATCCGGAAACATCAATTTTATTTAGGTGATATAATGCCGGTAAGACCGAAGAAAGAGGAAACTTGTTGTTGCCATGGCGGCAAAATGAAAGTATTGGGATTAGTCCTGTTCTTAGCAGGCTTGATGAGATATTTCAATATCTCATGGGAATTTGTCCTGATGGTACTTGGAGGTTTCCTTCTGCTAAAGAGTTTGTTAATAAGTAGAATGAAATAAAATCCTGAATACCATTTCAGAAGATGTTTTTATCAGTTAAAGTTATTTTTAATTGTTTAAGGAACTTCTTTACCGAGTCCAGATATCGGTTTAATTTATTTTTATTCGAGGTGCAGGAATGACTAAAAAGAAAAAACAGAAAAAATCTAAGGAATCTAAATTGGTAAGAAAGGGTAGAAGACCGAGTAAGAAAAGTAAGGCTTCTAAGGTTAAAAAATTAATCAAACTTGCAATGTCAAAACATAAGAAACAAAAGAAAAAATAAATTTTTCGAGCCGATAAAACTGATTGGTGGAATGACTTTCAACAGACAAAAATGAATATAAAATTTAAATTTTCTAACACCCCTCTAATAAAACTATAAATTTTTGAAACTAACACTTTCGATAACTTTTATTGATAAAGTGTTGATTAAACATATATGAAGAAATGTGACTGGTGCGATAAGGAGATACCTTTTGCAAAGATAAAATACAAGGGCAAGTTTTATTGTTCTGAAGAATGTTTGAAGAATTTAAAATAAAGTTGTTAGATATAATCAATACCAATCTTGAACTGTTATCTAGCCCGGTAGCACACCTCCCGCACTCTGTCTCAGGGTCAGTTCTCCAGAATATGTGTATCTTGTCAACCTTTTGACTATTTCTTACTTTCTTTTTCATTCGGGGAAATCCTTCTTGATATTCAGATCTCCTTGAAAAATTATGCGTTTTTGTATTGTGCAACAGGTATGGAAAGCTTTCTTTCTACTGTCGGCCTATGAAAATTATTCATCGTGCAGAAAGGAATGACTCTTGCTCCATAACGTTCGTCTGGAAGTAAATAATGAATTGTGCATTTGTTGACTCTTTGAAAATCAAAATTATAAACATCCATAAACCACATTTCACCAATCATCAAAACTTTTTTCATGAAATCGCTTGCTCCTTCATAACTCCCTTTGAAAAGAAGAGGTGCCATATCCTTCTTGAGTTTTAAGTCAGTATATCTTAAAAATCCCGCCAGTCCTTTCAATGTTCCAACAATTCTACTACTTTTTTTTGCTTCATTTAATGACTGATAAAGTTTCTCTGCATTCATGTGTCTTGTGATCGGGTCAAATTTCACTTTGTCATCTTCTTTTTTCACATATACCATCGTAGCTCTGCCACACTGCACATGAGTAGAAAATCTATCATAGTAGTCGCTTTTTCCTTTCACAAGTTCGACGAATTTAGCAAGTGGAACTTCAGCTGGAATAGGAAAAAGATCATCGGCTCTTATCTGTCCCCATGTTTGTTCTTCTATCCCATTCCCAACATCAGCATGCGTAATTCTCACTTCTTTCATTTTGCTCTTATCCATTCTGCCTGCACCGGAAACAGGCTGAAAGTTCACGCATCTGACAACATCAGAATTTTTGCCTGCATAATTGAGAATGCTTCCCATCAAATTATCATTCACTCCTCTTTGCAGAGTGACAACTAGGACTATGCTGTGAAAATCAGCCTTTCTAGCATTGTCTACGACATTTAGTTGTCTTTGCGTATAGTATTTTGCAAGCTTAATTTTCGTATCTTGTGAAATTTCTCTTCCTGATCCATCTCTCGTAGGAACTCTTGAAATTAGGCGCGGCTCATAAATAGGAGCATCAAATTGCAAATACAGAGTTGAGACTCCAGCATCTTTAATTTCTGTAAGATATTCAACTCCTCTTTCAGGATCTCCGATCCTAAGCCCGTTAGTATCGACTGTGATATGATTTATCCCATGCTTTTTACCCAATTTCACAATATCAGGTAAATCATTTCTTACAGTTGGTTCTCCACCTGAAAGCTGAAGCGCATGGATTCCTTTCGGAAAGTTTACTTTCATTGCCGCTGCCAACATGCGATCAAGTTGAGAAATTGAAGGTTCGTAAATATAACCACTAGCACCAGCGTTGGCAAAACACACAGGACATTTCATGTTACATCTGTTTGTCACATCAATGATAGCTAGATTAGTCTTACTATCATGTTCATAACACAATCCGCATCTAGTTGGACATTCCCCTTCTGAATAATTAATAGGGTTTTGGATTCCTGTTCCACTTTGCGCAAATTTTTCTGCCCTCAGAAAATCTTTTATATCTGTAGAAATCAAATCTTCGAATTCACCATGTTCACCGCATGTCTTAGTCATTTTGACTTCGTTGTTTTCAGTATCCAACCAAAGTTGAGCTTCTATCTGGCCCCAATCGTTTTGATTTTCAACATGCATTGGACATACGGATTTAGTTGTCCGATAAAGTTGCATAATAAAAATAGATAGAAGACGTATTTATTTCAAAAGACAATCCTTGATTTTGTATCTTTTAACACATATTAAAATATTCTCGCACTGCACTTCAGCCAGAGAGCACACCTCCCGCACTAGGACCGGACTTCAGTTCACAAGAATTTGAGCCGACAAAATTGATACAATATATCAAATCCCAGCCTCGGCGTTATAATTACTTCTCTTCTATCCAAGAAAATTTGCGTTGCAATTTTTTAGGATAATATTTCTTCCAGTCGAAATCCGCTTTCTTAGACCATTTCAAATAAATTCGTGGGTCAATATAGCTATTCAACGAAGTGGTGAGATTATAGTATTTCGTCTTTTTCATTGTTTCAATCTTCAGCTCCAATTTTCTGATATATTCCTCTTCTTTCCCTGTCATCTGTCTTGACTTCAGAATTTTCAACTTGTTTCTATAATCATCCAGCTTTAATTTCCTACTTTCAGTCTGTTTCATTTCTTCAAGCTTTTTGATTCTCGTCTCCATTATTTTTATAGATTCCATTCTTTTATCTGCGATTCTTTCTTTGACCAGTTTCAGGTGATCTATATTTTTCTGAAGTGTCTGAACCCAATTCTTTGGCAATGTCCTTTTGTGGTTGCTTACGATTGTTGCTTGAAGGTTGGCCATTGTAGCAAGATATTTCTTGTAATCATCAGAGTCATCTTTCTCGACATCAGTTTTTTTGAAATAATCTTCCACTGCCTTGGAAGCATGAAAAGTTCTGAAAACTTTTGCTGTCAGTCCCAGCACAATCTCGTTCAAAAACAGTTTCACATTCTCAGACCTGACCCCATCGAATATTTCGGATTCGGAATTGGAAATGAACTCTTTCAGATTTCTTACAACCTGCTCTGGCAGAACAATCTCTTTTTCCCACCTTACTGAATCTTTTCCCAAAAAGTCAAACTTAACCAAGTTATTCTCCTTAATAATAACATTCTCCTTCGTCAATGTAGTTGCACCCACTGTGTCCGCCTCATCTTCATCTTTTTCATCCCCGACTCTCATACTCAGTGCATCTATCAGATAGCAAACAGTTGCTACTTTCCTTCTTTTCAAATCTTCCGATGTGAGATTGTCAACAATGTGTTTTTTTACTTTGTTATACTCCTTTTCCAATTCTCTTGCCTTGTCAAATTTTTTTTTCTCGCGTTCTTGTTTTACTCTCGAGGTATCGGAAAGCCAGACATACTTTTCCTTGGAGCGCAGTTTATCATTCCATTTTGCTGTCCATAAAAAACTGGGTTCCCAAATTATGTTCTTCCATTTTCCTTCAGGAACTGAACCTGGAGATAGGTTTAAAATAACGTCACTCTCTTTTGCACCTTCCTTCCATTTTCCCCGCAAAGGATGCTTGCCCCTTCCCATGAATATCGATCCAGGCTCAACCACATAATTGGAAACCTCCACCCTTTCACCGTCCACCACGGCATATCCATATTTTTCCCTGTTGGCTTCGCGGATGATTTTCCTCTCTTGTGCCAGTCTTTTTTTCTCTTCCTTCTGCATGTTGAGTTTTCCGTTCCTCTCTTTCTCGACACTTTTAATTATCTCGGAAAAATCCACGTCAGCCTGCGAAATATTTCCCACTCCAAGAGCATCTCCGAAATCATCAAAAAAATTCCTTGCAAACACAGCATCCTCGACATAGACCGTGCCAAGCTTTTTCACCCATGCGACAGCCATTTCTTCCTGTCTAGGAGTCAGAGCTATCTTCTTACCTCTAAACAAAATATGAAAACCTTTTGGTTCGTATTTAGGCACCATTACTCCGTTATGAGACAGCTGTTTCATCGTATCACATAATATATATTAATTTTGACCTATGTTGATAGAATATTTTAAAGCTTTATATGATTATCAAATTATGGCCTCGATGTTAATTATTTTGAAATCAAAAGTTTGACAACTCTAGCCACTAAATCATTTTAACACTTATTAAAATATTCTCGCTCTGTAGTCCAGACAGAGAGCACACCTCCCGCACTATACCTTGAAGTATCTGAAGGTATTTTGAGATATCCTAAAAAGTTACTTACCAATATTTGCTCGTCGGGATTTTTTATGTTGTAAAGCAAAAATATTGTTATGAAAGGTTTCTCTACGATTCTAATTCTTTTGATTATTATGATAGTTGAAATCAGTTCTATTTATTTTGTAAGCCAAAAGAATCAGTGGGCAAATTGGGAAAACACCAGCCAGAATTTACCTTATTCTAATTCTCCCACAACTACTTCTGTAACTACATCTGCTTTACCTTATTCTAATTCTCCCACAACTACTTCTGTAACTACATCTGCTTTACCTTATTCTAATTCTCCCACAACTACTTCTGTAACTACATCTGCTTTACCTTATTCTTCTTGCACAATCAGTTCTATAAACCTAACAACCCCAAAAACATTTACAGTCATCTCTCCAAAAAATACGTGTTATAATGATGGAAGGATAACAGTCTCTGTCAGAGCGAATGAAAATTCAAACTGGATGGGAGAATCTTTTGATGGGGGGTCTGTGATAAAAGAATGCTATAACTGCATATCTTTTGCAGCATATCACTATTTATTTTCTCTTGGTAATCATAATATGACAGTGTATGTTGAAAGTATAAACAGCATTGTTGAGACAGCCATAATAAATTTTGAAGTTCTTCTACCTGGAGCTAACATAACCACATCTTCCATAATTGCTTCTACAACAAGTACGACCAATTTACCTACAACAAGTACAACTCAAACAACCACAATCACTATTCCAACCACAAGTACGACAACAACTTCTACTTCAACAACCACAACCACCCCTCCGCAATGCAAATGCTCAGCATTTGTTTGCAATAATTATTGCGGAGGAAAAAGTGGCGATTTTTGTTTTTTTGATGATAATTGTTTAATTACTACTTCAACAACCACAACCACCAACTACAAACACAACCACTAGAACTACTAAGAGTACCAAATCACCAGACGATTGCCACAACTGCTAAATAAAATAAGTTTTACTCATTGACTTCTATTCTGCTTAATTTTTCAGTATTTTTGTCCGAAAAGAAAAAGTGATTCTCAGTGGGTTCAAATCCCACCTCCCGCATTTTCTTTCTTAAATAATATCACATACAGTTCATTTTCATGGTAAAAGGACTTTTTATAGTATTTGAAGGATTCACAGCGAGCGGGAAGAAAAGCCAGATTAATTTACTTGCAGAAAGGCTGCAGAGAGATGGAAGAGAAGTAGTCAGAATAACTTTTCCAAATTATGAAACGGAAATCGCAAGACTGACAAAACGAGCGGACATAGATTCCTTCACTCGATCTCTCCTTTTCGCAGCCGACCGCCAGCACTACCAGAGCAGAATCAAGCAATTGCTGGAAAAAAATGTTGTCATACTCTGCGACAGATATTCCTACAGCAATTTTGCTTATCAAAGCGTCAAAGGAGTTCCGATCGAATGGCTTGTTGAGCTTGAGAAAAACATTATCAAGCCGGAAATTGTTTTTTTCATCGACGTCCCTACTTCAGTCAGCTTCTCTCGAGTCCAGCAGTCTAACATCGAAGACTTCACAAAGAAGGAAATTTTGGAGAGACTGCAAAGAGAAAAGGAGAATTTGGAAAAAATAAGAGCTGCATATCTTTTTTTGAGCAAATCAAATTTCGACAAGCAGACAGAATGGTATGTATTGAACGGCGAGATGTCTGAATTAGCTTTGCACCAGCAGATATGGGAAGCTGTTTCGAAAAAACTTTAACTTGATTCACAAATAGAATAGTGAAGAATTATGATGAAAAGAAAAGGACTGCCTGAATGGGGGGAATTAGTTCTTTGCACTGTTGACAGGATAACTCCTTTTGCGGCCTGGTGCAAGCTGGATGAATACGAATGTGAGGGAATGATCCACGTATCTGAAGTTTCTGGAAAATGGGTGCACGACATAAGAGAATTTGTTAAGCCAAAGAAGCAGTATGTTGCAAAAGTTGTGAAAGTTGATTACCAAAAAAATGTTGTTAATCTCAGCCTTAAGCGAGTTTCAGTCAGCGATGAAAAACAAAAATTGAATTCATTCAGGCGCAGCCAGCGAGCAGAAAAAATGCTCGAGCTTGCAGGAAAGGAATTGGGGAAAAATTTGGTGCAGACATATGAAGAAGTTGGATTTCTGCTTCAAGATAAATTCGGTGAGTTGTATGTCGCTTTTGAGGAAGCGAAAGAGTCGAAAGAAAATCTGTTGAAAAAAGGCGTAAGCAAACAGTGGGCTGATGCGATTGCAGATATTGTTGAAAAGAATTTCCAGGAAAAAGAAATAATTATCAAAGCTGATTTGGAGCTGAAAAGCTACGAAGAAGACGGAATTAAAAAAATCAAAGAGATTCTGAAGGATATTGAGAAAAAAACTGGAGCAACAATAAAGTACATTTCAGCACCGAAGTACAGAATCGAAGTAATTGCAAAAGATCCTAAGACGACTGAGAAGAAATTGGTGCATGAGTTGGATAAAGTCGTTCAGGAAATGAAAAATGGGGAAGCAAACTACAAATTAATTAAATGAGATTTATGAAAATGAGATTTTGCAGAAATTGCAAAAAATACACGCTAAAAGAAATCTGCGCAAATTGCGGAAGCAAAACAGCAAATCCTCATCCTCCTTCTTTTTCACCGCTAGATAAGTATGGCGCCTACAGAAGAATAGCAAAGAAGAACAATTTATAAATTAAAAAATCGAATAAAATATAGATGACAACAAAAATTGTTGAACTAGAAAAACCAAAGCTAAAAGATCCTGTGTTTATTGCTGGACTTCCAGGAGTTGGAAATGTGGGAAGAATAGCTGGAGGCTATCTTGCTGAACAGCTGAAAGCAACAAAATTTGCAGAACTTTATTCTTCTCATTTCATGCCTTTCGTCTTGCTTCACCAGTCTTCAGCAGTCCATGTTCTGAAAAACGAATTCTATTACTGGAAAGCGAAAAAGAAAGGGCAGAAAGATATAGTCATTCTTATCGGAGACAGCCAGTCAGCAGATCCAGAAGGACATTATGAAGTTGTTGACGAAATTCTGAAATATTTGAAAACTATTGGAGTAAAGGAAATGTTCACTCTTGCAGGACTCAGTGTTGGTGAAGCGTCGAAGACGCCGAAAGTGATCGGGGCTGTGAGCGATACTGATTTGACAGTCAAATACAAAAATGTTGGAATTGATTTTGATGCTGGAAGCAGAGTTGGGACGATTGTCGGCGCATCAGGATTGCTTCTGGGATTAGGAAGGCAGTATGGGATGAAAGGCACTTGTCTGCTAGGAGAGACTGTTGGTTTTCCAATTATTCCAGATCCAAAAAGCGCTGAGGAAATTTTGAAAGTTCTTATGAAAGTATTAAATCTGAATATTGATTTGAGCAAGCTTGATGCAAAAGTTAAGGAAATGGAAGATTTTATCAAAAAGATAGAAGAAGTACAACGACGCGCAGTAGGACAGATGATGAAACCTCCTTCTGAAGAAACTAAAGGCGAAAAAGAGAAATTAAGTTATATTGGCTAATTCTTTGCAAAAAATATTTTCTTCGAAAATATTTTACAAAAAATAAAATTATACCAAACAAAATCAAAATTATACCAATCCATCCAAGTGGAATAGATGCGGGATTAGGAACTCTGCCGCTTCTGCACATCATTATACAAAAGTTAGACTGAAAGGGATTCATGTCTTCAAGCCAATTAATTCCAGAACAGGCACTCGCGCAATTCTAATAGCTTGTCCCAATATAGTAAAAAGTCAGAAGAGAAAATAAAATAAATAGAATACCTGCGAACGAAAGAAAATAAGCGATTTTTTCTTTCATTTTACTCCTATTTTATCTTTATTTTTTCAATTAAATAAAGTATTTAATTCCCTCTGTTAAAAGAATATATACTTGAGAGATAATCAATTGTCTATAACGGTGACAATTTGGTAAATACAATACCCAACAGAGAGAGACGGAACATCGAGGCAATTGAATTCTTGGCGAGACTGGAGAAACTCCCAACGCGCAATAGTATAATTACTATAAAGTTTAGGGGTGGAGCAAAGAATACTTACAGAATTCTTGACCAGAATCTTCAAAGTCTTATCAAATTTTACAAATACAAAACGGATGGCATTGCGACAAAGAAGGTCAAACCATCTTCAATGGATAAAGTAATGCACTGGCTCATTTACTTCGCAAACTTTGTTGGTAGGAAATCTTTCAAGAAGATTGAGAAGGATGATGTTGAGTCATTCCTGAATCAAAGAATAAAAAATGGGGATTCGGAAGGGACTCTGTTTTCTTTCAAAATTTGGATAAGAGATTTCTTCAAATGGTACTATGGCTTCAAGAGAGGATATCCTGAAATGGTTGAATGGATGGATGTCAGCCTACCGAAAACCTCGAAACAGTATGATACAATAGAGGAAGATGATATTATAAAAATGCTGCAAGCTTGCGGCAATTCAAGGGACCGTGCACTTCTCTCTATTCTTGTTGAGTCAGGTGCAAGGATATCTGAAATTCTTGATTTAAGGCTGAAAGACTTGAAGGAAGATGAATATGGATTTGTTATAAAAGTTGAGGGTAAAACTGGTTCAAGGCCAATCCGGATTGTGCAATCAGTCAATGATTTGAAGAGGTGGATTAATGAGCATTCTTTCAAAACCAATCAGGAATCACCTCTATTTTATTCTTTTGATGACAAGAATTTTGGCGGTTTCATGACTGGGACTTCAGGTTATATTCTAGTTAAGAAAACTGCAAAAATAGCTGGAATAAAAAAGAACATTTACCCCCATATTTTCAGGCATTCTCGGGCGACCAACTTAGCAAAAGTAATGTCCGACAGACAGCTAGTCAAATATTTTGGCTGGTCTGACAAATCCGACATGCCTGCAGTTTACAGTCATTTGACAGAGAAAGATATTGACGACAAAGTCTTGGCTCTTAACGGTTTTGAAGTGAAGGCTGTAAAGCCAATGAAAATACCAACCTTCGAGTGCTACCGCTGCAATGAAGTCAACAGCGCAGGCAGCAAGTTCTGTATTAAATGCAATGCACCTCTAGATTTGGAGACAATACAAAAATTGAATTCTCTAAAATCTGTTGCAAATGAATTCACAGAAAGGATTCTGATAGAAATGGCTGATAAAGGAATAGATGGAAGCGATTTGGAAGAAATTGTGAAAGGTTACATGGCGAAAAGCGCTAAAAACTAAACTCTCAAGAATTTTGGGTATTGAAAACAAAAATTTTTCCTAAAGATATAAACCCCTCGAAGTGTGATAAGCACACAGGAGGCGATTGTGTGATTAAAATGAGAAAAATTGTTTCTAAGAATAGCAAGTTACACTTGCAACTTCCTCGCGATGAGTTCCCAGCTGGAAGCCATGTGAAAGCTAATATTGAACTCGATGAAGAAGAAGAGGAATGATTCAAAAAATAAAAAATATCCCGAGTGGTGGGACAAAACAAAAGGCGATTGAATGAAAACTAAGTCTATATTGGCACTCACGAGGTTTAAACTTGAAACTCTGAATTACGATAAACGCATTTTGGAATTCCTGAAAGAATTCAAGAACCCCGCACCAGCAACAACTATCGCAGCAGCTACGGGCATGTCCATACCAAAGACAAATCAGCGACTAAGACAGTTGGAGCGATACCACATTGTTAAGAAAAAATGCACTCGCCAAACTCCCTTCTATTTGATTTCTTAACTGACCAGCGTCCCAAAGTCATTCGAAAAATTATATTATATATAATAAATTGTCACCGTTGTCGACAATATATAAATAATTGACGCTACAATTAAATTCGAAGGAAGAAATTAAGATGACTGAAATTCCTAAGCAATTGCAGAATCCTGAATTCAGATTCATTTTGCTAGAAAAAAGAAATGTGACTGATACAAAATTAAGAAAGCATCCGATTGAAAATGATTGGCAGACGGCTGCAAATTACAAGTACGATGACTCGAAACTATTAGACTGGATTGCAAATGGCGGTAATTATGGGGTTTTGTGTGGTTTCGGTAATCTGATTGTTCTAGACATCGATGCAAAAGAATTGGATGATGCATTGCTAGTTTTAGGAAAGACTTTTTCAATAAAGACATCGAGAGGATTCCATCATTATTTCATCTGCAAAGATTGTCCTGGCAACTATCCGTTAGACAAAGACAACGTCCATTATGGAGAAATTCGTGCAAAGAAGCAACAAGTAGTGGGGGCGGGCTCACTGCATCCGTCTGGAATAGAATATGGAGTTGCAGATGATTTGCCAATAGCAGAAATCAAATTTGATGAATTGAAAGTAGCTTTAAAAAACATTGCAGATTTAGAACCAAGAATTCCGCGCATCATTCAAAGCACTGGGCACGGCTTGAATCTGCCAATCACAGAAGTGTTTGATATTTCTACATTGCAACAGCGCGGAGATGAATTCTTTGGTGCTCATCCAATTCATGGTTCAACAACTGGGCAGAATTTTTGGATAAATCCAGCAAAGAATATCTGGCATTGCTTTCGATGCAATTCGGGCGGAAGCACGATTGACTTGATTGCAGTTTTAGAAAGAGTTGTAGATTGCAAAGATGCAAAACCCGAAATCATTAAAGGAGAATTATTCAAGAAAGCCCTAGACATCGCGAGAAACAAGTATGGACTACAAGTTAAAGAAGAGGGCGACATAGTTCTCAGTGATTTGTTACAAAATCCATTGCCACCTATTGAATATTGGATGCAGCAGTTGATGCCAAAGGGTGCATTCATGATTGTAGGTGGACGACCTGGCAGTTGGAAGTCCTTATTCTTGCTTTCATCATCGCTCTCAGCAGCGAAGGGGGAATCATTTTTAGGGCAATTCCAAACTATAGAATCACCAAAGATTCTGCTTTATGACCTTGAGAATGGACAAAGAGAAGACCATAGAAGAGTCACGTATCTAATGGACATCAATACTATAAAACCGGGACAATTTGACAATTTCATAATAAGAGAAAGTTTTGACAAGAACAACATGAGAAGAGAATTAGAAAGAGCAATGCATTTTGATGTAGTCATACTTGACTCTTATAGAAGATTTCTGAAGGGAGAAGAGAATGCTTCTGAAGTTACAGATGCACTTTACAACAATTTTTTCAAGCCGTTGCATGAGGCAGGAAAAACCGTGATAGTGGTCCATCATTTCAGGAAGGCAAAGCCCGAGGAAGTGACAGATGACGATTTGCTTGACATGTTCAGAGGAAGCAGCGACATCGGAGCGCAAGTTGACATTGCTTTGGCTCTTTTCAAGACACAAGAACAGTTCACTCCCGGAAGATTAGAATTTGATGTCTCAGTTTTCAAGGCGAAAAATCGACTCGGAATATCAATGCCAAACTTTGCATTTCATGTCATCAAGGATGATGACGACATGTCTACCACTTTGACTTACGTGGGAGAAAAGAAATGGCAAACTCCAGAAATGATACGTATAGACAAAATCTGTAAATTCTTAGAAGATGGTCCCAAGCGCACTAGAGAAATTTATGGATTATTTAGCAATGTAAGCACGAGAACTGTTCTCAATGCTTTACAAGAAGGAGTTGCAAGAGAAAGAATTGTTGAAGAATCAAAGGGTATCTATAAACTTCCAGAACATTTTGAAATTCAAGAAACTCTTGAGAAAAAAGATGATAATACGCTATGATACTCTATAATAATAATTAATACAGTTATTGCAACTAATACATTTCTTTCATTTATTTCACTTATTTCAGTTACTAATTATAAGAACTGTAATAACTGCAATTACTTTTTAATCCGCAATTGCGTTACAACTTCTATTCCAGACAAGCACAGTAACATCAACTGGGTAACCGAGAGCACCAACACTAACAAAATAATACCCATTGTTGTTATTCTGCAATACCTTTTCCTAAGATTTCTTCAACTTCCTATACTGCAGAACTAACCACAAGCGCCAGGATAAACTAACATGCATATTGGTTTGTAGAAGTAAAACAAAATTGCAAGAAGAATAATTAAACCGACTATTAACAATATCTGCGTAGTTCTCTTTTTCATAATTACAATATGTTTTTGTAAAATTTAAAGTAATTTAATACTCTTTCATCGAGTTATGAAAATATCTGTGTGGTGATTTCCTGTTTATAGAAATTAGTGTAAACACCCTTTAGCTATTGTGTAAACATAGAGCTTATATGTTTACAAAACAATATAGAAGTATGCTTACAAGAAAAGACTCGACAATCGTCAGCTTCAGGATAGAAAAAAAAGAGTGGGATGCATTCAGGAAGAAGTGCAAAGAATCTAACGCAAGCCCTATTGAGCTAATCAGAAGCAGAGTGATGGAGATGATTGACGAGGCATATGATAATGAAACACCGGCAGTTGATGATGTCAAATACTCCTATGATTCCCACAACAAGACAATAAGGTATGAAGGCGTAAACAAGAACACAAACAAGAGCCACATCCTGGCCGAATACCCAGCAGACTTTCTCGAAACATTGCTCGAAGACAATATCAATCTGGCCAAAAATCTAATAGACATAAAAAATAAGCATCTATCAAAAAGCAAAGGGAAGGTAAGAAAATGAATTTTAATTCGAATCCTCTTTTAAAGGAAAAGGACAAGACATGCTTCATATGCTATGAAAATTGGAAGAAGAAAAAGGGCAAGCTAATGGTCCTCTTCGACAATGATGAAGATGGCTTTTGGATTGAGCAGTATTTTTGTGAAGAACACGCAAAAGCAGTTCAATCCGGCAAGATTAAGCTAGGCAACATCTGGCTGACAGAAAAAAAGAGGTTGAAGGACTTTTTCAAAGACCAAACGGATGTAATTTGCAGTGATGGAAAGGAAATCACAAAATATGTAAAAGTATTGGTGCCATTCGACACGTTGTCTGCTAAATAGAATCCTGAAGGTGTAAAAATGAAAATTGTAAGAGTGAAATATCTTGACCATTACTAAAAAGCCAGATAACGGAAATGGATGTTTTGAAGGAGTGAGTGAAATGAAAGATAAGAAAGGAAAGCTTATTCAGGAAATTCCAGCAAATACTTCAATAAGCGAAGCATGGAAGATAGCAGCAATGAAAAAGAATGAATGGAAAGCAAAATGGAAACATAAAATCAATAATGAAACATTTGCCCGTTGTTGGTTTTGTAAACAGCCATGGGACATCGCAGACTCTAGGAAAAAGGAACTAGCTCCTTTGAAGAAATATAAAAGATTTACAATGCATCTCCCAAAGGCAAATTTGGAAATTGATGTATGTCCCATTTGCGTGGCTATAATCAAAGAATTTGGACAGAGGAAATGAAAATACGATTAAGGTTTTGATGATATGAAAAAGAAAATATTATACCCAACAGCAGAACACATAATAAATGTAAACCAAGGAATTGTGGCTTCGGATATTGAAAAAATCAAAAGGGAGCTCAAGAATCCTAAACTCACACATGAAGAAAAGGATTATTTAATGAGATTGTTAAAATGGAAGCAGAAAGCTCTAAAGCAAATCTGGAGAAATCCTGCCGAGGATGGAGTAAGAGATAAACTGATGCAAGAGGGGGAAATATGGCATAAAAGAAAGGATAAGCACTTTAATTTGGATTATGATGTCTTGACTGATTAGATGTGCGGTGGAGTTTAACAAATTGTGGTTTTGCTCAATGATTAAATAACTGCTAAAAAAAATAATGATATCAATGAAAAACATAAGATTCTTCACACCGGCAGAGGAAGTATTCGACCTTCCCACAAAGGATTTTACTGACGAAATGACGATTGCTAGAATCAGATACGGATACATAGACTTTTATTACGACGACACTTACGATACGACTTTGGTTACATCGACTAAGGGTTTTGTTGATAGAGGCAACAAATCCGTCATATTTCTCAACCCAATGTTAATAACAGAAGAAAATATTGCAGAAATCATAACCCACGAAACTCTGCATCTTCTCATTTGGAAGTTTGAAGAAAACATTGGCTCTGAAAGGATTATCAGGAAAATTCTCAATGAACCTATCAGCTTGTGGTCATTCAGATATTCATGAAATATCCATAAGTTTTTTACTATCAAAGTACATCAATAAATTAGTAATATCAAATAAAAATATTGAAAAAAGACTTTAAAAAAATTAAAAGGTAAAATTAAATCAGACAAACTTTAAAGATAAAACAGAAAGAAGAGTTGGAAAGCGATTATTATAACTTTTTCTAAAATGGTTTTTTTAGTAAAATCAAAGATGATACAAAGTTCGAAAAAATTACTAGAGAACGTTGATTTTTTAGTAATTTGATGAAATGAAAAAACAGAAATTAGGGTAGATTATATGAAAATTTTAACCCGAGAAATCTGTATTGAAACAACGGTTAAAAAAACCGTTCGTTTTACACAGATTGACGATAAAGAATAAAACCTAAAGTATCTTGTTTTAGTTCTTTATCCTTTTCAATAATTTAATTCCTTGGAAAGGAAACATTTCAATAACTCCAAATTCATGTAGCAATAGCAATATGTCCCATGCTTGTTGCTTACGTATATGGAATCCACCGCACATTATCCTGAACACATCGGGAAATTTAATCAATCCGCTCTTGCGAGACTTTGGGAGCTTGCTCAATCGTAATAGCAATGTTGCATACAGTCCACTGTTCCTCCTGACTCTGTGTAAGTGCCTTTTATAAGCCAAGTATTTCGTCTTCATTGCATCACCATTATGCTTATCGACATTGAACGAAAAATCCAAGAAGTCAAAGACAAACTGGTAACGATTGAAAGAGATACTGAGCTAGACCAGTCACCATCAAAACTGTATCATTACTTGAGGAAGGCCTACTTTGAAGGCCAGCTTGACCAACTGGAAGCAATTAGGAATAGAAGATTCCATGTGGCAGTCAAGTTTGAGATTCACTGCGACACATTCGGAAGCAAAGACTTTCCAGTATTAGAATTTGACTTGGAGGATGACAATACTGTCAATTGTGCTATGAAAGATTTTATGAAACATAATACTAAAGATTCTATTTTTGATTAAACATCAAAAATAATAATTCAATTTTACGCGAGAAGTTTTAGAAAACTTTATATACCAAAGAATAATATAGTATATAGTAAGTATATACTATATGATGATTCACATATTTTATAGTCTATAAAACATATATTACAACACGAAAAATTATTTATTCTTCAAAGATTCTCTTATCCACGTATGAAACAAGAAATACCAATTGAATACATAACGTTGCGCGATGAAATTGCAAAAACTCTCGCAAAAGATTTTTCTATTATCAGAGGTAGGCGAAATACTTTCGGTTGGTTTCTGTCAACAGCGAGTGAAGATGAAATTATTCGAAAGCACCGCTGGATAAAAAACCTTCAGCATGAAATAAAATTTGTTAAAGCGCTTAAAGAGAGGCATGGCCTCAACAAACGATATTTGCTATTTAATGAAGAGTCCCCGATAGATTTCAATGAACCAATACTACAAGAAAAATCAATAGTACCAATCAATATAACAAAAGCTATTAAATCAACTGGGATAATTTCAAAGAATCTGCAACTATATTCTGTTGAAAATTCTGTTCAAATGTCTACAACAAAGAATTTACAGTATGTTGACCCAAACTATCTTCAACAAAAAGAATTAGATAGTGAAGAACTTAAAAAAATTGGAAATAATGATTTTGAAACTGAAAATCGAAAACAATTAATCACTTCTAATATCACGAGAAAAAAGATAGAAAATAAGGATGATGAGCCTTCTCTTGGAATTAATCCGGAAGAATTTCATATAATTCCAAAGGACCAACTTTGGAATACAATTGAAAATGCCGATGATTTGCTTTTATTGGACATATTCTCTCCATTTGTAAAAAAATTGCTAAGGAGTGGAACTCTAAAAGAATTGGCTCAAAATCCAGAAAACTTAGAAAATCTCGAAAATCTTCAAAAAGAACTAGGAGAATTAATTTTAATCAAGACACGAATAAAAGAACATCTTAAAAATCTTGACGAATTTGAAACATTAATCAACACTCCTGATATTGAGGAAGAGAAATTACAAAATTTTCTGGAGACTCATACTTGGGTATTTGGTGAAGAATATTTAGGTGTTCTGGAATCTAAAAAAAATGTTTCATCCAAAAGCGATAAGAACATTCCCGATTTTGTTTTAAAGGATTTAGTAGAAAGAAAAGATGCTATTTACTTTAGTCAACCTACTATATTTGAATTAAAAAGAGCAGATGTACAAATTTTGAAAGAAGATTCACGAAAATCAAATGAAGTTGCCCCGAGGGCAAATGTCCTAGATGCTATTTGGCAAGCAATAAGATATGTTGATAAACGAAATCATCGAGGTTTTGATTCACGAGCCTATATTGTAATCGGCGGATTTTCTCAGGAAAAAGAAACGAATAAAATGTTACAGACTTTAAATAACCATCTTTCAAAAGTTCAAATTACAACTTACGGGAATTTGCTTAAAAAAGCTAGAAGAAGATTAAATTCTTACTTAGGCAAAAATACTCGCATCTAGTTTCATATAGCTTCTTCTCAAAATGGTTTTACTTTATTTTACAAAAGTAAAATCTTGATATTATATTAAGAATAAACCCTCTCACAAATATTCTATAAACAATGCCACAAGTTTTTAGGAAAAGTAAAATCATTCAGATTGCTAGAGAAATACCAAGTTTGACAAAACTGGATTATCCAAAGAAAATTCGCGATAGGGCATTGTTTTCTTTGCTTTATCTCAGTGGTGGAAGAATTGGCGAGATAGTAAAGATATTAAAAAAACGTGATATCGAGTTTGTAAGGTTTCAAAATACAAACTTTATGATTGTTGAGTTATTCACAGAAAAAAATCGAAGGCATCCTATTAGGAGAGTACCAATCAATGCTGATAGGGAAAATATTCTAGTAAGTTTTGTTTCAGAATGGTTGGATACTAAGCAGGATGAAAATATTGTATTTAATATTACCAAGCAGCGTGCATGGCAGATAGTCGGAGCAATCCTCAAAAACTACAAACAAAAATCCAGAACAAACAAATTCATGAATGCGAACCATTTCTTGCGACATTGTCGATTAACGCATTTGGTCACGATGCACGATTTCACTGACCAAGACTTGGTGCAGTTCACTGGGTGGACAAACTCGATTCCTGCTACGACTTATTCTCATCTAAGGTTCAAAGACATAGCGCGGAAAATGATATAAGAGTATTTATACCTGTATCTCAATTGTCACCCTTATCGGCAATTTAAATAGTTTTTCATGCATAGTAATGTACAGATGTTTTCATGATTCCAGCTTCAAATTATCTTGGGAATGAGCTCACATTCCGACCAAAGGGATTTCTCTTAATCCGTCCCCTTGTCCAATGGTCGGAGTTCACTCCCAAGAGTGGCTGGAATTCTCTCTTTCACGCTTTTGCAGTATACTGTAACAGCTGCGTCTGCCGCTCGTGGTTTCTCGACATGTCTTTCCGCTTCGGCAGCGCATTTTTACTTTTCAAAAAAAACATTGGAGGTGTTTTGAATGGAAAAATCAATAAAAACAAAATTCTCTGCTGAAGACCAGAGAAGTTTCGATGAAACTTACAAGATAATGAAAAAAGCCGAGAATGACGCTGTTGCTGTGCTTGGAAAGAATGGACTTCATTGGAAGCTCCTTCTTGCGCCATACCTGCAATGCCTTGAAGAGTTCATTCTTTCTGTCATGATGGACGGTGAAATGGAAGACCGTGAAATGCTTTGGAAAGCGAAAATGAAAGTAACGCTCACAGAACGTGATTAAGATGGAAAACGCAAAAAGTAGAAGAGCTTCTGACAGAGAAGTTTACGAACAGATTGATAGAATATTTGACGAAGCTGAAATGAAAGCAGTAAAGATATTAATAAAAAATGATTTTCATCCTGCAGCCTTGATTTCTCCATCTTTTAGATGGCTTGAGTCATTAGTACACACATGTATGGGCATGATATTAGAAATGTCCAAATCCGGCAACGCCGACATAGTTCAGGAAGAAATAGTTCATGAAGAATTGGGAAATCAGGATGTAGAGAATGAAGAAAAGGCACAGAGCTACATAGGCTGAGGATTGTGGAAGTTCGAGCAATATGCCATGGCATGTTTCAAAAGCAAGAAAGAATGACAAAAGAGAAGCACATGTTACTCTCAATAGAGGAGAAAGAATTTGGACGTCGCATGTGTTTTCAAAATTTATTCCTGGAAGTTCAGCTAGGAAGAACAATTGGACGTGTAAGGTTTTGGCAAAAGAATTGTCAAACGGGTGGATTGAAATTGTGATGGTCTGGGATTATCCGACAATTGAAACACAGCGAATTTATGACCAAATGGTATGTCCTAAAGAAGTGTACGATGATTTACTAAATGAACTAGTCAAACTCTTTTCTAGAGACGGGAATATTCGCCATGATATATTGTATCCCCAAGGTGTAGCAGAACTCATAAAAAAATCTAAACCAAAAGTCTAGTTCTAGAATGAATTTCTAAATTTGCTATGAATCATAAGCGTCAAGGTTAAATCTTTTGTGAATAGATTAATTTCCAGTGAAACTCAATGAAACCCAAAGGTCCAAATTTAGAAAAAATACAAAAAATTAAAGATGCTCTAGCAAGAAAAGGCGAGTTGTCATTAACTGAAATTGCAAGAGAATCCGAGATGCCACTTTCAACTGTTTACGTTTACTTAACTCAACATATGGCGAACCAAGTTGAGCTTGTAAAATGGTTTGGCAAAGATAGGAATTCTGCCGTTGTCACAATTTACAAATTAAAATAAATGCTACAACGTAAAATAGTTTAAGTTCTTGATTCTAATATTAACTTAGTTAGAATGGCAAAACCCTATATGGAAAAGAATCTATCAAGCCTGGCAGGTGAATTTGCAGTTGCATCGCAACTTTGTTTGCGAGGGTATGTCGCAAGCCTTACATTGAAGAATTATCCTGGCGTAGATGTTTTTGCATTTAATCCAAAAAATGGAAAACAAGTCACGATTCAGGTCAAAGCGTCTACAGATGGCGCGTTTAATTCTCCCAAAACACTAAGCAAAAATGGCTCATTAATTTATGTTTCAATAAAAAAAGATAAGACGCTTGAATTTTACATTATACCAGCAGACATAGTGATTAAAACAAGAGAAACAAAAATGAAAGAATACCTAGATAAACATCCTACTACCAGTAAAGACCAGCCCATGTGGTTGGGCGGGGAAGAACACTTTTCAAAATTTAAAGATAGATGGGATTTACTTGGACTAGACTAGTGCTTATCATACCTAAATCCAACAATTTGTCTCATTTTCACATTTCAATTTCATCTACATCTTTTGGGTCCAGTTTTTTTATTTGCGGTGTTGATGTCAAGGTATGCATGTCATCAAGTCCTTTCCTCTTTTCCTTGAACATGAGACCTCCGCTTTCCAGTTTTCCTATTATCTCACTTATGCTTTTCATTTTATCTCCCTCCTTTTACCACATTCGAAACTCGAAATCGTCATCATCCTCCCGCCTGCGCCTCTTGTCGAAAGAAATTGTTGCAAGAAGTTTTGCTGAAACAACCTCTCCGTCCTTCCATAACATAATGAATCTTCCTGTAAAATGTTCTTCCTTCAACTTCTGGACTACCTCTTCCTTCAAGATGGAAAATACTCTGCTTCCTTCCAATGTGTTTTCCTTTATCATGATAGATTCCTCCGATTCGATTTTTTAGAAAAATAACTCGGGCAAGTATTTTTGTTTGTTGCCTCTTAAAAGGATTTGCGATATGGAAAATATGTTATCAAAATGTAAAATTACTTTTTAGTCAGAACAAGTTTTGAAATTTCACTAAATGTATTTAATTCAAAATCTGGTTTTATTTTTTTAACTTTTTCTGAACTTCCATACTTAGCAAACACAGAAACAATACCAGTCTTCTTTGTTGGAATTACATCTTTCTTTATCGAATCACCGACCATCATTATTTCATATGGTTCTAATCGAAGTTTTTCTATAGCTTTCTTGAGAGGAATTTGTGTCTCCTTCTTTTTACCGGTGTCATCAAATCCAATAACAAAATCGAAATAATCGTCTATTCTCATAGCAACTAACCTTTGATACGCCTTTAATCTTGGAGCATCGGTCACTATTGCAAGCTTCAATCCCATTTTCTTCAATTTTCTCAGTGTAGGCTTGACATTCGGATAAGGTTTGAGGAATTTATTTTTAGTTCTCAAGTATTCGTTTATTCCAGCAGCGAGAATTTTTGTATCTATATGACCTGTTTCAGATTTCAAGAATTCCTCGAAAGCAATGTTTGATTCTATTCCGACCTTGAAGTAAATTTTCATCAGTTTTTCATAGCCAGTTTTGAACGAGACTTTTAGACCTTTTTTTATCATTGCCTTTAGAGCAGACTTGCAGGATTCTTCCTTCATCTTCATGAAGTCGATTAACGTGTTGTCCAAGTCGAACAAAACAGCTTTTATCTCTTTCATATCTAATTAGAATAAGTATGACCAAGCTAATCTTTTACGGCGGAGTAAACCAAATTGGTGGCAACAAGATTTTGCTTGAAGATAATGGAACTAAGATATTCCTTGACTTTGGGATGGATTTCAACCAAGCTGGAAAATTCTTCTCGGAATTTCTACAGCCCAGAAAATTGGGTGGAATAGGGGATTTTTTGGAGTTTGGCTTGTTGCCAGACCTGAAGGGACTGTATAGGGAAGACTATCTGAAACACATGGGAAGAGGACACGAGGATGCTGATTTTCAAGGCGTGCTATTGACTCATGCCCATGCCGACCATGCAGCCTACATTCATCATCTCAGGGAAGACATTCCAATCCATTGTTCTGAAGAAACTCACGCCATATTGAAAGCATTGAATGACACGGCCAGCGGAAGTTTTACTGATTTGACTGAGTTGACAAGAAGTTTTGAAACTTATGTAAATAAGAAAGGTGAGATAAGCAAGAAGACTACTCTGAATCATCCTGAAATAGTCGTCCCAAGAAAATTCAATCTTTTCAAGTTTGGGAAGAAATTCAAGATAGACGGGATTGAAGTAATTCCTTACAATGTCGACCACTCCCTGCCCGGCGCAACTGGCTTCATTATACATACCTCATCAGGAACGATTGTCTATACTGGCGATTTCCGTTTTCACGGAAGAAGGGAAGAAGCGACCGTCAAGTTCATGAAAGCTTGCGAGAAGGAAAAGCCTGATGTTCTGATATGCGAGGGAACTAGGATAGACGAGGATAGTTCTAGGAAAGAAGCTGATGTGGAAGACGAGGTCTCTACTATAACATCAAAATCAAAGGGATTGACAGTCTGCAATTGGCCAGTCAGGGATGGCGACAGGATGATTTCGTTTTTGAATTCTGCCAAGAAGGTGAACAAGAAACTTACAGTGAGTCTCAAACAAGCCTACATGATAGAGCAGTTGAACAAATGTAAGGATTCTATTGCTCCAAAAATTGATGATAAGAATCTTGCTCTTTATGCAGTAAGAAAGAACTGGGGTGAAATTGGCAGCGATGCTGATGAGAGATTGATAAGAGCCGACTATGACAAATGGGAGAGAAATTATTTGGACGATGCTATATGCTATAAGGACGTCAAGGATGAACAGAACAAGTTCATGTTCTTCTGCTCGAATTTCGACTTGAAGGAATTGATTGACATAAGGCCTGTTGAAAATTCTGTCTACATCAAGTCAGTGTGCGAACCTTTCGATGTGGAAATGGAGATTGACTGGCAGAGGATAGAGAATTGGGTCAAACATTTTGGAATGAGCATGAATGCTACCCATGTCTCAGGACATGCTTCTGGACCACAGCTAAAGAATTTTGTGAAGACAGTCAAACCCAAGATGCTTATTCCAGTCCACACAGAACATCCTAATTTCTATGACAAATGGTGGGACAATGTTCATTTGTTGAAGAATGTTGGAGAGAGTGTTGAAATTAGTTAAGTGGTTTGAAATATGGCAAATGTCAAATCTCAAGAAATTGATGTGTTGGTGAGTTTTTTAAAATCCGGTTTATCAACAAGAGAATTGGATAAACGTCTGGGATATTCTTCTGCCACAAGAGGTTGGAAGTCTTGGAAAATCTTGAAAAAATACAAGCTTAAAAATACAGATAAAGGTAAACTTTTCGTTTACCCTTTGAATCAGAGCAAAAAAATAATAAAAAATCTCATGGAAAACCCTAGGCATGATTTTATTGAAAATCTAATTGAAAACAATCAACCTGAGAATCTGGATAAGTACAAGGACACTTATGTTATAACCAAATCCGAAAAAGCATTTTATGACATTTTCACAGGAGAAACAAGAAACATAGTTCAAGATTTTTTTAATCCGCTTAAGAAATCTATTGGAAAGTGCCAGTTCAAAGATTGCGATTCCCATGGCGAGCTAGATACGGCCCACCATTTATCGGACAGACGCTCCATTTTCATACTCTGCGCAGGAAAGTTTAAAGAGATGGATGAAAATGGGTTTTTTAAGTATGATGTATACAAAGTAATGCGGTGCTTTTTGGATACCCATTTTAAAAAAAGAACCATATGCTTTCTTTGCAAGAATCATCATAGCAAATTCGACAGATTGAAAAAAAGTAACGCGGTTGCATTCAAAGAATTCAAGAAAAATATAATTTTTGATTAATTAACTGTGGTATTATGACAGATGTCTTTACAAAGAAAAAAAGAAGTTGGGTAATGAGCAGAATCAAGAACAAAAATACAAAAATAGAGAATCTGCTGGCATCAAAAATGAGTGAAAATGACATTGGGTTTAAAAGGTATCCAAAAATTTTTGGGAACCCCGACTTTATGATTAAAAATTCCAAAATAGTTATTTTTATTGATGGTTGTTTTTGGCACAAATGTCCAATTCATTACAGAGAACCGAGAACGAAAAAGGAATTCTGGTTACCAAAAATAAAGAAAAATGTAAAAAGGGACAAGGAAGTGAACAAGCATCTAAAAAAAGAAGGTTATCATGTAATTAGATTTTGGGAACATGATATAGAAAAAAATTCTGATAAATGTATTGGAAAGCTACTTAATTTCATCTGATTTACTAAACACATTTAAGTATTTCAATCGGATACTAATTTATGGGCATTTTGAAAATACCAGTAAAAATCGCCATAGAGACGGATAAGGGCTTTCGTAAGGAAAAGGAAGTTGTAAAATTTTTATCAACATTCAATAACGACATGTTGCCTGATGATGTTAATCCAAATGTTTATCTTTCATTTTTAGAATTTAAAGAGTACGAAAATCACAAAAAATTAGTTTTTCCCAATCTCTTTTTAAAGTTAGATTGGACAAACGGAGATGGAAACCAACTGCTGAGAATAGCACTTCAATTGAGAGATGAAATAAAAAACAAATTCAAAGTGGATTTAGTTTCAGTTTCTGGAAAATCGAATTTCATTACCATTTGGGAGAAGAATAATGAGTTTGAATGTGTTTCTGTTTCTATTGGTATAAGAAAGTTTGAATCTTCAGAAATTGAAATAAAAACAAAAATGAAGGGTCATATAGATAATAAAGTTATCAAATCATTTAATAAAAAACTCTATGAAAATGCGAGAAGACATTTGGAGAAGTTGAGTGGAGGCCCTAGAGAAGTTGATGCAATTAATCTTACTGGAAAATCAAAACAATATTCAGCAAATTTTATTTTTATTAGGTCACTTTTTGATTTTATCAACTCCGCACCATCTGAATCTTTTTCGAGAGCATTTCTTGGTATAAGTCAGAATTATCCATTCCTTTTTGAACCAAAAAACAAATTCTGGAATAAGTTACTTTCCCAGACTGAAGAACAACAGAATAAAATACTTTATCCATTACTCCTCAGAACTAGAGGATTAACAAGGCAAGAATTTGAAATGCTCATCAGATGGTGGGTGAATATGATAGAATTTTTAAGGAAAGAATGTGATGGTGACGCACGAAAATTTTTTAAAGTAGTTTCCTTTAGATTAGGCATAGACACCAAAAGAAGTGATGCATTAGAAGTTATACAAAGTCTTTTAGAAAATTATGATGAGATAAAAAAATATCTTGGAATAACATTTCCATATAGTTTAAAAGCCGGAAGATTGTTTTTGACCATGATGACGAAAAATGAAAGGGGCTTTGATTTAATTGATGGTGTGAATAATGAACAAGTGAAAGAATTGAACCTTCCCGTAGATGCGCAAGTTTTAAGGGTGGCATTAAATACAGGACTAATTGAAATAATGTGGGTTGACTCGGAGAACTTTGAATTTGAGGGAAGAAAAGCGAAGGTTCTATATCTGAAAAGAAGTGATATGACTGAATTGGCAAGGGTTGCATGGAAACTTGTTGCAGAAAATATAGGCATACCTACAATAGAGCTTGACTATTTAGTTTATTCGGTTGGTTCGTTAACTTGCAATAGGTTTGGTAAATCTTGTTATGCTTGTCCTATTACAGATATTTGTAAATCATGGGCAGACAAAAAAATTAAGGAGGGTGCAGGTGTTGACTGGGATAAAGTTGGGCTATTTTCCTATGGTAAAGGAGAATTTGATGCTTTGGTAATAAGACCTTGTGAAAAATGTGATGGGAAACTAGGAAAATGCATTCATAAATATGATATACAAAAATTTTCCAAAACTCAAGAAAAAATTAATTTAAATAAAATCATATAGTTGTTCACAAATTCTCTTTTATTTTTTCGCCAATTGCCTTTGCCAGCAAAGTTGGAACTGAATTACCAATTTGCCTATAAACCTCCCTTTTCGGACCCACGAATTGAAAATTGTCTGGAAACTTTTGTATTCTTGCACACTCTCTTTCAGTTAACATTCTAACTTTTGTTGGGGAATACATTACCAAAGCGTCCGAGCCATCTTTCCAATATCTCGCAGATATAGTATATGATGGTTCCTTCATTTTCAATATTTGCCAACCAAATCCCCTGCCATTTTCTACATTCCTCTGTTTTCTATTAATAAAACCGTCAATCATTTTCTGTGTATGAAAGTATTTTTCATCTACTTCTGATTCTTTAAACAATACTTTTCTTACAGGAACCCATTTCCTGATTTGTTTTTTTAAAGTCCAACGTCTAATACCCAAAGTTTTAAGAAACTTTTTGGGGTTTTTATCATGTGTTGGAAATGGCGGTTCAATTTTTTTATCTGTATTTGTTCCTATAAAAAATAATCTTCTTCTTTTTTGTGGAACTCCATAATTAGCAGAATTAAGAATAAATTTATCCACTCTATATGGTATACTCTCAAACTCTTGCTTTATTATTTCACTAACATTCTCACCATTAGCAGTTTTGGATACAAGTAAACCAGTTACATTTTCCATAACAAACCATTTCGGTTTGAAAGTTCTAACAAATTTGACAAATCCCATAAATAGAGAATTACGCGGGTCGTTTGGGTCCCTTCTTCCTGCCATACTAAAACCTTGGCATGGTGGACCTCCTATAATTAAATCCACATCATCAATTGAACTTTTTAATTCGTCTACATCGATTTTTTTGATGTCCTTATAAATTATCTTAGATTGTTTAAAATCTGTTTCATTTAACCATTTTTCAATCTCGTTATTTTTTAATGAAACTATTTTTTTTCTGAATTTTTTATTGCCAAAATTATATGCGAATGTGAGACAACTCCATTTGTCAATATCTATACCGAGTATGGTATTAAAACCAGCCATCTCAAAACCTTTGCTTAGTCCACCTGCACCACAAAATAAATCGATTACTGTCGGTTTGCTCATTTTTATTCCTCACTTGTCACAAATAAAAGTTTCTCATCACTGAAGCCCTCAAATCTTTTTTTCAACCAGACAAAATCTTTGTCATATTTTCTCAACTCGTCATCGCTTGTCTGTGACATCCCCAAGATGTACATCCACATCATATTCTCCAAGCTTTTTGGCTTGCGTATTTGCAACAACATTCTTTTTGGTTTAACTTGTTGTACAACTATCATAGAGGCGTAAGCTTTCATAATTCCTTTCAATCGTTCATTATCAAATAGTTCCAAGTATTTCTTGTATTCCTTTCCTATAGCGATTCGTAACTGCAATTCCGTGATGTCTTTCAATAATTTAATTAAAACATCCCAGTTGACTTCAAATTCCCACTTGTCCTTCTTGACAACTTTATTCTTTATCAAGAATCTTAGTTTCTCAGAAACTGTTGAATGTGGTTGTTTCAATACATTCATCATTTCCTTTACTCTATTGATTTTCAGAACCAAGCAACAGAGTACATCCATGACCTTAGAATTTTCTGGAAGAGGTTTATATGTCGGCATTACTCTCTCCTTCTTTGGACTCTCTCATAAATACGCTTCTCACTGCTCCACCTATATGCATGTTTGGATATGAGGTTTGAACACATCTGGTGTAGCGGTTTTTTAGTATGGGGACACTGGAAGAATTCCCGTTCGATGAAACGCACATACCTATCACATAACGCACAATTTTCATTCATACCACTTGAGGTTTTCTTACCAGATACCATTCCACCACAGTACCTCGGGGGAGTAAGTCAACCATTTTACCTATAATCTTGTTATGGTTCAATATTTCTAACCATGTTATCCTGTTAATTTTAAACTGTATCAATACCTGTTCCATATCAAATGCCACCTTAATAGGAAATTTAAAGGTTTATGTTTAAATATTAAGAGTATTACAAAGGAAAACAAGGTATAATTTTGTATAAAAGTTATACCTTTAACAGAGATACCTAAATAAAGTATTTAAAACCTAAAGAGTAAGATTTGATAATTATGCCGGAAAAATTGCTTATGCCAAGAGAAGAATATTTAGCTTCAGGAATACACATAGGGATGAAGCAGAGAACGGCGGACATGAAGCCGTACATTTACAAAATCCGCTCGGACGGATTGGCTGTTCTGAATTTAGGACTTATTGATGAAAGAATAAAAACTGCTGCAAAAATGCTGTCGAAATGCAAAAACATTCTGGCTGTAGGAAGGAAATTCATTTCGCATGATGTTGTGAAAAAATTCGCAGAGGCAATCGGAGCCAAATGCATTGTCGGAAGATTTCTGCCAGGAACGCTGACAAACCCAGTGTTCAAGAATTATTTTGAGGCTGATGTTGTACTTATTTCTGATCCTCTGATTGACCATCAGGCTTTGAAGGAAGCTGTTACTTCAAGGACGGCTGTGATTGCTGTTTGCGATACTTTCAACGAAACTAGGCATATTGATTTGATTATTCCTGCGAACAACAAGAGCAGAAAATCCCTCGGAACTTTGTACTTCCTTTTGGCAAGAGAAATTCTGAAAGAAAGGGGCGAAATAAAGTCTGATTCTGATTTCAAATACAAGCTCGAGGACTTTGCCGGCAAAGAAGAATATTGAAAAAATAAAAAAATAGCAAAGTATTTAACTGGCCAAAGTATATCTTTCTAAGGCGAGTTAGAGCGGCAGCTTCGGCGAAAGCTGAGGAAGTTCTCTCCACTCAAAGGTAAAAACTGCTGAGAAGCAGGATGCCGATATCAGAAACGATACAAATGTTTGCTTTGCTGTCAAAGGCAAAGTGAAGGCAATGAAGAGCACAGAGCTAAAAAAGATGAAACGGATCGACATAACCGATGGAGTGCAAGCGAAGAGCGCTTAGACAAATGCTGCCTTAAAAACAAAAGAGAGGCTACCTGCTAACACGCCTTCCTTTTTTCATTTTCATTTTCATAAAGGATTTAAATCTGCACTTTTAATTAGACAATATGGCGCGTCAGCGAGACCGTATTTATATGCCTATGGGAACTGGAGGACTGATGAGATTCTCCGAAGAGGAAAAAGTTCTCATTAAAGTAAAACCACGACAAGTCGTTTATCTGATTGCGGGAATTGTTGCACTTGAGCTTGTTCTGAAAATTATTTTTGCGCTCTACTAGAATTCTTAAATTGTACAAATTCATAAATTATTCAGGAGTTTATGAAAATCTATCTCGGTCCAGCAGGAGTTTCAACCGTTTCGAAAGAACGCAGCACGCTTGGCGGAATAAAGACTGTTTCTCAACTTGGACTAAATGCCATGGAAGTCGAGTTCGTTCGCGGAGTCAAGATGCAGCCAAAGATGGCAGAAGAAGTCGGAAGTCTTGCAAAAGAACTAAACATCAATCTCACAGTTCACGCACCTTATTACATCAATCTCTGTTCGAAAACAAAATCAACAGTCGAAGCAAGCAAAAGGATGATTTTTGATTCTGCTGACAGGGCTGAAAGAATGGGTGCTGAAGCTGTTGCTATTCATTCTGCTTATTATTCCGGATTGAATCCTGAGCAGGCTTTTGAAAAAGTTAAAATTGGTTTTGAAGAAATTCATGATAAAATGAAAAACAGCGGAATAAAAAATGTTAGACTTGGCTGCGAAACTATGGGAAGGTGGAGCCAGTTCGGAAGTCTGGATGAAACCATTGAACTGAGCAAGAAGCTGAAATTTGTCATCCCTTTTGTTGACTGGTCGCACCTGTTTGTTCGCGGAAAAGGAACTATTGATTTTGAAAATATTTTTGACAAACTGAAGGTTCTGAAGATGGATCACATCTATTCGCATTTCCAGAATGTTCAGAAAAACAGAAAGGGGGAGTGGGTTGATGTTCATTCTCCTTTGGATCATTCTCCTTCCTTTGAGGAGTTTGCTAAAGTTTTGCTGAAAAGAAAAGTCGACATCACAGTAATTTGCGAATCTCCGATCTTGGAGCAAGATAGTCTGAAGATGAAAAGAATTCTGGAAAAGTTGGGTTACAAATTCTGAAATGTATTTTTAAGCAGAAAAAACAAATTACAATTAAGCTTAAGAAGTTAATGTTTCATAAAAAATGCTAGTGAAATATAATGATAACAAGAAAATTTGAGTCAAAAGAAATGAAAGTCTTTGAGAGACTTGCAGAAAAATATGGACTAATTGTACAAAATATAACACAAGAACAACAAACTGGAGATGTTGTTTACAAAGTCTCTGAACCATCTCATCAAGTTACCACTTTTGAAGCTCAACCAGGTATTCCTGTTACTTTAACAAGAAGAATCAGTTATGATTTAGCTGAAGAAATTCTTTCGTCTGTAAATACTAAAAATATTGGTTCTGCATTAAGAAAATATTTAATTAGTGATTTTGCACAATGGGCTCAAGATCAAGGAGTCGACGTAAAAGGAGAAATAGAGGATCTCTTAATAACATTGAATCCTGCTGCTTTGGAAAGTGCTTTACATGCTGCTAAGGATTATATTTTCACTGAAGTTGAAGAAATGAGAAGGATGTATAGAATTAATAGTATTCCAACAAGTACAGATGATGGTTATGCTCGAATTGCATACGCAGTTCTTGAACAAGATGATGAGAGATTAAAAGTAGAACTTCATCCTTATGTTAATGTTGATAATTATTCGGCAGTAGACGAATTAGCTGAGCATTTCTCAGAAGATGACCTTAAAATAGCAAGAGAATTGACTAAAGTCGGATTTTGGCCGTCACAAACAGAATTAACGAAAATCAAATTGCAAGAAACAAAAGATGAAAGAGAACATTTAAGAAGACAAATTTTAGATCAAATCAGAGAAGGTAAAATAACAGTTGATGAAGATGCTGTTAGAAAAATGTTAGAGCAACATTACATACCTGAAGAACTACAAATGTTGTATTCAGGATTTGAAACTGATGGACAAAATAAACTGAAAGCAGACTTCATTGATGGAGCACTTACCATAAGAAAAGTTAAGTCTTAACCATATGCTGCTGATGTTGTCGTTTTGTATTCTGTAGGTATTAGTTCAAGCAAAAGTGCCCTTAATGGTTCTGGAAAACAAATGCGACCATAAGTTCTAATTGTTTTTCTATGAACGCTTTTGAAAGTTTCTTTCTCTGGAAAAAGTATCTGACCTTTGACTTCATATTGTATTCCATCCCTTCCGTACAAAACAGAATAATCGTTAGTAGTTTTAACTAGTTCGAAAACATTTGGTCTTGAAGCTAATGTCTCATATGCAAATGCCAATTGCGCTCTTCCTGGCGCATCATTTATGTAAGTGCCTTTCCTTCCATCTGCAGATCTTGTTATTTCATAATTTTCAAAAGTTTGCACTAAACTAGTCATTATTTCATTAGAGGTTCGAGTTCTTTTGTTCAAAGAATTGAATATTGATGCACTCATGTAAAGATTTCCAAAAGCAAGTTCCATCAAATGGGCATCGGATGCTACGTCTTCGATTCTTGGAAGCTTTCCTAAAGATAAGTTTAAACGTGTTTTTTTGCTGTAAAGTGGTAAACCGCCTGCTCTTCGCAAAAGCAAAAATCTATCATTAATGTATGCCAAGAATTTTTCTCTTTTGCTAGGATCAAAAACTGCAATTTCTTTTCTATTATTTTTTAGCAATTCTGCATATTGCCTTATAGAAGTTCTTCCAGCCTTAACTATACCTTCGATTTTTTCTGGATTACGTGATGTTGAATTAACAACGCTTCCTGAAAGTGGAAATAGCAATTTTAGCAGTAATTCCTCGTCTTGAGTGAAATCTGGGTTTTCTATCATATTATCCGTTTTATTTCTTCAACAATCAAAGATTTAAAAGAGAATATTTAATTTATTGCTTTTCGAAACTTTTTCAAGTTTTCTATTCTGCAAAATATCTTACAAAACAGCAAGAACTTTCTTCCAATGATTTTTCACTTACAAAAGTAGTTCGCTCGATTCCGAAAAATTTTCTTCCATAAAGATTTTTCTCTTTCCATAATCCGATCTTTTTCGCGATTTCTGCATCTTCATCAAGCCACAAGTCAAACGGCAGTCCGCAGTCATTATCAAACTTCTTGTGCGAGGCGACAGTTCCTAAACATATCCCAACAATTTTAGCATTCTTCCTTTTGAATTTCTGATAATTTTTCGCAAAATCAAGAGATTCCAAAGTGCAGCCAGGAGTGGAATCTTTGCAGTAAAAATAAAGAACAACTTTCTTTCCTCTCAAATCTTTTAGCGAAACTTTTTTTCCATCTTGATTAATTGTTTCAAAATTTGGAAAAATATCTCCTTCTTTCAACATTAATCATCCCTTAACATTCGCACAAGGTCTGAGCAGAATTACCTTCTTACTAATTCCAGCGATATCCATTGTATTAACAACTTCAGAAATATCTTTGTACGCAAATCCAGCTTCTTCAGCAAGCCCAGAATAAGAAACTGTCTTTACATAAATTCCTCTCTTTTCCATATCTTTCTGCAAATCTTCTCCTCTGACCATTCTTTTCGCTTTCGCTCTGCTCATAGTTCTTCCGCTTCCGTGCATGGTAGTTCCGAAAGTTTCCTCCATCGCTTTGTTCGTTCCGACGCAGAGAAAACTTCCAGTCTCCATGCTTCCTCCAACAATAACAGGCTGCCCAGTTTTTTGATAAATTTTTGCAAGTTCAGAATGCCCTGGACCAAAACATCTCGTCGCTCCTTTTCTATGCATAAGCAATTTCTTTTTTTCTCCATCTACCGTATGTTCTTCAATTTTTGCCACGTTGTGCGCCACATCGTAAACAATTTGCATTTCAAGACTTTCCGCTGACTGCTTGAAAACTTTCTCGAATGCTTTTCGAATTTGGAAAACAATAATCTGACGATTTGCAAAAGCCATGTTCGCAGCGCAGGCCATAGCCTTGTAATAATCCTGCCCTTCTTTTGATGAAAATGGAGCACACGCCAGCTGCAAATCAGGAACAGTGATTCCATATTTTCTCATAGCTGGAACAAAAGTTCGAAGATAGTCAGTAGCAACTTGATGACCGAAGCCACGTGATCCGCAGTGAACCATAACTACAATTTGCTCTGGTAAATTGATTCCCAGTTTTTTCGCAATTTCTTGATCGTAAATATTTTTTTCTTCTGCAATTTGAATTTCCAAATAATGATTTCCGCTGCCCAAAGTCCCAACTTGTTCCATACCTCTCTTCATAGCCTTGTCTGAAACTTTGCTTGCATCAGCTCCTTTTATTTTTCCATGCTCCTCGATTCTTTCCGCGTCTTCCTCCCATCCGAATCCGTTTTCAATTGTCCAGTCAACACCGTTTATAATAATTTCTTCGAACTGCTTTCTGTTTACATCAATGAAGCCTTTTGCTTCAAGAAAAGTCTGCGCTCCTACTCCTGCAGGAACCATTTTGAATAAAGTGTCAACCAATTCTTTCAGTTTTGGTTTTACTTCTTTCGCAGTAAGATTTGTTCTTATCAATCTCATTCCACAATTTATATCAAATCCAATTCCACCAGGAGAAATCACTCCAGTTTCAGGATCCATTGCTGCCATGCCACCGACTGGAAATCCATTTGGGTATCTGAAAGCTTTCGCTACTCAAATAATCCCCAGTGACCATCAGGCATGACATATGAATATTTCTGAATTCCAGGAAGAGTTGCAACATTTATTGCTTGCTCAAAGACTCCTTGATCCATTTCTTTGAAAAGTTTTTCTGTTGCAAAAATTTTTACAGGTACCCTCATTCCTGCTTTTGTTGTTTGCGGAATTTCCCAAGTTACTTCTGAAGTTTTTTTTGCTTGACTTAATTCTATTTTTTTCACCTCCATTTCTTATACTAATTTAAATGACATGCAGAACTAGTTTGTCCGCATGCACCCATTTCTGCTTCTAGCTATTTTTTTTGCAGTGGGCACACGCTTTACTATTAATTAATAGCAGCTTATTTAAATAAATTAAACAAAGGAATAATTGTATATGAAAATTCGTGGAATTGATATTGAACTTCTGAATCATGATTCAGTAAAAATTAAATATAATAAGTGGATAATTTACGTTGATCCTTTTCAGATTCCTGCTGGAGAAGAAGCTGACTTTATTCTTATTTCTCACGAGCATGAAGATCATTGCTCGCCTATGGATTTGAAAAAAATTATAAAGCCTGAAACAATAATTATCGCTTCGCAGCAATGCAAAGATAAACTCTCGGTAATTTCAAAATCTGTTAATCAAGTTCATTACTTGAGACCAAATGAAAATATAAAAATCGGTGAATTTTTTGTTGAGACAGTTCCTGCGTATAATGTGAATAAATTCCGTGCGCCAGGAATAGTTTTTCATCCAAAAGAAGACCAAAAATTAGGATTCATTATTAATTTGAAGCTGGGAAGAATTTACCATCCTGGAGATACTGATGTTATTCCTGAAATGAGCAAATTGAGAGATATTGATATTGCCTTTCTTCCTGTTAGCGGGACGTATGTTATGACTGCTGAAGAAGCTGCTAAAGCTGTTGAAATAATTAAACCTAAAGTTGCGATACCATTTCATTATGGCGCAATTATTGGAAGTAGAGAAGATGCTGAGAAGTTCAAGTCTTTGGCTAAATGTCGAGTTGAAATTCTGAAATAGAAATTAGCTTGTTGTGGTAGTTGTTGTAGAAGACACTAGAGTGCATTGAAAAGTCGGAAGTAAGCATTTTGAGCTGTTGAAGAAACAGTATGGAACACACACAAATCCTCTTTGAATATAATTACTTGGGCAAGAACACTTCGAACTTATGTCAATCTCAAAAATGCCACCATGAGTTGGTGTGCCAGGTTGTCCTGTTTGTACAAGTGCCCCAGAAAAAATCAGAGAAGAAGCGACTATAAGAATTGCAAAAAAAATGAGCAGAAGGATTGTCATGTAACCTTTGTTCATATATTTAATTTTGATTTTTTGCTTAAAAGTCTTCAAATATCAAGAAGGATTTGAGTTTTGAATCCTTTTTTTGTTTTTTCGATTTTGTAGTAATGCATCGTAACTGCTTTAACATCGTCTTCTAATTTGTGTTTCTTAGAATCAATTTTTTCTCCAAAAATTTCTGCACTTAATTCGTAATTTTTATTTTGCTTTATTTTCACTAAAAATTTTCCAAAAAGCATCTGCTCTGCATCTTTTAGATAAATTAATTCACTAAGAAAATCATACAAAAGAAGATCTGCAGTTTCAGCTTTCAATTTTATTTTCTTTTTAATTTTCGGATTTATAGATTTCAAATCAGCCATAGTATTTTCTAAAGCTTCGGCGCAAGAAACAAATAATTCTTCCAGATTCTTTCCTTTAGCTTCGAATGCAACATCTGCAACTGCAACATCTTCAAGATATTTGTAGCTCAAAATAGATTCTCCTCTTTCTTTTTCTTTTCATTCCATATTTTTTTCTCAGGTTCCTTCAGTTCAGCGGGGATCATTAGATTTTTTCCTTGCTGAAGCGGAATCAGAAACCATTGCAAGATTTTTCCTTCTCTGCTTTTCAGAATTAATTTTTGTTTTTTCGAAGATGATTTTCCAGAATTAGAATCCAGATAATGATAAAGAACATATTTTCCTTTTGAATCTAACGCTCTCACTTCTATTTTTCCAGATTTGCTTTTTGTCAATACAGATTCAGGATATTTTTTCATATTAGCTTTTCTCCAGTTTCTAAATTAAAAATGTGAATGACATTGGGCGGGCAGACTCTCGCAGCTTCCATATTTGCTTCTAAATCTTCTTCTCCGATTTCAAGTTCAATAAATCCAGTTTTTTGATCTTCAGTTCCGCCTTCCAAAATAGCTTTTCCAGTAAAATCTTCTTCTCCCATTTTCCAGTGTTTTGGATTTGCTGCTATGCATGAGAATACTCCAATGCATCCTTCAATATCGTAAACAATTTTGTATCTTACCATTGTCTCTAAATCTATTTCTTCACTTTAATTAAAAAGTTTAAGTTTACTGATATGATTTTTTCAAGTAATGTCCTAAAGCTAACATCTCTCCCTGATAAAAAACACGATCAAAAATTTTCTGTATTCTGTTCGCACATAAAAAATATTGCTCAGATGAGAAAGCTTCCTTCATTGCTTCATTTCTACCTTTATTTCTTTCAATAGAATTTAAATGATGCACTGTTTCTGCATAAGTAATGAAGTTAGTAAATGCTGCGAATAATACAACTACTCCGGATAAATATGCAAGAAATTCGAATGCATCATTTGGCATAAAACTAAAATGAAAGGATAATTATTTAAAAACGTCTTATTTAAAAAAGATATTTTTATAAGTCATGAGAAAGATTATTATTCAATTAGTGATTCTATGGTTGCAAAGGAAGTAAGTAATTTAATTGAATTCTACGGAACTGAGTGCGTGCATTGCAGGGTCATGGCTCCGCTGATTGAAAAATTGGAGAAAGAAGAGAAAGTTAAAATTAAAAAAATTGAGGTTTGGCACAATGAAGCGAATGCAAGACTTATGCAGCAGATTGATAGGAATTTCTGCGGAGGAGTTCCTTTCTTTTTCAACATAAAAACAGGCAAATGGATTTGCGGATCTATTTCTTACGATAAACTCAAAGACTGGGCTTTGGGAAAGTAATATTTGATTAAAAAATCAAATCTAGATATATGAAAGACTTTTCTGCAGAATTTCCGCTGTTTCAAATAATGGATGAAAATGGAGAAGCTAACGACAAACTGCTTCCAAAATTGTCAAAGCAGGAAATGCTGAAGATGTATGAACTGATGGTGCTTGCGAGGGTTTTTGATGATACTGCGTATGCAATGCAGAGAGAGGGAAGAATTCTCACATTTGCTCCACTGAAAGGACAGGAAGCATCTCAGATAGGAACTGCGCTTGCACTGAAGAAAGATGACTGGATGTTCCCTTCTTTCAGAGAGAATGGAGCTTTCTTAGTGAGAGGTATGCCTGCAGAGATGCTGTATCAGTATTGGGCTGGGGATGAAAGAGGAAACAAAATTCCAAACGATTTGAAGTGTTTCACAGTTTCAGTTCCTGTGTCAACTCAGATTCCGCATGCAGTTGGAGTTGCGTGGGCGGAGAAATTGAAGAAGACTGGTAACGTAGCTTTAGTTTACTTCGGAGACGGAGCCACGAGCAAAGGGGATTTCCACGAGGGACTTAATTTTGCTGGAGTTATGAAGCTTCCAGTTGTTTTCGTTTGCCAGAACAATCAATGGGCGATTTCAGTTCCTTTCTCAAAGCAGTCCGGAAGTAAGACAGTCGCGCAAAAAGCAGTCGCTTACGGAATGAACGGAATAAGAGTTGATGGGAATGATGTTTTTGCAGTTTATTCTGCTGCTGTTTCCGCAATAGAAAACGCGAGAAAGAATATTCCGACTTTGATTGAATGCCTCACTTACCGTCTTTCGGATCATACAACTTCTGACGATGCTTCGCGATACAGAAGCCCCGAAGAGCTGGCCATGTGGGAAAAGAGGGATCCGATTGTCAGAATGGAGAAGTTTTTGTTTTCAAAATATATTCTGAACGAGCAGCTGAAGAAAAGCATTTGGGATTCTGCAAAAACAAGAATCAGTTCTGCGACAAAACTTGCTGAAAGCAATACTGCGGAAAATCCTGAGGATATTTTTGATTTCACTTTCGCAAGATTGTCAAAGACTCTGCAGCGCGAGAAGAAGAATTTCGAAGAGATTTTTGCTGCGAAGAAAGAGGTTGAAACATGAGCAAGAAAACTTTTTTGAAAATTAATTGGAAGGAAATTGGATTTCTGATCTGGGCGGATTTGCTCATTGTCGGGATTTATTTTGCTTTTTATTTCTACAGTTGCATTACTGCGAAAAATATGATAACGATAAGTCCGCAGATTGTTTGCCCGCTGAAATTCGTAACTGACTTCCAGAATTTTGCTTTTCTTTTCGTCATTATTCTGGTGGCTAATTTGATGCTCTCTGGAATTTGGCATTTCGTGGTGAAAAAATGAATTGGAAAGAATTTTTAAAGCCATCTTGGAGAAAATTTTCAATATTTCAAATTTTTCTTTCAATTTATCTTTTGATCTTAGCTTCATGGTATTATCAGCTATTAACTGAAACCATACCTCGTGCCTTTTCTGTTCATATTTTGTATTTGACTCCACTAACAGGTGGTCTAAGTTATTTTTTGCAAGCTATTTTGCATCCAATATTTTTTGTTTATTGGTATCTTTTATCTTGTTTAATTGATTTTACATATAAAAAGTTGGTGTACGCGAAAAAATGACAATAATGAACATGGTGCAGGCAATTAATTCCGCGCTGCAGACGGAAATGGAAAGAGATAGCACTGTTTTAATTTTGGGAGAAGATGTCGGAAAGAATGGAGGAGTGTTCAGAGTAACAGAAGGACTCTGGCAGAAATTCGGAGATGAAAGAGTTGTTGATACTCCTCTCGCAGAAAGCGGGATTGTCGGAACTTCCATCGGGCTTGCTGTGAACGGATTCAAACCAGTTGCAGAGATTCAGTTTGACGGATTTTCTCTCCCGGCTTTGGATCAGCTTCTTAATCATGCTGCAAAAATCAGAAACAGGAGTCGTGGTCGCTTCAACTGCCCGATTGTTGTGAGAATTCCTTACGGTGGTGGAATCAGAGCACTTGAGCATCATTCAGAAAGTCCAGAAGTACATTTCGCTCATAGTCCTGGATTGAAAGTAGTTATTCCTTCAACTCCTTACGAAGCAAAAGGTCTTTTGATTTCTGCAATCAGAGATCCTGATCCAGTAATTTATTTGGAGCCGAAAAGAGTTTATCGTTCAATAAAGGAAGAAGTTACTGAAGAAAGCTACATGATTCCTTTTGAGGCAAAAGTTGTGCAGGAAGGAAGCGATTTGACAATTATTTCCTACGGAGCTATGATGAAGATTGTTCGCGAAGCGGCCGAAAAGATTGATGGAAAGTATTCTGCTGAAATAATTGATCTGCGTTCATTGAATCCGCTTGATACAGATGCGATTGCCAATTCTGTGAAAAAGACAGGGAGAGCAGTTGTCGTCCACGAGGCTCCGAAAATGTTTGGCGCAGGAGCTGAAATTGTTGCGACCATCAATGAAAATTGCTTTCTTAATCTGGAGGCTCCAGTTGAGAGAGTTGCTGGATGGGACGTTAATATTCCGTTGCCAAAGTTGGAAAAATATTATTATGCTGATGCTGATAGAATAATTCATTCGATAGAAAAAGTTATGACTTTTTGATTTTATTCAGTTTCTTTTAGCAATTCGATGGCTGCATTAGGACAGGATTGCATAATTTCTTTCAATTTTTCACTATCAATTTTTACGCCTGGTTTGATGTGAGAATGACCGTCTGCTCCCATTTCGAAAAGTTCTGGATAAAGAGTAGCACACAATCCGCATCCAATGCACGTTTCTTCATCTATTTTTGCTTGCATTTTTTTTAACCTTTGTAATATTTGTTCGCACTATTTTTTATTTCTTTTTTTCTTTTTTCCTTCAATGACATCAATTTCTTCTTCAAGCGGCTTCAGCAAATTGACTCTTCCAACAAAATATCCGATTAAAGCAGAAAGTCCAACAAGAATCACGACAATCAGTCCAGAGATGTTCGGTGCCCTTGCAAATATCGGAAAATCAGTCTGCCCTTGAGCAGTCTGAATCAAAATAAAGTAGTTTCCTTCCTTTTCGAAAGTGTAGCTGAATGAAGAAATCGACGTCTGGGAAGTTTTCAAATTATTTATTTCAAAAATCTGCGCAGTCTCGTTGTAAATTGTCACATTGTATGGAATATACAATTCCTTTTCTGAATTCAGATCTGTGAAGGTTACTGAAGCAGTGAATTTTTGGCGCAGAATCGGAGAAAGAAAATTAGGGGCAAGCTCTACTTTTATATTTCCTATTAGATTTGTGAACGCTTCATGGGTTGACGCTAGAGGAAGCAGAAGAAGAAAAACCAAGACTGGAATCATTTTTTTCATAATTTTCTATTTAGACTAAAGTTTTGAAAGAATTAAACCTTTTTTTTACATTTATATTCCTTAGAGAGCATGAGAATTCCTAGAGAGGTAAAAGTTTATTTCATTGCAGTCGCGCTGATTTTTCTTTCATTCGTTACAATGTACCATGAAATGGTGAGGATGCACGAAGTCGCGCACCAGGAAGCTTTCCAATACTTTGGAATCAATTCGACTGTAGTTTTTTACTCGCCATTTGAAGCTCAGACAATAGTAACTTCTTCGAATCTTACTGCTGAAAATAGCCGCTTTTTGTACTTCATCCAGTCTCTCAATGAAGTTTTCGAGTACCAGTTTTTGGCAGAAATGGCTTTCATATTTTTGGCTATGCTTATCATTGTCACAACAGTTTTTATTTTGGTCGCTCCGAAGAAGCAGGAAGAAAGTTAGAAAATTAGTTTTTCTTCGAGAATTATTGCATGACCACCAGATTTTTTTATAAATGTTGCAATGTCAATTAATTCTTTCAGCTTTTCAGATTTCCAGACAGATTGCTGTATTTTTTTTGCGTTGTTTTTGTTTAAATCGCGCCACACTTTTACGTAATCACTGTGAGATTTTTCTGGCAAATCAAAAATCAAAACGAATTCTTTCATTTTTCTCATAATGTGATAGCTATCACATAAATAAATACTTTTAACGCAAGCAAAACAAAATACAAAATAAATGCAAACAGAATTCAGATTTCCAGACATAGGAGAAGGAATAACAGAAGGGGAAATCGTCGAGTGGCTGGTCAAAGAAGGAGACTTTGTTGAAGAGCACCAGGCAGTAGGCAAAATAGAAACAGACAAAGCAGTCGCAGAAATTCCGTCTCCGCAGAGAGGATACATTCTAAAACTGATGTTCAAACCAGGAGATACTGTAAAAGTGGGGGAAGTTTTGTTCGTCATTGGAGATAAAAAAAATGAACAAGTTGCAAAAGTCGAGCAACAAAAAGTACCACCAAAACCAGTGGCAGAACAACAAACAGTGGTAAAACAGCGACCAGTAGTAAAGCCAGCAGGAGTGGTTGGATATCTAGAAGAAGCTCCTGAATTAAAAGAAGCAGAAGAAATTGAAGATGAAAGGGTCGCATTAAAAAAATTGCAGCAATCTCTTCCAACAAAAGCAGAGCATGAAATTCTCGCAGCACCAGCAACAAGAAAACTGGCAAAAGATCTGGGAATTGATTTGACAAAAATGACAGGAACTGGGAAAGAAGGAAGAATAACTGATGAGGATGTAAAAAATGCAAAAGGAATTGAAATACCACAAACAGCGGAAATCTCAGAACTGAAAGTCCAAAAGAAATATGATTTTTACGGAAACGTAGAAAGAATTCCGCTCAAGGGAGTAAGAAAATCGATTGCGAAGAAAATGGCAGAAATGGCTCAGCACGTCATTCCGGTAAGCGCTCATGATGAAGCTGACGTCACGCAGTTATGGCATGTCCGCGAAAGAGAGAAGAAAATTGCGGAAATGAAAGGAATAAAGCTGACTTTCCTGCCGTTCATTGCAAAAGCATTAATTCATGCTCTGAAAGATTTTCCATATGTCAACTCTACTTTCGATGAAGAAAACCAGGAAATAGTTTTGAAAAAATATTACAACATCGGAATCGCTGTCGACACTGAAGACGGACTGATTGTTCCTGTTGTGAAAGATGCTGACCAGAAAAGCATTTTAGATATCGCAAAGGAAATCGAGGAGCTTGCGCAGAAAGCGAGGGAAAGAAAACTTGATCTGGCTGATTTGAAAGGAGGGACATTTTCAATCACAAACTATGGAAGCATCCGCGGGCTTTTCGCAACTCCGATAATAAATTATCCTGAAGCTGCTATTCTCGGAATGGGAAGAATTTATGACAAGCTTGTTGTTGAAGGAGAGAAAGTTTACAAGAAAAAAGTTCTGCCAATATCATTTACTTTCGACCACAGGATTTTTGACGGAGCGTATGCTGAGAGGTTTATGGATGTTTTTATCAAACATTTGGAAGATCCGGATTTGATTCTTGTTGATAGAGACTAGAATTAATAAAATTTATTTTTGAAATTTGAAAGAATAGTAATGGAATTTGAATTCTTGGGGATTGAAGAATTGCCCCCAACAACGAACATGGGTATCGACGAGTATATGATGCATCGCTCTGCTGAATCAAAATTAGGTGTAATACGATTTTACACTGTCCATGATGCAATGAGCATCGGATATGCGCAACGGTTAAAAGTCATTATGAAAGGCGAACCGACATTCGAAGTTTTCAGAAGACCTACTGGAGGCTCGCATGTGGAAGTTGACTATAGTACTTTGATGTATGCATTCGCAGCGCCGCGCGATGGGAGATTCCAAAACTACAAAAGCATGAGACTTTATTTTGATGAAAGAATTGCAAAAGGACTATCGGATTTAGGAATATCTTCAGTTGTAGCAAACATAGAGACTGCAACAATAGATATTGAAGGCAAAGTCATTGGGGGGGATTCAATGCTTTGGGGTAAAAAAGGCGCATTACTTCAAGGGCTTCTGGTCATCGATCCTTATGATGTTGAAAAAATAAAGGCGCGAATGCCACTTAAGTCTAGAATAATTGATGGCGAAGTTTATCGGGAATTTGATGCTTTAAAAAATTTACCAGCGATTTCAACACGCCTAAATGGCAATCAAAAACAAGATGCAAAAGAATTAGTTGCCGATTCTATACTCCAAAGACTGACAGGAGGATCATATGAAGAGGTGAAAATAAATGGCGAAATTTTAAATGAAGCGAGAAAATTTGTGGACAAGAGATACGGCCGAAGAAGCTGGCTAGAAAAACACGAGCCAACTTTCACAAAAGATGAAATCGAAGAAAGTCCAGGGGAAGAATTAGAAGGTCCGCTAAAGACGCTTGATGGTTATTGTTTTTACGTTTTAGTCGAAGATGCCGATTTCAAAAGGATGGCAGAAAAGAATGAAAAAGAATGCTGAATTTAGAGCGTAATAATTTATCCTAGTTTGAGAAAATAAGATTCATGTTTGATTATACTTACTGGGGAAACAGTTCTTTTCCTGCGAACATCAATATGGCGCTCGAGGAATTTTTTGTCAACCTTGCCGCAAAAGAAGAAATTCCTTCAATAAGATTTTTCACTTTCGACAAAGATTCAATCGTTCTTTCATACGGACAGGCAACTGACGCAATAAAAAAATTGGATTCTCAAGTGGAACTCACACGAAGACTAACTGGAGGATCTCACGTACATCAAGGACCGAATGCCCTGTCATACATGTTCGCAATACCTCGAGATGGAAGTTTTAAAAATCTCACAGACATGCGCGCATATTATGCCGAAATTGTGGCGAATGCTTTCAGAAACCTGGGAATTGAAAATGTTGAAGAAGACAACAGAGCTTGCGGAATAAAGATAGATGGAAAAATATCTGCTGCCCATGCAATGTTTTGGGGAATTGAAAGCGCACTGTTGCATGGAATCATTATTTTGAAGCCCTACGACGTGGGAAAAATTGCGAGCAGAATTTGGCTAAAGAGCAGAAAAATTCACGGCAAAATTTTCACGGAGGAAACTGCACTAAAAAATATACCTGCAGTAATGGACCGATTGAAAAGTTTCGCACCGAATGCAAATCCTCAGCAAAAACTCAAAGCTGTTCATGAAATAGTCGCAAAAGAAATTCTTAAGGAAGCGACAAGAGGAAAATTCAAAAAGGAAAAAATCGATGAAAAAATAATTGCCAGACTGAATCCTCTGCTGCAAGAAAAATACAACCAAAAGACGTGGGTGGAAAAAAGAAGGCCGCCGTTCACTGAAGAGGAAGTCGAAGAAATTCCAGGGCTTTATGGAAATCCACTCGACGGAAAACTGATGAGAAATCTACCTTACTGCCTTTGGATTGAAGTAAAAAATAGAGATTTCAAAAAAATGGCTGAGAGAAATGAAAACAAAATATAACGAAGAATTGACATTTAACATAAGATTGAACGCGCTGTTTTTGCTGCTGATTGTAATCATCGGAATACTTATTTTCGCAAATTTTGGATTGAGCCTAACAGATACGACAGCTTTTTTTGTAGCAGTAGAATTATTTCTGCTAATTATTTTCTGGAATTTCAGAAAACTAAAAATTCTGATTACTGATGATTTTTTGGAATTCGGATTCGGAATCTTCAAGAAAAGATTTCCCAAAAAAGATATCACCTCATGCAAACCATTCGAAGTGAGATTCGGTCAATATTTTGGAATAGGAATCAGATGGGGATTTAACAACACAGTCCTTTACAACACAAGATTTGGAAAAGCAGTCAGAATAAAGGTAAGGAATCATAAAAGGGATTTCGTCGTTACAACTAATTATCCTAAAAAATTCTGCAATGCTTTGAGAAAATAGCTAGCATGAAAGCAAAAGCTTATAAGAATAAACACTTATTATCTGTTTCTAAAACATACTATTAATAGGGAGAAATAAAAAATGCCAATAAGCACAGCGCCATACAGAAGAAAGTATTGGCACACTAAGTCTCGTGGAAGAGAAGGAACTGTCACTTGCAATGTTTGCGGACGCCAGGTTCCTAGGTACAAGACTTTCACGAAAATGAAAGGAATGAGGATAACAGATCCGCTCATTCTGCAGCAGGTCGACAGAAGAATGATTCATCTAATGCAGCAGGAAGTAAGACTCTGCCCATCGTGCGCTCGCTTCCAAGGCATACATCAGCCTGGAAAAAGTGTAAGAAAGAAGCATATGAGACAATTCTAGAAACAATACTCAATTAGGATTTATGCACAATCACATCAACATTTGTTCCAAGTGTGAAATTGTTCTGCGATAGAAAAGGTCTTGACTTGATTACGTAAGTTGTGGTTGAAGGGACTCCAGTGAACCAAATACCGATTAATCCAGCGATTGCTATGACAATTGCAATTATGAGCACTGTTGCAACCAGCGGAGAAATCCCTTTCATACTAACTCCTTGTGCAAGTTGTATCATGCATGATTGAAGGACATATAGAAGTCGTCACTGCTAGTTTTGTAAAATTGCTTGGAATTCCTGTGATTGTATAACTGACAAACTGGCCGACAGGAAGGTTTGCGCTCAAAGTGATGTTGCTCCACGCAGGAAGGCTGTTCATATCGAAAACAGTCGCACTCATTCCGCTCAGAGCAACTGTTCGTTGATTGTAAAGAACGAATGAAATTATCTTTGAGCTGCTTGAATAAGAACATTGATAAATTTGAAAATCTGCGGACTGGCAGTTGCTCGATAAAGGAAAGGAACTTGCTGTTTGAGGCGAACTGATTCCGACAAAGTTTGCTGCCCAATAGGCAAGTACTCCGGCAACAGACATTGTCGCGGCAATCAGCACAACTGCCGAAATAATTGGCGAAATTCCTTTCTGCATAATTAGACTTTAAATTTCTCTTAATAAATATATTCGCATCTTTTCACCACTTACGTAGGTTGCATTGATAGAAAAAAACTGTTTCAGAAAATAGCATTATGAGCGCCCGAAGAAAAGTACTTTCATACGGCCTTTCAAGTCAGCGCAAAATATCGCAAATTGCTGCAGCAAATTTATTGAGAGAAAAAGGATTTGTTATGAATGAAAAAAATTCAAAATGCCTTTTTCCGCACAATAAGAAAGAATCCATGAAGCATTGGATTGTGAAAGCAATTATTTTCAAGATTCTTCTGAACAAAAGGAGAAATGTTGGAAGCGAAATCGAAGTGGGGAATGGGATCGCAGATGTCTTTGATTCCGACAACAAAATCGCGTATGAGATTGAAAACAATGTTTCGAAATTCAAAAGAGAAAAACGAATCCGTAATTTTTCTGATGCGAATGATGTTTTCGTGATAAATCTGAAACGAATTCCAAATGAATTAAGTGCGGCAAAAAAATATTTAGAAGAGATTGTTGTTTAGAATTTGCAATTGAGTCATCTCAGCCATTGTATTTTTCCGATTTTGTAATTTTTCGTTTTGCCAGCCAGTATTCTTTCAATTATTTTTGCCGTTTGCAATGGTGATGACTTAGTTGTGTCAATTTCATAAACTCCTTTAGTTTTTTTCGTTTCACAAGGTATCACTCCTATCATTTCCGCTTCGTAATTCTCAGTGATTTTCGTCTGCCAGGTGTATTTTTTCTTCAGCCTTTTAAGCAAAATTTTCGGATTGCATCTCAGAATGACAACTATGTCAGCAGGAAGAGAATGCGCATACAAGCTTTCAACAATTATGTTTTTGTTTTCCTTTTCTGCTTTTTTGATTTCTTTCCTCAATTTTTTAATATCTACAATCCACGACTTCCTTTCTTTGTCATATCCAAGATAAAGTTTTTTCTTTTTTGCAACATAGTCAGGTCTTACAAGTTTCCATCTAATTCTTTTAGCAAGCACTTTGGCAGTTTCTGTCTTTCCGGTCGCTGCAACCCCACTAATTGCTAGAATTGTCATTAATCCACCAAGTTTTAATGTGATAGTTCTGACCATTTTTATTAATTGCCAGAATTTTATGATTTTTTACCATTTTCGATTTCTCCAATTTTTTTAATGTTTTGCAGATAGTAGTATTTCTGGCACCTGTTAATTTCGTTAATTCTGTTGATGTTAATTTATCATTTTTTTGTAAATGGAAAATTATTTTTTCAGAAAGTTCATGCTTAGCAAATTTATATTTTTTATAGTGATTCACGAGTTTCTTTAAAGCAAAAAATTTTTGAGGATGATATAGCATAATTTCATCATTGAAAATCTCAAAGTTTTTTCTTCTATAAATTGTAAGACGCCAATATTTTCTATTTAATTTAATTTCTTTTTTAATTTTTGTAGTTTTTATTTCTAGAATCTGAAATAGATTTTGTATATCTTGCAACATTTTTCTTTTCGATAAAACTATTGATAAGCCACGTGATTTAAATTGAACAGTTCCTTCATCATCAAAAATCGCTCCTAAAAACTCTTTGATAAGATTTTTGTTAGTAACAAGTAAATTCATTGGTATTATTTTTTTGCTAAAATTTTTATTAATTTTTGTTAAAATCAAACCTATAATTTTTGGAAGTGTTAAATTGCTAGTTTTATCTTTTTTATTATAGAATCGATAAATTCCAACATTCTTTCCAAAAATTTCATGAACTAAGTATTGAAACTTTTCAATTAGAAATTTGTTTTGGTTTGTATAAGATATTCTCAAATTTTTTCCTATTGAGCCATCTCCATAAATATAGCCTATCAAGCGCGCAAGATTTTTATCAAAAGTTATAGTTAGCTTAGGTCTAATTAGTGGTTTTATATTATTTTTAATGCCAATGGCGAATATTTGTTTTCTTAATTCTTCCTTTTTCATTCCATTGATTTTCAATAAATAATTTACAACATTTAAAGGAATGTACTGTTTTCCATTCTTCCACGCCGAAACAGATGCTATATTGAAATTTAAATTTTTAGCTAATTTTCTGTAGGAACCAAATCTATTTTTAGCATCCAAAAATATTTTTTTTCTAAATTCTTTTTTAATTCTAATATAAAGCCAATCTGGAATTAGTTCTAAAATATCAAATTGCATAGCGTTTATATTTCTGTTTACTTTCATTTAAATAATTGTAACACTGAAAGTGGTGAATTTAGTTTCATCGATTATAGCTACTATCATAACAATCGTTTAATACACAACAATCTTATATTTTATGAATCTTAGTCCAATTTAAAGTATTATTTCAGCTATGTTTCTGGCTTAAGGGTTAATTGCACTTAAATCTTTTTGTTGAAATATATGGTTTATGTTAAACGATATCAAATTCACTGAAAAGGTTGTTGGTACTAAACTATTGAATTCATTGGAGCATGCAATGCATGGACTTAAATGGCCTTATGAAAGAAAAGCTCCTGATTTCCGATCGCCACATCTAACAAAGTTTGAATTTGGATTAGGCGGTTTTTTTGGCTATAACGCTTGGATAGAACCTAATATCGATTCGACTCAAGCATATGATAAAATAACAGTATGCACTCAAGAATTGGTTGCAGATGAAAAATATAGAAATAATATTCAAAGATTAATTGTAGAAATTAACAAAGGCATTTATAATTTTCCTGAAGTAACCCAAGCAAAATCATTATCACAATCACAGTTATAACAAGTTAAAATCTTATATAAAAATAATACCTTAAATGGCGGTAAAATTAATATTTTATTGCTCTTAATGAATATTGTGATGTTATGGAAAGTATGGTGTGGAGCGAAAAATATCGTCCTGTAAAACTAACTGAAATAATTAATCAAATTCATGTAACAGAAAGAATTAAGGCTTTTGTTAAAGATAAAAATATTCCGCATTTGCTTCTTGCAGGACCGGCTGGAACTGGCAAAACTACAATGGCTTTGGCTCTTGCGCACGAGCTTTATGGTGATGGATGGAAACAAAATATTCTTAGCCTCAATGCTTCTGATGAAAGAGGAATAGACATAATTCGCGGGAAAGTGAAAGATTTTGCACGAACGAAGTCAATCGGTGATGTCAATTTTAGAATCGTTTTGCTCGATGAAGCAGATGCATTGACTCAGGAAGCACAGCAAGCTCTTCGCAGAACAATGGAAACATTCACGTCAGTTTCTCGCTTCATTTTGATTGGAAATTTTTCCTCAAAAATAATTGAACCGATACAAAGCAGATGCGCAGTCTTTAGATTCAAATCACTGAATGATGCTGACATTAAAAAATTCATAATGCGAATTGTTGAAGGAGAGAAATTGAAAATTTCTGACGATGCTGTTCAGGCAATAATTTATCTGTCAGAAGGTGATTTGCGAAAAGTTGCGAACTTGCTACAGTCTTCTGCGTCGCTGAGCGAAAAAATAACTGAAGATGTTGTTTATAATATTGCTTCGCAAGCCAAGCCTGATGATGTGAAAGTCATGCTGGAAAACGCGCTGAAAGGAAAGTTCGAGGACGCGAGGAAAAATCTGCAGAACATGCTGCTAAGACAAGGACTGGCAGGAAGCGATGTTATTAAAGAAATTCATCGACAGATTTACTCTCTTGATGGAATTTCTGAGGAAAAGAAAGTGCATCTCATTGAAAAAATCGGAGAGTGCGAATTTAGGCTGAGTGAGGGAAGCAGCGATCTGATCCAGCTTGAGGCACTGCTCGCGCAATTTCTTGTTGTTGGGAAGAAATAAGGTCATTGAAATGTGGGTTGACGAATACAAACCAAAAAAATTGTCGGAAGTATTCGGACAGAAAGAAGCAGTCGAAAAAATAGAAAAATGGTTCAGCAAATGGAAAATCAGCAGCAAACCGCTTTTGTTGTTCGGACCGCCTGGCTCGGGAAAGACTTGCACTGTTGAGGCTTTGGCCAAAGAAAATAATTTTGATTTGATTGAGATGAATGCAAGCGACGTGCGTTCTGCCTTGCAAATTCAGGAAGTCATCGGGAAATCAACTGCCCAGCAATCTCTTTTCAAAAGAGGGAAAATATTTCTTTTGGATGAAATAGAAGGACTTTATGGAAGAGGGGATTTCGGCGGAATGAAGGAAGTTATTGAAATAATAAAAAAATCAGCGCACAGAATCATCCTCACTTCAAACAAGCCATATGACCAAAAACTGAGGTCATTGCGAACATATGTTGAAATGGTTGAATTCAAAAAAGTTCATGTTTTTGATGTTGAAAAGAAATTGAAATCGATTGCTGAGAAAGAAAATATTTCTGCTGATAAAAATGCTGTGAATGTGATTGCGAAATTGTCTTCGGGAGATCTGAGAGCGGCAATAAATGATTTTGAAAATGTTTCTTGTGGGAGAAAAGAAATTACGATGAAAGATATTGAGATACTTGGCTATAGGGAAAGAGAAGAAAATATTTTTGAAACAATAAGAAATATCTTCAAAACCAAGAGCGCGCTTGCCGCGAAACTTGCAATAAATAATTCAGACAAGGACCCTGACGAAATATTTTGGTGGATCGAAAACAACATTGCAAATGAATTCGAAGATCCTGAAGAAATTGCGAATGCTTTTGATGCACTGAGCAAGGCTGACATTTTCAAAAAAAGAATCGCCTCAAATCAGAATTGGACAATGAAGGCATATATGATCGATATGATGACTGCCGGCGTCTCGACCGCAAAGAAAGATGTTTACAGAAAATTCACGCGATACCAATATCCATCTAATATTATGATACTTGGAAGCCTGAAAGAAGGGAAGGCAGCGAGATTCGAAACTATGGGAAAAATAGCCGTAAGATGCAACTGTTCGAAGAGAAAATTCAAAAGCGACTTCCTTCCGTTTCTAAAAATCATGTTCCAAAACAGGAAATTCAAGAACGATTTCATCAGAGATTTCGGTCTGGAAAAAGAAGGGCTGAACGAAATACTGAAAAGTTAGTTTTTTTATGCCAAAACATTGCATTGAGCTGATATAGGAAGACTTATTTTTAAGCCTTGATATAATTAAAAGTAATGAGTAAGTATCCTTTGTTTCTTGTTATAGTTGCAGCATTGATAGTTCTTGCTTCATTGTTTTATTTTAATAGTCTGTCAAAACCCCCAACGACTACGACAACTCAGACTACTGTTATTTCGCAATACATTCGTTATGTAGATTCATGTGTTATTGATAATGAAAGTGCTTATTTGATTTGCTGTCAGAAAGATGGAAGAACTTATGACTGTTCGAATCAAGAATCTTTCAAGGCGAATGAGTTCATTACTTTGAAGGTTAATTTGTTAAAATTATATGAAAACAAGAGCATTCCGTATAATCCTTTGTATGTCTGTACCTATTCTCAAATTATACCACTTGAAGAAGAATTGCCTTCGCATTATTCTAGCCATACGATGATTGTTGAAAATTCAGCAGGAGAACTTGTGGAATGTTCAACAAAATTACATTTGAATGAAAAACATATCGTAACAGATGCTGGATTTATACCAGATTCATCTACAGTTAAAATAACAGAAATTAGGGTTTTTCCTGATCATGATTACAAAACTTTGGATGATTTCAAAGCGTATTATAGCTCATCAATACAGATTTTTAATTTAACGAGGAGTGTAAGCAAATGAAAGTTGGAAATTTCTTTGTCATTGGTATTATAGTTCTTAGTTATTTTTCAGTTGTTGGAGCACGCATTGATAGGGATGGCATAATTTACTGTTATAGTTCATCTGACACAGATGGTGGGAATGTTCCACTTACTGCTGGTACGTGCACGAGAACAAGATGCGAAGATTGTGCTTCTCCATGTACGATAGTAGGCACATATGCTGATACTTGCAGTGCGAACACACTTACAGAATATTATGTTTCTGGTACATTGTGCGCTTCAACTACTTACGATTGCCCAAGTTATTGTACTAGTACTAGAGGCTCTAGCTATACAGGAAGCTGCTCTTCTGGAGCATGCAATTGTTTTGCCACAACAACTACCACACAACCGCCTACTTGTACAGGTACAATTTCTGTTTCAAATTCATTTTCTACGGTCACGCCATCTCAATCCAATACATTCACTATTACTGTTTGGAACAGTGCTCCAAATCCTTACACAGCCAATCTTGTAATTGATGAAGTGTGGAATGATACGGATTGCAATGCTGTTAGAGATGATTTAGAAGGCAAGCCAGGGGGGGCTGTTGCAGTAAACTCTTGGCCCAGTGAATTCTTTAATGCAGGTCAGACAAAAACCTATCAGTGGTCAATCAGTGGTGGATGGAAGCTTGGCAACTGTTACTTGCATACAATTTATTTCTGTGCAAATGAATGTTGGAATGCAAACTTTGGATCAGCATGCTGGCAGCAAGCTGCAAATAATAATGTTCAATTGAAACAGAATCAAGCACTTTTTTCCACTGCACCTGAACCTACAACTACGACGACTAGTACAAGTACTACAACCACTACAATACCTACGAATTGTTATTCTTCTTTCTGGAATACTTGGATCACAAATGGTAACTATTGCTGTCAAGCTGTTGCAGCTGCCAATCCAACTATGACAGATCCGAGTTGCACTGGTGGTACCCAGCCTTGCTACATATCTTGTCCGACAGATGCGCAGAACGGATGGCAATGTGTTAATGGACAATTTGTCTCTCTCAATCCAACAAATAATTGTCCTTATGTTGGTGCAACTCAATCTTGTTCTGTAGGTTCACTATCAGGAACTCAATCTTGCAGCAGCACTTGTTCTTGGCTCTCTTGTACCACTTTTCCAGTTTTATCTTTGTCAGCTAACCCACCAAACATTGATACAATACATTCATCAACAATAACTGCTACAACTGGAGATAGCAAATCTGGCATAGTAATTTCATTTTCAACAACCCTTGGTTCATTAAATCCAAGCAGTTGCACAACTTCCGGAGGTTCTTGCACAGTTAGCTTTTCATCTTCCAATACAGGAACGGCAACAATAACTGCTTCCGCTTCTAATTACAATCCCGGTTCTACTTCAGTAAGTATTGTTCTTCCTTCAACTATTAGTGTCACATTGTATAATGGATGGAATTTAATATCAGTTCCTTTCAAAGCAATTACATCTATTTCTGATAATTGCGGTATAGCAACAAAATTTTTCTACTATTTTAATGCTCAAACAAATAATTGGGAGCAATATACGGCATATCAGCTCACTGGCGGCAAAGGCTATTGGATTTATTTAGACAGCATTTCAACTTGCACTGTAACTTTTAATGGGGGAGGAAGCGTAGATACTGCAGATTTACCTCATTTAAAAGCTGGATACAATTTGGTTGGACCTAAGTCAGTAACTCCATATTCTTTCTCTTCAACTCAGGGTAGTTGTTCTGTTTCTGCAGGACCATTTTATTGGGATACTATTAACAAAAAATGGACAGTAGCTTCCACTTTTGAAGCAATTAAAGGCTATTGGGTTTATGTTAATTCTGATTGTTCGTTTGTTTAACTCGGGGTCCATATCATTGTAAAATTACTTTGCAGATTTGCATTCGGCGATTTCAACTGCAGTCTTCCTTCAACAATAACAGGAGAAGGTGGTTGATTAACACATGGACTGACAGAATAGTTAAAATTGTAATAAAGATTTTTAGAAGCTGAAAATTGATTTACAAAATTTGTATATTCATCAAGATTATATTTCAAATCGTCGCAACTCTTGCTAGTCCGAACAGTTTCAATAGCTTTTTCTTTTATATTATTGAAGACAAACGGCTCTTGCATCAGAACAACAGAAGAAGTGTCGATGATTGTATACGGTTGGATCCACGAGCTGATTAAATAAAGAATCGCAACGATAGTAAACGCAGAAAGAACAAAAAACTGGGCCTTCTTGCCCTTAGTATTTAATTTTAACAAATTGCGCATGCGGGATACCATCAATTAAAATAGCATTTTCTCCGATAATAAAACCGTTTCTTTCAGCAATCTCAACAATTTCCTTTCCAAAAAGATTCGCAATCATCGCTTTTTCAAGAAGTTTTACAGCAACAAACTCACTAACTAATTTTCCACCATAAAAGTTTTTATTGATTTTTACTTTAACTTTTTCGTGGGTGAGCTCTTTACCCAAAAGATGCTCGTCGCAGATTGCAACCACGATATCTTGCCTTGTTCTGAAAACTTTCACCCAAAACATCTTAATAATATTTTTTATCGAAGTTAAATATTTGATTGAATTTTTTTCTGCAGAAACTTCACTACAATAATTTTTAAATACTTGGAAAAGAAAATATAATTCTCAAAAAATGATGGAGTAGCACGATAAAAAAAATGTTTGGACCTCATTTGACTCTTGATTTATATCATTGCAATAAAGAAAAATTGAATGACGCTGAACTTATTACAAAATTGTTGGTGGATTTTCCTGAATTTATTGGCATGCACAGAATTTCTGAGCCGCAAGTTACTGTTTATCATGGAAAGCCGGAGTCCTTCGACAGAGGTGGAATCTCTGCATTCGTCCTCCTCGCGGAATCGCATGTCAGCATTCACACATTCCCGTCTGATGAGTTTGCTTCTGTTGATATTTTTTCCTGCAAAGAGTTCGATTTGGACAAAGCGCAAGATTTTCTAATGAAAACTTTTGAAGCAAAGAAAGCAGAGAAAAATCTGATAATTCGCGGGAAAAATTTTATCAAACACTATCCAAGAAATATTTCCAAATCGCATAAAATCGTGCAGAAAGAAAGAAAAAAACTATTGCGATATTAAAAATTTAAGATTTATTTACAATGAACGCACAGGATGCTTTGCACCGCATGCTTCGCAAACAATGTACATAATTCGCCCTTCTTTCACAAGCTTCGTATCTGGCTCTCCACATTCCTTGCAATAGATAAATTCTTTTATATAATCTTCGATCTTTTTCTGCAGAATTTCTTTGCCGACTTTGCCTTGAAAAATAAGAGTATTGTTTTGAATTGAACCGGGAGCAGCGAGTTCTCTGAACAGGAATTTTGCGACGTGGTTGGGTTCCCTTCGCAAAATTGTTGTTATCTGGATAAAATTTTTGAAAACTGTCTTTGGGCCAACTATTTCAACTTCCACAGCAGGCATTTTGAATCTCTCTGATGTCTCCAACTTTTTCGGAAGCTTTTCGTACGCTTTGTCCAGCAAATTCTCGTAGTCCATTTTATCCTCTTTAATATACTACTTAATGATTTTTAAAATACCCACAGTAGGCTCATATAGACTTCCGTTCGCAAGCAATTCGTTCAAAGTATTCTCGATCACAGTTTCTGGCAGATTTGCAACTTCAAATATCCTGTTTATCTCAACACCGCTTCCTTCATCCAATTTGCTGATGACTTCAAGCAACGCGGGCTTGTAGTCCTCGATTTTTTCTGTCGTCGAACTTTCCTTTAGAAACTGCAGCGCTTCTCCTTCGATTCCGTACTTTTTCTTTGCATACTCCCTCAGCTCTTCTTCTGAAGTCTGATTCATTAGATTTTTCAATTCTTCTACAATATTCTTCCTTTTTTTCAATTCCTGCAAAATTTCAAATCTTCTCAGCACTTCGAAATTAGCATCCAAAATTTTTCTCGTAGCTTCCGCGTTTATGTAGACTTCTCCGTTGTATTCCCTCAATTTTCCTATCAGCAGAATCAAATCGCCCAATTCAAAATCCTTCAGTATTTTTGCATCTTCTTTGAACGACTTTGCTTTTATCAGCGAAGTTCCGTCATCGAGGGTCAGCGAGCAGTAGTTTCCATCTTCTGCCACAAATTTGTCAATCACAGTAGCTATCAGATTGAGCCGCGAGATTTTCTGACCGAAAGACGTCACAACAAACGCCGCTTTCATGCTCTCCTTTTCCGCAGAAAAATACTTTCCATTAACAATATCAACAATTCTAGTTTTGATTGCAGGTGCTCTTCTTATTTCCATATCAATTTCATCATTGCTTCATTACTTCGTTACATCTTTTGCAAAATTCCTGGCTTCGGCTCGAACAGATCTCCGGTGTTCTTCAGTTCATTCAGCATCTTTTCAATATCAAACTCTTTCAAGCCTTGCGCTTTCGCTTGCTTAATTATTTCCTCTTTTGGAATATTTTTTCCCACATTATTAACTAGATTTTCGATGACATCAAGCAAAATTCTTATTTTCCCTCTATCGCTCGCAGAAGTTCTCCCCTCAAGCCTATCAATGTCAAAAGTTCCGCTCTCAATATCAAACCCGAAATCTCTGAGAGAGGATTTCATAAGATTTATTGCTCGTGTTGAATCTTCATTTGTCACTGTATCTCGGAGCCGGACTTTTGCTGCTGCTTCAGAAAATCTTATCAAGGCCTCGTACTGACGGAGTGTTATAGGAATCGGGGAGTCTTCTGTCACCTTTGCTCTCATTTTCACAAAGAAATCCTTGAGCGCGTCGCCGGCCTCATGCGAAAGTTTCGGATGGCAGTTCTTTCTTGCATAAGCAACATATTTTTTCAAAAATTCAATCGGAATCTTTGGCTCATCCTCACCTCCGCCGTAATGTCTCAATCTCAAAATATGGTCTGCAACTTTCGTGTCCTGTTCGACGTTCGGAATATCTCGCAATGCAAATTTAAGATCAAATCTGCTCAGCAAAGTCTCTGGAATATCAATCTGCTCTTTTATTGGCATATACGGATCAAATCTCCCATGCTTCGGATTTCCGCCGGCAAGAATAGAAGTCTGTGCTGGAAGAGTTGCGACGATGGTTGCCTTTGCTATGCTGATTGTCTGCTGTTCCATTGCTTCATGAAGCGCAACTTGATCTGTTCTCTCAACTTTTTCGAATTCGTCAATGGCACACAGACTCTTGTTTGTCATAACAAGCGCTCCGGCTTCGAGAACCCACCCTCCCAAGAATTCTTCATCTTTGACAACAGTCGCAGTAAGTCCTGCTGCTGTGACTCCTTTTCCAGAAACATATCTTCCTCTTGGAATCAATTGAGAAACTACTTTCATCAAAACGCTTTTTGCCGTCGATGGATCGCCAACTAACAAAATGTGCATGTCGCCTCGAACTCTTGATTTATCTTTTTGGATGTGCATTTCTCCACCGAACAGCTGAAGAACAATTGCTTCTTTGATATCCTCCATTCCGTACAGCGCAGGAGCAACTGATTGAACAAGTTTTGTATAAATTTCAGGGTCATTTGCAAGTTCAATTATTTTCTTTTCATCTTCTGATGTTATTTCTAACTCTTCCCATTCGATTTCAACGTTTTCAACAGAATTTGCATCAATGTAAATTTCCATCTGCCTAGAGGCTCCGCCTTTCACCCTTCTTGGCAGTTGCTTCAAAATTCCCACAACTTTAATTCTGTTTCCAGGTTCAGTTTTATTTTGCATTTTTGGAGTAGTTAAATCTTCTTTCAAAAATATTCTAATGTCAGATGGCCTTTCTCCCGAAGTAATTTCAAATGGTTCTTCTATGACAACCCATCTTGCATCATAGAGTTTCTGTCCGACTTGTTTGAATCCTTTTCTGTTCTCACACTGCGGACATTCTATTGGAGATTTCAAAAATATTTCGGTCTGCAAAACTGAAAGTTGAGTTCCACACTCCGGACAAACAAAAATAGCTTCTGAAACTTCCGGCCTCACTTCACTTGCTCTTTTTACAATTCCATCAACAGAAATTAACTTTTCAATGTGTTCTGAACGAATATTTCTTATTCTTATTTCTTTGCTCTGGGGGAGATTGAAAATCCTAATTTTCAATCTTACTTCTGCTTGAAGATCAATTTTCTTTGTAGCTTCTTCTGCAATCTCAAGCGCTTCTGCAGGACTTTCCAAAACATAGTCTGCAAGCTCTGTGTCGAATCTGTCTAAATTTGTAAAATCAACCAGGATGAATTTTTTATTTTCGCTCACAGCAGAAATCATTTCATTGTAATAAAACTCATTCAGGAATTCGATGAATTTCTCGAGCGCTACATCTTTGTCCATGATACCACCAGAACTATAGAAATATTGCACTATGCGTGCTTAAATTTTTGCAATTACTTTGAACTTTCAGAAAAAAATTGGAAACTATTTAGGTTTTATCAAAGCTTTAATATGTTTCAGTTTCTTGCTGATTTTTCTGACAGCGATGTTGACGTCTTCTACGCTTCTCGCGCCGGTGCAAACTATTTTTCCGCTTCCGAACAAAAGAAATGCGACTTTAGGCTCTGTCATTCTGAAAACCAAACCTGGAAACTGCTCAGGCTCGTATTCTGAATTGTCGAGATTAAAGGCAATTTTGTTGAGATTTAGATTTCCATCGAGTTTTGCAGACGCAACGATGTTTTCAACTTGAAGCTTGAATCCCTTTGGGACTTTTGTTCCTGTGCTTTCGACAATGCTGATGACTTTTTTGAAAACTGTGTTCACGTCTTCCAAATTCCTTGCTCCAGTGCACACAATCTTTCCGCTTCCAAAAATCAGCGCCGCGGCTTTCGGCTTCTGCAATCTATATACTACTCCAGGAAACTGTTCAGGCTCATATTCCATACCTTCAAGTTTTGACACAATCTTCTCGAGAGGCACGGTGACTCCCAGAGAAGCAGAAGCAACGATATTTTCCACTCTGATTTTAAAATCAGTCATAAAAAATTCCTGATATATATATTTCTGGCAAAAGTATTTAAACTCATTTTTAAACTTGATTGCTATTCAGTAGAAATCGTAGCCAATCAGAAAGGAATTCAGCTTCCATACAGGCACAATAAAGCAGTTGCCGTTTTCAGAAATGGTTTCTTCATACCAAGTGACCACAATAGGAATTATCAGTGCGTCCGAACTAATTTTGAATTTGTGCTTGGCTATGGGATTCAATCTCAAAAACTTTTCGAATTCGCTGGCTCGCATGTTCTGCTCTCGAGCAGCAATCCTCAGTCCACCATTTTTATATCTTCCTCTGTTCCATTCCTTGCAGTCAACGACAAAAATCAAATTGTTTTTCGCCGCAACTATGTCTATCTCAAACCTTCTGCTTGTCTTGAATCTGAAATTTGGAAATGAATTGAATCCGTTTACAGAAAATATCTCGCGCACGAAGCTTTCGAAATCTTTCCAGTCTATTTTGCCGACAAAATCCTCGATTGTCCGACCGTCTTTGAGAAACTGCTCGACTTTCTCAAGTTTCATGCAAATATCTTAAGAAAGATTCATATAAATTTAAGAAAACCATGGCTGAAGAAAAGATTGTGAGAAATTACACATGGGGTTATGGAATTTTTCACTGGTTTCTGCATTATGTTCTTACATGGCTTGTTGTCATTCTTTCAGGAGTTCATATTTTTCCAATCGTTTTACCACTTGATTTGTTTGGCACAGTATTTTTAGTAAATTATGTCGATATTTTTCTTGGTTGCGTAATAACTACTTTGATAGATGCAGATCATCTTGCGGTTGTGTTCAAACTTGGATTCAAAAGAGTTGTTTTTGCGCAGAAAAGACTTGTTGAACCATTCCACAACTTCTTTTTCCTTTCTCTGTTTTCTATTATTACGGCAATAATCGCACTTTTCATTTCTAAAGAAGTAGCAGCACTCATTTTTCTTATTCCTCTGCATATGATATGGGACATTATCGAAGATGTTTTCATATTCAAAACAAGCTTCAGAAGATGGGAAAAGACATGGGGATTGTCCACAAAAGATTTGGAAGATGCGTACAATGAGCTAATGCAGATGCCGCCGGAGCCGAAAAAAGAATCGAGAATCAAGAAAGTGGGATCAAAATTAAGGGAAAGAGGTTCTAAAATCAGAGAGAGAATCAGAACAAAGAAGCTGCTGTAAATTATAAATAGAAAAATAGAATATTTGTTGTTAGAGTTGAAAAGATTATGTCATTAATAATGGGTATTGATGAAGCGGGCCGGGGAGCACTAGTTGGACCTTTAGTAGTCGCTGGAGTAGTTGTCGATGAAGAAGGCGAGAAAGCTTTGAAGAAAATGGGAGTAAAGGATTCAAAAAAACTTACTCCGAAAAAAAGAGAAGAGCTTGCGCCAAAGATAGAAGCCGTTGCTAAATCCGTTTTAGTTATGCGCATTCAGCCTTGCAGAATCGACAAACTAAGAAGCGAGGGAATAAATCTGGACAAGATTGAAGCTATAAAGATGGCTGAGATAATTTCCATGTCTGATGCTGATTCAGTTTATGTTGATTCTTTGACGCATAATCCGAAAAAATTCATGAATTTGATTATGGAAAACATGAACGGGAAGAATCCTGAGATGAATGTGGAAAATTACGCTGATGAAACTTATCCAGTTGTTTCTGCTGCAAGCATTATTGCGAAGGTAGAAAGGGATGCAGCTATTCAGGAAATAAAAGACAAAGTGAAAGTTGATTTTGGCGTTGGCTATTCTCACGATGAGAGAACAGTTAATTATGTGGAAAAATTAATTAAATCTAGAAAGCCGCTGCCATCTTTTGTGAGACAGAGCTGGATCACCACGCAGCTGTTGAAGGAAGCAAGCTGGCAGATGAAATTGAAAGAATTTTTCAAGAAAAAGGAAACAGAAGAAATAGGAGAAGACATAGATGAAAGCTGAACAAGTAATTACTTCAGTTTATGTTGCTTTAGGAATTCTTTTCGGATTTATTTCAAATTACATCACAAAATCTCTGTCAAACGTTATCATCGCAATTTTGCTTCCAATTGTTCTTTATGTAGTCACTGTCGGACCACTGTTCAAACTAGGAAAGCTGCACAAAAGGAAAATGCTTATCTCAAGCAGCATTATCACATTTTTCTGCGTTTGGATTGTTGCATGGATAATTCTGTTCAATTTTTAGGGTGTGGAAATGAAAAGAACGCATTACACAAACGAGCTGCAAAAGAATGTCGGAAAGGAAGTCATTATTAGTGGATGGGTTCATGATGTAAGGCTTCTTGGGAAAATTAATTTTATTTTATTGAGGGATAGAGAAGGCATTACGCAAGTCACAATACTTCAGGACAAAGTTTCCAAAGAAATTATGGAATTAGTTAAAAAATTGCATCAAGAGGATGTTTTGACAATAAGAGGAAAAATCCAAAAAAGCAAATCGAAAGATTATCCAGTTGAATTGATTCCGGACAAAATAGAATTGGTAAACAAGTCGGAAGTTCCTCTTCCTTTGGATCCAAGAAACATAACACCAGCAAATCTCGACACAAGACTAGATTGGAGGTCACTTGAGTTAAGAAAGAGGGAAAACTTTGCAATTTTTAGAATTCAAGAACTAATCATGCAAGGATTTGAAGAGCAATTAAGAAAAGAAGGATTTTTAAGAGTTTGGACGCCAAGTCTCATTGGAGGTGCTGCAGAAGGTGGCTCTGAAGTTTTTAAAATTAAATATTTTAATGAAACTGCCTCTCTGCGACAAGACCCGCAATTACATCGCCAACTTTTGATTGCTGCTGGGTTTGACAAAATTTACGATATGGGTCCAAGTTGGAGAGCTGAACTTTCTGATCAGCCAACTCATTTATCCGAACATAGAACATGCGCTCCTGAGATGGCTTTCATTGAAGATGAAACTGATACAGAAAGGCTAGAAGAAAGAATTGTTATTTCTGCTATTAAAAAAGTGCAAAAAGAAGGAGAAGAAGAATTAAAAATTCTGAAAAAAGAAATTAAGATTCCTAAAACACCATTTCCAGAGATGAGATTTCCAAAAATTTATGAAATTCTTGAAGAGTATGGAAAGAAATTAAAAGTAGGTAGCGATTTGGACAAAGAAGGAGAAAAAATTCTTGCAAACTTTGTTAAAGAAAAATATAAAACAGATTTCTTTTTCATAAATAGATTTCCTTCTGCAATCAAACCATTTTATGTTATGAAAGTTGATGATGAACCTCAGTGGGCAAGAAGCATTGATTTTGTTTTCAAAGGATTGGAAATGTCTTCTGGTGGCCAACGAGAACATAGATATGAAAAAATTATTCAACAAGCAAAAGAAAAAGGTATGAACTTGGAATCTTTAAAGTGGTTCACCGAAGTTTTCAAATATGGAGTACCACCACACGGCGGATTTTCAATTGGAATCGAAAGATTCACAATGAAACTGCTTGATATTCCAAATATCAAAGAATCAGTGTTATTTCCAAGATATCCTACAAGAATGCTGCCTTAATTTATTTCAATTTCTGACATGCTGTAATGTGCGAACATATTTTATTTTTCAGCGAGTTATAAGAACAATCGCATGTCCAATCATCCTTTTCTTTGTCATAAATAACAGAATGAACTTCATTAGTTCCCTGGACTGAAAAATGGATTCTTCGGTCTGTTTCCAAATCTTTCTTTACTTTCTTTTCTTGCACCAGTTGCTCAGCTTTTGCTTTGATTTTCTCAGAAACCATTAAACAAAGTAATTATTTTCTTAAAATAAATAAAGAATATGAAGCTTACTTTGTTTTTGATTCTGCTGAATCTCGCTGTATTTTTCGTTACGATATTCAATTTGGATTATTATGTTCAAAATTATGGATTCAGCGTTGACAATTTCCTTTCTGGAAAGTATTATGTTGTGATAACTGCAATGTTTCTTCACGGCGGCTTGCTGCATATCGCGAACAATATGATAGCGCTTTTGTTCCTAGGATCAGCGGTCGAATCAAAAGTAAAATCCTGGCAGTATCTTTTGGTTTATTTTGTTTCTGGAATAATCGCTAGCTTTTCGCTTTTCCTGGGTGGACTTTTCGGATATTCTTCTGATACTTTGGCAGTCGGAGCATCGGGCGCAATCGCTGGTCTGGTCGGACTTGGTACTTTTATCTCTCCTGGAAAATGGACTATGTTCCCTTTCATAATTCCAGTTCCTTTTGTCGTCGCAGGAGCACTTTTCTTCCTTTCTACTTCAGCTCTGCTTTTTTCGCAAGGAGAAGTTGCTTATCCTGCACACCTGTTCGGAATTTTTGCTGGCGCTGCGTTCGGTCTCTTGTGGGGACAAAAAAGAAAGATGCACATTGCAATCTTTATAAGTGTTGTCATCTTTATACTTTTACTACCTTACATTGTGCCATTGATGCTTAGCATGCTGGGATTGTCATGAAAGAGTTTGGAAATGGATTTGAGAAAGCTGTTCAGGAACTGAAAAAAATTAAAGCAAAAAGAATTTTCGTTCATTTTCCAGAAGGATTAAAACTTTCAATTCAAAAAATTGCAGAAAAATTAGAAAAAGAGGGGTTTGAAGTTGTTCTGTGCCTGGAAAAAACTTATGGTGCATGCGATGTGAGGGACGACGAGACAAAGAGATTCAAGTGCGATGCTATTCTGCATATTGCTCATCAGGATTATGGAGTGAAAAGCAGCTTGCCAGTTGTTTATTGGGATTACTTCATCGAGGCTAATGCTGTTTCTATTTTGGAAAAAGAATTTGCGAAATTAAAAAATTATAAAAACATCGGTTTAGTTACTTCAGTCCAGTTTGTCAAAAGTCTTCCAGCAGTTGCGGAATTTCTTGAGAAAAAAGGGAAGAAAGTTTTCCTGCACAAAAGTCTGCAGTACACAGGGCAGATGTTGGGATGTAGAATTGGATCTGGGCTTGCTGTTGAAAAAAATGTTGATGTTTTTCTTTGCATTTCTGCTGGAAAATTTTATGGACTGGGCTTAGCTCTGTTTACAAAAAAGCCTCTGCTGAATCTGGATTTAGAAACTCAATCAATTTATTCACTCGATGCTCAAAAGGAAAAAATCGAAAAAATAATTGTTTGGAACAAACAAATGTTTAAAGAAGCAAAAAGTATTGGCTTATTAGTCAGTTGGAAAAAAGGACAAATGTTTGGAAATCCTTTCAGATTGAAAAATAATTTAGAAAAACAAGGAAAAAAAGTCTACATACTAGCTATGGATGAAATTAGTTCAGAAAAAATAGAAGGACTAAAATTAGATTTTTTAGTAAATTTTGCTTGTCCGCGAATAGAGTATCCTGAGTTTACTGAACTAAAAACTCCTATGCTGAACTGGTATCAAGTAGAAAATAAAATCTAAGTTCCTTCCTGCCAGCTCGACAAATATTTTTTCTGCTCGTCAGTCATCTCATCTATTTTGATTCCCATTGATGCGAGCTTCAATTCCGCAACTCTGTCATCAATCGTCATAGGAACATCATAAACTTTTGGCTGCAGGCTTTTGTGATTTTTTGCTATGTACTCGCACACCAATGCTTGATCTGCAAACGACATATCCATGACTTCTGAAGGATGACCTTCTGCTGAAGCTAGGTTGACAAGCCGACCTTCTGAAAGCAAATAAATTTTTCTTCCGTCTTTCAATTCAAATTCTTCAGTGTTTTCCCTTATGTGTCTTCTGTTTTTTGTCAAACTTTTCAAATCTTCAATCGAAATTTCAACATTAAAATGACCGGAATTGGCAATTATCGCACCAGTTTTCATCAATTCAATATGCTCTTTTCTGATTACGTTTTTATTTCCTGTCACAGTAACAAAAATATCTCCTTGGCTTGCTGCTTCGCTCATCGACATCGCTTTGAATCCATCCATCACTGCCTGAAGAGCTCTAATCGGTTCCACTTCAACAACAATTACATTTGATCCCATTCCTCGTGCTCTTTCTGTTAGTCCTTTTCCGCAATGTCCGTAACCGCACACAACAAAAGTTTTTCCAGCAAGCAGAACATTTGTCGCCCTCAATATTCCATCAATCGTGCTCTGCCCTGTTCCGTAGACATTGTCAAACATGCTTTTTGTCGGAGTGTCGTTGACAGCAACTATCGGATATTTCAGTGCTCCGCTTTTTTCCATTGCCCTGAGTCTTATCACACCGGTAGTAGTTTCCTCCTGGCCGCCAAAAATATTCGGAATTAGTTCCTGCTTTTTCGAATGAACCAAAAAAATCAAATCCGCACCATCATCAAGAGTTATATTCGGCTTGAAATCTACAACCTTGTTCGTACACCAATAGTATTCCTCATTAGTTTGTCCTCTCCAAGCAAACATAGCAATTCCTTCGCTTGCAAGAGCAGCAGCGACATCATCCTGAGTTGACAAAGGATTTGATCCACACAGCGCAACAGTCGCACCGCCTGCTTTCAGAGTCCTAATCAGAACAGCTGTTTCCTTTGTCACATGCAATGCAGCGCCAATAACTAAATTCTCAAATGGTTTTGTTTTTTCAAACTCTTCCCTTATTTTCATCAGCACGGGCATTCGATTTTCTGCCCAGTCAATTTTAAGTCTTCCTTTTTCAGCAAGAGAAATATCTTTTACTTTGTAGTCCATTACTATCTCTAATAATATTTGTTGAAAAATACTTAAAGTAATATTTAACCTTAGTAAAATTATCTAAATTCATGGAAGAACTAATTGCGGCAATGATGAAACCTGAGACTTACGATGAAAAAGTAGAAAATATTAGAATGATTCAAACTCATATCTCATGGATTTTTCTGACAGGAAATTTTGTCTACAAAATAAAAAAGCCTGTCAATTTTGGTTTTGCAGATTTCAGCACTCTGGAAAAGAGGAAATTCTTTTGCGAAAAGGAGCTGGAATTGAACAAAAGGCTTTGCAAGGATATTTATCTGGAAGTTGTTCCAATAACTGAATCAGACAGCAAAATTAAAATTAAGGGAAATGGCAAAACAATTGATTACGCGGTCAAAATGAAAGAACTACCGCAAGAATGCAAGATGGATAGACTGCTAGAAAAAAATAAAATAGACAAAAAAATAATCGAAGAGATTGCAAAAACAATTGCTGATTTCCATTCAAAAGCAGAAACAAATGAGAAGATAAGCAAGTATGGTTCGATTGAAAACATAAAATTTATTTTGGATGAAAATTTTAGCCAGACTGTTGATTTCATCGGAAAGACCATTGACCGAAATCAATTTGATTTCATAAAACAAAAAGTTGAAGATTTCATATCGAATAATACAGAATTATTTGAAAAAAGAATTGCTGAAGGAAAGATAAGAGATTGTCATGGCGATTTGCATTCTGCAAATATTTTTGTTGCCGATAAGATTTACATTTTTGACTGTGTAGAATTCAATGAAAGATACAGATGCTCTGATGTCATTTTAGATATTGCATTTCTTACAATGGATTTGGATTTTCATGGAATGCAAGAGCTTTCGAATTATTTTGTTGAAAAATATTTTTCATTCAGCAGTGATTCTGAATTATTCAAATTACTGAATTTTTATGAATGTTGGAGAGCTTATGTTAGAGGCAAAGTAAATAGTCTTAAACTGAATATTCCAAATATCAACAAAACAGAAAAAGAAGCCATTGAAAAATTAGCAAGAAAATATTTCGATTTAAGCTACAGATATGCCGCCGAATTTTAAATTCAGTTTTTCCAAAGATAACTTCAATTTTTCTAATTCCATTTTATTCTGATCTGAAAAATTGTAGGATTTTATTTCATGATTCCCTGTGTCGTAGACAAGAATCGGCATTGCATCTTGCACTGGATCTTCAAACTTTCCTTTCATAAGACGATATATCTCAATTTTGTCGACGTATGAAAAATCGTCCGCCTTCCTGGCTCTCATCATGAATCTTTTTTTGAGATTTTCCTCAGAACAAACGCATTCAACGAGAAAAATTTTGCTTTTAGCTTTTCTCGCAATTTCATAGATTGTGTTTCGCAGTTCTTTTGCGTAAAATGTCGCATCTAGAACTACGTTCAATCCTTTTGCAAGATACTCTGAAATTTGCTTGAATAATTTGTCATAGACCATTTCCTTCTGTCGCCAGATAAATCTTTGATATTTTTCGGGGATCACTTTCTGTTTGTCGAATGTGAATTCCAAATCAAACTGCAATGGATTCGATGAATGCTCAACTTCTTCCGCAGTTCCTTGCCTGAACATCTCTTTTCGTATAGAATCTGTTCTCAAAATTTGTGCATCAATATCACTGGCAATCTGCTTCGCAGCAATGCTTTTTCCAGTTCCTAGAAGACCACAAATCATTACTAACATAAAAATATTAACGTTTTAAGACTACTTTAAATGTATAACATTTAAATTTATTAAAAAGAAAGAAAGGTAAGTCGGTGTCGTATGGAACTTAAAGTAATCAAAGAGGATGAGCATTCTATTCTCGTTGAATTGCCTGGACAGACAGTAAGCTTTGCAAATCTTCTTAGAGCAGAATTGTGGAAAGATAAGACTGTTACAGAAGCTGCTTATATCAAAGAGCATCCTTATCTTTCTCAGCCAAAGATTTTCGTTAAGACAGAAAGAGGGAGTCCTAAAGTTGCGCTTGAAAAGGCTGCTGCAGGAATTGCTGAACAGGTGAAGGAATTCAAAGAAGAATTCAAAAAATCCATTAAATAAATCTTAAATTTTTAACAAACTTTCGTTCCTTCATTCATAAGAAGAGTTTTATTTACATAAATTGGAGCATTCATTCTCAAAGCAATAGCAATCCCATCAGAAGGACGAATGTCGTAATTAAGCACAGTATTTCCTTGTCGCAAGACTATTTTTGCATAGAACGCGCTATCTTTCACTTCAGTCACCTTCACCATAAGAACATTTATTTTCAGCGCAGTAAAGACATCTCTTGCTAAGTCGTGCGCATTTGGTCTTGGACCGAATTGATTGTTTAGAGCATCAATTATCGATACTGCCTGACTTGCTTCAACGCCACCAGTCAAATCATAGCAATTTGCAGAAAGAGTGATATTTCCAGTATTCTGATTAGTTAAATCAGCAGTCACATTCACTTGAACAAAACCAGTAGTTGAAAGCTGTGGTATTGTAACTGTTGCGACTGTCAGATAAAAAGGTGATGGATAGAAAAAGTAAATGAGCACTGCAAAGAGCGCGATTGCTAAAACTGCTGACAATTTTTTATACAATTTTTCTTTATTTTTTGCCATTATTATTCTTTGTCTCTTTTTTTAAATAAGGTTATGGAATTTCAAGAAACTTCATATTAATGAAACTCTTTAAAATTATTATATATGAAAGGTATTGCAGCCATAATCGCAACTATTTTAATGTTAATGATAACAATAGGACTTACAGGAACTGCTTACCTTTACATTTCAGGTTTTTTTGGATCAAGAACTTCTGTTGTTCTTTCTTTTGATCAAGCATCTAATTGTAATGCAAATGCTTTTACAGTTTATGTAAGAAATGATGGCACTGGTGTTGCAAACAACATTAATATTGATTTAACTTTTCCAAATGGAAAGAAATTGACTTCAGTATGTTCAATTTCTACAATAACTGCTGGAGGTAGCAATTCGACTGCCTGTCCAAGAATTGGAAGAAGTGCAACTGGAGGAACTTATTCAGTTAGAGCTTATGGCAATGGAGCTACTGCGTTTGGAACTGTTTATTGCGGCTCTGATAGCAGTAATCCTGGATTGGTTGGATACTGGAAGTTTGACGAAGGAGGTGGAATTACAACTGTTGATAGTAGTGGAAATGGAAATACAGGAACATTATTGCCTGCTGGCTCCGAGCCGCAATGGGTAAATGGAAAATTTAATAAAGGCTTGCAGTTTGACGGCGTGAATGATTATGTTGATGTTGGAAATGGAGTAAGTCTTTCTCCATCAAATTTCATCACAATTGCAGGCTGGGTATATCTGAGAAGCGGAGGTGGTAAACATTTTGATTCGTCGCCGATTACGAAAGGGTGGACATATACTTCGTTAGGGTTTGATAATTCAGCAACGCCCTTACAACTTGCCCAGCTCAAGACAAGCGTTAATGGTTTACTTACCATTCATGGGGATACAGTAGCTTCCCTTGATAATTGGCATTACAGTTCTCTTACGTATGATGGTCAGACTATCAGGATTTATTTAGATGGTAAGCAAACAGCCAGCCAAAGCGCAAGCGGCACCATAGTCTATAATACTGGAGTTGATTGGTGGATTGGGGCTAATAATTACGGCGGTTATGATTTTAGCGCAATTGACGAAGTCCAAATCTGGAACAGAGCATTAACACAAACTGAAATAACTGAACTTTATAATTCTTAATAATTTTTCTTTATTCTTTGTCATAACTATTTTTTGTTTTCTTTTTTAAATAAGTTTTTGGAATAAATTTCTCTCTTTTAAATTTTTTCTGGAAGAATCTTCTGCCGATAAATGCGCGCGCACGCTTCAGATTCTGCTTGACTCCCCTGTATCTCCATTTTAGATTTACCATTTGCATCAGTTTATAAATATGTTCAAATAAATTTTACTGCACTATTAAATTAGGTCAACCTATTAAATTAAAGGTGTTAATGTGTCGGAAAAAGAACTTCAAGAAAAAGTGATGATGTATAGAATTATTGAGTCTAGACTGGATGCTTTAATAAGGCAAAGGGATCTTTTTCTGAACAAAATAGCAGAAATGCAGAATACTCTGGCAAGCATCGAGGAAATTGAAAAGACTAACGAAGAAATTCTTTTCCCAATAGGAAGTGAGGCGTATGCACCAGGAAAAGTTGTCGACAAAAACAAAATTATTGTGGAAGTCGGAGCTGGGATTGTAATTGAGAAGAATTTTGCAGAAGCGAAGGAAACTATTTTGAAAAGAAGTGACGACATTGAGGAAGCTGTGATAGAAATTCAGCAAGATGTTCAAAAGCTTGACATGTCTCTGAATGTTTTGGAACCAGAAATCAGAGATTTGATGCAAAAAGGAAAGTCTGAAGCAGAAGCTGGTTGAAATGTTTGGATTTTTAAAAGACAAAATCAAAAAGGCAGTAAAATCTATTTCTGAAAAAATCGAGAAGAAAGAGGAACCAAAGAAAGAAATCAAGCAAATTCCTGTCGAAGAACCATTTGAAATAAAGGAAGAAATAAAAATTCAGGAACCTGTTGTCGAAGAGCCTGTTGAGGTTAAGGAAGAAATTCCTGAAGAAAAAATAGAGGAAGTTGTTGAAGAAAGAGAAGTAAAAGAAGCGATCGAAGAAGAGAAAATAGAAGAAATTAAGCCTGAAATAAAAATCAAACCAGAAGAAGTTGAAGAATTAAAACCGGAATTAAAAATCGAAGAAGAGAAAGAAGAAGCAAAAGAAGAAGTTCGAGTTAAAGAAAAGAAAGGATTTTTCAAAAGAATTGTAGAAAAAGTTGTAAAGCCAGTTGTAAAGAAAGTTGTTGAGAAAAAACTGACAGAAGAGGATGTAATGCCTATTCTTTCTGAATTTGAAACTGGAATGATTGAGGCGGATGTTGCTTATGATGTTGCTGAAAAAATTAAGAATGATTTGAAAAATAGTTTAGTGAATCAGCCGATAAGAAGAGGGAAAGAAAACGAAGTTGTTGTCTCATCTTTGCGAAAAAGTTTGCTGGAAATTCTATCTGTGCAAGAAATAGATTTGCTGAAGGTTGGCAAAAAACCATATCTTATTACTTTTCTCGGTTTCAATGGAGCTGGAAAAACTACTAGCATGGCGAAAGTTGCTAGCTGGCTGAAAGAAAACAACAAGAGCTGCGTGTTTGCTGCGGCGGATACTTTTCGTGCTGCTGCCGAAGAGCAGTTGGAAGCACATGCGAAAAGAATTGGTGTGAAAATGATAAAACACAAATATGGAGCTGATCCTGCTGCTGTCATTTTTGATGCTGTCGAGCATGCGAAGGCAAATGGAATTGATTTCGTTCTAGCCGATACTGCAGGAAGAGCTCACACAAACAAAAATCTGATGGACCAGATGGGAAAGATTGTAAGAGTGAATAAGCCAGATTTGAAAATTTTAGTCATCGATTCTTTGACTGGAAACGATGCTTTGATTCAAGCACAGATGTTCAATGAAATTGGAGTTGACGGACTGATTTTCACAAAAGTGGATGTAAACGAAAAGGGCGGGGCAATTCTTTCTGTCACTCATGAACTGAAAAAGCCGATTTTGTTCTTAGGTTTGGGCCAGGAATACAAAGACTTTGAGAAATTTGACAAAGAAAAATTCGTATCATTGTTACTCAGTTAAAATCATAGGGGCAGTAACGAAGTTCATGGTTTTGACGTTATGGGAAGATAAAATATTCTCATAACTATCGGCAATTCCCAAAATTGCATCTTTAGCAGCATTAATCAGTTCTTTCATATCATCAGTAACGCGGGAATCATAATACACATCGTGATAATTCCATAAATCGCTAGCAGCCCTTTTTAATGAATCGATATACATTTCACATTTCGCAAAAATTTCACGATATTCTTTCTTTTGATTCCATTTTTTTAGCGGTAGAACATTATCACGATATTTTAAACCGCTTTCTTTTGCAATCGCTCTAATCAATTGAGCTTGAATATTCAAAGGAACTTTCTCAATTCCTTCAATAACCGTATAAAGGTCACACATTTCAAGTTCTATCTTGCTGAAACTCACCATCATTTCTTTTTCAACCTTAAAATATTAAAAGCTTCACATTTACAATAGAAGTTTATATGTTTGATACTTTAGGCAAGGGTCTAAGCGGACTCATAAGAAAATTAACGACTGGAACTGTAGATAAGAAAGCAGTAGAAGAAATTCTAGTTGATTTGAAAAAAATACTGCTTCAATCGGATGTAGATGTAAAGCTTGCTGATGAATTGGTTGAAAAAATTAAAAAGAAAACTCTGGAAGAAAAGATTCCAGCAGGAATGACTTTGCGAGAGCATGTCATAAAAACTATTTATGATGAGTTGGTTGTTCTGCTTGGAGGAAAGCCAGAGAGTTTGCTCGGAAAGAAAAGAATAATGCTTGTCGGACTGTTTGGTTCCGGAAAGACAACGACTGCAGGAAAATTAGCAAAATACTTTTCAAAACAGGGATTAAAACCAGCTATGGTAACAGCAGACTTTCATCGTCCAGCAGCACTCGACCAGCTTGCGCAGATTGGAACGCAAATTAATGTGCCGGTGTTTTATGAAAAAGATCCTTACACTTCAGTAAAAAAAGGATTGGAAAAATTTGCTAAATACGATATGATAATTTTCGATACAGCTGGAAGGAATGCGCTCGATTCACAGCTTGCAGAAGAATTGAAAAAAATGAAGGAAATAATAAAACCGGATGAAGTTTTGTTAGTTATTCCAGCGGACTTGGGAAAAGTTGCAAAAGTCCAAGCAGAAGAATTCCACAAACTTGCTGGAGTAACTGGAGTGATAATTACAAAAATGGATGGAACTGCAAAAGCAGGTGGAGCACTGGCAGCAACTTCAGTAACAAATGCAAAAGTGAAATTCATAGGAGTCGGAGAAAAGATTGATGCATTTGAGATTTATGATCCGCAAAGATTTGTGTCGCGACTTTTGGGATTAGGAGATTTGGAAACACTTTTGGAAAAAGCAAAGGAAGCCGAAGTAAAGCCTGAAACTGCAGAAAAGCTTCTCGAGGGAAGATTCACTCTGCAAGATTTTATGGAGCAAATAGAGGCGATGCAAAAAATGGGACCGCTTACGCAAGTCATGAAAATGATTCCCGGACTTGGCGGAGCTGTGCCAGAAGAATTGATGGAAAAGCAGGAAGAGAAGATGAAAACTTACAAATACATAATGCAGTCGATGACAAAGCAGGAAAAAGAAAACCCGACTATAATAAAGGAAGGCAGAATAAAAAGGATTGCAAAGGGAAGTGGAAGACCAGAGTCAGAAGTCCGCGATTTGCTTGATCAGTATGAAAAAATGAAGAAGATGATGAAGATGCTTGGCGGAAAGGCTGGAATGCAGAGAGGAATGATGCGGAACTTCGGAAAGCAGTTCGGGTTTAAATTTTAATTTTTTTCAATGTTTTTCTTAGCGCAGTTTTCGCGTTTTCATAGGTCGCTAATTTAAGGAATTGCTCCTTATTCAGAAATTTTACTTTTAGAATTTCTTTCCGATCGACTTTTATTCTTTCTTTTCCTATATCTACAAAAAATATTTCAACTCGTTGTCTATCAGAGTTAATCATTTTCTTCATTTTTTCTGGAAATTCAAAACTATAACTTATATTCATTCGCGTTATCTTTCTCAGTTTACTAATTCCCAACTCCTCTTTCAATTCACGTTTTAAAGCATCCAGAGATTTTTCTCCTTTTTCTATCCCTCCTCTCAAAATATCCCAATAAAAATATCCTAATTGATCTTTGCGTCTTTGAAGTAAGAAATGATTTTTATTATCTACAATAATTGCACCGATGCTTTTTCTAATTCTCATAAATTCTTAATAGATTCCAGAAATAAAATGTTTTTAAGTTCGTTCTTCAAGTAAATCTTATGAAATTGGAAGAAAAAGCTGTAGAAGCACTGAAGGAACCTATTTGTAACAATTGCCTTGGAAGAATAGTGGCTGGTTTGCTTAGCGGATTTTCCAATGAAGAAAGAGGGAAAATTATTCGAAGCTATGTTGCGTTTCTTCTCGATTCTGGTGAAAAAATCGATGTCTATCTGAATAATTTCTACGGATTCAAATTCAGAAATCTCAAGGTTACGCTACAAAAGCCTGAAAAGTGCAAAATCTGCAAAAATTTTTTTCGTGAAAAGTTAGAGGAAAAAGCGAATGAAATTTTAAAAAAAGTCGATGAAATAGAATTCGCTACTTTTCAAATCGGAACAATCCCTTCGAATGAGATGTCAAACGCAGAGGAAAAATTAATAAACGAAATTGGCGCTGATTATTCTGAGCCGATAAAAACAGAAATCAATAGAGAAATCGGAAAGATAATCGAAAGGAAAAGTAAAAAAATATTTTCTGCAAAAAATCCTGACATAACAATCATTCTCAATCTGCAAAATAATCTGATAAGGACGCAAATTCGCAGTCTGTATGTTTTCGGTAAATACCAGAAACTGAAAAGAGGGATTCCCCAGACAAAATGGATCTGCCATAATTGCAATGGAAAAGGATGCATTGTATGCAAAGGGACTGGCAAGTTGTACAAAACTTCAGTCCAGGAAGAGATTGAAAAGAGTTTTCTTAAAGCTGTGGACACAAGAAAATCGAAATTTCACGGCGCCGGACGGGAGGACATTGATGCGAGGAATTTGGACTGGAGACCATTTGTCATTGAACTTGTCAAACCGATGAAAAGAAAAATTGATTTGAAGAAAATTCAGAAAATCGCAAACAAAAATAAGAAAGTGAAAATAAAAAATCTGAAAATTGTCGACAAGGAAGCCGTGAATAAAATAAAATTCGCGAAAATCGACAAAACATATGAAGCTGAAGTGGTTTTTTCAAAAGACATTGACAAAAAGAAACTGAAAGAACTGAAAAAATTCAAAAAAATAATAATTATGCAGCAAACTCCGACTCGTGTAGTCCACAGAAGGGCAAATATTTTGCGAAAAAGAATGCTGAAGCAGATTTCTTGGAAAGTTGTTGGCAAAAGAAAAATAATTTTCAGAATAAAAGGGGAAAGCGGACTTTACATCAAAGAACTGATAACTGGAGATCAAGGAAGGACAAAACCAAACATTTCTGAAATTTTGAACAATAAAGTAAAACGGATAAGCTTAGATGTTGTAAAAATACATAGTAGGTGAACACGATGGCAGTTGTGACATTTGGTCCTCCAAGAATCGATCTTACATTCTCAGATGCAGGATTAACAATTTCTGGACGATGCCGTTATCTCGAAGAGACTGAAAATGGTTATCGCTGTAAATTTCCATTATCAATTAGAAGTTTGAATGAAAAGGAAGAAGATGAAAGAAGACATATAAGATTTCCAACTCTTTTGTACTGTCAATGGCCTATTGAGGACCTTTGCATACGTAGATATGACGAAAAACTTCCTACTTCTAGTTAAAATAAAAAAACTATTTATGTCTATTAAGTTTTAAGTTGAATAGAAAAGAAGTGAAATAAGTGACAAGAAAATCGAGAGGATTTAGAGCAAAAACTAGATTCAAGTTAAGGCAAAAGGTAGCCTACAGACCGCCTATTACTAAATTCCTTAAAGAATTTGAAAAAAACCAAGCTGTGGTTATTGTTCAGGAACCGGCTTCGCAGAGGGGAATGCCTCATCCTCGTTTCAAAGGGAAGTCAGGAATAATAATCGAAAAAAGAGGAAAAAGTTATATTGTACAAATTTTAGATGGTAATAAGGCAAAGAAGCTAATAGCTCGTCCAGAACATTTGAAGGCGATATAGATGAACATTTTAGACGAAAAAGTTGTAACAGACATAGAAGCAAAAGAATTGCTTGAAAAGAGAGAGAAAGAATCAGAGCTGAAATTTGAACAAAAGAACACTCTGGAAATTTTGAGAAAGTTCGTGACTGCTGAAAAAGAGAACGTGGACAAGCTTGTTGAAGAGCTTAAGACAGTGGAGCATTTGCGAGACAAGCATATTGTTGAGATTGCTAATTTTCTTCCCGAAGACAAGGATGATCTTCGCGTAGTATTGCACAAGGAATATACAAACTTTACGCCGGAAGAGATCGAAAAAATTCTTCAGATTGTAAAAAATAATATTTGAGTCATTGGCGATTTCTATGATGAAAGACGAAAACGCAATAGTATTGGATTTTCTTGCTAGAGGAAAACCTGGAGACAGAAAAGCGGAGCCGGTCGCGCAAGTTCTTGGCGAAAAATTCTTCAGCCTTCTTGAAATTGTGATAAAGGAAGGGGTTTTTGTAAAGCCGAGAGACAAAATTTACATCGGCGATCAGTCAAGAGAGCAAGTCGAATACATAAGAGGGAGAATCAATTTTTCTGATCTGACCAGCTATGCAAAGACTGAGTTGGAAGGCGTGCTTGAAGAGATTGTGACCAAGGATGAAAAAAGATTCATTGAATTTTTCAACAAAGCCGGACCTATTACCACTCGTTTGCACAGTTTAGAGCTGCTTCCTGGAATCGGAAAGAAGCATATGTGGGACTTGATCAATGCGCGAAAGAAAAAACCGTTTGAAAGCTTTGCAGATTTGCAGCAAAGAGTTGAGATGCTTCCAGATCCGAAAAGAATTTTGATAAGAAGAATGCTTGACGAATTTGAAGAAAAAGATAGATATCGCTTGATTGTTGGAAGTGGAATATTTTAGCGAAGTGCTCCCAACGGGATTTGAATCTTAAAACAAAAATAAAAATTAAATACTTCTAGTAATTCCAGTAACTTCCACTTCGCCCACACCTTTTATCGAACGGAGCTGCTTTTCAACAGCATCAAGCGTCCCTGCAGCATCTTCAACCAGTTTCACAATATGAATTGCAACTAATCCAAAAGCAATATCCTCGCGAGACATCTTCTGCGGCTTGATTTTTTCTTTGATTTCCTTTTCTATCCTGTCAAGATTTTCTTCAACAGTAGCAGGCATGATTTTGAATCCAACTATAACGTCAGGCATTTCAAGGACCTACAAAATTGCATTCAGAACAAGTGTAAGAATTAGAAGCAGTCTTGCAGTTAAAGCATCTATAAATTTCAGTTTTTCCACACGATGGACAGGAGAAATGAACGAAATTCTTCTTTGATGTAACGTCATTCCCACAACTACTGCATTTAAACATTCCGACACCTTTCTATAAGTTAGAATAGCAAATCATTTAAATCTTTTATTTTTGAATAATCCTTGGTTAGAATGGTCAACGAGCCTTACAGGCATCATATGATTCCTACAAACGAATACTATAATCCCTCCAAAATAGAGAATTGGGGAACTTGTTTTGAATTGTTTAAGCAGGAGTTTGATTATGAGCAACCTAAGAGAAAATTTCCAGTGAAAAATATTCTTGACGATGAAAGATTTTTTGTTCTGAGCATTAATCCGCATATGAAGGTTTTTGTCAAACCCCAAGAGGTATCGTTGGAAAGAGTTCTTTATAAAGGCAACAGGCTAGACCGTCCTCTGTCCACTTTAGGGAAAGTTATTTGTAATTACCATATTGTTATCGGAAAATTGGGGACAGTTGTATTTGTTTCGCGTGAAATTGAAACTGGAGAAACGATTGTCGTTTATGAGGCAGGCAAGGAAGCGAATGCTTATTCTCTTGAAAACAACACTGACTTGGTGCAAGATTTTTTGATCGAAAGAAAATTAAAGGAACCTATGCGCCGTTGAATTTTACTTTAAGCAAACACTAATTCTAATTAACGCCCCTATAGGTCAACTTGGATAGACCGGAAGCTTGCGGAGCTTTTAATCTGGGTTCAAATCCCAGTGGGGGCAAAGATTAAATTTTTATTTAGTTTAAGAGAAACAAAATCATTTTATGAAGTGGAACAAATTTGTTGTCTTACTGTTTCTTTTCTCATTTTCTCTCAACTCTTTTTCAGCTTTTTATTTTCCGATAAAATGGTGGGATGAAACTGTATATGCTAATCTTGGTTATGATTTGCAGAAAAATCCTTTAGATTATTCCTTCACTCATGGTTGGGGAGACAGAGTATTTGATTGGTGGGATAAAGCAGGTTTTAGACCTCCATTACTGCCATACATAATTGCTTTTGTCGATTTAATAACGAATTCAAATCAATTTTTTGTTAATTTGATTATTCCTTTTGCAGGCGCAGTAGGAGCAGTTCTTCTATATTTTTTGTCAAAAAAACTTTTTAATGAAAATATTGCAATTTATTCTTCTTTATTTTTAGCTTTTTCTCCAACTTATGTTCAAATTAGTGGTAAAACTCTGACAGATATTTTAGCTACAACTTTTACAATTGCTGCTTTTTTTGCTTTTTGGATTGGATTTGAAAAAAAAGTTACAAAATTTAAGTATCTTTCAGGTTTTCTTATAGCTTTGGCAATTTTATCTAAATATACTTCCCTAATAATTATTCCAACTTTTTTTATCTTTTTAGTTTTACGAAATAAAAATCTAAAATTTTTAAAAGACAAAGATTTGATAATATCTTTCCTAATACTTTTGCTTACTTTATCACCGTTATTTATCTATGGTTACTTTTCTTATGGCACTCCATTAGGTGCTTTTATACATGCTTGGCGCGGTGCATCCTATTGGGGAGGAGTTCAACCGTGGTATTTCTTTATACAAAATTCCTTTTTAATGTTTTCAGCAATAATTTTTCTTTTTTTGATTGGTTTTTATTTAATGCTAAGGTTTTTCAAAAATGAACCGAATAAATTGTTTGTTTTGACTTGGTTCATTGTTTTTCTGTTATTTTTTTCTTCCCTTTTGCACAAAGAAGAAAGATTTTTCCTTCCATTATTTCCAGCATTTTGCATAATTGCTGCTTTTGGATTAGAAAAGTTTGAAAAATTCAAAAAAATTCAAAATTATGTTTTTACTTTAATTTTATTGATTACTCTTGCATCGACTTTATTGATGCTTTATATCGAAAACAAGGCTAATGATTCAAAGCCAGTGTACTGCTTTTATCAGTCAGTAAGTTTCTTAAAAAATACAGATAGTAATTCTGTAATATTCACTGATGATTCGCCAATTGTTTATTATTATACTCACAGAGAAAGCGATTTCTATACCGATAATAATGGAGTAAAAAATTTAGATAAGCTCATAAGCGAAAATTTTGCAAACAGAAGTGCCTATGTTCTATGGACTTTGTATGGAGCTCCAACTGATTTGCGACAAATTCTTGAAAATGATACTAATTTCAAAACTGTTTTTAGCTGCCCAGAAGATAGCAGTCTTGCTGTAGTTTACCAACATATTTAATTAATTTTTAATTTTGATTTCCATTAAATCATGTGCAACTTTAGAATTCTTGAAAACTTTTTTCGCAGTTTTTTCTAGTTCATCAGGATCTTTGTATCTTCTGCTTATGTTTGTCAGAATCAATTGTTTCACTTTTGCTTTTTTTGCAATTATCGCAGCTTGCTTAACATCAGCATGAGCCTTTCCTTTCGCTTCATCGGCTTCGAGAAAAGTTGCATCATGAATAAGAATATTTGCATCTTCAGAAATTTTCACTGTATTTTCGTTTGGCTTAGTATCGCCAGTGTAAACAACTTTCAATCCTTTCGTGATTTTCGCGACATCTTCCAGTTTTATTTTCTGTCCTTTTACTTCAGCAGAACCTTTACTTTTCAATTCCTTCAGCCATGGTCCTCTTTTTAATCCCAATTTTTTCAATTTATTCAAATCAATATTTGATTTGTCATTTTCTTTGAAGCAAAAAGCAGCAGACGGTACAGTATGAAACATGGGGATGGAAAAAACTTTGTATTCTTCTCCATTATCAATTTCAGAAATCTTTTCTCCTTCGTAAGGAATGTTTGTTGCTTCGATTGGAAATCTGTTTCCGAAATATCCCAAATCAAGAATGTGCGCGATAAATCTTTCAGCTTCCGGAGCAAATATTTTCAATTCTTTAGTTCTTTTTTCAAGATTCATTGTCGCGAGCAGCGGAATAAGTCCTGCAAAATGATCGGCATGCCAGTGCGTGATGAAAATTTTGTCGATATCCATGAAGCTGATTCCTGCTAACTGCAACTGCTTCTGCGTTCCTTCTCCGCAGTCAAACAAAAGCGTCTCCTTGTTTTCTCCGAAATATTCCAGAGCTATGGCTGGATGATTCCTTGTCCTGCTTGGAATTCCTGATACTGTTCCTAGGAAAGTAAGCTTTATCATAATTCTTCTTTTGTTAATTGGTGAAATATAAAGATAAGAAATTTACTTGCTGTGATTTAAAGAGAGAGATGCTGCAGAACGAAGATTTTTCTCAAAAACTAATGGAATTATACGCGCAGACTCCTTTCGATGTTTTTTCCTCTTTTTCGTTTCAAATTGGAGAGAAAATTTTTCTTCCGCATGCCGGACAAGAATATAATTTGCAAAGAAAAAAACTAGTCACGGATTTTGACGGTGTTTTCGAAGCTGAAGGCACGGAACCACTGTACAAACTCTTTTTCAGACATCTCCGCGATGAGGACATTAATCCACTGATTGAAAGCGATGAAATTGACAGTTTAATAAAATCAATTTTTGAAGGCAAACCAATAACAGATGTTTTTTCGCAAATGCGAGATTATCTCAAGTCAAAAAATTTGACAGAAGAGCAATATAGTCTTGCTTGTCAAAGAGCTGCTGAAGAGTGGCAGCCGAATGAAAAAGCTTGGGAAACCGTTAAAAAAATCAAACAGATGGGTTATTCATTCGTAATGCTCTCTGGTTCATCGCAACAGGCTCTTGGAATAATCAAGGAAAAAATTGGAATGGAAAGCGATGAAATTCTTGGAACACAGTTTGTTTTCGAAAAAGGAGAATTGAAAGAAATCTATCCGATGCTCGGCGAAAAGAAATTGGAAAAGAAAAAGATGATAATTGAAGATGAAGAGCACATTGCAGTCACTGATGACATGTACACAGATTATTTAATCACTGTTGGCGCTGGACTTTCGATAATAGTCGGCGACAAAGACAGAACATTTTTGGAAAATGAAAAGCAAGTTTATATTTATAATAAATCAATCAAAAGAGATTTTGGATATTTGGCTGATCACATACAAAAGTTTGAATATGCATTCGTCCGCTCGCGATTTACTACAACGACAATGGAAAAAAGAATAATTGATTTTATTAAGACACTCAAAACTATCGAAGACAGAAATGAATTTCTTGTGACATTGAAGTATCTGAAATTTGAACTTGAAGAATTTGACATATTTTCTTCTAGAGAAAGGGAAGAAATTATCTATCAATACAAAACATCTGAAGATATCAAAACGCAGAAAAGGTTGAAGGAAGTTATTCTTTCTATGCTGAAGAAAGAACTTCCGGAATTTGAAAATATTGAAGCGTTTGAAGCACTTGTAAGTGATGTAAAATGGAATTAGAATTAGTAAGAAAAGCAAATAGCTACGCAATAGACCGATTTGGTTTATCTCCAATTGATTCGATATCAGTGGTAGATCAATCTTTGTTGCATCTTTTTTCTGAGGAAGGTGTGGTTTTGGATAATTCAAGAAGAAGTATTTTAGTTAATCCTTACGCAAAATTTAGCATTGGAAATCTCTTTCATCATGTCTTTTGTAAAACGTATGTGAGTGATATTTGTCAAAAAAGAACTAAGTTGGCTTCAGGCGATAATGAACAATTTTTCTTCGATGTTAATGAATCAGCTTTTGCTTACGGTTCTGCACTTTATCTCAATTCTCGCTTTAATGATTTTTATTTTGAACTTTTTCCTGAATTCGGACATTTTAACATTCCTTCTTTTGCATTAGATCAAAATTCTGCAGTCAATGCAGGATTGAATAAAATAAAGGATCTTCTTGATCAGGCAGGAACTTTGAAAGTCGCTCGAGCTGTTAATATTTATTTGGCAAGGCCAGTTTTCAAAACATTTCGTGAAGGAATGCAGAACATTCTACCAATGAGTTATCAAGAAATTGTCAAAACATTAAGCGAAGAAAAATGGGTTGTTGAAACTGTGCGAACACCAAAATTTCCAGAAAAGGTAGTTGAATCAGCACGAACTGTTCGAGACCTTGCTAAAATTGTTGATGTGCCAGTTGGAATATTAAGACCAGATGCGTACTTTATAATTGATTTCGTTAAGGATCCAAAGAATCACTTTGACAGTGAATTGCAGCAATTGATGGATAAAGCAGGCGAAATTTTAGGGAAAAAATATCAGGATGAATCTCTCTATGATCCACGAAGCCATAACTATGGACAAGAAGATGGAAGAATTGTTGTTGAAGCTTTTACACACTTGCTTGAAATTCATTATGTTAATGTAAGAAAATATGGTGAAATTGAAATTGTTCAAAACAGAAATTAGAAATATAATGCTGTTATATTTTTATACTTTTGAAATAAAAATAAAGTATGAGACTTTACTGCGAAGTTGTTGTTGGAGAAGTTCTTCCGGCCCTGCGCGCATTGATAACAAACGAACTAATGAAAAATTATGATCTTACGCAGCAGGAAGTCGCGAACAAGCTGAGACTGACGCAGCCTGCCATCTCCCAATACAGAAAATATTTGCGCGGTGAAAAAGTGAAGGAACTTCAGAAAAACAAAAAACTGATGGCGATAGTAAAAAAATTTTCCAATGACATAGCAAGCGGGAAAATTTCTTCCGATGATACAATGAGGAAAATTTTGGAAATATCCCATCTGATAGTAAACAAAAAAATTGTCAGCTATGAGAAAATATTTCAGGAAAACGTGCCGTGCGAGATTTGCTTCAAGTAGATTTTTTCCATTTATTTTTCAAATTCTCCCAAGACCATTTATTTTTTAATTTATCCCACATACTTTCTTGAGGATTTACCTTTGCTTTAGGTTTAAGAAGCGAATCGAGGGAAGTTTCTGACTTGGTCGGCCAGAACAAATAAGCAATGAACATTGCAGCAATAGCTATTGCTCCCAGTGCGATGTAGAGCAGATTAGCTTGCAGCAAACTAAAAATGTCGCTGTAAGGATTTTGATTTAGATTTTTCAAATCTGTTTCTGCTGCGATTAAGAAAGACTGGGCTGCATTCAGCGACTGCTGTGCGGAAAAGTAGTCGCCTAAATTTATGTAAGACTGAACCTGGTCTAATTTTGTTTTTGCTGCAGCAAGATCAGCTTCGACCTGCGTTGTGTTCATCGTTGATTTTGACTGATTCACTTGTGCAATAAGATTTGTGTAGTTCATAAGAGCAAGCTGATAAGTCTGATTAATCAGAAGTTTTGTGTTTTCTGATGGAAGAACTCTTAGAGTGAAAAGTTGCGACTTGCTTCCGTAATTTGTAGAAGCAGTCAGGTTAGTAAGATAATCAGCGACTGCTGCGCTGGCTGGAATGTTGAATGTTATTGTGAAATTGGTTGAGTTAAATGGCACGACAGCTGTCTGGAGTGAAGGGCTGATGGAATACCAAGATGAAGTTAGATTTCTGATTGACAACCCAATATCTTGCGTAAGAGTATTGTTCACATTCTTTGCAGTGATAACTGTTGAGTTTGTTGAATTCTGAACAACATAAACAATCGTTGGATAGTTTGTAATTGAAACGTAAACTGCAGCTGATGTTCCTGGAAGATTTGGATTATTAGTATTGCCTGTACTAGATGAAGCAGTAACATTGCTTACTGTAATTGTGAGATTGACTCCGCTGGAATCAAACCAAGTTGCACCACCACCCATTAAATATGCAGCCGCACAGCTAGGAGATCCGGCAGAAGAACTTCCTGCAGTTAAATTCCATGACACAGTGCAGCTTGTTGTGTATGCAAGAACATTCAAAGTCCATGTTTTGTTAGTGGTGCTGTAGCTTACGCTGCCACAGCCAGAATTAATTCCCTGTGCAACAGTGTAGCCAGTGCAGCTCGTCGTATAATTAATTGTTGCGGCGCTCGCATTGAGAGGACCATAATTAGCAACTTTTGCGTAAACAATGAGAGTTCCATTTGGACTCATTGAAGTTGATCCGGAACAAGTTTGATCAAAACTGCAGCCGACTCCGCTTGTATTCGTGCTCATCAAAAGTCCTGTGTTGTTGATAATTAATGTGGAGGAATTTACTCCCTGTCCTGTGAAAGTTGATCCGCCACTTCCATTAAAAGCAATCGAAGAATAGACTGCATACTGACCACCTGGCTGACTTGCTGGAAGAGTGAAGTTGATATTGTATGCACTTGTAGTCCATGGAACGCAACCTGATTCGCAGTAAATTGGATTTGTTCCATTAGAAAGATTCAAACTGTCAGATGCAGGAATTCTTCCAAGCGTTGGCATGAGACTTGATATGTTTTTTTCCTGCAGCCAAATGCTTGTGAAGTTGCTAACATTTAAATTCGTAATTTCAGTCCCGTTCACATAGTAAATGTTGAAGGATTGCGTAACATTTTCCCCGCCAGTTCCTGCAAAATTATTTAATTGATTTGTAAAAATCTGACCGACTTTTACCATTACGCTGTTTGTCAAATTGAGTTCGAGTGTGAGGTTGTAAGAAGAATAAGGATGGGAATTTGAAGTTATTGTAGTGTTTGTTGCATTGATGAAAATCCAGCCAAAGTATGTGTTGACAGGAAATGAATTGTTGTAAGTAATATTAACTTGAAATAGCGCTGAACTGTGGGCAGGAATATACGTAATAGAAGTGATATCGGATGTCATAGTTGATTTAAAGCCGCAGCTGCTGCAAGTGAGATTAGTTGAGTTTAGCGATGCATCAATCACTTGATCGAACGAGCCGATGTTGCTGATGTTGAAATTAATTGTTCTTGTCAAACTGGCTCCATAATTTTCATCTTGTCTGAATGTACCTGAGCTGAAAGGATTCATAGTTGTTGGACTGTATGTTGCATTAAGAACAAGAAGAGTTGGAGTTGTCACATTGAAAGAAACTGGGATTGTGACTCTTCCGCCATTTGAATCTGTAAGCAGAATCGAACCTCCATACATCCCGTCAATTGCTAAAGTTGGAATTGACAAATTCACCTGAGCTGCAACTGAAGAAAGCGAATTTAAAGATGTTGCTGAAATATTTGATGAAATAATAGAATTGTTTGTTTGGAATGTCGAAATATTTAGATTGAAATTATCGTTCCCAGAATTGCTTACAATAGAAGCATTCCAATAACCTGGTACTATTGAAGTCGTTTCATTGTAAAGTTCTTGGGATGTTGCGTTAGTTGCATTCGCTAATGTGTAAAAATTACTTGATGTCATTACTAGACTTCCTGTTGGATTATAAACATTTAGTGTATAGTTAGAATTACCTGTCCAGTGAAGTTCAACTCTAACTTTTGATTCAACATTGGAATCGCCAACCAAAAATGAAAAACTTTTAGTGCCACTTTCGGAGAATTGTTGCATTCTGTAAATGCTGCTAGATAAAACAATATTTTGCAAATTCAAACTTCCTTGATTAATTAAGTAAAGACTTGTTGAATTAGTTGAACTTACATTCATATTTCCATAATCTAGATTCGAAACTGTGTTATTTGCAGTGCTAGTCACATTGAGGGTTGAATAAATTAAAAATCCGTTGTAAGGAATTGCTAAAGTTGAATTTCCATAAACTCTAATTTCCCACATTGACGAATCTGAAAACGGAGTTGGAAGAGGATAGTAGCTAAGATACTGGGAGGTGTTTGTGTTGATTGATTTTGCTTTCATAACACTATTGTTATCAAACAGAAAAATTTGTGCAAGCTGCGAAGAAGGATATCCAGTTAAATTAACAGCAACAGCAGTCGCTTTTCCAAAAACAGAACTGTTGAAGGAAGTGTTGAAATAAAATGACTGATAAGTTGTTGCATTGCCTGGCAGCGATCCACTGAAAGTCTCAACTCCTCTCGAGTTTGAAGAAATCGGTATATCAGTAACTACCATGATGTTTGCGTTTTCAGTATTAGTTCCTGTTGTATTGGTGGCATTTATTCTAAATGTATTTTTCGAATATCTTCCAGGTGCGCATATCAAATGTCCGACATCAACTAAAGAAACATTTGTTATGCTTCCTTCGTTGATGCCAACAGCTGTATTGAAGAATCCAGTTGCGTTTTTTACAAGAAAAGTATAACCATTGCAGGCTGTCTGCGTATTTGCTTGAGAATAATTTGCAACTAAGATTGTGCTGTTGAAAATCGTGAAATTAACGCTGTTAAATCCAGCAGAAACTCCTATGCTGATATTGTTCACATATCCGTTTGTCCAATTCAGGAACACAATGTCAGGCGTCACATTGAAAATGCTATAAGGAGAGCTTGTTATCGAAAAAATCGGATAAACGAAGAATAAAGTTACTGCTATTGCAACAAATGATAGAATTAATAGAAATTTTTTCTTCAAAATAATCCCTTTCAAAACAATATTTAGCTTTAATAAAGATATTTGTTTATGCCTCTAAACCAATGAAAAATAATCGGTTTGTGGGGTAGCTATCTTTTTTCCGAAAACTGCTTTAGAAATTATTTATAATTGTAAATAAAATCCCCGAAAAGTTTCAGTTGAGGTATATGCTCATTAGGGATTTAAAATTTTTATTGTTCATAAACTACGAACCATCCAAAACTTTTATTCTCTACACCAGATTCTATGACATTAGGCTTTTTCTTTTCTTCTTGATATTTTTCTAGAACAGTTTTCTTTTCATAACCTTTGACAGTTATGTCATATATATGTGCAGTTACCCCTCGAATATCTGTAGTTACCCCTTTAGCAAAAATACTTACATAATACGGGCTATGAATCCACTCCCAATAATCAGAGTTTAATTTTTCTTCTTTTGGTATTTCACTTGCTTTGTATGCATGCTTTGCTATTAATTTTCTTCCTATTTTTTTCATAGTTTGTAATTTTTCTACTTGTTGATCAGTCAATATTATCACTATTGGTAATTACCTATGGAATTGATTGTATGCAATTTATTTAAGGGTTCTGTAATGTTTGTTTTCAAAATTTTCTCAGGAAGCCCTGGAATGAAGTGCTAAACAAGAGTTAAATCTTTAAATTTCTTTTAATTGTTTAGATAAAAATTTGGAAATAAGTGTGGTGAAAATGATAATAGCATTGTATTTTGTAAAAATTGATACTAATTTTGAAAAAACTTATTTGCAAAATTTGAGAGCAGTTCCTGGTGTTGTAAGAGCATATAAAACTGATAATTTTTACGATGCTTTTGCAGAAGTCGATGTGGATTCTGTGAAAAAGCTGGATGAGGTTACAAATTCCATAAGAAATTCAAAAGGAATACTTAGTGTTGATAAACCATTGATTCTTTACAATGACAGTTGATTATTTGTATAAGTTAAAGTCACTTAAAGTTGTAAAATTAAAGGTTAAACCTCTAAACCTATGAAGACTGAAGGGCGGAATGATTAAATATGATTGCGCCTTTTGAACTGAGGAGAGATAGATGACTTAAAAATTAGGCTCTCTGGATGCGACCCTTCAAATTGCGTATATGGCTTCTTACTTTAAAACGGAGATTGTATGTCTTGAAAAGGAATTGCTCGTAAATCTTGCTTCCAATCATCAGCGTGGCCGATGCGATTGACAGAATTACGATGACAGACAAAACGATGTTTACAGATCCGAGATAGTTTCCCAAATTGGAAGGATAGTAAATCGATGAAAGAGTTATTATTGTTATGCAAATATCCATTGCAAGCGATCCATAGGCCAGCCAGTCCATCAATTTCTTCATTTTTTCGCGATTAGTTAGGAAATGAAAAATTTTACTTCCCATAACTTAATAATTTGTTTCAAGTGTTAAAAATCAGATGCCCCGGTAGGGAGTAGTCAGTAGCGTGTAATTGAATTGGTAAAGTTTAGTACCAGGCTGAACATCACCTTTTATCTGAAAGATATTAAAACATCAATTGTTAACGTAACAAATACTTCAGTCATTTGTCATTTACTTAGCCTTTTCTTCCATTTGTTTGAATGCCTTTTTAAGGCCCTCTGTTTTCTTTTATATCTCTGGGATTTCATTTTTTTTTCTCACCACCCTTTTAATTACTTTTTCCTCTTTTGTTGTTATATTCGCCCATATTTTTACAAGTCTTTGGTAAGCAAATTCAGTGAAATCAAAGCTATTATTTCGAGTCAATCTAAGCCTCCTTTTGATAGAGGCTCAATTACTCAGAAACCGAGTGCCCCGGGAGGGATTCGAACCCACGACCTTCTCCTTAGGACGGAGCTGCTCTATCCAAGCTGAGCTACCGAGGCTTTGTACAAAAAATATTTAGCATAACAAAATAAAGAACTTCTTATGGATGGTTTTAAACCACTCAATTATGAGCTTATTTTCGAGCCGAATCTTAAAACTTTCAAATTCGAAGGACAGGAAAAAATCAAATTCAAAATACTAAAATCAACAAACAGGATAGTTCTGAATGCTGCTGAAATGAAAATAAAAAGCTGTTTCTTGGTTTGGAAAAATGAAAAAATTGTTCCGAGAAAAGTGGCACTTGATGAAAAAAAAGAAGAACTAGTTGTTCAATTAGGAAAAAAAGTTGTCGGAGATGCAGAGCTTTTTATCGATTTTACAGGAATTTTGAATGACAAGCTTGCGGGATTTTACAGAAGCGAATATGAAGTGAAAGGAAAGAAGAGATATTTGGCTACTACGCAGTTCGAAGCTGCAGACGCAAGAAGAGCATTTCCATGTTGGGATGAACCTGAAGCAAAAGCAACATTTGATGTGACTCTCGTTGTTGATAAAAATATGACTGCGATTTCAAATATGCCGGTGATAAGACAGAAAGTTGTAAAAGTAAAAAAGATTTTCACTTTTGCAAAAACACCAGTTATGTCGACTTATCTTCTTTATTTGGGCGTTGGAGAGTTTGAATTTATTCAAGACAAACTAGGAAAAATTCTGATAAGAGTCGCGACAACTACTGGAAAAAAACAGCAGGCAAAACTCGCGCTGGATTTGACGAAGAAGTTTCTTGATTTTTACGAAAAATATTTTCAAATCAAATATCCTCTTCCAAAACTGGATATGATTGCTTTACCTGATTTTGCTTCAGGTGCGATGGAGAACTGGGGCGCGATAACTTTCCGGGAAACAGCACTTCTTTTTGATCCAAAAATTTCTTCAACATTGACAAAACAAGGCATTGCAGAAGTGATTGCTCATGAATTAGTCCATCAGTGGTTCGGCGACCTGGTCACAATGAAATGGTGGAATGACTTGTGGCTGAACGAAAGTTTTGCGACTTACATGGCATACAAGGCTCTCAATCATTATTTTCCAGAATGGGAAATCTGGAGCCAGTTTTTGAATCTGGAAACTGTTGGAGCTTTGGAAATGGATTCTCTAAAATCATCGCATCCGATTGATGTTGACGTAAAAACTCCTGCTCAAATTAGGGAGATTTTTGATGAAATAAGTTATGAAAAAGGTGGGAGCATTTTAAGAATGCTGGAAAATTATTTGGGGGAAGAAAAGTTCAAAGAAGGATTGAAAAATCATTTGTCAAATCACAAATATGGTAATGCAACAACTGAGGATTTGTGGAATGCACTGGAAAAAGTTGCGAAAAAGCCAGTAAAAAATATGATGAAAACATGGATTGAACAAAAAGGTTATCCGATTGTGGAAACTACTTTGACTGATTCCAAGTTAAAACTTGTTCAGAGAAAATTCCTGCTCGAGCCGGTGGCAGACAATTCAAAATGGTTCATTCCATTATCGATTCAAGTTGATGAAAAAATAACTTCAGAACTTCTGAAAGAAAAGGAAAAGACGATTCTGATAGACAGCAGCCCTTTCAAAATTAACATAAATCAGACCGGCTTTTTCAGGACAAAGTATCCAAAAGAGATTTTGGAAAAGCTGAAAGGAATGATTCTTGACAAAAAGCTTGGAAACTTGGATCGATGGGGAATCCAAAATGACTTGTTCTTCTTGTCGATTGCCGGAGAAATTTCTGTCAGCGAATACTTGGATTTTATCCGAACATACTCAAACGAGAACGACTATCTTGTCTTGAAGGATATTGCAGATAATTTGTCATTTCTCTATTTTATCACATTCAATCAGAAATTCTTCTCAAAAGTTGTCTATGTCAGCAAACTATTTTTCAAAAGAATTTTCAACAGATTGGGTTGGGAGCCTAAAAAAGGGGAAAAGCACACTGACAAGATTCTGCGAAGCTATGCTATCGGAAGTCTGGGAAGGCTTGGCGAAAAAAACATTCTAGATGCTGCGAATGAAAAGTTTTTGAATTTCCTGAAGAATCCTGAAAGTCTGAATCCTGACTTGCGCGGCACTGTTTACGGCTTGGTTGCATGGAGTGGAAACGAGGAAACTTACAAGCAGATGGTAAATCTTTACAAAAAAGCAACAAACCAAGAGGAGAAAAGAAGATTTCTTAGTGCACTGGCTGCTTTTACAAGTCCGGAAATTCTGAATCAGACTCTCGACTTTTCGCTTTCAAAGGATGTGCGCTCTCAAGATTTGTTTATTCCTGTTGCAAGAGTTTCTGGAAATCCGTTCGGAAAAGACATTGTCTGGCCATGGGTGAAGACGAACTGGAATGAGTTGACAAAAAGATATACAGGTGGAAGTTCGCAGTTATTGACGAAAATTATCGAAAGTCTCAGTGCACTGTCTGATTTGGAAAAAGAAAAGGAAGTGAAAGGATTCTTCAGAACAAAATCAACTGCTGGAATCGAAATGTCGCTTGCGCAGACATTGGAAAGAATTAGAATTAATGCAAGATTTTTAGAAAGATTAAAGTAGATTTTATGGGAATGATAAAGACTCAAAGAGAATTGCAGCTTTTGAAAAGGTCTGCAGCAATAAGCAATTCGTGCATTCTGCTGATCAAAAATTCCTTGAAAGAAAATATTTCTGAAAAAGAATTGGCAAGAAGAATCCGCAGAAAAATAAATTCCCAAGGAGCTACTTTGTCTTTTCAAACTCTTGTTGCATCAGGAAAAAGGACTGCTTACATACATCCTCATCCTCATACAACAACCCAGAAAATAAAAGGAATTGGCTATGTTGATTTTGGAGCTTGCTACAAAGGATATCACAGTGATGTTACTGTTCCTTTTGTCAAAGGCTCTGTTGGAAAAAAGGAGTGGAAAATTATTGAAACTGGATTGAAAACATACAATCTTGCTGTAAAATCCATGAAACTTGGAAAACCCTGCTGGCTGGTGCACAAGGAAACAGATTGCTTCCTGCGGAAAAATGGATTCAAAATGCTTCACAGCTTAGGTCATGGATTAGGAAAAAAAATCCACGAGAGACCGATAATTGGAATGCCGAGGAAAAAATTGCAAGGAAAGAAACTGAAGAGATGGAAACGAATCCAAAAAATATCCTTCAGACAAAATATGGTTTTCACAATCGAACCAGGAATTTATGTAAAAAACTTTGGGGGATTCAGAATCGAAAATGATTTTCTTATGACTTCCAAAGGGCCGAAGATTTTAACAAATTCAAAATTCTTCAAATTATCCTAGAACTTTTATCTTCTTCTTGCCAACTACCGCTCTCAAAAGTTCTCTTCCTATATCTGAATCCTTAGAAACCTTGATTGCAGCTTTCTTTCCGATAGTTGCTGAAAATAAAAATTTGTCTTCTATGTAAAAGCTGGCAGTTTTTCCCATCAGTCTTTTGTCAAAATTAAATGCGAAACTATTTCCGCTTTCATCGATTTTATAATAAATTTCATTTCCGAGCGCTGCAACTTTTGGCTCGATGTCGATGTGGATTCCCAATCTCTTCTGCAGTTCGTTGACCATCACTCCCTCTTTTCCGATTATTCTTGGGACGATTCTGTTTTCCACTTTAACCAAAATATCTGAATCCGAAGTGAATTCAACTTCTGCATCCGGATCAAACTTTCTTATTTCTTGCAAAATTCTTTCTTTTGCTAATTGCCTCAGTGGCGAAACTGATTTAGTAGCTTCAGTAATAGGAATTACAATATTTTCTTCACCGAATGTGTAGATTTCAAATTCCAATTTTCCAGTTTCAAAATCTTTTACTTCAACAAGTGGACGAGCTAAATCCGCCTCTGTCATTCCTGTTGGAACTCTTACTACTAAAGAGACATCTAGAACTTTTTTTACTTCTCCATCTTTAACAAAAATTATTGTGTCAAGAATATGCGGAACCATTCCGAGTTCAATTCTTCCAATGAATCGCTGGACTGCGTTGATTGCGTCTGAAGCGTGAACAACTCCAACCATTCCCACTCCTGCTAAACGCAAGTCAGAAAAAATTTCAAAATCCCTAGTCTTCCTTATCTCATCAAAGACAGAATAGTCTGGTCTAACTAGAAGCAAAATCTCAGCTGTCTTTTCAAAATCCCCTTCAAGCGGTCCGTACTGCGTGATTTCTGGTCCAACTTGCAAATCTTTTGGAGATTCTAAAGTCTTTACAATCTTTCCCATTCCTTTGTAGAATTCTGCCATCGATGCTGCAAGGGTTGATTTTCCCGAACCAGGCGGTCCAGAAATGAGAATTCCCTCTGCTTTTTCTCTCAATCTTTGCATAAGTTTTTCAGTAAAATGATAATCATCTAAAGTAAGTTTTACAATAGGTCGCACAATAGTGACTTCTAATCCACTTGAAAATGGTGGTCTTGCTATCGCAATTCTATAATTTCCAAGTTGAATGACTAGAGCTCCTGCTCTGCTTATTTCAATAGCTCCTTCTTCGCTGACTCGTGTTGCTTCGGAAATTTCCCTAATCATTTTTTCAATTTCATCTTCGCTCAGAGGCTGGTCACCCAGTTTTACAAGTTCAAATCTTCCAGGTCTTCCTCTTTTTGCAAGCGGTGGAACGTCTTCTTTCAGATGTACACTCAAAGTGTTTTCATCAAAATATTTTTCAAAATTAAATCCAGAAAGCTTTACTTCAGCGGGAATGTACTCGACTTTCACTCCCTCGGCTTCAGCAACTAAAGCTTGCACGTAATCTGCAGTCATCAGCGTTGCATTCTCTTGTTTAGCTACATCTCGAATAATTGCATCCATTCTTCCGCTTTTCGCAAGCCTAATGTCATCAAACGATGGCCTTTGTCCAGTAAATCTTATTTTTACATTCTTCTCTTCGCCAAGTTTTCTCAAAATTTTCAATTCTTCAAGTCCAGTAAAACCGATTTCTCTTCCTCTTGATGCTTGAGCTTGCAGCTCGTCCAATGCAGCTAGTGGCACAATTATTTCTGCGTCTTTCAATTTGTCTTTCTTAATTAATTCGGAAAGTTTTCCATCTACGATTATGCTTGTATCGACAACAATTTTTTGCAATTTCTACACCTCAGTTCAGTTAAATTAGCTAGAAGCCGATTAACTCTATCAAATATTATTTTTCTATATTTAAATCTATTTTTTAAAAAATTTTTGAAATTGCAACAAGTCTTATAAAGATATCTTTTCTGTTCTTCACCGAAAAATTGTAACAGATTTTTCTATTTAATGTATATTTTGAAAAATCGAAAAGCTTTTTATTATGCTTAACGACAAGTTAAACAGAATTTGAGTGAGGTTTTGGAACTGATCAATGATCTCAGACGACACCGAAAGTGATGTAGATGAAAAATTGTCCAGAGTGTGGCAGTAGTAAAATTAAATTTACAATAGAAGATGGAATACTCTGCGGCAAATGTGGTCTAATAATCGACGATGTTTCAAAGAGTGGCACAATCTAAAAATTGATTAAAATGAATCGTGCAGACTGAAGCTAAAACGAGTTTTTACTTAGATATATCTATCGATTGTAAAAAAAAATATGTGAGAGAGATGAAAAAAGGAATTTTTATTGTTTTCGAAGGGCTTGATGGTTCTGGAAAAAGCATTCAAATTACAATGCTACGTGACTGGTTGAAGAAAAAAAGAATTAGTGCAATAATCACCAAAGAACCAACAGACAACATCACAGGAAATATTCTAAAGCTCACATTGAGAATGGAAAAATTGGCTCCACAGACAGATGCTTTGTTATTCGCAGCTGATCGAGCTGAACACATTGACAAAATAATTAAAGAAAATCTTAAAAAAGGAAAAGTGATTATACAAGAAAGATATGTTTATGCAAATATTGCTTATCAAACAGCGCAAGGAGTCAGCGAGAGATTTGTAAAAAATATCAATGATTTTGCAATGAAGCCAGATTTAGTTTTTCTTTTGGATGTTCCTGCTGAGCTTGCGCTACAAAGAAATTGGAATGTTCTTTATTTCACTCCTGGTAAATTTGAAAAAAGCATTCAATTCAACGAAAGAGTAAGAAAAAAATATCTTGAGTTAGCTAAAAAATATGCACTGCATGTCATTGATGCGACAAAACCGCAGGAAGAGATTTTTGAAGAAGTCATCAAGAAAGTAAGTCAATTTTTATCTTAAATTTTCTTTTAGTTTATATATCAAAACTTCTTTCTCTTTCTTTGTTTTCATATTTCTGAGCATTACTTTCTTCTTTTTTAGTTCTTTTTCTCCGACAATTGCAACGAAAGGAATTCCAGCAGAATCAGCATACTCAAGTTGCTTACCTAAACTTCTGTTCATCAAATCGATTTGACAATTAATTTCATTTTTTCTCAAATCATTTACAATTTTTATTGCATCATTTTTTACTTTTTCGTTGACAGATGCAACAAAAACTTTTGTCAGAGTTTTTTCAAGCTTGAACATCTTTTCCTGCTCCATTATTTCCATTATTCTTTCTATTCCAAGACTGATTCCCGTCGCAGCAGTCGGTCTTCCACCAAAAGTCTCAATTAGTGTGTCGTATCTTCCTCCTCCGGCAACTGATCCATATTTTTCGTAATCTTTTATAAAAATTTCAAAAATTGGTCCAGTATAATAATCTAAACCTCGTGCCAAACTGAAATCATATTCAACATATTCTGCAAAACCGTACTGCTCTAATTTCTCTTTTATTTGCGCAAGTTCTGAAAATCCTTCCATCCAAATTGCTATTTCTTTGAATTTTATTGCTTCTTTTTTGATTTTCATAAACCCAATCAATTGCATTATTTGATCTTTCGTTAAACCGATTTTATTTAATTCTGATTCAACAGTCGCTTCTCCAAATTTCTTGATTTTGTCAATAACCCTGAAAATATCTAGACTTTTTTCTTTCTCAATTTTTAATAATTCTACAAACCCTTCGAGAATTTTTCTGTTATTGAGAAGAATTTTGAATTTCTTGAAACCCAATTCCTTGAAGCATTCTACCGCAGCAGCAATACATTCAGCATCCGCTTCCATACTACTACTTCCGACGACATCAGCATCGCATTGCCAGAATTCTCTTTTCCTCGCAGCAGTAACTTCTTCGTATCTCCAAACAGGAGCAATCGCATATCTTTTGAATGGCTTTGCTAATTGTGGATTGCTTGCGACTACTCTCGCCATTGGGACTGTAAGATCAAATCTTAATCCTAATCTTCTTCCACCTTTGTCTTCAAAATCATAAATTTGCCTTTTAACATCTTCTCCGCTTTTTGCTGAAAGCAGTTCGAATTCTTCAAATGCTGGAGTGTTGAACGGCTCAAATCCAAATTTTTCGAAAACATTCTGAATTTTTTCGATAACAAACTGTCTGCGAATCATTTCTTGCGGAAGAAAATCTCTTGTTCCTTTAGGTGTCTGGAACTCCATATTTCTATTTTGTTTTTTGTTTTTAAAATCGGTAGAATCAGAACTAGACGAAGTAAACAAATTACTATTTGTGAAGTCGTTCAACTTTCATCTTTACCACTTTCTGTAATTTGAGTAGCTTTCATTATTTAAATAGTTTAAGGTACGCAATGGAAACCGGGCGGCATGTATTCCTCGTCACCAAGTTCCATAAGTATATAGCGTATTTTTCCTATGTGCTTTCTCCCCATCGGGTCGTTCTCTAGAGAACCATTGTTTACCAAATGAACATAGAAATCGGTTGTCTGTACACCACTAATGCTAGGAAGATTTCCACTATAATCTCTATTTGCAAAGAGGTCAAGTTCAAACCATCCGTTCTCTGTCCTAACTGGTCCCACTAGGGTTACCCCGCGACTTCTCACTACGTTGAGATATTGTCGTAAACTTGTTGGTATTGGGATAAGGTTTTGTTCCATTTAATTCCTCCTTTTTTTCTAGGGAGGTTCAGAAAGAGACCCACCACTAGTTTCTCGCGGTGATTTAAAATAATTTTTTGTTCTTGGTTCTATATTTTGAAAACGCAAAGTTGATAAGTATGCAAAACCAATATATTTTTTTGAATCCACTTCATTCTAAGTTTTAAAATTATTTTATTGCTTTGAGAATTTTTTTTGCATCATCGACATTGCCACGCGACACAACATAAAGTCCATCAATATATTCAGATTTTCTGTAAGCAGTTGCGTGCTCCATTGCAATTTTCAATCCTTCATTACTGTCTTTTTTCATTCTTTCTAAATCTCTATCAGAAGTTCCCAATCTATATCTGCTCCGTGCTAGTTTCGCATCCTTTTCATCTTTGAATGACATAACACTTGCAATCATTTTTCCATCAATCCTAGATTCCTTGCATTTTCTTGCAAACTCAATAACTTTTTCCGGATCTCCAATTTGCAGAACAAACACACTAGCGCCTGCTTCTTTTTTATTTTTCATAACAGTCATATGATTGTCCAAAAGGGGATTTACAGTTCCAATAATGCAACTGTCAGAAAATGTATCAGTAGAAATATTATAAGCCATTTCAATAAGGTCAGTAACTCTTGTATCATTCACATTTCTTACTCCAGAATTTATAGGAAATTCGTCTCCTTTGCAAATCAGAATGTTTTGGATCTGTTCATGTTTGCAATAAAGAATTTTCGCTATTAATTCGTTCTTATTAACATCCCTAGTGACAATGTGCGGAATAGCAGTAATTTCAACCATCCTTTGAATCATTGCAGCAAGATATTCTTTGGGTAAAGAGTATCTTCCGATTTTTCTAACATTTGGAACGTCCACAGCATGTGCATAGTTTTTTACTTTCTTTGCATCATCTATTAGCTTGTAAGTTCCTGCATGTATATTTGCTACTCCAATAAGGTCATAGGACTGTGGAAGTAGTTCAACAATCAATGGAAAGCTGATATTATCTATTCTCATTTCTATCCTGATTATCTTAAGAAAGGAAGTTAAAAATTTAAGATTAAAAACAAAGAAATCAAATTTAAATATTAATGACTATATTTTACTCTAAGTGATATAGGTGAACCGATCGGAAATTATTGCGTGACAACTAATTCTAAACTTTTATTTACTGCTAATACGAAGGTGTTTTTATGAGCATCAAAGAAGTAAGAAATCAGTATAATCCTAAAGAACTTGAAACTAAGTGGAGAAATTTCTGGGAAGCAGAAAGGATTCCTCAGAAAATTGTGAATCTGGATAAAAAGAAAAAGAAGTTCTACTTATTGGATGGTCCTCCTTATGTAAATCAAGTTCCACATGTCGGAAACAGTAAAACGACGACTATGAAAGACATCTGGTCGAAATTCAAGCAAATGCAGGGATTTTCTTCCTGGTGGCAGCCTGGATTTGACACTCACGGCCTTGCAATCGAAAACATGGTTGAAAGAAATCTCGGACTAAAATCAAAAAAAGAAATTCTGAATTTTGGTGTGGAGAAATTCATGGAGGAAGCAAGAAAGCTTGCGCAGGGAAATGAAAAGGAGTGGCTTGAACTCTACAAAAAAATGGGTGCATGGAGAGGATATGTAGAGCCGTACATCACTTTCAAAAATTACTACATTGAATCGGGATGGTGGACTGTAAAGACTTTGTGGGAAAAAGGAATGCTCGTCAGGGGAGAGAAGCCGATTCACTGGTGCCCGCACTGCGAGACTGCTGTTTCTGGTTACGAAGTCACTGACAGTTATGCAGATGTAAAGGATCCTTCAATTTTTGTTAAGTTTCCAGTTGTTGGAAGACCGAATGAGTATTTTGTTATTTGGACAACTACGCCGTGGACTCTTGTGAGCAACGTCGCAATCGCAGTTCATCCAGATGAATATTATGTCAGAGTGAAAATAGGTAGTGATATTTTAATTGTCGCTGAAAGAAGAGCCGAACCTCTTTTTAGAGATTTGCTGAAAGTGAATTACGAAATAAAAGAAAAAATTTTGGGAAAGAAACTGGAAGGAATGAAGTACAAGCCTGTATTGGACGTTCCTGTGCAACACATGCTGGAAAAGCAGGCAAATGCGCACAAAATAATTTTATCGCTTCCTGTTATGAAAGGAAAATCGTACAAACACAAAAAAAATGAAAAGGGCGAGACTTTCAAAGAATTTGTGACAATGGAAGATGGAAGCGGATTAGTCCATACAGCTCCCGGACACGGTGCGGAAGACCACTTCATGGGACTTCACTACAATTTGCCAGTAGTTTCTCCGCTTGATGATGAAGGAAAGTATACAGCAGATGGAGGAGAATTCAAAGGAATTTTTGTAAAGGATGCAGACAAGATGATTGTTGAAAAACTTGAGAAAAAAGGTTTGCTACTCAATTTCAGTTGGGCAACGCACACATACCCGCTGTGCTGGAGATGCAAAACTCCATTAATTTTCAGGGTGAGCAAGCAGTGGTTTTTCAAAATAGATTTGATAAAAGAAAAAATGCTGAAAGAAAATAAAAAAGTGAATTGGCTTCCTGAATTCGGAAGGGAGAGATTCCGCAACTGGCTTGAAAATGCAATTGACTGGAATATTTCTCAGCAAAGATATTGGGGAATCCCACTTCCAGTTTGGGTTTGCGAAAAGTGCGGAGCAGAAGATGTGATAGGAAGTGAAAACGAATTGAGAGAACGAAGCGAAACAAAACTTCCAAAGGAAATTGATTTGCACAGACAAGTTGTTGATAAAATTGAAATTGAATGCGAAAAGTGCGGAGGAAATGCAAAAAGAGTGGAAGACACAATGAATCCTTGGTTTGATTCTGGTATTGCTACTTGGGCTTCCCTTGGTTATCCTTTTAAAAATAAAGATTTGTTTGAAAAACTTTTCCCCGCCGATATGATATGCGAAGCTCAAGACCAAATAAGGGGATGGTTTTACTCTTTGATGTTCTGCGGGGTTTCTGCCTTTGGCAAAAGCCCGTTCAAAGCAGTTTCGATGATGGGATGGGTTGTTGATGAAAAAGGAGAGCCGATGCACAAGAGCAAAGGAAATTTCATTGCTGCCAGCGAGGCAGTGGATAAGCTTGGAGCAGATGTTCTAAGGTTATATTACTGCTGGGAAACCGCGCCATGGGAGTTGCATGCTTTCAGTTTCAAAACCGCAGAGGAAGTTAAAAGAGCTATAAACATTTTGTGGAATTCTTATTCGTTTTTCACAACTTACGTAGTAGACTTCAGGCCGAAACTTTTGAATCTTGAGATTGAAGACAGATGGCTGCTGTCAAGATTGAATTCTCTCATTTCTGAAGTAACATATCATTATGAAAATTTTGAAATGCACCTGGCAGCAAGAAAGATTGTTAATTTTATTTTGAATGATCTTAGCAGATTTTACATCAAGCTCATTAGAGACAGAGTTTGGGTGAGCGAAAAAGGAAAAACGAAAAACGCAGCGCTCTCAACATTATATTTTGCATTAACTGGCGTCAACAAACTTCTTGCTCCAATGACTCCATTTATTTCCGAAGAAATTTACCAAAATCTCGAGCTTAGTCTGAACAAGAATTCTGAAAAATCAATTCATCTTTCTTCATGGCCGCAAGTATACAAAAAACTTGTTGACAAGAATCTAGAAGCAATGGTGGAGACAGCAAAAGCAGTAATTGATGCAGCCCTCTCCGCGCGTCAGCAGGCAAACATAAAACTGAGATGGCCAATAAGAAGAATTGTTGTAGTTTCTACTGACAAAAAAACTCATGAGGCTGTCACGAAACTGCGAAAAACAATTCAATTTATGGCGAATGCAAAAGATGTTAAGATTGAGAAAAGTGAAAAGAAAGGAGAGTTTGTTTCTGCAGAATTTGATGGTGGAATAGTTGTTATAGATAAAAAACTTGATGCTGAAATGATGAATGAAGCTTTAATCAGAGAATTAATTCGAGAGATTCAGGATTTAAGAAAGAAAAATGGGTTCAATGTTAAGCAAACTATTAAATTGACACTGATTACTGACGATGCAACAGCGAAACTCTTGAAGAAGAACGAGGAATCAATAAAGAAAGAAGTTGGAGCTAGACAGTTGATATTTGGTAAGATTCTTGGGAATTTTGTGGGAAAGGTTGCTCTTGAAGGAAAAGAAATTAATATTGGGTTCGAAAAATCTTAAGCTTAAATATTTATCTTAAATTTTTCTTCTCACTTAAATTTTTGAACATTTAATTTTCATTTTGATAAATTTGACAACAGTAAGAGATGAAAATTATATATTGGGTCAATTGGAGAAGGCAGAAGGTAAAACTATAGTTGTCTATTTTAAGGAAGATTTGTTGCAGAGAAGATACAATCCTTTTCTTGAGAGAGCGGTAGCGAAAATTGGTGACGGTAATGTGAGAAAAAGGGTTACTGGCATTGTAAAAACTGTTATAGAAAGAGGTGAATGGGAGAAAGTTGGAAAATATCACGCAGTTGTAGGAGAGTTGCGAAAGTATGGAAAGGAACCAAAATTAATTTCGGGGGGAGAGAAACCGGACTTGGATAGGTATTATCTTGAATTCAACATTATGGTATTCTTGGAAGGTAATATTGATTCTAAGAAAGTGGAGCCTAGAGCAAAAAAAATAATGCAACTAGCAAATGATAGAAGTCCTTCAGAAACTTACAGAATAGTTGCACGGAATGTATCTTACCATGATTTTGATTTGAACCAAATTGAAGACATTTATATTGTTGAATAGAATTTATCTAGGTATTTTGAGAGGACCATCTACAAATAAGATTCATAGTGAAAATCCAGCTAGCCTTAACAAAGTAGGAACAAGCAAAATTCCCATCAAATGTGCTGATCTTACTTTTAATTTTACAGAGAGAATTCCAATTGTTGTTGAGACAATAGCAAGCAGCGCTCCTTTCCAGGAAGTGAAGTAGAGAATCAATGCGCATCCGCAAATCACTCCAAAAATCTTCAGATATTTTCTATTTAATTTCAGAATTATTTTGTCTAAAAATTTTACCGAATTCAATAGAAGAAAAATAGAAAAAACTGCAGCAATCACAAAGCTCCCCAAAAGCAGCAGAACCTGATTGAAGTTTATATCAACAATTTCAGAAATATCGTAAGCCAAAATGCTTCGGATTGAGTTTGAGCTGAGTGCAACAAGAGAAACAATCAGAAACGATGTTGAAATGATTGACAGAGCCAACAAAACAGTTTCATTCTGGTCTATTTTTCCGAGAGCAAGGGCAATTGCTGAAGTCTGACTTCTCTTCATAGATGGAATGAATATTGCAAAAAGAGTTGTGCCAAAAGAAATCAAAGAAATTTTTATTTTATCCTTCAAACTTACCGGAAAAACAATTCTTTTTTCAAAATGTTTCTTTGCAAATGAAGAAAATCCGAAAAATCCGATGAAAATTGGCATCAGCAGGAGATTTGACGGGAGGAATCCATTTCCTTGAACTATGAGTCCGAAAATTCCAGTTATGATGAAAATAAATGCTGCGAAAATTTTTCTGCAAACTGTTTTCTCGGAAAGAATCGTGTAAAGAATTATTGCGCTGAGAATTACAAGCAGACTGGATTTTATGGTGGAATTAATTTGAGCGAACAAAGTCTGGAAAATGAAAATCAAAGGAAGCGAGAGAAAAATGCTTATGACAGCTCCTAGAGAGACTGTTCTTGCTATTTTTGCAAGATTCTCGATCTGAAATTTTGTTTCAAGCGTGAAAGAAGTTATGTCGTCTCCTATTTCAAAAATGTTTGTCGTGACAAATTCAAAAAGCGAAAAAGCGACTGCAGAAGAGGCAATAAATATCGCCGCGTTGATTCCAGATATGAAGCCGAAAAACATAAGAGAAATTTCAGAATAAAAAAGACCAGGAACAAAGGACGCACCAATGCCAACCAAAACTCCTGAAATTATGTATAGAAAAAATTCCAGCATCATTGCACCTCAATTTCTTTCGGCATAACCTCTAGTTCACCATTGTACTCGCTGATCAATCCAGTCACAGCAACCAAAGAATTCTTTGCAATATTTCGATAATCATCCGCAATGCTTCCGAGCAGAGGAACCGTTATGCTGGCAGTTCCATCATCAACAGTCCAGTAAATATTTCCAGTTTTGCTTTTTGAAAGCTTTGAAATTTCTCCGCTGATTTTCACGAGGCTTCCTTTCGGAAAATTTTCCAAATTTATTATTTCAGTTTCCGCAGATTCGGTGAGAGAAACAGAATAATAAATCAGACCCAAGCCAAAAGCAACCAATATCAGAAGGGCAAAAATCATTGCATTTTCTTGAATCATTTTCTCTTTAAAAATCGAAGAAAAGAGATATTTGAAAAATTACTATAACTAAAGGTGGTGAATATGGGGAAGTCATCTAGCTATCGAAAAACTAGAATGGTCTAGGATTTACCCTTGGGGTGGGTAAAGATTTTCTCCCAAGACACCTGGGTTCAAATCCCAGCTTCCCCATAGAAAGTTCTAAAACTATAAATCCTAATTGAGCGCAAATTTTTGCAACGATAAAAAATGGAAAATGAAATGCAAGTCCAGCCTTCTGTAGAATTAGCATATTGGGTAGGCATAGTTCAAAGTGATGCAAGTTTAGAAAGATATCAAGAAAAAACTAGGGAAAAACTAAAGTATAGAATTTCATTAACTGTTGCAAAAAAATCTTTACCAATGTTGTTGAAATTTAGAAATTTGAGTATGATGTTGTTAAATAGAAATTCTAATGTTTGGAAACAAAGTAAACGAGAGATTTGGGGAATGCATATTGGTGTAAAAAATTTGTTAGAAATTTTTGATGATTTAGATATAAAATTTGGAGATCCTCCGGTGCCATCAATTTGGATAGCAAACAGTAAAAAATTTTTTGGTGCATACTTAGCTGGTTTAATAGATGGTGATGGTTGTGTAACAATAAAGAGAAAGAAATATCCTCAATGTTTGATAAGAATAACTGGTGGGCATGAACAAACAAAATTAGCAAAAATAATTGAAATAAATTTGAAATGTGCTACTTATTTCAGTCATAGAATTGCAGTAAAGTTTTTAAACAATAAAGATACTAAATGCAATTGGTTCGAATTAGGTTTTTTAGTGTCTTCAAAAAACTATAAATTTATTTACAAGCATATCCTACCTAACTTAGCATTACAGTATAAGAAGGAGAGATTACAGTCTTTTATTTTAGAAAGATTTGTATTGGGATCGTAGTCTAGCTATCTAAAGACTAGAATGGTCTAGGATAGGGCCCTTGGGAGGCTCTGACCCGAGAAAGCCAAAAGCTTCGGGAGTTCAAATCTCGGCGATCCCACTTCTTTATTTTCAAATTCTTAATTACAATTATGAGAGGTTCCGCTAAGCCTGATTGGCAGCAAAAAATAGCAAAAGAAAGAATTGAAATTCTCTTTGACTTAGCAGAAAAAAATCTGGACAAAAATTTGAAAAGAAGCCAGAGATATGTCGAACTTGCTAGAAAAATTGGAATGCGCTACAATGTGCGTTTTCCTAAAGAAATGAAAAGAAAATTCTGCAAGAATTGCAATACTTTACTTAAGGGAACTAAAGCAAAAGTCAGAACTGAAGGGAAGAGTTTAATTATTAAGTGTCAGGTTTGCAATACTATTTATAAATATCCATATAAGTAAAAGTTTTAAAAGGAATTGAAATAATTATGGTGTCGATAAAAGATGTTCCAGCACAGCAGTTTGTAGACAAATTAAAGGAAGAGCTGAAGAAAGTAGAACAATTAAAGCCTCCTAAATGGATTGCTTTTGCTAAAACTGGATCGCATAGAGAAAGGCCTCCTCAGCAAAAGGATTTCTGGTACATCAGAGCTGCAAGTTTGATGAGAAGACTTGCTGTTGAAGGAAATGTTGGAATTGAAAGATTGCGAACATATTACGGTGGAAAAAGAAGAAGGGGGCACAAGCCAGCCAGATCGAAAAGAGCTGGAGGTAGCAATTTGAGAAAGATCTTGCAACAACTTGAAACAGCAGGACTAGTTGTAAAAGGCAAAAAAGGAAGAAAGCTTACGCCGCAAGGACAGAAACTTTTATCAGCAGTTGAAAAGGCGATGAAAAAATGAATGAAGAAAATGAAGAAGCGCAGCAAGAAGAGATGAAGAAAATAATTATTAAAAAAATTTTGGACAAACCCGCGATAGAGAGAATGGGAAGAATAAGACTAGTGAAGCCGGACATGGCAAACCAGCTTGAGCTTTATTTGATGCAGCTTTATCAGTCAGGAAAATTAAAGAATGTGATTACAGAGCAGCAGCTCATTATGATTTTGGACAGCTTGTCTGCTAAGAAAAATTTCAAAATAATAAAGTAATAAATTAATGAAGTGATTTTATGGGAAGGACGAAAAAAATTGGAACAGCAGGAAGATTTGGAAGCCGCTACGGGAAGAAAGACAGGCAGAAAGTGGCGGACATAGAAAAAATACAGAGGCAGAGACATGTATGCCCAAGATGCGGGCTTCCTTATGTTCAGAGGCAAGCGAGCGGTATATGGAAGTGCAGAAAATGCGGCAACAAATTCACTGGGCTTTCTTATTATCCACGTTCAGAATCGTTTAAAAGGGAGTGAGAAAATGTACAGATGCGTAAACTGCAAAAAAGAAATTCCGAAAATCGAGGACAGAATAAGATGTCCCTACTGCGGGCACAGGATTTTCAGCAAAAACAGGCCAGAAATTGTGCGCAGAGTGATGGCGCGATAGTTATGGACGAGGATGCTGTAGCAGAATTTCAGACTTACCAGCAGCAACTACAAACGGTAGTCATCCAGAAGGAGAGTTTTAAACTGCAGTCGCTGGAAGTGGCAAAAGCTATTGAAGAGCTGCAGAAGACAAATCAAAAAACTGCTTACAAAATAACCGGAAGCATAATGATAAGCAAGCCGGTTGAGGAATTGAAAAAAGATCTGGAAGAAGCCAAGGAAAGCATTGAGCTGAAAATAAAAAGTTTGGAAAAGAGCGAGGAAAAAATAAACAATAAGCTGAAGGAATTGCAAAGTAAGTTACAAGAAGGTATGAAGTAATGCAGGTGTCGGTTATGATAGATTATTCACAAGTTATTGCACTTTTAGATCAGATTATCAACGACAGAACTGTTCCTAAGAATATCAGGAAAGCTGCGGATGATTCTAAGATAGTTCTTCAAGGGAATGATTCTGATGAAGTTAAAATTTCTACTGCTATAAGCAATCTCGACGAGATAACAAATGACCCAAATATGCCAATTTATACTAGAACAAGGATATGGTCAGTTGCTTCAATGCTTGAGGAATTAAGAAGACAGCTAGGTTAGAATTTGAAATTTCTATTTGACTTCCGACTAAATATTTAAATCTGCAAAATAATTTTATTTTAGACAAATATGGGACTTAGGGAAACTCTTGGTAAAATTCTATCATCGAAATCTGAAGAAGGAGAAGAATTTATTGAAGTAACTCCTGAACCAGAACAAAATAACATCAACGTTAAGATTGATTCTCTGACAAGCTATGCCGATACTGACAGAATACAGCAGGAATTAAGAGAGGGTCATGTTATCTTTTTGAGAATTAGAACTCTGAGAGAAAAAGACATCAATGAACTGAAAAGATCTGTTGAAAAATTGAGAAAAACAATCACTGCAATGAATGGAGATGTAGTCGGAGTAGATGAAGACTTTCTTGTTCTTACTCCTCAGTTTGCTAAGATTTACAGAGGAAAAGCTGTTTGAATAAGTATGGGATTTACTGCCCGTTGGCTTGCTCCTGAACTTTATCAGCAATTAGTTCTACCAAAATCTAAAATTGATACAAATCTTTTATTAGGAGTTCCAAATGAAAATCCTAAGACTATGAGAGAATATTTGGAAAACTTATCATCAGTAGCTGATGCATCGAATAAAGCTGGTTATGTTGGTTTGGCAGAATTGCTACGGTTTGTTGTAGAAGAAGGTTACAAATTCCAAAAGGAAATTTTAGATTAATCTGTTTCCTAACTTTTCAAAAAATTGGCAAGTTCTTTTATTTTGATTCTCTTCTGTTTTGTGCTATCTCTGTCTCTGACAGTAACAGCATCATCTTTCAAAGTGTCGTAGTCGATTGTAATCGCAAAAGGAATTCCGATTTCATCCGCTCTCGCATATCTTTTTCCAATGCTTCCGCTTTCGTCATACAGAGCATCAAATTCTTTTTTCAGAATTTCAAAAACTTCTGTTGCTTTTTCTGGAAGCTTGTCTTTGGAAACCAGAGGATAAACTGCTGCGACAAAGGGGGCAATCTCTTTTGGAAAAGCAAAAAATTCCCATCCCCGATCTTTTCCTTCGCGGAATGAATGAAGCAGAATTGCATAAAGAGTTCTGTCAATTCCGAACGATGGCTCTACAACGTGTGGCACAATTTTCTTTCCATTATCTGCAACAAAACTCATATCCACTTTCGCATGCTTTGCGTGTGTGCTCAAATCAAAATCAGTTCTGTAGGCATTTCCAACAACTTCCTTCCATCCAAAATCGAATTCAATTTCCAGATCAAAATTTCCGCGGCTGTAGTGGGGAGTTTCTTCTGGCTTCATGTGACGAAAATGAATTTTTTCTTTCGGTATTCCTAATTTCTGATACCATTCCATTTCCTTTGCCATGAAGTACGCTTGCCATTTAGTCGGAATTATTTCTTTTTTTACTGCTTCCTCCGCAGTAAGCTCGACTTCTTTTCCATCTCTTTTTACTATTTTCAATTTCGTTTTCGAAAATTTTTCAAAGTCAAATTCCTTTTCATTCGGGTCAAAAAACATCTCGATTTCCATTTGGTTGAATTCCCGCAAGCGCATTATGAAATGTCGAGGTGAAATCTCATTTCGATAAGAAGTTCCAATCTGTGCAACTCCGAACGGAAGTTTTGCTCGAGTAGCATTCAGAATATTTTTAAAATTGACAAAAATTCCTTGAGCTGTTTCCGGTCTCAAATAAGCAACATTTCCTGCTGAAGGACCGACTTCTGTCTTTAGCATAAGATGAAATATTTTCACTTCTCCAAGCTCGCTTTTGCATTTTGGGCATTTTATTTTCTCTTCTTTGATTATTTTTGTGAGCTCTTCGGCATTTTTCCCTTCAACCATTTTTCCAGTAATTTCTTGAATTAAATCGTCAGCTCGATAAACAGAATTACATTTTTTGCAAGAGACAAGAGGATCGATGAAATCTTTTGTATGCCCGCTAGCTTCCCAAACAGATTCTGGCATGACCAAAGAAGTTTGAACTTCGTAAATATTTTTGTTTTTTACAAAAAATTCTCGCCAGCTTTCCTCTATATTTTTCTTTATTTTCAGTCCGACTGGACCGAAGTCGAAAAACCCAGATAATCCTCCATAAATTTCAGAAGATTGAAAAATTATTCCTCTTCTTTTTGTTATATCAACTATTTTTTCTATATTCATAAAAATTACTACGTTTTCAGATTTTAATTCTTTACAAAACCCTTCAAGCTAGACTGCGTTCCAGAAGTGAATCTTTCCTGCATCTTTTGAATTGCTTTTTCAACTCTTTCCTGGGAGAAATCGTGTTCTTCTACCATAAATTTTATCAGCTTTTTCTCTTCAGGAAGCTTCCATTTCAATTCATATTTTTCCGTAACGTTCGGTTCCAAAAATAAATTCATAATTTCTTCAGGTTCAACTTCTTCTTCCCATTTTACTTTTTTTAAAACTTTTTCCAAAGTCTTTTCCTGCTTAACTATTTCGAGCGATCTCTTCGGTCCAAATCCCTTTACTCCATCATTATAATCTGTCCCGATCAGCATTCCCATAATAATTAGCTGCTTCTGATTAATTCCTAAATTTGCCAGCACTTCTTTGAGTTCAATCAGTTCCGGTTTCACTTCGACATACACTTCCTTGTTCGGAATTTTTTTTCTTCCGGCAATGGAAAGGTTTTTTACCAGTCTTGGCGAGCCGAAAAGTAAAGCATCATGGTCTTGCGAACCGGTTGCGAAAACGTCGCCCTGTTTTGTCATAAATGAGCACTGTGCTTCACCTTCTCCTGGAGCTTGCAAAATTGGAATTCCCATTAGTTCTAGAAGTTTTTTTGCATCTTTCAGCATTTCATCTGTCAATTGCGAAGCAGCTTGCGCATACTTCATCGCCGCTTCTCCTTTTCGTAGTGCTTCCTTCCATTTCTCTCTTGCCTCTTTTCTAATTTCTTCTCGTTCAATTTGAGTTCTTCTTTTCAATTTAGGAGGCTCTCCGTCAAAAACATAAATCGGCTTTATTCCTGCTTCAACGAAATTAATTGTTCTGTACATCAGCCCTGACAGATGAGAAGTCACATTTCCTTTGCTGTCTTTCAGCGGCTCTCCTGTGAATCTATCGCGAATTATCGAAAGAAATTGGAAGATTGTGTTGAACGCATCTATTGCTATCTTTTTTCCTGCCAAATCAGTCAATTCTACTTCTTTCTTTGGAATTATTTCCGATATTTGGATTCCCATAAATTATAACTGAATTTAATAAAAGAATAAGAATCTACTTTCTCTTTCTAATTTCTTTCTCTACTTTCATTTCATCCATTTCAAGCCAAACAATGAATATTCCAAGCAAGAAAACCAAAACAGGAATAATTCCGTTTACAACTGTTATTAAATCAGCAACTGCAGATCTTCCAATATACATCTTGGAACCTTGCAAAATCCACCATGCGCTGGCTACAACAAGAACAACTCCAATCAATACCTTTGCTGCTGCGTGCATAAAGATAATTTATAGCGAAGAATATATAAGTTTTAACAGCAAAGTGAAAAGAATGAAAAGCTCTTATGGTTATGTTGCAGACGCTTGGAAGAAGCCGAGAAATTTAGCGAATTTCAAGCAGAGAATTTCTCTTTGGCGGAAGCAGCAGACTGTTGTCAAAGTTGAAAGGCCGACGAGAATAAACAGAGCTCGCTCTCTTGGATACAAAGCAAAGCACGGCTATTCAATCGCTAGAGTAAAAATCGGAAAGGGGGGAAGAAGAAGGATAAAATACGGAAGAGGGGGAAGAAAGCCTCCGAGTATGGGTCTTGTTCACTTCACTCACGGCAAAAGTCTGCAGTTGATTGCAGAAGAGAAGGCTGCGAGAAAGTTTGCGAACATGGAAGTGCTGAACAGCTATTATGTTGGCGAAGATGGGCAGTACAAATACTTTGAAATCATTCTTGTCGATCCTCATAATCCGGAAATAAAGTCTGACAGGAAAATAAATTGGATTGTAAGTGACACAAGAAGAGTATTCCGGGGAAGAACTTCGTCTGCAAAGAAAGTTCGAGCTCTTTAATTATTTGCAAGAAACAATTTCTAATTATGAACTATTACGACTTGCACGTTCATTCTGCATTTTCCGAAGGAACAAGTTCGCTCGAAGAACTAGCTGAAACAGCGAAGAAATTGAATTATTCTGGATTCTGCTTTGTCGAATATTTTGAAAACAACGATCAAATTAAAAAAAGATACGCCGAAATTCAGAAAGTTTCAGAAAAAATTGGAACAGAAATCCTTCTCGGATTTGAAGCAAGAAATCCGCACGAACTGGAAGTTCTCGTGCAAAAAAGAAAGAAATTCGACGTCCTACTCGCGCAGGGTGGAGATTTGAAAATGAACAGGCTTGCTGTTGAAACTCCTGAAGTGGATATTCTGACTCATCCTTCTTTTGAAAGACAGGATTCCGGAATGAATCATATTCTGATGAGATTTGCAAAAGAAAATAATGTCGCAATTGAAATTAATTTTCGTGAAATTTTGGTGAATGAAAGAAAATCAAGAAGCAAAGTGCTAACGAATATGATTGCGAATGTAAATCTTGCAAAAAAAATTCATGCGCCTTTGATAATTTGTTCTGGTGCTTTATCTCATTGGGAGTTTCGAGATCCTTTGGAACTTAGTTCTTTTCTTATTCAACTTGGATTAAAAATAAACGAAGCAAAAGATTGCGTAACAAAAATTCCTGAAAAAATTATTTTACAAAACAAAGAAAGAAGAAGTCAAAAATGGATTGCTCCTGGAGTAAAAATAAAATGAATGAAAGAAAAAAATTGAAAATAAATATGCCAACTTTGAGAGAGAAAGAAAGATACATTGCTTTTGAAGTTTTATCTGAAGAAGAAATTACTTTCTCTGATTTGGAATCTGCAATTTGGAATACTGCACAAGATTTTTTTGGCGAACTTGGAACTGCGCAGACTTCTTTGTGGATAATTAGAAATCTCTACAACGAACAGAGGCAGATTGGAGTGATTAGATGCAATAATATTTCTGTTGATAAAATTCTAACGACTTTAGGTCTGATAACACGACTCGGAGACATAAGAGTGATTTTCAAAATACTTGCAGTTTCTGGAACAATCAAAGGATTAAGTTTGAAATAAACTATTTAAATTAAGTTTTATAAGTTAACTAAACAAATTTAATTTACAGGTGTGTTCTTATAGCAGAAATAATGCCAGAGTATATGGGTTATGACAGAACTATAGCTGTCTTTAGCCCGGATGGAAGACTTTTCCAAGTTGAATACGCAAAAGAAGCAGTAAAAAGAGGAACTACCTGTTTAGGAATTGCTTTCAAAGACGGAATTGTTTTGGCAACACTAAAACCAAACACTTCTTTGATAGTAAACACTTCTATGGAAAAAATATTCCAAGTTGATGATCATATTGGAGCAGTCGCATCAGGATTTTTGGCTGATGCAAGAGTTTTAGTAAATCAATCTCGTGTTCGAGCGCAAGTGCATAAAATCACTTATGAAGAGGCGGCAGATGTTTGGAGTATTGCGCGTGTCATCGGAGATAGAATGCAAGTCAGCACTTTGTATGCAGGACTAAGACCATTTGGAGTTTCATTTTTAATTGCTGGAGTTGACAAATCTGGATCGCATGTTATCGAAGCAGATCCTTCAGGAACTTTGTTTGAATGGCAGGCTTATGCTTTGGGAAGGGGAGCAGTTCTCGCAAACAAGATTTTGAAGCAGAAATGGAAATCAGGAATGAGTGAAAAAGATGCTGTTGCTCTTAGTGTGGATATTTTAAACAAGACTGAAAAAGAAAAAAAGGAAACTATTGTTGATATTGCAATTATTTCTCACAATCAGAAGTTTAGAAAATTATCAAAAGATGAGATTAATAAACTTAAATGAACTGTTAATTTTGAGCGAGAAAAAAAATGGTGATTTATTTTGGTCATTGGAGTAGACAAAGCTGTAGTGAGTAGACTAACAGTCGGCGGACAAAAGTTTGAAGTATTGGTTGACCCTAACAAAGCTTTGGAACTAAAAAAAGGAATGAAAGTGGATATGAGCGAAATAATTGCATTTTCTGGAGTTTATCACGATGTGAGAAACACCGAAAGGGTTCCTGAGTCTGACCTGCAAAAGAATTTTGGAACTACTGATGTGATGAAAATAGCAGAAAAAATTATCAGGCAAGGCGAGCTGCAGCTGACAACCGAGCAAAGAAGGCAGATGGTCGATCAGAAGAAAACACAGATTGCAACTCTTATTTCACGCCGAGGAATAAATCCTCAGACAAACACGCCGCATCCTCCGCAAAGAATTATGAATGCAATGGACCAGGCAGGAATAAATGTTGATCCTTTTGTTGATTCTGAGCTTCAAATCGACAAAGTGCTGAAATCTATAAAAACAATTATTCCGATTAAATTTGAAAATGTTGTTCTGCAAGTGAAGATTCCAGCACAATTCGCAGGAAAAAGCTACAATATTTTGAAGTCATCGGGAAGCCTTCTAAGCGAACAGTGGCTCAACGACGGAAGCCTTCAGGTACAATTGAAAATACTTGCGGGAATACAGGATGAATTTTTCCAAAAAATTTCTGGTTTGACACACGGACAGTTTGAATCAAAAGTAGTAAAGAGGGAGGAATTCTAATGGATAAAGAGCCATCGATAGAAAAAGAAACAAAAGAAGTATTGAAAGAGCATCCTGAACTGCAGACTGATATTGTTCTGCCGGGAGAATTTTTGGACGAAAAGAAAGGAAGGAAAGTGGGACACGGAGCATTCTTTGAAGGGGAAAAGGTATACGCAAAATTCTTGGGATTGCCGAGAATAAATGAGTATGAAGTTAATGTTTTGCCTTTATCAGGAATTTACCTTCCGAATATCGGAGACAAAATTGTTGGAATAATTTCATCCACAGAAGTTTCTGGATGGTTTGTTGACATAAATTCTCCTTATTCAGCTTATTTGCCGCTGGCAGAGGCTGTTGACGAATTCGTTGACACGCAGCGAACAGACATAAGCAGATTTTTTGATGTCGATAACATAGTATTCTGCACAATTTCGAAAGTTACTAAAAACAAAACAATCCAAGCCTCGATGAGAGACTATGGATGCAGAAAACTTCTGGGTGGAATCATTATCAAAGTTACGCCGCAGAAAATTCCGAGAATAATTGGGAAGGAAGGAAGCATGATAAAGCTGATAAAACAAAAAACTGCTTGCGACATAATCACAGGACAGAATGGAGTTGTCTGGCTGAGAGGGGAAAACAAAGCAAAGGCAATTGAAGCAATTTTGATAATTGAAAAAGAATCGCACACGACTGGACTGACTGAAAAAATTGAAAAATTATTGGGTGAGTGAATGGGACACAAATCAGAAGAAAAATTAATTATTGACGGGAAGAGGCTCGATGGAAGAGCGTTAAATGAATTGAGAGAAGTTGATATGAAAATCGGAGTAATAGACAGAGCTACTGGAAGCGCTTTGGTCAGATTTGGAAATAGTGTTGCCATAGCCGCTGTCTATGGACCAAGAGAATTGTTTCCAAGATTTTTGCAGCAATCAGAAGCAGGAATTTTGAGAGTGAGATACAACATGGCTCCGTTTTCTGTTGATGATAGAAAGTCGCCTGGTCCGGACAGAAGAAGCGTTGAAATTTCAAAAGTGATTCGTTCTGCACTCGAGGATGTGATATTTTTGGAAGAATTTCCGAAAGCGACTATTGATGTTTTTGTTGAAATTCTGCAAGCGGATGGAAGCACGAGAGTGACTGCAATAAATGCAGCTTCTTTAGCATTGGCTTCAGCTGGGATTCCTATGAGGGATTTGGTTTCTGCATGTTCAGTTGGAAAGATTGACAATGAATTGATTGTTGATCTTAACGGAAAGGAAGACAATTTCGGAGAGATTGATATGGCTCTTGCTATGCAAGGTATGGAAAAGAACGTAACGCTGCTGCAAATGGACGGTATTCTTACAAACCAGGAGTTTGAAAAGTTGATGAAGTTTGCGAAAGAAAACTGCGAGAAAATTTACGAGCTGCAGAAAAAAGTGCTGAAGGAGCACTACAAGAGGTCATAAGAATGGAAGAAAAATACGCGCTTGAATTGATTTTGAAAGGAAAAAGGATGGACGGAAGGAAGTTCGATGAATTCAGGAAAATCGAAGTGAACAAAGGAATAATAAAAAAAGCAGAAGGTTCTGCTTCAGTGAAAATCGGCGACACAGAACTAATTGCTGGAGTCAAGATGAATATAGGAGAGCCTTATGCAGATTCCCCGAACGAAGGAATTTTAATTGTGAATTCTGAATTTACACCGCTCGCTTCGCCGGACTTTGAATCAGGTCCGCCAGGAGAAGATGCAGTCGAACTTTCAAGAGTTGTTGACAGAGGGATAAGAGAAAGCCACGCGATTGATGTTGAAAAGCTCGTAATCATTCCGGGAGAAAAGGTTTGGACGAATTTTATCGATATTCATATGATAAATCATCAGGGAAATCTTTTGGATGCTGCATCTCTTGCCGCAGTAGCTGCTATTCTTGATGCAAAAGTTCCAAAATTAGATGGTGAAAATATTCTGCGTGGGGAATATGAAAAAGAATTTCCAATTCTCCACATTCCAATCAACATCACAGTAGGAAAAGTCGGAAATAATTTTATTGTCGATCCAAATCTACAGGAAGAAAAAATTCTTGACTCCAAGTTGAGCGTTGCTGTGCGTGAAGATGACGCTATTTGCGCTCTACAGAAGCAGGGGACTAAAGGATTGAAATTTGAAGATATAACAGAAATGGTGAGTATTGCTCGAAGTAAGGCAAAGGAATTAAGGAAGTTAATACATGGCGATTAGAAGTTCGACCAAAAAAATAAAGCTTGGAAAAATTGGCAAAGCCAGGTCTGCTCCCAGATGGGCTGATATGAGAAAGTGGGGAAATAAAAGAGCTGGGACCAGAAGAGTTAATGTTGATAAAATCAAGAGATGGAAAAGAAGTAGAATAAAGGTTTAGTTCTGTTGCAAATTTTTAAGAAGTTTGAGGTGAATAAGAAAGTATGGCTGATGAAAAAATTATCACAATTAACCTAAGAAAACAAGCGAAGAAATCGCCTTATTGGGAAAGAAGCAGAGCTGCTTCGCATATACTAAGAGAACTTTTGCAAAGGCACAGCAAAAAGAAGATTAAAATCGACAAGTCCCTGAACGAAAAGATTTGGCAGAGAGGTATTCAGCATCCATCAACTAAATTGAAAATAAAAATTACTTCGATAGATGATAAAACTGCTAAGGCAGAATTGGTTGAAAAGTGATTCCTTGAAATTAATCCAAACAAGTTTTTTCGGAGATCACAATTTGGGGCTTTACGCAAGATGCTCGGACGAAGTTTGTCTTATTGGAAGCTTTATTTTGAAGAAAGTCGAAGACAAAATTTCTGCAGCTTTAGATTCTAAAGTAATAAAAACAACTTTATCGGGGACTGATTTTGTAGGGATATTTGCAACTCTCAATTCAAACGGTGTTATTTTGCCGAATTTAATCAAAAAAATTGAACTTGACAAATTAAAACCAATTTTCAAATCTTTGGATTTAAACTATGCAGTAATCAGTTCTAAATTCAACTGCCTCGGCAATTTGATTTTGTGCAATGACAAAGGAGCTGTCATCTCAAAGACTTTTTCAAAAATAGAAAAGAAGAAAATAGAAAATGTTTTGGATGCAGAAGCTGACTTCGGAACACTTGATGGAATGAACATTGTCGGCTCTGCAGGAGTAGCGACAAACAAAGGATGCTTGGTTCACAGGGATGCGAGTGAAGATGAAATGAAAAAGGTTGAAGCCATTCTGAAAGTGAAAGTGGATATTGGAACTGCAAATTTTGGAAGTCCTTTTCTCGGCAGCAGCTTTTTTGCAAATTCAAATGGAGCTGTAGTTGGAGATTCAACCACTGGACCAGAAGCCGATAGAATTTATGGAACTTTGGGGTGAAATTATGAGCGAACAAATATATCCAGAACCAACTGTTGGTGCACTGATTTTTAATAAAGAAGGAAAAATGCTGTTAGTAAAATCGTACAAATGGTTTGATAAATTTACAATTCCTGGTGGACATGTTGAACTTGGAGAAACTTTGAAAGAAGCATTGATGCGAGAAGTAAAGGAAGAAGTTGGTTTGAATGTTGAAGTCGGCGAAATAATTAATATTGATGAAGCTATTTTTTCTCCAGAGTTTGCAAAAAGAAAACATTTTATTTTTGTTGATTTTATATGCAAGTACAAAAATGATAAAATTGTTTTAGATGAAAATGAAATTCAAAGCTATGTTTGGATTGATCCAAAAGAAGCTTTGAAATTGGATTTGGAATCTTTTATTAGAAAAAGTTTAGAAAAATATTTGAAAATCTCAAAATCCTAATGATTTTTCTTAATTTCAGTATAATGACAGTTTCCGCAATAAGTTCTATCCTTATGCTCGCTTAGAATGTAGCCATCTCCGCATCTCGGACAGTACTTCTTAGTTCTTTTCACATTTTCTCCTTCAAGTTTGAAAAATTTACTGAACTTTACTGGCTGGTGTTTCACTTTTCTCCTCCTTCTTTGCTTCTTTCATCTTTTTTTCTTTTATTTTTGGCTTTTCCTGATAAATTTTCACTTTCGCTACTGATTTTCCTATTCCCTTATGCGTAAAAATAAAATCAATCACAATGTTTTCCTCAGGAACAGAATATGCAGCAGACAGTTCCTTTAACAATTCTGCCTTTGGCGGAGTGGCTGCTAGAAGATGGTCTATCTCTATTTTCATTTCCTTTCTTTTCAGGAGCTCATTCTGCTTTTCGGACAAAACTGTGTAATTCATTTTTCATCCCACATATAGAGCGTACTTTCCAGGCTCTGTGACTTTCATAACCTTGGCAATCTCGCTGTTCACATCGATAATCAAAACCATCCCTTTCCAGCTTGGAGAAAGGTTTGTCGATTTGCAGTACGGGCACACGCTTTCAGTAGTAAATCTCCTGCAATTTCTGCAAACTTGATTTTTTCTTGCCATAGAGAACACTTTAAAATTAGTCTCAATACTTTTATTCTTTTGCTTTCTTCGCTTTCTTTTTCTCTTCAGCTATCCACGCCATGTTTCCCAAACCAGTCTGCCTCATGGTCAGACCTATTTTGTTCTGCTCAGCACCGGCAAAACTCACAGAAATGATTCTTGCCCTCACTTTGTCTTTTTCTTTCAGAGTTCTCTTGCTTTCCTTTCCGAGAAAAATAGAATTTTTGTTATCAAAACTGACAAAATCATCCATAAGTTGTGATATGTGAATCAAACCGTCTATTGCTCCGAGTCGGACAAACGAACCGAATTCAGTGTTGTCAATGACTTCGCCGTAAACAAGCTCATTCAGCTCAGGTTTGAAAGTGAGAAGTTTGAAAGTTGTGTCATAAAAGACCCCTGCATTCTCTGCAACAATTTTTCCCTCTCCGATATTCACTATGTCAACAACAGAAAGAATCACACCAAGTCTTGGATCAAGCGTTCCTTCCATCTGCTCAGCAATGCTCGCAGAAACTGCTTGCGTGACATTAAAACCTAGCTTTGTAGGAGGAACTCTTATTCTCTCTTGAACTGTTATTATTCTGTACATGCGACACCCTATAACTTATAATTTCTTAAAATATATTTAAACGCGTGTTTTAGATTTGCGTGAGTCAAATATTTCAATGTTTGCTTTGCTTCCAGCCATTTATACCCATCATGCTCTTCCTTGTCTAATTTTATTTTTTTGCTAAACAGCTGGACAACGAAAACCCTTCCGTTCGCTCCGTGAAAAATGTGATGGTCTTTCTTGTATCCTTTTGTCCATTTGTATTTGATAAAATATTTTGTTTTTGCAATTATTTTGAATTTTTTGCTTCCAGTCTCTTCTTTTATTTCGCGTCTCATTCCTCTCATTTCATTTTCTTTTTCAAACAATCCTCCTTTAAGAAATTCCCAGCCTCGCCAATTTTTCTTCCTATGGAAAACCAGAAATTTGTAGTGCTTGTTTTTCAAAAAAACTACTGCGAAAACATATTTTCTGTATTTGCTTTTCATTCAGCCAATCTCCAGTTTTTTCTTTGCGCGAACATAGATGCTGCGCACTCCTTTTTCTTTCAATTTTTTTCTCAATTCAGTATCATTTGTTGCAACAATCGTATCTTTGTCTGCAAAGGAAAGGATTGCCGCATCCGCGCTTTCGTTTGTTTCCAGAATTTTTATTTTTCTCAAATCCATAATCATGAGCGCGTATTTTGCAAACTTGCTTTCTTCTGCTACAGTTGCTGCTATTTTTTTCAATTCAAAGACTGAGGAAGAAACTATTTGCATTTCATAATTCTCCGTCATTATTCTGTCGATTTCATCGATGCCAATTCCAAATCTGCCCAAGTCAATGAGGAAATTTGTGTCAAGAATTATTTTTTTCATATAATATTTAAGTAAAATTTCTTTAATTAGTATTAGCTATGAAAGGAGTTTCAGAAGAAATTGCAACAATAATACTTCTTGCAGCAAGTCTATCAATTGCAGGATCATTTTATTTATTTATCAATAGTTATTACGCTCGCGCTGCTACTACTGTTGAATTGATCGATTCTTATTGCGTAAATCATACTGCTTATTTTGTTGTAAGAAATGGAGGAGCAGATGTTCTGACAAAAAATTCTTTTATCTGCACAAAGACTGATGCTGGATGCTCTGGAAATTGCATTGTTGACGACACTTTTCCTTCTGGCGGCGCGGGTTATGTAAAAATTTCTGGTTGTTCTAGCGGAACGCACACATTTAGTCTGACCGGTTCTGCGAATGGATTGCAGATGATTGTATATTGCAAATAGTGAATTTCTTTTAAAAAGGGGCAATATTTATATACCCTAAAAATACAATATTTAGTAAGAAGAATATGAAAGGAGTTTCAGCTGTCATAGCAACTATTCTTATGTTGATGATTACAATTGCTTTGGCAGGTACAGCTTATCTTTATATTACAGGAATTTTTGGAGCAAAAACTGGTGTTGTTTTGAGTATTGATGGAACAGCTTCAACATGTACTGCACAAAATATTACCATATTTGTCAAAAATGATGGAACTACAGTTGGAACTGTTTCAACTTTGACATTAACAAAACCTGACTCAACTCAATTAACTTGTTCACTTGTTGAGACACTTCCATTTAACATTAATGCAGGAAGCTTTAATCATGTAACATGCGTTAGACCAACAGGTGCATCAAGTACGCCAGCAGGCTTGTACGGTGTCACTGTTTCTACTGGTGTAACATCTGCAAGTGGTTCAATGTACTGTGCCAGTGCTAGCTAAGAACAGTTCCGTGTCCTATTAGTCTCCATCTTCCAGAGATTAATCTCGATATAGCAATTCTGTTTCCTTTTTCAGCAACAACAGGAATTTTTAATTTCATTTCCACTTTATCTTTTTTCGCAGAACTTACTATTCCAATGCTTCTTGCCGTGCCTATATTAATCAGCAGCTCTTCGTTTTGCTTGAGTGGCTGGACGTTTTTCAACTCTTCATCTCCAACAACTCTCTGCAAAAGCTTTACTTGAATAAGCAGACTTTCCTTCACTTCAGCAGGTTTTTCTGCAGACGAGACTACATTTCCAACCAACAAATCAGATTTGGTTATGGATGGGTCGAGATCTGTCATGACTCCAAGTAAACCTCCAGCTGTTGATTCGTTTAAATCAATTCCGCCTTTTTTCAGGCTGACAACTTTCGTTTTTAGCGGTTTGTATTTATTTATAACTCTTATCCCTGGCCTAATAGAAATATCATCGCCAACTTCCAGTTTACCAGAAGTAATCGCTCCTCCAAGAATTCCTCCAGTCAGTTTTTCAATTTTAGTTCCAGGCTTGTTTATATCAAAGCTTCTTGCAACATACATTCTCAATTCGGTATCAGTATCTCTTTTTGGAGTTGGAATATTTTCTTCAATTGTCTGAATGACTGTATCAATGTTTATTTTTTGCTGTGATGAAACAGGTATTATCGGAGCATTCTCAATTTCTGTCCCTTTTATGAAATTTTTTATTTCCTTGTAGTTTTCCACTGCTTTTTCTTTTGTTACAAGATCGATTTTATTCTGAATGATTATTACATTTTTTATTCCAGCGACTTCCAAAGCAGTCAGATGCTCTCGAGTTTGCGGCTGCGGACATTTTTCATTTGCAGCGATGATTAGAAGCGCCCCGTCCATCAAGCTAGCTCCAGTTAGAACAGTTGCCATCAGCGTTTCGTGACCCGGAGCATCAATAAAACTTACAGTTCTCAAAATTTCGCATTTTTCAAAACAGACAGGACACTTGGCTGCTGTTGTGTAATGATTATTCTTGCATTTGTAAAAAGTGGCATCTGCATAACCAAGCCTAATCGTTATTCCCCTTTTTAGCTCTTCAGAATGAGTCAAAGTAATTTTTCCAGTCAGTGCTTGTGTTAATGTTGTTTTTCCATGAGAAACATGTCCAACCATTCCGATATTTGCTTCGGGAATAAGTTTCTCGTTGATTTCACTTTTTGCTCTGTTCCCCTCCGGCAATTTTGGTTGGCTCTTTTACTTCCTTAACTTCTTTTTGTTCAGCTTTCTTTTCCTCTTTCACTTCTTTTTTCTCTTCCGCTTTCTGCTCTTTCTTTTCTTCTTTGACTTCCTCCTTCTTTTCCTTTGGTTTTTGCGGAATTATTTGATCTATTGGTTTTTCTCCTTTTTTTGTGATTTTCACATTGATTTGCATAATGTCAGCAGAAAGGGTATCACCGCGAACTATTTTTCTTCTTCTTTCTCCCTTTTTTGTTGGATGAAAACCGGGTGGCTGCGAAAGCAAAACTTTCTTTCTTACTTGCCCCTGTACTTGAGAATGCATAGGAAATCCATCTTTGTCAGTTCCGCCAGTAATTTTCAGAGTATAACCATTCAAACCAATCAAATCCCCACTGAACTCTTCTCCAATCTTCTTTCCCAAAAGTCCGATGGCTTTAGTCTGGTCTACTTCAAGCTGAAAAGACCTTCTGCTTTCAGGTTCTGATACAACAAATTTAAACGAAGCCATTTTCCTACCTTCAAAAATATCTATATCTTCATTCTTAAAAGCTTTTCAAATTACAAAATAAACTTTAATAAAGATGTTTTATGGAAGATTTTGCTGTTGACCCATGGGGAGCTAAAGGGAAAATTGACTATGAGAAATTGGTCGCACAGTTTGGTACGCAACATATTGATGAAAAGCTCTTGTCGCGAATAAAAAAACATACAGGAGAGCTTCATCCTTATCTGAGAAGAAAAATTTTCTTTTCGCACAGGGACATGAATTGGATTTTGGATGAATACGAAAAGGGAAATAAATTCTTTCTTTACACAGGCCGCGCATCGTCCGGACCAGTCACAATAGGCCATTTGATTCCGTGGATTTTTACAAAATGGTTGCAGGATAAATTCGATGTAGAACTGTGGTTTCAATTTCCCGATGAAGAAAAAACGTTCTTCAAAGATGATTTGACTTTGGCGCAAACTTCAAAATGGACAAGGGAAAATGCATATGATATAATAGCACTTGGTTTTAATCCAAAGAAGACTCATTTTCTAATCGATACTGTTCATGCTAATTTGATGTACAAGGAAGCTTGCAAAGTTGCGAAGAAAATTACTTTTTCGACTACAAAAGCTGTTTTTGGTTTTGACAATGAAACAAATATCGGCGCAATTTTTTACACAGCTATGCAATCAGTCCCTGCGTTTCTTCCTTCAGTTCTAAAAGGAAAAAATATTCCATGTTTGATTCCTTATGCAATTGATCAGGATGCCCACTTCAGAATTGCAAGGGATGTTTTGCCAAAATTAGGTTTTTTCAAGCCAGCTGCGATTCATTCGATTTTTGTTCCAGGTCTCAAAGGGATCAACGAGCAGGGTAAAATGTCGTCCTCTGATCCGAATTCCGCAATATTTACAACAGACTCTTCTAAAGAAGTTGAAGAAAAAATTATAAAGTATGCTTTCTCAGGAGGGAGAGATACCATCGCAGAACACAGAAAGCTTGGCGGGAATCCGGACATAGATATCGCTTATCAATATCTAACATTTTTTGAAGAAGATGACAAAAAGTTGAAACAAATTCATGACAATTACTCTTCTGGGAAGCTTTTGACTGGTGAACTGAAACAAATCCTTATTAAAAAACTAAACTCTTTTCTCAAGAACCATCAAGCAAAAAGGGAAAAGGCGAAAAATCAATTTGAAAAATTTGTTTACAAATAGATAATTATGAAAAATTTTGTATCGATAATTATTCCGACGTATAATGAGGAAAAAAATTTAGAAAATACTTTGAAGGCGATTCGAAATCAAGATTACAAAAAATATGAAATAATTGTTTCCGACAGCAAAAGTAAGGACAAAACAAGGATTATTGCAAAAAAATATCATGCCAAAGTAGTTGTTGATGGACGAAAAGGAATTGCTGCAGGAAGAAATTTTGGTGCTAAGTTTGCCAAAGGAGATATCTTGCTTTTCTTGGATGCAGACACTGTTATGATGATGAATACTGTCAATGAAATTGTTCAAAGTTTCTCGCGAACTAAAGCAGTTGGTGTTACCTGTCCTATCATTCCACTAAAACCCACTGTTAGGAATCTTGCAGTGTATCTATTTTTCAATAAATTTTCAGAGACATCAATCAAGTCAAAGCATCCGTATGTAGCTGGAATTTGCGTTGCATACAGGAAGAAACAGTTCTTTTCTATTGGTGGTTTTGATGAAAAGCTAGCTGCGGCGGAAGATCTTGATATGTCGCGAAGAATTTCAAAACTTGGGAAAATTATATACAACAACAATACTTTTGTTTTAACTTCTCCACGCAGAATCGAAAGATGGGGGCATCTCAGATCCACGCAAAAATACTCAAGACTGTTTTTAAAATATCTTATAGGAATGAAAATTTCTATGAAGGAATATGAACCAGTAAGGTAGTGAAATAAAGTTTGAAAAAAGAACTTGGCATTTTTGTTTTTAGGAGCATTAATTGCATTATCGATGGAACAGTCGGGGTGGTGGAATCTAATAATTTCCAATCCAAGCAAAGTGCATAATGATTTCTGGGTTTTAATTTCAGAAGATATCAACACTTCTGAGCAAAATATGAATCTTGTAGTTAATTATTCAACAAATATAAATCAAGCAAATCTAGTTTTTAATATTTGGAAAAGTCTACTTGTAATATCTATAGTTATTACGATAATTTTATTGTGGAAATGGTAGTATGGCTGTTTACAGACTAACGAAAGAAGGAGAAGACTATCTAAAGAACGGACTTCCTGAGAAAAATCTAGCTCGAATTTTGAATGAATTTCCCGAAAAGACTGCCACAATCGGCAAAATCGTTTCAAAAATAAAAAATTTTCCTATTGCCCTGAAGTGGGCGTTGGAAAATGGATGGGTATCAAAAAAAGCTGATAAAATAATTTTGCTGAAACCTCCATTTAAAATTCCAGAAGAAGATGCTTTGCAAAAAATTTCTGAAGGAAAAAATGCTGATGAAAATATTTTAAAAATTTTAATTCAAAGAAATCTTGTTGAAGTAATTTCTGAAACTTATCTAAAAACCAAAGAAGAGATTGAAAAAAGCGGTGGAGTAATAGAGGAATTGACGCACGATATGTTAGTTACTGGTCTGTGGAAAGGGAAGCAATTCAAAAAAATTAATGTGACAAAAATTGCAAAGAAATTCAAAAAAACTTCTCAAGGAAATCTACAGCCATACAGGAAAGTGATAGAAGAAGTAAAGGAAAAATTGATTTCTCTCGGATTCAGGGAAGCAAAGGGGCCGTATGTGGAAATGAATTTCTGGAATACTGATGCGCTTTTCATGCCTTCTGATCATCCTGCAAGAGGAATTCACGACATGTTTTTGATGAAAAAACCGAAATATGGAAAAATTTTAGATAAACAAGTATGGAAAAGGGTCGGCGAGACTCACAAAAACGGATGGAAGACTGGAAGCAAGGGATGGGGAAGTTGGGATGAAGATCTTGCACAAAGACTTGTGCTGCGAAGTCAGGGAACTGCAGTTTCTACTAGAACTTTGTACAACTGGAAAAAAATTCCATTCAAAATGTTTATTATTGATAGATGTTTTCGACCTGAAGCTATTGACGCTCAGCATTTGAATGATTTTGATCAATGCGAAGGAATTGTTGTAGGGAAAGGATTGAACTTAAGACATTTGCTGGGTTATTTGGAAGCTATTGCAAAATCTGTTGGGGCGAAAAAAGTAAGATTTAAACCAAGCTACTTCCCTTTCACTGAAGGAAGCGTCGAATTGCAAGTTTGGCATGATGAATTAGGTTGGGTTGAAGCTGGAGGAAGTGGAATTTTCAGACCAGAAGTTACTTTGCCTCTTGGTGTGAAAGTTCCTGTTCTTGCTTGGGGTTTGGGAATTGGAAGACTTGCAATGCTGAAATTAAAACTCGATGATATGCGTTACCTTTATTCAGATAATTTACCGTGGCTTAGGAAGCAGAGGTGAATTATGACAACAATTGTATATAGCAAAAAAGATTTGCTGAATTTGATAGGAAAAAATCTCACAGATGAAGAATTGAAAGAAACAATTGATCAGATAAAACCTTCGGTAGAAAAAATTACTGAAGATGAAATTACTGTTGAACATTATGCAGACCGTCCTGATTTGTTTGGAATTGAAGGCCTTGCACGAGCAGTTCGTCAATATTTAGGAATTCAGAAAAAAGAAAACTTTGTTGCGAAAAATTCAGGACTGAAAGTGAATGCAGAAAAAGTCGATGTGCGTCCATTCATAGCATGCGCTGTTGTGAAAAATGTTAATTTTACTAATGATTTGATTAAAAGTTTGATGAATATTCAAGAAGTTCTTCATGAAACTTTTGGAAGAAAAAGAAGTCGAGTTGCAATTGGAATTCATGATTACGATGAAATAGTCCCGCCGATAAAATATGTTAGCACCAGTCCAGCTGAAAAAATCGTTCCGTTAGAAGAACATGAAGAAATGACCCTGAAGGATGTTTTGATAAATGTTGAGAAAGGAAGAGATTATGGCCATATTATTTCGAAAGCAGACAAGTGGCCAGTATTTGTTGACCAAAAAGGAATTTTCAGTTTTCCACCGATTATCAATTCAGACAGAACGAAGCTTACTGAAAAAACAAAAAATATTTTTGTCGACATAACTGGAACAAATGAAAAAATTGTTTTCCAGACTATGAATATTCTTGTCACAAATCTAGCCGAGCGAGGAGCTAAAATAGAATTTGCAAAAATTAATTATGCAAATAAAACAGTAATTACACCAAATCTCGCAAAAGAAAGAATAATTGTTGACGTTAAAGAAGCAAATGAATGGATTGGAGTAAATCTTTCTTCTGAAAAAATGATTTCTGTTTTGCAAAAAATGGGCTATGAAGCTAAGAAAATTAAAAACAAACTAGAAGTTTTAATTCCTCCGTACAGAACTGACATTCTGCATGTAGTTGACATTTATGAAGACATTGCAATTGGTTTTGGATATATGAATCTGAAGCCAGAGCTTCCAAAACTTCCAACAAAGGGAGGAAGAGAGGAGCAAGAAATATATTCGAACAAAGTACGTGAAGCTGCTGCAAAATTGGGAATGCAAGAAGTTCTTACTGGAATTATGACAAACGAAAAAGATCAGTTTGAAAGAATGAATTTAAAAAGAGAAGAGGTTTCTGAAATAGAAAATTATGTTTCCGAAGATTATACAATTATGAGAAAATGGATTTTGCCAAATCTTTTGAAAATTCTTTCCGTAAATCAGCATGTCAGCTATCCACAGCAGATTTTTGAAGTTGGAAACATTATTCTTTTAGATAAGAGGGAAGAAACTCAAACTAGAAACGTGAGAAAAATTTCTGCAGCAATTGCTAATAGCAAAGTTAGTTATCAAGATATTGTTGCTGTTTTTGATGCTTTGATGAAAAGTTTGAAAATAAAATACAAATTGAAAGAAAAAAATCATTCTTCTTTCATTAACGGAAGATGCGCTGCAATAATTTCTAAAAACAAAGAAATTGGAATTGTTGGAGAAATCAAACCTGAAGTCCTGGAGAATTGGAAAATGGAAATGCCAGTTGCTTCTTTCGAAATTTCTTTATAGAATTTATCTTGAAAACACACTTCTAATTTTTTCAAAGAAAGAAATTTCTTCCCAGCTTCTGTAATGCTTTCCTTCAAGAGTATGAGCCAGTCTTCTTATTTCCTTTGCGGCTGGAGATTTTTTATTCATTTCAATTAAAGTTTTTTTAGCAGCTATAGCTTGTTCAATACTTTTATCTTCAGGAATTTCCGAAATGACTGGATAACCAACCATGTCTTCAATTTCTCTCCTCTCAAGCTCATAATTCTTTCCTTTTATCCTGTTCACAGCAACGCCAACAATTTTTTTGTTCAAACTTTCAGCAACCTTCACAGTCTTAAGCGCATCAGTGACAGAAGGAATATCAGGATTAGTAATAATAAGAATTTCATTTGCAGCACCGATAGCAGAAACTGCTTCTCTTCCAAGCCCAGCAGCAGAATCCATCAAAACATAGTCAGCCTTTCCGATCAGATTCAGCGTAACTTCAGGGAGTTTTCCGACATCAACCCCTTTCAGCTCGTCAGTAGAAATACTGCCAGGAATTACTTTGAATCCGTAGGAATGAGGATAGATTGCATCTTTCAACTTTACTCTACCTTTCAACACATGATGCAAAGTTTTCGGAGCCAAATGATATCCCAAATGAAATCCCAAATTTGGAGTTGTAAGATTTGCATCAACAGCTATAACATCATTTCCCAAATCAGTAAGCGCAGCTGCTAAATTTGCAACTAGTGAAGTTTTACCCACACCGCCTTTACCTCCTATGACTGCTAATACTCTGGTCATTGTATCAATTAAAATTACGATTTCTGAATTTAAGCTTTTTTAAATGAACTTGATTTTTTCTACATAAGGTCTCTGCATTTCTTCTTTTACTTTCTTTACCCAACCTTCGATTATTATTACTGCATCTGCCAAAGGAATTCCTTCTCCCATTGTTTTCATAGTCACGCTCATTTTGTTTGTTTCTTTGTCAATTACTCTTGTTATTGCTAATCCAAATTTTTGTTCAACTACTTCTGTCATTTATTTTCACCTTATTGTTTAACAATTAATTATCTTAATAAATGTGCCCGGTGGGGGATTCGAACCCTCGACCTTCTCCTTGCTTCCTTTGATAGAAGGGAGTTGCTCTATCCAAACTGAGCTAACCGGGCTTCTATAAATTTAATTCGGTATTTGCCAAATTAAACAATTAATCTTATCTATCTTGCTTTTTATTTGTAGAGTATGGAAGAGCCGGTTACTATTGTTGATAGGGATGTGCTGAAAGCAATTTCTGTAGATACAAGGATGGATATTCTGAAAATTCTTGCAGAAGGTGAGAGGAATCCTTCTTTTCTCAGCAAAAGACTGAACAAGTCCGATGCAACTATAATAGAACATCTTGAGGCTTTGCAGAAGGCTGGATTGGTGAAAAAAATAGAAACTCCTGGAAGGAAATGGGTTTTCTACACTCTCACAGAAAGAGGAAGAGGAATTATTTCTTCAAAGAGCAGAAGGCTTGTAATAATTTTGGGAATTTCTTTACTTTCCTTGTTTGGCGGGATCGCGAATTTGTTCACTCAGCAAATTGCAACTCAGACTTTTGGCGAAAAAGCAGCATTCCCAGTCGCAGCAAACATAACAACAGCACCTTCAGTAGCGGCTACAATTCAAAGCATTCCAGTAGTTTCTGTTTTGCTTTTTGCAATTTTCTTCATAGGAATAACATATTACTTAAAGAAACGATATTTCTAAATTTAAAAAGTAAAAATGAGTATGTTATTTAGGTGTTGCTTTTGGACATCAAAAAAATAGAGAAGAAATGGCAGAAAAAGTGGGAAAAGAAGAAAATCTTTGAGGCAAATGTAGACAAAAAGAAAAAGAAATTTTTTATCACAATTCCATATCCATACGTTAATGGTGCTCCTCATATTGGTGGAGGTTTTACTTTTTTCCGCGGAGATGCTTACGCGAGATTCAAACGTATGCAAGGATTCAACGTTCTTCTTCCGCAAGGTTTTCACGCAACAGGCGAGCCAATACTCGGGACAATCGAAAGACTGAAAAATAAAGACCAGACTCAAATTGAAACTTTCAAACTTTATGGCGCTACTGATGAAGATATAAAAAATTTTGTAAAAAAAGGTCCTGAGTTTACAGCAAGATTTTGGATGAAGAAGTGGATTGAAGTTTTGAAGCAAGCAGGATTTTCTTACGACTGGCGAAGAACTTTTATCACTGCGATAACTCCGACTTACAATCGTTTTGTCGAATGGCAGTACAACACTTTGCGAAAAAAAGATTATGTAGTTCAAGGAACGCATCCAGTCATCTGGTGCCCGAAAGACCAGAGTCCAACTGGAGATCATGATAGACTGAAAGGTGAAGGAGAAAGCCCGATTGAATACACAGTTATAAAATTCAAGCTTGATTCAGGAGAAGTCATTCCTTGCGCAACTCTGCGACCTGAGACCGTATATGGAGTTACAAACATTTGGATAAATCCTGAAGCAAAATATGTTGGAGCTGAAGTAGATGGAGAAAGCTGGATTATCAGCGAAAAGGCAGCTGAAAAATTGAAAGATCAATTACATGAAGTAAAAATTATTGCAAAAATCTCGCCTAACGATTTAATTGGAAAATTTGTGCAGAATCCTATTATAAAAGAAAAAATTCTTATGCTGCCGGCTAGTTTTGTAGATCCTCTTGCTGCAACTGGAATTGTGATGTCTGTTCCTGCGCATGCGCCGTATGACTGGATTGGATTGAAAGATTTGCAGAAAAACGACGAGGAAATGGAAAAATATGGGCTAGACAAAACTGAAGTAAGAAATATAAAACCAATTTCTTTGATCAGAGTTCAAGGATTTGGCGAATTTCCAGCTGTTGAAATTTCTGATAAGATGAAAATTGCAAATCAAAAAGAAGTTGAAAAATTAGAAAAGGCAACAAATGATCTCTATTCAAAGGAATTCCACACCGGTGTGCTTAAAGAACTTTATGGAAATTTTGCAGGAAAAAAAGTTTCTGAGATAAAAGAGCAGATGATTAAACAATTCGCTGCGCAAAACGCCGCAATGAGTATGTGGGAAGCAACAGCTCCGGTTGTTTGCCGTTGCACTACTTTATGTCACGTAAAAATTCTGGAAAATCAATGGTTTTTGAAATTCTCTGATGAAGAATGGAAGGATACAGTCCGTTATGCAATAAAGGAAATGAAATTTTATCCAGATTTTGTAAGGCAGCAGTTTTTGAATACTGTAGATTGGTTGAAAGATAAAGCATGCACAAGGAAATCTGGACTCGGAACGCGCCTTCCATGGGATAAAAATTGGATTGTTGAAACTTTGAGTGATTCCACAATTTACATGGCATACTACACAATCTCACGAATAATTAACGAAAAGAAAATTCCTGCTGAGAAGCTGACTGATGAAGTTTTTGATTTCATTTTCCAAGGAAATGGAAGTGCTGATGCAGTTGCAAAGAAAGTGAAGTTGAATGAAAAAATTCTGAAAAAAATAAGAGAAGAATTTGAATACTTCTATCCAGTTGATTTGCGAACTTCCGGCAAGGATCTTTTGCAAAATCATCTGACATTTTATTTGTTCCACCATACTGCAATATTTGATGAAAAATTCTGGCCAGAAGCAATTGCAATAAATGGATTTGTAAATGTTTCTGGAACAAAAATGAGCAAGAGCAAAGGAAATATTATTCCGATGAAAGATTTGATTGATGCGATTGGCGCTGATTTGGTCAGAATAAATATCGTTGCATCGAATGAAGGTGTTGATGATGGAGATTGGAGGGATGATACCGTATCCAGCTACAAAGAAAGGATTGATTATCTGTGTGATTTAGTTTCACAATTCAAAAAAGCAAATAGGAATTCTGAAAAAACTATTGACAGGTTTTTGCAAAGCAGGATTCAGCAAACTATAAAGAAAGCGGCTGAAAATTACGAACAATTGAATTTCAGAAGCGCGTCGCAAGCCGTTCTCATGGACACGCACAATGATTTGAGATGGTATTTGGAAAGAGTTGGCGAGATAAAAAATGCCAACAGGCAAATTTTCAAAGAAGCTCTGACTGTAATAGTAAGTATGCTTGCTCCGCTTGCTCCTCATGTGTGCGAAGAAATGTGGGAGAAGTTGGGAAACAAGAATTTCGTTACAATTTCTGCATGGCCGCAATATTCTGAAAAACTGGTTGATGAAAAAGCTGTTGAAAATGAAAATCAAGTGAGAAAAACCATGGAAGATCTGAGAAATGTGCTAAAGCTCGCAGGGAAGAAGAAAAAATTGTATTTGTACTTCGTTACAGACAAAGAATTTGCAAATTTCAAAGATGTTGAACAAATTATCAAAAAGAATTTTGGATTTTCCAAAGTCGAAATGTTCCTAGTTTCTGATGAAAAGAAATACGATCCTCAAAATAAATCTGCAAAAGCGAAATTCGGAAAACCTGGAATTTATTTGGAATAAAATTACGCAACAATTTCTAAACTTTCAATCAAGCCGGCAATTACCAGAATAACTACAGAAATAACCATCAATTGCAATCCATCTTTCATTATGAACCAGAACTTTCCGCTTTTTCTACGTGTGATCACAGTTGAAATCAATCCACCTGCAATCCCACCGATGAAATATGCAAGAATTTCCAGACTTCCATGCGGAAAATAAGTAAGAATTGCAAGAGGTAGCGCACCGATTCCACCGTAACTCTTTGCCGCAATACCGATTGCAGTCGACAGAACAGATGCATTCCAGGCAAGAATGAAAACTGCCCCTGCTCCAAACAAAAAGGAAAACAAGAATGACAACAAAAGAACTCCAATGTTATTCATGAGAATTTTTGAAAAAGTGTCTGAAAATAAAATGTCGCCACGAATTGTATTTATCTGATTGATTTGATCGGCAAATATTTTGTCAACAAATTCTTGAGGAAGAATCATGTAAATCACTGAAAGACTCAGAATTACCCCGGCAAAAAATGCAACATATACTTTCAGAGTCATTTTATGCCTTTGTAAAAAATTCATTTTCGTTATGTCAGATTCCTGCTCTTCCTTTTCTTCTTCATACGTAATCAGATTCACCATGAACGGCATCATTGCAATTGTGATAAGTAGCGAAGTGAACATCCCGACAGAAGTCTGAAAGATATAATATGCGATGAACAGGGAAACCAGCGCAACCGCGCCTCCGATAAAGAACATCCACATTGGCTGCTTTATTGCGCTACGCAGAGAAATAAGTCTTTCGAGCACCATAAAACTAATTTTGTAGTCAAAATTTAAGTAGTTCGGCAACAGCCAAACAAAAACGAAAGCAGCTTAAAAACTAGGAAATTAAAATCTAATTATGAAACAGTTAAAATCAATAGTTTTGCTCGCAACGATTCTTTTGTTCTCTTCACAAATCGTTCTTGCAGCTCCGTCAAATCTTTACTGGCACTCGAATGATTATTATGATATTGAATTGAATGGAATTGGAAATGCTTTTGTTGTCGGAACTGTTTCGCTTGAAGCTTTGACTCAGCAACCAGTCAACACAATTACTTTGGAAATTCCTTACACAGGAATAACTGTTTACAAATTGGTAGAAAACGGTAGATATTATTTGCCTCCTTGCCAAAGATGTCTTTGCGATGTAGCTGGGTCAAACTGCGTGTGTCCTCCTTGTGATCAGGTATATCAACCATCATCATTTTTAAATTATACAATGCAAACTTTGAGCGATTCGACAATCCTCACAATAAATCTCGCGTATCCAGTCCAGAATGATACTGCCACAACTCTGTATTTAATTTTCTCGACAAAATCTGTTGCACAAAAAACTTTCCAAGGATATCAATTTGATTTCAAAACTGTAGAGGATCCGAATGCGCTGATAAGAAGCCTTTCAGCTGATGTTGTTGTCCCGCAAAATATGTATCTCAAAGGAAAGCCTAGTTTTGATATTCAATATAAACCATCTGAACTTGCTGCCCAGGCTCTGAAATCGACTAATGCCGAATCTTTTGTTCAGTCATATCCAATTCGCTACGGAGGTGGTCAGTTCACGGCAAACAATCTGCAGCCAGGAGAGTCATTTACAATCAGCGGACTATATGGAGATAATTTGGTTCTGCTTTATGCTCAGGAAATCGGACTCGCTGTTGTTGGAGTGATTGTGCTTGCGATTCTTGTGAAATATTATCTTGTGAATAAAATGCGAGGGATGTTTGCGAAAAGAGAAAGCGAAGAAAGAATTGGGAGCAAGAGATCAAGCGAGTTTTCTTTTGCGCGAGCAATTCTCACCGGATTCATTTCTTCCTTGATTTTCATCGCAGTTTATTATCTGCTGAATATTATTTTCGAGAATGGATATTATGGCGGTGGCATAATTAGCGGAGTAACGATTCTTGTTATAAACGCGGTTTTCGTAATTCTTTCGATTTTCGGATTCCCATACTATCTTTATTCCCAGTACAGCAAAGGCGAAGGAATTCTAGCAGCAATAGTCAGTCTGGTTTTGTCTTTCCTTCTTTTGGTTCTGCTTTTGCCACAGTATTCGCCGCCAATAATCTACGCTGCTCTCAGCGGTGCAGCAAAAACCTTCGCAGGAGCTTCAACTGGAACTTCAACTATCACTCCTGGATAAATCTTAAATACTTTAAATAAAAACAAACTAAAAGGTTTTTATGAAAAAAGAAACTAGAAACAAATTTATTGCATTATTTTTTGGAATCATGATGCTCGGATCCACTGCAACTTACGCCCTTATGCAGGCTTTCAATTTCTTCGGAACTCCTCAGACTCAAGCGCAGCTTCCAAGCAGCTATATAGTTCAGGAAAAGTTGAGCGATGCTGTCGAGCAACTTATTATGTCAAAGCAAGCTACTGTAGTACAGTTTTATTATTCTCCCAACTGCCTTGAGTGCGTGAGGCAGAGAAATGTTTTGGAAAGTTATGTGAATCAAAATGCTGGACAGATTTACTTGGAAGAAATTCAAACTTCAAATCCTGTTGCGCAGAACATCATTATGAAAAGCCTTCTGGACCAAAAAACTCTTACTAATGCGAATGAAAGCGACATACAAAATGCTTTTTGCGATGTTTTAATTCATCCGCCTGCGCAGTGCGCTTTGAGAAGTCTTAATACTAGCTAAATTTTATTTTAAAAATCTTTTCTGTAAAGAGGACTTAGAATTGTCCGCATGCTGAACAATAAGGTATTTCACTAGTCTGATAATCAGGAATTATATCCGCAATATATGGTATTCTCGATCGATAGCGTACATAAAATTGTGTATGTCGTACAGGACAAAATCTTCCTAAAACATGAGCTTTGCTTTCCATAATTCTACAACACTGTAAAAATATTTAAAGATTTTTCAAATCTTTCTGAAATCTTTCAATTGTCTTTATCAAATCTTCTTCTCTTACGCTAACTATTTCGGCAGCTTCTCTCAGCCATTTTTCTTTTTGCTTCAATTCTTCGAATTCTTTTTTTGTAATCATTTTATCATAAATCCTTTATCATGAGTAGTATCAAAAAATTTACAAAAGATAAAATACCCATTATTAAAAATAAATTAACAAATCCAAAAAATTGAACAATGTAAACACCAACTAGTATTGCAATTGCTGAAGCTAAAGACGTCATCAAGTCAAATAATCCGAAGTGCATGCCACGCTTAACTTTTTTGCTAGATTCGCTAAATAGAGCGAAATAAGGAGCGAAATTTATTCCTAACGAAATTCCTAGAACAAATTCTAGAAATAATATATGGTATACATTTGTAACAAAAATATAACCAAAAGGAACAGAGGTCGCCACAAGAGCTCCAAGCAAAATTAATTTTTTTCTTCCATACTTATCTGAAAGTTTTCCACTTACCGCAGAAAAAACTCCCGAAGTTATTAGAAAAGTCGCGTAAACATAGCCGATATTCAACAAATTTTCTCCACCAATTTTTTCTATAAAAACTACTAAGAGTGGTCCTAATAGACCATTCAGAAAATACAAAACAAAAGCTGCAGCAATCATTAATTTAATATTTTTCATTTATTCTTCCTCTTTCGTTTCCATTCTTCAAACAATTTTTTTACAGCATTCGGCACTTCACTTTCTTTCACTTCAAGTTTGCTTGCAGCATCTTTCAACATTCTCTCTCTTTCCTTCAAATAATTTTCAGCAACATCTCCAGCAGTGTATTCCAGTCGCACAACTCCATCGGCAATTCTTTTTGCCTTCTCGAGTTTTATGAATCCAACTTCTTTTGTTGACTTCACTTGAGTTCCGCCGTCTGCCTCATGATCAATGTTTCCAATCGAAACTATTCTCAGTTCTTTTTGAGGAACAACTCCACCTTGATAAATCACAAATCCATATTTCTGCTCTGCTTTCAATCGTGGCATCCAATCTATTTCTACTGGCAAATTCTTTTCAACAATTTTATTCGCTTCATTTTCAATCTCTTCCATCTCTTTGTCTGTCAGAGATTCATAATGCGCAATGTCGACTCTCGCTTTCTCTTCTGTTTTTTCTGAACCTGACTGCCATACATGAGAACCGAGAATTTTTCTACTTGCAGCGAGCATTATGTGAGTTGCTGTGTGATGTTTCATTATTTTCAATCTTCTTTCCTTGTCAACTTTTCCTTCTACAACTTTTCCTTCTGCAATCGGCTTTTCTAATTTATGCAGAACAACATCATGAATTTTCATAACATTCAGAACTTTTATTCCGTCAATTGTTCCAGTGTCAAAAGTCTGCCCGCCTCCAAGCGGATAGAATGCAGTTTTATCCAATGCAATCCAATTGTCTGGGAAAACTTTCAGAACTTTTGCTTTGAAATTGAATAAATATGCATCCTTGTAATAAAGCAGTTCAGTTGTGTCAATCTTCTTGACGTCAAACTGCAGTTTTTCTTCGGTGATTTTTCCTTGAACATGCCTCGCTGTAACTTGAGAATAAAATCTTGCAGGAATTTCTATGTTCAGTCCAGCTTCGACAAACTCTTCCGGCGGAATACCTTCGGAATCATAATATTTTATCAAATCTTCTTGCGAAAGTGTTCTATTTTCTTTTTTGAAAGTCTCGATGATTCTTTTTGTTCTCTCCTTTGATTCTTTGTATCTGCTTTCTTCGATAGAGATTATTTTTTCAATCTCCTTCATCTTGTCTTGAATATGCGGAAACATTTTTCGCAGAAATTCCTCGTGCCATTGTATGACATCAAAAAGTTTGAAATTCCAATTGTATTTTTGTAAAAATGACAAAGCTCTTCGCAGCACAACTCGCAAATTATGCCCGCCGCCAGTATTGCTAGGAATTCCCCCATCACCAATCGCAAACATCAGATTTTTTGTGTGATCTGCTATCGCATACAACGCTTCGATGGCAGCAACTTTATTTTCTATCTCTTCAGGAGTTGTTTTCAGCTGATTTGCAACCCAAATTCTTGCAAGCTTCATGTCTTGAACTTCGTCCACGTTAAGTCCTCCGGAAAATACTGAATATCTTTCAAAGAATTTTTTGTCATATTCAACTGAAGATTCTTTCAGCAGTTTTTTCATCACATCTCCGAATACCACGTCATAGCTAGTCGGCGTCCCTTGAGTAATCCAAGCCCATCTATCAAGCCCAAGACCTACATCAATCACTTTCTCGTTCATTTCTCTGTAATTATCAGGAGTTCCGACAAATTCGGTAAAAACAGCATTTCCCAATTCGATTCCGCCAGTATGAAATTCCAAACTGCTGCCGAAAGCAGAAGGGCCAACCCATGCATCTTCGATCAAATTAATCTCTTTTTTGTCAATTCCAAAAACTTTTGTAAGAAGTTCAAAATCCAAATCAATACAAGTATCTTTCCAATATCCTTTCTTACCGTCAAAAAGACTCTGCTGGTTCACCATATGAAAGCATGAATAGCTCTTTCCATTGATTCCTACATTGGGAATGTCGTTAAATCGCAGTACAGGTTGGTTGACTAAACTTGGATTAGCAGGAAATTCAAATGAAAGTTCGCTGTCGTTCAATCTGTAAAAATCTACAATTCCTGCTATTGTGAAATAAAGAGGAAACCATCTGCAAACGACAGGGAAAGTTTTCAGAGTTTCATGTCCATTCTTTTCGAAAAATTTTCTTATTGTTTCCCATGTCTCAATGAATGTTAGTTTCTTCCTTGCAAGAGGTTTTCCTATGAATGTGTACGGCTTGCAACTCGCATCATTGCAAGTGACCTGATTCTCAACTAATGTCCAGAAAAATTTTCCGCAGGTTTTGCACTGTTTTCGTACAAAACCTTTCTCTTCGAAAAGTCTGACTTTCCAGTATCTGTCCGGATTCTTCTGCAATTCCTTCATTAGTTCGCTTTTGTTAATCATAATACTCTTTAATTCTTTATTTTCAATATTTTTATCAATTAATTAAGTAGAAAAAGGTTTATTGAATAAAACAGAATTAATTGTTATGCCTGAGGACGAATCGCAACTTTTGAAAGTTTACGAGACTGTTGTCGGAAGAATCAAGGAAGATCAGGACAAATTCGGGACCAAAGGTGTTGGCTTCATAGGAAAACACATAGTTGGAACCGGCGAGGATGCTCATCTAACAACAAAAGTTTTGATTGACTTATTACGACCGCATATAATTTTGATTTCTGGAAAGAGAGGAACTGGAAAGAGTTATGTTGCAGGAATTTTGATGGAAGAAATCTCTATGCTTCCTGAGGAATTTAGAAAAAATATTGCTGTTGTTGTCATTGACACAATGGGAATTTTTTGGAGTCTGAAAAGACCGAATGAGCAGCAGATTGATTTGTTGCGGGTGTGGGAACTCGAGCCAAGAGGTTTTGATAACGTGAAAGTCTTAGTTCCATTCAAACAACTTGAAGAATTTAAAGCCGCCGGGATTCCTGTTGATGATGGAATTTCGATTCTGCCTTGGGAATTTTCTGCAGAAGAATGGACGCTTGCATTTAATCTGAAAAGAACTGACGCTGCTTCAATAGTTCTTGAAAAAAATGTCAACGTCCTGCTTGAAGGAAAGGGAAAATTTGGAATTGAAGATTTGATTGAAAAAATAAGAGATGATCGAGAAGTCGCGCAGGAAGTGAAGGATTCGTTAACAAACATGCTTACTGTCGCAGCACAATGGGGAGTTTTCGGAACGCAGGGAGTAGAAATTAATAAGCTAGTTCAACCTGGACAGATTTCTATTGTTGATGTGTCAAGACTGAAATCAAGTGAAGCATGGAGCGTTAGAAATTTTCTGGTTGCAACTATTGCAAAAAAAATCTACGAATTTCGGGTGCTTGCAAGAAAAGAAGAGGAAATCGCAAAACTGGAAGGAATAGAAATGAAAAAGAAATATCCGATTGTATGGCTGATTGCTGATGAAGCGCACAACTGGGTGCCTTCTGACTACGAAACAGTCTCTTCAGAACCGTTCAGAACAATTGCAAAGCAGGGAAGAGAACCGGGAGTTTCTTTAGTTGTCATCACACAGATGCCGAACAAAGTTCATCAGGATGTCTTGAGCCAAGCTGATATGGTCATCTCGCACAGGCTTACTTCAAAAGCGGACATCGACGCGCTTTATGCAGTGATGCAGACTTATTTGCTTGAGAGTATTTGGAAGTACATCAACGAGCTGCCGCGATGGCCGGGCGCAGCGATAATCCTCGATGACAATTTGGAAAAAATATTCTCCGTCAATGTGAGACCAAGACTTAGTTGGCATGCTGGCGGCACTGCTGTTGTAGTTTAATTAAACCACTGGAAAAAGTCCTAAATTTATATCAAAATAATTTCTTCTTTAAAATTTTATGCCTACGATAACAATCTTCACTTTCGAGCAGCTGCCATCGATAGAAAAAGTCTGCGACATTCTAAACGGAAAGAAGAAAGGCGAGAACTGGATCTCTGCTAGAGTCAACAAGTACAACAAAGACGAAGTATTCATCCAGTATTGGTATTATGAAGACATTGAAAATGGATTGAAGAAAATATTTTCAGAAGAGGATTCTTACGAGATTGTAAGTTTTCTGAAGGAAAATGGAAAGAGCAAAGTTTTGAAAAGGACATATTGCTTCATAAATCTTGTGACAAGAACTCTGGAAATTTATAGAGGACCGGACGCAAAACTTGCAGAAATTTTGCAATTGCTAGAAAAGAATTTGAAAATAAAATTTATTTCACTCAATCTCAGCTCGGACCAGTTAAAAAAAATTTACTCGCAACATTCACTAGAGCTAAAGCAGGTTCTGTTCAAAAACATAAATGATCTGATTTTTGACATCCTTCATGGAAACAATTTGGAAACAAATCAGAAGTTCAACGAATATCTGGAAAAGTTTCCGAAAAATCTCAGAGTCATTTCTTTCCGACCAAAAATCAAATTCATGAATGACCACAACAAGTATCAGGTCACATTAAATGGAGACAAAGGGACTTTAAGAATTTCGTCGAATGAAATATTTCAATGGCGCCCTAGATATGAACTGAGGCAAATAATATTCATAATTGCTGCGACTATCGGACTTCTTGCATCTTAGACGCTGAGACCGAATTCCTTTCTCGCAACATCTCTGAGTATTCTTATTAGATTGACAAGCTGACTTTTTTTGACTGAAATCGCTCCGACTGAACGGAACTTGCTGCTTGCACGAATCAAATGATCATGTTTTGTCTGATTCAACCTCACAGTCTCTTCCTCGCCGACATATTTAGGCTTTGTGACGTCAATCCAAATTTTTTCGTACTTACCTTGGTCAAGTCTTCCGACAAATCTGCTTTTTCCAGTTCCGTAGAAAATTTTCGCAGGGCCCTTCTCATCGTAGTTGGTTTTCTTCTCGATCAGCATTCTCTCCAGCAGCTTCGTCACAGTATGCCTGTTGAGCTTCAACTCTTCGGCAATATCAGTTATAGTCAGACCACGTTCGCTTTTATTGAGAACTTCCAAAACCCGTCTTGCGTTTTTTGTATCGTATTCGACTTCCTCAGTAGTTTTAAATTCCTTCATGATAACCACACTATAGTAAGTATACTGCCGAAAGTATAAAAGTTTCTATACATTGAATTCTATTTAAAAAATAGTTTTCATTAGTTTCGACTCAAAGTCTTATATCAAATCCGAGATTCCACTTCAGAAATAGTTTCAGAACAACTATGCCGTGAATTCTAATGTCACTTAACAAACGAAAAATGGAAGTCTTTTTGCTTCTTTTTTCCTTCCAAACAATCGGAAATTCTTTTATCTTGTAGCCTTTTTTGCATGCATTAACCATAATGATTGTATCCCATGCCCAAGTCTTCTCGTTTATTTTCATTATTTCCTTTTCGACGAATTTTCTCGAAAAAGCTTTGAATCCTATCTGTATATCGCGCACATCGCAACCAATAACATAATGCACAAAAAAATTGTAGAACTTTGAGACTAAGTTGCGCAAAGTTGGCCTTCTAACAACAGAACCAGACATATATCTCGAACCAAGAACAACATCAAACTTTTTTGCATATGCGATCAAGTCCGGCATGTACTTCATGTCAGTAGCCAAATCAGAATCGATATAACAAATTATGTTGCCCTTTGCAATTTTGAATGCATTTTTCAAAGCCAAGCCTCTTCCCAATTTTTCGCGGTGACTAATTAACCTGATTTTTTTATCTTTTTTGACAATTGCGGCTGCAATTTTATCAGTTTCGTCAGTACTTCCGTCTTCAGCAATAATTATTTCATAATTATTTTTTACTAGAGAATGCTTTACTGCAGCAACACATTTTTTTATCCTTCTTGCTTCATTGTAAGCTGGCAGAACTACTGTAATCATAAAAGATCACTCAATTAATGCTCGTAATGATAATTATTAAAACGTTTTAAATCTTCAGGAAACTCGAAGCTCTTTGCGCATAGCGATTGATTTTGTCTCTATACAGATACGCAATCAAAGCCGCCAAAATTACAATGACTAAGCTCATGTCGTATTTGTCTACAAGTTTGATTTCGAATTTTATTGGCCCGCCGCCACTATTAAGAATTTTTATAGCTAGCAAGTTATCTCCATTTTTGAGATATGAACTTAAATCAAATGTTCTCCAGTTGCAGTCATTGCACACGCCGCAGTTGCTTTGACTAAAAATCTCGTTTCCGTTTATGTAGAAATTTTCAATGCAATCATCACCAATGATTTTCACTGCAACAGATTTCGAATCAGACGTTCTTAGAACTCCTCTGAAATATTCTTGGCTTATATTATCAAATCTTTCAAAGAATATTTCTTTCGAATTTAATTCAGTCCATCCAGAATCTTGAAAATTGTAACTATACCAATTTTGGCTGAAGTTTTCGCTATATTTCCAATTCGCAAATTGCGTGAAATACTTAGGAAATTGGTAAAGTGAAAAAATGATAAACAAAAGAATTACACCAATTCGTAATCTTGCCCAAGTTTTTTTACTAACCTCAATTCTGGGAAAATTTATTTCTCGATCAATTTTGCTTCCAATCTTTTCAAAGAAATTCTTGCTAAAAGCATAGACTGAAAGAATTACCCCAAGGGCTGTCATTAGCAATCCTTCGATAAAACTTTTTGGAATATAGTAAAAAGTGACATGATGCTCAACGGGAGACACTTTAGTTGAAATCAATCCTTGAAAGCTTTCAACTTCTTTATTTTGGATATCCTTAGCATTCCACCCGTTATAGAAATTTTGATTTAAGATTAGCATATCGCTGTTGTTAGTTTGAAAATCAACATCAATTCTGTTTGGAGAAAAGTAGGAAATGTTAGCCTCCCCGCCGTTGTTCAACAAATATACTTCGCCGCGATAATTTTTGTTCGCTTCTCCAAGAATTTCTTTAGGAATTGCATGAGGCTCAAGATGAACTGGCTCGCCACAATTCACTGTCCCCTCGTTTTTCAAAAATATATCGTACTTTGTGCTGAATCTGTAAGCTGCGCCGTCAGTTGTAACTTGATAAAATGATGTTGGATTTCCGATTATAGGAGCCACAGGAAAAGCATTTTGTATTTGTCTGCTATTGACTGAAATTAAATCGGCGACAATCAGCAACAATAAAGCAAAACATACCACTTTGTTTTTCATCTCTATCCATGAAAGAGACTCTCCTGCAAGTAATGCAAATGAGAAGATAACTACGACGATAAATCTCGATGGCGTTCTAAATGAGTCAAAATAAGGCAACGAATGAATGGCTTGCCATAAGTTTATTTGAAAGTTTTGATTGAATGCAAGGATTATGAAAAAAATTGCAGTAAAGACAAGCGGCCAATTCTTTTTGAAGCTAATAATAATTCCAAATAAGACAAGCAAAACAGGAATGATGCCAATGTATGCCCCATATTCATGCCAAGCCCACTGATCAGGAAAACTGTAATCTTTGTCCCTTCCTATTAGCGCAGTGACAAATATGTTAAAATTATAACCAGAAGAATCGTCTGCCGTGTATGGCTTTTCTTTCAAAAAGCTGGCCACGGGAATCATTTTTATAGAACTAATCAGCAGAGCAAAAGCTAAGACCAATAGCAAACTGAAAAATATTTTTAAATTTCTTTTTCGCAAAAATTCGAAAAGCGAAAAAACAGAAAGAAAGAGAATATAATATGCGAACAAGTAACCGTGGTCTTCGAAGAAAACAAAAGCTAAAAGGATTCCAGCTGGGATGGCGAATTTTGTCGATTTGAAACTTTTTAGGTAAAACAAAAATATCCAAGGAAGCCAAACCATGGCAAAATATCCGATATGTCCTTCTCTAATCTGCAGCACATAAACTCCGCTGAGCATAAAGATAGCTGAAATGATTATTCCAGAAATTTTTCCAAATTTTAGATGTTGCGATAAAAGATAGAAGCCAAACATTCCAATAATTGAATAAACAACTATCAAAATCTTCAGTCCGTAAACAGCACCAAAGGCGAGAACGAAAGTGTAAAGCGGGGAAAGGAAGTTGTATTGCGGATTTTCCAGCACAACAGTTCCTCCACAGTCATAAGGATTCCATAACGGAAACTGGTGGTATTTCAATATCGTCTCTCTCTCAACGGCATTGTAGAATATATATTGATCCCAATCACCAACTCCCCAATAGCTGAAATTCTTGAATATCGATGAAAAAAATATTAGTGAGATTGAGGTAAACAAAAGCAAAACTACTAACAACTGGTATTTTGACATTGCTCTTCTGAAATCAAAATTCCCAGAGAAAACTGCGACCATAAAGTAATCCCATAATTTTATTTTCTTTTCCCCGCATTAAAAAGTCCTAATTATTTGTCAAACTTTTATTCGTAATTCCGTATTTTATATATTGACGATATGTCGGCAATCTCAGAAAAAAATAGAAAGAGAATTAAATCTCTGCTACCTTTAGTGCTGATTTTGATTGTTGCATCATATTTCCGACTTTCGTACATGAATCTGATTGAATTCAAAAGTGAAGAAGCAAGAGACACAATAGTTATTCGAAACCTAGTTGAAGGCAAAGAATATCCTCTTTTGGGAGCGCCATTCTCAGCAGGTGGCCGCTCGGGCCCAGCCTTCTATTACTTACTTTCGATTCCTTATTTCTTTGTCCAAGATCCTCGAGCAATATCATTTTTTGTAGGGCTTTTGAATGTTTGTGGCGTTTTCTTACTTTATGAAATAGGAAAAAATTTCTTCAGCAAGAATGTTGGATTAATTTCATCGGCTCTTCTTGCAGTCTCTCCATTTGCAGTAATTTATTCGAGGAAAATCTGGAATATTGATGCTCTCTTGCCGTTTGCCCTTCTGTTCTTCTTTCTTTTGCTAAGCTATTTGGAAAAAAAGAAAACAAGGTATTTGCTATTGGCTGCAATACCTCTAGCAATTGCGATGCAGATTCATGTCACATCAATAGTTTTGATTTTCATTATGATATTTAGTTTTTTCGTTTACAAACAGAAAATCCGAATAAAAGAAATTTTGCTATTTCTTATCATCTTTCTCGCGCTCTTTTCTCCCTTTTTCTATTACGAAGCAAATCACGATTATGAAAACATAAGAACATTTATAAACTACAAGTCGAAAATCGAAAACGAACAGCTGAATTCTATTGTTTGGCATCATTTCATGGGAACTACGACAGGCATATACTTTGATTTCTTTTTAGGTAGTTCAGCACAAAGTTTCTACTCGCAACTTCCAGAATTTACAAACAAAGCCTTTGCAGTTGAATTTGTGTTGATACTTGTTGGGCTGATTTATATCTCGAAGAAAATTATGCAAAAAAGCGAAATGAAGAGAGAATATTCGATTATACTTTTTTGGATGGCGATTACCCTTCTATTGCTGGCTTTTTACAGCGGAGGGGTTTATCCGCACCACGTAGTCATAATTCTTCCAGCTGTCTATTTAACAGCCGCGGTCTTATTGGATAGCATTATTTCAGTTAAAGAAAAAATTGCAAAAATATTCGCGCTTGCCATTTTATTTTCAATCATCGTGATGCAGATATTTTTCCTCCAAACATTCTTCAGCTTCATTAATGCAAATGGCGGAGCATCCGGAGATTATGATGTCTCATACAATTATAAGTTTCAGGCAGTAGATTTTGTAGTAAAAGATTCCAATAATAATAATTTTGTTGCAACTAATTATCCTTCAAGAAACGAACTGAACCTCGAATACACCTATCTGCTTTCTCAATCGGGAAAAACTCCTGTACAAGGAAAATTCACAAGATATATTATTTTGAACACTTTTACAACAAAGTTGAGCGGTGAAGAAAACAATTACCTCTCCCAGTTTCCAATGTTCCAATTCGGACCTGTAACTGTTTACAAAGAATCCCAAATTTCTAGTTCAATCATTTAGTTTTCTAATTCTTTTAAAAATTACGACGAGCAAAAGAAGGGATAGCAGTAGAAACAAGTAGTAAACTGACGGATAATTTTTCAAAAGGAAACCTTCCTTATCTCCACGCAGAAAGTCAGGCAAACTATAGTTGTAAATTGGGTTCATATCAATCTCAGGCGCCGCCTCAAGAGTAACATAAATACCAAGAAAAGTATGGAACAAAGAAATGCCGAGCAGTATTAAGATGACAGAAATGTAGAATCTTTCATTGAGTCCGAATTCCAATATTTTTTTGTAATATCTTTTGTCAAAACAAGGCGCAAGGAATAAAGCAAAAAATGGAAGAATTGTAACAAGATGCCTTGGTCCATATGAAAGACCTCCGCTAAGATATCTGTACATTGCAAAGAGGAAAAGGTATGCCAGAAAAGAAAGCATGAACAGATAGGATTCCTTTTTGAACTTCTCCTGAAGTAAAAAGAAACCCGGAATTGAGAGCAAAAGTATTGGATTATAAAAGAATAAGCCGCGCCAATTAGAAATCAACAGCTCGTATAATCCAGTGAAAAACGGATGATCAAACTTCTGCGTGTCAACAAAAGTCGAATATATGTAGGAGAAATTGAAAAGACCACCGAATGCAAACAGATTATAAAGACCGAGCAGACCCAACTGAAAAACTATCAGCAGCAGAAAGTAAAATGAATTTGCAATGAAATTCTTCGAGCGAGACAAGTATAAAATAAAAAAGGGAATAACCAAAATCAAAGTGTAGTCGCAAAGAATTGCAAAACCGAGAAAAAGCCCGCTTAAAATCAAATCGTTCCTTTTGCCTTTGAGAAAATAATACGCTGTGAAAATGAGCAATGAAGCGATGAATGAGTGAAGAAATAAGTTGTAGGAATAAACGAAATACAAAGTCCCAAATGTGAAGATCAGTGTCGTAATCAGAGATACTTTTTTGTTGAACTTCAGAAGCCTAATTGTGTCATAAAACTTGACAGAACCGACTGAATTGAAAATAACGACAAAAATTATCATCAGAAAAAATGCATTCGCATCTCCGCCATAATTGAAGGTGTCAGTTCTTGGCAGATTGATTCCAATTTTGTAAAGATAATCACCGGCAAGATATAGTGGAACTGTTAGAAATGAAAATCCTGGAGGCTTGTCAGAAAAATATTTTCCATCCTTTATAGAATAATCTAAGCCACTGTAGAAATCAACATCTGTTTTGTTTAGAGCCAGCTGATGATAAAGAACCAGATCCTTTGTCAGCATGAATCTGCTGCTTGGATTTGTTCCGAATCTGCCTAATGAAGCGAATGCGACAAAAACGAGAAATACTGCAATAAGAAGCACGCATCTTTCATTTTTCAAAATATTCGAATTCATATAGAATCTAATCGCACAAAAGAATATAAGGATTATATTAGAATAAGTTTAAAGTTACTTTAGCCGGATGAATGAAATGAAACTGCTAAATTCACTAAAAAGTAAAGAAGGACTCATAATACTTACGATATTTCTTGCATCCTTCCTTTTGCGAGTGACGCTGGTCGGCACAAAGATAGGACAGGATGAAGTCTATTACGTTGGTTACGCTACAGACATAATCCACAACAGGCCTTGGTCGAATGTTTTCCCTCCTCTTTTGGAACTGATTTTCGTCCCGCTTTTGGTTCTGACAAATGAATCAGCTCTTGCAATTCATATTTTCACTGCTTTGCTTGGAGCAATCACAGTAACTCTTGTTTATTTTATCGGCAGAAAATTTATGAATCGAACAGCTGGAATAATCGGTGCAGTGCTTTTGATGTTCAACACAACTCACTGGTTCTTCTCGGATTTCGGAATGCTTGATGTTCCTGCGACTCTGTTCGCTCTTGTTGGATTTTATTTCTACTGGGCTGGATACAAACAAAAGAGAGAGAAATATCTGCTTCTTGGAGCTCTTTTCACTTCAGGAGCAGTTCTCATCAGATACACAATCTTCCCGGCAGCCGCGCTACTTGGATATCTGATTCTTTTCGACAGAAAGAATTTGAAAAACAAATTGCTGATGGCATACATACTTCTTCCGTTCATAGTCTGGGGAATTTGGATGTTCTATTTCATAACCCAAAACGGCTGGCTGTGGGGATGGTGGAAGAACTACGTCACAGGACAGCTGAGCATCAACGTTCCGATATACAGTTACTTCCAGAATTCTTACGATGAATTTTTGCTTCCAATAGTTTCTTGGCTTGTTTTGTTCGCTTCAGTATTTTTGATTCTCAAGAAAAGGAACGTCGCGCAAACAAAATTCAACGAATATATTTTCATCATACTTTTCCTTGCTGTATTCGGATTCATGTCGCAGAAGTTTTTCACTGACCAGCAGCGCGCAGCATTCGGAATAATTTCTCTTGCTTCTCTTGCAATCCTGTATTTTTTCAAGTCAGAAGATTTCCATAAATATGCAATCATCTACATAGGCACAGTGTTTATTTTCTTCAGTCCGCTAGGAGTGAAATTTCCAAGATACTTGATGCCAGCGCTGCCAGTTCTGTATCTCCTAGTCGGACAGCTTGTTAGTGATTTGAAAAAATTCAAAGTCTTCTTTATTGTAGTAATTGTTGTCATTGCAATTTTTGCATATTTCAACTTCACAGATACGGTTCGAAAACTTGTTGTAGACAAATACATAAATGATGTCAAGTACGATGCACAAACATTTGTCAATAATAACTCTCCTGAATGCTCGAAAGTATTTTCAAAAACTTGGTATGGATTTTATTATTTGAGAACGAGAATAACAGATCTTCCTTCAGATACAGCCGGGTTACAAAATACAATTAAATCTAGCTGCAGCTGTCCGCCGGAATATTTTGTTTCAGAAGGAAGCCTTGATTCCACATTTGCGAACAGTGGAATGATGACACAAGAGAAAACTTTCACTCAAACTATTAGCGTTCCGAAAATAGACTGGAACGGTGTTAGTTATGATCAAACAGTCTTGGTTCCAATTGAAATTTGGAGAATAAACAATTCCACAATAAATTCGCTGTGCAGCCAGCTAGTATAATCCAAATCTTAGAAGAACAGCCATTTTAAATTCATTCCAAAGTTCCCTTATTCCAGAAGTTTTAAAAATTGATACGTGCGAAGTCCCTGCTTTTCTTTGGTGAAAAACGATCGGAACTTCTTTTATCCTGAATTTTTGCTGCTGGGCGAAGAAAGCGAGAGGAAAAAGAATTTTGTATCCCAAGACTTTTTTTATTTTTATTTTATCTAAAACTTTTTTTCGAACAGCAAAAAAACCTGAAGTAGAATCTTTCACTTTTATGCCCATTATGAATGAGTAAATTTTTGTTGCAATTTGAGTAATGATTTGCCTATAAAAAAGATCTTCATTTATTCCTCTCCTTACAAGTTTACTTCCGATAACTAAATCTGCATTTTTTATTGCAACCAATAATTTTTTCAGATCTTCTGGAGAGTGAGATCCATCTCCGTCCATATTCGCAATTATTTTTCCGTGCGTATACTTAACTGCTTCAAAAAAAGCATTTCCAAGTCCATCTGTCTTCTGTCTGATAACTTTTGCTTTTATTTTTGGGAGATTTCTTCCTTTTTCAATAACAATTATTTCCAAACTATTTCTGAAAATCTTTCTTAATCTTTCAACAAGCGTTCCAACATAGGGTTCGTTCTTGGTAGGAATTATTACTGAAATCTTTGTTTTCATAAATATAATTAGCTGATAAAGAAGATTTAAAACAAGATGCTTTTAAAAAAGAAGAAAATAATTATAGCCTTAAATCATTTCAAAACAAATAAATTTTGAAAATACTAGTAAAACGAAACATTTAAATAAATGATTACCGAGTGACGATAGTATGCCAAGTGAACCTCAAAGAATTGATGATAGAATAAACAGAAGGAGATTTTTGGAATATGCAATCGGTATTGGTGCGGCTGTAGGTTATACTACTGCTGATGCTTATTTTGGTTGGACTTCTTATGGAAAATTCATAAGATCACTTTTTTCAAGTAATCATGGAATCAACGACGAAACAACTACAAGCACAAGTAAGACTACTATTGAATCATCAAGTTTGACGTCTACTGCTTCATCTGCTACTAGTGCAAAGCTTGCCTCTCTGAACGGTAGATTGTTTTTTGACTACAATGGTAATGGTATGCAAGATGGAGAGGAGCCTGCTGTTTCTGATGCTAAAGTTAGCTTAAAGGATAATACTGGAAAACTTATTGCTGAAGCTGTTACTGATTCTGCTGGTGATTATAAGCTGGAAGATATTCCTACTGGCAGTTATGGACTTTATGTTGAAGCTGATGAGAAGTTTAGATATACTTGTACATCTGAAAAAGAATTCAGAGCTATTGAGAAAGGCTATCAAGTATTACTTGAAGAGTCTGAAAAGTTAAGCATTGGTTTGATGGAAGGTTATGAAACTTTGCCTTTGCTTTCAAAAAGTTCGATCACCATTCGGAATTTTGTTGATGTTGGTGATGTTGAAAATCCAAACGATCCTGTTCTAAGAGACTGGCAGGGAGGAACCCATACATATAAGGGACATCAAGGAATCGATTACATAGAATCAGAAGGTACAGAAGTTGTTGCCACCGCTCCTGGTGTAATTATTGGAGCAGAAAATAATTGGCAAACAAATCCAGACTTACATGAAATAGGGAATAGGGTTGTAATAGATCATCTGAACGGATTCAAAACTGCTTACAACCACTTGAAAGATATAAAAGTCCAGGAAAAAGCATTAGATTTGCGTCCCACAGATGTTTCCAGTCTCCAACAAGTCAGTAGAGGAGAGGTAATTGCTACTGTTGGAAAAACAGGTGAAACCCCATTCTCTCATTTGCATTTTGAAGCCTGGCCACCAACGTACAGATATTTTGGAGGAGGAAAAGGATGGGTAATCGACCATTATAGAGATTTATACTTTGGAAAACATAGTAGAGCATTGTTTTCCAATTCAGTTTCACTTTGGACTGTAAACAATAATCCACAATAATCAAGCATATTTTTTTCTAAAAGGTTCAGTAATCATAAAATACAGCATTACTGTGTCCTCCATCTACTATAAAAGTTTGGCCAACAATAAAATCAGAATCTGAAGAAGCTAAGAAGACTGCCATCCGTGCTATGTCTATTGGTTTACCTACTTTTTTAATCGGAATTATATTAGCAATTTTTCTATATTCTTCTTTTGGTTTATTTTCAGTTTCTATGACCCCTGGTGCTATTGCATTAACATTGATGTTATAATGTGCTAATTCTATACCTAATGATCTTGTAAATCCGATTAATCCAGATTTTGCCGCCCCAAAGGAAGCTTGATTATAAGTACCTTTTATACCACCAATTGAAGAAATGTTAATTATTTTTCCATATCCTTGCTTTTTCATTATTGAAGAAATTAATTTGCAAAAATAAAAGGGACCTTTTAAATCTGTATCTATTACATTGTTCCATATATCTTCAGTTATATTTTCTAATGAGACATTATCAGCAACACCTGCATTATTGATTAGTATATCAACTTTTTTAAAATGTTGTAAAGCTGTATTTACAACATTTTTAATATCATTAATATTTCTTACATCACACTTAATTGCAAAACATTTTCTTTTATAAATACGTGCTTTACTAACCAACATATCAGCATTTTTTTTATCTACGAAATATGTAAGTACAACATCAGAACCTTCTTTAAAGAATTCTTCGACTATGGATCTTCCTAAAGTTCCTGAACCACCTGTAACTATTGCAACTTTCCCAAAAAGTCTTATAGATTCACCATTTTTTATTTTACGAAACATAATCCATTACACAAACCTCTTATATGATATAAGCAACTCTTACAAATATAGAGGATTTCCATTCTTTCGTGAATAGATGCAAAATATGTATACAATTGGTCGCGATTTTTTAATTGTTTAAATTCTGGGCCTAATACTTTTTTAAAAGGCTCACAAAATCTAATAAAACCGTTATCAACAGTAAACAACTCTCTACATTCAAAGCAATTTTTTGGTTGAGAATCATCTGTTATTTTTCCTAAGCAAGGTGGTAATGGCCTGCTTAATGTAAATCTAATTTTATTGTCTTTCAACTTATCCAAAAAATTCTTAATTTTTTCTCCCATATTTTCATTTAAATCTTTTTTCGTTAATGTAAAAGAAAGCAAAAATTCTCTTTCATATTCTTTTTGTGGAACAGATTTCTTCTTTTCCAACAATTGTTCGAACAGCTGATTAAAGTTCGATTCTGCGGTAACTTTAATCAATTCTCTTCCTAATGCTTCCTCGGGAGTTTTATTGGCATTAATAAAAAATCTGTCCTTGCAAAATTCACATCTCCACTTAAATTTCTCTGGCAAAAAATTTCTTAAATCATGACAATTAGAATCTGAAAACATGTAATGACCGGGAAATGTGTTTTTAAATTTAAAAATCATATCTAACAAACTTTCTTTATTGATATTGCCCATATAACATCCCTTCATTGTCATGGAACAAGCATAAACATTACCATTTGGGAAAGTTGTTGGAAAGAATTCAGAAGCATATTCTCTTTGAGATCTTTTAGCAACATGTGCTAGATAGTATCTTGGATCCGAAGGAGCATCATATTTTTTAGCAAAATTTTTCATTTTTAAAAAAAGATATTCTCTTGCTTTCTCTTCCTCTCTTAAAGGAGAATTATCAAGTTTTTCTGCTCTTCCAACATCGCCCCAACTATGAGCTTCTATAGGAAGTCTGTTCTTAACTATTAATTCTGAAACTTTATCAATCAATGGAAAACTCAAAGAGTCTAGACTAAGTCTTAAAGCAACTTCTATATCCATTCCATTACAAATCCTAACAATGTTTTCAATATTTGATAAAGGAACTCTTTTGTTGTGAAATCTATCTACACTGATAACAAGTAAATCAAAATTTTTTTCTTTTATAACATCAAGATGTTTTTTTGTATTTTCTTTACTGAAAGCAAAAAAACCAGAACTTATTATCAATAGTTCGTTGGGTTTGTAAAATTCCAACAAAATATCAATACACCTTTCCAGTTTTTGCAAATCATAAAACGGTTCTCCTCCAGAAATTCGTATTCCAATGTCATTTTTTGAATATTCCTCAGCAACCCTCCTTATAGTTTCTTCAGACATCCATTTTTCTGGTTCTCTTGAAGCAGTACAAGAGTAAACACAGAAATCACACTCAACAGGACATGCCATTGTTAAAAGCAAGTCCCCATCCAATTTTTTATGTCGAAAGTCAAATTTTATTACCATTTCGCATCCATTCCAAAATAATGTAAACAATAGCTACATGGTGAAGCAGTATTTCTAGGAGGTTTCCACTTCATTAATTCTTTCTTCTTTCTTCTCACAAATTCGTCTCTCACTTTCTCATTTATTTCAGTTACCTTGGAGAGTTTCTTCTTCTTAATTTCAAGAATTTTTGTCTTTTCTAAGCTTGAAAGAAAATGACAAAAAGCTAATTCTCCTTTTGAATTTACAAACAATCGTTTCTTTCTCAAATAAGTGCAGTTTCCTTCTGGCTTTTCAAATTGAATTGTCTTATGGATAGGCTCACCAAAACTTCTCAGCTTGTCTATCTTTGTTATCACTTCAGATTTCATTTCATCTGTCAAAAGTAGTCTTCTATCGTTAACGAAAGGAAAGGTCTCCATAGGCACTAATAAATTACAATGATAAAATTTCGCAATTTCTAAAATTTGTTCAATTTCGTTATAATTTAATGAATTTACTCTCATTAAAATGTCATATCTCAAATTTCTGTCCTTCAAATATTCTAGTGATTCTAGACTTTTTTTAAAAGCTTTTTTGGCCCCCATCATTTTGTCGTTTTTTTCTTCGTTCGAACTATCAAAAAAAATTGTAAAATGAACATTCTTCAACAATTCATCTTCGAAAAAAACTAGTGTATCTTTTAAATTAAGACCATTAGTGACGATGTTCGAATTCAGATTATAATATTGAAATAATTCAAGTATTTTTCTAATTTTTTTATATCTAAAAGGATTGCCGTTCCACCCCAATTCGAAAGTTTTTATAGGATTCTCTAGTTTGGAATTTTCTTTTATTATGTGCTCCAATAGTTCTATTCCAATAGAATCAATTTTTTTGTTCGTTGTACAAAAAACACAATTTAAATCACATACATTAGTCAATTCTAGAACAAGAACATCTGATATATTTTTCATTTAAATATTATTTACCATCAAAGTAAATATTAATATTAAATTTCGTCAAAATAGTAAATGAAATCTTAGTAGGACTTCCTGTCAGCTTTTAAGTAGGTCTCTAATAACCCAGACGAAGGCAATTATCGTCACAATAAATAATATTGGAGACATTATAGTTCTGTACAAGTTAAAAATATCAGTAGATGCAATGTCAGTCATAAAATAGAAAGTATGTTCGACTACCCAAAATAGACCACTTATTGTCAATAACTTTAATCCATTACTCTCTTTATCTTTGAGAATATATTTCAGAACTATAACTCCAAGTAAAATAAGAAATGCCATATCCATACGTGAATCAAAAAGAAATGCCATTTTCTATCTAAAGTAAAAATGATTTTACTAGTATTTATATGTTTTACTTTTAAGTTCTATTGATATTTTTCTTTCTTTGCCATCACTTAATTTGTATTATTTATTATTCAATTTTAATCAAAAGCATAATCCATTGCATTCTCTTCTCATATATTGGACACAAGAATCACATGGTTTGGATATTTTTGTCTTATTTTCGCTGAATATTTTTATTATTTCATTTCTGTCATTTACGTTGTTCATATTGATTTTGTTATTTTTCTTGACGCGGTTATTACAGAGAACTATGTTATTTTCTTGGTTCACGGAAAATAGTTCGAAACAATCATCACAATTAGTTGGAATCCTAAATTTTTCTACTAACTTTCTATATTCATTTCCAAAAAGGCATTTTGGTAATGGTTTATTTACTCTAAAGTCAATTTTGTTTTTTTCAAGATTTTCCAAAAATTTGACTATTTTATCCTTTGTTTGCGAATTTAAATCAGATGCTTTTATATGGAACGACAAAAGCACGCGTGGGCTTTTGGACAAAATGTTTTTTAAAGTTCTGTTGAAATTTGTTTTTGAAGCAGAAATCCTAACCAATATTCTTGATTGTTTGAATTCCTGTTTATCGTTTTCAATTACATCCATTCTTTGTCTTTCAAAAAATGATTGATAGAAATACTCACCATTAGATTTTTCTATATAAGGTTTGATTTTTATTAGATCCTTTTCAGCTCTGTATTTAATGTAATTTTCTAATGTTTGTTTATTTATGGTACAATAATCTGTATATGGTTTGAATAAATTGCCTGTTCTTAAAAAACACTTTATTAAACATCCACCTGCGCATCCCCATTTAGCAATGCATTTTTGGCATGGTTTCATTTCAAAAATTGTTCTCGTTTTAAGAAAATCAAGTTTTCTTTTTTCAGTCACAATTTTTTTCTTTTTATCGTCATATTTACCATAAATAAATATTTTTGGACCAATGCTTCCGCATGAGGCTTCATGACAGGCCGAGATATAACCATCAGTTGTTAAGGAAAAGTTAGATCCAGATGCTCCGCAGAAACTAATTTTTTTTCCTATAGGCAATAATGTACATTTCAGATTTATTCCATAACTTTCTGCAAGCTCCAGTGCTGCGAGAAAATTCTTGATATAATCATTTATATCTGGAGCAGATATTTTTGTTTTTAAAGCTCTTCCTTGTTCAAATAAAGGTTCAAAATGTAGATTTTTAATTCCAAATTTGTGAAAATAATCAACAATTTCTTTTGTTTTGTTTACAGAAAAGTTAGAAATTGTAGTTCTAACTCCAATTTCTTTAATAAAATCAGTTTCGCCAAAAGTTTTTAAAGTGTTTTCAAGCCATATACTGCTAGGTTTATTTTCAACCATAGGTCTTTGTACATTTTGAATTAATGGTGGCCCGTCAGAAGATAAAGTAACTGAAACCTTATTATTTAGTATCCATTCTATCTGCTCATGTGTTAGCATCCCGTTCGTTTGAACATTAAGAGAAATATTTTTAATTCTCTTCTTAGCGTAATCAACTATTCTTTTCATCAAGCTAAATGCTTGAAAAGGTTCTCCTCCACCATGAAATCCTATTTCGGCATGTTGCCTGTTTAAACTATTCAAAGCGATTTTGACAAAATTGAAATCAATATCATAAGGATTTTCGCCACCACTAGCATAGCAATATCTACATCTTAGATTACATCTTGTGGTTAAGAATACAGTTACTTCATCTAGAAATTTCCCAGTATTTCTTGTTGACTTATTTGGGAGGAAAAAATTGGGGTTTTCTACAAAAATCGAAATTTTTGCAAGTTCAAGAATTTCTCTATCTTTCATTTTCTGGTTTCGAAAGTAGTTGTAAGATTTTTCATCGAACAGAAAAATTCTCTGCAGTAACGGCGAGAAAACTAAATAATCGTTATTTATCTTTCCAGCATCAAATAAATCAGGAATTTCTTTCAGTTTCTTGTTTTCTAAATTTTTAGGTGTTTCATATTGATTATCTTTTATATCAAGAAATTTGACGTTCATATTTACTGTATGTGTACATATCCATAAAAATTATGTTTTTAGATATGCTTGCCTCATTTTTATGTTTAATAATTACCGCTAATTTTATATTTGGTGTGCACTATTCTTCTATCCGGTCAATCATTTGCGCAATATTTAACATTCATTTACTTGCGATAATTATTATTAAAGATAATAATGAAATTAATATCAAACTGATTTTTTTGCTGAAATCAATTTTTTTTAATTCATAAATATCTTTACTAGAAATTGTGAAAATTTGTTTCAAAAGTTTTCTGTTAGTAATAGCAAAATAAAACATTATGCACCATATCAGCCATAAGACAAATTCTGGAGTTGAAAGAAATTGTACATGAAAATATGTTTGAATCAAATTAGTGCTGTTGAGAATTAAATGATAAAGAATTGTGCAAAAAACATTTTTTGTATAAAAGAAAAGAAAAGCAGATAAAAGTGAATATAGAAAAACAGAAAATTTCATCAAGTAGGAATATTGTTCCTATAATTAATTTCATAATTTTTTTCAACTAAACTACGTCTTTGTTGTGAACTAAAAATCCACCCGCAAAATAATTATGATTGTCAGCAACTCTTAAATTATAAACTGGGACATTTGCTCTTTTCTTTTCTATTGAAATTATTTCCTTCAAAGTACTATTTCCAGTGAATAATTTATCACCAACTTTTAGTAGTTCAGCTTCTTTCCAAGAGCCATCGACAAAAAGGGGATGATTAGGTGTAACTTTCAAAACACCATTTATAATTAAATATTTCCTCTCTTCTTTTGGATGGTGGAATAACTCAATTATATTTGAATAGGCAAATTGTTTTGTCGTCGGATTATATGACAATACTTTTTCTCCGACATTAATATCTGCAATGTTTTTTGTTACGCCTTTTGGCATAACAACTGTTGTTCCATCAAGAAAACAACTTGTCGTACTTGTCGTACTAGTCGTACTAGTCGTACTCTTAGCGTCACATAAACAGCAGCTATCACCATCACATTTACAAGCAGAGTCACCATCACATGTACATCCACAGTCTCCGGAACAAGGTGATGTGGTACTGGTAGTTGATGTGGTACTGGTAGTTGATGTGGTACTTTCGGCGTTGCAAGTTTCGGCGTTGCAACTTGTGGTACTGGTAGTTGATGTGGTACTGGTAGTTGATGTGGTACTGGTAGTTGATGTGGTACTAGTTGTAGTTGCAGAGCTATGCTGTCCAGTTATATTTGAATTATTGTAATTCAAACCTGTGCTAGAAGAGTGTTGAGCTGAAGCACTTTGAACTCCGATCCCAGCTAAAGCAATACCTAAACCAATCAAAGCTGTCTTAGAAATTTGTCCTTCTTCTCCGATAAGAAAACTGGATATCTTCTTTTTTATTGACAGCGATTTCATAGTCCTCTATAATAATAATTTCAATTTTTACCACTTAAACCTTGCTGTTTTTATTTTTTACGTAAAAATAGTAACTTTTAATAAACAATTAGATTTCAGATAACCAATTAAGTAAAATTCTTTTCTCCTCCTCAGAAAAGATGAGTTTCTTAAACAGATATTCGACCTGGTTGCCACGGATTCCACAAAGAAAATCTGAAGGCATTTTTGAAATAAGATTTTTTTGATCACCATAAGTGCTCACCAGACATGGTGAGCAATAAGGATGCCATTCGCACGCATCGCAAATCGCGCTCACGCAAGACGTTAACCCAATGAAATTCAACGCTTCAGACGAACTAAAGATTTTTTTATAATTATCCTTTTTGACATTCCCAAGTTTAAAGATTTCACACGATCTGCCTTCATCACATGTATAAACATCCCCCCATTGATTGTATGCAGTTTGAATCAAACATGCACCGCAAGGAGCTCCTAGGCATGCATTGAAAGGTGGTTTAAGTGTAATCATTCTCCTTAGCATGAAAACTGTATCAATGTCTTGAACGTTTACTCCTCTTTTATTTAATTTGAAGATATACTCAATAAACTCCTTCCAGAAACTGACATACTGCTCAGAAGTATAACCTATTCTTTCCCATGCATTGATGGCTGCTCCAGCTATATTCAAAGGTCTCATCTTTATTTGATTCAAACCATGTTTCAAATACTCATCAACAATTTCCTTAGCATAAGGGAGAGAATACTTGGTTATTGTTGGAATAGCATTGCATTGTAATCCGAGTTCTTTCTTTATGTAATCAATCCAATAAGTCACAGTATTATAGCTTCCTGCTTTAGTATAAATTCTGTTTTTATTATGAAGCCATTCTGGCCCGTCCAAAGAAGTGCAAATAGAAACCTTGTTTTTCACCAAATAATCTAAAATATCGGTATTCATCAGAGTAAGATTTGAAACTAATCTAAATGTTAAACTTTTTTTACCTCTCCACAACTCACCTTCACAAATTTTACTCTCATTCTTCTTCTTAGCATATTCGATTATATATTGTACTATTGGAAAGTTGACAAGTGGTTCTCCTCCCTGAAATTCTATAGTAAAAAATTTTGAAGGTGTTTGGAACATAAAGTCTACAACTGCTTTAGCGGTTTTTTCATCCATATCAAATCCTTTTGCATTTAGAGGAACAGAGCTAGCTCCGCAGTAAACACACTTCAGATTGCATCTAAGAGTTGGAACAACTATATGCAGAGTAATGCCATTGAAAAGATAATGAAATCTTTCCTTATACATTTGAGCAACTCTATCAAAATTTTTTTCTGTTACAATTATTCCCTTATCTTCCAATGCAGTAAACAAATTCAAATCTTGTGTTAAATTGCCACTTCTTAAAAGATTAAACTCCTGTTTGTTAAGAACAATCCAACTTCCATGTTCAGTCGTAATCAGCACAAGTTCATCATCAAATTTGTGGATTTTGTAGTCGTTAATAGCGTATGGCGTATTAACAGACTCTTCATTAACAAAATAGCTTAAAGACATCAAACACCAGTCCTCATTTCCTTTAAAGTATTCAGTAGATGATTGTAAAATTCATAGCCGAGAATCTCACGATCAATTTTTTTTGATTTTGGTTTTAATTTTACTTCTATTGAATCTTTTCTTTTTCTTATTGTAACTTCGCACTCTTCTAAAAAAAGTTTTTTAGTTTTTTTTACACAGTCGTAATTGTAAAAATTTGGGTTAACGCTTACGTTTACTTCTCTTTTCTCTATGTTTACTCTTTCCAACTTTTTTCCTCCCAGGTTTCAATGGTTTGGCTATTTTTTCCAGATTTGTTTCTTTTTTCTCTGCTTCAGGTTCCTCAATCTGAGTTTTAAATGCCCTCTGAATTATTGCTGCTCTAAGCGGCATACTCCTCGCAGTTTGAATACCATAAAAAGAATAGTTTATCAATTCGTTGTTAAAATCTCTTCCTAATTTTTCCAAATTAGTCTCCTGATCTTTAGCCTTTAGCTGAACGACAATTTCCTCATTCGGATCTCCATCAACTATGACGTAAGCCTTGTCAATAAAAATATATGCAGCAGAAAAAATTGTATCTAAACCATAAACTTTTGGGTTGACAGAAATTATGACATTATTCTTGCTTTTATTAACCGTCATATTGTCGATAGAAAAAACATCTCTTGCCATTCAAAGCACCTCTTATTTATTATAATCTTTTGTATTTTAATTTAATGAACTTCTTGAATCCTATATTTATTGCAATTTTAATTTTCGGAATCTACACCTCTTACACGGACATAAAACACGGCAAAATAAAAAATTTTTCTATAATCCTCCTTCTTATCTCAGGTCTTTTCATAAATATTTTTTTGACAAAAACTTTTTCTACATTTGATTTAAATATGAAATCAGACTTTATTCAAAGCATTGTCAATATCGTCATAGCATTCTCATTTGGCTTTTTCTTATGGCTTGCCGGTCTATGGTCTTCCGGGGATGCCAAACTTTTCTTGGGCTATTCCTTACTTTTGCCCGTTTTCACCTATCATTATGGTTACATCTCATTTTTTCCGTCTATTGTAATTTTAATTAATACCTTTATTCCTGTAGCTATTTTTTATATCTCAAATTCTGTTTTCCATCTCAAACTAAAGGATTTGAAAGAAAGTGCTAAAGAAATATTTTCTTCGAAAAATTTGCAAAGCACGATTTTATTTATATTTGGTTTTTTCTACATACTGCAATTATTTTTGAAATATTTTCACATCACTCTTGACTTCTTCGTGCAAATGTTCATTCTGTTCATTTTGATGGAAATACTCAACAAAATATCATCAAAAGCTACATTAATATTTTCTATCATCGGATCTTTACTAAAACTTTTATTTTCTTTTAGTTCAATTTTTACCATATCATTTTTGTTTGGATTCTTGTATTCTCTTATAATATTTTTAAGTTTAAGCTTTGTTCTTTCTTCTGCAGAATTTTATTCTGATTTAGTGAAAATAAAGAATCTTAAAGTGGGTATGATGCTGGGAGAGCAGTTGATTAAAACTAAAAGGGGGGTTGAAAAAAAAGAAATCTCCTATGTAAGCATTTTTAGCATCATTCAATCTGTAAAGCAAGGTTTTCTAGGAGATGTTAAAACTAGGTTGACAGAGGAGGATATAAAAGAATTGCAAAAGTTACAAAAAGAAAAAAAACTTGAGTTTAGTGAAATAAAAATTGCAAAAACCGTTCCTTTCGCGCCGTTTATGTTCTTTGGGGTTTTAATTACTTATTTTTTACAAGGTAATCTACTTTACTATCTCAGCATCATTCTAAACTTGTTACATTAAAAAATAGTTAACATTTTTTAATTAAAAGAATATTTAATTGTAGAGAGATTTTAAATGAAAATTGAAGTGGACGAAGAAATATGTTTAGGGTGTGGTCTTTGTGTTGCCTTATGTCCTGAAGTTTTTGAAATGGATAAAAACGGACATTCTAAAGTCAAAGAAAACGCGCTTATAGATAAGGAAAAACTGAAAGAAGTCATTGATGAATGCCCAGCCCAAGCAATTTATGTAGAGGATTTAATTAAGAAAAAGATAGCTGGCAAAAAGTAATGAAACATAAAACAAAAAACAAACATCGAGTGAAAACAAATAAATTGCTTTCACAAAAAATTATGATTACACTCATTATTCTCTTTTTGTTAGTAAGCATGTACTTTGTTTCATCAAATCCCCCATCAGCCTTTCAAGTAAAAATAAATTCACCTCAGAATAAGACATATTATGTCAACAATGTTATTCTTAATGTTTCTTCGAATTTCTTAGCGTCAGAAATTTTTCAATCAATCGATAATAGTCCTGTTTTTACTGAATGCTCCAATTGTACAGGATTTGTCAGATATGACTTGATTTTTAATAACGGTGCACATGATATTAAAATTTATGCAAAGGACTTTCACGGCAGAATAACATTAAATGAAATTCAGTTCGCAATACAAAAGTAAATACTTTTATCTAAAAGATATAAATATAATTGTATGAATCAAGTGAAAAATATTCTGACCATACTAATTCTTTTTTCGATTTCTTTTCTTGGTTTCTTTTCAGTTTTAACCGTAGCTCAATATAAGATGGAATTGTGGGTTAAACCTCCAGCAGAACAAGCTACTACTCAACTGCCAGACTGGTCTTACAGGCAACCAATTCCAATTTCAAATTCAGGTTCAGCTTTAACAAATTATCAAGTTTTAGTTACTTTAGATACTAGTAGTTTAATCACCGCGGGTAAGATGCAATCATTGTGTCAAGATATTAGGTTTATTGATTCTGATGGGATTACCACTTTAAATTATTGGATAGAATCTGGGTGCAATTCTGGCAGCACAAAAATCTGGGTAAAAGTTCCTTCTGTCCCTTCAGGCAGTAAAACAATTTATGTTTATTACGGAAATCCAAGTGCTACTAGCCAGAGCAATGGAACTGCAACCTTTGAGTTTTTTGATGATTTTGAGGGAACGAGTTTGAATACGAACAAGTGGAACAGTCTACATGCAGTTGATGCAGGCACGTCATTGTCGGTTCATGATGAATTGCTGGATTTCAATGTTTTAAGCGGATATGCAGGGACAGGAGGAAGTATAATTTCTAAAACAACTTTACTTTCAGCCAATTATGTCATTGAAACAAAAGTAAAGTTTACGAATTTTTATCTGAGTGCATTAGGTGCCTACGCTGGTTTCACGAACGCCATATCATATGATGATAGTTATTATGGTAACCCATCTAAGTTAGTATCGGCTCGACTTTGGGATTACTACTCCCTTGGACAGTATCTAAATTTAGCGGCGAATGATATAGGTTCAGTAGTCGGAACTACACCAATTACAATCAGAAACATATGGTTTAGAATGAAAACTATTTATACTCCTCCGACATATGCAAAGGGAATTTGGACACAACTTGAAAGCCCATTTGCGGAACAAACTCTTGAAAAAAGTGGAACTTTGGGAATAGCTCCAACCTATGTAGCTGTTGGTATAGGTGATTACAACACCAATGAACATACTTATTTTGACTTTGTTTTAGTCCGCAAATACGCCTCCACAGAACCAACAGTTGGAATAATAAAATTAAAAGAATGCACAAGCACTGTGCCTGACTTCACTTGCTCATATAATTATTTTGATTGCTCTTCTGTCGGAATCTATCAAGGCAATGCTCAAACTTTTCAAGGCACGACATTATTAAGCCAAAGTGGTTATCAAACCCTTTACACATGTTATGGAACAACTGAAGTGAGTATCACTCCAAATTACGTTTTCGGTGGGCTACAGCCAGTAATAGTATCAGTGAATATTAGTGATACACGTTACGTAGCTAATCACACAATTTATCTCAATCTGACAATTGATGGAATTCCATGGCAACATTCTGACTGCAATATTGCATACATAAATCTCACAGCACAAGGAACTTTTGGAACGCCCAATTGCATAAACTGTCAAGACTGGCCAGTGAACACAATTTCTCAAGATGGAAATTTCAGCATTCAATCTACTTGCACAATTCCTTTAGGCACAACAGGAGGAACTCATACTCTCACAGTAATTCCAAGTGTCTACAGTCAACCAACTTTATTGAACAAAGGAACTGCTAATTTTATTGTGGTAAATGAATTCATTCAAAAATTATGGCAACAGTTACTTAGCATGCTTGGACTAAAATAAACGATTTTATTCACAAAGTTAAACAAATAATAAGGAATAATATGAAAATTTTGATTACCTTAATGATTTTGCTGTTTGCAATTCCTTCATTGGCATCAGCTAAAATCATTTTAAATCAAAACAGCACAACATTCAATGTCAATTCAATGCTTTTTCAATATCTTCCACTTATAGGAAATGCAAGTTATCTTAACGTTCTCTGGTCTGTTAAACAATTAGAACCTTCGCAGCCGAATGTCGGAATCAATTGCACTTACACCGGAACTGCTACAGGAGACTGCGTTCCAAAACCATTCATTCAAGGTCCGGGTTATGGAGGTTGCGTTGTATTTAATCCACCGTACGATTATTCGTTGAATAAATTAAATAAAGTTAGCTGCTTTGTTTATTTGGTTCCAGATCTGCGATTCAATGCAACATTCAACGCTTCATTCCATCCTGTTGCATTCATTGCAAGCACCTCACTAAGCTCTTTGTCGATAACTGTGGGAGACCAAGTACAGCTTCGTATCAATGTTCAAAATATTGGATTGTTCACAGACAATTATACTGTCAACATTTCAAGCCCAGCTTCATACGTTTATGTTTCAAATCCTATCGCTTCAACCGGACTAGTTCCAGGAAATCCATTCAATCAAAGCGCTTTCACATCAACTTCAATAACAGCTCTTGCAGCAACAACCGACACAATAAGATTAACTGCCTATGTTAATTCCGCATATCCTCAAATCGAACCATTTCCAATTCCAATTGTTTTAAAAACAGGATTTGCAAGCCTTCCTGACTTCACAATACTGGGAATTATGCAAATAATTATTTTGGCAGCTTTAATTCTTTTCTTAAAAAAGAAATAAGTTCTTTAAGAAAGTATCTCGAGAATATATTTAGTAAAATGGGTCCATAGTCTATCGGCTAGGACGCTATCCAAAGGACGTCAAACCCTTACAAGGTAGAGAGCGGAGTTCAATTCTCCGTGGACCCACTATGAAAATCGAAGAGGCATTCGCAAATGTCGTGAACAAAGGGACTGCTAAAGGAATCAATCCAGCGCTTGCGGAACTGAAATTAAATCAAACAAAAATTGAAAAGGTTGCTTTGTCGAAAAAACCGTTTGTTGTGCAAAAGGATTTTGATATAGTTTTTGATGCAAAACCAAAAATTCAGCATTTGTATATTTATCTGACTCCGAAAAAATTCACGAAAAAACTTTTGAAAAGCTTGAGTCCTAATGAAATCGATTTCAAATCCTTGGTAATTTATTTGGGAGTCCTGAAGATGAAAAAGGAAATGTATGAAGTTAGACTTGGCTGCTATGGAATCGAGAGTTCCAATTTAGTTAAAGCAGTTATAAGAAAGTAGTTCACTGGCACGGAGGTCCCGAAAACAGTGTATAGTCAAAAATTAAATAAACTTCAATGAGATTTGGTTTGAAAATTCTAAATATTAATTCAAAAATAACAAAAAAATCTAAATGCATCAAAGATAAAATGCAGAGATATTCTTTGTATGTACCTATGAAGTTCATTCAGACTGAAAATAATTCGATGAAAATAAGGAGGTTTTAGCGAGGCTCGGAAACTCAGGAGTTTAACTCCTTTTGAACCTTATCCAAGATGTGGCTCTCACCACGATCTTTGAGGACCTTCGGGTCTCCCAAGCAGCTTATGAGCCTTTCGTGGAATCTTCTTCCTCGACGAGCACTCCATTGCAGATTGCGAAGTTTTCACTTCAGCAACTGGCTGCTCCACCTCGCTTGTAATTAAAACTACTGAATTCGGAAATTTATAACCTTTAATTAAACAAGCATATTTTTGAACAGAACACGAAATTAATTTCATGAAATTGAAAACCGAAGTCGTAGTTATCGGAGCTGGACCAGGGGGATATCCTGCTGCAATCAGATTAGCCCAATTCGGAAAGCAAGTTGTTGTTGTAGAAAAAGATGGCATGGAAGGTCTTGGCGGGACTTGCATGAATCATGCTTGCATACCGACAAAAGCTTTGATAATCGCTTCAAAATTTTTCAAAGACATCAAGAGCGCTGGAGAGATGGGAATTAATGTAACTGGTCTTTCGCTTGATTTCAGCAAACTTCAGAATTGGAAAGACGGGATTGTGAGCAAACTTAGAACTGGAGTCGATTTCCTGCTTTCGAAAAATAATATAAAATGGATAAAGGGAGAAGCTTATTTTCAGTCCGCACACAGTCTAAAAATAAAAGGAAACGATGAAGTTGATTCAATAGATTTTAATTACGCAATAATTGCAACCGGCGCTGTTGCGAATTCTTTGCCAGGAATTAATTTTGATGGAAAAGATGTGATAAGTTACAAAGAGGCGCTTGCTTTGAAAGATTTGCCAAAAAATCTTTTAGTTGTGGGTGGCGGTTATATTTCTGCTGAAATGGCGATATGCTTTGCAAAACTTGGGAGCAGTGTAAAAGTTGTTCACAGAAGGAATCACATACTCACTGAATACGATGAAGATGTTGTGAATGTTATTCAGAAAAGAATGCAGGAAGATGGAGTTGAACTAATTCTGAATTCAACAATTTCAAAAATAGAAAAATCTGGAGACAAATTGAAAGTTCAAATAAATTCAAAAGAAAAGGGGCAGATTGAAATTGATGTTGACAAAGTTCTCATCGCAATAGGTCTCTCGCCAAATTCCAAAAATTTAGGGCTGGAAAATACAAAAGTGAAAATTGTTGATGACTTTATTGTTGTAGATAAAAAAATGCGAACGACTGAACCGAATATATTTGCTATCGGTGATGTCATAGGAGAACCGATGCTAGCTCACAAAGCAACACGAGAAGGCAAAATTGCTGCAGAAGTAATCGCAGGGCGAAACGAAGAATTCGACAACAAATGCATACCAGCTGTTATTTTTTGCGATCCTGAATTGGCTATAGCTGGACTCACTGAAAATGAAGCAAGAAAACAGGGCTATGCAATAAATGTTGGCAAGTTCCCATTTTCTGCATTAGGCAGAGCAAGAATTGAAAGAGAAACAAAGGGATTTGTGAAAATAATTGAAGATAAAAATGGTGAAAAAATTTTGGGAGTTGTCATTGTTGGACCTGATGCTGCGAACATGATTAGCGAAGCGGCGCTAGCGATTGAAAAAGGATTGAAGACAGAAGATATAATCAATACAATTCATCCGCATCCAACCCTTCCTGAATCGATTATGGAAGCTGCAGAAGCTGTGAAAAAAACTGCAATTCATATTGTCAATATCTAATTTTATTCGTCTGTCATTCCACCGTCGACAACAATTGTTTGACCTGTTATATATGACGAAGAATCTGCTACAAGGAAAGCAACTGTTTCTGCAATATCAGCTGGTTTTCCCATTCTCGCTTCTGGAATTTGTCGCACTAATTGAGCAATTGCCTTTTTGTCCATGCCAATCTGTCTTTCACCCGGTGTCAAAATAGCTCCTGGTGCAACTGCATTAACATTAATTCTGAAAGGTGCAAGTTCCAAAGCAGCAGCACGCGTGAAACCCGTTATTCCAGCTTTTGATGCGCAGTAATGAACAAGATTCGGATATCCAACTACAACTCCGGCAACAGATGCAATGTTCACTATCTTTCCATATCTATGCTTCATCATGTGAGGAATCACAGCTTTAGTGCAATTGAAAACTCCTTTGAGATTTATATCAATAACTTGATCCCACTGCTGTTCTGTCATGTCTTTCAAAGGCACAAAAGGAAAAATCCCTGCATTGTTAACAAGAATGTCAACTTTTTTGAATTTTTTTATTGTCTGATCGACCATTTTTTGAACTTCATTATAATCAGAAACATCACATTGGATGAAATGATGTTTTGTTTTCAATTCTTTCCTCGCGCAGACAACAACTTTTGCTCCGTAGCTGCTTAGTTTATCGGCAATCCCTTTTCCTATTCCCATTGTTCCGCCAGTAACGATCGCTACTTTATTTTTGAGCATATTTAGAATTTGCTTAATTTAGTAAATAAAGAAAACGCATTACTTTGCTTTTACTACATCCAGACATACACCAGCTGCAACTGTCTGGCCCATGTCTCTTATTGCGAATCTTGAAAGTTCTGGGAAGTCTGCGTTCTTTTCAATCACAAACGGTTTTGTTGGAACAACTTTTATTTTTGCTGCATCACCTGTCTTTATGAAATCTGGATTTTGCTGGATGACTGCCCCTGTTCTTGGATCAATCTTCGCAGTTATTTCTGTTATCGTGCAAGCGACTGAGGCAGTATGACAGTGGAATACTGGAGTGTATCCTTTTGTCATAACAGTAGGATGATTCAAAACAATTATCTGAGCTGTGAATTCTTTTGCGACTGTTGGTGGATTGTTTGGATGGCCTGCAACATCTCCTCTTCGAACTTGCTCCTTTGAAATCCCTCTCACATTAAATCCAACATTGTCTCCTGGCTTTGCTTCCGGAATTTGCTGGTGATGAACTTCAATAGTCTTCACTTCACCTTTCACTCCAGCTGGTTCAAATTGTAAAACATCTCCAGTTTTCATAACACCGGTTTCAACTCTTCCAACTGGAACTGTTCCAACTCCAGTGATTGCATAAACATCTTGAATTGGGATTCTCAGTGGTTTGTCAACTGGTTTTTCAGGTTCTTTTATAAATGAATCAAGAGTTTCAATCAAAGTTTGTCCTTTGTACCAAGGCGTTTTGTCAGATTTCTTTGCAACATTGTCTCCAACAAAAGCTGAGACAGGAATAAATGGAATTTCTTCAGATTTGTATCCAATCATCTTAAAAAGATTTACTGCGTCAGTTTTAACCTGATTGAATCTTTTTTCATCATAATTGATTGTATCCATTTTATTCAAAACAACTATAAGTTGTTCTATTCCAAGAACTTTCAAAAGCCAAGCATGTTCTCTTGTTTGTTCTTGTATTCCTTCACCTTCTTTGGCAGAAATAACAAAAATAGCAGCATCCGCTTGAGCTGCACCAGTAATCATATTTTTTACAAAATCTCTATGTCCTGGGCAATCAATAATTGTGAAAAACCATCTGTTTGTTTCGAATGGTTTGTGCATGATGTCAATTGTAACTCCTCTTTCCCTTTCCTCTTTAACTGTATCCATGACAAAGGCGAATTCGAAAGTTTCCTTCTTCAATTCTTTTGCAACTTCCTTTAGTTTTCTCATTTCCTCTTCTCTGATTGCTCCAGTATCGTAGAGCAATCGGCCTATCAAAGTTGACTTTCCTGCGTCAACGTGACCTGCTGTCATTAGATTGATGTGCGGTTTGTTTGGCATTTGACACCACTAAATTTTTCTTATACTAATTAATTGATAAAGCTTATAAATATTATACTTCATATTTCTGGCTTTGGAATATCCTCTGGAAGGCCCCTTCTTTTCCTTATTTCCTTTATTACTTCTTCTCTCAGTTCTTGCGGTAACTTCTCAAAACTAATTTCAATCAGACTGTAGAAACCACGTCCGCTTGTTGCTGACTTTAATTCTGGATCAAATCCGAACATATCCGCAACTGGAACTTTTGCTGTTATGATAGAAGCTCCTCTTTCTTCTTTCATATTCAAAATTTGCCCCCTTCTATTCTCAACTTCTCTAATAACATTTCCAATTAATTCTGTAGGAACGTCAATTCGAATAACCTGCTTTGGTTCAAGCATCGTTGCATTTGCTCTCAGCATTGCCTGCCTTATTCCGTATTTTATTGCCGGCATAATTTGTCCGGGTCCTCTGTGAACAGGATCTTCGTGCAGCTCTGCGTCCATAAGTTTCACTTTCAGCTTTGTGCAAGGCTCTCTTGCAAGCGGTCCGTCATCCATCACCTCTTTGAAAGCATCCCTCACCATTTCAATGACTTCATTCATGAACTGGATTCCTTTTGTCTGATCCATGAAAACATTTTTATTGTAAATTACTGCAATGCTTTTCGCTTCATCATAATCCATTCCGTATCCAGAAATTTTCTTTGCAATCTCAATATTTCTTCCCTTGATATCCTGCGAAGTGGGCAAATCTCCGTCCAGCATCGCTTTGTAGACTCCATCTTCAAGTGGTTCAACAATTATGTCGAATTTGTTGTGCTTGTTAGGCGATTTTGTTTCAACTTCTGGAGATGGTTGAAAAATTGTTTCCCTATAAACGACAATCGGTTTTGACATTTCAACTTCCAATCCCAAATCTCGCAACTTATGCTCAACCTTAATTTCCAAATGCAGCTCACCAAGTCCAGAGACCAAATACTCTCCAGTCTCTTGATTGATTTTTATTAGCAGTGTAGTATCCTCTCTTCCAATTTTCTTCAGAGCATCAACAACTTTTGGAAGATCCATTGTATTTTTCGGCTCGACAGATTTTGTAACAACCGGTTCGAAAATATGCTTGATTTCCTCGAACGGCTCGATCAAGTCATCGGCATCACAGACAGTTTCACCACTGAAAGCATCTTGTATTCCTACTATTGCTGCAATATTTCCAGCGACTACTTCATCGACTGGAATTCTGTTTATTCCTTTGTATATTCCCACTTGCTGAATCTTTTCATTTTTCTGCATCATAATCAGATGCACGTCTTTTCCTTTTGCGATTTTTCCAGAAAAAATTCTTCCTGTTGCAACAAAACCGACATGCACATCCGGAACCATTTTTGTTATAATCATTGCAAGCTTTCCATCGCTATTGCAAGCAAGCATATCCTGCGCGATTTTGCTGTTCACATCACCTTTCCAGATTTTTCCAAGCCTGTATTTCTGGGCCTCGATTGGAGAAGGAAGATGTTTGATAATCATATCCAAAACAACTTGATGCATGGGCGCTCTTTCTGCAAGCACGTCCTCTTTTCCTGCATTAGTAAGCTCTATGATATCTTTGAAAGTCATTCCAGTTTTTTTCATAAACGGAATTGAGATTGCCCATCTTCTGTATGCAGAACCAATCGTAACAGTTCCTTCATTAACGCTCACAAGCCATTTGTTTTTGTATTCTTCCTCTGCATATTTCTGAATCAGATAATTTACTTCGCGGACTACGTCTTCGAATCTCTGAATCATCATCTCTGGAGTCATTTTCAATTCTCTGATGAGTCTGTCTGATTTGTTGATAAATAAAACTGGCTTGACTCTTTCTCGCAATGCCTGACGGAAGACTGTCTCAGTCTGCGGCATAATTCCCTCAACAGGATCTATCAGAACAATAGTTCCATCTACTGCACGCATTGCTCTCGTTACATCACCACCGAAATCAACATGACCTGGCGTGTCAACCAAATTTATCAAATAATCCTTTCCCTCGAACTTGTGTGCCATTGAAACGTTCGCACCATAAACTGTGAGCTGCCTCTTTCTTTCCTCAGGATCGAACCAAGTGTACATGACTTTTCCTGACATTTCTTCTGCAATCATTCCTGCTCCTGCCATGAGGTTGTCTGTCAGAGTTGTCTTTCCGTGATGAACATGAGAAGAAGTGGCAATATTTCTGATCCTAGTCGGATCTTTCATTATCTCCACAATTCTCTCAGTCATATCTTTTTTCGGCATCAAAAATCAGTCCTCTTGTGAAATTCTTTCACAGTTTTTTCAAACTCTTCTCCTTCCAATTTGTTAAATTCAACTATTGGAGCATAACCGCAGAATTTGCAGTTCATTTGTCCAGTGACGCCAATGATACTAACTCTTGATGCATCTGTATCTTCTGCGTTCAAAATATTCTTGCAGTTTGGACAAAACCATTCTTTTTTCATCACGACACCAATAAATAAAATTAGATTTCGTATTTATTTCCTTTAAAATTATTTATCTCGCACCTTCAGATTCTCTCTCAAGTCTTTCCTTTTCTTTGACCGCTTCTGATTTTTGCCCATCGTTGTTGTATGCCCCAACAATTTCTGCAGTCAACGAATCAACAATAGTATCTTTTTTTCCGAATGATTTTTTATATGAGGCTTGAACGATGTTGCTCAAAGCAAGATCAACTCTTCTCTGTGGAGAGGTTATGACAGCTCTTCTCAACATTATTCCACCCAATTGATACTGCGTGATTTCCTCGCGAGGCGCCGAATTTTCAACTGCTTTTACCAAAATTTCAAGCGGATTTTTTTTGGTCTGCTGCTCTATTCTTTCAAAAACTTTTTGTATGATTTTATAATGAACATGAGTTTTTCCTGAAGCTCTACCGGAAGTCATGACATGCTTTTTTCCATGATGACCAGGGACTTGCATCTTGTTCATCAACCTTTCCACGATATTCATCTTTGATTTGTGGAACTGCTTTTTTGCATCTCTGCCACCGGAATGCGGGACTAGTCGCGGCTCGAGATTTATGTATTTTTCCAAACCGACATCATTTGGTTTGATGCCCTTCGTGCTCCACTTATCAAAAATTTTGAAATCTTCCATAACAATCACCTTGCTGGCTTCTGTTTCTTGCCAGAGAGGATCTGTCCCAAATCAACGCCATTGACAGCTATTACTTTGTATTTTATTCCCCACATACTTCCCTTCGGTCCGCCTTGCGCTCCGCCAATGCTTTCAATCAGCACTTCATCATGTTCATTGATGTGATCGATTGCTCCCTCGCCAGGAACGTGCGCTGTGACTTGAATATTGTTTTTCAAGAGCTGCACTCGCACTGCCTTTATCAAACCAGAAGCTGGCTTTCGCTGCTCTACTTCTCTTTTATCAATGACAATTCCTTTTGCTTGAGGGGCTCCATGAAGTGGATCCTTTGTCCACAGTCGCAGTTTTCTTCTTTTGTAGTGAATGTCCTGCCATCTAGCATGAGCTCTGGCTTTTTTTAATTTTCTTCCTGCAAATTCTCCGGCCATTCTTTTACCTCACAATTAATTCATCTACGTTATGATTTCTATGCAACAATTCTTTAAATAACTTTAGATTTTTTCTGTCTCTTCCAATAACAAGCGCTCTATCCTTTTTGTCTACTCTAATTTCCACAACTAATTTGTCGTCCTTCTTCTCGATCTTCACTTCGTTTGCCTGTGGAATCAGATTCTTCACAAATTTTTCCACATCTGGCGCGTACTCAAAAAGTTTTATCATCTTTCCCATTATGTTTTCCGCATGCTTCACAGAATTTCCGTTTTTTCCGATTGCGATTCCGACTTTTCCCTCACCAATAATCAGATAAATTGTATTTTCATCAACCAGACAGTCCTTGACTGGCGCGCCTGTGATATTTTCAAAAAGAGTTATCAGGCGAATTGTATCTGTATCAAAACTAACTGGCATGCTTATCCTTTGATCACTAATGTGCTTACTGGAAATGGCTTTCCGCAAAATATTCCTAATTGCTTGCTGTCTCCGTTGAAAATTTCCACTTTCATTTTCGAGACTTTTGCATTCTGCTCTATTTCCTTTCTCAAACTCTGCGGTAGGTTGTTTGAAATCACAATTACTTTAGGTGTATTAACTTTTATAAACTTGATTGAGTCCCTGTAGCCGATTACGACTTTTTTTGTCTTGATTGCTTCCTGAATCGTTTCTTGAACAGTCATTTCTTCTCTTCCTCTTCGAATTTCGCAATAAGCTCGAACATTCCAGTTCCAGATGGAATCACTTGGCCAACCATCACGTTTTCAAAAATTCCTTTGAAATTATCAACCTCATTCCTTAAACATGCTCGCACCAAATGTTTTATTGTCTCTTCAAAAGCAGCTCTGGCTAAAATTGAAGTCTGAGCTCCTGCTACTCCATATCTTCCGATTGATTGCACACTTCCTGTAAGAGTCATTATGTCACCGACAAGCATTATATGACGTGTATCAATATCTAATCCTTGCTCTTGCAAAGTTTTTAAAGCTTCATTAATGATAACGTTCCTCGAAGCCTCGATTCCCAATACAGATGCGACTTCATGAATATCATTGGTTATAGTCCTCATTTCATCGACTTCTTTCATCTGCAATACTTCAACAAGATTAGAACCAATCGTATTGATTATCCATTCTTCGCCTTCTCTTCGAACTACTGCATTCGATATGCTGGGAACTCCTTCAATGTGAAGTTCCATGATTTTTTCCTTGAGTTTCTGAATTTCTTTAATCGGCAGTTCAGTTTTAGGAGTTATCACAATTGTTTTGGATTTTTCGCGTATGCTGACATCCTTCACATTTTCTTTGATTACTTTTATTATTGTTCCTAGTCTTTTCAAATCGTTTGGCTCGATTTCTATGGAATTTTCTGCAAGATTGATGGAATCTCTTCGCGTCAAATAACTGACATTTTTTTCTACAATTTCTTCAGCCAATTTAGTAGCGGCTTCTCGGCTATTGAACTGTCTTTTTAGAAAAACAGTCATGACAGGAGTTTCGGGTTCGCGCTTCGCGTCAAAAATTTCAATTAATCTCGGCAATCCGTATGTGACATTCATCCCTGCAGATCCAGCGAAGTGGTAAGTTCTCATTGTCATCTGCGTTGCAGGTTCGGAAATGCTTTGCGCAGCAAGAATCCCAACAGTTTCTCCAGGTTCAAACATGCTTTTCATATAGGATTTTCGCACTTCTTCTATCAATTTCTCGTGCTTTTCTTTGGAAAATTTTTTTCTCTTAGCTACTTCTTCAATTTTTTCCATCAAGCTTTGCGGCAAATCATATTTTGTCTGCGATTCGTTCGACATCTATTCCTCCCCTTTCTACTTTTCCAGGATCAAGTCCGTCTTCGCCAGGCACAAATTGAACTATTCTGTTTGCAGAATCTCTAACAGTCCCGTCATATTCTACTTTCAAATCTTGCAGAGCACCAACAAGTCTTCTTTCCATGTATCCGGAATGTCTTGTCTTCAGAGACTTGTCCATCAAACTTTCTCTCGAATTTATTGAATCAAAGAAAAACTCAAACGGCGTTAGTCCGTCCTTGAATCCTCTGCTTACAAAACCTTTTGCTTCCAAGCTGATATCTCCTCTTCTGAAATGCGGAAATGTCCTTTCATAATAACCACGCTCGACTCTCTCTCCCAAAACAGTTTCTTGTCCGATGACAGCAGAAGTCTGAACCAAATTAACTAAACTTCCTCTTGCACCGCTTTTTGCCATAACCATTGTGAAATTCTCTTTGACATGCTTTTCCAAAATTTTTTCAACATCATCAAGCGATCTGTTCGAAGTCCTTTTGATTAAAGTCTCCAAACTTTCTTTCGCAGTTCTTCCTGCCAAAACTTTCAATTCCCCCTTTTCATACTGGTCGATCAACGTATCGACTTCCTTTCTGACGCTTTCGATAATTTCTTTTACATCCTTCCTTGCACTTTCAGGAAGATCTTGATCAGAAATGCTAATTGAAAATCCGACTTTCATCAGATATGTAAGGCTAAGACGAGTTATGTTATATAAAAAGTCCGTAGCAATTTTTGTTCCAAATTCTTTTTCCAATTTGTCAGTAATTCTTCCTTCACCGCTTCCGACTGCAGCATTATCAATAGTTCCTTCCAAAAGTTTTCCATTTTCAATTACAACTTGATCTCCAGCTTTTGATTTGTGCTTGATTGAAAATCCTTTTGGCAAAAATAGACTGAACATCTCTTTTCCAGTCATAGTCTGCTTTTCAGGAATCTCGATACTTGAATCAACAGATCTAATCAGCTGAACAAAATCTTCACGATCGAATTTCTTTTCGCCGTTTGTCAACAAATACAATCCAGAAATTTCATCTCTTATGGCTCCGATAATTGGACCGGAAAATCTTGGGCTACGAATTTGTTTACTGACTGCCATCAATGAAATTGCTTCAACCTGAGCTTCTTCAGTTTGTGGAATGTGCAGATTCATTTCATCTCCATCAAAATCGGCATTGTATGGCGGGCAGACTGCAACATTCAGTCTGAATGTCCTATATGGCATAATTCTTATTTTGTGAGCCATGATGCTCATTCTGTGAAGACTTGGCTGTCTGTTGAAAAGAGCAATGTCACCATCGCGAATATTTCTTTCGATGATGTAGCCAGGCAAAATTTCTTTCAGAATTTCTTCTTTGTTCAGTTCAGTAACTTTCTTTCTTCTCTCGTCCGGTCGTATGATGTAGTTGACCGCATTGCTTTTTATCAATTCCTTGAGCATCTCGATATTTTTTTCTGTGACTCTCACTGGAATCGTCAGTTCTTTTGCAATTATTTCGGGGACACCGACTTCATCTATGTTAATCATCGGATCAGGGCTAATAACTGTCCTAGCTGAAAAGTTCACTCTCTTTCCTGCAAGATTTCCTCTAAATCTTCCCTCTTTTGTTTTCAATCTTTGCGAAAGTGTTTTTAAAATTCTTCCCGATCTATGCCTTGCGGGCGGCACTCCTGTGATCTCATTGTCAAAATAAGTGCTGATATGATACTGCAATAATTCCCACAAATCTTCTATGATGAAATCTGGGGCACCGAGATCAATGTTTTCTTTCAACCTTTCGTTTATTCTTACTATGTCAACAAGCTTGTGAGTGAGATCATCTTCCGACCTTTCACCGCTCTCTAGAGTAATCGAAGGTCTCACTGTGACTGGAGGAATTGGAAGCAAAGTTAAAATCAGCCATTCGGGCCTCACTTTTTTGACTCCGATTAATTCTAAATCTTCGTTCGGTATCTTTTCAAATCTTTCTCTAATCATCATAGGATTCAGTGTTGTGCTGTCCTCTATGAAAGTGTAGGGCTTGATAAACTTGTATTTCGATTGAGTTGTGTTGCAGTAAGGACACTTCTTCTTTGTCAATTTTATAATTTCTTTCGCTGCCAGCCTTTTTCCTTTTATCTTTTCCAAATCTTTCGGATCAATCAGGACTCGGCTGCATTTCTTGCAGAGCATTTTCAAAAGTCCGAAAATGAATTTTGCATAATGAACATGAACTATTGGTCGCGTCAATTCAAGAAATCCGAAATGCCCCTGATCTTCGCCAATGTTTCCACCGCACGTCCTGCATCTTACTCCGGGATCAACAACTCCAAGCCTTGGATCCATCAACCCTCCTTCAATCGGATAACCTTCCTGATCGTACAATTCAGTCTTTGTCAATTTTGCAACAGACATTTTTTTGATGAATTCTGAATCGAGTATGCTGAATTCTATTCTATCCACAAGCGTATTGTCCTCTTTCAAAACAATTTTCGGATACATTAGCAAACTTTTCAATTCGTCAATCATGAGCTTGAAAGCATAACTCATTTCTACATCAACAATTTTCGAGTCACCATCTATCAGACAGTATTTTTTATTTTTGATCCTATCCCATACTGCAACCAATCCGCACTCAGTGCAAATCGGAATAATTGCCTTATCAGAATCGAATCTTTCTTTCAGAGCTAGTGCAGCACCGTGGGAAACTAAAACATCCTTTTCCATTTCTCCCAGTCTCAATCCACCTTCTTTGCTTCTTCCTTCTGTTGGTTGCTTTGTCAAAAGTGTGACAGGTCCTCTTGATCTTGCATGAATCTTGTTCGAAACAAGGTGATCGAGTTTTTGATAAAATGCATTTCCGATGAAGATTTGCGCATCGAATTTTCTTCCAGTCTTTCCATCAAACATAGTTTCCATTCCATCATCTCTAAATCCATAGCTTGCCAGTTCTTTTCTTATTTCGTTTTCCGGAGTCGGACTAAATGCTGGGGCATAAACATATTTTCCCGAAAGAGCAGAAACTTTTCCTGCAATCAATTCTAACAGCTGTCCGATTGTCATTCTTGATGGAATTCCATGAGGATTAAAAATAATATCTGGAACTATTCCAGCTTCTGTGAATGGCATATCTTCTTGCGGAACTATTAGACCGATTATTCCTTTTTGTCCGTGGCGGCTTGCCAGCTTATCTCCCATTTCTGGGATTTTTGTATCTCTGATAACAACTTTAACTAATTTAGTTCCGTCGATTGTCTCTGTAACAAAAACCCTGTCAACAATTCCTTCATCTCCATGCCTCAAAGTGACAGAAGTTTCTCTGATATTTTCTATTCCAGTAATGAACTGATCCATTGTTCCGAGAAATCTCAGTGGAGAAATTTTTCCAATCAAAACTTTTCCCGAGTCAACAGGAGTCTCTGGATTAATTATTCCATCTTCTGGAAGATGCTTGTAAGCATCCTCACCCATATAGCCTCTTACACCAGCTTCAGGAATTCCAACTATGTCTTCCTGGCCACCCATATATCTTTTCTGCTCAGCTTCATATGTTCTGAAAAGTAAAGACCAGAAGAGTCCACGTTCGATTGAACTTTTGTTGATGATGATTGCATCTTCAATGTTGTATCCGTCATAGCATCCAATTGCAACAACAATATTCATCCCATTCGGATGCTTGTCATAATTCATAATTTTGTGCGCATGTGTTTGAACAAGAGGCTGCTGCGGATACATTAAAATATTTGATTTCGTGTCAACCCTGCTGAGATAATTGGTTGCAAAAAGTCCAATGCTTTGGCCAACCATTTTTGCTCCATAATTGACTCTGTCACCTCTGTTAAATTCTGGATAAGGGATGAAAGATGCTGAGAGTCCCAAAATTGTTGATGGGTCCAATTCAAGGTGAGTATGATCTTTTGTCAAATCAGATTCGCGAAGTGCAATATAAGCATTTTCTTCTTCTTCTGCATCCAAATATTCAATTACTCCTATTTTCAGTAAATCTTCCCAGCCTATTTCGCCTTTTTTCAGTTTTTCAACATGCTCTTTTGTTATTTTCGGTTTTCCATTTTCAATTACAAACAATGGTCTTCTTGTTCTTCCTGAATCAGAAAGAATTTTCACTTCATCCAATTCTTTTCTGAAAGCAACATTAATCTGACTTGAAATCAAACCATTTCTTCTTTTGTTTCTTATGTCGGCTACAAATTTCTCAGGATCATTCGTCTTTCCCAGATATCTTCCGTTCAAAAATACATCTGTCATTTTTCCACCATCTTTGCAAACTGCCCAGCTAAAGTTTTATCATCTTTTTCTGACAATCCTTCTGTGACTTGCGCCAAAATTGCAAGATATTTTCTCAACCCGATTGTCGCTCCTTCAGGCGTTTCGCTCGTGCACAGTTTACCCCAGTGTGTTGGATGAAGTTCTCTAGCTGCAAAATGCTCTTGTGTTGATGTCAATGGCGAAAGGACGTTTCTCATGTGCGAAACACTTTTTATGTAGCTTCCTCTTTCCAATCTCTGGCTTACTCCAGTTCTTCCTCCAACCCAGCTTCCGATTGCTAAAGCTGAGATGAGTTGGTTAGTCAAAACATTTGATTCGACAATTGCCTGCAATGGAGGAAGTCGCCCTCTTTTTGTGAGCTTTTGATAATTGTAAGTAATTCTCGTTATCAGTCCCCATTTTCCTAAAAGAATTGAACGCAGTAGAATTTCCAAAAGATCTCCGGATAATTTCAGCCTTTTGTTCGAATAATGATCCAAATCATCCTCTTCAATTTTGTTCAGATGCAGTTTCAAAAGTTTTCCAACAGCTTTAGCAAGAAACATTGCCTTTTCCATTCTGTTCTCAGGATTCTGTCCCAAGTGCGGCATCAAGTATCTGTCCACAAGTTTTACTGCCCGATCCATTCTGTATTCCTTTTGCGGGATTTTTATATGCTTGCCAATTTCATCGAGCGCCTCGTTCTTTGTCGCAGCTTCAATCTGATATATATTTGAATAAAATTCCTCCTGGACTTCTACGTCAGAAGAAATAGCTTCGACCATCACCTTGTCGTTTTCAAGCCCGAGAGCCTTCAGTAAAATTGCGACAGGCAGCTTGTTGACATTTGCAAAACTTATTGTAATTGTCCCATCATTTTTTCTTTCGAGCAAATGTCTCTGTATGTAGCCGTCTTTTTCCGAATGAATTCTTGCGACTTCAGAAACATTTCCTGTGCTTACCTTCGCTGTTATGACCCTGTTTGCAGCAATTTCTTCGACCAATACCAAAATCCTTTCAGTTCCATTGACAATAAAATATCCACCTGGATCATCAGGATCCTCATTAGCATCAATCAATTCTTGCTTGCTCATTGTAGAAAGAGGACATATTTTTGATTTCACCATTACCGGCAAATCACCAAAATTAACAACAATCGTATCACTCTCTATGTTATTCAGAACAGGAGTCATTTCAATGAACATCGGTGCAGCATAAGTGAGATTTCTGTTTCTTGCTTCGTTTGGAAGAATTCTTCTTACAGAACCATCTGCTTCTTTGACAGAAGGCTCTCCGATCTTGAACTCACCAAGTTTTATTTTAAACTCTCCCAATTCAGGAACTTCTGGCTTTATCATTCCGATTTCGCTCAAGACTTTTGGCACCCTTCGTGATACAAAATCATTATAAGAATCAATCTGAAATCTTATCAAGCCTTTTTCATGTATGTAAGTGTTCAGCAATGTCAAAAATGTCTCATTCATGTTCAAACCTTCACAACAACTCTATAATATTCGCTCTCTCCAGCAGTCACGCTTTTTCTCACAATTTTTACTACGTCACCAATTTTAGGATTCGTTTCCTTAATCGCAGCATCTTCAAGAGAAATTCTCGGCAGCTGTCTTAAGTTGATGCCAAACTTTTGCAGCAATTCTTCTTTCTCACGCTCAGTCAAAAGAATGTGTTTTGGAACCAACTGATGCTTATCTACTTCTAGCTTTTTCAACGCGACACCGACTGGAATTTATAGATTCTTGTGATGTAATTGACCTCAAAATCTATTGAGAGTATACCGATAATATTCTTTCTTATATTTAAATTTTTGTTTTGAAGGAAAAGGCGCCTCGAGGGGGATTTGAACCCCCGTTTCAAGCGTGACAGGCTTGCATCCTAGGCCATTGTCCCTAGTTGTAACTAGTCTAGACGATCGAGGCTTGATTGAATAATAGAAGTCATTCTTATTTAAATTATTTGATGTGGGAGGTGTGCATTGAACCAAAAAGAATAAATGGGTTGGCAGCGTCCTGGTTTTCCCGTGCTTTCGCACAGTACAGACCACATCACCGAAAGGCTTAGCTTCTGTGTTCGAAATGGGAACAGGCGTTTCCCCTTCGTTTTGACCGCCAACTGATGTATTATTAATATCTGTCAAGACTTTTAAATCTTTAATTAAAAGTCCCCTCGGGGAGATTTGAACTCCCAACCTTACGCTTTCTATACGAGCAGATCCTACCAAAAAGCACGAACGTGCTCTTCTACAGGCGTCTGCTCTACCGTTGAGCTACAAGGGGCTGAATAAAATAAGAAACACCATAGAATATAAAAACATTTGTCATACCTTTATTGAAACAGTTTTTGAAACAGTTTTTTTCAATTCTTTGTTCTTGCCGGAATATCCGATGATCGCTTTCGGCAGTTTTATTTCACCAAGGATTTGCATAGTTGGTTTTATTCTGTAAGTTAGAACTCTTTCATCCATACTTCTCAAAGTGCCAAGTTTCCAAACTAATTCTGTTCCGCCAAGTGCTTTGCTAACAGTTGGTTTAACAGTTTCAAATCTTTCAACAACAGTTGCGAATGCCGGCAGGAAGTCTCTTACATAAACATCGTGAATAGGATGCGCGGTTCTGTTTCTTGCTTCAAGCGTAATTAAAATTTCTTTGCTTCCAGCAAGTGGTCCGAACAATTTATGCTTCTTGATTATTCTAATTGTGAAAACATATGTGAATGCGTAAGCAACTGCAATAATAATGATAACTCCAAGCAAAACTATCTGCCACAAATTGATTTGGTACTCTACTGTTCTTTCTTCTCCTGGCTGCAAATTGTAGAATATCCATATGTAAATGAAATTATTTCCTACAGTCTGCTCAGCATCTGGCTTGTCTACAAAACTTACAAACGTTCTCATGAATGTTGGAATTATTTCAGAAGTAGTTGCATTTACAACTGAATTTCCATCGTTTCTAATTTTCAGAAAAATGTTTTGGGTCAGCAGACCGTATTGGATTGTTTTTTGAGTAATGGGATTTTCAAATTGTTGAACAACAAAAGAAAGATGTTGGCTGCTCAATTCAGTAGTTTGACTATTTTGCAACACAAGTTCTACAGAAAATCTCCCGTAGCCGATGGTTTGTGGAATTACATAATTGTTTGTAATAATTTTACTGCTGTGAGGTTGAATTATGTCAACGTGATTTGTTGAAGCAGGTAATACGACAATATCACTGCTATTTCGAATGCTTGTTATCAAATCGAATGATGTTGATGCTAAATCGGAAGGATTATCAATTGTTGCAGTGACTGTTAACGTTTGTCCTGGAATCAAAGTGTCGCTGCTTAATTGCGATTGAGCAATGCAAACTGGAAATGTTCTCAGCGTAGTGACTCTTATTGATACGTTCGCTTGCGTGGCTGAATTAACAAGCGATGATGCTGTGACAGTGAAAATGTTTGTAATATAATCTGCGATGCAAGGTTGCGCTGAAAATGTCAGCTCAAAAGTCGCGTTTTGATTTTGGTCTATAGTGGCGACGCTTTTATCCAAATTTGCTGTGACTTGTCCATTGCCACTTTGAATAAATGGCGGAAAAACTCTCACTGAAAATCTGTCTTGCGGTCCAGTGTTCTGCACAGTTATGTCGACTGTTTGCGTTGAGCTTGAACTAATTATGAAATTCGCGTTGCTGACATAAATTGAAACTTGTGCGGACGAAATTGTGCTAAACAAAAGTAAAGAAAATGCAGCACTCAACAACAGTATTCCAAATTTCAAAATCTCACTAATTAGTATTTCTGATTTTTTGAATTTAAGGTTGAGTTAGGATGAGTTTAGCGTCTCTTCAATTTCTTCAACAGTTGAGAAAAAGTCATTTTTTCGGTTTTCTGTTTCTCTTTCTGTCTTTTCTTGAAAAGTTCCTCGATTTGGTTTCCAATTGGTCGCCAGCTAGTCTCCCTTTTGACTCCAGGTTGAATTATATAAGACAATTCGTATTTTTTTCCATATGTGTTTTCCCAAGTCATGTTTTCAAACTGCAAAAATTTTCTTTCTGAATATTCTTCCAGCGCATAACCTACAGGAATGATTGCAACTGGTCTTAGATTATTTGGAAGTCCTAAAATGATTCTCATGCGATCTTCATCAAATGCTTTTATCCAGTCTGAACCGAGCCCGAGCGCGTTGGCTGTCAAAAGAATTATTTGAACTGCAGCTGCTGTGTCTTGGATTGAATAAAAAATTTCTCCTCGTTTTGAATATCTTAAGTTTGCTTTTTCTAAATCTGCGCAAACAACAATATCTATGGGGGCTTCTGCAATCTGCGTTTGATCAAGTGCCGCTGTAGACAATTTTTTTTTTATTTCGTTGTTTCTTACAACAATGAACTGCCATTCTTGCATGTTTCCGGCAGAAACTGCATGAGATGCCATATGAAGCATAACACCGATGAGTTTGTCATCGATATGTTTGTTATCAAATTTCTTCACAGGCCGCCAGCTAACTATCGATTCGAAAATATTCATTTTCTCTAATAAAAGATTCTATTCTAATGATTAAAGACTTTTGGTACAAGCATGAAGACCGAAGAATTTACTGTTAAATCTTAAATAATTAGCTTTTTATTAATGACTTATGCCAACACTAAATGAATGGTTAGAAGAACTTGAACAATATTCAGAAAATCCAGGAAATGATATTATTGCTAATATTTCTACAGTAAAAGTTTATGCTAAAAGACTTGTCCATAAAACTACCAAAGAAGTAAAATATTGGCTCAGATGTGCTATAGAAAATCGAGTAGACGGGATACTAATTCATCGATTATTTTCTGAAGAGGAGTATAAACAAATTCGTTCAAGACTAGCCAACAATGAAAAACCTAGCGAAGTGTTGAAACCCTATGGAGAAATTATTGAATATTGGAAAATGCTTGGGTGAATGAAATTTTGATATTCTTAAAAATAAAAATTTTAAATTTTTGTAATTTTTATTTAACAAATATTTCTAATTTTAATTTCAAAATTTTTTATCTACAAAATTTATTTTTGTTTTTCATATTTTATTGACTTTCGTGACCTCCATGTCAGCGAAATTTATAGTCCTTTACTTGAACCACAAACTGGGCAAACCCACAATCTTTTTTGCTTACCATTATAACCAATAAGAACATCTTGTATCATCTTAACATCTTCATGCATGTTTTTTTGGCAATATTCGCAAATTCCATAAGTCCAAGTTTCATAAACAGCCATAAACACCAGTATAGAAAATTATAAACTTAATACACCTTAAATTTGATGTATGGACTATTCTATTCTTGCAGATACTTATGAAAGACTTGAATCGATTTCTTCTAAGTTGGCAAAGACTGATATCCTCGCAGAATTGTTCAAGAAAACTCCTTCAGAAGAATTGCCTAAAGTAGTGCTGCTTGTTCAAGGAATTGTTTTTCCATATTTTTCTGGAAATGAATTGGGAATTGCAACTCAGATGATGATGAAAACAATTGCAAAAGCAAGCGGTTTCAAAGAGGAATTTGTTGAAGAAAAATTCAAAAAAAGCGGTGACTTGGGGCTTGTTGCAGAAGAAGTCATCAAATCAAAAAAGCAAGCCACACTTCTAAAAAGAAAACTCACTATAGATTTTATTTTCAGCAATTTGCAGCAGTTAGCATTTATCACAGGATCTGGTTCTCAAGAAAAAAAACTAAAATTAATTGCTGAGCTTCTTGTTTCTGCCAAACCAAAAGAGGCAATATACATAGTAAGAACAATTTTGGGCGAATTGAGAGTTGGGGCAGCTGAAGGAATTATTCGCGATGCGATTGTAAGGGCATTTTTGATAAAAGAAAGTTCAACGAAAGAGGAGAAGAATGGATTGACTGACGCTGTTGATTATTCTTACAATATTCTTTCTGATTTCGGAGAAGTTGCAAAAATAGCAAAGGAAAAAGGAATTTCAGGACTAAGAAAAGCGAATGTGAAACTTGGACATCCAATTCAAGTAATGCTCGGTGAAAAAGCTGAGTCAATAAAGGAAATTACTGACAAGTTCGGAAAAGTTGCAGCAGAATACAAGTATGACGGAATGCGTGCGCAGATTCACAAAAAGGGAAATGAAGTTTGGATTTTTACAAGAAGACTTGAAGATGTCAGCAAACAGTTTCCTGACTTGGTTGAACTATGCAGAAAAGGACTTAAAGCAAGAGAATGCATTGTCGAAGGCGAAGTACTTGGAATGAATACTAAAACAAACGAGCCGCTTCCTTTCCAGCAACTGTCTCAGAGAATTCAAAGAAAATATGACATAGAAGAAATTGCAAAGCAGATTCCAATTCAGTTGAATCTGTTTGATATCCTTTATCTGAATGGAGAGATGCTTGTTGACAAAAAGTTTTTCGAAAGAAGAAAAATTCTGGAAAAAAATATAAAAACAATTCCGAAAAAAGTTCAGCTTGTAAAGCAATTAGTCAGCGATGATGTTAAAGTTTTGGATAAATTCTACAAAGAAGCGTTGTCTGCAAAGCAAGAAGGGTTGTTCCTGAAAGTTTTGGATTCACAATATGTTTTTGGAAGGCATGTTGGCGGATGGTATAAAATAAAGCCAATCATGGAAACTCTGGATTTGGTGATTATCGGTGCAACATGGGGAGAGGGCGCGCGGGTAAAATGGTTGAGCTCTTATGTTGTTGCCGTAAAAGATCCGAGCACTGGAAAATTTTTGGAATGTGGAATGATGAGCACTGGATTGACTGAAGAAGAATACGAAAATATGACAAAAACTTTGCAATCATTGATTATGAAATCAAAAGGAAGAACTGTTGAAATAAAACCGAAAATTGTTGTGGAAGTTGGTTATCAAGAAATTCAAAAATCTCCAAATTATGAATCTGGTTTTGCTTTGCGATTTCCAAGACTAATCAAAATACGTCCTGACAAAGGATTGGAAGATATTGACACAATAGAAAGACTTGAGGATTTGTACAAATCGCAGGGAAGGGCTGGCTAAATTTTCTATTTCGCTCTCTAATATCAAACATTTATTACATTAATCAAAAACAGAAAATTTTTTTATGAAAAATTATTTTTGAAATATTTTTAAAAGTTTTTTTCACTACTTGACAAATATAAAAGCTTATATAGTAAATTACAACGTAGTTAAAACATGGAGATAATTTGATGTTAGCGTCAACAAAAGTAATGGATGCATTAAAAGAAATTGGTTTGAATCTTTATGAGAGAAAACTGTGGGTTGCGCTGCTAGCAAGAGGAACTTCAACTGCTGGCGAGCTATCTGAAATAGCGGGCGTTCCTCGTTCCAGAGCTTATGATGTTTTACAAAGTCTTGCGACAAAAGGATTTGTTGTTGTGCAGAACGCAAAGCCGATAAGATATGTTGCAATTGCTCCTGAAGAGGCATTGGACAAAGCAAGCAAGAAAATGCAGGAAGAAATTCAAGAAACTATTGAAAGAATTGAAGAATTAAAAGATTCACCTGTTATAAAAGAATTGAATGAAGTTTTTTCTTCAGGTTTGAAATTAATCAGCCCAGAAGAAATGACTGGATCTTTGAGAGGAAAATACTCTTTGCATCAGCAACTAGACAGCATGTTCAAAGATGCTAACAAAAATATTTCAATTGTTACAACTCCTGAAGGATTGAACGAATTATTCGCAAGTCATCTTGAAACTTTGAAGAAAGCAAAGGAAAGAGGAGTTCACATCAAAATCGCGACAGCTGGAACTGAGAAAGCTTCAGAAGCAATCAAGGCATTCGGCTCAGTTGCAGAAATTAGAAATGTTGATGAAAAGGAAGCTCCGATTGCAGGAAGATTTTTTGTTGTTGATGACAAGCAGCTAATTTTCGGTTTGACTGACATGAAAGTTCATTCCACTCAAGATATGGCATTTTGGAGCAAGAGCGAGCACGCAGCAAGCGACGTTTTGGCTCCGATTTTCAAATTAGTTTGGAATCATTCTAAGCCTGTAAGCTAAATTTTATATTCTATATAAATTTGATGTAACTTTTATAATTTTTTATCTAAATCAAATAGCATGGACTCAAAATCTTTTCCTACTCAATTTGAGAAAGCAATGAAATACAGACTTGCTGATGAGCTTGACTTATTGCCATGGAATCAAAATTACAACGTCGATTTTTCTACAAAAGATTTCAAAGTTTGCATTGAACTTAAATTAAGGCAGCAATATGAAAATAAAAAATTTGATCATTTTTCTCCAAGGAAGAGTCAACTGTCTTCAATTAAAGAAGAATTTTTGAAACAAAAAAGATTCAATCCAAGAACAGGAAGAGCGGTTAGAACACAGAGATTTAGTTACCTTTTTATGAAATATAGACTTCCTATGTCAATCGAATCAATAACTGAAATTTCAAAAATAATTCATGATGTTAAAATTACAGTGGGATATTTTACAGACTATAGATTTGTGTTGCAACATGACACTGCTGGTACTAAAAGTTCATGATATAGTATAACTGAGACAACATTAGTCGCCGGTGCTTCAGACATTATTAATGTTAAATTGCTTAATTCTGAATTTCCGATATATTTAGTTCCAGGAAGATACAGATATGTTCCTTCTTTAGCGGGAATTATTTTCAAGGATAAAATTATTTCTTCTCATCATTCTCTTTCTTCAATTGCTTGATAAAATCTTCAATTCTAATTTTATATTTTACTTTTCCTTCTCTGTCACGAACTGCAATACTTTTGCTTTCTTCTTCTTTTTTTCCGACAATTACCATGTAAGGAATTTTTTGCAACTGTGCTTCTCTTATTTTATATTCAATCTTATGCGCTTCAAAATCTTTTTCAACTCTTATTCCATTTTCTTCCAATTCATCTGCAATTTTTTTTGCATATTTTATGTTGTCATCTGAAATAGAAAGAACTCTTAGTTGAACTGGTGATAGCCATAATGGAAACTTTCCTTGATAGTGCTCTACAAGAATTCCTAGAAATCTTTCAAGCGCTCCATAGATGACTCTATGAATCATTAGCGGAACATGCTCTTTCCCATCTCCACCGATATATTTTGCATCAAATCTTTCTGCCATTTGAAAGTCAAGTTGGACCGTAGCTAACTGCCACTTCCTTTGCATAGAATCTTTTATATGGAAATCAATTTTTGGTCCATAGAATGCTCCTTCGCCAGGATTCTTTTTGTATTTTATTTTTGCATCCTTCAAAGCTTTTTCTAATGCTGCTTCTACTTTTTGCCAAACTTTTTCGTCGCCCATTGCTTTCGCTGGTTTTAGAGATAACTCAACAGAATATTCGAAACCAAAAACATCATAAAAATATTTTACTAAATCAATAACTGCAATTATTTCATCTTCTAATTTTTTTTCATCAACAAAAATGTGTGCATCGTCCTGAACAAATGCTCGAAGTCTGAAAAGTCCAGATAAAACTCCGCTTAATTCATTTCTATGAACAAAACCAAGTTCATTAATTCTCATTGGAAGATCTCTATAGCTTCTCGCTTTACTTTTGAAAAAAAGGATTGCATTCGGGCAATTCATTGGTTTCAATCCAAATCCTTGTCCCTCAATTTCTGAAAAGAACATATTTTCTCGAAAATGATCCCAATGACCGCTCACTTGCCACAAAGCATTATTCAAAAGTAATGGCGCGGAAATTTCTTGGTAACCTCTTTTTTGATGTTCCTTTCTCCAAAAATCAATTAAAATATTTTCAAGAATCAACCCTTTTGGATGTAAATAAACCATTCCTGGCGCAACTTCCTGAAAGCTGAACAAATCAAGTTGTTCGCCGATTATTCGATGATCTTTTTCGCTAAGACCAGCAAAATCGCTTCTCTTCAAAAGTGCTTTTGGATTTTTAATTTCTCTTTGAACTTTTGCAACAATTTTTTCTGCAGAACCAAAAACCTTTGACTGCTCTGCAAGAGGATGTGCCTTTACTTTTATTGCAAGTCCCTTGTTCCATCCGAATGGTGCGCGATAAACTTCTATTTTCAATTTCTTTGCATAACTTTCCATTTCTTTTATAATTGCTAATGCATCATTTGGTTTTGCTAAATTATTGCTCAAATGCGCAAATGGATAAATCAAAACTTTGTTTACCTTTATATTTTTCAGAAATTCTTTAATTTCATCTACAGCCTTTCGTGCAATATCTTCATTATCATTCTTTTCAGCTGAGACAAAAAGAACAAGTACTTCCTCTAATCTATATTTTTTCTTTTCTACTTCTTCCGCTTCTTTTATTTCTTTTTGAATTGGTTCATATTCAATCCAATCTGCATGCATCTGTAGAATTCTCATTTTAATGACCTCTTGAAAGAAATTGCGAATTTTTGTACGATAAAGATATGGCTAATCAAAGAAAACTTAGAGCTCGAATTTAGTTTGTGTTTGACATTCGCCCTTCATTTTTCTCACTATTTCTTATGCAATTAATCGAAATTTAGATTTATATAACTAACTGAAGCCAAATTCACACAAATATTAATACGAATAAAAAGTGAACTTTTGTTGATGTCTGAAAGAAAGAAAATTAAAATTCCTGAAAAAAACGAGAATCTTGCAGAATTTGTTGGAATAATGTTAGGAGATGGCAGTATTTTTGTAAATAAAGATGTTTCACAAGTTAGGATACATGGAGATTTAATTCACGAACAAAATTTCATGCAAAATTTCATTTCAAATCTTGTAACTAGTTTGTTTGGAATAAGACCGCTTATTAGATCAATCCCAGAATATGGGGAAATTAATGTATGTGCTAATAGTGTGAATTTAGTTAGATTTTTGATTTCAATTGGCCTAAGATCTGGTCATAAAATTCAAAACCAAGTTTCTATTCCAAAATGGATACGAACAAATCCAAGTTTGTTAACTGCTTGTGTCAGAGGATTAATCGATATAGATGGTTCAGTTTTCAGAATGTCAAAGAAGGATTCAGATAATCCGCGAATAGAGTTCAAAAATTTTAACAATAAATTATTAGAAGATACAAGAAAATCTTTTGTAGAATTAGGATTTCATCCATCTCAGATCACAACTGGAAATCACTTCTTTATATCAAGACTAAAAGAAGTTAAGAGGTATTCAGAAGAAATTAAGTTTCATAATGTTAAACACATAATAAGATTATCTGAAATAGCCCCATGGTCTAGTGGTCAAGGAAGATTGAAAAATCCTTGAGTATCAGCCTCTGGAGCTGAGGACACCGGTTCGAATCCGGTTGGGGCTATTTAAAATAATTCTTTAATTTTGTATAGCGAGAATGAGATTGCAAAAACTGTCAGTCCAATTTCATTGACCAAAATAAATTTATTCGGTTCTAGAATCTGAACAGTATTGAAAAAATAAATCATAGTCAAAGTATAAGCCATCACAATAAGCACAGCAAGAATTATTGAATAAGAAACCAATCCAAAAATTTTTGTTTTCGTTGACATTTCAATCAACTACTTTTCCAACTCATTGACTTTTTGAGAAAGATAATTGATTTTTGTCTGCAAAAATTTTATTTCTCGCACTGTTTTTGCTTCAAACAGGGCTTGTCTTGCTTCGCATAGCTGTTCTTCGAAGAATGATGCGTCTTCGAATCGTCTGCCATTCATATGTTACTTAATAGTGGTGATAGTATATAAAGTTTACTATTTGGTAGTAGTCAGTAAATTGCTATTCCGTATTAAATGTTCTTTCATACTGAGGTACTTTTTTACATTTCTAACATATAATTGAGTTATGAAATTTTCTCAGTCCTTTCTTAGAGAGACTGTGCAACAGCTAGCGAAGGAAGAAAATCTCTCGAAAAATCGAATATGGCATGTAGTTAAAAATGTTTCAAAAAAATATGGGTACGCTACAGTTCCAAATCACATCGAACTTCTGCAGGCTTGCAATGAAGAAGAAAGGAAAAAGCTTGAAGAGCATCTAAAAGTAAAGCCAGTCCGCAACACTTCAGGAGTGGCTATAATAACTGTTGCTACAAAGCCAATGGGCTGCGTTTCAAACTGTATTTTTTGTCCGTCTGCTTCTGGTGTACCAAAAAGCTATACTGGTTTTGAGCCAGCCATTCAAAGAGCAATAAGAAAAAGATTTAATCCAGTCGAACAAATCAAGGACAGGCTTACGCAATACAAACTAATGGGACACATTTCTGACTTCGGCAACAAGATTGATGTTATTATTTTGGGTGGAACCTTCCTTGCAGCGCAAAAAGAATACAAAGAAGAATTTATCAAAGGAATTTATGATGGACTCAATGGTTTTATTTCTGAAAATTTGCGGCAAGCTGAGAAAATCAATGAAACAGCTGCAAATAGATGCATCGGACTAACAATTGAAACAAGACCAGAATACTGCAGAAAAAAACATGTTGATGAAATGCTTTCCTTTGGTGGGACGAGGGTTGAAATCGGCGTTCAATCGACTTATGATGATGTTGTGAAATTTGCTGAAAGATATCACACAGTTCAAGATTCCATTCTTGCTACGAGAATTGCGAGAGATGCAGGATTTAAAATTGTTTACCATATGATGCCTGGCTTGCCTCTTTCTGATTTTGATCGCGATTTGGAGATGTTTAAGCAAATTTTTTCTGATCCGAGTTTTATGCCGGATGATTTGAAAATTTACCCAACAATGGTCATGCCTGGAACTAAATTGGAAAAAATGTGGAAAGAAGGAAAATACAACCCTATTACTGATGAAGAAACTTTGAAAATGCTAGTAGAAATTAAAAAAATAGTTCCACCGTTTGTCAGAATAAGAAGAATTCTTCGTGATTTTTCTGCGCCAATGGTTTCCGCAGGTCCGAAGAAGAGCAATATTCGCGAGCTTGCGCTGGATGCTCTGAAAAAACACGGATTGAGATGCAAATGCACAAGATGCAGAGAACCACAACATGCAAAGAAAATTTATGGATTGGATGTCGATTTCGATTCAATTCAACTTGTGAGAAGAGATTACAATGCTGGAGAAGGAAAAGAAATATTTCTTTCGTTTGAAGATACAAAAAATGATATTTTGATTGCTTTGCTTCGTTTGAGAATTCCTTCTGAAAAAGTTCACAGAAGAGAAATTGCAAGTGCAAGCATTGTTCGCGAGATTCATACATATGGAACCCACATTCCAGTTAATTCTGCTTCGAATGAATTCCAGCATAAAGGATTTGGCAAGAATCTGTTAGCAGAAGCAACAAGAATTTCAAAAGAAGAATTCGATAAAAAGAAAGTAATTGTAATCGCGGGGACTGGAGTCAAAGAGTATTTCCTCAAGCAGGGGTTTGCCTATGATGGACCGTATGTTTCTAAGAGTTTAAATTAAGAAATGGAAATTTATTATATGGCTAAAAATTATCAGTCTGTTCTCAGAGAAGTTCTGAAAGAAATAACGCCGACGAACGAAGAGACAAAAAAACTCCATTCTGTCGCGAAGAATGTTTTTGCAGCAGCTAAAAAGGAAGCAAGAAAAGTGCATGCAGATGTCATACTCGCCGGCAGCATAACGCGCGACACTTGGCTACCTGGAAAAAAAGAATTCGATCTTTTCATTTTATTTCCGCCGAAACTGAAAACAAAAGAATTAGAAAAGAAAGGACTCGCTCTGGGCAAGAAAATCTTCATCAAACTTGGCGGGACTTGGATAATAGATTATGCGCAGCATCCATATGTTTCAGGAAGTATTGACGGAATAGAAGTAGACATTGTTCCAAGTTATAACGTAAAGTCAGCTGAACAGCTACAGTCGGCCGTGGATAGAACTCCATTTCATGTTCGATATATTGAAAAGAAATTAAAGAAAAATATGTCGCCTCAAGTCAGACTACTGAAGCAATTTTTGACATCTCACAATCTCTATGGTGCTGACGCCAAAACGTTGGGATTTTCAGGTTATGTTTGCGAGTTGCTTGTCATAAAATATAAAAATTTCATCAACGTTCTGAAGGAAATCTCTAAATGGAAACCAATTGAAATAATTGATATAGAAAAATTCTACAGCAAAAAAGAATATCACAATCTAATTAAAAAATATGGAAAAATCCTGATTTTGATTGACCCGACGGATAAGACAAGAAACACAACTGCAGCAGTTTCAAGTGAAAACTTTTTCAAATTTATAAAACTTGCGAAAGAATTCCTGCAAAATCCTTTGAAAGAATATTTCTTTACACGACATGAGATGCCAATAAGCGATAGCGAATTTATCCTTAATCAAATTCAAAGAAGGACCGAACTAATCTTTGTCAAATTCAAACCGCCAAGCACAGTTCCTGATATTCTGTGGCCACAGCTGAGAAGATTTGCTGAGCGGCTCCAATCAATACTCGAAGAGACAAGATATGACTTCAAAGTTTTGAAAAAAGATGTATATTCTGACGAAAAAGATTTGGCTATCGTTCTTCTTGAAATGGAAGTTTCCAAGCTTCCGCTTGTTCAGAAAAGGATTGGACCAAGAGTGACAGATCTGGATGACTCACGCAGATTTTTGGAAAAGTACAAAACAAATACTCTTAATGGACCATATATAGAAAGTGATTTTTGGGCAGTCGAAATAAAAAGAAAGTTTATTTCTGCAAGAGAGAAGATTGAAGATAGCTTAAGAAAAGACGCAAAGACTCTTGAAGCAAAAGGAATTCCGAATCTTATTGCAAAAGAAATATCAAAAGAGTTTGAAGTGTTTTCCGAAAGTGACAAAGTAATTTCTCTTATGAAAGAAAACAAAAATTTTGGAGTTTTCCTTAAGAAATTTTTTGCAAAGAGTTCTCTAATTTAGGCTTGGGAATTTTTGAAAAATCAACTGGCGCTGCTAATTTCCAAATATTTTTCATATATTCATCAATCACTCTGGCAAGTCCAGGATCTTCCGACCACAATGAGTGGAATGTGAATCTCTTCTTCAGTGGGTCATGATCAAGCCTTATTAAAACTTCTTTGCCATCAACAACAAGAATTCTTGGGTGAATTTGGGTTGGAAAAATTTTAACCTTGATTCCATGAGCATCATACCATTTGATTCGGTAGTAATTTGTGTCATCGACATTCGCCATGCCGACGATTTTGAGATTAATACCTCGTCTTTTGCACCTCTTGACAACCTCTCTGAATTGCGAAGAATATGAAAAATCACGTGTTATTGCATATGCATACTTGTGGCAATTTTCAAGCATTTGGGACATTTTGTCAAAAAAATCTATGAAACCGCTACCTTTGCTGACCCATATTCCTTCCTGAATTTCTTCATAGGATGTTTTTGGTTTTAGAAATCCGTTCAGTTGCGCCGTCAGCTGTTTTAATTCGCCGATGCTTTTTTCCTGATCCTGAATTAATGTTCGTAATGCAAACTGCGGGGGAATTGCGCGAAATTCCTTTGGTCTTCCCCCAAGAAATTCCACAACCTGCTTTTCAATAAGCTGATCGAGAATTTCATAAATTTTTGATTGTGGGACTTTTGATTCCTTGCTGATGTTGCCTGCTTTTGTCGGACCAAGTGTGACCATCGTTGAGTAAACTTTTGCTTGATATTCATTCATCCCGAATCTGCCCAATATTTCCAAAATTTCTCTTCGCTCCATAATTTATTCATCAAAAAATGTAGTCTTAAAGGTTATTTTACCACCGTACACGGTGGTATTTTACGCAGTAGAGAGTATTCGAGTTTTTCCCCGGATCCCTTCGCTGACTTCTTTTATTTTGATAAGTTTCAGTTCGGAAAGGTGTTCAATCACTTTTCGCGTATAGCGATCACTAAAATTGAATTTACTTTTGCAGATATCATAAATTTCTCCAGATGTAATTTCTTTTTTCTCTTTTATTATTTGCAAAACTATTTTTTCTTTAGACATTATTTTTTCTTTCAGAATTTCTGGTTTTACCTTTTTAATTCCTTTCAGAATTTCTTTTACATCATCAACTGTCACAGTATCTTTTCTTTTTGATTCGGAATTTCGCGCAGCTTTCAGCAGACATTCCAATCCGATCCTAACATCTCCGCCTTTTTTCACTGCCTGATTTGCACAAAGAATCACAACACCGTTTTCAATTTTTCTTAAAGCATTTTCGGCTCTCTTTTCGAGAATATCTTTCATTTCATTCAGCGTGTAGGATTTGAATTCAAGTTCTTCCATATTAAGACTGCTTGATATTCTCGGCTCGACTTTTGCAAAAACATGCGGGTCATTTGAAATAAAAACAATTCCAACAAACTTATTTTCATACTGGTTTATTCGGAGAATATCATACAAAACCTCTTGATCATTTCTTATTAGCTGATCAACTTCATCCAAACAGATTATCAAATTTTTATTAGTTTTTTTCAGCGACTCAATCAATCTTTCAAGAACTTCATCCTTGCTTACGCCACGCCTTTGGACAAATGCCCCCAGGTCGATTGCGATTTTTGACAGAAGTGCGGTAGCTGTCCTGAAATCCCAGCAGTTTATGTAAATTGTTTTTATTCTTTCGCTTTCTTTTTCTAGCTCTCTGAAAATGAATTTAGCTACATGGGTTTTTCCAATTCCAGGAGAACCAAAGATGAAAGTATTTTGCGGCCTCCTTCCGACCAAAACCGGTGAAAGATTTTTGCTGATGATTTGAATTTGGTTTTCCCTGTGCGGAAGAATATCTGGCAAATATTCTGAAAATAACACTTCTTCGTTTTTGAATACTCTGGACTCAAAAAACATCATATTTTATTTATCTTTTAATTTATAATACAATCGACGATTATTCTTTCCCTTGTTCTCCAATTTAGTAATTTCGATTTCTCCAATTTCCTTCAAGCTTTTTACATGACAACCTCCATCTGGCTGTCTATCAAATCCAACAATATCAACTATTCTTAAATTTGGAACTGCTGGAGGAAGTACTTCTGCCAATTTAACCATTCCTGGATCCTTTAATGCTTCTTCCCTTTGCATGTAATAAATTTTTACTTCAAAATCTTTTTGAATTAATTCATTTGCTTTTTGTGCAAATTGCATAATTTTATCTTTGTCAAAATTTTCCAGATTGAAATCCATCCTGCTTTGCTCAACATCAATTTGGTTTCCTGTTATCAAAATTCCTGCCTCATGATAGAAAATTCCACTTAACAAATGAGCTGCTGTATGCATTCTCATCAGTTTGTATCTTCTATCCCAGTCGATTATTCCGTGAATAGAATCTCCGACTTTCAAACCATCTTCGATAATTTCATGCATTGGCCTCCCACTTGTTTTTATAACATTTTTCACAACGAATTCTTTATTTCCAGTTATTATTTTTCCAATATCGCATGCAACACCGCCGCCCAATGGGTAAAATGCTGTCTTATCAAGTTCAACTAATCTTCCTTCAACAGAAACAACTTTTGCATCAAATTCTTTTAGATAGCAATCATCCATATACAGCAATTCGGTCATTATTCATCCCACAGCATCTTCTAATTTTTCAATTACTTCAGCTTTTCCTCTATCTATTATGTAAGGACCTAATCTCGGCCCGGTATCTAAATTTAATAATATTTTGTAAATTATTTTGAAAAATTCGGGTGGTTTTATTGAATGCTTTTGAGATATTTCAAAGATTTTTTTCTGCAGAACTTCTCCATTTTTCTCTCTTTTAATAAGAACGATTAAATCCTCAATTGCATCTTTGAATTTTCCTTCGATTTCAAATTCTTCTCCTGCAACTTCCTGTTCGATTATCCAATTTATGACAAATTTAATTCTTTTTTCAATTTCTTTTTCATCAAGATTTTTTACTTTCATTTCTTTCAACTTTTTCATAACGAATTCCAATTTATTTTTTTCAGGTGCAATTTTAACCAGATTTTTCAAGTCATGATACAAAATCTGTGTTCCTTCTTTTTTGGGTGGCTTTCCAAAGTAAACAAAATGATAAAGTCTTTTTGCATTTGCTTTGTCTCTTTCTGTTTTCAGTAATTTAGAATTAAAATTTATTTTTTCTAGTTGATCTAATTCGTCCATATATTTTGGAACATCAATGACATCCAATTCTCTCGTTCCTTCAAATCTCTTCAGCATTAGCAAGATAAGACTCTGAATGCTTCCATACTTAAACCAAACTTGCGGAGTGAAAACATTTCCATAAGATTTTGAAATTTTCTTCCCTCCTTTTTGCAAAAATAGTTCATATATTATGTGCATCGGAGGTTCAAATTTCAGTATTTGTCTATCTATTTCATCGTTAACTTTCACAGAATCACTAATATCTTTTCCAAGTGGTTCAAAAACTATTGGAAGCGCAGCCCATCTCATTGCAAACTCAACTTTCCAACTCATTTTTCCATTTCCGTTAAAGTAACTAGCTTCACCTTTATGCCCACAACCCTTTATCAGAATTTCTTTACCATTATTCAGATTTTTTCCAGTGAATTCTCCATCACAAACATACAACACTTTGTGTTCTTTTGGAAGTAATTCATATGATCTTGTTGTGTAAATTTTTCCACAGTTTGCACAAACTGGAAAATAGGGCAAACTTTCTTCAAATTTTTCCTGACCGAGCATTTTTTTGATTATTTGTCCTGCTTTTTTTGATTCTAGCAAAATTTTCTCAATTTGTTCATTGAATATTCCTTTATTATAATCTTTGGATGCAAAATGCGGTGTATAATCAAATCCTGCTTTATCAAGAGACTCTAAAAGCAATGAAATCATATGCTCTCCAAAACTTTTATGGCAATCAAATGGATCTGGAATATTCGTTACAGGTGCTCCAATATATTTTTCCAACCAATCTGGAAGCGTCAGCGGAACTTTTCTCAAGCCATCTCTGTCGTCTGCATAAGGAATATATTCTGATTTGGCTCCAGCTTCCTTCATTGCCAAAGATACTACATAGGCTCTTGTACAATCTCCAAAACTACCAACATGTGGAAAACCAGAAGCACCAAGTCCAGATTCCGTTTGTAAAACTTTTATTTTTCTTTTCAGCTTCTTTTCTCTTTCAATTACATCTTCAGCTACTTTGTCAATCCAAAATTTATATTGCGTTTTTCTTTCCATAGTTATCATTATGTTTTTTAGTGAATAATTTAGTGGGCCCGCTGGGATTTGGACCCAGGACCTATCGCTTTCTCAGTATATTCAGAGCAATGTCATATAAGGCGATTGCTCTACCAGGCTAAGCTACGGGCCCGTATACCTACAAACACATATGTTTATATTTTTACTATAAGCGAATTATTTGTAGATAGGTATGTTCAATAAATCATTTTTGACAGATAAAATAGTTAACTCTTTGCTTGACAAAGACTTTGAAGTTTTGGTAACAGAAGGATGTTTTAACATAGCTGCAAAGAATGAAAGTTTGATGCTGATAAAATCTTTGATGAATGTCGATAGCTTTTCTGAAGAGCATGCATTAAGCTTGCGATCAATATCCTACTTTTTGTCTGCAAATCCTTTGGTTGTTTCAATAAAAAACAATAGAAATTTTTTACACGATCAAACAATCTATTCAAGATTTCAATTGCCGGTTATGACACCGCAAACGTTTGAAAATTATCTGCAAGACGAGAAAATGAAATTTTTTGAATCTGCAAAAGGAAAGCACACTTCTGAAGTTGATGTCAAAAAAATCAGAAGCAAGAGAGAAGAAAAGGGATTTAGTTTGAGAGAACTCGCTCAACTTATTGGAATTTCTAAAAAAGCTCTTTATGAAATTGAAAAAAGTAGAACAAAACCGTCATTTGAAACAATCAACAAAATTAAAAATATTCTAAATACAGAAATTCAAGTTTCTAAAAAAATTGAACCAAAGATTCAAGTAGTTTATTTGAAACCAACCAATGAAACGCAGAGGAAAGTATCAAAAGAACTTTCAAGAATCGGAATAGAAAATAGTTCAGCCTATTCTGCACCTTTTGAAATAATCGGAAGGGAAAGTTTCTCAATCGTAACATCTTCTTTGACAAAAGAATTGCCAATTATGAAAAAATTCGCAAATATAGTATCCTCAAAAGCATTTCTTGTTGCAAAAGAGTCAAAGGAAGATTCAATGAATGGTGTACCCATTGTTTCAGAGCAAGAACTTTCTGAACTTGAATCACCTAAGGATCTTAAGAAAAGATTAAAAGAAAAGATTTAAATATTTGTATACCTACATACACATTAGTAAAAATTCTAAGGTGAATAATCAATGGCACAAGCAGTAATGGGAAATCTCGGTGGGCAACCAATTTTAATTTTACCAGAGGGAACGCTAAGATCTGTCGGGAAGGATGCACAAAGAAACAACATTGCAGCTGCAAAAGCGGTCGGAGATACTGTAAAAACGACTTTGGGTCCTAAAGGAATGGACAAGATGCTTGTTGATTCTATTGGAGATATTGTCATTACAAACGATGGAGTTACAATTTTGGAGGAAATGGAAATAGAGCATCCAGTTGCGAAAATGATGGTTGAAATTGCAAAAACGCAGAACGAAGAGGTCGGAGATGGAACTACAACTGCTGTTATTTTAGCAGGTGAACTTTTGAAAAAAGCTGAAGAGCTTCTTGAGCAGGAAATTCATCCAACTGTGATCACAAGAGGATATAAAATAGCAAAAGATGAAGCTTTGAAAATTTTGGAAGAAATTGCAAGACCAATTGATATTAGCGATAAGGAAACTCTGCAAAAAATTGCACTTACTTCAATGTCTGGAAAATCAGTTGAAAGAGCTTCACCATTTTTAGCTGATATAGTTGTTCAAGCTGTTAGTGAAGTTGCGCAAAAAGAAAATGGAAAAATTGTTATTGATAGTGATGATATAAAACGCGAAAAGAAACATGGCGGATCTGCTGAAGAGACTGAATTGATAAAAGGAATTGTTATTGATAAAGAAGTTGTCCATCCTGGAATGCCAAAGAAAATTGAGAATGCAAAGATTGCACTGCTTGATGTCGCACTTGAAGTCAAGGAGACGGAAACTGATGCAGAAATAAGAATCACATCACCAGAGCAGATGCAGGCATTTCTTGAAACAGAGCAGAAGATGCTGAAAACAATGGTTGAAAAAATTGTTGCAAGTGGAGCCACAGCTGTTCTTTGTCAGAAAGGAATTGATGATGTTGCTCAGCATTACTTGTCAAAAAAAGGAATTATTGCTGCAAGAAGAGTGAAAAAATCCGATATGGAAAAATTAGCAAAAGCTACAGGTGGAAGAATAGTTTCAAATCTTGAAGATCTTTCTGTTGAAGATTTAGGATATTCAAAAATTGTTGAAGAAGAGAAAATTGCAGGAGAAGCTATGATATTTGTTAGAGAATGCAAGAATCCGAAAGCTGTAACAATTTTGGTGAGGGGAAGCACTCAACATGTTGTTGACGAAATTGACAGAAGCATTGAGGATGCCGTTGGAGCTGTTGCGTCGGCGTTAGAAGTAGGAAAAGTGGTAGCAGGGGCAGGAAGTCCTGAAGCAGAAGTTGCAAAAAGATTGAGAAAAATTGCTGAAAAGTATTCTGGAAGAGAACAGCTAGCAATAGTCGCTTTTGCAGAGGCTATGGAAGTGATTCCAAGAAGTCTTGCTGAAAATGGCGGACTTGATCCAATAGATATTTTGGTCGAACTTCGCGCAGCGCATGACCAGGGAAAAGTCATGTATGGTATCAATCTGAATAATGGAAGTGTTGCTGATGCTTGGCAAATGGGTGTTATTGAACCTCTAAAAGTAAAAACTCAGGCAGTCAAATCTTCTTCTGAAGCTGCTGAGATGATTTTGAGAATTGACGATGTTATTTCTGCAAGCAAGCTTTCACACGGTCCTGCTGGTCCAGGTCCTGGAATGCCAGAAGATATGGGCGAATAAATTATTTTAAAAATTTCTCCAATCTGTTGTTCAAAAATGTGTTTGCTTTTTGCAGCATTTCCTTTGACTTCACTTTCTTAATAGCTTCGTCAAAAGTAAACCATTCAAACTCTTGATGCTCTTTGGAAATTTTCACTTTTTCCGTGTCGCTTTCAGCCAAAAAGAAAACAACATCCTTTGAAACAAGCTCCCCTTTGAGTCTGTAGAAATAATGCTCGCTTTCCTTAAAACCAGAAATGATTTTGATATCCTTAATCCCAGTCTCTTCCAACACTTCCCTTTTTACTGTTTCTTCCTCCTTTTCGCCTTTCTCAATATTTCCCTTGGGCAGATCCCAGTATTTCGGATTCCTCATAAGAAGCAAATACTTTATTTTGCCGCCTTCTTTTCTGAATATAATAGCACCGGCTGATTTTTCTTTTATCATCATATTGAACTTTCTTTTCGAAATTTTTATTTGTACCTAAGAAACCTTTATTTACTCTTTCAAAGCAAATAATAATTAGCGGTGTTCATATGCAAGGCCATTCCGAAGAAAAGCACGACGAATACGAACTTGTCCCAATGTCTCCTTTGAGAAGAATGGAAAAGAGGATTGAACTTTTAGAGCAGTCAGGAACTATGGACGGCAAGGAATTCTATAGAGAAATGGTTGACATAATCAGGATGAACCAGCAGATTGTTGACGAACTTGCGAAAGCTAATGATGCATTAAGGATTGAGATTTCAAAGCTTCCGTCGAGAATGGAAGAACTGATTTCGAATATGAAAGAACTGATTTCGTTTATAAAAGCTTCTGCCACAGAGGAGGACTTCACAGCTGCTTCTACAAATCCAATGAATAAGAAGCTTGAGGAACTCGTTGAAACAAACAAAAAAATTGTTGAGAACAATCAAGCAGTGCTCAATGTTCTCGAAGATTTAGGAAGGAAATTGACAAAACCTGCAGTGCCTCCAATGATAATGAAAAAACCTTTCCCACCATTCACACCACAACAGATGCAAAGAACTGTTTAAATGATATTTATGTTAAAGGGTCAGTCTGACATAATTTCAGCAATAATAATTATCGTCATTGCAATAGGCCTTGTAGGAACAGCCTACACATGGGGACTTCCTCTAATTCAAAAACAGCAAGATACAGCTTTGGCTGAAAGGGTCACAAATTATTTTAGTAATGACAATACCAATTCAATTCAGAAAAAAATAGTTTCCGTTGCAACAAATGGCGGCGAGGCAACATTTACAGAAGATGTTTCCGGCTTTTGGCAGCTGGTTCCTAACGGAACATTTTCAATTGATAACAATTCCTTATCATTTACTTTTTTCAGCAGAGTTTCAAATGTTGCAACAGGAGTACAATGGGTGCCATTGAATGGAGTTTCATGTCCTGCTCCATCAGGTTCTGTTGGAGAAGATCCTTATGCGGTATGCGCAAGAGCCGACTTGCTGTCGAACGGTTATAACATCACATACAAGGTTCAGTTCAGAGCATTGCAAGGCAGCGACCAGGGGTATGAAATTTACCTTTTGCAGCATCCTTCCGGTCTTCTGACTTCAACTGCAAAATTATTGAGAATTCAAAAAGGAGATTCTAAAACAGTCAGTGTAAATGGACAAAACTTAATTATAACAGAAGTGAAAATTCTTCTTGGGTAGAATGAAAGGTCAAACACTCATCATACAATTTATTTTGTTTTTTTTAATAGGATTCACGCTTTTTGCATCGATGGGGCTTTTCTTTCAAGCCCAATCGCAAATATTCAAAAATGATATCACTAATTACAACTTGCAATTAATCAATAGCTATATGTCTTCGATTGCTTTGACAGAAGCAGTGAGCTGCAAGCAGTGCGATTTTATCAATGTGACAGTGAAGATTCAAAATACTACAGCTGGAAATTTCTTTGAAGTCGGTATGACTCTTAATGGAATTAATACAACAGTCCCACAAAGTCAGAAAAATGTTACAAGTACAATATATAATTTGAATAGTTCTTACAATATGACGGGATTTTCAGCTTCGGTCAAACCAATAAGTATAACATTTACAAAATCACTAAATTATTTAAGGGTAAGTTGATGGCACTTAGAGGATTAGTTAAAAAGTTAGTTTATGGATATCAGAGAACTTTGCTGCGGGAAGCAGAAGAAAATCAGTATGCGGCAGGCAGAATTGCACCAATTATCCTAAATCCTGTTTTAACAGTAAAAAATGCTCCAGTGATTCAAGGGAGGCCAGTGATAAGAGAAAGGCCGCTGATTGGGCAAAGAATATTTGAAAAAGAGAAAGAACCTGAAAAACCAAAAAGCGAGGAAGAGGAAAATGCTTTTAAGGGCAAAGGCTTGGTTATTCCAAAATTTGCAAATGAAAGCATGGCTCTGCAAAAAAGTCCGATGCAAGAACAAGGTGCAAAATTAGATTTAACATATCCTTTGATCCCCAAAAAGCCAGCAAAAGGAGAAAGAGTGATGGCATATGCAAGAATTTTTTGGGATTCAAAACAGAGCAAATACATTTATCAAGTCAACGAACCAGAAATTACGCAAGAAATGAAAAATGTTTTAGTGAAAGTGAAAGAGATTTTGGAGCAGCGTTTGGATATAACATTTAATCAACTAAGGAAATTTGAGTCAATTGATTATTTGGAAAAACAGATTGGTGATATTCTAAATTATTTAAGATTCAAACTTAGTGAAGATGATCGAAAAATTTTACAATATTACATAGAAAGAGATTTCATTGGACTTGAAAGAATTGAACCTCTTCTGAAAGATGAGCAGATTGAAGACATTAGCTGTGATGGTTTGGATATCCCGATTTTTCTTTTCCACAGAAATCCGCTTTTGGGTTCTATAATGACAAATGTCGCCTTTCATGATAACGATGAATTGGATTCTTTTGTCATGCGACTTGCACAGCTTACAGGAAAATCAGTTTCTGTTGCTAGCCCGCTTCTCGGCGGGGCGCTGCCAGATGGAAGCAGAGTTCAGGCAATGCTAGCAACTGATATCGCGAGGAGGGGGAGCAATTTTACAATTAGAAAATTCACAGAAGAACCATTAACGCCAATTCATCTGCTAAATTATGGGACAATAGATGTGAAGACTCTCGCGTACTTGTGGATGATTTTGGACTATGGAAAAAGTATTCTGATTTCCGGTGGAACTGCAACTGGAAAAACTACAGTCCTAAATGTTCTTTCGCTTTTCATTCGACCTGAAAAAAAAATTGTTTCAATCGAAGATACGCCGGAATTGAAACTTCCACACCCGCATTGGGTTCCGTCAGTAGCGAGAACTGCTATCAGTGTTGTTGAAAGCAGAAAAATAGGAGAGATTGATTTGTTCGATCTGCTAAAGGAAAGCTTGAGGCAGAGACCGGATTACATAATCGTAGGTGAAGTTAGAGGAAGGGAGGCCTATGTTTTGTTCCAAGAAATGGCAACCGGACACCCTTCATTAGCAACAATCCATGCAGAAAACATGCCGAAGCTTCTTGACAGACTTACAACCCCGCCAATTGAACTTCCACCCAGTTTGATACAAAGTGCGAATGTAATTGTTTTTCTTTTGGCAACAAGATACAAAGGCAGACAGACAAGAAAAGTTGGCGAAGTTTTGGAAGTTGTTGGCCTCGACGAAAACAGAACGCCGATTGTAAATCAGGTCTTCAAATGGAATCCAATCACTGATACTTTTGACATTCAGAACAACAGCGTGATGCTAAGGCAAATTTCTGAAACTACTGGATTGAGCGAGCAAGATATTAGTGAGGAATTGAAAAGGAGGATGCTGCTCTTGGAATGGATGAGAATTAGAAATATCAACAATTATCGTGATGTTAATTCTGTTATTAATATTTACTACAATTTCCCAGACAGGGTGATGGCTTCAATATCTTCATCCACGCAGGTGAATAGATGAGTGAATATCTGCAAATTTCGATGAAAATTTTTGGTCCAGTTACAGATTTCATGAATCCTTATTTTCCAAATCTCAAAAGCGATTTGAAAAAAGCAAGAATAAAAATGTCTTCGCAAGAATACTTGAGTAGTGGAATTTTTCTCTCGTTCCTACTTTTTACAGTAGAGCTTCCACTTCTTTCCTTTATATTCAGTCTCTTGTTCAAGAATTTCCTTTTTGGCTTTCTGACATCAATAACAATGTCGTTTTTTCTTTTAGCAATTTTTTTTCTCTCATATGTCAACTATCCTAAAGCAATAATAAAAGAAAGAGCAAGCAGCATTGACAAATTCCTGCCATTTGCTTCCTTGTACCTTGCAACCATTGCAAGTTCAAAACTTCCTCTAGCAAAAATACTTGAATTATTTTCAAAATTTGGACAGTATGGTGAGTTGTCGAGCGAATTCAATCGAATGCAAAATGAAATTTCTTTATTTGGTTTGGATGCAAACACTGCTCTAGAAAGGGCGATTGCAAGAACGCCTTCAAAAAATTTGAAGGAATTGTTATATGGAATCCTTGCAACAAACACTTCTGGTGGGGATTTATCAGTTTACTTAAAAGACAAATCAAATAGTTTTTTTGCTGACTATAACAGAAGACTTCATGATTTTGCGCAACAGCTTACTGTCTATATTGAAATTTACCTGACATCGATTGTTTTGGGTGCAATATTTTTTGTTATTCTCACGGCGATTCTTGCTGGAATAAGTGGAACTGGTGGAAATATTATTTTCCTGCAATTCTTTTTAATATTTCTTTTCCTGCCACTGATTTCTGGAGTATTTGTTTTCCTGATTAAGACATCAACACCGGGAGGACAAGAATGAATCCTGAGAGAAAAGTCCTGCTAACTTCGAGTATTATTTCGATTATAATAATTGCTCTGGGGTTTGCTACATCGAATATAGGAGTAGTCGGAAATGGGGTTATTCTTTCGATTTTCCTTGTTGCAGTTCCGATAATAATTTTCAGATATGAGCGCTTCAAAGCTGTGAAAGAAATGGAAGAAAAGTTTCCAATATTTTTGCGCGATGTAGTGGAATCAATAAGATCTGGAATGCCTTTCCATCTTGCTATTATCAATAGCAGCAAGTTCGAATATGGCAGGCTTTCAAAAGAAGTGAAAAAGATGTCAAACCAAATCTCATGGGGAATTCCTGTCATAAAAGTTTTGGATCAATTTTCTCAGAGAATAAAAAGAAGCAGAAGACTTTTTGATTCATTGCAAACAATTCGCGAATCGTATTTAACCGGCGGTGATGTAGTTTCAACTTTGGATTCTGTTGCAGACAATTTGACTTTTCTTGATGATTCGGAAAAAGAAAGAAAATCAATGCTGAATCAATATGTTGTTTTGATGTATGCAATTGCATTTATTTTCGTAGGAATTGTCGCATCGATAAATAAATTGCTTCTTCCTATTTTCCAAATTTCTGCGACTCCAGGTGGAGCGCAAGTATTAGGAATAACCAATCCATGCGCAGCCACTACTGGCTTTGAAACAACTATTTGCGCTTTATATGCAATACCTGCAAAATATGTTTTCCTGATACCAGATCCAAATGGCATAGCTGCCTATTACACTTCAATATTCTTCTTCATGAGCGTTATTGTCGGCTTTTCATCGGGACTTGTTGCCGGTCAGATTGCAGACAATTCGATGGAATCCGGGCTTAAGCATGGAATGATAATGACTGCTGGCGTGATTGGTGCGCTCTTAATTTTCAAACAAGTTGGTTTGTTGGGAATCTGAATGAAAGGACAAATTAGTTTTGTAGAATATTTAGCATCCTTGGTACTTTTCCTTACAGCGGTTATTTTCATAGCGCTTCAATTGATAAATTTTGTTCCTCAGTATTTAACAGAAATAAACAATCAGAGAATCAAGATTAACGCTTATCAGATTTCTGAACTTCTTGTAAATGATCCTGGTAATCCAATCAACTGGTATCAACCTTCTTCGAAAATTTTACGAATGGGCTTGTCGAGTGAAAGTGTGAACAAAACTGATTATCTTTCACTGCAAAAAATAACTGCATTCAATAGTTACTGCAATGCTGCAGGCGGTTATAACAATATCAAAAATAACATTGGTGCAGTGAGCAATTTTGCTATTCTTCTCTTCAACCGTACTGCAGGTTCTGGAAACTTGTTGATTGTGTGTCAACCTCCAGAATTATTTAGTTCTTCAATCAACACAACAATCCGAAGAATTGTTGCAATAGATTCTAACGATATAGGTGAGTTAATTGTTCAAAGTGGGTAAGAAAGGAATTATTAATTTTATCGAAGCAATTTTCGTGATTGTTGCTATTTTCATAGCATTCGCAGTTCTTTTTCCTGGATTCAATTTCAAAAACACATGGTCAGATGCAACAATAATTCTTACAGCTCGTGATTCTATTCTTACAATGGATAGATTGAATGTTCTTTATCAGAATTCTTTCAATTCAAACTTGCTGCAAAACTTTATTCAAAATACACTTCCTGCAAACAGAACAAATTTGGTTGCTGTATCTGGAGTTGATGGTACTGTGAAAGATACGATAACAGTTGTTTGTAATTGTTCTGATCAGCAAATACAGAATCTGACTTACTGGATGTCTGGAATGTCAATAAATGGAAGGCCTGCAAACATAATATTTTTCAAAACAAATCTGGAAAACATCAATCCCGTCAATGTTGGCGGCACCAATGTTATTCCAGATGTTCTTCTGATTTGGGGAAACACAAATCTTGATTCGCATTTAGCAAGTTTATTGAATTATTTGAAAACTGGGGGAGGAATTATTGAAATAAATGATTTGACAAGCATATCGCAAACTGGCACAGTTCAGCAACAAATTTTCGGACTGACTTATTCTGGCGGCAAGAATTTCAATGACAGAGCATATGCAGATCACTTTTCCCGCAAGCCAGTAAATTCAAACGATATCATATATGGGCCATACAAATTTTTCTACCATATTCCGTATCCAGTTAAGACTTATGAATCGGTTACATCTTTTCTTGTTGAAGCTGGCATCCCTACTCCAAATTGCAATTCCAAAATTGGTCACGGAAATTTTACACTTAATGATACTTATTATAATTTCTGGATTTGCAATCCGACAACAGTTTATTTTGATACTAATAACAATGCATCTGCTGATGTTTCATTGAATGTTGGAAGTAATTTCAAAATCATGGGATATAATTTTACTTTGCAGTATGTTAATTATCCTAGTCAAATCGGTGTTTCATTTAGACCTGATTACCAGTTTTCAGATTTTCTTATTGCTTGGACTTCGCCCGGCCAAGCCTGTCCACAAGGAAATGCATGGGGGCAATATTACACTGACCTACTGACTACTATTGATAACAATCCAGCAAGAATTATTGTAAATGCCAGCTTTACTAAAAGTCAACTGCTAGATTTACCAGTTGTTATTATTAATAATACTGGAGGGCGGACTGCATGGATAGCTGACTTTACCAACGATCCGAATATCAAAAACAATTGCTTGACATTTTCGCAAGCAAGTGATGACGAAAAACTTTTGCTGGCTTCACTTATTTTCTGGGCTTCAAACAAACAGCAAAGTTCAAATGCGCAAACTGGAATTATGGTTCCTTATGTGAATGTTCAGAATTTGGACACTTATGATGTTTATGTTTTCAACTTGGGACTTCGTTCTGCCTTTGGTTCATAATTACCTTTGGATAATTACTTCAGTCTTATTCCCTCAAGATTTTTTGGCGCAACAGTTTCTATTCTGAAAATTTTGTGAGTGCTTCTTGCGAGTTCTCCGGACTTTGAGCTTTCTCCATGGCTTACAATAATTTTGTCAGGTCTTGCTGCAAGATGATGGATGAAGCTGAGCAGTTGATTTCTATCAGAATGTCCAGACAGACCTTCGATTGTTTCTATCTGAAGATTCAGAGGAATAGATGCAGTTTTTGTTTCACTTACTTTCACTGGAATTTCCCTCCATCCTCTCTGGATTCTTTTCCCCATTGTCCCTTCTGCTTGGAATGAAACGAACATCAAAGTGTTTTTAGGATCTTCTGCCAATTGCTTCAGATGCTCTATCGCAGGCCCGCCTATCAGCATTCCGCTTGTTGAAATAATCACCGATGGTTTTTCCTCCCACGCCTTTTCTCTGTCAGCTTGAGATGCAATTCTTTTGAACATTTCATTTTTGAAAGGATCCTGATTGTTGAAAATTAATTTCTGTGTTTGGCGAGAAAGATATTCGGGATATGCTGTATAAATTCCATTTGTATCCCATATCATTCCATCGAGGAAGACTGGCTTGTCGAAACCATTTTTGACAAGTATTGCCATAAGCTCTTGTGCTCTTTCGACTGCGAATGACGGGATTAAAACCTGTCCGCCCCTTTCCATTGTAGTATTGATAACATTCATAAATCGTTCTTCTGTCTCTTGCCTTGTTGGCATTATGTCTCCTTGCGCTCCGTAAGTTGATTCGATGATCAGCGTCTCGCATCTTTGGAAATCTGTGAAAGCCGGCTCCATCAGATTTGTGTGAGCATACTTTTGGTCAAGAGCGTAGACAATGTTGTGCAAACCTTCTCCAATGTGCAAATGTATTAGAGAAGAACCGAGAATGTGACCGGCATTCTGAAATGTCAAACGGATATCAGGAGCAACATCAGAAACTTCTCCATAATCCAAAGTAATGTTATGCCTCACGGCTTCTTTCACTCCTTTTGCTGTATAGAGCTGTTTGCCAGCATTTTTTTGTATTATGTCGACTGTATCCAAAGTGAGCAGCGCAAACAGATCTAATGTAGGAGTCGTGCAGTACAGAGGTCCTTCAAATCCATATTCATAAAGATAAGGAATCATTCCGCAGTGATCCAAATGCGCGTGCGACAAAATTATTGCATCAATATCTTGGGGATCAAATTCTTTTGTTGTAAAATATGGATATCCATTTCCTCCAGCAAGCCCGCCAGGGGATATTCCACAATCAATCAAAACTTTTGACTTTGGCGTTTCAAGAAGAACGCAGCTTCTTCCAACTTCACGAAAGCCACCGAGAGGAATTATTCTTATCCAGTCTCTGTTTGTTTTTCTTTCAGTGAAGATTTTTTCGCCGATTTTATTCAGGAATGTTTTTCTGAATTTAACTTCATCATGAATGACTTTTCTTATTCCATTGATAACATCAGATTTAATCGGAGGAATTCTCTCAATTCTTGGAACCCAGAATGTTTCTGATCTGATAGCTCTAAATGTTTCTCCACCGCGTCCGATAACCAGTCCAGGTTTTTCTGCTGCAATAATTACAAGACTTCTCTCTTCTTCAAAATAAATGTCTTTTATGTTTGCGTCAGCAGGAACCATTTCCATAATTTTTTTCTTGGTCGCTTCTTGATTCAGACAGATCGCAGCCTCAGGCCTCACTTCGATTCTTTTCTTAATCTGCCCTACAACTTCGCGAACTGCATCTTCATGCTTGACAAAAAAATCTCTGTCTTTAGTGTAAGCAATTATTTCCGAACCTTCGAGCTCGACTCTGCTTATAGCTTCCGCTGGCAATAAACTTCTTACTTTCTCAATTATTTCCAAAGTCATTCTAGATCACAAATCAGAATAAAAGTGTAATCACTTTATTGAACGCGGAGTAAACTCGTGCGTAGTAATTTTCACTCCAGATCTTGTAATGATAGCAATATCAATTCCTTTTCCACCAGATCCAATATCCCTTTCTATTGCAGCTGTTATTGCCTGCAGCGCGATCTTCACACCTTCATCAACTGAAAGTCCTTCTCTGTATTGATTCTCCAAAACACCTAGTGCCATCGGCGATCCAGATCCGGTTGAAAAGAATTTTTTCTCTTCCTCGATTGAACCTAGAGCATCAAGCGAAAAAATAGCAGCCTTTTCATCAAATCCGCCGAGAATTAACTGGACCATATAAGGCATGTAGCTCCATCTTCCGCCTTGTAATATGTTCGCAAGAAGAGTTGCAGCCCCTTTGACAGTTATTTTTCTTCCATTTTGAATTGCAAAAAGCTTGAGTTCAGCTTGCATATATCTTGCCAGAGCTTGGGCATCACCAGAATAGCCAGCAATAGTCAGAGCCAAATGGTCTTCGACTGGAATAATTTTTTCAGAATCTTTGCTTGCTACTAAGTAGCCTAAAGTAGATTTTTTCTCAGCAGCAAGTACAGCTCCATCTCTGCAAATCATTCCAATGGTAGTTGTACCTGTTTTTCTTATTTCTGGTTTTTCATCAGTAAATTTTTCCAAAATTCATCACCAAGAATTTGATAATTAAAATTCGATAATTGAACTTAAATATCTTATGGTTGTTTAGTATGATTTAGTATGACTTAGCAAAATATGCTACATGCTTAGATTCCATACCGCAATAAATGCATTTTCCAGTTGCTTTTTCTTTTTCCAAAGGAATCAAACGAATTGTTGCACCAGTCTCAATTTTAATCTGCTCTTCACAGTGATCCATTCCGCACCATCCAGTTTTGATAAATCCACCTTTTGAATCCAAAACTTTTTTAAATTCTTTGTAATCTTTAACTGTAATAATGTTTTCATCTAAAAACTTCTTCGCATTCTTCCAAAGATTCTTTTGAATGTCTTCAAGCTCTTTTCCGACTTCTTTTGCCAGAGTTTTTTCTGTGACATTTATTTTTTTGAAATTATCTCTTCGAACTAAAACAACTTGTTTCTTTTTCAAATCCTTTGGACCAATTTCTATCCTTAGCGGCACACCTTTCATTTCCCATTCATTATATTTGTAGCCTGGTGTGTAAGCTTCGCGATAATCTGCCATGGCTGTAATGCCTGCTTTTGTCAATTCTTCCAAAACATCTTCGACTTTTTTCAGAACTTTTTTCTTCTCTTCTGGCTTGTAATAAATTGGAATAACTACGACTTTGTAAGTAGCAATCTTTGGAGGAATAATAAGTCCTTTGTTATCGCCATGAGTCATTATCAAAGCTCCGAGTATTCTTGTTGATATCCCCCAAGAAGTTGTCCAAACATACTGTTCTTTCTCGTTCTTGTCCAAAAATTTTATTTCAAAAGGTTTTGAGAAATTTTGTCCTAAATTGTGCGAAGTTCCCATTTGTAATGCTTTTCCATCAGGCATCATTGCTTCAAGCGTCACTGTATAGAAAGCGCCAGCGAATTTTTCTCTGTCGGTTTTTTTTCCAATCAAAACAGGAATTGCTAAATATTCTTCCATCAGCTGCTTGTAAAAGAAAGTAATTTGCATAACTTCTTCATCAGCATCCTCTTTTGTTGCGTGAGCTGTATGCCCTTCTTGCCACAAAAATTCAGAACTTCTAATAAATGGTTTGGTTGATTTTATTTCTGCACGCAAAATGTTGCACCATTGATTCAGAAGAACTGGTAAATCTCTCCAACTTCGTATCCATTTTGCATAAGAATTGTAAATGACGGTTTCCGAAGTTGGTCTCACTGCCAACCTCTCTCCTAATTTATCATTACCAGCATAGGTCACCCAAAACACTTCTGGAACAAATCCTTCAAAGTGCTCTGCTTCTTTTTTTAGAAAACTTTCTGGAATAAGCAAAGGAAAGTATGCATTCATATGTCCAGTTTTTTTAATCATTTTGTTGAAAATTTCTTGAATTTTTTCCCAAATGGAATACGCATAAGGCTTGATAATCATAGTTCCTTGTACTGCTCCGTAGTCGAACAAATCCCCTTTTGTTACGACATCGGTATACCATTCAGAAAAGTTCTCTTTCTTTTTGAATTTGATTCCTTCTTCTTCAGCCATAAATGAAGCTCCTTTTTAGAATTTGAGATTTTTTAATAATAAAGATAGATAGAAACAGTCTATTTTCACTTTATTCCTCTTTGATATAAAAGCTATTTAAACATTTATTTTTTCGCAAAGATTACTTATACAGCCCTCCTGTTAACAGAGTGTGATTATGTGAAAATTGCAGTATTGTCAGATTTCCATTTCGGCTATGCATATAGCTCTGAATTAGAAGATGATCCGTTTGATGCAGTAGAAGAGGCTATAGATAGAATCGATGGTGATTTGATTTTAGTGCTTGGAGATGTTTTTGATTCGCGTGTTCCAAAGACTGCGACTTGGGCTAAAGCATTGCGAGTCTTGTCAAAACCACTTTTGAAAGAAAGTTCGAATGTGAAAATTGTAGAAACAGACAAAGAATTGAAAAAAATTTCGCATAGAACACTGCAGCACGTTCCAGTTGTTGCAATTCACGGAAATCATGAAAGACGGGGACGTGGTGAGCTAAACACAGTTCAAGCCATGGAAAATGCTGGACTTTTGATTCATCTTCATGCTCAGCATATTGTTTTTGAAAAGAATGGTAAGAAAGTTGCAATTCATGGAATGAGTTCTGTTCCAGAAAGATTTGCAAAAGACGTTCTAAATGAATGGAATCCGCAACCAGTTAATGATGCATACAATATCTTGCTGCTTCATCAGAATATTGATCCCTATGTTTATTCTCCGCTCGAACCTCCCAGCCTAAATCTCTCGAATCTTCCTAAAGGTTTTAATTTGATTCTTGATGGTCATGTTCACACGAAAAACGAACAAAACATTGGCGATAGTAGACTTGTTATAATTGGAAGCACTTTGATTACTCAGTTCGAAAAAAGCGAGGCGGATAATGACAAGGGATTTTGGATTATTAATACCGACGAAAATAAAATCAATTTTTTTGCACTGCAGAATAATAGAAAATTTTTCTACAAAGAGCTTGATTTGAAAGAGAATTATCTGAAAAATGAAATAGAATTCACAATAGATGAAATATTAGCAAAACATACCGGCAAAAAACCCATAATAAAATTAAAAATTCATGCGAATGATTCTGATTTCTTGAGTGGGGATTTGCGAAATATTGATGCGAAATATTCTGATAGAGCTATTCTGATATTTGCCAAAGAAATTGAGTCTCCAGAAATTTTGGGCAAAATAGAATTTCTGCGAAATATTCGTGATCAAAAACTGTCTGCAGAAGAAATTGGATTGAAAGTTTTGAGAAATAACCTGAGCCAGCTGAAGTTTGAAGATATTTTTGATGTTGAACAGGTTTTCCATTTGCTGAATGAAAATGAAGCAGACAGAGTTTTCAACATCTTGACAGGAGAACAAAAGACGCTGATGTGATATGATAACAAAAGTGAAACTGAAGAATTGGAGATCTCACTTAGACTCAGAATTCAATTTTGAAACAGGAACGAATGCATTAATCGGAATAATGGGCAGCGGAAAGAGCAGTGTCATGGACGGAATTTGCTTGGGATTGTTTGGAACTTCTCCTGTTTTGCAGACGAAAAAAGTGAAGCTCGAAGACATGATTATGAAAAAACCGATAGAAAAAAGCGCAGCTGAAGTCGAAATTTTCCTGAAAATCGATGGGAATGATTATTCAATAAAAAGAATCATAGAGAAAGGAAAAGGAACTACATATTCGGAAATCAGAGAAAATGGAAAACTGCTTGAAGCTCCAAGCACTTCGCGAGTGACGGAAATTGTCGAAAATATTTTGAAAATAAATTTTGATTTGTTTGCAAAAGCAATTTATTCGGAACAGAACGCTCTCGACTATTTTCTAACAATTCCCAAAGGCCAAAGAATGAAAAGAATTGATGAATTGCTAATGATTGACAAGTTTGAAAGAGCTAGAGCTTCTGCTGTAAGTCTGGTAAACCGATTCGAAGAACGAAGACTGGCGAGAGAAAGTGTTGTGGAAAATGCAGATGTAGAATCAATTAGAAAAACTATTTCTGAAATAAATGAATCCATTCAACTGCTTGAAAAAGAAATTCAGAGTTTGAAAAATAATCTGACAGAAACAAAATCTGAAAGAGAGTCAGTTGAAAAAATGCACAATAAAATTTCGATTTTGATCGATACTGCAGACGAAATTAAAGTAGAAATTCAAAAACATTTCAGTTCTTTGGATGAAATTGAGAACTCCATCTCGAGTTTGAAAGAAGAAATTGGCGATAATACTACAGAAAAAACTGAAAAAGATATCGACTATCTAAATGAAAGAATTGGAAGAAATACAGAAGAATTGCAAAAGAAAAAATCAAAATATGATGCATCTTCTAAGGAAATTTCTGAACTTAAATCAAAAGCAGCTTATCTGAAAAAAGAAATAGAAATTCTGGAAAAGGAATTTTATGAAAAATCTGAAATGAAGAAAGAATATGAACATTTGTTGGATCTGACTGGAGCAAATATTGAACAACAAATCTCTGAAGCAAAAAATAATCTTCAAAAGACAAATGAATCGGCAGCAAAAATATTTGCAAAGATTTCTGACAATGAGGAATTTATAGCTCATCTGTCAACAGCCGACAACAAATGTCCAATCTGCGAATCTCTGTTGACTGAGGAGAGGAAAAAATTGTTGATTCTGCAAAAGGAAGGAGATATCAAAAAATTACGCGAAGAATTTGCCTTTTACGAAGAACAAAAGAGAAAGACTGACGAAAAAATCAACTCTCTTGAAAATGCTCGAGAAAAGCTGTCAATAATGTATGATAAAATCAAAAATCTAGGTAATGTGAAGGAAGATCTGGCAAAAGCGAAAAAATCTTATGTTGAGCAAAGCAGCAAAATTGTTTATTCTGAAAATGCTTTGACTGATTTGCGAAGGGAAGTTGAAAAAATTCAAGATGAAAATGAAAGCGACAGACTGAAAATACAAATATTGCAAACTTTGCTTGAAAAAATTCATGATTTTAATGAAAAGAATCAAAGAAAGGAAAATCTGCAAAAAGAAGTTGCTGAATTGCAGAAAAAATTAGATGAAGTCGAAAAACAGATGGAAGACAAAAATATTGAACAAATGGAAGTGGAACTGCGAGACTTAATTTCAAAAGAAAAGGAAATTGAAGCAAATGCCTCTGGTGTTGAAAGAGTGATAAAAGAAAAGGAATTTAGATTGAATGAAAATGAAAACAAACTTGCTGACATAAAGAAATTCCAAGAGGAAATCGCAAAGCTGCAAAAGATTATCAAAAACATGAGAATATTTGAAAAATCTCTGCAGCAAACGCAAATAGAATTAAGAAAGGAATTTGTTGAGGCAGTTAATTACACAATGACAAACTTATGGCAGACTTTGTATCCTTATCAAGATTTTGTTGGAATCAGATTGAATGTTGAAGAAGGAGACTATGTATTGCAGTTGCTAGAACGAGCAGGAAAATGGGTGAACGTCGAGGGAATTGTTTCTGGTGGAGAGAGGAGCATTGCATCGCTTGCTTTGCGAATTGCATTCTCATTAGTTCTTGCTCCTCAATTAAGATGGCTCATTCTTGATGAACCTACTGCCAATCTTGATACAAACGCAATTGAGGATTTGGCAGAGACTTTACGTGAGCGAATTGGAGAATTTGTTGATCAAGTTTTTCTTATTACTCACGATGAAAAATTGGAAAATGCAGTTACTGGAAGTTTGTATAGGCTTGAAAGAGAAAAAGCAAAAGATGGAGTTACTAAAGTTTTAGCTATTTAATTTTCCATAGTCAAAAGGTTGACAAGAAATTTTCAAAGAAATGCTTTTACGTCTTCTTTTCTGTTAGCTGCTTGAGAAGAAAATTCTTTCAATTCATCTTCAAGCCTTTTCCCTTTTTCGCCTTTCCTGCTTTTCCTGTTTCTTATTTTCAAAAGAATCGGATAATTAACAGCTTCGCCAACAACATAAGCCTCTCCGACTTTTAGTCCAGGAATCGTGTTGATTACATCGGAAGTAAGTCCTTCGCTGCTTTTTTGAATGTGATCCAAGTCATATGGATTTGTTACTCTCAAAATTATGTGCGTATTGCATTGGCTAAGAGCGGTCGTTGACAAATTTATCGGACGTTGGCTGATTAAAACCAAGCAAGAATTGAATTTTCTTCCTTCCCTAGCTATTTGTTCGACTACTCCACGCGAAATCGACAAAGATCTTTCAACATCCTGCGGGCAGAACTGATGGGCTTCTTCGACAAAAAGAATGAACGGTGGAATTTTTTTCTGACTTCGTGCTTCGAAAAGTTTTCTTGCAAATGTAGTCAGAATAATTTGTCTATCGCGCAAGTGAACAAAATCTGATAGGTCAAAAATGCTCAGCTGCCCAACTCTTGCCAACTCTTCGACTGACGGAGAATCAACGGCGGAAAAAAGTCTGCTTGTGGAAATTTCAGACAGCCATGACAATAAAGTATCCCTAGTTTTATCATTAATTTCACTTTCTTCTACATACTTCATCAAATCCTCAAAATTGAATCCAGGGTTTTTTTCTTTCAATTCTCGCAGCAAGCTGTTTAACTCCCTTCGTTGAACTGGAGAAAGTTCTGTTATCAGTTCCGACAAAGTCGATACAGAAAGTTTGTTTGCTGAGATTGAAATGTTATTTTTATCAAAAATTTTTGTTTTTCCCATAAATTTTTCATCGTTACCAAATCCAGCATATTCACCATGAGGATCGAAAACAATTACTGCTGGCGATGAATTTTCCAAAAGTTCTTCAATCAGCACAGCTGAAAGATGGCTCTTACCAGCCCCGCTCATTGCGAGAATTGCAGCATGTTTCTGAAAAAGTTTTGTGATGTTCAATTTGACATCAACATTATGAAAAGCAAGCTTTCCAATATCAATTCCATTTTTGTCCAGTCCTAAGAAATCAGAAAGAATTTTTTCATCAGCTGGAAAAACTTTTTGCCCTGGAGATGGAGGAAGACTAATTCTTTCCTGCATTCCATCAACAAAAATTCCAAGAGGAATTGCGTTTGCAACAAGATATTCCCAATTCTCAGCAGGAAAAATATCATTCATCTTCTTTCCATCTTTTTCATATTCCTTCACGGTTTCTGCTTGCGAATAGTATTTATTTGACTTGATAATTTCAGCAATTCTTGCAATCAAAATTCCTTCTTTGGTTTCAATCTGGACATACTGGTGCTTTCGAACTGGTTCCGATGAACTGATGACGAAAGAAAAATTGTTGCTACTCGGCCCATCTTCAGTAGAAATAACCGTTCCTATCTCTATCATGCTAATCTATTAGTTGCAAACAGATAAGAATTTGCTGATTTAATTTTCTATTTATGACATTAAAATTTTTAACCAACTATCCAGCAGTATTCATTTCAGAGGAAAAAACTCTGGTTATCGCAGAGCTTCACTTGGGGCTCGAATATGAAATTTTCAAAAGCGGAGTTACTATTCCACCTCAAAGAGAAAAATTTCTTGAAACTTTAGAAAAGCTTGTTGAAATAACGAAGGCAAAAAAGCTTGTGATTGTCGGCGACATCAAACACAAAGTTCCTGGAAGCACAATAAGGGAAGATAAGGAAATTCCGAGATTTTTAGAACAAATAAACAGCAAAATAAAAACAATTCTTGTAAAAGGAAATCATGATGACAGAATCGAAGGAATTGTTCCAAAGGGAATAAAAATTTATTCAGCACACGGCTTTAAACTAAAGAAATATGGTTTCTTTCATGGGCATGCGTGGCCTTCAAAGTCTTTGATGAAATGCAATTATCTTTTCATGGGACACATTCATCCTGCAATTGAATTTCGAGATGATTTGGGCTACAGAAGCTGGGAAAAAGTTTGGATAAGAGGAAGATTGAATGCGGAAAAAGTGAAAAAAAAGTTTGATTTGCAAAATACCGGCAAACTAAACATCATAGTCATACCGACTTTCAACAACATTCTTGGAGGAAAGGCTGTCAACAGAGTGGCAAAAGAGGAACAGATAAGTCCGCTGATAATTAATGAATTTTTTGATTTGAATTCTGCAAAAATATATCTTCTTGATGGAACCTATTTGGGAGTTTTAAAAAACATTAAATCCTTTTCATGATGGGTTTGAATTTGCACCGATATTTTGAATGACATTTTGAGTGTTCATTGTTGTTGATGATGAAGTTGTCAAATTAGTTGATGTTGTTGTATAAGTTGTTGTGACACTACTAACACATTCACTGCCATTCCAGCATTCGCCTTGAGGACACTGACATACTCTCACCGTATGACTGTTATCAGCGAAACAGCCACAAGCTCCAATCAAACAAGTGTTCGGAAAGCTGCTTGTTTGTCTGCAGCATAATGCATTTGCCACAGTTCCGCCAGAATTTTCACATTTTATAGCTAATTCTGTTTCAGTCTGCGCCCTCTCTATGTGAGGTTTTCCATGCGCTGAAGTAATGTTAAATGTTTGCGTAAACGTTTGATTATCAATAATAAAAGTAACATTAACTATTCCAGTTACATTTCTACTTTCAAAAATGCTTTCGACTGCCTGATTGTGCCCATTGCTTGAAACATTGATTGCATGTTCAATGCCAAACTTTGCTTCGTCAGGAACTTTGTTCAAAACATTCTCAAGAACAAGTTGATGCTTGAATGTTTCTTCTACAACATGCTGCGCAAGAGCAGTTACATTTTGTCCTAGTCCTTTTGCATTATCAATCTCAGTTTCAGTTTGATTCATTTCGTTTTCATAATCTTGCGAAAGAGTATGAACTAAATCTGTTTTATTCTCCTGCAGAGCAAGATTCATTTCCGCGAGCCTTTTTTCAGCAAGCTGGAGATGAAAATTTGCTTTGTTTTGGGGGCCGAATGTGAAAAATAGTTGCAGTTGCTCAAAAAAGTCTTGGAAGAAATGAAAAGGATTATCTGGAAGTAGTCCTGGCTGCGCAAGAGTGACATTTTGCGCAAAAACAGTAATACCCAAAACCAAAAAGATTCCAACTGCTAAAGCCAGAATTTTCATACAATAATTAATTATTTGCCCTTATATAAAACTTGTGAATTAGGAAATCATTTCTACTTCATCAGGATTCAAATATTCCTTTAATTCAATCAAAGTTTTCAAATCTTCTTCAGGAATGACAGAAGTCAAAGTTTCTCCTTCTTGAATTTGTCTGCCGATTGTCGGCTCTTCCATGCTCACTGCGACTTTATCTCCAGCTTTTGCAGAATCAATATCCTTTCCTTCCTTCTGCACTGCTTTTATTTTTCCAACTATTTTTCCATCTTTATTTCTCACAAGAACGCCTTTTTTCAAAATTCCTTTCTTGACTTCGACTCCAAAAATTGCAGGATTGTTTACTCTGAAAACAAATCCTTTCAGGAATTTCAGTTCAAACGGATGCACAACTGAAGCAAGCTTTTCTTCGATTTCTTGTTTTTTCTTTTTGTCAGTCCATTCTTTGTATTCATCAATAATTCTGTAAACAACATTATTTTGGAAAATCATTATTTTCCAATCTTTTGCAAAATTTTCTGCATCTTCCAGAATTTTTACATTAAACGCAAGCACAGCTTTTCGCAAATTGTCGCTTATGTTTTGCAACACAACAAGATCCTGCTTTGAGACATTTCCGACTTCTGCTTTTTTGATTGGAATCTGCGCTTCCTGCAAAAGTTTTATCATTGCTTCGAGGCTTCCTAATGTATCAGCTTTAACAACAACACCATCAATATCTTTCTCAAACTGGACTTGCGCGACTTCTTTCTGCACTTCCTCTTTTGCTCTTTCGACATCAGCCTCATTTTTCACAACAATAACAGGAGAGCCGGCAATTATGTTTTCCAAATTTGGCGCAGCGACTTTCACTCCATATGCTGCAGAAACTTCGTCAACAACTTGAAATTGCTTTTCCAATCTCATTTCTTGCAAAGGCCTTGGTTCAAGCAGTGCTTTTACTTTTGTTTCGAAAGGCAGATGCGCACCGCTAACAACAATAATATCTCCTCTTTTCAAAGTTCCGTCATAAAGAATCACATCCGCAGTTATTCCAAATCCTTTTGTTTCTTTTACCTCAAGCACAGTTCCTTTTCCAGAATCAGACAATCGCAAGCGATCTTTCAGAAACTGCTGGGCTAAACCTGAAATTACTGTTAGCAAATCTGGAATTCCTTCGCCTGTTATTGAAGAAACTGGAACAATTGCAATGGTTTTTTTGAAATCATCAATTCTGTCGTATCTTTCTGAGCTGAATCCCCTTTCGGCAAGCTGCGCAACCAGATTGTAAATTTTGTTGTCAACTTCCTCTCTGATTCCTTCGCGCTGATTTTTGAAAGAATCGAGAAATGAAATGTTTTTTTGCGGATTCCAACCAGGTATTCTGTCTATCTTTGTCGCAGCGACCACAAACGGAGTTTTAAATTCCTTCAGCACTGCCAAGCTTTCGTCAGTCTGCTCTTGGAATCCTTCATTAATGTCAATAACCAAAATCGCCAAGTCAGAAACAGCTCCGCCTCTTCTACGCAAAGTAATGAATGCAGCATGACCTGGTGTGTCAAGTAGTAGCAATCCAGGAATAGTTATTTCAATTTTAAATTTTTTCAGGAGTTCGCCAGAAATTTTTTTCACAGTCTCTATAGGAATATAGCTAGCTCCAACATGCTGACTAAGCATTCCTGGTTCTGCTTTAGTAACTGTAGTGCCGCGTATCTTGTCTAACAAAGTTGTCTTTCCGTGGTCTATGTGTCCCACTGTGACGATTATCGGACTCCTTATTTTGCTCATTTTCGGCACCTTGCATCTGTTTAGATATTTAAAATTAACAAAATAAATAGAGAATATGGCATTGACACTTCATGATATAACGCCAGTTGGGCTGGCAATTGCAACGCAGGAACTGTTTGATGCAAAGAGATACCAGCAGAACTTCTGCGACTATATTTTGCTTCGCGCCAAAGACAAAGAGCTGGCATCAACTGTTTCGGATGTTAAAAGAGAACTAAATTCGCCACAAAATCAGAAGAAATTTTTGGAAGGACACAAGGCTGCAATAATCAGCACCATGGATAAGATAATGAGTCTGGTTACTGGAAGATATTCCTCAATGGATGCCAGAGTTAGCGAAAACGTGATCAACAATGCAAAAGATCTGATACGAAGAATAACATTTGCGACAACATTTGATGACATAGCTAGGCTTGAGCCGCTGTTCAAGAGCGGTATAACACTTCCTGTTTATGAATTGTTCATTAATTACATGAAAAGATCGAATACTACTGTGGTTTGAATGGACGATTTCGAAAAAGAGATTGAAAGACTGAAGCAAAGAAAAACTGAGATTGCTACAAAAATTTCTCTTACTACTGATTTTAATGTAAAGGAAGAATTGGAGCAAGAGCTTTCAACAATAGCAAGTCAAATAAAAACTCTGGAAATTTTTAAGAAAAGGATGCCTTCATAGTATCAGAAACAAACTCTTTCGCTAATTTGTTGAAATAATTTCGCACACCATCATTTGCAATGTATCCTAAAACAAAACCCAACCCACCAGAAACCAAAAGCTGCAAATAGTCATTTCCTTCTTTCAATTCCAGCACAAATTTGCTTGCATACAACCTTTGTTTCATTCTTATTCTTGTTTCATAACTTAATGATAAATTTTCAATATCGGTTTCGGCTTCTTTTATTTTTTGCAATCTTTGTTTTTTTAATTCGCCATTGCGAAAAATATACGGAACTTCTTCTAGAGATAATATTGAATTAATCTTTTCATTCATTTCATTTTCAGCAAGAAGTGGGTTAATTTTTAACACCACTTTTTATAAAATCCTCAGCAGTTTTTTTCAGCACATCATTGACGGTCCCATCTCCTCCATATTTTTTCAGTATTCCTGAAAACCAATCAACAATATTATACCATTGAGAATTTTGCATGAACAAAGAGTAAACAGCTGGCAGTGATTTTTGTGGATTATATTTTATCGCTCCAGCAATTAAAGCTTTTGATCCTTCCCAAACTAATTTCTCTTTTTCTTCGCTATCCATTTTTTTATATTCTTCTGCAACCATTCCAAGAGTTTGAATGATTTTCGGAATTTCATACAAAGCAGCGGATAATTCTTTTTCTAAGATGTTCCCACCCTCTTTTTCATTTCAGTAATTTCGTAAGTGAGCGAGTCAATTTTTTTATAAAGTTCTTCTCTTTCAGTTTTTTGCTGCGAGTAAACTTCCGAAACTGCGTTTTGAATGGAGGATTTCATTTGAAGTGAAACATATTGCTGAAGTCTTCTTATTACAAATCTATCAAAAAGGACTCCGGCACCAACAGCAAAAGCATCTCTCCATCTTGGTTTTAATTCATTTAAATCAACCATTTCTTTCACCTCCTTTTTTCGTTCTAAAAATGCCAAGTATTTTTTTCGTGAGCAAAAGACTGCCAGCAGAATAGACTGCACTTGTCTCCATTCCATCATAAAGTGCGTGCTCAAGCGATCTTTCTGCATCAGTAACCAATGAAGAAATGAATCCTGGATTAATTTGCAAATTGTATGGAAAATTTCTTGCAACATATGCAGCGGTATCATAAAGAAAACTGATTGAATCGACTGCTAGTCTTCCAGTACTTCCAACACCAAATCCGACAGCTCCACCTATCAGTGCTCCAGTGAGAGGAAGAATTCCAATATTTTTTTGCAGAAAATAAATTGGGTTTTTCATGAAAGAGATTGCAAAAAATAATTCTTATGAAATTTTACAACTTCCTAATATGAAATAGAAAAAATAAATTACCACTTTCATGAGTAGTAAGAATTTATTTTTTTAATTCCAGTTAGAATTGAGAAAATGGCCCTTAATGTTTTAATAGATGGAATTTTTCCAGTCGAAATGTCAGAAGTGCAAAAAGATATAGGAATTGATTTTTATTCAATGGATGATAATCTGCCAGAAAAAGATATTAATGTTTATGTATTGAATTCGCCAGATACACAGCCAACGACTGAAAAAGCAATAATGCTATTGCAACATTTAGCTATGAGAAGGGGCTTCTGGGGAAATTTCGATTTTGCAAATAATAATGATTATGAAAACATTTACAATGTAAAAATTCTGGATCCAACACTAGGAATGTATTATGACAGTTATAGATATAATTTTTGGGACCAAATTTTCAGTGCCAAACTGACATATAGAAATTATCCTACTTTTTCAATTGATTTAAGGAAAGATAGAAGGCCAATACAAGTTGAGACTATAGATGGTAAAAAATTAGATGTTGAAAGAATAATGATACCTAAAACATTTACAAGAACTAGCACTTATGTTACAGAAGAGTCTCCATTCAATTTGCCAGCTAACTTCCAAGTTAATATTGATCATCCTGGGAAAGTGGGAAGGGAACTATTTTATACTGAACCTTATGGATCTCATTATTTTTATGCAAAAAGTGTTTTAAAAAGAAGAATTGAATTACTAAAACAATCTCCATTATCAGTTGATAAAATTAGAGAATTTAAAATAGATGATATTGATGCAAGAATTTTGACAGAGGAGTCTCTTCAAAGAATTTTTTCAGCTCTTCCATCTTTTGCATATGAAACTGTTGGTGTTATGAATAGCTGGTTTGATAGCTCAAAAATTGGACGCGTTGTTAGGACAATGCCGAATGGTTTAGTGTTTGGAACTGTTGGCCCGATTCTCGATATTTGTGAAGAACCAAATGTTCAATATGTTACACAAGCACTTTTGACATTAGGTAGACGCACTGGTGGCTATATAAAAAAAGGAAAAAAACTGCGTGAAGTTACAGAACCATTAAAAGAAACAAAAATCGAAGATCAATCACCGAGCAAAGAAAAGGATTTTCCATTTGAAGTATATAGTTAAAAATAAAATTTTTGCATTTTCCGCAAACAGTAAGCTTTAAATCGTATAGTAATACAAAAGATAAGAGTGAAATAGCATGCAAGTAGCTAGAATAAAATTATCTGGAAAAGATCCAAAGGAATTGGAAAGCATTACTACTGAGATTAAAGATATTGCAAAGAAATTTGGTGTTACTTATCGTGGACCAATTCCGCTTCCAACAAAAGTTCTGAAAATTACTACGTTGAAGACGCCATGTGGAGATGGAACTGGACATGGAAATGCTACTTTTGACAAATGGGAAATGAGAATCCACAAAAGAATGGTCGATGTGCAGGCTGACGATAGAGCTTTGCGTCAGATAATGCGTGTGAACATTCCAGAAGGAATACACATAGAGATAAAGTTAAAGAACTAATTTTTTGCTTATGTATGAAGACTTGTTGCAACTCTATTCAGAAAAAAAAGATGAATTGAAAAAGAGACTGCAAGATTTCAACCAAGTTTTTCAAGAATCGGATGAACGAGTTTTCGCTGAACTGGCTTTTTGTTTGTGCACACCGCAGTCGAAGGCAACTGTTTGCTGGAATGCTATAAGTTCTCTCACGAAAAACAATCTTCTGTTTTCTGGAAATGAAGAACAAATCAAACCATTTCTAAATGCAGTGAGATTTTCAGAAAATAAAACAAAATATATTATTGAAGCAAGAAATTTTTTCACAAATAATTCACAATTGCAGATAAAAAATAAACTAAAAAATTTCCAAAATAGTCAGCAAGCAAGAGACTGGCTGGTTGAAAATGTCAAAGGATTCGGAATGAAAGAAGCTTCGCATTTTTTGAGGAATATTGGAATGGGAAATGATTTGGCAATATTGGATGTTCACATTCTGAAAAATCTGCAGGAATTTGAAGTAATTGAAAAGATTCCGAAAAGTCTTACACCAAAAAAATACGTTGAAATCGAGCAGCAAATGAAGGATTTTTCAAAGAAAATTGGTATTCCTTTTGATGAAATGGACTTGCTTTTATGGTCAAGGGAAACTGGCCACATTTTTAAATAAGTGAACTTCATTGTTGATTATATGGATATGGAAATAAAATTAGTTGGGCTCGCAATAATCCACAAAGAAGGAAAAGTTCTTATCGGGCAGAGGAAAGAAAAAGATGAATTTGTCGAACATCTTAGCTGGGTTTTTCCCGGCGGAGAATTTGCAACCAAAGATTTTGAGAAAGAATTAATTCAAACAGTAAAGAAGGAATGTGGGCTCGATATAAAAATTAATAATTTGATTTTTGCCAGAAAGCCATCTGAAGCAAGCATTCCAATGGTACTTTTTTATTTTGACTGTTCACCTATTGGCGGCCAAGAGAGTCCGGAACATGATTTAAATAAATTAGAATGGATTCCAGCAACACTTGTTGCGAAATACTTTAGCACAAGTGTAGCAGACAGAATTATGGAATTTTTAAAGAATGTCGAAGATAACAAGTTATAAACATCTGCATAAAATTATATCAGTGGTAAGTTGAAAGAAAGTTTAGTTTTAATTGATGCAGACTACATATTAGAAGGAAATTCCGGAGTTGTTCTTCTATACTGCAAAGATGATAAAGGGAGGACTGTTCTTGTTGAAGACAAAAAATTCAATACATATTTTTACATTCTTCCGAAAAACAAAAAAGAAAATGAAGTTAAAAGGAAAGTTGAGAAATTAGATGAGGAAAAAATTGGAACGAAAATTCTGAAAGTCGAAATTGTAGCAAAGATGTGGCAGAACAGGGAAACAAAAATTGTCAAAGTGACTATCGAAAACCCAAGAAGAATCCATGATGTAAGAGACGCTGTGAAGAATTGGAGTGATGTTGAAGATACTTTTGAATATGATTTGCCTTTCTACAAAAGATACATAATTGACAATCAGTTGGAACCATTAAGCTGGATAGAGGTTGAAGGAAAGGAAACAAAATCAGAATTTCAAGTCAACAAAACAATCGAAGCTACTTCTGTTAAGCCTCTTGACAAAAGAAGTGAAATCAAATTCAAAGTCCTTGCTTTTGATACAGAATGGGTTGATCAAGGAAACAAATCGATTTTGATAATGCTGAGTCTTGCTGCAAATGATGGATACAAAAAAGTGCTCGCAACTTACGACTGGAAGGGCAAGCCAAACTATGTCGAAAGCTGCAAAGATGAAAAGGAATTAATTTCAAAATTTATTTCGATTGTGAAAGAAAAAGATCCGGATTTTCTTGTTGGCTACAACTCGGATGGCTTCGACATTCCGAAAATAAAAGAAAGGGCAACAGAATTAAAAATTTCTCTAAAACTTGGTAGAGATAATGCACTGATTTATGTCGTTCAGAGAGGAAGAATCAGCTCTGCAAAAACAAAGGGAAGAGTGCACATTGATATTTTTGATTTTGTTGACCACGTTCTCGGACAGACTATGAAGAGCGAAGTTCTGACTTTGAATGAAGTCTCTCAAGAGCTTCTCGGCGTAGGGAAAAAAGATATGAAATACAAGGAAATGGTAGATATATGGAAAGAGAAGAAAGATTTGGACAGACTTTCAGAATACAGCCTTTGGGATTCTGAACTGACTTTGAAGCTTTCTCATTTGATCCTTCCGCAAATTTTTGCATTAAGCAGAATAACTGGGCAGCTGCCGTTTGATGCAGCCCGCTACAGTTATTCACAGCTTGTCGAATCGTTTTTCATGCGCAAGGCGTATGCAGACAAAGTCCTGATTCCGAACAGGCCGAAAACTGAGGAGATTGAAAAGAGAAGACTGCAGCCACCATACAAGGGAGCTGTTGTAATCGAGCCTACGAAAGGAATCCATCCGAATGTTTTAGTTTTCGATTTTCGTTCTCTATATCCTACAATAATCGTCACTCACAACATCGACCCTTGGACATTTGAATTTTCACCCTGCAAGAAAAAAGTTCAAGTTCCGGAAGCAAAATGGTTTTTCTGCGCAGACAAAAAAGGTTTTATTCCAAAACATCTCGATGAAATAATCAAAAAAAGAATCCAAGTCAAAAAGGAAATGAAAAAAGTAAGGAAGGATTCTGAAGAGCATACAAAATTAAACAACGAACAGTTTGCACTGAAGACTCTTGCAAATGCGACATACGGATACTTTGCCTACGCCGGAGCCAAATGGTATAGAAGAGAATGCGGATCTTCTGCAGCTAATTTTGGAAGATATTACATAACTTCTGTTGTTGAAGAAGCAAAGAAGAATGGGTTTGAAATTTTGTACGGAGATACAGATTCGCTGATGATTAGGTTCACTGAAAATATTTCGCAAGAAAAATTGCATTCAACTGGAGAAAAATTCGCAAGGCTTGTAAACAGCAAACTCCCAGGAATAATCGAATTAGAATTCCGCGATCTTTACCAAGGTGGAATTTTTGTAGCAAAGCAGACAGGCGAAGCTGGAGCAAAGAAAAGATATGCGCTTGTCGACTTTAAAGGTAATTTGGAAATTCGGGGGTTTGAAACAGTAAGAAGGGACTGGTGTGAGTTAAGCAAAAAAACCCAGCGAGATGTTTTAGTAACAATTCTGCGAGATAGAGATCCTGAAAAAGCAATCCAGCTTGTTAGGGATACTATCAAAAAAATTGAAAGTGGAAAAGTTAACATAGAAGACCTTGCAATATTAGAACAAATAACACGCCCGCTAGGTCAATACCAAGCAATCGGGCCGCATGTAGTAGCAGCGCAAAAAGCAAAAGAAAGAGGAAGGTCGATTGGCGAAGGAACTGTAATTGCGTTTGTCATAACAAAAGGAAAAGGAAGTATTTCAGAAAGAGCTGAACCGTTGGAAGATGTGAAACCAACTCAATATGATCCTAATTATTACATTGGGCATCAAATTTTGCCAGCAGCTATGAGAGTGCTGCAAGCATTAGGATACACTAATGAAGAAGTCAAAGGCGGAAAAATTCAGAAAAAACTAAGCACTTGGATTAAGAAATAATTAAAGACCTAGCATCTGACGAGCTTCAGGTGACATTTTTTCTGGAGTCCATGGAGGATCAAAAACAATTTCCACATCAACATCCTTAACTCCTTTCAGAAGAGAAACTTTCTGTTTTATATCCTGAGATATTGTTCCGGCAAGAGGACATCCAATTGCAGTCAACGTCATTTTTATTGCGACTTTACCAGCAGATATTTTCACATCGTAAATCAGACCAAGATCCACGATGTTTACAGGTATCTCTGGGTCATAGCAGTCTTTCAGTATTTTCAAAACTTCTTTCTTGTCCACCATAAGTAATGTAATTATTTGATAAAACTTAAATTAATTTATGAGTATTGCAAGAAAACTTGGAGAAGTTTTTGGTGAGCTGATTTTTTCTATTTCATTGGGATTTTTTATAATTTTTATCGCGCTTGCAAATTTCACGCAATACACTACTCTCCAGCCAGTTATCACAAACATTATAGAAAATCAATTTCAAAATATTACTCAAGAACAAATTGATTTTCTTTATCTAAATCTCGCAGAGCAGTGCAAGACATCATCAACAGCTATATTTCCGTTGACAAACCAAGAAGTCAGTCTGAATTGCACTGATGTAAAAAATTCGCAATCATCAGACATCACACATTTGATTTCCAAAAATCTTTTTTACCAGATTTATTACAAAAAATATGATTGCAATTTCATTGACTGCATAAAGGGACTTGCGTTTCAACAAAATTCTTCGGATATGCAAAATCAACAATTTCAGGTCATACTTTCTTCAAAAGCAAATGAATTCTTTTCAAACAATCAGTTGCTTTTGATTGTAGGAATTGCTGTTGGGCTTGTCTTGATTGTAATCTCAGTAAGAGTTTGGTACAATATTTTGAAAGTCATAGGAGTAACGCTGCTGTTCGTTGGAATTACTTATTTGCTCATTCCCTTTGTAAAAACACAGATTGCTCATATCGCTCCGCAACAAGGAGATTTCTCTGCAATCGTTGATCTTCTGTTCGCGCCAATAATGACAATACTAAGAAATATTTTGATTTTAGGAATAGTTTTGACGGTCATCGGATATGCATCAGCATTCCTATTAAAGCCAAAAGCACAAAAGAATCAGCCAATGTAGTTAATATCTTTCTCGTGCTCTTTGTGTATCTGTATGTACCTTTCAAGCTGCTCTTCAGCAAATTTCTCCCATTGCTTCATTTTTTTCCTTTTGGGTTTTTTTACAACTGCTTTTTTTGGCATGAAATCACTAGAACTTACATACATTAATATGTTTGCTGAAAAATAAAAGCATTCTTTCTCAGACGACTTCTGAAATAAAATCCAGCCACAACTCCTACAACAAGGCCTCCGATGTGCGCGCCATATCCGATATTAGGTCCTAGCAGCCCGAAGAAATTTAATACAAACCAGAATATTGCAGCAACAAACATCGGCATAGGTATCCCGTAGACGAAAACAGTTAATTTTGGTTCAAGCACAGCGAGGGTTCCCATTATTCCATATATCGCTCCTGAAGCACCGAGTGCTGAAATTGTTGGATCTGAAGAAGTCAGCATGTATTCGATATTTCCTATTATTCCAGCTAGAAAGAAAATCAGTATGAAGCTTCTCTTTGAAATTCTTTTCTCCAAATAAATGCCGAAAAAGAAAAGAGCCATCATGTTGAAAAGTATGTGAGTTATACTGGCGTGCAAGAAAATTGCGGTAACAAAAGTCCATGGTTGAGAGAGAGCGGTAGCTGGCGTGAAGGAAATTATGTCTGTGATGTTTGTGAATTGTTGAATTATGAAAACAACTACACAAACTGCAATTAACCATAGTGTAACGCTAATATTTTTGAATTTCATAAAAAATATTCCATTATCAACTTATAAGAATAGAATTTTCTGGCTGCTGACCGTTTGGCAGAGTCGAAACAGAAGGAACAAATTGCGATGTCAGAATATATCCATCAGCAGTATGTGTAATGTCGCCGCTAAAATCAAAAATTAAAAACGATGTTTCGTTTTGTGCAGGAGTGAATGGAAAAGATACAATGGTTTCATTTGAACCGGGAAGTAAAGGATATGCTATTTTGCCAAAATTATTGTAAATCAAAGAATAAATTTTAATTTGCCCGACACCTAAGACAATTTTCTCCTGAGAGTAGGTTTTTATTGGAACGATTGTGTCAGCAATAACAGCAGTTCGGTTTCCGAGATTTGTTGCATTAAAAGTTTTAGAGCCATTAAAAACATTAATCCAATCTGTTTGGTTGTTCTCTCTTATGTAAATCTGTTTAATGGTAAGATTCAGCATTGTAACGCTTCCGCTATGAGCGATTTTGTATATAGAGGTGTTAGAATTCTTAATTCCAATCAGAATCCTTCCATTGCTTTCCGTTTGGCTTGCAGTTTGCTCAGCCTGGCATTCGGTTTGGTTGATAAAACAGCCTTTAATAAGTGTTGCAACTCCAATTGGAACGGTTTGCGATGAACAGTCTGGAACGCAATAAATACTCGTTGTCAGTTTCGAACCACTTGGATTTTGCAAGTAAAAAGAAGCAAAAAGAAGTATTATTACAAAAGCGATGATTCCGAGAAATATTTTTCCACTTGTTGTGATTTTTACTGACATAATCACGATTTCCCTTGCATCAATTTAGAATAGCATTGCCTACAATAAAAATGTGCTACCTCGACATCGTTTTTAAAAGTGTAAACCTTGAAAAGTTCCTGCCTTTTCTTCCCGCAATTTTCGCAGGTTTTCACAAGACCTCGAATTTTCCTTCCCAGTTTTGTAATCCTGATTCTTCGTGCCAAAAAGTGAAATCTTCTAACTTTTTCTGATTTAGAAAGTGCCATAATGAATATATATCAGTATGAGTCGGTATTTAATTTTATGGATTCTGAAGTAAGAAAAAAGTACGAAAAGGCTCAATCAATTTCAGAAGCAGCACAAGAGTTTGCGAAAAAGGAACTGAAAGAAGGAGTCTCGATTTTGACATTGGGGGAGAAAGTAGAAAATGAAATTCTGAAAAACGGCGGAAATTTGGCTTTCCCAATAAACATTTCGATAAACGAAATTGCTGCCCATTATACCCCTGACATAAATGATAAAACAATTCTGAAAGAGGGGGATTTGGTAAAGATAGATATCGGGGTTCATATTGATGGTTATATCTGGGATGCTGCATTCAGCAAAAAAATTGGAAAAGAAAAAGATGACATCATCAAATCGTCAGAGCAAGCGCTTGAAGCGGCATTAAAAATAATTAAGCCTGGTGTGAGGGTGTTTGAAATCTCTGAAGTGGTTGAAAGTACTGTGGAAAGTTTCGGACTGAAAGTAATTGAAAATCTCTCAGGCCATGGATTAGAGCGGTTCGTCCAGCATGCGCATCCAAGTATTCCTAATGCAAGAAACAAGATTCAGCATGAATTGGAAGAAGGACATGCCATTGCAATGGAGGTTTTCACAACAGACGGAGCTGGATATGTCAAAGAAGGATCTGAAACATTCATCTATAAATATATTCAGGATAAAAATGTCCGCTTGACAGAGGCAAGAAAGATTCTTGCCAAAGCCAGAGACGATTTTCAAGGAATGCCTTTTGCAACGCGATGGGTTCAATCAATTGCAACTGGAACGAAACTTGTCCTTGCCTTTAGAGAATTGGTTCACTCTGGAGCTATTCATGAATATCCTATCCTTAAAGAAGCTGAAAACGGCAAAGTCGCCCAAACAGAAACTACAATTCTCCTCTGACTAACCCTTTTAATACATTAATAACTTAATACTTTTAGTAAGTTTTCATGGAATTTGACAGTTAGGAGGTGTCATAATGGGTTATAGTCACAAAAACAGCAGAGGACAGACATATTATCTTCACTCCAGAGAAGGCAGAGGTGGAGCAATGCTCTACTTCTTTTCAAAAGATCCTAGTAATTCTATTGAATTGCCAGCTGGATTGAAGGTCTTTGAAAATCCGAGAAATGGGTTGCCAATGGTAAAGAAAGCCTAGTTCTTTCTTTTCCTTTTCATAATCTTTATCCTTTCTCTTTACAAATATAAAATGCGCCAAGTATGCACATATGACATTCTGGTGTGTTAATTGAGAAAAGACACAGTAAAAAACATAATTAAAATCGTTAATTGCCTAAAAGAAGCTGAAAACGGCTGGCTTTGGATTAGAGAAATCAGTAGACGCACAGGACTTCATCATAAAACAGTTTCCCGTCTAGTTGACCAGCATTTGACAATGTTTCTTGACGAACAAACACTTGAACCATTTAATGTGAAGATGATTAAGCTAAAAGAAGGGATTGATGTCAATAAAATCTATCGCTTCCTGTCAGTTGTGGACAAAGTAAAGAAAGTTTGATTTTGGGAAATTTATATACTTCAAAAACCATATAGTTTATTACTAAGGTGTCGTTATAGGTAAATTCAGTTCATACATGTTTAGGGTAAATGTCCCTTGTGGTCAATGCCACAATATGGTTAAAATGGGCGTATACGAAAAGATTTCTACATGTCCACATTGCAATGCTAAGTGGGCAAAATGATGATTGAAGCGATTTAAGCTTCCTTAATTCGTACCCAGCCCTTACCATCAATCATAAAACGTTCAATTCTATTAGTTCTTTGAGTTGTATTTGACAATAAACCACGTAAAGCAGAGACTGAAATGTTCAATTTAGTTGCTAAGTCATCATAACTAATCTGTCCAGCTGCTTTAACATTAGAAATTAGCTCTTCCATCTTCTTTGTCAATGGCAGCTGACTTTCAACAGCTCTAATCTGATCTAAAAGGCTTAATTTTACCTCATTTGGAGCATTATTTGCTATGTTTTTCATCTTTTCGAGTATATTTTGAATGATTTCGAAGCGTTTTTGCTCATTTTCATCGTGAATTTGCAGTTCATCATGCAATTTTGACATTTCTCCCATCAATTCTGGAGTTCTATCTTCAAATTCAACATTAAACCAATCTCTAGTAACCATTTGCGATTCAATTCGATTAAGAGCATCTTCAATATTTCGAATAGATCTGCCAGTATAACCACTAGCAACACCTAGCTTAAATGAACTTTCTTCAATTTCAACAGGCTTCAGAAGTGTGGATTGAGAAGATGGCTGGATAACGTTTGGAATGTATGGTTCTTTATAATATGAAGTTGGAACAGAGGTGATTGAATCGTTTCCCTTAGGTGATTCAAGCGATTGAAGCGATTGACTAAGCGATTCAATCGCTTCAGGCTGCTTTTTCTGGCGCAGAAAACGAAATAAAAATTCTCTGAGACCCATTTCTCTCACTATTTATTATAAATTTCTTAGAATATAAACTTTTAACTAAATTCTCACTCTTAATAAAATGTCCAAAATAGATGGTAATTTGTCATTTTTAGATCTAACTCTCACTTTCCCTTGAGATATCAGAAAATTGATCTGAATGCAACAAAATTCACTTTTTATATTGTATAAGATATATCTAGATTACTATACTTCAAAAAATATTGCTTCCATTATATCATATTTTAACTCATTTTTTAGAAAATATATAATAATTTATATAATTACTTAATAGTAATTTCATTAGTTTAATATATAGTTTTTATTATATAAAGAGATTTCTCACTAATGGCGCAGTACTTAGCTACATATGGCGCAGTTTTCTTCGATAAATTTCAAGTAAAATTACGATAATCACAAAAGTGAAATTTAAGGCGATAATCTCATAAAAACCGAAGTTTATTGGTATACCGAAAATATTCGTAAATTCATATCTTATTGCCATCAGCTTGTTCATGTCAATGAAACCAAGACGCAAAGCATCAAAAATGTGAATAAAGCGCCCTAATGCCCAAATTGCAAATCCTAAAAGAGTTGCTTGCATCAATCTAAGCTTATCTTTTATGCCAAAAAGTAAAACTATTGCAACAAAAAAATAGAGTGAAAGAAATGCCCCCCAAAAAGACTGGTAATCAACAGGAAAAATTTGATTTCTAACTTAATCTATTCCAAATAGTCCATCAAAAATTCCGGCAAAAAGTGCAAATGCTATCAGAACCAAAAATTTTCTATCGATTTTTTTCCAATTCACTAAATGCGCCGCCTCTTAGATGGTTTTGCTTCGTTGAGCGCAAGCGGACCGTGATATCCGCATCTTTTGCATTCATAAATCATTCCAGCAGAAAAGCCGACAAAAGGAAAAATTGGCCCTCCGCACTTGGGGCAGAGCTGTTTGTGCAGTTTTTTGCTTTTTATTTGCGCCATCTTTTTAGAAATTGTATTTTCTAAGGTAAATTCCTTAGGAAAAGGGCGTGTAAGATACATTATCTGCACTTTCAAAAAGAAAGAATTAAAAAAATTCCTTTGCTGTTTTTCAAAAATCTGAAAAAAACAACACCCACCGAACGGCAATCAACAAAAGAATAGTTCATTATTAGAGTTTTTTAGAATACTCATCCTTTAACTTTTGCAGAAGAATAGGATCCAGTTTCACCTTGCCGTTTTCAGCCTGGTTTATGATGTAGTTCAACATCTCTTTTGTTGGATTAAAGAAATTAAGCCGCTGCTCTAAATACTTTATCTGCTTATCGAGCTTGTCAGGTTCTGCGCTTTTCTTCTTTACAGTTTTGTTGATTGCATGCAGCATGGTGAGCAGTTCTTTAACTTCACTAGAATTGTATTTTTCCATAAAATATATTGTTTTTTAGAATATTTTTATTCTTCTTCCTCTTCATCAGGATCTTTTTCTGCTTCTTCAATTTCAGGATAAGGCTCTTGCCCTTTGGCTTCCTCTTCTTCAATTCCTAGTCCTTCTTCGCTTGCTCTAGGATCTTCATGTAGTTCATCTTCTTCATCTGCAATTTTTTCAAGAGGAATTTCTTCGTCATCTTGCTTTACAACATCTTTTTCCAAATGCTTCAAAACTGTTCCTCGAGTTTTTATTTGAGTTCTCTCTACAGATAATTCAGAACCAGAATAAGCTCTCTCATCGAATTTATCATAATAACCGGGTTTAATTATTTTCGCTGGTTTTTTTGTAGATATTTTTCTCGATGTTTTTCTTTTAGCGGCTTTTTTCTTTTTTGGCATGAGTTTTTATTGAACGCAATTAATATAAAAAGTTTTCGTTTAATCAAAATAAAACTCACAAAAACAATATTATATTATGCTTATTATGCTTGAGGATTTGCAAACTGAATTAAAACTGCGTGGTTTTTCTGCGCAAACTGTGAAAGCGTACCTTTTCTGGAACCATAAATTCTTGGAATTCAACAAAAAAAATCCTCAGGATGTTAATGAAGAAGACGTGAAAAAATTTATTGCGGAGAAAATTTCTGGGAATTTTGCGCCAAAATCGCTCGTGCTGATAAAAGCTGCATTGAAATTTTATTACGATGGAATTTTGAAAAAAAATATCGTCAATCTTGAAACGCCCAAAGTCTCGAGAAAACTGCCTGTTGTTCTGACAAAAGAGGAAGTAAAAAAATTGATTGATTCTACTGAAAACAAAAAGCACAAGACAATAATCAAACTTCTTTATTCTTCCGGACTTAGGCTGAATGAACTGATTAGCCTGAAAGTTGGAGATTTAGAATTCAATGAAAATATTGGATGGGTTCGGGAAGGAAAGGGCGGGAAAGATAGGATATTTATTTTGTCAAATAATTTGATTGAAGATTTGAAAAAATTCACGAATGGAAAGTCTTCTGATAGTTTTTTGTTTGAAGGAAGAAATGGAAAATTATCTGCGCGTGCAGTTCAGAAATTGATTTCAAAATCAAGCAAAAGAGCCGGAATTCAGAAATCAGTTCATGTCCATACTTTGCGACATTCTTTTGCAACCCATTTGCTTGAATCTGGTGAAGACATTAGAAAAATTCAGGAGCTTCTTGGACATTCGAGCTTAAGCACGACACAAATTTATACTCATATCTCAACTGCGGAATTGAAGAAAGTGAAAAATCCTCTAGACTCACTTTAGCTTTTTTCTTTTAGTTTGACGAGTTTTGTCCATAAAATTTCAGCAGCATGCGCTATATCTTGCCCTTCTTCAGTTAGCTTTACGATTTTTATTCTTCCTTTTTTTTCGAAGTCAACAAGTCCGAATAATTTGAACTGATCCAAAAGTTTTACAGTATGAGAATAAGTTACATCTACTTCCTTTGAAAGAATTGTTGCATACTTAGGTCCAGTTCGCAAACTCATCAGCATTTTGATAGGTTTTGGTCGCAAGAAAAGACGTGGAAGCACTTTTTCTTTGACCAATTATGTCACACTCTTAATTAATAATTTAAAAATTCCAATATTTATAGGTATAACATATTGATTTCAGTATATATTTTAAAAATGTAGTGAGAGAAAATATAGTAAATCTAATAACCTTTACAAAATTTGTATACTCCAGAATATAGTATGATAGATTTTATTAATTTAGCAAAACAAATTTCTAGTAATGAAAGATTCCATTTTGAAACATGCGCTTGTAAATGCAGTAGAACATGGTGGAAAAGCAGAAGTTCAAGCTGTTTTAAAAAAAATGATAGCTGAAGATCCAAATATAAGAAATAAAATAAAAGATGTCATCAAAGAAATTTCAAAGGTTATCAATGAAGTAAACAAAATGTCGCCTGCAGAACAACAGAAAAAAATCGAAGAATTAGGAATCAGAATAGAAAAGAAAAAAATCGAGGAAAAGTATGATATTTTTGAACTTCCAGGAGCAAAAGATGGAAAAGTAATAACCGCATTTCCTCCCGAACCAAGCAAATACCCCCATTTGGGACATGCGAAAGCTGCTTTGATCAATTTTCTTTATGCAAAAAAATATAAAGGAAAATTTATTTTGAGATTCGAAGATAGCAATCCTGAATTGGCAAAAAAAGAATTTTATAAAATAATTCTAGATGGAATGAAATGGCTGGGAATAAAATGGGATAAATTGGATTATCTCTCCAATCATCTTCCTGATTATTACAAAACCACTGAAGAATTGATTGCGAAAAATCTTGCATATGTTTGCACTTGCAAGCAGGAAGATATCAAAAGGAAAAGAGAAGCGCAAGAAGTATGCATTCATAGAATGCAATCGATTGATGAAAATATCAGACTATGGAAAAAAATGAAAGAAATGAAAGAAGGAGAAGCGATTGTAAGATTGAAAATTGATATGAAGCATCCTAATACGACAATGCGCGATCCAGCGATAATGAGAATGATTGATTCATCACATCCTCGAACAGGAAAAAAATTCAATGTATGGCCGATTTACGATTTTGGAACATCGCTTCTTGATATTTGGGAAGGGATTACCCACAGAGTACGCAGCAAAGAATTCGAATTGAGAAAAGAATTGCAGCAATTTATTCAAAATGCTCTAGGAGCTAAATCACCAAATATCATTGAAATAGGAAGATTCAACATAGAAGGTGTACCAAGTTCTGGAAGAATAATCAGAGAAATGATTGCAACAAAACAGCTGACTGGATGGGATGACCCGCGTCTCACAACTTTAGTCGCACTTAAACGAAGGGGATTTGTTCCAAAAGCAATAACAGAGTTTTTAATTTCAACTGGAGTAACAAAAACGGAAGCAGTTTATACTTGGGAACCACTTGAAGCTGAAAACAGAAAGATGATTGATCCAATTGCGAACAGATATTTTGCAGTCCTGAATCCCGAAGAAATTATGATAAAAAATCTTCCGGAGATAAAATCTGTTGATGTGCCGGTGCATCCAAAAAATAAAAAGAAAGTAAGGAAGATTCAAGTCAGCAAAAAACTTTTTGTTGAAAAAGACGACTTTGAAAAATATCAAAATAATGAAGTTGGGTTGATTAATCTAGGAACTGTAGTTCTGAAAAAAGATGCGGAATTTGTTTCTGATGAAATAAAATTCGAGTCTCAGAAAATACAATGGGTTCCTGAGAAAAACGTGAAAATAAAAATTGTAATGCCAGATGTGACAATAAAAGAAGGAATTGCTGAGACGAATGTGAAAAAACTGAAAGTTAATCAATTGATCCAGCTGGTAAGGATTGGATTCTGTCGGGTTGATAAAGTAGATAAAGATATAGTTTTATATTATTCACACAAGTAAGAATTAAAAGGGTGAGATGATGCCAAAAGCTGAAGTAACCAAAGAATTAAACTCTAAAGTTTTGCAACTGGTTGAAGTTGTAAAAAACAGCGGAAAAATTAGAAAAGGAACTAATGAAACAACTAAAACTGTTGAAAGGGGAAAGTCGCATTTAGTAGTTATTGCAAATGATGTTGAACCTCCAGAAGTTGTTATGCATCTTCCTGCTTTGTGCGATGAAAAAAAAATTCCTTATGTGTATGTTCAAAGCAAGCTTGAATTAGGAAGAGCGGCTGGAATTGATGTCCCAACAGCAGCTATTTCTATCATAGAAATCGGCGATGGAAAAGATCTTTTGAAAGAAGTTTTGAAATCAATGCAGAAGGAATAGTAAATGGCTGATGAATCCTCTCCTGCAGAAGTTTTGCAATTGTTAGGTAGATCCGGAGTTAGAGGAGTTATGCAAGTAAGATGCAAAGTGCTTCAGGGACCAGACAAAGGAAAAGTGCTGACAAGAAACGTACTCGGTCCGGTAAGAGTTGGAGATATTCTGATGTTGAGGGAAACTGAAATGGAAACTGCATCAAAAATGGCTGAGAGGTAATTGAAATGAAATGCTCGTTCTGTTCAAAAAATATTGAGCCTGGAAAGGGAAAGATGTTTGTGAAGAATGATGGCACTGTTCTTTATTTCAACAGTTCAAAATGCGAGAAAAATTATTTCATGGGAAGAAACGCAAAGAAAAGAAAGTGGACTAAATAAAAAATTCTAATCCTTTGGTAATTCATATTCTTTATTATGGGCTGATAGGTCAACGGTTTGTTTGAGTCAAAGACCGCCGCCATGGCAATTTCAACCAGATTGGCGGAAGCTGCGGGTTCAAATCCCGCTCAGTCCACTTTTCTAAAAGCTTAAAAAGTATTTCAACAGATTATTATAGAACATTATTAAGGTGTCGGTTTGGGTACAACAAAATTAAAACCAATAGTAGAGGGAGAAGAGAAGAAGGAATATAAAAAAGCTAAGAAGCCTGAAAAGCCGAAGGCTGAAGAAAAAGAATTGAGAATAATAGTCAGGGTTTTGGGTGCTGATCTTGACGGGGAGAAGCCAATCATCCGAGCACTGCATGGAATAAAGGGGATTAGCTATTCCATGAGTAAAGCTGTTATCGATGTTTCTGGTTTTGATGGAAATTCGAAACTTGGTTCTCTTGGCGAGCAGGATATTCAAAAAATTGAACAGATTATTAGAAATCCTGAAAATTATGGAATTCCTGCTTGGATGCTGAACAGAAGAAAGGATAGAGAAACTGGAAAGGATATTCATTTTTCTGGAAGCGATTTGATTGTTGCGAGGAAATTTGACATTCAGAGAATGATCGATTTGAAAACTTACAAAGGAATAAGACATATGCTCGGTCTTCCAGTAAGAGGACAAAGAACGAGAAGCTCTTTCAGAAAGGGAAGAGTTGTCGGTGTTATTAGAAAGGCTGCACTTGCTCAAACACAGAAAGCAGCCGCCGGAACTGAAGAGAAGAAGAAAGAAGAGAAGAAGTGATTGAATGAGAAAAATCAGAAAAAAATACAAAACTCCAACAAAAGGATGGTCCAAGGAAAGAATAGAAAGAGAAAGAGAAACTGTAAAAACCTATGGATTGAAAAAGAAAAGAGAAATTTGGAGAAGCGAAACCTTTTCAAGAAAATTCAGAAGACTGGCGCGAGAACTTGCAGCAAGGACAAACAAAGAAAAGGAAAAAGTTTTGATAGAAAAACTTGTGAGATATGGATTGCTGAACGAGGGAAACACGCTTGACGATGTTTTGAGTTTGACGACAGAGAAATTTTTGGAAAGAAGGCTGCAAACAATTTTAGTCAGAAAAGGTCTTTGCACAACACCAAAGCAAGCAAGACAAATGATTGTCCACGGACATGTCATGATCAATGGAAGAAGAATTTCTTATCCAAGTTATCTTGTGACAAAATCGGAAGAAGATAAAATTCAGATGAACATTCAGATAAAGAAGGCAACAATATGAAAGATGAAAAAAGATGGGCGATTGTTCATATTTTTAGCACATCGAACAACACAATCGTCCATATTACGGACATAACTGGCGCAGAAACTATTGCCCGCTATTCTGGTGGGATGATGACTGATAAAGATAGAGAAGAGGGAATGCCATTTCCAGCAATGCAAGCTGCGAAAAAAGCTGCTGAAGATGCGATCTCAAAAGGAATCACCGGTGTTCATATAAAAGTTCGTGCAGCTGGCGGACATCTGAGCAAATCCGTCGGAGCTGGCGCGCAACCCGCAATCAGAGCCTTGGCAAGATCTGGATTAAAAATCGGGATGATTGAAGATGTCACTCCAATTCCTCACGATACTACAAGAAGACCGGGTGGAAGAAGAGGAAGAAGAGTTTAAAATAATTAAAAACTAATTTGTGATACAATGAAAGTAAAAATTTTGAAGCAAAACAAAGAGGAAATAAATTTTCAAATTGAAGAAATGAATCACAGTTTTGCAAACGAATTAAGAAGGATTATGACTTCTGAAATTCTGACTATGACTATTGAGTTTGTCGATTTCAAGAAAAACGATTCCTCGTTTCCGGACGAACTGATCGCAAACAGACTCGGACAAATTCCGCTTACTTTTGACAGGAAGGCATACAATCTTAAGGAGACATGCGAAAACTGCAAAGGGAAAGGATGCAGCAGATGCCAAGTTGAACTAGTTCTGAAGAAAAAAGGGTCTGGAATTATTTATTCTGGAGATTTGAAAAGCAAAGCAAAGGATGTGCAACCAATGTTTGACAAGATCCCAATTGTTGAACTTTTTGGCGATAAAAATGAAGTGCAGTTTGAAGCAATAGCTCAGCTGGGAAGCGGAAGGATGCATGCAAAATGGCAGGCCGCTGTTGTTGGATACAAGTATGATGGAAGTAATTTTACTTTTAACGTTGAGTCAGTTTCTGGATTAAATCCTGAAGAAATTGTTTTGTCTGCTGCTGAATATCTGGAAGACAAAGCAAGTGAATTTGAAAAAGCAATCGGCAAATTAAAATAAACTTAAATAAAAATTCACATCTTATTTCTATTGAAGCCGGAGTCGCCTAGTCTGGCAATGGCGCAGGACTTAAGATTTACATCAAGTTTTGATAGAAAGATGAAAGCAGAAATCCTGTGGGTTAGTCCCTTCGTGCGTTCGAATCGCACCTCCGGCATTTTATGGAACATTTGGCAATAATGAAAAAATCTTGGAAAATGACATCAAAAATCCTGAGTGGAGAAAAGAAAATTGAATCCAGATGGTATAAATCAAAGTATTCACCATGGGATTTAATTAGCGCTGGTGATGTTGTTTACTTCAAAGATTCTGGAGAACCTGTTACAATAAAAGCAGAAGTTGAAAAAATAATGCAATTTTCTGACCTTACTCCTAAAAAAGTGAAAGAAATTTTGAATTCTTACGGAAAAGACGATGGCATCGAAGAAAATGAAATGCAAATATTCTTTGAATTTTTTAAAAAGAAGAAATATTGCATTTTAGTTTTTTTAAAAAATCCACAAAAGATTGAACCTTTTCATATAGACAAAACCGAATTTGGTTTAATGACATCTTGGATTTCTTTAAAGAGCATCAACCAAATAAAGGTTTAAAACAAATATTTTCAAAGGTTATAAAATGGCCATTGGTGGAATTTGCGAAAGTTGTGGAAGATTCTCTCCTGGATTGTATACATGCAAAGCATGCGGACATCATGTAGGGCCTGAATGTGTAATGGAAGGAACTCCTTTCTGCAACATTTGCAAAGGAAGAAAAACTATTGGCAGCATTGACAAAGTTGCAAGGAAATAAAAAATGGAAAGTGGGGAGTTTGTTTTAGTTGATTATGTTGGAAGAGTGAAAAATTCTGGAGAAATTTTTGACATAACGAAAGAAGATGTTGCAAATAAAGAAGGCGTTTACAAAGAAAATTTTAGATACGGTCCTGTTCCGATAATTGTTAATGCAGAATTTGTTCTGCCTGGGTTGAACGAAGCAATAAAAAATATGGAAATTGGGCAGAAGAAAACTGTTGAACTCTCTCCTGAAAAGGCGTTTGGAAAAAGAAGCGAGGAACTAATCAAACTGATTCCTGAATCGCAGTTTCATTCAGAAGGAATTGAACCAAAAGTTGGAAGCTATATCGAAATAAACAAACTTAGAGGAAAAATCATGAGCATTGATGGTGGAAGGGTGAAGGTTGATTTTAATCATCCGCTTGCAGGAAAAACTCTTGTATATGAAATTGAAACTGTTGGGAAAATTACTGAAGATTCAGAAAAAGTGAAAGCAGTTGTCTATTATTTCATCGGTGTTCCAAACGAGGATGTTAATGCAATACTGAAAGAAAAGGAGGCTGAAATAAGTTTTAATAAAAAATTCGATATTTTGAATGAAGCAAAACAGACTATTGCTGATACAATTATAAAGTGGATTGGAATGGAGAAAATAAAGTTTGTCGATGTCTTTGAGAAGTCTAAATAAGCATTTATTTTTACTTTAAAAAATAATTAAGAGAGGTTCTCATGGGAATTAAGCAAATATCCGACAGGGGATATCAGCAATCGGAAAGAACGTCTGCTATTGATGAAGAACTCAGACAGATCTTGGAAAGCAGAAAGACGCAGATTAAAGTCGTCGGCGCAGGCGGGGCTGGAAACAACACAGTAACGAGACTTATGCAGGTTGGAATTGTTGGTGCTGAAACTGTTGCGATAAACACAGACGCACAAGATTTGCTTTACACAGATTCTGACAAAAAAGTTTTGATTGGAAAAGAGTTGACATCAGGACTAGGCGCTGGGGCAGATCCGAGAATTGGAATGGAGGCTGCAAAAGAAAACAAAGACGACATCAAAAAGGCTCTGCAAGGAGCGGATATGGTTTTTCTTACATGTGGACTTGGTGGAGGGACTGGAACCGGAAGCTTGCCTGTAATTGCTGAGGTTGCGAAGAAAATGGGTGCACTGACTGTAGCAATTGTTACTCTTCCTTTTGCAATGGAAGGAAAGCAAAGGATGGCGAATGCAAGAGAAGGGCTAGCAAACTTGGAAGGACTTGTTGACACTTTGATTGTTGTTCCGAATGACAAACTTTTGGAGATTGTTCCTGATGTTTCGCTTCAGACTGCATTCAAAGTCGCAGACGAAGTTCTTGTCAATGCTGTGAAAGGAATTGCTGAGCTTGTCACAAAGCCTGGGCTTGTGAATTTGGATTTTGCTGATGTCCGGACTGTTATGTCTGAGAGTGGAATGGCAATGATTGGAATGGGAGAGAGCGAGTCAGACAACAGAGCAGTAGAAGCTGTTGAAAAGGCTCTGAATAATCCGCTGATTCAAGTTGATGTCAGCGATGCAAAAGGTGCTCTTGTAAATGTTATCGGCGGTCCTGATATCACAATTCGCGAAGCGCAGCAGATAGTTGAAACCGTTTCAGGGAAATTGGCGCCTGATGCAAAAATTATTTGGGGTGCTCAGATATCGAAAGATCTTGGAGAGTCTGTAAGAGCTATGCTAATTATCACTGGAGTGAAATCTCCGCAGATTTACAGCTCAGAAAAACCCTGGAGTAAGGAAGATAAGAAGGATATAGAAAAGCTTTTAGATGTTGAGTTTGTATAAAATATAGTTAAAAAAGTTGATTCTCATGCAATTCAATATAAAGGAAAGACTCGAGAATTACAAAAGAATTTTGATGGTAACGAAGAAACCGAACTGGTCAGACTTCAGTTTCGTGACTAGAATCTGCATAATCGGAATGATGATTATCGGAATGTTGGGGCTTTCTCTCTATTTGATTGCTATTTTGATTGGATTGTGAAAAAAATGATTTACACTGTTAAAACTGTGGTGGGAAGAGAAAACATAGTTCTCGACACAATCGCGACAAAAGCAAAAGTGGAGAATCTGCAGATACAAGCAGTTCTGCATCCGGAAGAGATCAAGGGATATGTTTTCGTCGAAGGTGAAATAAAAGATGTCGAGAAGGCAGTTCAAATGGTTCCGCACATACGTGGCTTAATAAAAAAGCCGGTTGAGATGTCGCAGATACAGAGATTCCTCGAGCCAAAAACAGTCGAAATAGAACTAACAAACGGAGATATTGTCGAAATCATCGGTGGCCCTTTCAAAGGAGAAAAAGGAAAGGTGACGCGTTACGACAAGACAAAAAGAGAGGTTACAATCGAGCTTCTTGAAGTCACAGTCCCGATTCCGGTCACAGTGAACGTTGAATTTGTCAAAATTTTGGAAAAGGCACAAGTTTAAATTAATTAATTTTATAGTGAGATTATGTCTGACAAAGAAATTATTGATGCGCTAGTCGATGGCGGGAAAGCAACGCCTGGTGCAGCTTTAGCTCCTCGTTTGTCCGCGCTTAAGGTGAATATCCAGGATGTTTTTAAAAAAATCAATGACAAGACAAAAGACTATAATGGAATGAAAGTTCCGGTAAAAATTATTATCGACAAAAAGACAAAAGAGGTGGAAATTTCCGTGGGAACTCCTCCGACCGCGAGCTTAATCAAAAAGGAAATTGGAATCGAGCTTGCTAAAATTACTGAGGAAGAAAAAACTGCTGGGAAGACTAATGTGGGAAATCTAACTTTTGATCAGGTTGTTAAAATCGCAAAGATGAAGCAGGAGAATTTGTATGCAAAAGATCTGAAAGCAGCTGTCATGCAGATTGTCGGAACAGCTGCAAGCATGCCAATTCTTGTCGAAAACAAAAAACCAAAGGAAATAATTAAAGAAATTAAAGAAGGAAAATTCGATTCTCAAATAAAATAACTAACTGCAGTGGTTATAAATTTAGAAGATTGTTTGAAATTCGTTTTTAAAAAATGTCTAGTCGTGAAGTTCACAAATTAATAAGCAAAATAATCACAGGATACGAATGCGATAAAACTCATGCTACATTAGACTGGCCTGTTAAATATTTGGCGGGCAATCATAGAATTTTATTTCACGACCCAATTTCAGCGTTCGTAATCGGTTATTTTTGCAATGGGCCGGAGGGAGCTGTTTCCGCAATGGCTCATATTGCAACTGATTACGTTGTCATAAAATGCAAAAAGAAGATTTAAATATATTGCTATATTAATAAGAGTTAACTCGCAAGTCACTGCTTCGGCAGGAGAGTGGAAAATTGGTTAATGAAAAAATATTAAACGCAATCAAAGAATTGAGGGAAAAGACAGAAAAGAAAAAGTTTTCTCAAAGTTTTGATCTGATTATTTCTCTGAAAGAATTCGACTTGAAAAAAGCTGAAAACAAATTCTCAGAGGATGTTGTCCTTCCACATGGGAAAGGAAGAGAAAGTTCTGTTGTTATTTTTGCAGATAATGTCAAAGATCCTGGGACCGATGTTTTTACAACAGAACAAGTTAATGAACTGGCAAAAAATAAAAGAAAAGCTAAGAAATTGGTTTCAGAAACAGATTTCTTTTTAGCTGAAGCAAAGTTGATGCCAGTAGTCGGAAAAGTTTTAGGTCAGTTTGTGGGACCACGAGGTAAATTGCCGAAAATTATTACTGGCGATGTGAAAGCTCTTGTAAAAAATTACAAAAAATCTGTGAGAATTAGAATAAAAGATTCACCTGTTATCCAGACTATTATTGGAAAAGAGGATATGAAAGACGAGGAGTTAGCGGAAAACGCGGAAGCGGTTCTTAAGTTTTTAGAAATCAGGTTGCCTAAGGGAAAAAGCAACATTGGAAAAATCATGATGAAATTAACAATGGGTAAACCGATAAAGGCGGATGCATATGGCCAAACAAAAGAAAGTTGAAGAAGTTCAAAAACTGAGCAAGCTCATCGAAGAGCATCCTATATTCGGAATTATCGACATGCACAAGCTTCCATCGCGTCCCCTGCAAAATGTTAAAAAGAAACTGAGAGATATTGGAACAATAAAGATGACAAAAAAATCTATTTTGCTTTTCGCTCTAAAGAGCGCTAAGGTGGATGGTATTCAAAAAATAGAATCGTTTATTCCCCAGCAGCCAGCAATTATTTTGTCAAAACAAAATCCATTTAAAACTTATGCTCTCGTTGACAAAGTAAAAACTCCAGCACCAGCAAAAGAGGGAGATGTTGCTCCGGACGACATAAAAGTCTCGGCTGGTCCTACAAATCTTATGCCAGGTCCTGCAATTTCAGAATTGACTAAGGTGGGAATTCCTGCGGGGGTTGAGGAAGGAAAGATTGCTGTAAAGAAGGATGTTGTTGTTGCGAAGAAAGGAGTTGTTATTTCAAAACCGCTTGCGAGCGCGCTGAGAAAATTAAACATTGAACCGATGCTGATTGGTGTTAATGTTGTTGCTCTTTTTGAAAAGGGAATTATTTATGGGAAAGAATCTCTGAGTTTAGTCGGAGAAGGATATGTAAACAAATTACGGGAAGCATTCCAAAATGCTTTAAATCTTTCAGTTTCGATTTCATATCCTACCAAAGAGAACATTAGTCTTCTGCTCGTGAGAGCGCAGAGAGAAGCTAATGCACTAGAGAAACTGACAAATAAAGGAGGAAGTTAAATGGAAGAAGTATACGCAGCACTCATGCTGCACGTTGCAAAGCAGCCGATAAATGAAGAAAACATCAAGAAAGTTCTTCAGAGTGTCGGATCTTCAGTGGACGAAACGAAAATAAAAGCGCTAGTCGCGAGTTTAGAAGGCGTTAACATAGATGAAGCAATAAAGCAAGCTGCTGTTGTTGCTACGCCAGCTGCTAGTGAAGAGAAGAAAGAAGAGAAGAAAGCTGAAGAAGACGAGAAAAAGGGAGAAGAGGCTGCTGCTGGATTGAGTGCGTTGTTTGGTTAAGCATGAATCACATTCAATAAGCGCAGCTAGAACGAATTGTTTAGAGTGAGTCGGTGAAAACTCTGAAAACCATTGAATTCCAAAGAAGGTTTGAGAAATTCCTACAAACTCTTAGATTTGAAGACAGAATTTTTTTAGTTTTTGACAAAGATGTTGATGGTGTTACTTCCGGAGTTATTACGCTGCGAGCGTTTGAAAAAATGGGAATTAAAATGGCGAAAATCATTCCTGATTTTTTTGTTGAACAAAAAATTCATGATTTAAAAGGTTTTGATGCTGGAGTTGTCGTAGATGTTCCGACGCCAATGCAAGAAAAATTTCTGAGAAAAACAAAAAAGAAAATGCTAGTTATCGATCACCATCCGTCTCATGATGTTCAGTCAAAAAATGTTTTTTACATTAATCCAAGATTAGTCAAAAAAGAAATTTATCAGCCAACTAGCTACACAGCATTCAAATTATTTTCAAATTATGTGAATCTTAAAAATGAAAAATGGATGGCAATCGTTGGAAGTGTTGGCGATTATGCATTTGAAGATGTCAAAGACATTTACAAAAATAAAGTAAAAGTAAAAAGTAAAAGAGATATTTGGAAGACTTCTTACGGAAGAGCTGCTACGTGGTTGAATGCTGCAATATCTCTTTACGGATCGCAGAAATCTTTTGAAATATTGAGAAGCTGTTCTGGTTTGAATAGTTTTTTCAGAAACAAAAAAATAGAGAATGCGCATAAAAAATTTAGCAAGGAATTTTGGGGAGCTAATTTCAAAGCAGAGAAAAACTCTGAATTCTTTCCTTACATAAATTTAATTTTTGCAAAAGTTGACACAAAATACAGAAGAATAACTCCTGCACTAGCGACGAAAATTTCTAGCGAGCATTCGAATAGTTTTGTTGTTTTAGCTGAAAAAATTGGAAACAAATACAAAGTCCATTGCAGGATGCAGAATGGTGGGGTTCATGTTGGCGAGGTGCTGAAGAATTTTGGCGGCGGAGGGCACAGAAATGCTGGGGCATGCATCATTGCTGCCAGATATTTGCCTATTTTCAAGAAAAAACTGGTTGAAATTTTGAAGAAAAAACAGTAGTATTTTGCCTTTTTGATGAAAAAACAAGCTTATTTTACCTTTTCACAAGAGTTCACTGGCACGGACGTCTCGGAACGTGGGTATACTCTGAATGCCAATTATCTTTTGATTGGTATGCAATGCAGACAGTGCAGTTCGCCGCACATGATGAAATTCATTGATGGATTTGGCGACAGAAGGATATTTTGCAAAGGCTGCGGTAGAAGCTTTTTGGAAGAAAGCGTTATGAAAAATTTCAACCAGTTCAAGTTAAACAGTTACGCAAAACTTCCAATGTCCGGGTGAAGAAGATGGAAGAAAAAATTCAAATGCAGCTGATTAAAATCAGAGGAAGACTTAAGTGGAAAGTAAATGTCGTTAGGGGAAACCGAGTTATTGGTTTCATAAAGCCTGTTGAGAATATTTAATCTTTTTCTCTTCCTCCTTTTTTTTACTTTATTTGAACAACAAAAAATCCATGGGCCTTATCATATGGATCTAGAGTAACAAAATCCAAAATATCAAATCCTTCTTTTTCAAGTTTCTTTCTCGATTCTTCATAAATCGCTTTCGGATCTTTTGTTACATCAATACTTTGGGATTTGATTGCAATCATTCCATATCCTTTTTCTTTCAAAAACATTTTACAATTTCTAATAAAAAGTTCGACTTCATCAGGATCAGCAACATCACAATAAACAACATCAACTTTTTCCAAAATATTATTTGCATAATTTTCCGGAATTCTCGCATCAGTCAGAATCGGCAAAATATTTCCTCTTTTTTCAGCAACATGAATCAGATCTTTAAGCACTCTTTCAGCAACATCAATTCCATAAATTATTCCTTCTTTTCCAATTATGTCTGAAAAATGCGAAGCGGTTGTTCCGCTTGCAATTCCCAAGTAAACAATTTTGCTTCCTTTTTCAATTGGAAATATTTTCAATCCTTTTTTTATTGCTGCTGCTGGTTTGCTTCGAAAAATATCCCAAATTCTATATTCTTTTTTTTCTTCTTTTACTAGTTCCTCGCCATAAACTTTTTCCCCAGGAATTAGATTAAGTGTTGCGATATTTTTATTAACAAGAAATATTCCTTGGAATTTTGATTTTTTTAATGACATACTACGATTTCGATTTTAAAACTTCTTTAACTTTTTCTTGCAAATCTTTTTTCAATCCGGCGGAACGATCTTCATGGGAATAATAATCAATCTTTGCTGCAATAGAAATTTTTGCTGCAAGAATTCTTGCCATCTTCCCTTTCTTATCCATAGGTGCATTCTGAATCAATTGATGATTAAAAATAATTCCATACTTGGGTGGTTTTCCTTTTCCATGGAGAAATCTGAACAAGGATTTTTCAGCACCTAGTAGCTGAACGGTTGAAGAAGGAAATCTTGCTAGTTTATCTAAACCACCTGCTTTTGCTATTAGTTTTGACGCTAACATTGTTCCAGCAATTTCTCGAGTATTTGGTGCGACTTCTTTCAAAATTTTGTCTAAATATTTTTCAATGTCGTCTCTTAGTTTGTAAGTTGAAAGAATTTTATCTGCAAACTGTCTGACAATTAAAATATCCTCATCGGTTAGTTCAATTCCCATGCTGCCTTTTGCGATTTCTTTTAAGTCCCCCTCTTCTATTCCTTCCCTTGTCCCAAATTTTTCAACTATTGCTGCGAATTTTTTATGCTCTTCAACATTTCTGCTCATCTCAGGGAAATGCAATCCATACCATTCTCTCAATCTTTCCGACAGAATGTTTACAGATTTATCAATTTCTTCGATTGCACCATTTGCCTGCATTATCAGACTATCCCTTTGGATAGCGCGCCTGAGTTTCACCTTTGTCGTTTCAAGATTGACTTTTGTCAAGAATTGGTTGAACTCTGTTTGGTCTTTGAAAATTTTTCTGTCGATAGTTATTTTACGTAAATTCTCTTTTAGGAATTTTTCCACTTCATTATTTGACTCAACTCTTTTTGCTCCTTGCTTTTTGAATGCGAAAATGAAATCTTTATAGTCTTTTTTCCACAGTTCTTGCATAATTTTCTTTTCTTCATCAATAGTTTCCAGTTCAGAATACTTCAGTTTCTCAGCAGCTATCTTTGCATCCTTCGGAAATGACTTGAAAGCGACTACTTTTTTGTTGTCGTCTAAAGCAAAAATCCCGACAAATGTTGTGGCAATATAAGCACGCATAGTTTTAATTTTACCATTTCAAACTTTATAAAGGGAGTATGAAGTATAGCATTGTCAGCAAATCAATTCTTAAGCAAGTTTACAAAAAAAGAGATCCATGGACATATAAAGGTCACTATGGTAAACTATTAGTCATATCGGGCAGCGAAAGATTCACGGGGGCACCAGTTCTAATTGGGAAGGCTGCTTTGCGTGCTGGTTGTGATACAATTTATTTTGTAGGTCCAAAGAGAGCAATGGATACAGTTTCTGTTTCGTTTCCAACTTTTGTAAGCCAGCCTCTTGAAGGCAGGGAATTGGTTGAAGAACACTATCCAGCAATTGTCTCCTTTATCAATGATATGAAGCCAACAGGAATTGCAATCGGGCCTGGGTTGTGGAGAAGTCAAAAAACCAGACAGGCTGTGATAAAAATTGTTGAAAACTTGGGTCTGCCGTTTGTGATCGATTCCGATGCTATTCGAGCGATATCAGAAGCGAAAGAGTTGCTGAAAAACAAAGTTGCTGTTCTAACGCCTCATGCAAATGAGTTTAAGGAGTTTTCTGGAATTGAAGTTAGTACAAATGTTGATGAAAGAGCTGATATTGTAAAAAACGAAGCGAAGAAATGGAGAACTGTAATTCTTCTCAAAGGCAGTGTTGATATTATTTCAGATGGCAAAAAAGTCGCAATAAATAAAACTGGAAATCCATTTATGTCAAAAGGCGGATGCGGAGATACGCTGACTGGAATTTGTGCTGCCTTTATTTCAAGAAAAGTTGACCAAATAGATCCGTTTACTGCGGCGTGCGCTGCTGCATATATCAACGGACGAGCTGGCGACATTGCAGCACGAAAACTGAAAGCTGGTATGCTACCGACTGATCTTATTGATGCTATTCCGAGTGCAATAAGTTGATAGGATGAAAAAAGGTGAATTGGTTCTTCTAATTAATGAAAAAAATTCTTATTTAGTTGAAAAATCTGATAAAAAAATCCAAACAGCGGATGGAATTGTTGATTTGAAGAAAATAAAAAAAATTAATTCAGTCATAAAAACACATACTGGAAAAAATTTTTTTGTTGTAGTACCTAACTTAAATGACATTTTGAAGAAAAGAGTAAAAAGGATGCCGCAAATAATCATGACAAAAGATGCTGCGTTGATTCTCGCATATACTGGAGTTATGCCAGGAAGTAGTGTGGTAGATGCCGGAACTGGAACAGGTTATTTGTCAATTTTTCTAGCAAATTATTTGAAGCCTGGAAAGGTTGTTACATATGAAAAGGACAGAAACTTTGCGAAAGTTGCAAAAGAAAATTTTAAATCATCCGGTCTGGAAAAATTCATCAAGTTAAAACAAAAAAATATTCTGAAAGGAATTGATGAAAAAAATATTGATTTGATTACGCTAGATATGCAATACGCAGAAAAGTTTGTAAAGCATGCTTATAGTGCGTTGAAGCATGGGGGGTGGCTTGTAGTCTACTCGCCATATGTGGAGCAAGTGAAAGATGTAGTTAAAGAGATAAAAAGGAAAGGTTTTTCTGAAGTAAAGACTGTTGAAAATATTGTTAGGTTTTGGGATGTACGGGAACACACTCTTCCGCAAAGAAGTGGAATAATGCATACAGGATTCATTACATTCGCGAGAAAGGTGAGATGAAATGAAGAAAATGCCAACACCGGATCAGCCACATGGTCCAGCACCTGAAATTACTCCACATATGATCCACACAGCAATGCAAGCATTAGAAAAAAGCGGGATGATTTACTATTCCGAAGGTGCTTTATATGTTCCAACTGAGAAAGGATGGAAGTTGTTGATGGAAGCAAGTGGTAAAGAAGAGATTGTTGCTTACGGTCATCAAGACATAAAAGCAACTGACAATACCGGATTTGCAATTGTAAAGGCCGCTTCACCAGAAAAATATCAGAAAGCAATCGTTGCTATAAAAGCAAACAAAGCATGCAAAGATTTTGATAGAAAATTTAAGAATTCTCTAAAAACTGCGAAAAGAGTTGAAATAACAATTGAAGCTGGTGGGTATGAAGATACAATTGTTGCTTTTGGGTCGCCTGCTTTAACTCTAATAAGTTCTGAGGAGATAGCCATAAGAAAAGATGATAGGATTGATGGAAAGACTGTTGCAATTCTTGCTAACAAATCTGCTGCTGAACTGGATCAAGATTTGGTTGAAAAACTGAGAGATCCAAAAACAGAAGTGAAGATAACATTTGAAATTAAATAAAATATAATGGAAGAATATGATGTAATAATTGCTGGAGCAGGACCAGCTGGTGGGAATTGTGCAAAAGATATTTCTAAAAAAGGCTATAATGTTTTGCTTTTGGAAAGTTCTAAAAATATAGGAGAACCAAATTTTTCCACAGCGGGAACTCCAAACGAAACTCTTGAAGTCTTTAATTTGCCCAAAAAAGTCACGGACAGTCCATGGTCTTCAATCTTAATCGCTGGTCCAAATGAGAGAACAGAGTTTGTCTATAAAAAAAGAATGGGATATGTTTTGAATTATAAAAAGTTGAAGCAACATTTATCAGGGGAAGCTAAAAAACATGGTGCAGATGTTTTGACAAGCAGCATTGTGAAAAGCCCGATTGTAAAAGGTGCCAGAGTTGTAGGTGTTACAGTAAATGTCGGTGGCGAGAACAAAAAGTTTTACAGCAAAATTGTTATTGATGCGACTGGGGGCAGAAGTACACTTGCAAAACAATTGGGTTTGGCAATAACAAAAGATTCTATTACGGAAGCAATTGAATATCATATGAAAAATATAGATTTTGAACGAAGGGGGAGATTAGAATTTTATGGTGGAAGAAATATAGCACCGGGTGGTTATGCCTGGATTTTTCCAAAGAGTATGAAGTCTGCTAAAGTCGGAATCGGGACTTTTTTCCCATTGGATACTACCAAATCTCTAAAGAATCGTTTAGATGTTTTTTCATCGAAAAATGCTCAAACAAAAAACGCAGAAGTGACAGAATTTCATGGGGGATCGATGTATTCAAATGGTGGAATTAGAGAGCATGCAACGAATGGATTTTTAGTAATTGGAGATGCAGCATTTCAGATAAATCCTTTGGCTGCAGAGGGAGTTCGTCATGCACTTTATGCAGGAAAATTCGCTGCAGAAACAATAGAGGCTGCTCTACAAATTAATAATGCTTCAAAAAAACAATTACAAAAATACAATGAAAAATGGGGAAATTATGTTGGGGATAAATGGAAAATCTCTTATATTATTCAAAAAATAATTTATTCATTTACAGATAAACAGTGGGATAACGCAGTAAAGACTTCGTCAGAAATTAACTCCGACGATTTTTTTCAACTGGCGTTTTATTATAGATATGAATTATTGAAAAAATACAAATACAAGGTTTTAAAATTTTTACCAAAATATTTCTTTTTATAGGGGTCGTAGTCGAACTTGGTCAAGACGCCACCCTCGGGCGGTGGAAAATCTGGGTTCAAATCCCAGCGATCCCATGCAAAAATCTTTTTGAAAAAAGAAGTCGCGCGAAATTATAAACAGCATAAAGCTCCAGAGCAAATGGACCATAAGCTAAGAATCCAACTACAGGTATTTCAAATATTCGAATGTTGTCGAGAATTGGAACAGTGTAATACCATTTAGTGTAAGCCCAATGGTTCCAGAATTCCCAAAAAAATCCGCAGATATATCCAGCTAGAAAAATGGAGAGAATAATATTAAACTTCCTTTTTTTCACTTGCGCAATAAGAGACTTCTCGTCATGATAGATATAAAGAAGGGGATCTAGTAGAAAAATAAAACCAGTCCAAATAAGTGCCCAATCCCAAGGGCTTGTCCAAACAAAAGGAATAGCTAGAAATATCAGGCCAAGGACGATAAAGAATTCCAAAAGATACTTGTTTGTCGGAATTTTAAGTTTTAGCTTCAGTTTATTGAAAAAATGAAAATTTCTTATCAAATCAAACGTTTCGAAAACGGCCGGAATTATTGTGGCAAACGCAATCGTTCCCATTGAAAAAGTAATTATTTTATTTTGTGGGAGGTTTGAGTAAAACCATCCGTGCGTAAAATGATTATAAATTTCAAATCCATACCAGAGAATTGTAGAAAGAAGCAAGAGTTGAACAAAACGCAATTTGTGAGTCATTAACAAAGAATCTTTTTTCAGCAAGTAAACAATGCTATCAACGACAAGTATGTAGCCAATCCAAACTAGTGGTGTGAACCAAACAATAAACGGTTGTATTCTGAAGAATAGAGTAAATTCAAGGAAAATTATTAGAAGAATTCCAAGAAGCCCGTACCATTTGAACATAAAATAAAATTGTGAAAAAGAAATTATATGCTTACAAGTGAGATTGAACTTCTTTCTTTGGTTTTATTGCTTTTCCTTCTAGCTGGTTTTTTATTATTCCTGCAACAGAGGGGCCGACGATTTTGGCTAGTCTTTCTGCTGGAACCTTTCGCAAATCATCAATTGTTTTGATGTTTACATTAAATATTTTCCTTGCTCTCACTCTTCCAACTTGTTTCAATCTAACAAGCGGAATTAGTTCTTCTCTTATTCCATACGAAAGCCTTATTCTGGTTTTGTTCATTTCTCTTAACAGTTCTTTTTTTGCAAGAAGTTGTGATATCTCATGCAATGCATAAATTAGCCAGTCTGCATTTTCCAGTCTGCTTCTCAATTCTCCAGGCGCAACATGATATTTTACAAGAATTTCGTCCTCCGTTTTTTCATCAATCCAGTCTTCAAACATCATCGCGGTTTTAATACTCTTCAGGAAATCATCGAATTCTAAGTCATATTCTTCCGGAATTTTCTGCAAAATGTTTCTTTCTTTTTTTGCAATAACTTCATGAATATCAGCAAATTCGCTGCTTCTCACTGTCAGCAACGGACGCATTTCGATTGTGTTGGAAATTAACTGTAGAAAACTGAAAGCGTCTATTTTTCTTTGCTTTCCATCCAATGCAACAATAAAATTGTGAGCGGTCAGTGGATCAATGTATAGCTCGGAGACTCTTTTACCCAATTTTGTTGCGTTAATTTTTTCGCCTTTGCGGGAGATAAAACCCCATTCAGATAGTTTATCGAGTATATCGAGAATTTTTTCTTCAATAAGGTAGATATCACCATATTGGAATCCGTAAAATGTGTTTGTGAAAAATTTTAGCAGCCCGTCGTCGGTTTTTTTGAAATCATTTGCAACTAAAGCTAAAGTGTGCATTCGCAAAATTGGTTCGACTGCTAGCTTCGAAGTAATGTTTTCTGTATCTCCAAGAATGAAATGGTCTGTCAGATCTCTTGCTTCATCTTCTGATTTTGCGATTAAAATTGACTCTCCATATTCGTCATACTGCGGACGTCCGGCTCTTCCAGTCATTTGTTTGTATTCCAAAACTGGAATGTAAACAGCACCGATTCCAGAATAAAATCTTTTTGCATCTTTTATTACAACTCTGAATGCTGGTAGATTAACTCCCAAGGCTAAAGTTGGAGTTGCGACTATTGCTTTGATTATTCCTTTTTTGAAATTGTCCTCAATGATTCTTCTTTGTTTTCCAAGAAGTCCGGCGTGATGAAACACAACTCCATTTTTCGCAAAGTTTGCGAGTTTTTTGCACTGTCTCGTTGGAATTTCTAAAACATTTTCAATTTCGTTCGAAATTGTTTCTAATTGAAATGCCTCATTTCTTCCTAAATTTGATTTGACTATTTTTTGCAAATTCTCTGCTGCTTTTTCTGCATTTTTTCGTGTTGAAACGAAAATCAAACATTGTTTTTTCATTTTCAGAGTATTGTCAACAATTGCTGCATCTGTTTCCAAATTGGTTAGCTCAACATCATTTCTTCCATAAAAAGAAATTTTTGAATTGTAACCAATTCCTTCATACAGCTTAACAGGACGAAAATCACTAAAAAGCAAATTTGCATTTATCCAGTCGGCAATATCTTTCGCATTTCTTATTGTGGCAGATAAAGCAAAAATTTGCGCTCGTGGTGCTAATTCTCTTAGTAAAGTGAGGAGAATTTCCAATGTTGGACCGCGTGAGGGATCGTTTATGAGATGTACTTCATCAGCAATTATCAGACTTATGTCGCCAATCCAATTCACTCCATGTCTGATTAAAGAATCTAGTTTTTCTGTTGTGCAAATTATTATATCGTAGTCATTCAACCATGGGTCAGCAGAATCTAAATCTCCAACAGAAATTGCAACTTTATGTTTTCCGCCAAAAAATTTTTTGTAATATTCATATTTTTCATTTGCAAGAGCAACAAGCGGAACTATGTAAATTATCTTCCCTCTTTGTTTTGATAATTTCTCAATCATAGCAAGGGTTGCAATCAATGTTTTTCCAGCAGCAGTGGGCATCGCAACAACAAGGTTTTTTTCCTTTAAGAGACCTTTTCTCACAACATCTGCTTGCGGTGGATAAAGTTCATTGATTTTTTCTTCCTTCAGTTTTTCAACAAAATCCTGCTTTATTCCGTAATTCAACAACTCGTCGACTTTCATTTTCCAACCTATTTATTCGTATTTAATTGAAGAACTTATTTATGAAAGAATTTATTTCAGTAGGAATTGAATCCACGTCGCATACTTTCGGAATAGGAATAGTAACAGGCTCTGGAAAAGTTTTGGCAAACGAGAGGGATATTTACAAGCCGCAGGTCGGAAGCGGAATAGTTCCTGTTGAAGCTGCTGAGCATCATAAACAAATAAAAGAAAAAGTTTTACAAAATGCACTGGAAAGAGCGCAGATAGATTGGGGAGAAGTAGATATTGTTTCTTATTCGGCTGGACCTGGATTGCCACCATCTTTGAATGTCGGTGCTGAATTTGCAGAAATGTTAGCGAGATTAAACAACAAACCGTTAATCAAAGTAAATCATGCGGTCGCGCATTTGGAAATCGGAAAGATGACTACGAAAACAAAAGATCCAATTTTTGTTTATCTTTCTGGAGGAAATACTCAGATAATCGCTTTCACAGAAGGAAAATATAGAGTTTTTGGAGAAACTATGGATATTCCTGTTGGTAATGCGTTTGATGTTGTTGCTAGAAAAATGGGCCTTCCGATGCCTGGTGGGCCAGAAATAGAAAGGCTTGCAAAAGAAGGAAAATATATTGAGCTTCCTTACGTTGTAAAAGGAATGGATCTCTCTTTTTCTGGAATTACTACTGCCTGCGAAAAGAAAATTCAAGAAGGAAATAAAAAAGAAGACATTGCTTTCAGTCTGCAAGAAACTTGTTTTGATATGCTTGCTGAAGTTAGCGAAAGAGCTTTAGCGCATACTGAGAAAAAGGAAGTTTTGTTAGTTGGCGGGGTTGCTGCAAACAAAAGACTGTTTGAAATTTTTTCAATAATGTGCAAGGATAGAGGTGCTACTGTTTATGTAGTTCCTGAAGAATTTTCTGGAGATCAAGGAGCAATGATAGCTTGGACTGGAATATTAGCAAAAGATGGCAAACAAATTGAAGATAAAATAAATCCTAATTGGAGGGTTGATCAAGTAGATATTTCTTGGATTTAGATTAGTTCATTTTCACTAACGATTACAAAATCTCCAATTGACTTAACAGAGCTGAAAGGAACTAACATTCTTCCTTTGTCGTCAGATTTCAAATTTAAATCTGCTAGATGACGTGTTGGCTGCTCTACGATTAGATTCAGAAGTTCTCCGCTTTCAGTGATAAAATCTATATTGCTTACGATTCCAAACTTCCTTCCTGTTTCCTCACTGATTATTTGCTTACCAACTATGTCTGCTGCTCTTACTTTTGTTTCTGCCATTCTTCTATCACCTAAATTCAATATGGGTTTTAATTCTTTTAAGTCTTCTCCTATATTTTATTTGGGGATAAAATGAGGCTGTTTGTAGGTTATTTAATTCCTGAAGAGTTAAAACCGAAAATTCTCGAACTGCAACAGGAAATTAACAATTTAGAGATAGAGTGCAAACATGTTGAAAAGGAAAATTTGCATATAAACTTTTCGTTTCTAGGCGAGAACAGCGAGGAAGACGCAGAGAAAATAAAAAAAGACTTGGATGGAATTGCGCAAAAATTCAAGAAAATGGAAGTTGATTTAAAGGGAGTAAGAGCGATTCCGGATAAAAAGTTTACTCGTGTTTTGGCTTTAGATGTTACAGATTCGCAAGGCAGTCTGCAAAAACTTACTGAAGAGATTATTCAAAAAATAGGTGGAGATGTAAAACCTCCCCACATAACAATATGTCGCATTAAATCTGTAAAAAATAAGCAGCGGTTGATTTCTTTTGTTGAAGGATATGAAGAGAGCGGTTTCGGCAAAATGAAAATTAATTCGATTCAACTCATAGAAAGTAAACTTGGTCGTTCTGGTCCGGAATATTCTGTTGTTGGTGAAAGCTTTTTGCAGGATTAGGTTTTTGCAATGAATTCTTTTAGCTCTTTTGTCTTTGGGGTTACCTTGAACTGCTCAATTAGAACTCTGTCCCGAAGCGATTTGTAAATTTCTTTTTTTGACAGTTCTTCCACTTCCTTTCCTTCGGGGGTTTTTGCAATGTAATCAACCTCAACAGTTTGCAACATTTCCTTAATTATCAAGTCTCCACCGCGGTCTCCATCAACAAATATCGTCACGAGTTTTTCTTTCGAAAGAGCGACAATTGTTTCTGGAATGGAGGTTCCCTCAATTGCAATAACGTTTGTTATTCCGTTTTTCAAGAGATTCAGGACATCCGCTCTCCCTTCAACAACAAAAATTTCATCGGAGTTTTTGACGCCGGGGCCTGCTGGAATTCCTTCATATTCTTCAATTTGTGCTGTCCTTACGTTTTCTTTTATCATGTCTGTTATTTCGTCAGAAGTTGGAAGTTGCTCGCTTACGAGTTTTTGCAAAATATCTTTAGCTCTCTCCATCACTAATTCTCGCTTTATGTTTCGTACGTCCTTTACGTCAACAATTTTCACTTGTGAGTTTGACGGACCGATTCTTTCAATGGTTTCGAGAGAGGCTGCAATCAGAGATGTTTCCGAACTGTCGAGACTTGAAGGAACAGAAATTTTTCCGTTAGTCCTCCCCTCTTCTGAGAATAAATCTACGTCTATCCTTCCTACTCTTCCAGTTCTCTGCAGTTCTCTTAAATCTAAATCTTGTCCGAGCAATCCTTCAGTTTGTCCAAAGATCGCTCCTATAACGTCTGGTTTTTCTACCACGCCGTCTGTTGTGAATTCTGCTTCGATTAAATATTTTATCGTAGATTGAGCTAGCTTTGCCAGTGTAATCATCCTCCATGAGTTTTGTGAATTGAGTTAGTTCCTCAATTTTGTGAATTTTGAATAGTGTTTGAATTCTCTTTCTTGCGAAAGAGTTTATTTTGATGCCAACATATGAAAGGTAATGAGTGAGCTGTGATTTTTGATCTTCCCCATCTTCATCAAAATCAGTAAGTATCGTAACGTTTCTTATATTTTGCGCTGTTAAAATGTCTGCGATTTCGACAAGAGGCTTTCCAGAAATTTCGAAAACGTTGTTTATTCCGAGTTTGTAAAGCGCCTCTCTGTCTTTCATTCCCTCAATTATTACAAGATCATTTCCAAGAATCGAGTTTAATTTATTGATTTTGGAAGACAGGAGCATAATTAATTAATTGATTTGAATTAATATGTTTCTTTTGGTAGGAAATTTCAATCCGTTTCATCTCTGCAACTTTCGCAAATCCATTGCTCATTGACATTTTGTAAATCTGCGCTATAGTTCCCGCAATTGTCGCAGATTCCTGAGGTAGACTTTTCTCTGATAGTCGTTGGGATCTCTTTTGTTTGAAGTTTGAATTCAAGAAGATCGATAACTTCAGGTGAATTTCTAGCAATGTCTGATAGGGAAATTATTCCAACGAGTCTTCCGCTGTCAACCACGGCAAGTCTTTTTATGTTGCTTCTCTTCATCTTTCGTGTTGCTTCGAGAATATTGTTTTCCTTTGATATGACAACGAGGGGTTTTGACATTATGTTTTTGACTTTCACTCTTGCTGGAATTAAATTTTTTGCTACAACTTTTTTTATCAAATCTGTGTCAGTAACAATTCCGATTGGCTTTCCGTTTTTGGTCACAATGAGCGAATCTTTTCTTGTTCTCCGCAAAATTTCTCCAGCATTCTTCGCATTTTTATTAAGATCAATGCTCAAAACTGGTTTTACCATCACGTCTTTGACAAGAATTGCCATATCTCTCATTATAATCTATGAGTTTGAATTTTAAATATTTTTCAAAAAGGTGTTGAAATCTATTCCATCTGTTTGCGAAATTGTTTTTTTCGGCGGTAGAATTCGAACCTTTCCATAGCCAAAGTCGACAATCAAGTAGAACGGAAATCCTTCTAGATTTTTTCCTAGATAATCGTAGTAATAGAACTTTTTCTTTTTTGTTGATTTGATTTGAAGCAAAATACATTTTTTGTTTTTTATGCAAATCAAATCAGCTTGGCCGAGACTCGCTCCAGCGCGAACAACTTTCCAGTTCTTTGCTTCCAGTTTTTTTCTTATGTTTCGCTCGACTCTATATCCTTTTCTTTTTGCAAACATTTCGCTTCAGTTAGTATTTAAAATTGTAATGTAAAAAACATTTAGAGAAAATGAAAATCTTAGTAATCGGGGACATTCACAATGATATTGAAAATATGATTAGTTATTTTGATAAGCTTTCAGAAATGAGATTTGATGTTGTTGTTGGGACTGGAGATTTTACTGATGTGGGAATCAAAGGGTTTTCACAAAAAGATATTGCGAAACTGATTTTGGAAGAGATGAAAGCATTAGGGAAGCCTATAGTTGCAGTTCCTGGCAATCTCGACAAAGAGATTATTCCAGTTTTGGAATCTGAAGATGTCAGCATACATGGGAAAGGAAAGATTATTGAAGGTGTTGGCTTCTATGGTGTTGGTGGAGCGAAAACTCCTTTCGGGACTTCTTTGGAATTGAGCGAAGGCGAGGTTGAACTTATGCTGGCAAGTGGCTTTAATGATGTGAAAGATGCAAAATTTAAAATTCAGGTCACTCATGCGCCTCCTGCAAGAACAAGAATGGATCTTATGTATACAGGAGCACACATCGGATCAGAAGCAATAAGAAAATTCATAGAAGAACATAAGCCAGCCGCTGCAATTTGTGCTCATGTTCAAGAGGCAAAAGGAATTGATGAGCTTGGAAGTGTGAAACTTCTGAATCCAGGGCGCTTTCCAGAAGGACATTATGGAATTATTTCCATAGAAAATGAAAAAATAGATGTGAAAGTGTTAAGTCTGATATAGACAGTGCAGCAGCAAAAACAATATATACCCTACAATGGTTAAAATAGTTTTACTAAAACCTACGAAAGTTTTTAGCAACCTCGGAAATAACTTACCTACGGAACTAAAGTGAAATAAGTGAACATATTGGACTCGTTTTTAGAGACATCATTAGACAAAAATATAGAAACTAAAGATATTGAAACTGTTTTGATTGATTTTGTCGAACGACTTGATTTCTTGGACGTCCAGCTTTTGAGAAAATTCTATTCAACCGGCAAGGAGTTTCCGCTTGACACGCAGCCACATTGTTTTCCAATTCTTTACAAAGAAATGCGCGATGCTCATCACTTACAGATAGGTCCGGAGGCGTTAAGGAAGAGGTTGGACAACTTGGTTCGCGTAGGCTTTCTGGGAAAAATAAAAAATTCTAATCCTACTAATTATATGCCCTTGACTGGAAAAGAACAACTTGTTCGCGCTATGATCATGAAGTTCTTCTTGATTCATGGTTTGACTAAATTCCTCTAAGTTTGTTTTAAATTTCTATGAAGGTTTCAAATTTAGTCAGAATAGTATGTCATCATCGGAATTTTACTTTTCGCTGTCGAAATTTTTATGAACATTCTTTTTTCTCAGTCCCAACGAATAAATATGAATTTTCGGAAACAAAAAAATGAATGTTCCAACTTAGATTATGATATACATACATATACAAACAATCATAAATATATATAATATAATATAATAAAAAATGGATGAAAAAAAAGTCAAGGAATTGTTTGAAAAATTCGATAATGAATTTAATAAAATCCTTGAACGGGAAGCTTTCTTTGATGGTGGAAGAAGGATTGATTACATAGCAACAGTCGCAGAAAAGACTGTCGGAATTGAAGTTAAAGGAAGCAGGTCGGAAATCTATGGTGCTATCGGTCAATTACTAGTAATGAAAAAAGTTTTCTCAGATCTTTATTTATTGGCCCCATTAGCTTTCATAAAAAAATTCATCAAGACAACTGAAAGTACGGTGTTATTAAACGAAATCGGTATTCTCATAATCGCAGAAAATCAAATGTTAGTTTTGAAAAGACCCGAAACAGCACATTATTATTTTAAACCGAACATCGATCCTAAAAAATCAAGACTACTTCAGTCAAAAAAACTACCGAAAGAGCATTTGATAGTCAATGAAAATGATATTGAAGTATACAAGCACTTCAAAGATAAGATTTTTACAGTTGTTGATATCATGACTGAATTTCAATTAGCTAGGGCTATGGCTTACATAAGAATAGCGCGACTAAAGAGAGCGGGAAAAATCAAGGAGGTAAATCCTTTAGAAAACCCAAGGGCATGGAAATTCGTAGAACCGGCTGAAGAACTGCAGACCATTAAGCACGACTAAACGACTTTTCTTCTGAAATTTCATAAAAATTAATATTTGCAACTAGACATAATAAATAATATGAAAAGAGGTAGGCCCAGCAAAAGGATTGAAATCAGCAATTCCATTCTCAACATTTTTTCAACTTCTATGACTCCATTTACGATCGCGGCTCTGGCAAAAAAAGTATCCGAAGGGAAGGAGAAGCCTGTCAGTTGGAACACAATACAAAAATATCTCGACAACCTAGTTCAGCAAGAAAAAGTGCAAGCGATAGTTTTACCCCATTCTAAAGACGAAACGAAAAAAGGACTAACGGTTTATACATTAAAGAAATAATAGTTTCTGAGTAGAATGGAAAAATCTCAGATTCTCAAACTGTTTCTTGAAAAAGGATTCCAAATAGATATAGAAAGTTTAAATTTTTTCTCAAAAAACGAGAATGTTCTGAAAAAATTCCTGAATGAAATGGAAGGCAAGCAAGTTCCTTCGACAATCACACTGGATTTTGTTAATTTTTTGCTGAAAAGTGATGTTGAAATTACAATTCATACAAAAGAAGCGAAAACAATTACAGTAGAAGAACTGTCAAAAATCTTTTCCCATCGATTTAATATATTGAAAAAAATTCTTCTTTCCCATCTAGATCTCATGAACCTGCTTTCAATCAGCAAAATAACTGAAAAAACAAAAAAATTTTCACTGATCGGTATAGTAGTAAAAACAGATGAGTCTAGCATTACTGTCATGGATGATACTGGAGAAATTGATCTTAAAATCGACAAAAAACTTCTCGATGAAATTTTTGCCAATGATGTTCTTGGTTTTTTGTGCGAAAAAAATTCAGGAATTCATGTTAGAAATGTTATTTCTCCAGATGTTCCTTTGCGAAGAAACATAAAAACCCTTGATGAAGAGCGAAATGTTATTTTTACTGAAAAAATTAATGAAAGTATTTTAAAATGGGCATGCGATCAAAAAACCCCCACAAACATATTCACATTTTCAAAATTTGATAGCGAAAACCAAATTCCATCAAACATAAAAGTTATTTTTCTTCAGGAAAACCCCGCTACTGCAACAATTTATAATATTTTTTCGATTTTTCTTTTTGACGGCGGCTTTTTGAAAAATATGATGAAGGACAGAAGGCTCGACGAATTTCTAATTTCTCTTTTCAGGAAAAGATATTTGAATGCTACCACAACACTCGACAACAATTTGATAAACAATGCTTTTATTTTGGAATCTGTTCCAGATGTAATTGTTGCAAAAGGACTCGGCGAAGCAATTCAAATAAATTACAAAGGAACAACATTTTTGACTTTGACTGAAAATACAGCATGGAATATAAATCTTCAAACACGAGAAATTATAAAAATTACAGCAACCTAAAAGTATGATATGAATATAGAATTTCAGCTTCTTGACTGCGATTATGTGATGATAAACAATTCTCCAGTTATCCGTTTGTTTGGAAAAACAAAAGATGAGAAAACGGTTTGCGCCTTTTACAACAAGTTCAAGCCGTATTTTTTCATCCTTCCTAAGGAAGGTCAGAAAGAAAAAACTATAGAAGAACTGAAAAACAATTTTGCTGCTGATATATTAAACATCGAAGAAGTGGAAAAAATTTCTTCTTTGGGATATCACGAAAAACCAGATAAAATGCTGAAAATAACTTTGAAAGACCCCTCGCGCACTCCGACAATAAGGGAATTTATGAGAAACAAAAACTATGTTCAGGAAGTTTTCGAGGCTGACATACTTTTCAAATACCGATTCATGGCAGATCTTAACATTAATGGAATGAAGTGGATTCGTGCCACTGGCAACGCTGCAAATACAAATACTGTGAAAGTTGATAGAACGATTACTGCAGAGACTTTTGAAAATCTTGAGAGTTTCGACAACGTTCCGTTGAAATACATGGGAATCGATATAGAGACTGTCAGCGATGCAGCAGTGCACGATGCGAAAAAAGACCAAATAATAATGATTAGTTTTTCATTCTATCCTGCATACAAAGGTAAAAGCACACTGGTTCTAGTTGCAAAACATTCAAAAAAAGTTGATAACGATGTATTTTTCTGCAAAAACGAAAAGGAAATGCTGGAAGAAATGAAAAAAGTTTTCGACGAATTCGATCCAGACATTGTTGTTGGATATAACCTAAACAACTTTGATATCCCATTTATCAACGAAAGACTGAGAGCCAATAATTTACCACGGACAATTGGAAGGTGTATGACAAAACCAATTGTTACGCAAAAAATCGGAGAAAACAAATTCCGAAATTCGATTGTGGGAAGAGTTATTGTTGATCCATACTGGATGATCAAGGAAATGATGAAAGGCGGTGGACTAACAAAATATTTTACCGGACTTAAAAGATTCGGACTCGGTGATGTTTCCCAGTTCTTTTTAGGCGAAGGAAAGGTTGATGTTGCCCACAGCGAAATCGGCAAGTTTTGGAATGGAAGCGAAGAAGAAATAAAAAAACTTATTGATTATTCGCGGAAAGATTCTGAATTGGTTTTGAAACTGCTTTTGGGAAAAGGATTTTTAGACAAATACATCGGCGTTTCCACAGTTTCTGGAGTATTGCTGCAAGACGCGCTTGACTCTGGAATTACTACTCAAGTTGAAAATTTACTGCTGAAGGAGTTCAACAAGGACAACTACGTTCTTCCTTGCAAGCCAACTGATGCTGAAGTGAGGAAAAGAGAAACTGAACGAGAGAAGGAAGGACTTAAGGGAGCACTTGTCTTGGACCCCACCGTCGGATTTCATGACAAATGTGTTGTCTATCTAGACTTTGCTTCAATGTATGCGACAATTTTCATATCTTACAACATCTGTCCGACAACTCTTTTGAAAGAAGATTCTTCAGAAGAAAGTCTCTCAACGCCCATTGGAGTCAAATTTATTTCTCCAAAAAAACGTCAGGGAAAAATCCCACAAATTTTGCAAAAACTAATTTCAGAAAGAGCCAAAGTAAAAGCGGAGATGAAAAAAGAATTTGAACCAAGTAAAAGAAGAGCGCTCGATGCAAAACAGGAAGCACTGAAAAGAATGGGAAATTCCTTTTATGGGTATTCCGGTTATATGATGGCAAGGGTTTACATGTTGAAAATGGCAAATGCAATCACAAGCTGCGGACGGGATTACATCCAACAGACGAAGAAAATTGTTGAAACAAAAACTCCATATAGAGTAATTTATGGTGACACAGATTCGGTAATGATCAAGCTAAACACTTCAGATTTAAACGAGGCATTTAAGATTGGAGCTGAACTTGAGGCAACAATTAATTCTAATTTGGATGGATATCTAAGATTGAGAATCGAAAACGTTTTCAAGTCTCTGATTATTCTCGCTAAGAAAAGATATGCAGGATGGAGTTTTGAAAAAACTGGAGATAGTGTAAAAAACGAAATGGTGATGAAGGGAATAGAAACTGTCAGAAGGGACTGGTGCGATATCGTCGGAGAAACTCTTAACAGCGTTCTCAATATTATTTTGAAAGAGCAGAACACAAAGAAAGCAGTTACATATCTCAAAGACGTTGTGCAGCAACTGCAGGACGGAAAAATTCCAATTGAGAAACTGGTTATCACAAAAGGTGTGTCGAAAAGGCTGGAAGATTATAAGGGAATACAACCGCATGTCGAATTAGTCAAAAAAATGAAAAAAAGAGATGCGTCATCAGCTCCTGGAGTCGGAGATAGAATCGGGTTTGTCATTGTAAAAGGGTTGCAGCTTGTTTCAGAAAGAGCAGAAGATCCTGAATATGTCAAACAGCATGGACTGAAAGTAGATTCAAAATATTATCTCGAAAACCAAATTTTACCTCCACTCGAAAGAGTTTTCGAAGCAGTGGGCGTAGACAGAACAGAAATCGTTGGAATTGGGAAACAGATGCTCCTTTCTCCCGCATTCTTCAGAAACGAATCAAACGGGTTTTCAAACAGACGCGAACCACTAACATCAGCAGAAGGTATGATTTGCAGCTGCTGCAACAAAACCTATCAAACAGTTCCTCTTCTAGGAAGATGTTCTTCTTGTAATGGCGAACTGCATTTTTATTCAGGTGAAACAAAATCAAAATATTTGATAATATGACTGATTACGATTTACTAATAACAACTTTATTTCATCAATATTCAAATCCACAAGTAGATTTGCTTCTCACAATAGTTGCCAACGCGGTTTATGTTTTTTTGATTTATTTCCTTTTCCATTTTCTGAAAAAGAAACAAAAGAGGAACACATATTTGCTTATTGCTTCAGGGATTATTGGGCTTGGAATAACAACAGGATTAAAATATTTGATCAATAGACCAAGACCATTCATGACTTCCGAGCTTGATATTTTTGACAAGTCCAGTTCATCCTTCCCATCACGACATGCTTTTTTAGCAGGCATAGGATTATATTTTTTGCCCAAAGAATTTTCAAAGAAAATTAGGAAACTATATCAAATTTATTTTCTCTTGGTTGTTCCACTAAGCTTGCTGATAAGCGGAGTCCATTTCATCACTGACATTATTGCAGGTATGGCAATTGGTTACATCCTTCCTTATTTCCTCGATAAAGTTTTCAAGAAATAAAACTCTTGTAAAAAGGCCTAAACAATAACCAATCAAGAACTATTCCGCCGAAAACAATTATGCTTGCGCTTTGATAGCCAAATATAGCAAAAAATATTGTCGCAACCAAAAGCAAGATTTTTGATAAACCAGTCATAGAAACAATTTTTCTGAATCTTATTCTGATTACTAGCTCTTTTTGCGCATGCCGCGAAAGATTGAGGGAAATTACATTAATCATCCAGTTTATTGCTATGAGCATCAGTCCAATCAATGCTGAAAAATCAAACACAATATTTAATCTGTAAAACACTTGGAGTGATGCAAACAGAGAAAATATTGAAAAAATTTCCGCGGTCCCGATTAAAACTGAAATCGAATTGTGTTTCAGTTTTTTATACTTAATGCCAAAGCCAAACGGCGCGACAGCAAGCAACAAGCCGATTGCAGCTATAGAAGGCACAACATTGTTTTCTTGTGTTGGCTGAATGCTCTCGCTTCTGACTATAGAGAGATTATATGGAACATAGCCGGAATTTATTGATGCTTCAACAAGCACTTTTTTGTTTGTTAAACTGTCCTTGCTAGCATCAAAAATAATTATAGCCACATTATTCAGATCCTGGCCCTTCAAAGTAACAGGAATTCCCAATCTGCTTAATTCGTTTCCATCTAATTTATCCACAAGTGCGGCGTCTAGATTTATTTGGCTACCGGAAATTACTGTTTTGATGTTTTTTGTGATTTCGTTGAACTTTTTCGCTGCAGCAGCTTTTAAGCTAATCACTGTACTAAAACTGTACAATCTAGTGTTTTGATCAAATCCCATTTGAGAATAACCCGGTGCCTCGCCAAGAATATCTGAATTGTTGTAAACTAGCAATGAAAGAATAATTGATGTGTTAGTTGTATTTTCGATAGTTGTTTTAACGTCTTTCAAATAAAAACTATCATTAATAGAATAAACATTGTCACCAATTGAAAAACTATTTCCGTTTCTTGTTATTGTATAGTTGACGTCGCCGACAAAAACAACCCCAGCATTATTGTCAAGATTAATTTGCTCTTCAACGCTTCCCTCGAACTTTCCATGAAACAGCAATTGGTTTATGTTTGCGTTTTCTGGTGTCGTGATATCCAGCGTTCCGTTTTCATTTTCTATCTTAACGCCAGAAACCCCAAAATAAGAAATTCGCGCACTTAAAATATCAGAAATATTTTGCATCTGATCTGCTGGAATTGCGTTTAGTGTGTATTTTTTTCCACCAACCAAATCAACACCAAAAATAATTTGAGATGATAAAGTTTCCTTAACACTTATCCCGAGCGTTCCATCGGAAAGAGCAATGCATCCTCCTGGGCCCGAATTAACAACTAAAGAAACAAACTGTTTTGGCTGAAATCTTATTGAATTGAAATCTTGCAATGTCTGAATTTGGTTTCCTCCAGCTTCTGTTATTATGTCTCCAACATGAACATTCTGGCAATTGGAATTGGAAACAGCGACTACAACAGCACCGGCCTTTTTAATAAGATAAGGAGATAATAAAACGAACGATCCAAGAGCAACAAAAACTAAAATCGCAACAAGTTGTACCCGATTTAAAACTTTCATTTTAACAACTTATCCGCTATGTATTTATTTCTTAATCAACTCAGCCTAAAAGCATATTTTGCAAACCCAATACTCGATATTATAAAATGGGTTTCCTAAGAAAACAAGTCTGTCGGCAATTGATGGTGAAACCGCAGTGAAGTACAAATAAGGATCCTCAAAATTATGCCCTCTTGGGACATACTGGCAATCGCACCTTTTTTCTATCAACGGACTAGTATTTTGAATTTCTAAGTTAGTAAGAGAAGAAATATTTAAACCAAATTTATTAATTTCTTCAGAAAGTTTCTGCAGTTCTAACCTATTTTCCGTGGTTACATAATGCATGGTAATAAAGTATGTTTTATTTTTATCAATTGTGAAATTGTCTGTTTCCGTGTAAAACGTTCTTTTTCCAAACAGCCACGCCCCTTCATGGCCGCCAAGAATAACGTCATCTTTTGTTGTAATGTTTAGTATTTTTTCTGCGTAAAGCTGGTGCGGAGATACATACTGATGCATAAGAACTGCAAAAGGTACAAACTTAATCAACTGGAAAACTATGCAGACAAAAACAATTAACAAGACCTGCCATTCAAACTTGATTCTTGTTAGCGCATAAACAGCGCAAAAGAGAAGAAATGGAATTACTGGTGTCATTCCACTTATTGATTCCTTTCCATAGATTAACATAGATACAGCTGGCAGTATCCATAGAAGCAATTTTTTTTCTTTATTGTATTTTATGAACGAATAGACTCCGAAAATCATAAGAACAAAAGAGAAGATGCTGAATGAATTGAACAGAGCCCAAATATTCATTCCGAAAGCAAAAATTATAGTTTTAATCTGCGCATTGGCAACGATGTAACTATACTGTGAAAAAAGCGTCACCCCGGAAAGAATTCGAATGGCAATGAAAGAAAGGCCGGATATTAAAATTGAAACAATTCTTTCTTTATTTTTATTTAGATAGACTAAAAAAAGCGGCAGCAAAAAAACATTCATGGTATGTATAACAGAAATAATACCGAAAAGAACCGAAATCAAAATTATATTTATTTTTGTCTTTTTTGAAAAAAGCAGAAAATAGATAAAGAAATTAGAAAGCAAAATGGAAAATGCATAAGTTTTTGCATTTATTGCATTGAACCAAATGAATGGGAGAAAAATATAAATCAGAGTTCCATAATCGGCCAGTTTTCTCCCAAAAAATCTTTTCAAAATAAACCAAAATGGCACGACACTTAACGCCATTGAGATGACCGAAATCTGGCTGAAGATTATTGCAGGTGATATTTTCAAAACATCATATAAAACTACTCCTAGATTTACGTAAAGCGGACTGCTTTGATAAAGATAAGTTTGATTAACAACGCCAACTTTCATTGCGCTAGTCACAACAGCAGTATCGTTAACATAAAGTCCATTGGAAACAGTCAGCTCATACAGCAGCAGAGACAACAGAAAAAGAACTGTTGAATAAGCATAATTTTTGCCCAGTTTCATCAATTAAATTAATAAATCAGAAAATATAACTATATTCAGTTTTTATTTTTCAGTTGACTTGAATTTTTCAAAGCGAATAGTCTGTTTAATTGGCGAGGTGGTTCAATGAAAGCAAAAATCGACAAGGAATCCTGATTAGGCTGCGGACTTCGCCACATTATATCCAGAACTGTTCGAAATTTCAAAAGACGGGCATTCTGTTATAAAAGACGGAGTTAAAATCGACGAAAAAAAATTGGAAGAAGTTATCAAACACTGTCCTGTCGCAGCAATCGAAGTATTGAAAGAAAAAAATAACCCACGATAAGAACGATTAAGAAATATATCTTTTGTCAAACAGTAATAATATGAAACGTGAATGAGGATTCGAAAAATATGAGAGTAAGTTTGCTAAACCCTTACAGCAGTTCAGGAACACTTCTCACGGACAGCGTTCTTGCCAGAGAATGCGGAATTGTTTCCAAAGGCGATTTCCCCCACCCGCCAATAGGTTTGGCATATATAGCCACAGTAATTCGAAACAGCGGCTGGGAAGTGCAAATAATCGACGGCAATGTGCAGTGCAAAACAAAGAAGGAATTTTTCGAGAAGATTGATGATTTCCAACCAGATTTAATATTTTTGCAGGTTCCGACACCGGGATATGGAACATGTGTCAATTTGACCAAAGATTTTCACAACTCCTTCAAAGCTAAAATTATTTGGCTTGGACCGCATGTTACAGCGCTTCCAGAAAGAGCGCTAGAGGATGGCGCTGATTTAGTAATTCGAGGAGAACCCGAATTAACAGTAAGAGAACTTATTGAAAATAAATTCAAGCCGTCCAAAAAAATCAAAGGCATTTCGTTTAAGGAAAATGGTGTCGTTATAAATACGCCGAACAGGGAACCAATTGAAAATTTGGACGAGCTTTCATTCCCATCAAGAGATTTGCTCGATTTGGATAAATATATTTTGCCATACGGAACAAGGGAGGCAAAATATACGCCGATAATCAGTGCAAGAGGTTGTCCGTTCAGATGTTTCTTTTGCACATCACAAATATTTTACAATCATTTTTTGCGAATGCGATCAACTGAAAACATCATGAAGGAAGTTGAGGAGGTAGTTAACAAGTACGGAATAAAACACCTGAGTTTTTGGGATGACACCTTTACTGCGAACAAAAAAAGAGTTATTGAAATATGCGATGAAATCATAAAGAGGAAATTGGACATAACGTGGTTCTGTTTCGGCAGAGTGGACACGGTCGACAAAGAAGTGCTTGCCAAGATGAAAGCTGCAGGATGCTATCAGATTCAGTTCGGCGCTGAAAGTGGCGACCCTGAAATATTGAAAAAAATAAACAAGGGGATCACTGTAGAACAAATCAGGAACGCGGTCAAATTGACGCAGGAAGCGGGCATAGAGGCAGCTGCATTTTTCATTTTCGGATTTCCGTGGGAGACCAAAGAAACTATCACAAGGACAATCGAATTCATCAAAGAGATTAAACCAGATTACGTAAATTGCAGCGTTGCGACACCATATCCTGGAACTGAATATTTCAACATGGTTTTCGGCAATGCCAGAATAGATGATTGGAGCGAATTCGACACGTATCATATAGTCAGCTGTCCGCCAGCCCTTGAGCCGGAAGACATAACCAAAACATTCAAGCAGGTTTACAGGCAATTTTATTTCAATCCGGCTTTGATTCTCCGTGAAATGAAAAAAATTAGAAATTTTGGCATGTTCAAGAAAAAAGTCAGCACCTTTTTCACTTTGATAAGAATGTATGGTAAATAATTAGACCGATTTTTTTATGGAACTAATGAGCGGCGATGGGTAAAATTCTAAATCTTTGTTTATTTCCGTCGGCTCGAAAATCAATTCTCTATCATAGTTATTCAACTGATTCTTGGTAACAAACGGCTTTGCCGATATTTTTTCATACAAAGCAATAAATGGTGTCAGCAATCGTATCGGGAAATGGATTTTCATTCTCTTCAAATTAAACGACTGTTCTGTCAATCGGATTAAATCATTCAAACTTATAGTCTGCCCAACAGCGAAATACGTCTTTCTGAAGGTTTTCTTGTTCATCATGCAAAGCTCGATTATTTTTGTGCAATCGTTGATAAAAAGCGGTTGCATGAGTTGTTTCCCACTCCCCACTACAGGAACTACTGGAAATTTCTTCACGATTTTTATTATCTTTGTTATGTTCGTATCATCATCATTCCCAAAAATCGCCGAAAATCTCAGAATAGTGTAATTGACTCTAGAATTTCTGATTATTTTTTCACACATGGATTTCGATTTCCCATAGTCGTCATGCGGATCTGCAGCGACCACTGTGCTCGAAAATATTAACTGTTTGCACTTCACATATTTCAACAGGTTTCTTGTGCCTTCAACATTGACTCTGTACATTTCCTTTCCATTTTCATAATGGTATTTTAATGCCGCCAGATGAATTGCGACATCGACTCTCGGTATTTTTTTCAACGACTCTTCATCGGTTATGTCTCCGGATATGAATTTTGCGGATTTGCTATGTCCTGGGTTTTTATTAAGGCAAAAAATTTCATAGTTTCTATTTTCTTCCAGCCTCTCAAGCAGATGCCTTCCTATAAATCCAGTCGAGCCTGTTATAAGAATTCTAAGTTTCATACTATCATTTAAAATTACTAATTTTATAAAAATTTATACAGGCATCATTAAAGTAATAAATGTGGTGCCGAAAATCACTATTGTCGTGCCAGTTCACAACGAAGCAAGAATACTCGAGCAAAATATATTGAAGACAAGAGATACTGCGCTTTCAATATTGCCAAATTTCGAAATAGTAATAGCAGAAGATGGTTCTAAAGACGGTTCGGATAAAATAGCCGCACGTTTAGCAAAAAAGTATAAGGAAATAAAATTTATTCATTCTGATGAAAGACTTGGAAAAGGCGAAGCTATAAAAAGGGCTTTCAAAAATTTCAATCCTGATATTTTTGTTCTTATGGATGCTGATTTATCTGTTGAACCAAATTTTTTGCCTAATTTAATAGAAAAAATAAAAAACGGTAGCGACATAGTGATTGGCTCAAGAATGGCTCACGGTTCAAAAGTAAAGAGATCATTGAAAAGAAATGTTGCTAGCAAAACTTACAACTGGCTTGTTAGAAGATTCTTCGATGTCGATTTCACTGATATGCAATGTGGTTTCAAAGCATTTACAAGCGATGCTATTTCTAACATTATTGATAGCGTTGAGGAAAGACATTGGTTTTTTGATACTGAACTACTTATAAGAGCAAACATGGCTGGCTACAGCATCGAGGAAATTCCTATTGAATGGGAAGAAAAATCACATAAAATAAAAATAATTAAAGATGGAAGAGACATGATCTCTAAACTTATTAAATTTTGGTGGAAAATGAAATTTGAAAAAGAGAACTAAGAAATCTTTTATTTTATTTTTCCAAACCATTTGTCAAACATTTAGAACCTTCATTTTTGTCTGCACTTTTTATAAAATTATTTTTAACGAATTCAAGTTTATTTTTTGGCTACAAGAAGAATTCTTGGAAATGCCATATGCGAGACAACAGGAAGTTTTCCGACAATTCTGTTCGGAATTGCGAGCCTCGAATTTCTTTGCGGATATTTGAGTATTGGATTCTCTTTATTTGGATTGTAATACGTTATGAAATCCATTTCTATTATCTTCATATTCAACAATTTCATGAAATTTTCCAGATGAGTTGATGTAAAAAGTGCATAATGTTTGTCCTCAGGACCGTGCTGATTGTAATTGAAGTAGTGTGCCGAATAAGGCTTCCAAAGATGAAATAGATAGTAGCTTGCGTTGTCAGTTACAATTACAAGCTTTCCGTCTTTCTTCAAAACTCTTACCATTTCCCCTATTACTTTTCCAACATTTTGCAAATGTTCTAACAAGTTATTCGAGTAGACCTCATCAAAAGTATTATTGTTAAACGGAAGTTTTTCTTCATCTATATTAGTCTTTATGACTTCCCTTCTTGAAGGATATAGGTCAACAAAATCAGTTCCATAAGTTTCTGTTCCACAACCACAATTTAAAATTCTTTTCATACCTTGCCTTCTGTCTTTCTAAATAAACTCTCTATCATTCCGATTAATTCTCCAAAACCCCGCACAACATTTATTGGTATCATTAGTATTGCATAATAAGATTTTTCAATAATTAATCCCTGCAATGAATAAAGAATAAGAACAAGTAGGTCAAGCGCGAACAAAGTTAAAAATATTTGATGCACAAAACTTAAAATCATCAAAGGAAAGAAAAACGAGTAGACAAAAACTCCGAATAAAGTTACAAAATCTTTTGTCTTACCAAAATATCCAAAAATATTTCTCCCATACCATCTTCCCTGTTTATATAGTTTCGATAAAGAATCAACTGGCTTAGCGTAGACAACTGCATTTTTGATAAGAACTGTTTCATATCTAAGTTTTTTTATTCTGCTTGGCAATTCCCTATCCTCGGCGAAATCAATTCTTTCATCCCACCCCCTTGTTTTCCTCAAAACTTCTTTTCGAAAAATCGTCGGAAATTCCAGACTCTTTTGTCTTCTAGTCGCTAATTCAATCTGAACTGACAAAGCTTTTTGTATCCAATTTCCTTTGACTGGAATGTAGTTCGCGCGTGCGCATTTTACTTCCTTTTTTGAAAATGTTTCTTCAACTTCTTTCAGCATATTTTTATCAACCTTCTGATCGGCTTCAAGAAAAACCAATAAATCACCTTTAGCGAGTTTCCAACCCAAGTTTCTAGCATTTGATATGCCGAGCTTTTTTTGAATTACGACTCTGCATCCATAGCTTTCCGCAACTTCTCTTGTCCTGTCATTTGATTTTCCATCAACCAGAAGCAACTCAAATTTTTTGTGGTAATTTTGTTTTTTAAGACTTTCTAGCAATTCTGGTAAATTTTTTTCTTCATTTTTCGCTGGGATAATTACTGTTATCATTTTATTCCACTGTAAATTTTAATTATTTTTTTCGCACTGTTCAACCAAAGAAAACCATGTTTAATTACCCACTTTCTTTGACTTTTGAGCGGTTTCACTTCCCCACCTTTAATCTTTTTCAATAATTTTTTTAACTCATGAAAATTTGAAACTTTATATATTGGCAAAATTTCTCCAATCCCATCGTTAGTCCCAATGACATATGGAACTTCGCACGCCATCGCCTCAATCCAAACCAAGTTAAATCCTGCCTGTTTGTATGGGATAGAGATGAAAACATTTAGCATAGAATAGAATTTTCCAAGACTTTCGTATTTCCATTTTCCTTTAGTCTCAATATATTTCAGATTTAATTCGCGCAGCAATTTTGTTATTTCGTCAGAGCAATACTTCTGCGCAAGTCCAACCAGACCTTTTTTTAGTTTACCTTTTCTTTTGAAAATCTTAAGATTAACTCCATTTGGAATGTAAGTGGAATTTTTGTAAACCCTTTTCATATTCGGCGAAATAACTATTGCTCTACTTTTCAGATTTCTGATACAATAATTTTGAAAAATTTTTGCTGCATAGTTTGTTGGAAACGCGTGAAATGTCGCAACAAGATTTTTCACATCCGCCTTTATTGCCGGATATGTAATTGACCAGTCATGAGTATGGATTACATCATATTCCTGCGACCACTTTTTGAAAAGTGATTTCAATTTAAAATATGATTTTGTAAATGAAAGAATCTTCAAATCTTCGTTTCTAGTTATTTCATCAACTTTTATACCAAGTTTTCTTAACTCTCTAGAAGTTTCTTTAACAACAACTGCAACTCCACCTTTGTAAGTTTTGTGAACCATTAATATTTTCATCTTTTTCTACCTTTAATCATTATATGCGGGTACGATAACTTTGGCGAAAATATACGAATTATAAATTTCAGTATTTTTACATACCATCTAGTCCGATCATCAATATATTCCCATTTGATATTTTTTATTTTTTCATCTAATAAAAAATTGGTAAGATGAAATGGAGTATAGAGAGCATAATGGTTTATTTTATTTGTTTGATATCTTCCTGTATGTAGATTGGCACCAAAAATAGAAAGATGGAAACCAATATAGTGGGCGTTATCCGTAATCAATACTAATTTACCATTTGGTTTCAATACTCTTACCATTTCTTGTATGGCAAATCCTGGATTTTTGAGGTGTTCAAACAAAAATTTAGAATAAACCTTATCAAAATAATTATCAGGAAACGGCAGTCTCTCTTTGTCAACATTACATTTGATTACATTCTTTCTTGAGGGATGTATATCGATAAAATGGGTTCCGTAAGTTTCTGTTCCACAACCAATATTCAATAATTTTTCTTTCATATTTCTGCGACTAATCTTTTTTTAAATACTTGATAAAACGTTCAATTCCATCCTCAATACTGATGGATTCAACATTTAATAACTTTTTCATTAATGTCGTATCAGCAGCTAGACTTTCAACATAACCACTTTCTTTTTTTATGTAAATCGGTTCTACTTTATTATCAATCGTTTTTTGTATTAGTTGAATCACTTTAGAAAAAGAAGTCGGAACGCCTGTACCTACGTTGATTATCCCACTAAAATCTATCTCTGCAGATCGAATTATAGCATTGATGACATCATCTATATAAACAAAGTCTCTTTCTTGACTGCCATCACCATAAAGTATAGGACTTTTTTCTTCAAGCATATCTTTTATAAACAAACATATAACACTCGCAAACTCTCCTTTTCTTTCTTCACCAGATCCATAACCAGCAAAAATCCGTAATCCAACACTTTTTATATATTGTCCATAAATTTGAGCTATACCTTCGCATGCCATTTTTGCCGCAGCATAAAGATTTCGTGGTTTAGGATATATTGATTCTTTATGTGGTTTTTCATTTCCACCATAAATGCTTCCAGAACTAGGATAAATAATTTTTTTTACATTTTTTTCTTTGCCGAATTTGAAAGCATTCCATAGGCTCAAGACAGTTTCTAAATAGGATTTTTCAGGATTTCCTTTAAATAAGACTATAGATGATGGAGAACCGAAATGGAAGATATAATCAATCTCATCGATGCTTTTAATATTTTTCCATGTCTCCCATTTTGCCACATCATCTTCAATAAGTTCAATTTTATCAATTATATCTCCGATCCACTTTTTCTCTACATAAGAAAAATTATCTATTCCTATTATTCTCGTATTTTTTGATTTCTGCAAAATAGTTTTAGCTAAGTTGTAACCTATGAAACCTCCTATACCACTAATAACAATAGTTCTATCTTTTAACAAATTCTCTGAAAATTCCATACCAAGCCCCTGATAAGTAAGCTATTCTTTTTACAAAATATAAGCTCGGCAAAAACAAAATAGATTTAATTTTTCGTGTAATCATGACAGAATAGGCGCCAAATGAAATAAAAGCTATCGGCAACAAAATTATCCAAAAACCGTTTTGAATAATTAAATATATGTATACTACAAATAATATCGGTAATATAAAAACAAAAAGGAAATTCTTCTTTAATTTTAAAATGTTTCTATATTTCCAATCTCCTATTCCATATTTGAAGTATTGTTTGAAAAAATCTTTCCAATTTTTTCTCATTTTCCAATAGACTATAGCATTTTTAGAAAAAATGATTTTATATTTTTTTTCCATAATTAAGATGTTAAATTTAGTATCGTCACCACCATAAGATTCTGGCAATCCACCCAAAGTTTCCCACATTGATTTTTTAAATGCCATACTTCTTATTGACATTCTACTTGGATTTCCAAAAATTTTTTCCAGCTTAGGTACTGTAACTAAACCCTGAAAATACTCAAAGTCATTAACATAATTTGCTTTATATATACCAACAACAACATCAACATTTTTTACTTCAAATGGTTTGACAATTTCTCTTAACCAACCTTTATCCAAAACACAACCTGCATCAGTTACAGCTATTATGTTATTTTTTGCTTTACTGATAGCTATGTTTCTACCTTTGCCTATACTAGCTCCTTTAGCAAGATAAATTTTAATCCATTTGTATTTTCTTGAATAACTTTTCAAAATATCTAATGTATTATCTTTAGATCCACCGTCAACTATTATAAACTCATCAGGTTTCACTTTTTGTTGTATTACTGATTTAAGTAAACTTTTTATATTTTCTTCTTCATTCAAAACTGTTGTTATTAAAGAAACTTTCATACTCCCCTTTCCACCAAGTCAACAATTTTTTTTGCCGCATTCCCATCACCATAGGGATTCTTGAAATTTCTAATTTTGAACTTTCCGCTTTCGATATTTTTAATTAACTTTTTAGAATATGGAACATTAAGTTTTGTCAGAAAATTTATTCCGCTATTCAACCCCTCACTCCTCTCGGTCTTTTCTCGCAGAAGTATGCACGGTTTCTTGTACGCAAGCGATTCCTCCTGAATTGATCCACCATCAGTTATCAAATATCTGCAATTTGCCAATTTCTGAATGAATTCCAAATAAGAAATCAACCTTGTGACTTTTACGTTTTCCTTCTTCTCGATCCGTTTCATCAATCCAAATTTCTCTAGTTGTTGTCTTGTGTTATCATGCAACGGCCAGTAAGCTGGAATGTTTACATTTTCAATTATTTCAACAATCTTTTTCATTCGCTGTTTTGATTTTATGTTCTCATGGCGGTGAATGTTAATCAGGCAGTAATTTCTTTCCTTCGGCTTCCCAAATTTTTTGTTAGCGATTTCAAGAGAAATGTAAGCAGCATCTATTATCGTGTTGCCGACATTAATTATTTTTCCGTTAAGATGCTCTTTCTTAAGATTTTGTGCGGTTCCTTTGGAAACTGCAAAAAGAACATCAGAAAATCTGTCAGCAATCCTTCGCGAAATCTCTTCAGGAAACGGCTCATAAATATCTTGGCTCCTCAATCCTGATTCAAGGTGTGCATTCTTCCAGTTTTTTTTAATATTGAAGAATTGCGAGCTTGCCATTGCTGCAATCGCAGTGCTCATTGTATCTCCATGATAAAAAACGTAATCAAGATTTTTTATTTTCCTCAAGCTTCCCTGAATTTTAAAAAGCAGAGGCAAATCCCAAAAAATTGCTTTATGAGTCCTAACCATGAATCGCGAGGAAAGCTTAGGCGGACTGTACAATTCTTCATCCGGCTTTTTCATTCCAAAATCCCTTACTAAATCGATTATTCCATGCTGCCCGGTGTGGATGAAATAATAATCAATTTTCCTTTTCTCTAATTCCTTCATGACAGGCATTGTCTTTATTAATTCAGCTTTCGTACCAAGTATGAAGCTAATCATATAACTAATTTAACGTACAAAAATTAATTTGAAGATGATACTTTTGGTCAAACCTATAAGAGTCTACTTGAATGTAGGAGAACATCCTATTTACAAAGATCTTGTTGCCTACCCACCCAAAGGCATCGTTTACTCTGGGTTTAAGAAATCTGAAAAACCAGTTGCAATTTATTCACCAATTTCTAATATCAGAAGAAGATATATAACTAAAGTTCAAAGTCTGTTGAAAATTCCAAGGATGTCTTTTATAAAGACGGATGCTGATTTGATTCATTCATCTAGAGGAATTCTGGTTTTGAACGACAAACCATGGGTAATGGATATAGAACATGTCCTTTCTTTTGTTGGCCACAATCAGAACACACTAAATTCCAATTACTGCAGAAATCTGATTCAAAAGTTTCTATTAAATGGCAATTGCAAAAAAATCATGCCACATTCCAATGCAGCAAAAAAATCAATTACATCTGTTTTTCCTCAGAAAAGAATTTTCGAAAAGCTCGAGACAGTTTATCCTGCAATCAAACCAGAGAGAGGGAAAAGAACAAAAGGCGACAACCTAACGCTTCTTTTTGTTGGACTGCATTTTTACGACAAGGGTGGCAAAGAAGTTGTTGACGCCTTTAATAAACTCAAGCAAAAATATGACATCAATCTTATAGTGAAGTCAAATGTCGACAGGAAGTTCATCAATGAAAATAAGGATATCACATTCATTACAGAAATAATTCCAAGAAGAAAATTACTTGATCTGTACGCCAGTTCTGATATTTTTGTTTTTCCCACTTACATAGACACGTTCGGAATGGTTTTAATGGATGCTATGGCCAATTCTCTCCCCATTGTTGCGACTGATGTTTTTTCAACTCCTGAAATTGTTGAAAATGGCAAAAACGGATTTTTGGTTCATTCTGATTTATCAGTATGGGATAAAGATGGGCTGAACAAATGGTACAAAAACTATTCTGAATTCAAGATGAAGTTGTTGCAACCAAAGAAACAGTTGGTCGGAAGAATTGTCGATAAGACATCAGTTTTAATTGAAAATTCCTCATTGAGGCGGAAAATGGGAAAGCATGGCAACGATCTTGTCAGGGAAGGGAAGTTTTCCATTGACTTAAGAAATCGAAAATTAAAAAATATTTATGAAGGAGCTTTAGCATGATGAATAGTAAAAAATTCCAAGTTTTAGACATGGGTCCGGGTGAAAAACCTTACAAGCCCTCTCAGAAAGAGAAAGTCACATCAGTAGATTTCAATAAAAAATTCAAGCCAACAGTTATTCATGATTTGACTAAATTTCCATACCCCTTCGGAAGCAACTCGTTTGACAAGATAATGGCTTCCCACATAGTCGAGCACATTCCAAATACATTGAAATTTATGGAAGAAATATTCAGAATATCAAAACCCAACGCCATCGTCATTATCAGAACTCCGCACTATTCCTCACGCGGGGCTTGGATTAATCCAACTCACTACAAAGCGTTTTCCATAGGAACTTTCGACTACTTCAATCCTAAGATAGATCAGCCCTATGGAAACTGCAGTTTCAAAGTGATGAAGAAGGAATTTCACTATCTGCGAAGAGATGTCAAGCACCATCCGATTTCTAGATTCTTCGATGGCCTGTTTTCTTCATTGGCGAACTTGAATCAAAACATTTGCGAGAGGATTTGGTGTTATTGGGTTGGAGGATTTTCAGAAATTTACCTGGAATTAAAAGTAGAAAAATAAGGTGGTAGAATGAGCATAAGCGGAAAATTAGTTTCAAATACATTATTCCTTTTTCTTGATTGGTTCTTCGTCTTTGTATTTTCATTTTTGTTTTGGATAATTATCTGGAAAAACCTCCCGCCTTTAGATGTAGGAATCTATTCAATAGTACAGAACCTGATTATTTCGATTGTAACTTTTACAACTTTAGGATTTTCTGCAGCTTGGTCAAAACTAATTCCAGAATATTTAGAAACAAAAAAATTAGGAATGATTAACAGTTTGATAAGATTTGGTTCTTCATTAATTTTTTTCGTCAGTCTTATCATGGCAGTAATAATTTATTTCTCCGGATCAATTTTAGTTAGTATTCTTCCCAATTTTCCGATTGAATATGTCATTTTTATTTCTATTGGAGTCATACTTCTTTCCTTTGAAGGTGTTTTCGGTTCGATTTTAATAGGATTTCAAGATATGAAAAAATTCTTCATAACTGATGTCGTTGGAAATATAGTGAAGTTTATTGTCGCATTTATTCTCATAATTCTTGGTTTTCATTCACTCGGACCGATTGCTGGATTAATTTTAAGTTTTCTAATTATTTTTATTTTCAGGTTGAATTTGAAATGGTTTAAGAAAACAAATATGGATATAAACAAAAAATTTGTTCTTTACAATTATTCATTGCCTGCTTTAATATCCTCCTTCGGTCCGATAGTTTTTTCCAACATGCCTTACATTATTCTTGCATTTCTTAGTGGTCTCGCAGCAACAGGAATATTTACGACAGCAATAAGTGTTACATCTCAACTCACAGTTCTCATTAGCATCCTTTCCACTGCAATTTTCCCTGTAGTATCACAACTTTCAGTATACAGAAATTCAAAATCAAAGCAAAATGCGATAATAAATCTTGGAGTCAAATATGGACTTCTTTTCACTCTTCCCATTGCTTTGGTTCTAATCCTTGCTCCACGTGCGATTGTTCTTTTGTTAGCTCAGGATAAATATCTCCCAGCATCAAATCTTTTTTCAATTCTTTCTGTATCATTTCTGATAATGGGTTTGAGTAATATTTTTCTTTCAAGTTTGTATGCAGTACGAAGGCCGAAAACAAATAGAAATATTTGGATTTTCTCATCATTATTTTTTCTTCTTCTAGCTATTCCTCTAACAATTTATTATTCTGCTTTCGGAATTTCCGTTGCTTATCTTATTTCAGTTTCAATTCTTTTTGTTCTTAGTATTTACTATCTGCGAAAATATCTCAAGTTCAAACTCAACTGGATTGAAATTTCAAAAATGATTGGTTCAAGTTTTATTTTTGTTCTGTTTATTTTTATTGCAGATTCTCTTTCTATTCCTAATATTATAAAATATTTAATCGGAGCAGTTGGGTTCCTATCTTATTTCGTTTCATTAATATTCATGAAATTCTTTACAAAAAATGATGTGAGAGTTTTAGAAATTCTTGGTGACAAAATACCATTTCTGAAAATTATTTTTACTACTCTAGCAAAAACAATTTCAAAATATACCTAGAAATGGAATTATTGAAAAAATAATCTCAATTCCTATCATAGTAAGAACAAGTTTTCTTTCTGTTAATTTTCCGTGTCGCAATAGGAAATTAATTATTGTATATGATTTATTGTATTTTGATTTTAGTGTTCCATCTTTCTGTAAAACGCTCAACTCCCCCGGAAAATATCCAAGCTTGAAAAATCTCAAATAAATCTTGTACGCAGCATTGAGAAAAATCGGGAGAACAGCTATAAATGTTGCTTTTTGCATGTCACCAATAACTGCTCCAGTCACAACTACCGCACCGAGAAGATATTGAAGGCTATCCCCAGGAAGAATTTTTGCTGGAATAAAATTGAATTTCAAAATTGCAAGAAGAGCTGCGAAGGCAGAGAGGAAAATTACTGAAGCGACTGCACTTCCATGAGTGAAAGCAAAAATCCCAAGTGCCAATGTATAAACTGCACCCATCCCAGCTTCAATTCCATTATATCCTCCAAGCATATTTACCATATTTGTAGCACCAACAACGCCAATCGGGATAATAAGCAGAGGATAGAATATTCCAAAATTTATTGTGCCAAGCAGCGGAAGAACAGCTGTTGTGTGGCCAGCATTTATAACCATTAGAGGAATTGCTGCAGGAAGAGTGAGAAAAGGTTTAACCCATCTCTTTTTGCTTAATCCAGTAATGTGTGATTTCTGTTCCGCTTCATAGTCATAGCTCTTAAATTTTGTCCCGCGAACATTCAAGTCGTCTAAAAATCCAACAAAAGTTGCAATCATTACAGTTGTCATTCCTGCAAAAAGCTCTATTACTGAACTTTGATCACTGTAGAAGAAAACCTGAGAAAAAACATAAAACATAACTCCAGCCATCAGTCCAGCCAGAACAGGAATTCCCATTGACCACGGAACCAGCGGATTATTTTTTTTGTGAAAATCTCTTACCATAAGTCCAACTATTCTAAAATATTTGATAATGTGCGGAGTTAGAAAATATGTTGCAAAGAAAGAAAATAAGAATGAAATTATTAAACTATATGACATAATTCACCCAATGACCTGATAAATTGCAGTTCCATCACAGCCTTGTGTTTGCACACAACTATTGTAGCTGGGTCCGTTTTCAAAAACTTTTTTGAAAACCTGCGGATTCTGTTCAAGAAATGCAATAAAACTTAGAGGATAGCTTAATCCATTATTTTGTGAGCTAAGACTGAACTTTTGAACGAAAATATATTCAATTCCATTTGCTTTCAGCCTCTGCGTCACTAAAGTCACATTACGGCTTAAAACTATGTCAGGAAGATCTTTCAATGCCCAAATAGCTTCTCTCTGGCAATTGTACACTGTCGGATGTGTGTTAAATGAAAGCAGTATTGCATTTTGTGGTGTGTTTGTTTTAACCCAGTTGCAAGCATCAAAAAACAACTGAGAGAACTGTTTCACTTGCGGCATCATCAAAACTTTTGAAGAAAAGTTATAATAAGAAATTGCCAAAATCAAAAGCAAGAAAATGACTCCAAAATATTTATAATGTCTTTTCAAAGTTTCCATAATTTTCTCAAAATAAATTCCCATAAGCAAAGCAAGGAAAGGAATTACAAACAACGTGTAACGCGAAGCATCTTCAGCTCTTCCTTGGTAAGTTAAAAGGAACAAAGGCGAGCCCACCAAAAGAAGCAAAAGAACCGCAATTTCTAATTTTTCCTTTTTCATCAATACATAGATAATTCCAACCGCTGCAAAGACTGGAACAAACCAAAGGAATCCGTATGCAAACTGGAAATAGTTTGTAAGACCAAGCTGATAGACGTTTTGATTTGTGGAAACATTCTGAGTATTCTGTGCAAAATCTTCTTGATTCGTATATTGTATATCAATATTACATTTCTCTGTAGGGAAAAAATATAGTCCACAAAGAGGAGTTTTATAATAAGCGTAATTTCTCAAATAAAACGGCACTAACACCAACGCAACAATAATCCCAAGCGGTATATATTTTTTCAATGTTAGTACAATATTTTTCTTTTGCCACAATTCATACAAAAAGTACAGCCCATAAAAGGCAATCAAAATGTAGCCAGGGGTTTTTGTTAATATCGCAAAAGCTGCAAAAATTCCTGAAAAAAGAAAGTATTTTTTCTTTTCTTCCTTTATTGCAAGCAAGAAAAATCCTACAGCAAATAAAAACCAGTAAACAAAGAAAATATCGACATAGAATAAAACAGAATACGTTACTATTGCAGGAACTGTAACTAAAATAACTGCGGAAATAAATCCAACAGGATCAGAGTAAAGTCTTCTGAAAAGAACGAAACCCCCCAAGCCAAGGAAAAAACTCAACACAGGAAGCAAAAACTTAATAATTATTTCATTAAAACCAAAGAGAAAATAAAAACTTCCTTCAAACAAATTAAATAGAGGCGGGCGTGAAAAACCCTCCTTGTGAATCAAACTGCCTGCTGGATTGAAAATGGGATATTCTGCAAGTGTTCCCATCTCCTTCGCTATATATGTGTGATAACCTTCATCACCAAAGGCAATGGGTCCATTCAGTGTTACGCTGGTTTCAAAATAAAAAACGACAAACAAGAAGCCTATTAGAACTAAAAGATAGGGATTCTTAAGTTCAACTTCTATTTCTTTGTTCTCCAAAGCAACACCTATTGTTTAAATAAATTATAATCAATTTATGTTTTAAAGTAATAAGAGAAAAGAGAAAGTAGATTTAATGAAAAAAATACAAGAGCTTCTGAAAGAGCATTATTATCTAATTTTCCTTATTGCGATCATGTATTTTGCAGTTCTGGTTAGATGGAGCACTTCAAATTTTGATTACATATTGGATTATGATCCTTGGTGGTTCTTTAGATGGGCGCAAACACTTGTGCAAAACAATTTGATACCCCCTAAATGGGATCTTCTTAGTTATTGGCCCCCAGGAAGACCGGTTGATTTATATCTCGGATGGTCATACACAATGGCTATTTTCTACTTGATTGTGAAACCATTTACTACTATAACTTTAATGAGATTCTCAGGGCTTTTCATTGCATTTTTCTCAGCAGCTTGCGCCATTCCTGCATATTTTGTAGGAAAATACGTAACGAACAAATGGGGCGGACTTACAACCGCTTTCTTTGGAACAATCACTCCAATCTTCGTTTCTCGTTCAATTGCAGGTTATCCAGCTGCCGATGCTGCCGACGTTTTCTGGACATTTGTCACTGTTTTTACAACTCTTTATGCAATCAAAACCTTCAAAGGATTTAAAGACAAAAAAAGCTGGTTTGCAATTGGAATAACAGTTTTGAGCTACTGGGTGTTTGCACTCAACTTCAACAACAGCTGGTACATTTATTTCTTCTTCATTGCGCTCATTCCGCTTTTGATTGTCTTCAAAATAATAGAGTCTCTTATTGGAAGAAAACATGAAGGGTCATTCGGAACTAAAGTAAAAACAATTCTTAATGAAAATAAAAACGGATTTATTGCTATTATTCTTATCGGAATTTTCGGCCAGATAGTTACTCAAATAACTTCAGGGTGGCCATTTAACACACTTCCACCAATTCAAAACTTTTTTACCGCCCTTGATTTTATTAACAAAAACGCTTTGCTTGTAAATATTTCAATCGCAGAACTTCAGTCTCTAAATGTATTTTCAGTTCAAGGGTTTACACAACTTATCAACAATATAGGATTCGTTCCAATAAGTTTAATGTTTGGATTGTTTGCATTGATTCTATACAAATGGGTAAAGAAAAAAGATGTAAGCACTGCAGAATATTTCACACTCGTTTGGCTGCTTGCAACATTTTGGCTGATTACACATGGTATCAGATTTGCATTATTGTTTGCAATTGCTGTGGCCGCTGCAGCTGGTTTTGTCGTAGGAAATCTTGTAGAAATATTAAAAGGCAAAAATATTTTGCTTGTTTCTGCAATTTATGGAATTTTGATTTTTGCAATGGTATGGCATCTATCAGATAATATAGCTTTCTCATCTAATGCTAGTGGTTTGGACATAGGACAGAACTGGAAGGATGCACTAAATTGGCTTAAAAATAATGCCGATAAAAATGCCGTAGTTGCAACTTGGTGGGATCCAGGTCATATAATAACAGGTTTCACTGGATTGAAAGTTGTTGCAGATGGGGCACACTGCACTCCAGCCTCTTGTGTTCCTTACAGCATTAATGTAAGAATTCAAGATTTAGGAAGAGCGTTTGCTACAAGCGATGAAAACGAAAGCGCAAAAATTTTGCAAAAATATATTCAATTGTCCCCTCAAGATTGTCAGAAAGTAAAACAAACTTTTGACGATCTAGTTCCTTCAGCAGCATGTGCACCTGCTTCCGGAATGTATTTCATAGCCTCATCAGATTTAATCGGTAAATACTATTGGCTCAGCTATTTTGGAACTGGCGAGCAGCACAATTTCATACAGCTTTCCCTGTCAAATATTGGAACTGATGCAAATGGAACCCAAAATGCGTTTTATTATGGAAACGGTGCGCTTTCTTTAATCGAACAGAATGGAAAACTGGTTCCGATTGTTAACAACAAAAACATAATCAAAAATATAATTTATTATGTGAATGGGCAGCAGCAACAATTCCAATATGCAAACGCGACAGATATTGTCGATGGTTTAGTCATTGTTGATTCAAGTTTTCAGCAGGCAACTTATTTAGACCCACAAATTATGAGTTCAGTTTTCACAAAACTTTACTTTGAAAATGGTGTAGGACTTAATCATTTTCAGCTTGTCTACGACAATGGCGAAGTAAAAATATTTAAGGTTATTTTCTGAGGCAGTTTTTATGGCAGAAAATTGGAATGAAGTTTGGAAAGACTTTAATCAATTGAATTTTTTCGGTAAAATGCTCTCCAAAGCTCATCAAAAAACATTGAAAAAAATTTCGCAACAATTAGGACTTAATGTACAAACAAAAGTTTTGGATGTCGGTTGTGGATATGGGGAAACTCTTTCGAACTTACATGCTGTAGGAATGACCAATTCAATCGGAATAGATAATTCTGAAAACGCGCTTCGGTTATGTATGAAGAGAAATTTTTTAATTGGTCAGGATGTTTTCCTCATGGATGCGACAGATATGAAATTTGCTGACAAAAATTTTGATTTAGTTATTTCTCATGGAATGCTTGAACATTTTCGAGGTGCAGTTTTCAAGGAAATGATTCAAGAGATGTGCAGAGTTTCAAAAAAATATATTGTAATTTTTCAACCAAATCATTTTTCCTTTTTTAACAAATTCATGCTTGCAACAGGAAGAAGGCCCGTGAAGGAATTTACATACAGCAAGGGAGATTTTGTAAGGGAATTTGAGCGCTTTGATTTTGTTTTGAAAAAAGATTATGATATAAATTTTGGAGAAGAATTTGTCCTTTTATTCGAGAGAGTAGGAAAATGAAAAAAATATTAAATGTTGGATGCGGAATTGATGATTACGGAACCCATTTTGTCGATTTGTTTCCACAAAGAAAAGATGTGATACAGTGTGACTTGGATAGACAAAAACTTCCGTTTCCGAGCAACTATTTTGATGAGGTTTATTCGAAAAACCTTTTTGAGCACTTAACCAATTTGGGCTTTGCGATCAAAGAAATGCATAGAGTTCTAAAGAAAGGTGGCAAACTAATTCTTATTACAGACAATGCAAATTTCTTCGGCTTCTCTATCGGAAAGACACATTTAGGTGGCTATGAAGAAACAAGGAAATTATGGGGTAGAAAATTAATCAAGAAGGATAGGCATTACGAATTGTTTACCGACTGGCATTTGCGTAACTATGCAAAAAAAGTAGGCTTCAAAATGGCGAAAACTGAATATATGCTTGAAGAAAGCGAAAACCGAAATAATCTTATACGAATAAAAGGTCAAATGGTTAAATTCTTCTCTTTGTTATTGAGAAATACACCACTCAAAAGAGCGACCTATAATTTAATAAAACTCGAGGCAATAAAATGAAAATACTAATTGGTTCAGATGTAGCTCCTCCATATATCGGTGGCGGAGAGGAATATGTAATAAATTTAGGCAAAACCTTAACAAAAATGGGCCATGAAGTTCATTGGATAACTGCAAAATTTCCTGGAACCAATGATAAAGAAAATTATGAAGGCATAACAATACACAGAGTTGCAGTACCATTCAAAAAGCATTTTCACTTCCCAGGTAGAATGTTTTTCTTTGCAACTTCAATATTACCCGGAATAAAACTTGCAAAAGAAATGGATGTTGTTCAAATGAATACATTGGTTGCAGCGCCATTTGGTTGGCTAATTCCAAAATTTGCGCGGAAACCATCTGTGATGTTCGTCCATGAGCTTTTTGGAAAGAAACTATGGTCACAGGTTGGTCAGAACGTTTTTGAAAAACTAGTTTATCCTTACATGGAAAAGAGAATGGCTAAAGCACCCTATGATCATTATTTATGTCCATCAAACTATTCAAAACAAACTCTCATTCGATATGGTGCAAGTTCTAAAAAAATTACTATAATACCGCACGGTTTAAATTTTAAACTTTTCAATCCAAAAAAGGACAAAGTAAATTATAGAAAAAAATTCGGCTTGGAAAGTTACAAACTTTTTGGCTATGCAGGAAGGCTGAGAGCAAGGAAGACTGCTCAATCAAAAAATCTTTTAGGTCTTCTTAAGGCAGTTCCTTTTGTGTTAGAAAAGGTTCCAAATGCAAAATTAGTTCTTGATGGACTTGGTTATGAAGAACTTGAGCCTTTTGTACGGAAAATGAAACTAGAAGATTATGTTGTTTGGCTCGGGGAAAAATATGGAAAGGATTTCAGTTTCAATTCTCATTTTTACAAAATGTGCGACTTAATTGTGTGCTCTGCGATTTCTGAAGGATTCGATTTCATGCTGGCAAATGCTTCTGCATGCGGAACTCCCATAGTCGCGACAAACTGCGGTGCACACCCCGATAGAGTAATAAATGGAAAAAATGGGCTTCTAACTGGGGTGAAACCAGAACAAATTGCTGCAGGGATTACAAAAATACTATCAAATAATAAACTTGCGGAAAAGTTTGGGAAAGAAGGAGCAACTTATGCGAAAAAATTCACTTGGAAAAAATCTGCTGAAGCTCACTTAAAAGTTTACGAAGAAGTCATTAGAAAACATAAATATCGACAGCATTAAATCATATTTATGACAAAATTTCTACCAGTTTTACCATTTGAAAGAATTCTGAAAAAAGCAGGCGCAAAAAGAGTTTCGCAAGATGCACTTGAAGAGTTTGCTACGGTTATGGAAGAAAAGTTATATGCAATAGCAAAAGAATCAGCAGTTCTTGCCAAGCATGCAGGCCGCAAAACCATTATTGCCGAGGATGTAAGGATTGCAAAAAGAAAAATCTAATTTTTTATCATAATTTTAGTTGAAGGTGGTAAAATGGATAAAAAAAATGAATCTATAACTTGGGATGAAACATGGAAGGAAACTAAAGAATTGCCTCTGTTTCGCAAAATATCATATGATTTCATTAAGACAAGATTGAATAAAGTTCTAAAACAGGTAAAATTGGCAAAAAATGCAAAAATAATAGATGTTGCATGCGGAAGCGGTACCACACTTAATTTTTTTAGAGAATTGAATTATCTCAATTCAATAGGAATTGATAAATCACCAAATTCTTTAAAACTTTGCAAAAAACTTTTTGGATTCAAAGAAGACAAAGATGTATTTCGTATGAATGCGTTAAGAACAAATTTTACAAATAAAGAATTTGATTTGGTTTTTTCCAATGGATTGTTGGAGCATTCAAAAGATTTTTCATCTTTTGTAAAAGAAATATGTAGAATTTCAAAACAATATGTATTACTTTTTCAACCAGATCCAACCTCATTAATTGGTAGAATAGTAAGATGGCTAATTCTAAAAAAAATAGTTTTTCATGGAGAAATAGAATATTTTTATGATAAAACTTCTTATGAGAATTCCTTTTCGAAATTTAATTTCAATCTAATTTCATCAGGAAAGTATGGACTCGGCGGTATATATTTTCTATTTGAAAGAAAAGAATGATTTCTAGAATTTTAGAATTACAAACAAAGAAAGATTTAATTTTTCACTGCTGTTATTATAACAGAGATTATGACTATAGATGAGATTTTGGATAAGCTTTCTGCTCAAACAAAGCTCTCTCGTGAAGAGTTGCTGAAAAAAATCGAGAAAAAACAGAAAGAATTGTCTGTAGTTTCGCTTGAGGGTGCTGCCCAACTGTATGCAAAAGAATTGGGTCTCAATGTGCAGGCAGGCGCGCAAAAAACAATCGAAATTAAAGATGCTATGCCTGGAATGAAAAATGTGAATGTTGTTGGAAGAATTTTCAGAATCTCCAACATTAACACTTTCAAAAGAAAGGATGATACAGAGGGAAAAGTTGTCAATCTTTTTATTGGAGACAATTCTGGAGTCGCTAAATTAGTTTTATGGGACAAGCAAACTGAACTGATCAGCGAAAAAATAGTTGACGTCAACCATGTAATTCAAGTTTCTAATGCACTTGCAAAAGAAAACACTTTCGGTGATATAGAGCTTTCAATAGGAAAATTCGGTAGCGTTCGTGCATCAAGCAATGAATTTCTACCAACTGCTAATGATTTGCTTATGCGAAATATGACAGTTCCGAATCAGAGAATTTCTATTTCAGATGTAAGACAAGGGCAGTTTGAAATAAAAGGAACAATAGTTCAAGTTTTTAATGGAAAGTTTCTTTTCTTTGTTTGTCCTGAATGCGGAAAAAGTTTGGACGTTAACATATGCAAAGATCATGGAGAAGTTGAACCAGAACCAGCTTTAGTAATTAATGCTGTGATTGATGATGGGACTGGAGATTTGAGAGTTACATTTTTCAGAGATATAGCTGCGCAAGCTTTAGGAATAACTGCTAAAGACGTTTTTGCAACTGCAGAACCAAAAAAATATGATTTTATTCGCGAAAAGCTGCAAGGAAAAGAGTTGATTGTTCAAGGAAGAGTGAAGAAAAATAAGGATTTTAATAGATTTGAACTAACTGCTAGTAGTATTAAAGAAATAAATCCTTTAGAAGAGAGTAAAAGAATAGCTGAAGAACTGGAGAGAGATTATGGCTAAAAAAGAACTCAAAATAGAAGATATTCCTGGTGTTGGAGAGAAAATTGCTGAAAAACTCAGAGAAATTAATTATACTGATTTGATGACTATTGCTGTCACTTCGCCCAGTGAGCTAGCTGCTATTGCGGAAATCGGTGAAGGGCAGGCAACAAAAATAATTAATTCTGTTCGCGAGATGCTTGATATCGGTTTTGAGACAGCTGACAAAGTTGCAGAAAGGAAAAAATCTGCTTTGAAAATTTCTACTGGATCGAAAAATTTGGACGCAGTTCTTGGTGGTGGAGTCGAAACCCAAGCCATGACAGAAAGTTATGGACAATTCGGTTCTTCGAAATCTCAGTTGGCATTCCAGTTGGCAGTAAACGTTCAGCTTCCTGCGGAAAAAGGTGGATTAGGAAAGAATGCTTTATTCATTGACACGGAAAATACTTTTTCTCCAACTCGAATAGAAAGCATGGCAAAGGCAAACGGTCAGGACCCGCAGAAGGTTTTGAAAAACATTTTTGTGGCAAGGGCATACAATTCAGAGCATCAGATTTTGCTGGTCGAAAAGGCACAAGAAATAATCGAAGAGAAAAACATCGGATTGATAATTGTTGATTCCTTGACTTCGCACTTCCGTTCGGATTTTATCGGGCGCGGGGAACTTGCGGAAAGACAACAAAAACTAAACAAACATTTGCATGCACTGCAGAGGCTAGCAGACGCGCACAACCTCGCAGTTTACGTGACAAATCAAGTAATGTCGGATCCTTCAATGCTTTTCGGTGATCCAACAAAACCAGTAGGTGGAAATATTCTCGGACATCAAAGTACTGTAAGGATGTATGTGAGAAGAGGAAGAGAAGGAACTAGAGTTGCCAGAATAGTTGATGCGCCACATCTCATTGAAGCAGAAGCTGTTTTCAAAATTACTGAAGATGGCATAAGAGATCCTGATTACGAAAGCAAAAAATAGATACGAATGACGATCAGAAATTTACTCTATAGAAATTTAGAAAGAATTTTCAAAAGAAATCAAGAAACTCAATACAATCAAGATGGAAAAGACTATTTTAATCTGGATGAAGATATTGCCAAACAAACTGGGTTGGTTGCTTATTCGTATAATAAAAGAGAATAAAATCTTTAATCCTCATTTTATTTTATGCAAATCATCAAACAAGGTGCCGAAGCAATTCTTTACTTAGATAATTTTGAAAATCAAACAGTTTTAGTAAAAGAAAGAATTCCAAAAAAATATAGAATAAAAGAAATTGATGAAAAACTAAGAAAAGAAAGAACAAAAAAGGAAGTTAAACTTCTTACAGAAGTAAGGAAATTCGGCGTAGAAACGCCACCATTGCTGGATATTACTGAAAATAAGATAGTAATGCAGTTCATTGATGGAAAAACTGTGAAAGAATTTTTTTATTCAGCAAATGAAGATGAAGTAAAAAAGGTTGCGGCTAAAATCGGAAAAACAATTGGCCTTCTACATTCTAATGGAATAATTCATGGGGATTTAACAACTTCAAATATGATTATGAAAGATGAAAAAATATTTCTTATTGATTTTGGTCTCGGAGAATTCTCTAAAAGAATTGAAGATCAAGGTGTTGACTTAAATCTTTTTGAAGAAGCTATAAAAGCAACACATTTCAAATTATATCCACTCATTTGGGAAAATGCAATTGAAGCTTATAAAAAAGAATATAAAGATGCGAACGAAGTTTTAATGAAGGTGCAAGAAATTGAAAAACGTGCTAGGTATGCTCAAAGGTAGTGACAAGTATGAAACCGCTGAGAATTACTCACTTTTGGGAGTATTAATTGGTGCTGTTTTTCTTTCTTCTGGAATAGGATTTGCTGCTCTCAGTTCTCAAGGTATTCCTGCAATTCTTGCCATGATAGGAAGCTTAATAGCTTTTCTTTCCACAGTAATTCTAATCTTTGTTTGGATTGCGAAAAGTTTTTCAAAGTGATTGAATGGCAAGAGTTTACTCTGGAAAAAAAGGAAAGCATGGAAGCAAAAAGCCTCCGCTAAAGGCTGCGCCAAAATGGTTCAAGATGAAAAATGAGGAAGTGGAAGAGCTAATTAGGAAGCTTGCAAATGAGAGGTATTCTTCCGCGGTCATAGGAACGATTCTGCGAGACCAGTATGCAGTTCCGAGCGTGAAGTTAGCTACAGGAAAAAGTGTTGCGCAAATTATGAAAGAAAACAAACTTTATCCTGACTTGCCAGAGGATATGCTCAACCTCTTGAAAAAAGCTATTTTGCTTCGAGAGCATTTGGGAAGACAAAAAGCAGATCATCATTCACTCAAAGGATTGCAGAATCTTGAATCAAAAATAAGAAGACTTGGTAAATATTATTCTCGAACTGGAGTCATGCCAAAGGATTGGAAGTATGATCCAGAAAAAGCAAAACTGATTGTACAAAAGTGGTAAAAAATGGCAGCAAAGAAATCGAAATCAAAGGAATGGTTTACAATTATCGGTCCTGAGCTTTTCGAAAAGAGGGAATTAGGAACAATTCCTGTAACAGAACCCGAACAGCTGATTGGAAGAAAAATTTCACTGAGCATTCTTGAACTGATAAATAATTTCGACAAATTTTACGTAAAGTTTATTTTCAAAATAGTCAAAGTAGATGGGACGAAAGCTTACGCAGAATTCAATGGCTCAGAAGTAATGAGAGATTATATTTCTAGAATGATCCTCAAAAGAATTAGAAGGATAGATACAGTGCAAATTTTGGAAACAAAAGATGGAAAAAAGGTTATAGTAAAAGGAATCGCAACAGTTTCTAAAAAAGGTAAAAGTTCGATTGAAAAAACAATCAGAAGTACAATAAAAGAAATGTTGCAAAAAGAAGTTTTGGAAATGAATTTCGAAGATTTTGTAATCAATCTGACAACGGATGACTTGAAGTTTAAAATTTTGCATGAAGTCAGAAAAATTTATCCTGTGAGAAATTTTGAGATTAGAAAAACGCAAGTTGTTTAAACATATCCAAGAATTTGTGGTAGATAAGGACCGATTATATTTATTAAGATTAGAGCAAAGGTAAGTATTGACAGTGCCCTAACATATTCTGGTTTAGGTTTTCCAAAAATAATTTTCATAATTTCTTCGTATATCAATCCTCCATCTAAAGGTTTTATTGGAAGTAGATTTACCAAACCAATTCCGAAATTCAAAAATACAAGCCATCCGAACAATTGAAATATCCAATCAATGCTTCCAGAAAAATATCTATAATCATCTTTGACTTGATAATAAGTTGAAGCGCTGGAAATTCCGACGAACGCTTTTGATGAATCTCTAGGATTCGCACTTGTTGTTAAAGAAAAATTTCCGTCGGAAGTTTTTATTGTCAAAGGAGTTCCAGGTCCTATTTTGTCTATGAAATTTTCAAAATCAGTAACAGACGTTATTTGAGTGTTATTTATTTGTTTGATTACTCCATGCAACTGCACCTGTGTAGCCGGCGAGTTTTCTACAAGTCCTGCAAACTGAACTCCGCCAGAGAAATAAAAAGTACTGAACATTGCTGTGCTCGCAAGCCATGCAATGGCAAAAACCAATAGATTTGCAAAACTACCGGCAGCATAAATTTTTATTTTGCTAAAGCTGTTTGTTTTCTTCAGTTGCCTTTCATCAGGCTCAACAAAGGCACCAGGCAAAACCAAAACAGAAATTAAACCAAATGATTTTATTCGAATATTTGCCGAACGCGAGACAAACGCGTGTGACATCTCATGTGAAATGAGGACAACGAGAACACCTATGATCCAAAACCAGAATGGAACGCAGAGAGCGTATGTACAAGCTACTGTTGAAGGAATACTTGGGATGATTGGGCGAAGACCGGGGGGTGTACTCTGAGGATTTGTCACTATTCCATAAGCATTAACAGCAATTAAATAAAATCCGAACAAGGACGAAATGATTCCAATTATCGCCGCTATTATCCCAAAGTAACCAAAAAAAGTTTTGTATTTATCTCCAACTTTTGTAATCCATTCTTTGCCTTTTTTAATCCTTCTAATGAAAACTCCATACTTAAATTCAATATTTTTTCTATCAACCCAGACTAGAATTCCGAGAACGACAAGAAAAATTATTGTTGAAATGTTTTCCCAGTCAAGCATCGATACACCTAAAAATCATTTTGTTTACTCTTTTATATGAAGAAGATAACTTTTTAAACTTTCGCATGATTTTCGCAAAAAAATTTTTACAAATGAAATCTTCGAAACATATTTTGCAGAATAGAAAATAGTTTATAAGCAGAAAGAAAAATAGAGTTTACCCTTTTAGTGTGAGGATATGTTTGTTAGAATTCCATTTGCATATGAGAACAATATACAACGCTCTTTCTTGGGATGATAACATATGGATGGATTAGATATCAGTCCAAGAATTGAATTGTTGGGCAAATCAGGGCTAAGAATTCAAAGATTTTTCACAAAACCTGGAGAAAATGTTTTTGATAAAATCGAATGGGAGACACGAACTTCTTCGATAAGAAATCCTGACGGAACTTCTGTTTTTGAAATGCAAAACGTTGAAGTTCCAAAATTCTGGTCGCAGGTGGCAACAGATGTGCTTGCACAAAAAAACATGAGAAAAAGAGGAGTTCCGCAATTTGATAACGATGGCCATCAAATTGTTGATGAATTTGGAAAGCCAGTTTTAGGATTTGAAACTTCTGCAAGACAAGTTGTAAAAAGACTTGCTGGCTGTTGGAGACATTGGGGAGAGAAGTATAATTATTTTGCATCTACTGAGGACGCTCAAGCGTTTGAAGATGAACTTTCTCATATGCTAATTCATCAAATGGCCGCTCCGAATTCTCCACAATGGTATAACACTGGATTGAACTTGGCGTATGGAATCGAAGGACCCTCGCAGGGACATTGGTATGTCGATCCTGATACAAAACAACTAGTTCAAGCAAAAGATGCTTACACACATCCACAAGTTCATGCATGCTTCATTCAATCGATTAGGGATGATTTAGTAAATGAAGGTGGAATTCTTGACATGGTTATTCGAGAAGCGAGAATTTTCAAATATGGTTCTGGATCCGGAATTAATTTTTCAACACTTAGAGCTGAGGGTGAACCTCTTTCTGGTGGTGGGAAGTCTTCTGGTGTAATGAGTTTTCTAAAAATTTTTGATACAAATGCTGGTTCAGTAAAATCTGGAGGTACTACGAGAAGGGCATCAAAAATGGTAATTTTGAATATAGATCATCCTGATATAGAGCAATTCATCAATTGGAAAATGAATGAAGAAAAAAAAGTTGCTGCAATGGTTGCTGCTGGTTATTCACCTGATTTTGAAGGTGAAGCATATCAGACTGTATCAGGCCAGAATTCAAATAATTCTGTTCGAGTAACAGGTGAATTCATCCAATCTGTTATTGAAGATAAAGATTGGAATTTAAGATTTAGAACTAATGGACAAATTGCTAAAACTGTTAAAGCGAGACATCTTTGGGATCAAATTGCAAACGCTGCATGGACTTGTGCAGATCCTGGTCTTCAATTTGATACAACAATAAACGACTGGCACACTTGTCCTGATTCAGGGAGAATCAATGCAAGCAATCCTTGTTCTGAATATATGTTTCTTGACAACACTGCTTGTAATTTAGCCTCAATTAATCTTAGAAAATTCTTTGATGAAGAGACTGCCATTTTTGATGTTGAAGCATTCAAATATGCTTGCAGACTATGGACAATAGTTTTGGAAATTTCTGTTTTAATGGCAGGTTATCCTTCAAAAGAAATTGCTGATTTAAGTTATAAATTTAGAACTTTGGGTTTAGGCTATACAAATCTCGGTTCTATGCTGATGGTTGCCGGAATTCCTTATGATTCCGATGAAGCTCGTACAATTACATCTGCAATCACTGCAATAATGACAGGTGAATCTTATGCAACTTCTGCTGAGATTGCATCATTTCTAGGATCATTTTCTGAATATGAGAAAAACAAAGAGCACATGCTTCGCGTGATTAGAAATCACAGACGAGTTGTTTACAATGCAAAACTGGAAGAGTATGAAAAACTTTCAACCATTCCGCTAGGAATTGATCACAAAATCTGTCCAGAATATCTTTTATCGGCTGCAATTGAAAGCTGGGATCGAGCATTAGCACTAGGAGAAAAATATGGTTACAGAAATGCACAAACAACTTTGATTGCACCAACGGGAACTATTTCGCTCGTAATGGATTGCGATACAACTGGAATCGAACCAGATTTTGCTCTTGTGAAATTCAAAAAATTAGTCGGCGGAGGATATTTCAAATTAATCAATCAAGGAGTTATTCCTGCTTTGAAAAGATTAGGGTATTCAGACACTCAAATAAAAGAAATAATTAATTATTCAGTTGGAACAAACTCGCTTGTTGGAAGTCCTTACATAAACGCAAAAACTTTGAAAGACAAAGGATTGAGCGATATGGACATTCTAAAAATCGAAAAGGCACTTCCTTCTGTTTTGGAATTACAATATGCATTCACTCAATCAGTTTTAGGAAAAACATCTATTGAAAAACTCGGATTTACAGAAGAAGAATTTTCAAAGCCAAATTTCAATCTCTTGAAAGCTTTAGGATTTTCTGAAAATGAAATTGAATCTGCAAATGAATATGTTTGCGGAGCTATGACAATTGAAGGCGCAATGCATTTGAAGGAAGATGATTATACAGTTTTTGATTGTGCAAACAAATGCGGAAAGAAAGGAAAAAGATTCATTGATTACATGGCCCATTTGAAAATGATGGCTGCGACCCAACCGCTTTTGTCCGGATCAATTAGCAAAACAGTAAACATGCCAAACGAAGCCAATGTTGATGATGTGAAAAGAGTTTACTTTGAAAGCTGGAGATTGGCGTTGAAGTCTATTGCACTCTACAGAGATGGAAGCAAATTATCTCAACCACTCACTGCTTTGCTATCTAAACAAGATTTGCAAAAGCAGGAAATGCCAAAAAGAAAAAGGCTACCAGATGAAAGAAAAGCAATAACACACAAGTTCAGAGTTGGAAATCAGGAAGGTTACATTACTGTTGGTCTTTATGAAGATGGAAGTCCAGGAGAACTTTTTGTTACAATGTCAAAAGAAGGAAGCACTTTGTCTGGACTGATGGGTTCGTTCGCTCTTACTATTTCTATTGCGCTTCAGTATGGTGTTCCTCTAAAAGCTTTGGTGAGCAAATTAACTCACACTCGTTATGAACCTTCTGGCTGGACTGATAATCCGCAAATTCAAGTTGCAAAATCTTTAACTGATTATATTGCAAGATGGCTTGCATTGAAATTCCTGCCAAAAGAAGATTTAGATAATATTGGATTAAACGGATTTCCCCATTTAGAAGCTCCTACAGTTCCAACTAAACCTGAAGAACAAAAAAATCTTCAAGAATTCAAAGAAAAAATTGATTTTGATTCTAACGCCGATGCGCCGACATGTGACCTATGCGGAAGTTTAATGATTAGAAGTGGGACATGTTATCTTTGCACGAACTGCGGTTCAACAACTGGCTGCGGCTAGAAATTCAAAAGTCCTCTCAACATTGAGTAAGCTCCTTTGAAAATAATGATATATGCTATATAAGTGAAGATTGAAGCTGGAAAACCAAATGAAAAGAGAGCTAAAGCTGCTGCAGTTAAAATGTCAATCCAACCCATCCAATCCCACCAGTAACCTATCCCTAAGCTTGAGATTATTGAAAAGAATCCTTTGAAAAATATTATTATCGCGATGTAATTCAAAAGAAAGTTTATATTAAGTAAAATTAATCCTCCTGCAATTAAGTCAATTACACTAAATATCAATACGAACATAATGATTGGTAATAACAGAAAGGATTTAAGCTATTTGATTATGTTGACTCTCTTGAATCTTCTTTTGAATCCTTTTTTGTAAACTCTCTTGTCTTTCTTCTGTTTGTGTTTAGGTTCGCCATAATCGTAATAGTTCATAAGAAAAATTTGATTAGCTAGCTTTTATTTTCTTCCATCTAACTCCAGTTAGGGTGTCTTCCAAAACAATTCCCATTTCTTTCAGTTGATCTCTGATATCATCTGCAGTTTCGAAATCTTTTACTTTTCTTGCTTCTTCCCTTCTCCTAATCAAATTTTCAACTTCTTCCGAAAGTTTTTCTTCAACCTCCTCTTTATCTAATTTTAATCCAAAAATTTTATCAAATTCAAAAATTAATTTCAACTTGTCTTCCGAACTGATATTTTCTTTTGATTTTACAAGATTCCACATAACTGAAAGTGCTTTTGGCATGTTCAAATCATCATTTACAGCTTCTTCAAACATTTTTTTATATTCGCTCAATTTTGCAACAGAAGTTTTTCCGTTTTTATTTTTTCTTAAAACTTTTATATGTTCTTTCAAACTCTGCAGAGATTTTTTTGCTGCATCTAAACTTTCCCAAGAAAATTCTAATTGTGATCTGTAATTTGCAGTTAAAATTAAATATCTATAATCAATCGGGGAGTAACCTTTGTCAACAAGGTCTTGCAATGTCAGAAAATTTTCTCCAGATTTTGCCATTTTCAAGCCTTTTTTTAAAACAAGAAATTCTCCGTGCATCCAATATTTCACAAACTTTTTGCCAGTTGTTGCTTCAGCTTGCGCAATTTCGTTTGTGTGATGTATTGGTATGTGATCGACTCCTCCGCAATGAACATCAAAAGTGCTTCCCAAATATTTCATGCTCATTGCAGAACATTCAATATGCCATCCAGGAAATCCTACAAAATCAACTTTCACTTTTTTTATTTTACCTAATGTCGTAATATCTAAAATTTTTACGTTTGAATTTTTTTCTGTAATTTTTCGCAATCTTTTTAATTCTCCACTATTCAAAACCAATTCATCATTGAAATTCCATTCCATTTGCCTTTTATGATCTATCGGAGAAAATTTCCATAAAGCAAAGTCATAAGGATTTTTCTTCTGCAGATTTTTCTCAACCCTCGCACCTGGCTTCAGTTTCTTCAAATCTAATTTCGCAAGTCGTTCATAATTTCTGAATTTTAATGTATTGTAATAAATTCCATCATCAATCCAATATGTGTATCCTTTTTGCTGCAAACTTTTTATAAGTTCAATCATTTCCTTTATATGGTCAGTAGCTTTGCAGACAATATTCGGAAAAATAATATTAAGTCTTCTAATATCTTCAAAAAATATTTTTGTATAGAACTCTGCAATCTCCCAAACACTTCTTTTTTCTCTTCTAGCGCCGACTTCAAGTTTATCTTCTCCAGTATCGGCATCAGAAGTCAAATGTCCAACATCTGTTATGTTCATTACATGCTTTACTTTGAAACCATTAAATGCTAAAACTCTTTTGAAAATATCTTCAAAAATGTAAGTTCTCAAATTTCCAATATGTGCATATGAATAGACAGTTGGACCGCATGTATACAATCTTACTTCATTATCTATCAGAGGTTTGAAAACTTCTTTCTTTCTTGTTAATGTGTTGAAAATCTGCAGCTGCATATTAATCACTTAGCTGCTTTAAATGAAGAGCTCGGAGGGGGATTTGGACCCCCAATCTCTCGCTCTGCAGGCGATTCTGCCCAGTTTTCCTGGTGCGCATTACCGGGTTGCAGGCGATTTACTTTCTGCCATCCGAGCGTTTCAAACTCATTTTGCAAACTATTCTCAACAGTAAGAAAAAGTCGTTCTAAATTAACTGAGGCAAAAGCCATCGCCCATATTCATCCTTCTTTACATTCTGCATAACAAGTATAAAAAGATTTTTAGTTGTCTGCCTAATTGTTGATTATGTATCTTTGGATTTTTGTAACAACTCCTAATAGGAAAGTTGCTGAAAAAATTTCTTCTCATTTACTGACGAAAAAGCTTATTGCATGTGCCAATCTATTTCCTGTAAAATCTGCTTATTGGTGGAAAAGTAAAATTTACAAACATCCAGAAGTCGCCATGATTTTAAAAACATCATTAAATAAAAAACAAAAAGTTTTTAAGGAAATTAAGAAAATTCATCCATACAAACTTCCAGATCTAACTGCTTTCAAAGTAGATTCAACAAAAGAAGTTGAAAAATGGATTCACAATTCATTAAAATAATAGAAATTATTTATATTCTTTGGATTATATTTGCTACATTACTTAATATGATTATGTCAAATATTTGGTGAGTTAATGGAAAAATTTGAATGCAAACAATGTGGAAAGAAATTTGACACAAAGGATGCTTTAGTGCAGCATACAAAAGATGCTCATGAAAAAACTAAAACTGAAAAAAAGAAGTTTCATGTTAAAAAATATTTGATTTACACAATTGTAGTCTTAATTTTTATTGGTTTTATATATGCAGTTTATAGCTTGGTTGTGAGCTCACAAAAAATCGGTTCGCAGAATGTAAATAATTTCACTGTTCCATTGTATGCTGTGAATAGAGGTTCTGATTCAGCAAATGTTACAGTTATTGAGTTTGCTGACTATCAATGTCCTGTTTGCAAAACTTTCTTTGATCAAACCGAACCTCAATTGCTGCAAAATTATGTAAATACTAGCAAGACTAAGTTTTACTTTGTAGATTTTGCATTTCTTGGTCAAGATTCATTTACATTAGCACAAGGCTCTTGGTGCGCAAACGAACAAGGAAAATATTATGACTATTATGATTATATTTTTTCAAACCAAGGAACTGAAAATTCTGGCTGGGCAACACAGGACAAGGTGAAAACATTTGCATCTCAAATAAGTGGACTTAATGTAACTCAGTTCGACTCTTGTCTTGATAGCAACAAATATTTGTCGCGAGTTCAAGATGAAGCAAATCTTGCTCAGACTTATGGAGTAAGTGCAACTCCAACTTTTTTCATTGGTAAACTTGGAAATTTCACCAAGCTAGTTGGCAATCAACCATATTCAGTATTCCAACAGACAATTGATAGTTACTTAATGAAGTGATGAATACTATGAAACAGAAATATCAATAGAGGCGCCATTATGGTTAATGCAATAGTTCCAATATTCACTAACATCTTTTCTATATTGGCAATAGTTGGTCAGATCATAATTCTTTTAGCTCTTGCATCTGTTTTGATTTTCAGAAAAAAAAAGAATCCTCTGTTGATTTTTGGTGCTAAAAACGGAACTCTTTTTGCGCTTGTTGTTGCAGTTATTGCTACAAGCGGCAGTTTTTTCTATTCAGAAGTTGCAGGTTACCAGCCTTGCGAATTATGTTGGTTCCAAAGAATTTTAATGTATCCGCAAGTAATTCTTCTTTCGATTGCTTTTGTGAAGAAAGATAAAAATATTCCAAACTATTTGATTCCACTTTCGATAATTGGAATGGCTATTGCTGCTTATCATTATATTCTTCAACTTGACTTAGCTCCAGCAGCATGTTCAGCAGTCGGCACTTCAGTGTCATGCAGTCAAATTAATTTTCTGCAGTATGGTTACATAACAATTCCAATGATGTCTCTCACTGCATTTTCTTTGATAGTTCTATACATGACTGTTCAGAAAATCTATGGCAAAGATATCAAATAGAAAGATGCGGGAGGTGGGATTTGAACCCACGAAGGCACTAAGCCATCAGGACCTGAACCTGACGCCATTAGTCTTTATATTTGACCGGACTAGGCGACCCCCGCTCACAGTATTTCGAAATCTATACAAATTTTATTTTTTTTCGGTGAATATTCTGTTACTTTATGCTCATTTAAAATTTTGTATTTCTTATTCATTTTTTTACAAACTTCTTCTATTGCCTGTTCTGCAGAAGAAAAATTTTCTTTTTCAATCAGAGTATAGAAATGAATAACTCCTTTTTCTTGCAAACATTTTATTGCTTCTTCTAAATACTCAGATGCTGCAAGTGGTAAAGGCATTATTACTCGATTGCATTTTCCATAAAATCTTTCTGCTTCTTTCTTAACATCTCCTTCAATTGCAATAATTTTATCAACTACTCTGTTTATTCGCGCATTTTCTTTGATATATTCTACAGCTTGAGGATTGAGTTCAATTGCAATTATTTTTTCGATTAGTGGCTGCTTTTTTGCAATAGCAATTCCATAACTGCATATTCCAGCAAACATGAGCATTACAGTTTCATTTGGTTTGACTTGTGCTGCTATTCTTTGTCTTTCACTTCCTTCCTTTTCTGAAAAATATACGATTTGAGGATCAACTCTCAAGACATATCCATATTCCTTATGCAAAACTTCAGTATCTTCTGATCCGGCAATTAATTCAAACTCTCTTGTTCTGAATTCTCCTTTTCTTTCAGAAACTTTTTTCAAAACACTTTTCACATTTTTATGCATTTGCATTATTTTTTCTGCAATCAATTCTTTTTTTGATTCCAATTCATCAGGAATTTCAACTATTGCGACTGATTTTTCTTTGCTCCCAATTACTTCAAAAGAATTTGGAGCTATTTCTAATTCTTTTTCTGCTAATTCATTTTTCAACAATTCTTTTAGATTTGTCATAATATTTGAATAACAATTATACTTTTATCATCGTTGTATATTGTCGGTTTTGCTTCGGCCAGCTTCAATAGTTTCTTGCCAATGATTTCAACCTTTTTTCCTTTTGAAAAGACTTGAAGAATTTCTTCCTTAGAAAGAACATCTGTGATTCCATCACTCATCAAAATTACATAGTTTCCGCTCCCAATTTTCTCTTCAGAATAATGGACATTAATATTTTCTTCTCCAATTGCCTGCGCTAGAGCATGAGTCCCAAAAATTCTATCCAAGCTTCCAATCGGAATCATTCTTCCAGAGAAAACTATGTAAGCTGGACTGTCTCCGATGCTTGCTACTTTCAGCATTCCTTCTTCTATTGTTACTGCAATCAAAGTTGTATAACCAACAATTTTTTTTACTCTGTCGTCAATGATTTTCTCATTTGCTTTTTTTATTGCTTCAACCAAGTCGCCCTTCCAATTTTTTTTCAAATATTTCAGACTTTTTTCCGCAGCTTCCTTTCCTCCAGCAGGAACCGTGACTCCATCAGCAACACCAAAAAGTTTCCTTTGTTTATCCAGAAGAATGGCGTCTTCGCAAACTTTGTGATCTTTCCCCTTTACTACTTTTCCAAACGAAGCAACTTTCATAAATATCTTTTGGTTACATAATTGAAATATGCTTACGCTTATTGGACTTGGATTGAATGATGAAAAAGATCTGACTTTGAAAGGAGTTGATGCTGCAAAAAATGCGGATAAAGTTTTTGTTGAATTTTATACGAGTTTCTGGAATGGAAAAAAAGAAAATTTAGAGAAAATAATTGGGAAAAAAATTTATGAACTTCAGCGAACAGATTTAGAAGAGGATTCAAAAAAAATTCTCCAAGAAGCAAAAAATTCTGACATTGCTATTTTAGTTCAAGGTGACCCTTTGGTTGCAACAACTCACGAAACTCTGATAATCGAAGCAAAAAAATTAGGAATCAAGACAAAAATAATTCATAATGCTTCAATTTTTTCTACGATTTCCGAAACTGGCCTTCATATCTACAAATTCGGTCCAACTGTGACAATACCATTTCCTGAAAAAGTTAGCAATAAATTTCCGAAATCTGTTTATGAAACTATTTCTGAAAATAAAAAAAGAAGTTTGCACACACTTTGCTTGCTTGATGTGATAGCAGAAAATAAGAAATACATGAATGCCAACGAAGCAATTGAAATCTTGCTAAATATGGAAAAGGAATTTGGCGGAAATGTAATAAATGAAAATTCTGAAGCGGTTGTTTTTGAAAACGCTGGTTCTGATGAAAGCAAAATTACTTTTGAAAAAATTTCTGAACTGATGAAGAAAGAATTTGAAAATTATCCGCAGGTTTTAATTTTGATTGGAAATTTGCATTTTACAGAAAGAGAATATTTAACTAGCTAACCTTATTTTTTTTCGCCTTCTTTTTCTCCCTTAGTTAACCAGTAAATTACAAAAACTGTGATTAGAACTAAAACAATTATTGCAATATCTTGTCCCGAGATTCCTAAACCTCCTCCAATGCCGCTGAATATTCCGAATATGGCCCCTCCTCCTGCATTGAAGAAGAGAGCAAGCGCAATCAATGCAGCAATGATAATGAGTATGTTCCACCAACCGCCGAGATTTTGTGTTTTCGTTGGAATTAGCATGAAAAGTATCATAAGGAAAACAAGAAGCGTGACTATGACAACTGCAGCATCTGTGAACAAAACTGCGAGGTAATCCGCAAAGCTAATTAACTGAGTTCCTATAGGAGTAAATCCGATGACATACAATGCAGCAATTAGAGAAATTATTGCATTCAGTCTTTTTGATAGCTTGTCATCACCGAAAACTTTGCTTTTTGTCAGAAGTCCGTAGAAAATTGCAAAAACTAGAACAAATGGAAGATAGAAATGGAAAACTCCTGCTTGTTGCGTTAATGCAAAGAAGTCAGCTATTCCTACCATTTACTTGCTTCCTCCTCCTCCACCAATTCCTACAATTACAAGAACTGAAATCACCATCAATATTCCTATTACAATTATAGTTATTGTATCAGTGCTCAAACCACTACCGAAAACACTGGCTGGAAAGAATAAATTAGAAATTCCGCTCGCGAAAAATATCCCAATCCCAACAATTATTCCTACAACTAGAACAGCTGCTAAAAATTTTCCTTTCAAATTTTCTTGAAGAACTTTACCCAATCCTTCAGGAGCGAACATTCCAGTTATCATCAAAGCAATCATAACAACAATAGTTGCTGAAATGCCCTGAACGAAGAAAGTTGTCGTCGCAGTCACTATATCAATTCCGAGAAGAGTTGGAGCTGACCAAACCATGAATGCCGCAACCAGAGCAACAACTCCGTTTACAATGATATTTTTGTCAGGTTCTCCGAATAATTTAGATTTTCTTAACAAACCATAAAAAACAGCCGATGTTAACATAAAAAGCAAAAGTTGGAAGAATCCCAGTTGATTCAATCTTTGTATTACAAAATCAAACGGATTTGCCATTTATTCACTCCTCACTGTTGAACTTGCCACAATCAAAACTACTACAAATATTATTAGGCCAGCTGCAATAATTAAGACATCTGACGAAGGACCGGCAACTCCGCCTCCTAATTTAGACGAGGTGAATGAAGTAAGCAACGAAGTAACTAAGCCAGAAGTTATGAAAAGTGCAAGTCCTAATGCAATGAAGACAGACAAAATTGATCTGTGCGTGAAATGCTCTGCTAAAAAAGCCGGCATATCTGGATAGAACAACGACGCCATTATGAATCCCATAATCAGAAAAAGAAGAATAACTACTGTCTGCATGAAAAATACCGAAAAGTTTGGAATAAGGTTAACTCCAGTTATGAAAGGAAAAATGAATACCAAAAATGCAGAAATAAATGAAATTATTCCAATCAGAACATCAGACTCTCCAAGTATGCGGCTTTTCTTGAGAACTGCGTAAAGTATTACAGCAAAGAAGAAAAGCATCAGCGCATTCAAAAAACCCAAACTGATTAGCTGGTTAATTACTGGTTCAAATATATCTGCCATTTCCTTTCAATAGTTATTTCGGTTTAAGAAAATTAATATATTAAGTTTGAGTCATTTTCAATCTGAGAATTTCCATCTTTTCCTTTATGTCTTTTGCTTTTTTTATTTCAGAATGCATTTCACTTTCGCTTAATCCTCCAGATCGAACTTTGTCTTCTATGTCCCTTAGTTGCCTTGCGTAATGTTTGTACTGCTTTTCATATGAGGATGTTTCAAGATAAATGTCATGCCCTCTGCCGAGCCCCCATCTCAAAATACCGAAAAGAAATAGTACACCGAATAAAACAACTGCCATATAAGCTCCAAGTGTTGCTATGTAAGCAAGAATCCACGAATTTGTGAATGATGCAATCAGAGTAAATCCAAGCGCGATAACTAATTTCACTCTTGAACTTCCAAAAACATTGATCGCTTCTAAAAGTCCCCAGAGAATTGCAAATAAAATCAAGAATGGAATGAATACCTGAAAAACGAAGGTATTTGTTAAAAAATTCGAAGTAAAGTCAAACAATGCCATAAAGTAAAATTATTTTTTTAACTATATACCTTGTAGTTTTTGATGCATATCAGCTCTTTGCGCTTGCAAGGTAGCAAGTCTGTCTTGTAATTTTCCGATTTGTGTATCAATCGCTGGATAATTTTTGGTCGGAACTCCAGGATCTCTTTTCAATGCTTGAAGGTCGCTGATTTGTTTTTGAACATCACGAATTTGCTTGTTTAAGTCATGAATGTCCCTTGCCATAGATTTCGCCGATCCATATTCTCCCCACATTCTATGACTTGTTCCATAAACCCACAAAATAACTCCAACGAAAAATAGAACCCCAAATCCTATTAATCCTACCATAGTGTTGAAGGCGTAAAAGTAAGTTACAACTATTGTAAGAATTCCTGACGGGAGTAATGAAAAAGACATTAAAATTGCAATAAGAGCATTGATTCTATTTCCTTTCACAGATCGAAAAATTCTCAATTCAGTTAAAATTCCATAAGTAACAGTTACTGCAGTAATGAATGGAACTATTACATAATAAATTACTTTTGGAACTACTAGCCAATCAGCTGGTAATCCAAGAAATGTTGCTAGTGCATCTGGGTTCCACCAAGTCTGGTAAGGAAATTGAGGGAAATTTTGTGCAATATTTTGCGCTAAAACTGGTTGAAGGATTGAAAGAAATATCAGAATAGAAATAATAACAATTATTTTTCGCATAATAATTAAATTTAGAATTCAAGATTAAATGTTTGTTTAAAAAAATGTATTTCCAACAATATACAGGTTGTTGAAAAATAGGCAATTAGAAGCATGCTTAAATATTTTACTATTCATCAGTGATTATAGATTTTATATGCGATATATCAAAAGTATTTTGGGAAGAGTATCAGATTTGTCAACAATACAAGTTCCTTATGATTTAGAAATCAAATCACCCAAATATGCAGAATTAGTTGGCGCTTTTTTTCCTAAAGCATGGGAATATGCAGTTCAACTTAATATTGAAAGCCAGTTTGTTGGAAGACTTTTCAATTTTCTGCAACAATGCGAATTAAGATATTTCAATAATAATGGCGTAAGAAGACAAATGCCAAATACTGCATATGTCGAAGGTGTGAAAGATGACGAAATCCAAAAAATCTTTCAGAACTTACTTAAACCACAAATAAATACATATTCAAAACCGATTTTACCATTTCAAGATAATAATTTGCATTTTGTTCCACAGGAGTCTGGCGAAATTCCGCTTTTACAAGTGCCACAAGCAGTTGCTTTGTTATATGATATAGACAAATTACAAGGCAAAGAAGCTAGACTTGATTTTCTTTACAGACCCAGCACTAAAGTTAGTGTTGATATAAAAAGCGAAAGGACACCTTTGCCTCAAGCATCAAATGTAAATGATGCATTAAATGCATTGGCAATTCATTTGGGATCTATAACTCAACCTATGCATGGATATTGGTCTTTACAAAAAATTTAGTATCGTTCATATCTTTCTCTTTCATGAGCTGATATTACAGCTAACTGTGATTTTTTTCGATCGATATCAAGTTGAATAAGCTGAAGTTTTCTATTTTTTTCCGCAGCAATATCTGGTTGCCCCGCCGCTGACGCCGCTTTCATTTCATCTTCTGTTTTTTTATAATCTGCTTCTGCTTTTAAAAGGTCTTTTTGTATGCCACCGGCTCTCCATGTCATGCCAGGCCAATTTATTGTGTATAGAGTAACTCCTACAAAGAACATTACAAAAAACATTATCGTTGCATAGCCACCTGCAGCTGCCAATGCATAACTGACAAAATAAGTCAATATTCCAGAAGGCAAAGTTGCAAACGCCATTGTAAAAGCGATTATAGTTTCAATTGATGGACTGCGAGGAAATATTCTTAATTGTTTCAAAAAACCAAGTGTTATAGCCCAAACTGCAATGAATGGAACCAACAAAAGGAATATGAAATTTCCTGGCGATTTGAATGCATCTTGCGGTATTTGCAACAAGTCTGCTATACTCTGAATATTCCAATTTAATGGATTAAATTGAAAATTTTGAGCAAAAACTATAGGGGAAAATATAACAAAAAAAACTAAAACAAAAATTATTATGGAATTTTTTTTCATTTTCACGACCCTTTTAATTATACTATCTTTCTCAAAGTTTAAAATCTAATTGTTGGAAGCGAAGCTAAGAAAGGAATGATAAAAAGGTAAACAGCAGCTAGTATTACAAAGAAAATAATTCTTGATTTCCATGATGTCATTCCAAACATTGCTATGAAGCCTGCTGCTATAATCGCGAACAATGGTCCAACCGGAAGAAGAACTAGTGCAAAAATTGATGAAAGAACTACATAAATTCCAGTGTGATAACCAAATATCCTTATTCTTAAAAAGAAATTGTAAAATGCATAAGCCATTAAAATGAAAGGTATTATTAAATTTGTGAGAAAAGCTGGAAAACCTAACCATTCTGTAGGAATTCTAAAAGTTGAACTTAGAAATGAGAGAACAGATGAAAAATCGTATGTCATAATAAAATATTTGTAAATTTTTTACTTAAGCTTCTCTCTTTACTCTTCCAACAAGATCGCTCAACGCCCGCACTGATTCAATCAAAGCCGGAAGTGTTTCACGAAATACTTTTTCTAAACTGCCCATTCTTGTTTCCATTTCAACTAGAGAATCTTTAAACACGTCAAGTTTTTGCAGAATTTGCTGCTGCTCTGTAGAACGTCCAGTTGCAATTGTGTTGAGTTGGTCCCAAACAGTCTGCATCCTTTTTTCAAGTTCCTCGTATCTGATTGTAAATTCATTTATTTTTTCATCAACTCCGCCCATTCTTTCTCTAACAAGGTATTCAACATATTCTTCAGTCGGATACTGCTGCTGGTAGTAATTCTGCGGAAGAGATGTTTCAGGCATAATTGGAATGTTTTGGACAGCTTCCACTGGTTGCAAAGCCGGTAAAAGTGGCATTTGCTCCTGTTGCGGTTGGGCAGGTGGAGTCACTCCGCTAACTCCCATCTTCAGAGCTTCTGTCAGTGCGCTATCAATCTCTCCAGGACTGTATCCTTCTTTTCTAAGAACGTCAATCATATCCGGTTCAGAAAATCCCTTTCCAGATAGTTCCTTTACTCTGTCTATCGGCATGCCTTTGCCCATAGGCATCGTTTCAGGTTCTTTCTTTTTAAAAATAGTCAATGCCATTATTCCACTTATAAATAATCTTTGAATTTCGAGTAATAAATCTAAGCTTTTCTTTTAACCCTTTCGTCGAGTTCCCTCATCATTTCATCTTTTGTTACGAATTTTGCCGTTATAGGATTGACCAAATCAATGAAAGTTTCTATTTCTTTAAGTTCTGCTTTTGTAGCTGTTTTTTGTAGATCTTTGTTTATCCTGGTCATTTCATTCTCTATTCCATTCAGCTTGTCAGAAATGAGAGTTATTTTCGCAGCCATCTTCTCCAGCCCGATTTTGATATCCTCCATTTGGTTAAGCGCAGTCTGCTCAAGTGTTTCAAGCTGTTGCTCTAATCTAGTCATACTCTGCTCAACAGACTTTATTCTTCTAGAATCCTCGTTAAGCCTTCTCACCATTTCGTTGGTCATTACCGAAACTTGCATATCTTCTTTTTTTTCAAACGGAAGTGCCATTAATAAAGAATTTGCTTTACAAGAATAAATTTAAAGTAGTATGGTAGACTTCGATATAGTCGATAATGTAGTTAGAATAAACGCTATGAACTGGGTTATTGAGCCTAGCGTTGAAGACTCTGAAGCTGCTATGGCTGTTGTTATCGATGTTTTGCAGCAGGCGAAGAGCGCTGAACGAGTTATTCTCGCTGAAAGCAGAGAGTACGAATACAGCTATGAGCAAGTAAAAATGCTGCGGCAAATCGCAGAAGCGCAAAATAAAATTTTGAGTGAAGCGAAATTAATCTCAATAAACAATTTGGGGCCAAAAGAAGGAGAAAATCTTTTTTCAAAAAGAATAGCCGATTTGCAGTTTCTGACTCTGGATGTTTTGCGAAAAGATCCTATTGGAGCTTACGTCCAAATTCAAAGAATGATTGCTCACGAGCAAATTGCAGCAGAAAGAGCTCCGCCACTAACAAAAAAAATCCACACAGAATATGTTTCAAATGCACTACAACCCTTTGCAAAAATTTTAGAAGAAACTGAATTGATTCAAAGAGCAAAACCATACTTGGCAACTTTCAAACCTGGCGACAGAAGACTTTATCGTGAATTCTTCCACCCGCTCATAAAACCAAACTTCATGCTCACAAGATACATGACTGCAATTCCAAAGAATGGAGAAAGGATTGACAGATATGAAACGGGAAACGGAATCATCGTCGAAATTTTCAAAGTCCCTGGGAAAGTCCGCTACTTCTATCACGTCTCGCCTCCTGAATTCAGACTTAGTGAAGACAAGTATACAATCCTAGACAGCGCAAGAAGATATTTGGCAGAGCACAAACCAACAGAGACTGAATTTACAGAGCCAGAAAAAGCAAGGGAACTATTTTTCAACATTGGAAAGGATTTGGTAAAAGAAATTTCTCGAGGAATGGGACTCGAATTATCGAACGAAGAAATCCAGGAACTGGCAAATATTTTATCAAGATACACAGCTGGTTTTGGAGTGCTCGAACTGTTGCTGGCTGATGATAAACTCGAAGATATTTTTATAAATTCTCCGATTGGAATAAATCCTATTTTCATCAATCATTCTGATTTTGAAGAATGTGAAACGAATTTGATTCCAACAAAAGATGATGCAGAAGCTTGGGCAACAAGATTCAGACTTTATTCCGGACGTCCGCTTGACGAAGCAAATCCAGTTTTGGATACAGAACTCACAGTCCCAGGCGGAACAGCAAGAGTCGCAGCCATCACAAGAACTCTTTCTCCAGAGGGATTGGGTTTTGCGCTGAGAAGGCACAGAGACAAACCATGGACTTTTCCACTTTATTTAAGCAAAAATTATTTCGATCCTTTGTATGCTGGACTTATGAGTTTCATTATAGATGGAGGTCGTGCAGTTCTAGTCGCAGGTGGAAGATCTTCAGGAAAAACTTCCTTGCTCGGAGCGATGCTGCTGGAGATTATGAGAAGATTTAGAATCATTACGGTCGAAGATACTTTGGAACTTCCAATTTTAGCGCTGCGACAATTAGGATACGATGTTGAAAGAATGAAATCGCGCTCTGTTATTACAAGAGTTGAGGCTGAACTGCCTGCAGACGAGGCACTGAGAACTGCACTGCGTTTGGGAAATTCCGTTCTGATAGTCGGAGAAGTTAGATCAGTTGAGGCAAAAGCATTGTATGAAGCAATGAGAATTGGAGCATTAGCAAACTTAGTTGCAGGAACAATTCACGGCGAGTCTGCATATGGAGTTTTTGATAGAGTTGTGAATGATTTGGGTGTTCCTCTCATGAGTTTCAAAGCAACAGACATCATCACAATTGCCGGAATTTTGAATTCGCCAGATGGATTGCACAGATTCAGAAGAGTGCTTGACGTGACAGAAGTAAGAAAAGAATGGAAAACAGATCCAATTGATGAAGGCGGATTTGTAAAACTAATGGAATATTCTGCAAAAGAAGATAGACTGAAGCCGACTGATATTTTGATTGACGGTGAATCAGTCGTTCTACAAGAAATCGCAAAAAAAGTTAGGGACTGGAGAGGGCAGTGGGATGCAGTTTGGGACAACATTCTACTGCGCGCAAAAATAAAAGAAACTATGACAAAACTAGCAGTGAAAGCTAACATGCCAGAACTTATGGAAGCCGAGACTGTAGTTGAAAGCAACGAGATGTTCCATTTGATTTCTGAGCAGATAAGAGAGGAAGTCGGTGCATTGGATTCTAAAATGATTTATGAAATTTGGGAAAATTGGTTCAAGGATAGATTGAGGAATAAGAATGCCGTTATCAAAAGAATATGAAGAGTTCCTTCAGGAATTCAAATTCCGCAGGGGATCTCTTTATGAAAAACTTTGTGGTATATCAGAAATAATTTTACCAATAAATCCGCCAAATAAAGAAAATTTTGGAAAAGCAATTGACTTCGCGCATCTTGATATCACACCAAAAGGTGGTTTCGGTCTTTCAATATTATTTTTAATTTTGTTTCCACTATTTTTTCTTTTATTCGGCTTTATTCTGAATATTTTGTCAAGCATTCCATATATTTTACTCGTAATAATTTTTACAATAACAATTTTTTATTACATTTACTCTTTGCCTTTTACAATTGCAACTTCTTTTAGAATTAAAGCAAGTTCTGAGATGGTTCTCGGAGTTCTTTACATGAGCATTGCGATGAAAGTTATTCCCAATATAGAATATGCAATAAAATTTGCTGCAACGAATTTGACAGGACCACTTGCCAGAGATTTTAAAAAAATATTGTGGGATGTTTACACAGGCAAGTATGTTTCCATAAATGATGCGCTCGATCCTTTTATGGAAAAATGGAAAAGAGAAAGCGAAGAATTTGTAAAAGCGATTTATCTAATAAAAAATTCTTTCTTCGAAACCGCAGAAAAAAGAAATAAGGTTCTGAATGAATCTGTTTCAGTTGTTCTAAATGGGACTAAAGACAGGATGAGAAACTATGCAAAAGATTTGAAATCCCCGCTTACTGTTTTGAATGCTTTGGGAATTCTTTTACCAATGGTTGGTTTGGTTTTCTTTCCAATAATCAGTATTTTTCTTCCTGATGTTGTGCAGCCAGCATTTCTAGTTATTGGATACAATGTAATGCTTCCGATTGTAATCTATTGGCTGATGAAAACTTATTTAGAGAGGAGACCAGTTGCCTTCCACCAACCAGATTTGTCCAAGCATCCACAATTTGCAAACGATAAAATGAAATATTTCATTTTGATTTTATCAATTTTAATTCCGGCAGCATTAATTTACTATGTTTATACAATTCTTTCAACCGCAACAGAATCATTTAGCTTCAACCTTCTTCTTTATTCCATGGTTGTCACTTGGGCAATTTCTGGCGGAATTGTTTCCTATACAATTTTCACAACGATTAAAAAACTAAAAGTTAGAGATGAAATTGTTCAAATTGAATCTGAATTAGGAGAAGTATTGTTCCAACTAGGAACACAGTTGACAAGAGGAATGCCAATTGAAAATGCGCTAAAAGAGGCACTGCCAAGATTGAAAGAATTAAAAATTTCAAAAATGGTAGAAAAAATTCTTTATAACATGGAAAATTTCAGCATGACTTTTACTGCAGCAGTTTTTGATAAAGACAGCGGAGCGATAAAAAACTTTCCATCAAAATTGATTTATGCAGTGATGCATGCAGTAACAGAAATTTCAAAAGGTGGAACACTTGTTCTTTCTGATGCAATGCTTTCAATTTCAACTTATCTAAAAAATATGCATGATGTTGAAGAAGAATTGAAAAACAATTTGGATGAAGTTTCTTCTGAAATGCAAATGCAAGCATTAATTCTGTCACCACTTTCTTCTGGAATCGTCGTTGCACTTGTTGCAATGGTCACACAAGTTTTAATTTTGTTAAAAGGTGCGACAGATAAAATTAAAGATCAGTTGAATGGTTATGGTCCTCTTGGAAGTGCTGGCACTGGTGTTTTAGATTCGATAATTAACTTGAATAAAATTACTGCAGCTCACACTTTCCAGTTGATTGTTGGATTTTATATGATAGAAGCTGTGACTATGATTGCTTATTTCAAAAGCATAATTAATTTTGGCGATGATCCAATTCAAAAAAAATACGCTATTGGCAAACTGCTTTTATATGGAACAATAATTTATTCAATAATCTTGATTGTAATTTATTCCGGATTTAGTGCCTTAGTTCCAATAGCAACGATGGTGCAATGATGAAAGCCGTAACGAGTCATATGTTGTGGTTTATAGTTTTGCTAATAATAGTTCTCGTCATTGTTGCGTTATTCTACTTTTACGGCTATAATTTAATTAAAGAACTAATTCAACAGAGGTTACTGGGACAATGAAAGGTGCAATAGAATCATTTGTTCTTGCATTAATTGTTGCAATAATTGTTTTAGCATTTCTCTTTATTGTAGTTCTAAAAACAATTCCATTTATTTCTAAAGGTATAGATAGTATAATATTAGGAATAAAAAAACCGATTTGTTGTAATATGTTAGGATGCAAACCTGCAGCACAACAAATAACTACCAATCCAAGTGGAGGATTAATTTGCAGCACACTATGTTGGGGAGTTTGTGATTAAGTGAGTTTTATAGAAGAACACGCAGGAGAGCTTATCTTACTTGTAATTGGAGTAGCTGCATCACTTGTGTTAATATTTGTTGTAGTATATCCTGCTTTTCTTAAAAATTATAATGTTTGGGCAAATCTATGGGGTAACTTAGGTGGACCTCCTATGCAAGCTACTACAGACTTTGAGAATGCAATGACATGTGCATACTACAGATGCGTGAAAGGTTGTGATAGTAATGAAGTTAAATCATTAACTGCAACTTGGTCAGACCCGCAAACTCACAATGATGTTAGCTGCGCTGATTTTTGTACAGCAGGTCAAACAATTTGTGGTGAAGACTCAAAGAATAATCCTGTTAGAGTTGATATTGGTGAGAAAGCTTACCTAGCAACTGATAAATTATCTTCTATAGTAGGAGATAAAAATTGTATATTTTCAACTGATTCTGAAACTAACTTTCTGCCTCATGGTCATGCAGGTGAATTAATTAGCACAGTGATTGAAATAACTAGTAACTCTGCAGTTGATCCAGATAATGTAAATTCTGGTGTTTGTTCTTATGGTTATGTGGCTAATAGCAAAACCTATTCTTCTCTCAATTTATTGCCAGGCAAGTATCAAATCTATGTTGTACATCAAACTGTAGGATTGATAGGTCTTTCATACAATCACATTTTCATTAATCTTTATCAAAAAACATCTACTTCAACAACAACTACTACGTCCATCCAACCTATAACATGTGCGTCTCAACTTGGAACTTGTCAAAGCGTAATCACTTGTCCTGCCGGACATGATCTAGGTTCATTGGACTGTCCGCAAACTGTGCAGGGTGCGGGAAGAACTTGCTGTAAGTAATTTAAATATCTAGAAAAAACAAATTGATAATATGAGAAGCAAAGGTGCTTTACCAGTTCCTTATATTGTTGCGATTATTATTGCAGTTATAGTTATTGCTGTTCTTGTTTACTGGTTCTTTGTTTTGAGTGGAAAAGGAAACACTCAGGCAACTGATGCTTTTTGTAGAGCAAAAGAATTAACTTATTGTTCTCAATGGGCTCCAAGCAATTTTAATCCGTCCAGTCAACCAAGCGGTCAAAGATTCTGCTGTGGTGATACTACATATGCAAATGAATGCAGAACACTTGATTGGCCGAGCCAAGTTGATGGACCTGCATGCAGAACACTTTTAGGCCTGCCAGCACAAACTCCAACTTCTTCAGCAACTGGTACAACGTAATAATATGTTTAACAAAGCAGACATTTCTGTTCATGGACTTGTTTTAGTTACATTGCTAGCTCTTTTCATTTTTGCAACCTTTGTTATTTTTTATAATTGGATAAAAATAAACAATGTTCAAGCAAGCAAAGAACTTTGCTATACTAAACTTTTGAATTACTGTGAGGAATGGTGGAAAAGAGGTTTTAAAGAAGTTCCATACAATTGGAATAATCAACCACCTGCTGGGTGCGAAAAGCCCCCTATTAACATCAATGAACCTACTGATTCTAATTATTGTAAAACAGAAGTTTTAAATTTGCCAAAATAATTGTTAAAATAATATCTAAAGAATAGAAATAGTTAATTGATGAAAGGCGCAGAAGAAGTACCAGGAATAATTGGAATGGTTTTGATAGCAATTGTTGCTGTCGGACTTATTTTTTTATTGATTGATTTTGTTTTTTCCAACATAATTCCTCTTTTTGCACAAGGTTCAGCGCAAGTTGTTTCAAGAGATTTAGCTGGACTAGCAACAATTTCTGGAGCAGCTCCTTATAAAATCACGATTCATTATGCACCAACAAACATTATTTTATACAATGTTTCAATTGATTCAAGAATTCTTACTGTTTCTATCTTACAAAGCAATTCAAAACCATTAACAATTTCAATATCTCCTTATTCTCAGTATTCTTCTTCAAAAATTGCAATTGGCGACTTAAGTACGAATATTCTAAATTCAAAAGAATTCGATATCCAGAAGCAGACTACAATTTCTGATCAAACTCGACAAAGCACATATTCGGTGACAGGAAAATGAAAGGCGCAGAAAAAGTTGTAAATACTTTCATTGCCGGAGCTTTTATCATAGGAATTTTTTTGGTTTTAATTTTATTTTTCATAAATTACTACGTTCAAACAAATGCAATAATAAAATCAAGTGATGTTGAGAGGCATGCTATTGCATTAGGAAATCTTTATCTTAGTTCTGATTTGTTGACATATACAAATGGAAAAACTTTGTATCGAGATGTATTTTCAAAAGAAAAATTGGATAAAGAAATGATTAATTCAGGCAACATATTTTCTTACACAAAGATTTTTTCTGATTCAGATATTTTCAATCAAATTAGCTATCCAAATTCTGTTGTAATTCTTTATGTTCAAGATGGCGAATCAAATGACAAATGGTTTTTAGTCGGTCATGGTCCTGTTCAAGCAAAAGGCTTTGGGTATGCTGATTATGGAGATTGTTTGGTGCAAAAATTAAAACTTGATCCTGCAACTTTAGGAAGATTGTTCATTGCATCTCAATCATCACTTGGCCAAGCGTTGACTTATCCTGTGATTTGGGACAAATATGATTTTAAAGAATGTGAAGCATCTTATAATGCCCAAGTTGGTTATTCAATTAAAAGTTTTCCTGTTGCAATTCAAACCCCGAATAATGACATTCATGAAGGTTACTTAGTTGTGATGTTGAGAGAAATATGAAAGGTCAAATTGAAATTGCAATGGTTGGAATAATTGCCGCAGTAATAATTCCTATTGTTATGATTATGCCAATTTTTATTTTGCGCATTCATGAAATAGCAGAGATAGATCTCGAAACTAAAATTGATACAGGACAATTGGTTTTAATGTCTCTTTTATCTTCTACAACTGACGGAAAGTCCACATCGCAAATTATTGCCGAGCATATTGCTCTTGGGAGCTATAAAAATATCAATCAAATTTTATCACAAAAGTTAAATAAATATTCAAATTGTTATAATTTGACAATTGAAAATGAAATTCTTGCTCAGACTCCTGGCTGCGTTGGAACAAATACTTACACTATTTCGATTCCACTTCCATACAATCATGACAAAACTTTTGAGGAAATTAAATTGGTGATAGAATGAAAGGACAAGCAGTAATCATTCTTGGAATATTTGTTATTGGCGCAGTAGCGCTAACTGAATTCATTTATCTATCTAGTATGATTCAAAAAACTCAACCAATAGTGCAAATCGTGAGAGAGACTGAAATTATACGTGGGATAAATAGATTAGAATTTGCGAAACAATATCTGCTGAAGTCTGCTTTGTATTCATATTATCAAGCATCATATGATGTTGCGAATCGCGGAGGATTTTCTGATTTGTCAACAAATTCATACAACTGCATTCCTTATTGGAAAATTTATTCTCAAGATAATAGTCCAGATTTGCAAACTAATATGAAAAATTTCATTTCAGCAGTTTTCACAAAATATATTACAACAGCAAATTTTGAAGATGTAACAATCCCAACTTTTTTTACCGTTGATATCTCTAATCATCAAACTCTTACAATAAATTCTGATAGTACTTTGCAAGTTGGAAGTCAAGATTTTTATACTGCTGAAGAATTGTTTTCATTTTCGCAACCTGTTGATGGAAGAATTTTTGAATTGTTTAGCATTGCACAAAATGTTGATGATGCAGTTACTGCATTGCAAAAAGTTGTAGTGCTTTATCCTGATCTGCAAAATCAGCCTGGAAGCAAATTAAATCTTTTGCAAAACACTCTGAATGATGTACTTTATGCATCACAAAATGTTCAAATTAATTTTCAATCAGAAAATCTAGGTCCAAATGATTTTAATTATTCTGCAAGAATTCTTGTTACAATTACTGATACTTCTGCTCAATATCCTGCATATGATTTTACAACAAAATCTTTGGCTGAAAGAAATCTTAATTTCCAATTTTACATGCTTTTAGGAAATGCAAATGTTCCAGCTCCAACAAATAGCTGCGAAAATATTAATTACTGACATGGTATTGAAGTATCGCTAGGACAGACAGTCATTCCTTGTGTCATCTTGACTTCTCTGTAATTGTAACTTATAGCTGCTATAAATTTCATACTTGTTGCAGATAAATCTCCAATATCATCCGGAGCTGTAAATGTGCATGGGTAGGTTTGAATATTAGTAACTTGAGTTCCTGGAACATCTTGAGACTGACCTTCATTGAATGAATCTCCTTCAGGAGTTTTACAGCTCGCTGTTATTCCTTGAATATCACTGCTATGAGAAATTTTGATTTGAGCCACTCTTCCATAACCTTCTTCACCATAACAGTTCTTCTTTCCATTGACAACATTAGCATAGACTTCTATATTTGCAGCATCAGGATTATATTTTGAAGAACCAGTTAAGTAATAATTTGTTGAAAATGTGATATGAGAATCGAGCGGACCTATTCCTAGTGATGGACCTGGATTATTTGCAAGTTCTAACTGAACAGCTGTTCTACTTTTTCCTATGTAAAAAGTATTGCTTCCAGATGCAGTAACAGGATATGATACGTAAACATAAAGAAAAGCGAGATCATTTGCAAGGAAATTTATCTTGTCAGCACTTCTTAATGTGATTGAAAGTGGTGGCAATCCGGGTCCAACCTGACAATTTTCTGCTGTTGTCAAGCAAGTATCTGTTTTCATTTTAATAACACTTCCAGTCGTATTTTTCAATTCTCCAGAAATAGTAATTCCGCTTGTTGTATAGGCATTATTTGGCATGATGGTTATTTCTGCAACAAAAATGTGATCAACTCTGACAGGATTGATTAATACATAGTCAGGAGCTTCTCCAAACTGAATGTTAAGGAATTTGTACTGATCGATAGGTTTACAAATTTTTGCAACATTTCCACCCCCACCACTGCTAGAGGATGCAATGCAATTTTGGAAATTTAATGGATTGAAAGCACATTTCAATGTTTGAACTCCCGTTTGAAGACCTGTGTTCAGAGTATCTCTATAAGATGCTGGAACAAAAGGAGCAATAACAGCGTAAATTATTCCAACATCTCCTGTGACTATGATATTAATCAAAGATATTACAAAAATGTAAACTCCGACAATAATTGCAGTTATTACTAGCCCAAAAAGTATACCATGTTTACCAATAACATAAAACATCAGAATGGTTCCAATAACTAACATTATAACAGCATAAATGTAAACATCAGCTGCAGAAATCAATGGCCAAAACATTGCAACTAGGAGTAATGGAGGAACAAACGGAAGAGCGATATTCGCAAATAATTTAATGTAACGCTCAGAACGAGGTACAAGTTTTAAACCATGATCCATACAAAAATTATCGCCAGGTCTTCCTGGTTTACCATCTATCGGACATACCTTTGTTTGAGCGGATTCTTTATTGTCTGCCATATGCTCTTATTAAAATTTGTTCTCAAAAGTAAAAATATAAGATAAAACTCGTTTCTGAGGGATAATTTATAAATTAAAAATCAATAATAATTTGATATCTAATGAATAGAGAGAGCATTCTGATAGCAATTTTTATTCTTTCTTTTCTTTCCTTTGCAATCTATGTAAATGCTTTTACAATTCAAGATTTGGCAAATTCGATTAGTCAAATATTTTCAACAAGTCAAAACACAGGAACTACTGGAGGATTCAATTTCTTCCAATGGATTCAGAATTTATTTAACGGACAACCTAGTGCACAACAACCTTTAGCAAGTGGAATCTGTTGCTGCATTACTGGAAGCAACTGTCAGAATAATCAAGGTGGTGCTTGCACTCCAGAACAAGGTCCAAATTGTTATTTCACTAATGAAGAAATCTGTCCTTCATCGAGTTGTGCAGGTATTCCTACAACATCAATCACTCCACCTCCAAATACGCAGTATTATTGCTGCGGAACTTCAAGCGGGCAAACCACATGTATAGGAAGCAATCAAGGTTTGAATTGCGCATCATATGGGTATACTTCTGTAAGTGGTCCTTATTCAGATTCAAATACTTGCGTAAATAATTGCTTTTTCGTACCCCAAACTTACTGTTGTTGCGGCGACAATGCTGGTTGCACAAGTGTGCATGAAGTTCCTCTACCCACTGGATATACTTGTCCGACTTATTGTCAGACATTGTATGGTTATCTTTGTCCAGGTTCTGCCTGTTTAAATCCACCAGGTGGTGGTGGAACAACAACATCCACTTCAACAACTACTACAACAGGTGGAGGTGGAACAGATCCCTGCACTCAAGCAGGTGTTTGCTGGGGTTCAAATAATACAGCAGTTGCATGCAGTAGTAATTCAAATCCTATAGGATTTTGTATACCAACAAGTTTGTATAATCAGCATCCCCAGGATTGGTTTATAACAGTGCCACAAGGGAACTATAGATGCGGTCCTAATTTCTGCCTAATTGCAAATGCTAATGATGATGGTTGTTGGGGAACTAGAGGATTTTGTTACTGGTCTGTTGATGTTGGTACAGGAACAGATCAATCAACAACAGGATGTTTTGGAAGCACTACTGCTGCTGAAACAGAATGTATGAATCGTGGTGGAAATCTTTGTAGTGGGACAATGGGATCAAATGTTGTAAAAATAGATCCTGCAACTGCATATGGTTCTGTTATTTGTCAAAGTGTCGCAGGCGGTGCAACAACAACAACTACTACGGGAACTGGAGGAGGCGGAGGTGGGACGACTACAACCACAGCTGGCGGAGGAACAACCACAACAACAGTTTCCACTACTACAACAACTTCAACAGTTCAGCAGTTAATAATTACTTGTCCAACCTGTTTTGCTAACACAGCATGCTCGTGCAGCATTCCTTCTAATTCGTGCGGCAGTGGTGAATGGATTGCGCAGAATCTGAATAATAATCCACTTCCAACAATCAACATCACAACAATTCCTCCTTACACTGTTTACTTTTTCCCCAACCAAACAGGAACTGTGAATGTTACTGCACATTGTTTTGACGTGACAAATCCAAGAAGCAATTCAACAACAGTAACAGTTCAAAATCCAGTTTTAGTTTGCCCAGCATCTTGCGCGCCAAGTTCTTCTTGCACTTGCACTGTTAATAATTGCAATTCTGGTTTGTTCCTAGCAACATCTTCTGCATCCAATGCGGTAATCGCAGTTCAACCATTTTCAACAAACCCATATTCTGCAACATTTACTGCTCCACAGACTGGCGTTGTAAATGTTGTTGCTACTTGCGACAATCCATTGCTGCCTTCTGCAAAAGCAATAATACAAATTGGAGGAACTTCAACAACAACATCAACTTCAGTGGTTCCAGGTGCATTCACTCATTCAAACTTCAGATGTCTGCAAGTTGGAAACAAATGGACTTGCACAATAAGCTACAATAATCAAGTTGGTCAAGCAGCATCTCTTGTTTACTTCCTATTCAGTCAAAATGCCTACAAAAACTCTAAATCCGTTACAATCAGTTCTGGTTCAGGAGTTTCATCACCAGTTGTTTTTGATTGCGGGGTAGAAGGGTCAGGTACTTATTCAGTTTCACTAAAAGTTTACTTGTCTGACTTACGAATCAATCCGATTGATTGGTCTTTATCAACTGAAACACAAACAGTGAGTTGTTGAGCATGAAAGAAAAAATAATTTTTGCATTTGCAGTCTCAATTTTAATTTTTCCCACTGTCATGGCTGCAGTTACTTGTCCTGCTTGCAGCGTGAGCAATTGCCAATGCTCGATTAGCGATTGCGGAAGCGGAATAATTGACATCTATTCTTCTGCAACATGTCAAGGTAATCCGCTTTTTGAATATACTTTCACTGGTGGAAATTTCCCATGGTTTCCAGCTACGTCAGGTAGTTATTACATGACAGCTTTTTGCGATGATGGAAGAACTAAATCAATTTGCTCTTTCCCAGTAATTGTCGGTACTTCAACTTCGATTTCACAAACCAGCGAAACACAGTCTTCAACCGAAACTTCTACTACACAAACTTCAGGAGGAGGCTCGAACACAATTCTCTATGTTCTTGTAGTTGTAATTATTGCAGTCATAGCTTTCATTGCTTACCGTCTTTTCTTCAGGAAGAAAAAATCAAAAGTGAATTACGAAAGCCTTTACAGAAAATGGGGAAGATAAAAACTTTTATGCTTGAGTTTTATAATTAAGAGTAGTCAATTCAGTCATTCACAATCATTATTCAGGAGGTGTAATAATGACAGAAAGAGCAGAAAGGGACGACAACACAATCTTTGTTGGGAAAAAACCAAGTATGGCGTATGTACTTGGAGTAATCATGCAGTTCTCTGATGGAAAAGAAGAAGTTCACGTCAGAGCACGAGGGAAATCAATTTCTCGGGCAGTAGATGTTGCAGAAATTGTCAGAAGACGATTTGCAAACGACGTGAAAATAAAATCGATTGAAATTGGGACAGAAGAGAGAGAGCTGGAAGACAAATCCAAAATAAATGTATCAACAATAAACATTTGCTTATACAAGTAACATTACCTATCAATAATATTGAAAAGTTTCTTGGGTACCTTGGATTCTTCTATTTCTTTTATTAGCATCTCCATTCTTTCCCCGACTCCCATTATGTCATTCTCTTCAATGATTTTCTGCGCTCTTGCAAGTTTGATATTTTTTTCTGCATATACTGTGAAAAGTTTCTCTCCTTTTTTCGTAGAGTCACCCATTTTTTTGTAAAGATAAACTCCAGCTCCTTTGTCTTTCGGGCAGCCAGCCATTTTCGCAATTTCGACCAGCGACTGATTATTTATCCAAAGCACAGTCCCAGATCTTTCTGCATGATAATCAAAACCATAATCTCCGATGTGAATGTCTTCAGGTTTTACTTCAACATCTCCTTGCTGATGTCCGATTATTTCTCTAAATTTTTCTTCAGCTTTGCCGGATTTTAAAATCTCTCTAGCAAGTTTCTCTCCATCTTTCTTCCCGCCCATTTCTAAAATCATTCCAGCGATGTGCGCAGCTTTGTCAATCAAATCATAAACATTTTTTTTCTTCATAATTGTCTCAAGAGCCTCTCGTGCTTCCAGAGCTGGGCCTAAAGTATGCCCGACTGGCTGCTCACCGAAAGTGATTGCGCATTTCGTCGTGATTCCCAACTTTTTCCCCATTTCTAGAAAATCTTTTGCAAGCAGATTTGCATCTCCAATTGTTTTTATTTTTGTCCCTCTTCCTGTTGGAATGTCAACAACTAAAAAATTTGCACCGACAGCCTTTTTCTTCGCCATAATCGATGACAAAAGAAGCGGATCGATTCCAAGCGGATATTCGACTTGAATGAAAATATCATCTGCCGGAGCTAACCTCAGCGCCCCGCCCCAAACAAAACATCCTCCAGTCATCTCCACAACAGTCCTCATCTCATCAATATCCAAATCAACTTTCATCAGCGTCTCAGCTCTGTCCGCAGTCCCAGCAGCAGAAGTTACAGCACGAGAAGAAGTTTTAGGAATTGTCAATCCTGCAGCTGCAACAATCGGAACTACAAGCAGAGTTGTTTTGTCTCCAGGAACTCCGCCTACAGAATGCTTGTCAAAAATTGTTTTCTTGCTTATTTTCAATTTGTCTCCAGTTTCGTACATAGCAGTTGCAAGACTTGCGGCCTCGTCAAGATCCAATGTATACGTATTCAGCGCTGTGACAAAAGCAGCAATTTCTATTTCACTCAGATTTCCGTCAACAACATCTTTGACAATTTGTAAAATTTCCTCATAATTTAATTTTCGTCCTTTCAGTTTGTTTATTATCGAATTCAGCGAAATAGGAAAAGACGCAATCTCAACTTCAAGTTCATCCCCATCTTTTAATCCAAGTTTTTCAGAAACTTCTTCAGAGACTCCAATAAAATTTCTAGAAATAAATCTCGTAGAAATATTTACAATCGCAGTCAATTCTTTTTTTCCAAACTGAAGTCGAACTCTACCAAGACTTCTTATTCCGATTTCTCCAGCATCCTCTTTGTTGATTATTACAACTGACTTGCCGCCTGTTTCCAAACCAAGAAATTTAGATTTAAGTTTCATTTAATCCTGAAACTTCTTTAGTTTTCTTTAATAAAAATAGATTAGCAATTAAAATCATAAAACTGATTTTAATCAAAAATGATGGTAAGTTGCACGATATGCAACAAGTATTGATATACAACCGACAATGAGGCCACTGAAAGCATATGAAAGAAAATTATCCTGAACAAATTTCGGCATAAAGGGAGCAAGTGAAAAAATAAGATAAATCAACAACAAGAAAAAAGGAAGTACGAATAACCATTGAAAAATAAAATACCATTTAATCCAACCAACATTAGATTGTTGTGCTTGCACTTCTTCATTCTTTGCGAACCCCCAACTGAAAATAATTAAATAGATTGGAAACAGCAAAAAACCCAGCATAGTACCGATCATTCCACTAAATATTTGTGCTAATCCAATTTCTGGTTGGACTACGAAAAAAACTAAAGCAATTGTGAAAGCTGCTAAAACACCCATTATGATAATATATACTAAAAAAACATTGCTCACATTGCTGAGCATTTGAAAAACGTCCATGAAATAAATTCTAAATTTTGTTAATAAAAATCTATGTTTTTTAATAAATGTCGAAATCATTTTTATGAATTTATTTGCTTCTCAAATTTTCTTTAATAAAATTACTTTGCTTTAAAGTGGAGTTTCAGTTCCCCATTTTTTTAGAGCAAGCGCAAGCTCTTTGTGTTTTTTCGCATATTCAAATATGTCAATTCCTTCCATGCTAGCGTCTATTGCCTGCATCGCAGCGACAGCTCCTTTTCTTGTTCCTTGTGGATGGCCGTGTATTCCTCCGCTGACTAGGAGTGCGCATTCATTCCCCAAAATTTTCATAATCTTCGGAATCAATCCTGGATGGATTCCTCCAGATGAAACTGGTAGCATTGGTTTTATGTTGTACCATTCCTGCTTCAAAAACGGATTTCCTTGCTTTATGTGTTGTGATCGAATCATATTGGCAATGTTGTAAACTTGTTGTTTGGTTCCTGCTAATTTTCCATAAGCTGTGCCGACGTGAATTGTGTCAGTTCCTATCATTCTCATTATTTTTCCAAGGAAATACATTGTTATTCCTTGTTTTTCTGTTCTGTCAAAAGCAGCATGCATTGCTCGATGTGCGTGAATTGCTAAACCATAATTAGCACAAATATCTCTCATCGTTTCAACAGCAGCTGTTCCTACGGTTACAACGTCAATCATTGCAAATTCCCAACCATAATCATGAAGCAGCTTCGCTCTTTTCATCATTTCGCGAGTTTCTGCTGTAATATTTAGAAATGCAGATTTTTTTTCTCCAGTTAATTTTTCCGCTTTCTCTCTTGCTTTTGCCATCATCTTGACTCTATCTGCAAATTTGTTAAAAGAGGGCGAAGTTAAATTTTCATCATCTTTTACAATATCAAAACCACCCATCCAAGTTTCAAATCCGATCCTTGCATGCTCAGCAGAGCTGTATCCTATTTTTGGTTTTGGTACAGCACCAGTAATCGGTCTCTTCTTTACTTTCATCATTTTTCTTATTCCTTTAATTCCATAATTCGGCCCTTTGTAATTTCGCAAGTATTCTTTAGGAAGTGAAACATCCATCAATCTCAATCCTTTCAATGCTTTCATGCCGAAAATATTTCCTGCTATTCCACTCAATAGTTGCGGAGCATTTCCAGGTTCCCAAAGGTCAATAGGATAAGCTATCTTTACAAAATTTCCTTTCATCTCGAAAGCAATTGCCATTATTTTTTTTGCTCGAGCAGGAAGTTTGTATAGAGTAGTCCAAGTTCCTGTTGACGATTCGCTGGCTACTCTTCCTGCGGCCTGCTTCATAGAAAATCCTTTTGCTGGCTCAATTCTGAATAGGCAAACCAAATCGCTCTTTGAAGGCTTGTAGTTCATATCAACAAAATCAAGGTAATAATCAAAACCCATGTTTATTTATTCGCTTTTTATATGTAAAAAATTACTTTTGCAAACTTTATTCGGTCAAAAAGAGCATTTACTTTTAATGGGAATAAAGGAATTTTTCGGAAAAATAATCCAGCAGCAAGTCCCCTCTCAGAAGGAAATGGAGTCGCAAGCAAGAGACTTCATGTCACGAGAATATCAGACTTTTATTGAAGAGGGATATCCTGAAGAGGAAAAAGGATTCGACGAATATTACAGAAAAGCCGCGAAGTATGCTTACAAAGTTCTGAAATTCAAAGCGCCACAAAAAACAGCAACTTCTCTGAATGCAAGCTTGCAGATGACTGATTTGGACGTCACTCCGGACGAAATCGTTTCGCTCTCGCTCTTTACAATTTTTGTTCTGACAATTGCAGTCTCACCTCTTCTTTTGTTTGGCCAGACAACTGTCCTTCTCATTTTTCTTGTGCCTCCGATGTTCGCATATTTGCTTTTTACATATCCATCCTATAATGCAGCAGTAACGAAAATTAAAGCAAGTGATGAAACTGTAAAAATTATTTTGTACATGGTTATCTATCTTAGATTAAATCCGCAAATCGAAGGAGCGGTAAGATTTGCAGCAGCTCACAGCAACGGTCCGATAGGAAGGGACTTAAAAAAAATAATTTGGGATTTGCAAATCCGAAGATATGTAGCAATAAATGAAGCCATCAGCTCGAAAATCGGAAAATGGCTTTTGTGGGACAAGGAATTTGTTGAATCAATGAACCTGATCCAGGCCCTTTCTTTGGAAACACTCGAAGTTAACAGAGAAAGAACATTGGATAAAACTTTGACGTACATACTCGATGCTACTTATGAGAAAATGAAACAGTATTCTCGAGATCTGCGCACGCCTATAACGCTTATTCACACAATGGGAATTACTTTTCCAATCATGGGTTTGATAATGTTTCCAATGATTTCTATTTTTCTTCACGACACTTTCAATCCAAATTATCTGATAGTCGGATACATCGCGATTCTTCCAGCATTCAATTACTTTTATTTGCGAAGAACAATTTCCAAAAGACCTGGTGCCTTTGCTTATCCAGATATAACAGGCCATCCTGATTTGCCTCCAGAGGGAAAAATCTCCATCGCATTTTCTGGGAAAAAATATTTGGTTTCTGTTCTGCCTATTGCGCTGATTGTGACTTTCTTCCTTCTGCTTCCTGGAATTGCTTACTTTTACAATCTTACTTCAGATTGGTATAGAATTTCTCAGATACAAGATCCACAACAGCAGTCAGAAGCTTGGAAGGCTAGACTTGCTATTGAATACAGTCCAGATGCTGCATTCATCTACACACTTTATAGTCTGACAGTCATTTGGGCGATTGGCAGCGGACTTGCAATATATTTTTACGGCAGCAGTTTCCAGAGGGTTCAAATAAGAAACCAGGTGAAATTCCTGGAAGATGAATTTCAAATCGGACTTTTCCGACTTGGAGATGTTCTAACAGCAGGAATCCCAGTCGAGACTGCTCTTGAGGAAACGTTGGAAAAATACAGACAATACAAACTTGAGTCATCGCCGATGTATTCTTTCTTCCAAATAATTTTGAAAAATATAAAACAAATGGGAATGACTTTGAAGACAGCAGTTTTTGACAGAAATTATGGAGTAATAAAATTGTATCCTTCGATTTTGATTCGCGACGTTATGGGAGTATTGGTTTCTGCATCTGAAAAATCGTCAGCAATTTTATCAACTGCGTCAAAAACAATCTCAACATTTTTGATGAAAACAAAGAACGTAGAAAATCTTTTGAAAGAAATGCTGGATGAAGTTGCAGCTGCAATAGCTCTGCAATCCGATTTCATCGCTCCCTTCATAGCTGGAATCGTCGGTGCGATGGCTACCTTTATCATTCAGCTTCTCGAGCAGCTTTCGAAATTCCTCGCGAGTATAGAAAACACATTCAATCTAGGTGGAAGTTTCATCCAGGGCGGAACTCTCCAGTTCGGTAACATACTTGGTTTGGTAAAAATAGAAGAAGTGATTCCCGCAACGGTCTTTCAGCTTGTCGTTGGAATTTACATGATAGAGACTGTTGCTATTCTGGCTTACTTTTTGAATGGAATAAGAAATGGCTTTGACAAAACAACGAGAAACCTCTTGATTGGAAAATCTCTAATCATCGGTATGATAGTTTATTCAGTTGTTCTTGTCGTAGGAGTTTTCATCTCAGCTTCTCTATTTCCATCAATCAGCCAGACATTCAGTGGAGGAGGTATAACTAGTGTCGGCTAGCAAAGGTATTGAAATAAGTTTGATCGGTTACATAATAATCGGAATAGTCGGAATAGGAATTCTCGTTCTTTTTGTTTCCGGTCCTTTGAACCAAATGCTGCGAGGAACTTTTTGCTATTTTTACACAAACGTCCTGCAGCAGACATCCGACTACTGCAAAATCACACAAACAGGTCCAGAATTTATAGATATCTCTCCGAGCACACAAACAGATTTGGCTCGATATGTTGCTGCCTATGCAATACAATGCTGGAGGGACGAAAGACCAATTATACACAAGCAGATTACTTGCTTTAATCTGAATCTGAATATCCATCCCGGTGTGGTCTATGAATATAATGTAACAAGAGTTATGGAAACTGAAGGCGGGTGCAGCATTTTGCAAAATGCAAAAATCATTGATGAAAACGGAAATTCAATTTCATATCCAGGAAATTGTGGGAGCGAAGATAATTTAGTCTGGCAAGTTTCGGGAAATGCAATTACCGACCAGCAGCTAGTTTTGATAATCTACGATGCCACAGCAGACAAAATAATCGTGCAAGCCTAGACAATCTGTTGAGTAGTGCTGGTTGTTGTTATCATCGTGGTAGTTGAAGTTGATTGCGTGCACATAGTTTGTGAGTTTGGCAAAAGAATCGCAACGCCGCAATCTGTTTTCGAAATTCGAACAAGATACGAATTCGTTCCGAATCTTCCTAAGAACTGATTCAAAAGATTTTGCAAAGTCACACCGCTATTTATTGTTTCCATTTCCAGATTGCAATTAACATCGTCGCAAATAATTTCACTCGAAAAATTCATACATAAATTCCTGCCATAAGTTCTTGCATTGTTTACAAAACTTCTTGTGTCGCTTGTTGCATAAACTGCTGTAACTTTTTCTGGAAATTCGACTGTATTTGTAAATGCACTTCCAACGAAATTGGTGCACAACCCATTTACATTGCTTGCAAGATCATCCAAACTTCCTCTTGCTAGCTCTTTTTCTCTTGCCATGGTCACAAAGCCGATGAACTGAAGGGAAACTGCGAACATGATAAGCCCGACGATGATACCGGCAATAACCCAAATCCAAACAGTAATACCCTTCATAATCGCTCTTATTTTATTATAGTAAGTACAAAATTAATTTATGGCAATGGAATTAGAGTACATCTTTAAGATACTCATAATGCTTATTGTCGTTGCAGTTATAATCGGATTGATTTTGACTTTCAGGGATCAGATTGTTGCTCTCATGCAAACTTATCTGAAAAATTTTACAGGTAATAATCAAACTCCACAGTTTCCAAAATTAATCGACAAAGGAACAGGAACTTTCTTATCAGGAGAAGTTGGAAGTTACGTTCAAAGTTGCTATACAGCAATTAATTCCCTTCCAGTTTCAGAAAGAGCTACAACGAATTGTTACATCTTAAGAGGGAACTTCAACGCAAATGCAAATGACATTTTACAAAGCATTAGTGATTCATCTCTCAGAACTAAGGTAAACATCACAGCAGATTTTTCAAAAGGGGCTGTTGTTGTTGAATACTTAGATCCACAAGGAATAATTTTAGTGAAATAAATGGTAAGCCTAGCATTGAAATTGGTTGCAGATGTGCTTATAGCATTAGTCGCAGTCTGGGTAATTTTTTCTATTTTCAAAACTTTTTTGCCAAATATTAGCGGGCCTGGAATTTGCAAATTTTATCAAGTAATTCTCACTCTGCCCCTTCCATCTTTTCTGAAGCCAAATGTCCAGCAGTGCAATGTCCAGCCGGAGACTAAAAGAATAAGTCTTGCCGATTCCGATCAAAACAAAGTCGCTGATGACATTGAAACTTACATTTACAAATGTTGGCATGAAAAAACAAATGATGGAACATTAGGAATAACTTTTCTATGCTATGAGCTTTATTTTCCTAATATTTCCGCTTCAGTCTCAGAAAAAGATGTTACCCTTGTTCACAAGTCAAAAGGATTTTGCAACTCACCAGCAAATAATTTTCTAGACTTTGAAAGAAAAGATTTTGATTGCGGAAATTCAAATGATATTTATTGGAATGTTGATGGCGGAATTTTCAACGGAACTGACGTCACTGTTGACATAGGTTACAATGCAGTGTTCAGCCATCATAGAATCGAAGTGAGCTAATGGAAATTGAAATTATAGGAATGATCTTAATATTTACAATAATCGTTATTGTCGGAATTTCTATTGTTATTTCTTTAACTTCTTTCAAAAATCTTCTTCCATCGCAGTTCACCAATGTTTACAATAAAGTTGTCACTTCGATAGGATTCAAATCACCTTACAACATTTGCCAATCCTTTTCAGGCCAGAAAATTTCTCTGCAGGATTTTCAAACCCTGCTTCAAGCAGCTTACAATGGTCAATGTGGTAATGTGCATGCTAATGTTTCTCTAAGTTTTTCTTTGACAAAGAGTGATTTGCAGAGGATTGCTGCGCTCGACGGAATTGCATTGAATGGAAAATTAATTTTTTACAATTTCACTTCGCCTTTGGGAGTTGGTGGAATTTTAGTTCAAGGTGATCCTGGACAGTATCCGCTGAAAAACGAGGATTACATTGATTTGTATGCAGCAGGTTCGCCGTTGCAAGATGTTTTGATCCGAGTCACTTTGAAAGGTTGCGATCCTTATGATACTGTGTGTGATGCGACTTGCGCTTTCAAAGGAGTTTGCGACCCTGTTTGCGATGATGGTCAGAGACACAATATTCCTTGCAATTTGGCGTGCATTGATATAGATGGTGATGGAATAATTAATGAAACCGATGCTCAAGCAAGAATTGATGCAGGAAAATGCAATCCTGACTGCTATGGAAATACAACAAATCCTTTCAAAGCATATGATCCTGGTTGCGTTTGGAATTTCAGAAACCAGAATGATAATATTTGCGATCCAAACTCAAACGGAGTAAAGGATGGAATTTGCGATCCAGATTGCGCAAGAACAAAAAATATTTGCGATCCAGATTGCAATGGAATTGTTTCTCAAGGAAATCCTTTTGGACTGAATGATACGAAATGTTTTGTTTGCGATGGAACATGCAATGGATGGTGCTCTTCAACTTGCGACAAAAACGCTTATCCAGGAGATCCTGGCTATGATCCAGATTGTTTCAGACAAACTAATTCTTCTTTCTTCTGTTCAGGCGATGGATTTTGCGATATTAGTAGAGGAGAGAGTTGTGCAAATTCTGCTGATTGTCCTGGTGGAGGATTGACATGTGGGAATTATCATGCTGCTTGTTGTCCGACTGCAAATGATGCTGATATTTCTGGATGTAGCAATACAACTAATATTCCTGAAGGTGAAATTTGTACTTGCGGAACGCAGTGCACTTTAAATATGATTTGCGATGTTACTTCTCATTGTTGTCCAAAAGGAAAAATATGGAATGGAACTGCATGCAATGCTGGATATGATGTTTTGATTGTTGCATTAAAATCAAGATTAAAAGCAGTTTATTCAGATAATCAAATATCTCAGTTGGAAGTAAAAGTCAATCAATATATTAACTCTCTTGCAAACGATGGTCTTGCTGGTCATCTTCTTTACCTTGATGAGAATGAGACTTCAGACTTGGTTGGAAGTAAAGTCACAAATGCAGGAGATTGGAATAACATTGCTGGTATTTTAAATCAATTGTTGCCAAAGTTGAAAACAAAATATCTTGTGATTATTGGCGGATATCGAGCGTTTCCACAACCAGAAATTTCTACTGGTGCTTGTCCAGATCCAGAATTCGCAACATTCCAGAGTGATGATATGTATACCAATTATAAAAAAGACAATATGCCTGCGATTCCAGTTGGAAGAATACCAGATCCTAACGGAGGGGATATCAACGTTTTGCTAAATGCATTGGATACATTCATAAATCTCCATAATTCTGGCGGTCTTGATTTATCAGACAAATATTCGATTACAATGGAACATGGATGGCCTAATCTAGGCTGCCCTATAGCTTCATCTGGTTATTGCTTCAATAAAGATGCTTTGAACTGCAATGGATACACTGCAACATGTCGCGATTCATCAACTTCTTACTCTACAATAAGCGGGCACAAATTATTCGTCTTATTAATGCACGGTCTATCTGAAAATCCGCAGTTTTTCGCAGATGACCCATGCAACACTGGAAATATCTTTTTGGTATCAAATGAAGTGCCTCAACTGAACGTTAAAAATTCTGTATGGATGATGATGCCGTGTTATAGTTCATTTCTAAAAAACAAACAGCAAACATCAGATTCAGTTCCACTTGAATTTTTGAAAAATAATGGTGCTGTATACTTTGGTGGTACTTTAACGCAAATTGGCGGAGGCCAAGACAGTACTCAATGTCCTAGCATTCCGGGCGGCGATTATTTCATTGGGACACTTTATACTCTGGTCGTAAGACATTATACAATTGGCGAAACAATCGGGCAAGCTTATCTTGCAGGTAAAATTGATTATTCAAAGATTCATACTGGTGATTCTGATATAGATAACTGCTTATTCAGACAATTGCACGAAAATTTAATGTACGGTGATCCAACATTAAAAATAAAAAATGTTTAATATAAAGTGAAGGAAATGAGAAAGTATTCAATTCAAAAACAAATTCAGCTTGGCCAGGCACGAAATTATATATTAATCATTTTATTTTCAATTTTAATTATCGCTATCGCAGCAACTGCTTTTGTTTTTTTCATATCCCCAAAGAAAGTTCCTGCTGTATGTGGAGATAATGTTTGCGATTCTTCAGAGAATTGTTATGATTGCTCTCAAGATTGTAAATGCAGCGGTTCTAATTCTTACTGCAACTCAACTCAGAAGAAATGTATTACTTCGAGATGCGGAAATGGTGTCTGCGAGCCTTATGAAAGTATGGAAAATTGTTGTGAGGACTGCGGATGTTCAAGCATATATCAAGTATGCAATAAAACTACTCACAAATGTGAAATACCTGAGGCAAATATTTCTGATCAAAGGGTCAGAGAGCTTGCAACCGAATATTACACAAATAAAAGTCAAACCATCTCTGAATTTGGAATCATTAGTTTAACAGTCTATAGTAATAAACCGGCAAAGTCTATAGGAGTGAAATTGCAAGGTGACCTGCAACTTCATATGCTGATTATTACAGAAGACGAACAAATTTTTGAGCAAATATTTCAATAGAGGTATAAATTGAAAATGAAAGGAATTTTAGAATCGATTCCAGAATTCATGCAAGTAGCAGTCGCTTTAGTAATAGGAATTGTTTTAATTCTCATCACTTACCAATTTTTCCGCTCGACACAGCAGAGCAACCAGATGATAATTTCTGGAAGCGGGCAAGATATGGCAAGAATTATTGCTCAGCAAATCACTAACTGCTGGCAAAATCATAGAAATGGATTGGATTCGCAGTCTGATGTTTGCAAAATAATTACGATAAATTCTCTAAACAATTTCACAGAAAGCGATACAGTAAAATTTTTAGATTGTAGTGTTATCCCAGACAATGAATGTCTTCCGTATGACTGTAGTAGCTGCATTTCGGACAAGTATGCTGATCAAGACAAAATAAAATGGGATGTGACTGCTTTCCCAGCAAACATTTCGATTGCATATTCTGGAGACCAACGTGCAATAATTGTTTCTTCAATAGACTAACTATATCAGAAATAAAATACAAGTAATTTTTATGAAAGCGGTTGCAGCTTGGATTTGGATTATAATGAGCGTTGTTCTTGGAATTTTAGTTCTGACTTTTGGCGCAATTTTAATTTTGAACCAGTTTGATCTAACACAAAAGCAACTTGCAATCGATGAATTTACAGATTTTTCCGGAAAAATAAAAAGAACTTGCACAGAAGGAGGAATTGGCGAAACGTACTATTACAAAATTTCTATCCCGGAAAAAACACGAGCAATTTATGTTTCAAACTTCAGCGACAAGCTGCCACCTGACAAGGTTTCTGATTTTATAACCAAAGGAAGATCATCACTTGGAAACTTTGTTTGCATGCAGTTTTTCGATGAGAACATTCCTAGATGCGTGCAGATATCTTGCTTTACCAATTTTACTTACATAGGAACACCCTCGCTTCAGCCAACACTGCAGAGCTTGGTTGCAAGATTGTCAGGACAATATCCAACATATTATTTTCTTGTAAAAATTCAAAAAACTGACTACAATTATCTTACTGTGAATGCAACACAAACAGTTGGATCACAAAATCCATCAGTAACAACAGTTTCAACTACTACAACACCTCAATTAGTGTAAATTTATACTCAATTTCTCTCAAATAGTAAAATAGGATATCATGAAAGGAACTGTAATTATTTCTGAAACATTGCTCGAAGCTGTCGGAGTGATTATCTCATTCATAATAATTGTTCTTGTCGTTCAGCTTGTATTTCAGTCACAGACACAAGAAACTTACCAGTCAGCATTCACTTCAGTCGCCCGCGATATTTCAACGGCAATCGATCGTGCAGCAGCTTCATCCGGTTCTTTGTTCATTCAACAGGATTTGCCAAAAGGATTGAATGTAAATGTCAGCATAACTTACAAGACTGTGATAATTAGTTCCGGTAGCAATGCCGTGCGAAAATCTTTTTCTGGACTGACAAACACCCCTCCAGTCAATTTTTACAATCCAACAACTCTTTGCATAGTAAAAACTCAGAACGATAACAGAGTTTCAGTTGTTTCAGGAATTTGTCAATGCAATACAAAGGACAACAAGTGCGACCCTTCTTGCAATGCTCAAGGAGTTTGCGACCCTGCTTGCATCAATTCTACAGTCGGAGTTTGTAATCCTTACTGCGCTGCAAAAAATCCCGGATCATGCGATACTAATTGCTATCAGAATTTTACGACTGGCATATGTGAAAAAGGTTGCATAAGTAATGACACAATGACTGGAATATGCAGTCCTGATTGTAATAATGTGAAAAAAGGAGTATGCAGTCTTGATTGTTACAATCAATATTCAAACGGAAAAACAGGAATTTGCGATCCCGACTGTCCATCTAAAAATAATCTTGTACAAGTCGGAAATCTATTAGTAAAACCTTCTGATGGACATTGTTATACTGGTTGCGTAAACACAACAACATCTATTATTTCTCCAATTTCAAATCCATCTCCAATAACAAGAACATGCAATGCCACTCAGTCCGGTCAAGGAGATAATACTGATTATCAATGTTCTGACAATGACTTATGGTCATGCGGAACAGATGTTTTGGGTTGTGGTGGTCATGGAGCTTCTGTTAGATGTTCAGAACCTTGCATTCGTTTTCCTGGAGCAGCATCATGTTGCGATTATACTGCTAAAATCAACACTCCTATTTTAAATGGAACGGATACTGTATGTTGTTGTCAATATAATGGAGGCACTTGTTCAATTTCTTCAAGAAGTGATTGCCTTCAGCAAGGCAGTTATGCTTTCCCCGGAGATTCGCAATATTGCCAGCAATCTTCTGCGCAAAATCCGGTAAAACAAAATAATAAAATAACTCTCATGAGTGATGATATTTGCGATCAAGATTGCAATGCGACTTCAAATATTTGTGATCCTGACTGCCCTAATTCTCCTGCTTGCCAAAATATTTGCTCTAAAGAAAATGAGAAAGCTACCAGTAATTCTCCATGTTGCGCTGGACTAGTTGCATGTCCTGGCGATCAGATTTGTAAAAAAGCTAGCGATCCTCTTGCTTGTTGTGGGAACAGAATTTGTGAAGGAAGACCTGGGACGTCGAACGGATGGGTTCCAGGAAACAAAACAAGATGGGAAACTTTTTATACTTGCCCGCAAGACTGCCCGACTGACCCGCACACTAAGTCAACAAATTGCCAGAGCGGATCATTCACCGAATCAATTTGCTATACAGATGTTTATGACAACAGTGGAAACTTTGTTGGCTTCAATCCTGTTTGGAATAATAATATCATAGGAGTGTGTCAGTCTGCAGTTCAACAGTTTTTGGATAGGAGAAACTGGGATATTAATGAGCTTATAAAAACTTGGGTAGAGCCGGCTCCAGAAGGTTGGGCTTGGGACATTTCGAGATATCAAAATGCTTGCAACAGAATGCAAAGTGCTTCACTAACTGTAACAACAAATGAAAATTACACAAGCAGTGCTAATACATGCTGTGGACTCAGTAGTGCTGCATGCGATCCGAGTGCTCAATATTCCCCACAGTGTCTTGGAGTTGGTTTCTGCATAGATCATTCTACTGGAGTGCTTTCAATTCTGAGAACTTTAGGCGTGCCTGCAAATGATGTTTATTCTGTTTTCGATTTGACTCAGTCCACTGCTCATGCTTGGGTTTTGTTGAAATGTGATCCGAATGAACCAGCAAATCGTCAGCCTACTCAATGTCAAGGAAATTGGGGGAAATGGTTGTCAGTTGATGCTACACACCACTATGTCGCTTTGCTCGATCCAAGCCAGTATAGTACAATTTGTCTTATGTGGAACGATCAAGGTCTTTATGCACAAACTGCCGGTATGATAGATGCAACACATGGTTATGCATATGATCCAAGTATTCCTAAATCATACACAGCTGACCCATCGCTTTGCATGTACGACAAATTATGCAAGCAACCGTTTGGAATAGACTGCGTGGTGCCATAGGATGAAAGGACAACTTTCTTACATAATCAAACCACTTTCATTAGTCCTCACAATAATCCTTCTCCTTTTGTTGTACAATTCAATCTCATCTTTCGGAAATAGGGAGAAAGTTGCGCAGCAAAGTTTGGATTTGGTAGCAGATGCAACAAATATCCTTCTTGTCCTTTCAAATTCTCAGTTATGTCTTGCCTATCAATCACCTACAACACAAGGACTGTATGCGAATATAGTCGATGTGAACAAACTGAATTATTTTGCTCAGACTTATCCAACTATAGAACCGAACTGCGCAAGAAATTTTGATTATGGATGGAGAGTAACTGTGAAAGAATACAAACAAGTGAATGGAGCCACGGTTTACGGAAAAAACTGGACTTTTGGCTCAGCTAGTTTTTCTCAAGATGCTGCATTCAGAAACAGCGTAGATTTTTCCATTCCTATTGCGATTCATTATTCCGACAAACTGACAAGGCCGGCTTTGATGACTATCCATCTTGTCGATGGGGAACTTGAAAGAATCTCAGGAATAATAGACTGGGCATGCCAGCTTCACAGACAAAATGGAATTGATAAAATATCAGTCCAAGTTCATACAAGCTATCCAATTTCTTATAAGCCGAGTCCAACTACAATTTGTCAAGTGAGCAAAACAAATTCCTGCAGAGCGACAGACTGCGCATTGGATTTTGCAGGATTCAAAGCCGCAGGAAATTATTTAATGAAAATAAGTTTTAACGGAGATACGGAAGTGATTAGATGAAAGGACAAGTTTTCGAAACACTTTCATTTTTGATTTTGGCAATCGCGATAATCGGAATAATTATCTTGATGAGAATTTACCTCGTAGGTGGTTTTGGAAAAACTTTTCTTAATCTTGCAGAAAGGCAGCAAGATCAAGGAGTAAGCGCTGGAGTAAATGCTCTGCTTGCAACGACTGAAGAAAGGACTGGTAAAACTGAACTTGAATTGATTGGAATTTCTGCATATGTTGGAAACATTACAATTAATTTTGGTCCGACTGTTGGTTATGTCGATGTTGCAAGAGATCTGACTTGGAGATTCGATGCGCTTTTCGGAAAAAATCACTGGCACATAAAAGTTCCTTATCCTGACATAACACCTGATATTCAGATTGTAATGGTTTCAGATACTTCGTCATCAATGTGCTATTCAATTCCAGTTCTTGCGCAAAAATTTCCACGAATCGTCGAACAGCTAAGACAGAGCGGCAAAATAGTCTCATTCACTCTCTACATGCTTCCAGGTGGCGTGACTTGCTGCAATGGATTTGTACTCCAGTGTTCACCATCTGAATTTCCAGAAAAATCATACTTTCATTGCAGAGGAATAGAAAGTATTCAAGACCAGTGCGCAGCAAAACTTCCTTCAGGTCAGCAGATTCAAACTGAAGAAGACTATGGTGATGGTTTGGCTTGCGCTATAGAAGCAGGTCCAGTTGAAGGATGGAAAAAGAATTCTATAAAATTAGCAATTGGAGCTTCTGATGAATTGTCTTTGGGAAGTGAGTGCGCTGGTGGGCAATCTTGCTGTCCAGATTCGCTGTCATCTTATCCTTCTGCAGTGCAAAGTGGAAATTTAGCTGTGCAAACTTCTCTCAAGTACAGTATTCCTCTTTATTTAATTCAAGGAATTGATTATGCTGACAAACAGAGAACACAATGTGGCAATGTATGTTTTTATGATCCTACTTTTTACAACCCTGCTTGCACAACTGATGGAAGCGGGCGCTGGACTTGCCCTTTGGATAATCCCCAATGTGCATGCACAAATCTCGTAACAAACTTTCAGCAAAACCTTGCAACTTCAACTGGCGGGCAGACTTATACGCTAAATGATATTACTGGGCAAGACATAGCAGATAAAATTCAAGATATAATAAACAAACAAAAACAAAACAGAATTCCAGCACTTGACATTGGCGCTCCCATCCCTGTTGGAGTTAATATTCGCGCTGTTACAATCCCTGTTCCAATATCTTTGGCAGGAGTTTACACAAATGCAACAATATCTGAATGGTCTTAATACCAGATAGTAAAAGTTTATACTATATCTTTATCATAGTATTTTTATGCAGAAAGGAATTGCATATTCTACTGTAGTCATTGTTGCTCTGTTAGGTATACTTTTAGTTTCAATTTGGTCTTACAGCCAGCTTTCTTCCGGCGCTCAATATTCTGGAACTTACGCATCCCGCCAAAGTCAGGATATTTCCATTTCCAGGCTTGAAACTGCAAAGAGATTTTTAACTCAGAACTTAGTTTTTTCAGCTCAATCTTCCTCATTGGACATTGCAGCAAACGGTGGAACGCAATATCCGACTACCTACTGGTATTGCGATAGCGAGCCGACACCGCCAGAGACAAGTGAAGTAAACTATGCATTGAGCACAAACACGCTAAATTTTTTGAATGCTTATGTTGCTACAATTCCGAACAGCGAACTTTCAAAAATTGGAATACAAGTTTCTAATTATGGTTGCACAGGAATTTACGATCCCGGACAGATAAATTGCGATCAGCAAGATTCTTCTCACTGCGAAAGTTTTTCAGCATCAGGAACTCAAGGAGGAACAATTCAAATCACAACTCCATCTCCTGTTCAGTACAGCGGAAGCATCACAGCAGATGCAACAAGCAACAGATTCTACTGGATTTACTACAGGCTTTATACTGACACCAAGAACAGCGGACTTTTGAGAACAATTGCGTCTGGACTGCTAGCATCGTGTCCTCTCGCTCAAAATGGTGATGGACGTCTTAACTTTGCGCTTTCAAAAGTTTGTGATCATTATGAAACTTTACTGGCAGAGCCTGACGGAACGAAATATGTTCAATGTCAGCTGCAAGTTTTATGCGCAGACACAGCAAATCCTGTTTCTTGCATCAACACACCATGCCAACGTCCTCAACCAGAATCTTTATGCTGGCAGACAGCATCACAGTCTCCAATAAACGGCGCGCAAGCTGTTAGCGATTTTGCAAATAATTTAGGCGGTCGCGCAGTTTCAGCTCAAGGAGCATTTGCAAGTATCAGAGTAAAAATTACTTTGACTGATACGAAATTTAATATTCCTTCATCAGACGGTCTGCAGCCCTTAGTTTGGAATTTGTGGGCTGAATCGCAGATTGATAATCAGCAATGTCGACCAATCGATTCGGGATCGCAATGAAAGCTCAAATGAGTCTGGAAATGGTAATCGGATTACTTATTTTGTTAATTGTCGCAGCAGTTGTCATAAATCTTTTCCTGACAAATTCCAACATAGGCAATTTCACAAAAAGCGTCAAATCATCTCTTTCATACAGAAATTTCAAATCATCATGTGACTCTGCGTGTCAGGACTATCTTGGAAGCGGGTCGCTTGCAGCCGCAGCGAAATTCTGCTTTGCGAAAATGCCTACGACCCCCGACATTGCTCTGAACAAACCGTTCCCTGCAGATACGATGCTCTTGGATGTTTGTCCTGATGCAGTTTATTGTTTTCATGTGACCACTTGCCAGAGCGACACGCAACAGATTGATATTACAAACTGCAGGCAGGTTTTATGCAATGCATACTATCAAGTCTATCAAGATTATAATCTGGCAAATGACAAAGTGAAAGCATACTTTCCAAACGGGATTGGCTCCTGCTCGCTCCCAGCCGGCGATGCAAATTGGTTCCAGCTTTACTTCGGAAGCAATCCATGCACTCAAGGTCCAGGAGTATCAGGAACAAGTTCTTCCACTACAACAACTTCTTCGGCTCCATCTGTTGTAAGTGTCAGTTGCTCGAATCCACAAGGAACAAAATCTATTAGTTGCAACTGGGTTTGTCCAAATGCTGTGTCGACTCAAAATCAGGGAATTATTTCAATTAGTCCTGGAGGATATCAGCAAGTATCCACATCAACTGGAACTACGACTTTTAGTGATCTAAATTCTGGTTCCTATAAGATTGATTTGATCTGCGACCCTAGTCAAGGTCAATTCAAATCATCCACAACAGTTCAAGTGTCATAACTACTCAAACATCCATTTATAACTTTTTCTTACTTCTTCAACAAAAGCATTTGGTGGGAAAACTCCTAATTCAGAAATTATTGCAGTGATTTTATTTGGATTAATTTTTTCAAAAACATAATTGCTTATTTTGATTCCATGCGGTGGCTTATTCCAAATTTCTTTCGCAGCTCTCTTTTCAATTTCTTCTTCAAATCCAAAAACCGTAAGCGGATTGAACTTCCAGGAATGAGTACAGACATAAACAGGCAACTGATAGTGGTTTGCTGTATCAGTCATCAATTCGCTTCCAATTTTGTTTATTACAAAACCTTCTGAAGTAATTGCATCAGCACCAATCATCATAACATCGGCTTTTTTCATAGCAAGCCTTGCAGCAGAATCTACAAAAAGAGTAACAGGAATTTTTTTAGCAGCAAGTTGTTGCGCAGTAAGGCGGCCTTGCATAAATGGTCGAGTTTCCGTTGCATGAACTTCAATTTTTTTTCCTTTATTTTTTGCGTAGATTAAAACATCATTAACAGTTGAAGAATGGCAATGAGTATAAACAATTCCCTTCGCTGGAACTTTTTCATAGGCAAATTTTATTATTTTTTGTTCATCTTCTTTTAATTTTTCAAGCAATTTTTTTACATCGTGCTTTTTTCCCAAGTATCTGAGAGCATTTCTCAGCATCGGCTCAGTAGGGCGAGTGGCAGCAAGTTTTTTTGCAGCGCTTTTTTTATCTTTTGCCTTTTCCCATGCCTTTATTGCAGCTATTGCAATATGATAAGCGCCTTGAACTTTCATGGATTTTATTTTTTTAACAGTATTTTCTACAACATCCATAAATTAAAATTCAATTAGATGCAATTAAAGATTGATGGACCAATTTCAAAAACAAAAAAAAGCGCTAATAGAAAATTTATCTGCGAATCGCTATGTAAAATCAGAAGCAGTCAAAAAAGCAATGATGAAGGTAAAACGGGAGCAATTTGTTTTATCCGGTTATCAGAGCAGTGCTTATCAAGATATTCCATTGCCAATTCCGCCAATTAATGAAGACAGCGCAACTATTTCACAACCAACAGTACATGCTATGATGCTTGAAGGGTTGAAGCTAAAAAAAGGTGATAAAGTAGTTGAAATTGGCTGTGGTTCAGGAATAGTGCTAGCGTATATGAAAGAGATTGTTGGAAAAAACGGAGAGGTTTTTGGTGTAGAAATCCAAAAGCCGACTTACGAATTTGCTAGAGAAAACCTGAAAAAATCTGGCTACGACAAAAAAGTCAAATTAATTTTGGGTGATGGATCAGTCGGGCTGAAAGACTATGCCCCATTCGATAAGATTCTACTTTCCGCCGCAGCTCCAAGTCTTCCAGAACCGGTAAGAAGGCAAGTAAAAATTAGAGGAATTATAGTTGCAGTTATTGGAACTTCTAGATTTAATCAGGAGTTAATTCAATTTGAAAAAAATGACGACGAAACATTTTCGAAAAGAAATTTGGGTTCAGTCATTTTCGTTCCTTTGAAAGGAAAATATGGAATGAAGTAGATGGGGTCACTGGGATTTGAACCCAGATTCACAGGTATCTTCTATCATCTTTCATTCAAGTCTCCATGTAATGAAACTGGAGCCTGTCGTCCTACCAGGTTAGACTATAACCCCTTCTAACCAAATCTTGTTCGAACAATTAAATATCTTTTCTTTTGCTAAATCAAATATAAACTTAATGAAAAGAATTTTTGCAATCGATTTCATAAGAGGATTTGCAATCGTTCTGATGATTTTCTTCAACTATTCCGTGACACTTGGTTATTTTGGTCTCATTCAATTTCCCAGTAATTTTCTCTATTGGTTTATTTTTCCAAGAATAATCGCAGGAATTTTTATTTTTGTCTCTGGTGTTGCTGCTTATGTTAGCTACAAAAATTCTAGAGAAGAATTCTCTAAAAAGTATTTTCTCAGGGGATTGAAACTTCTAGTATTTGCTTTGGCCATAACTTTTTTCACTTATTATTTTGTTCCACAAGGAACAATAATTTTCGGAATACTGCATTTTTTTGCATTCAGTTCCTTTCTTTTACCTTTTTTCGTCGCTAACAAGAGAATTAATTTGCTGCTTGGCTTGCTGTTTATCTTGATAGGATTCTATTTGGAATTCCTAAATTTAGGATTCTCGTCCTTTTTCTGGTTATTCCCTCAAAATTTCTTCACTTTTGATTATTTCCCTCTTTTGCCATGGGTCGGCGTTTTGATGCTTGGTATTTATTGCGGAAAAAAAATTGCCGAAAAGATGGCAAAGTTTCACATTAAAGGACTTTCTGGACGTTTTGTTACTTTCTTGGGAAAAAACTCATTGACAATATACCTAATTCATCAGCCTTTATTGATCCTTGTTCTGATAGTTTTGGGATACAGATTGTTTATTTAAAAAAAAACGAAAAGCTTTAAAGCTTTTTAACGTTTCTAAATAAATGATGTTTATGCAAATACCAGAACATGTTGGTGTCATAATTGACGGAAACCGTCGCTGGGCTCATGCTCACGGTCTAAAACCATGGGATGGGCATAAGGTAGGAAGACAAGTTGCAGAAGATTTCCTAGACTGGTCTTTGGATTTAGGAGTAAAGAATGTTTCAATTTACGTTTTGTCTACTGAGAATCTTAGCAGATCTCCAATCGAGCTCAAAGAAATATATCATTTGGTTATGGGTCTTCTTGATATTTTTGATAAAAAACAGCCCATTTTAGATAAATATGATGTTAGCGTGCGTTTCCTAGGAAATCTTGAAAGATTGCCATCTCCCGTACGAAAAATAATAGGAAAAATTATGGAAAAAACAGCAAAACATCAAAAAAGATTTGTAAATATCATGATTGCTTATGGAAGTCATTATGAATTTGTTAATGTAGTAAAAAAAATTGTCGAAAAAGCTATGAAATTTGGAAAAGTAAAAGTGACTCCAAAAGAAATTGAAAAAAATCTTTTAGTGAAAGCTCCTGTCGATCTTATGATAAGAACAGGCGGCATGCAGAGGCTTTCCGGATTCATGATGTGGCAGGCTGCTTATGCTGAAATTTATTTCACAAAAACTCTATGGCCTGACTTCACAAGGAAAGAATATATCAAGGCTATCAAATGGTACAATTCTCAGAAAAAAAATTTTGGAATGTAGTTAATTTATTGCGGTGAAATGATGAAATATGATTTAGTTGTAGTCGGGAGTGGGCCTGCAGGATGCAGAACCGCGGAAATTGTTGCTAGAGAAGGTTACAAAGTTCTGGTTGTTGAAGAGCATTCCGAAGTTGGCATTCCTACGCAATGTACTGGCTTTGTGAGCAAAAAAATCGGAGAGATTCCAGAAACTATTATTGTTAATAAGATCCCAAGAGCAAAATTTATCTCTAACACTAGTTCATTCGAATTGAAAGCAAAAGAGCCTATGCAGCTGATGGACAGGCATGGATTTGATGTTTTTCGCGCAAATCTTGCAAAGGGCGTTGGAGTAGAATTTCAATTCAACACAAGATTTGTCGGATATGAAAACAGAAAAGTAATCACAACTAAAGGAGTTTTCGAAACTGAGATGCTTGTAGGAGCGGACGGACCGAATTCGACAGTTGCAAAAATTTTCAACCTGAAACTTCCTGAAAATCAATTGTTTTTGATACAAGTGCGAGCGAGAGGTGATTTTGATTCAACAGTTGCTGAACTGTATTTTGGAAGCGACGTTGCGCCAGGAAATTTTGCCTGGGTTATTCCTGAAAGCAAAGAAATAGCTAGAGTTGGGTTGATGACAGCAGTTCATCCAGGAAATTATTTTGAAGAATTTTTGAAAAAAAGACTAGGAAGCAAAATTAATTTTTCTGATAGGCTCGGAGATGTGATAAGATATGGATTGATTGAAAAGTCTGTTGCTGATGGAGCTATTCTTGTTGGTGATGCTGCTGCCCAAGTGAAGCCATTCAGTGCAGGTGGTTTGGTTTACGGACAGATATGCGCGCAAATTGCTGGTGAATCTGTTGTGAAGGCTTTTCAAAAAAATGATTTCTCAGAAAAATTCTTCAAGCAGAATTATGAAAACAAATGGAAAAGAAAAATTGGGAAAGGAATTAAAAGAGGAATGCTTATGAAAAAGGTTTTTGAAAAAATTCAAGACAAACCTTTGGCATTTTCTGCAATCAAAAGATTAGGAATAAGTTCTCTTGCTGAATTTTTTGATGTTGACTTTATTGGTAAATATTGATTTTTTTATTTCTTGTCGTAAACTTCTTTTTCGAGTGCGAAATATTCTCTATGTGTGTGTTCAATATGTTCTATTCCTTTCAATATCCTTTCATGAACTGCTTTGAGTTTTTCAGGAACAGGCAGATTGTTTTTTATCATATAATCATATATCGCTTCATCCAATGCATCTATTGCTAAAACAGAACAGTGAATCTTTATTGGAGGAACTTTTCCCAATTTTTTCACCATATCATCTTTAGTAAGTTCTAGTGCTTCTTCTAAACTTTTCCCTTTTACCATAGTTGTTAACATACTGCTGTTGGCAATTGCAACAACGCATCCAAATGTTTGGAATTTTATATCTGAAATAATTCTTTTGCCGGTCTTTTTATTTTCTTTCACTTTGATAAAAAGTTGCATAACATCTCCGCAAATCATGTTGCCCGCATTACCGGTTCCGCTAGGATTTTTTATCTTCCCCAAAGATTTTGGATGAAGAAAATGTTTCATAATTTCTTTTGAATACATTTCAGTCATTACTTCCACTTTCCTTTGTATGGTGATATTTGCCTCAACCTTTCAACAATTCCTGGCAAAACTTCCATAGCATAATTAATATCTTCATTCGTATTCTCTCTACCCAAAGTCATTCTTAATGATCCATGTGCTTGTTCATGTTTTAATCCTATAGCTAAAAGAACATGACTCGGCTCTAGAGATTTTGATGAACATGCAGAACCAGTTGACGCAGCAATTCCCTTTGCATCAAGATATGAAATCAAACTTTCTCCTTCAATAAATTCAAAAGAAACATTTACATTGTTCGGCAACCTTTTTATTGGATGACCGTTTAATCGAGAATCTTTTATCTTCAAAACTCCTTTTATTAGTTTGTCTCTTAATTTAATTTCTCTATAAGCTTCTTTTTTCATTTCCTTTTTTGCAATTTCACTCGCAGCTCCAAAGCCAACAATTCCGGAAACATTTTCAGTTCCTGACCTAATATCGCTTTCATGCCCTCCACCATGAACTATTGGTTCTATTCTAACGCCTTTTCTAACAAACAAAGCTCCAACTCCTTTGGGTCCGTATACCTTGTGCGCGGAAATTGAAAGGAGATCAATGTTATCTTTATTCACATCTATTGGAACTTTTCCAAACGCTTGAACCGCATCTGTGTGGAAATAAACACCTTTCTCTCTGCAAATCTTTCCAATTTCTTCAATCGGTTCGATTGTCCCAATTTCATTATTGGCAAACATTATTGAAACCAGAGCAGTGTTTTCTTTTATCGCATTTTCAACCGCCGAAGGATGAATAATTCCATATTTATCCACAGGCAAGTAGCTAACTTCAAATCCTTGCTTTTCCATCCACTGGCAAGTATGCAAAACAGCATGATGCTCAATCTTTGAAGTTATGATGTGATTTTTCTGTTTGTTCGCAAAACATATTCCTTTAATTGCTAAATTATCCGATTCTGTTCCACCTGAAGTAAAAATTATTTCTTCCCTTTTTGCATTTATCACTTTGGCAACTTTTGTTCTTGACTCTTCCATGCTTCTTCTAGCTTCTCTTCCAAACTTGTGAAGAGAGGATGCATTGCCATAAATTTTGCTGAAAAATGGTTTCATAGCTTCTAGAACTCTTTTATCTACCGGCGTTGTAGCCGAATTATCTAGGTAAATTCTTTGCATCAAACCACTAATAATATAACGATGTTATATTATTATATGTCTTATTCCTAATAAATATGTATGAAAAAGTTTGAACTCCCCCAATTGCCGTACAAGTATGATGCATTAGAACCTACCATATCAAAACAAATAATGACTCTTCATCATGACAAGCATCATGCTGCTTATGTGAATGGTGCGAATGTTGCATTAGAAAAACTGGAAAAATTTAGAAAAGGCGAGATGGAAATAGATATCAAAGCAGTCCTACGAGATTTGACTTTTAATGCAAATGGGCATATCTTGCATTCTATTTTTTGGCCCAACATGCAAAGTCCTGTAGAAAACAACAAGCCTGGAGGAAAAATTGCAGATTTAATTAACAAAGATTTTGTTTCTTTTGAATCATTCAAAAAAGAATTCGGGACTGCTGCAAAGACAGTTGAAGGGTCTGGATGGGCAGTTCTAGGTTTAGAGCCGGAAACAAAGCAATTGATGGTTATGCAGATAGAGAAGCACAATCTTTCTCATATAGCTAATATGAAAATTCTACTTGTGCTCGATGTGTGGGAACATTCATATTATTTGACTTACCTTAGTGATAGGGCGAAATATGTAGATAATTGGTGGCAAGTAGCTAATTGGGAAGATGTGAATAAAAGATTAGAAAAAGTTTTAGACTAGTTTAGTTATTAAGCCAGTTATCGACATATTTTTGTTTTGCAGGTCCAAGTTTTATAGTATCGATATTTTTGAAAAAATGCCTTACGAAATCTTTTTTATATATTCTTAAATGATATTGGTCTTTTTTATTACTGCTATGCCAAGAACTTTTGGATTCTTGAACTGAAAATCTTGCATCAATATTTAGATTATCTTTGAGTAATTTTTGAATTAAACACAAAATTCTAAAATCAGTATTACAAATATCCAAACAAATTTTCGGAGTTATTCTAACTTCTTCTTTTATAATTTTAACGCATCCTTCAGCATCAAAGAAACCTTCAATGAATTCCAATGAGTTTATTTTAATATTTTTATTATGTATTAATTGAATTAAATTTTCAAAATTATTTCTCATTTCTTTAAACAAAAAATAAAGTTGAGCATTCCCAACTTTTACAAACCATACATTCCCGTTTTTACGGAAATAATATTTTACATTTTTCCCTATACATTGCGAAAGTTTGGAAGCAAATTTCTTAGCAAATTCTTTTTCCCCGAAAAGCCAAACTTGGAAATTTCCTTTCCAATGATAATGACATCCATCTCCTAATAATGCTCCTAGTACATAGAATATTTCAGTTTTAAATTCAATTTTTCCAATGCAACTAAATGGAGACTGTTTATTATTAAACCAACCATAAGCAGTAGCTTTAGTGACTCCAAAATTTTTACTAATTGAGTTTACTATTTCTTGTCGTGATAATGATTCTGTTTTTAAAATTTGTAATAAATTATATGCTTCGATTCTTTTTTCTAAATTTATCCGTTGCATAAATAAACTTTGAAGAATGAATATACTTCCTTTTCGGAACCTCCGTGCCAGTGAATTTTGATAAATGCTCCCAACGGGATTTGTGAATCTAAATTTTGACGAAGACATCATTTCCTTCGACTTTCACTTCAAAGCTTTCTTGTCCCGAGCCCCACGGAGTCTCTTTCATACTATCCCCATTTCTGACATCATACTTAGCTCCATGGCATGGACATGTGATGATGAATCCTTCCAAGTCACCTTCATCAAGTCCACATTCTTCATGCGAGCAGATATTATCTATAGCATAAATTTTTCCATCGACATTTGATAACATAATTTCCTTATTTTTTACTGCAACTCTTATTTTTCTTCCTTTGGGAATTTTATCACTAGTTGCAGCTTTAACAAATTTCCCCATACTTATCTGCAAATATTTTATTTTTCTTGCATATATTTTTTCATGAGGCTTGTTTGAAGAAGAAAACCTGAAAAATAATTTTTTCAGGTGAGAAAATTTATAATACATTCAAATGTATCTTTTCCGCAACTGTTGTAGGTTGTAAAGAACAGTATGACTATCATGATTAAAAGAATCAAAAATATTATGGTAAACTCTTTCTTCCAATCCAGTTTCAATAATTGACCTTTCATTAACTTAAAATTCAAATCTCAAGAAAATAAAGCCACAGGTGGGAATTGAACCCACGACCTTCCACTTACAAGGCGGGTGCTCTTTATCACATTTTACTAATGAACCGACTGAGCTACTGTGGCATAAGAGCTAATATCCTCTTTGCATTTATAAATTTGTATTTTTATCTTAAAGGACAAGTGATAAATATGCATAAAAAATTCTGCCCGAAGTGCGGAAGAACTGTGGAAAAGCTTTATAGCGGATTGTGCGCGGATGATTTTCTTAAAAAAATCTCTTTTGAAAAATTAGTTCCCCAAAAAATTGTAGTAAAACAATGCAAAATTTGCGGTAGATTTTATGTTGACAAATATTCTGCTGCGACTCTGGAAGGTGCTGTTGATCTACTTTTGCAAAAAGTTTTGAAAGAAAAAATAATTCATTCTGCAAGTTACCGAATAGAGGGAAATAAAATCCACATAACGTTAACAATTGCTTACGAAGATATTCAAAAGGAAGAGGAGTTCACGCGAGAACTTGTTGTGAAACATATTGTGTGCGAATCCTGCAATATGAAAAATAGTGGTTATTTCAATTCCATTTTACAAATCAGGGTTCCAGAAAAAATTTTGCAGATAATTATCGATGATATACTTAACCAGATTGATCTGATGCACAATTACAATGAAATGGCATTTATTGGAAAGTTTGAAAAGAAAAAGGAGGGAATTGATTTTTACATAGGAAGCAAAGATGTTGCCAATCAGGTTGCGAAAACTCTAAAAATAAAATACGGAGCGGAAATCAAAAAATCTTCAAAGCAATCTGGTTATTTAAGCGGAAAGAAAATATATAGAGATACAATACTTGTGAGGATTGGAAAATGAAAAAAGACCAAGAGATGAGCCAGGAAGAAATTGAAATATCTAGAATCAGAGTTCCACATGAGCCTGAAGTTCTTGGTGTTGTTGAGATGATGGTAGGTGGAGATAGGATGAGAGTGAAGTGCGATGATGGTTTTACTCGTCTCGTAAGGATTCCAGGAAGACTGCGAAAGAAAGTTTGGACAAGACCTGGTGATCTTATTCTTGTTGAGCCTTGGAAACTGACAAAAGAAGGAAAGGGAGATTTAGTTTTCCGTTATACTTCCACTCAAGCAAATTGGATGAAAAGAAAAGGTTTTATAAAAGATCTTATTTTTTGAACTAAAAACCAAATTAAATTTATAAGTCTGCAGCAGCAATTATTGTTGGGTTTCAAAAATGATAGATTTTATAAGAATTCCTGAGGAAAGGATGCGGCTATTGCAAGCGGATCCCAGAATACAAAAGAAGCTTAAGGAATTGTGCGACTGTGAATTCCGCTATTTGGAAAATGTTGAAATTGAGAGTGAAGATCCGATAAAAATTTTCAGGATAAAAGAAGTTTTGAAGGCATTCGGCCGAGGTTTTAATATTGATGACGCTCTTGCACTTCTTGATGAAAGTTATTATTTGGAAATAGTTGATATAGAAAGCAAGTCAAAGGATAGAATCACAGTTTTGAAAGGAAGAGTTATTGGAAGAAAGGGTGGAACCAAAAAAATAATTGAGAAAATTTCTGGTGCAAAAATTTCTATTTATGGAAAGACAATTAGTATCATTGGCCGGTGGGATGAAGTGCAGGTTGCTAAGGAAACTATTGATTTGATTTTGTCTGGTAGCAAGCATTCTACAGTCTATAGATTTTTGAAGGAGAATCAACATGGTTGAAGGAAAACTTATCACAGCGGAAGAAATGGCAAAGGCAATGCGTGAGGTTTCGATAGCAGAATTTTTTGAAAAGAACAGGCATCTGCTAGGATATGAAAACCCGACAAAAGCTTTGGTTACGATAGTTAAAGAAGCTGTTGATAATTCGCTCGATGCGTGTGATGAAGCTGGAATTCTTCCCACTTTAAAAATTTCTGTGAAAGAATTGGAGGCAAGGACGATTTACAACATCATGGATCCAAACGGATACGATATCGGCGAGGTTATTTTGGAAGGAAGAAAGCCTGTCCTGAAAATAAAAGACAGATATGCAAAATATGAAGAAACAAAAAGATCTGAAAATAAAAACGAGTACATTTTTTCTGTCGGGCAAAAAGTTTATAATGTCACTGAAACTAAGGTCAATGGGGACAAGCAAATTGAATTATTTTCTGGGGCTGACAAATTAAAAATTTCAAAAACTCCACTAGGAAGATTCAGAATAGTTGCAGAAGACAATGGTCCTGGAGTCATTTCAAAAAATGTCTCTCTCGCTTTTGGAAAACTTTTGTATGGAAGCAAATTCCACAGACTGCGACAAAGCAGAGGAACTCAAGGAATTGGAATATCTGGGGCGATTCTTTATTCCCAGCTCACTACTGGAAAAACTGCAAAAATACTTTCAGCAACTGACAAAGAGATTGCTGATATGGAAATGAGAATTGATGTTTCAAAAAATCAAGCTCATATTATTTCTCAAAAAGTTGAAAAAAACAAAGAAGGAAAAAATGGATTGAGAATTGAGCTGGAAGCAGAAGGAAGATACATTGAAGGAAAGCAAGGTATTCCAGAATTTCTCAAGCAGTGCGCAATATCAAATCCACACGCAAAAATTACTTACGATGGGCCGAATGGAAAAGTTGCATTTGATAGAGCAACCGAAAAGCTCCCGCAAAGATCGCAAGAAATAAAGCCGCATCCTTATGGTGTTGAACTAGGAATACTGACAAGAATGCTTGCTTCAACTAAAGCAAGAAATCTCAAAGCATTTTTGATGCATGATTTTTCGCGAGTCAGCCCAAAAAATGCAAATGAAATTTTGAAAACTTCAAAGCTGGAAAATTTAAGGCCGGACAAATTACCGCATGAAGAAATCGAAAAACTCCACCGCGCTATGCAAATGGTCAAGCTCCCTTCTCCTCCGACTGATGTTCTATCTCTCATGGGAGAAGATTTAATCATAAAGGGTCTGCAAAAAGAAATCGAAGCTGAACATTTTGTTGCTGTTAGCAGGCCTCCTGCTGTTTACAGAGGCATGCCTTTTGCAATCGAAGTCGGCCTTGCTTATGGCGGGAAGTTAGCAAATAATCAAACTTCGCAAATAATGAGATTTGCAAACAAAGTTCCGCTTTTATATCATCAGAGCGACTGCGCTACTTCGCAAGCTGTAGAAGAAGTTGACTGGAGAAGATATGGATTTTCACAATCTATCGGTTCGCTTCCGCAAGGTCCTCTTGTTGTTTTCATTCACTTCGCTTCAGTATGGGTTCCATACACATCAGAAGGAAAGCAAGCAATTGCTAATTATCCGGAAATTGTGAAGGAAATCAAACTTGCTCTTCAAGATGCCGGAAGAAAATTATATTTGTATGTAAACGAAAAGATGCGTGCGCATCACATCAAGATGCGTAGAGAATTGTTCGAGAAGTATATTCCAGAGCTTGCAGAGTCGCTTGAAAAACTGACAGGGGAAAACAAAGAAAAGATAGTTGGAAAACTTGAAAAGATAAACAAGAAAGGTGAAAAAGTTGAAGGAAACGAAAAGTAATTTGAAAAAAATCGGCGAAGAAGTAATCAAGGATATTGATAGAGGTGCGAATCCTACTTTGGAAATCCCAATAAGAAGCCTTGCAAATGTGAAGTTTGATGAAAAATCTAAAATGATTACAATGGGTTCCTCCACTGCAAAAAGATTTTTCTTCAATATCGGTCATGTCAGAAAATTCGTGCAGACAATCGAAGCCGCCGCGCTCGCAAAAGATTTGATTGACGTCGATAAGCATCTCTCATTAAGAGAGGCATTTTATAGAATGAAAAGGACACTTCCAAATTCTCAAATAAATCTTGTCGATGAGCAAGAAGAATCAAATCAGTCAATTGAAGATTTGGAACTTATTTCTAATGCTTCGCGTGAACAGTTGCACATCAATGCAAACAAAATGGGATCTGTTGCTGGAAAAGTTGTTATTGAGGATAAAGGAGATACAGTTGACTGGAGCAAGTTGGGAAGTGGAGGATGGAGCATTCCTTCGAATGTAGAGGAAATAATTTTCAAAAAAGTGAATACGAAATTTGTAGTGTACATGGAAAAGGCCGCAGAATGGGAGAGAATGCATGAAGATAGAGTTTGGGAAAAATTAAATTGCGTAATTGTAAGCTCGCAAGGACAGGCAACAAGAGGTATCAGAAGACTTTTGCAGAGACTGCACATCGAGCACAAACTTCCAATCTATGTTTTGACAGATTTTGATCCTTATGGATGGTACATCTACTCAGTTCTCAAATTCGGTTCAATCAGCCTCGCTCATATTTCAGAAAGGTTAGCAATTCCTGATGCAAAACTACTCGGGCTTACAGCAGATGATATTGAAAAATATGATTTGAAAAAACATCTGATCAAATTCGAGGATGTCGACTTCAAAAGACTGGACCAGATTGCAAACTATGAATGGTTCAAGAACAGCAAGGAATGGCAGAGGCAATTCCAGATGATGAAGCAGATGAAGTCGAAGGCAGAGTTAGCTGCTCTATCTTCAAAAGGAATTACTTTCATTTCCGAGAAATATCTTCCAGAAAAGATAAAGAACAAAGAATTCATAGACTAACTTAAATAATTTCCGTTTCATTCTCTAAAATGATAGTATGAAAAGACATGTAGTTTTAATCCCGGCATTCAATGAAGAAAAAAATATCCGAGAGGTTATTTATCATTTGAGAAAGCATCCGCATGTGGACATAATAGTTATTGACGATGGATCAAAGGATAGAACTGCCGAAATTGCAAAAAGGCACAAAGTGATTTTGCTTCAGCATGAATTCAATAAAGGAAAGGGTGAGGCGATAAAAACCGGGATCAATTACATATTCAAGCACCACCCGGCGGAATACATAGCTCTTGTAGATGCAGACATGCAGTATCATCCTTCTGAAGCAATCAAACTTCTCGAGCCGTTGAAAAGAAACGAGGCTGATTTTGTTGCTGGATTTAGAAATCCAAAAAAAATTCCTTATGCAAACAGAATGGGAGACGGCGGGTGGAAATGGCTTTTCAATTTGCTTTTTGGAACTAACTATTTTGACACAAACTGCGGACTCATTGGTTTCAACAGAAAAGCAGCAAAAGTTATTTTGAAAAACACCTACGGAGGATATATTATAGAAAATGCAATCAAGATCAAAGTTTCTGAAGCCAAGCTAAGAATTTCGCAAGTACCTATTGATGTTAAATATGGAAAAAGAAAAGTTTCTAAATTCGCGAGAATGTTTTTTGGAAACTCTTTGTTTATATTTATAGAAGGAATTAAATACAGAATTAGAAACTGGTAAGGGGTTGTAGCTCAGCCCGGGAGAGCAACCGCCTGAAGAGCGGTGTGTCGTGAGTTCAAATCTCACCAATCCCACTTTTCTTATCTTTTCGAAGCAAATTCTAATTATGATGCGGTTAATTTTGCAGCCGATGGGAAATATTCCGGAAATGCTTATTGAGAAAATTTCTGAGGAGCTAAAAAATCAGTTAAGAATTGTTACTGATGTAGCTGCAACAATGGGAATACCAAAAGAATTTCGCGACTCTTACAGAGATCAATATTCTGCTGAAAGAATTCTGAAATTTTTGAATGAAAATGTGCAAGGGAGAGTTTTAGCAATTACAGATAGCGATATTTTCGCAGCAGAAATGAACTATACTTACGGTCAGGCACAAATGTCCGGAAGTTCAGCTGTTTTATCTACATTCCGCTTGAGGCCAGAATTTTACAGAAATAGAGCTGACAATTCTGTTTTGATAGAGCGTGCTATAAAGGAATCTGTTCATGAAGTTGGTCATATGTTGGGACTGAAGCACTGTTTGAATGAGAAATGCGTGATGAATTTCTCGCCAACTATTTTCAATTTCGACAAAAAGGCAAAGAATTTTTGCGACGACTGCAAGACAAAGCTCAGAATTTGAAGTATATTGAAGATTTATCAATTCTTCTGTAGAAGATAATTGTATGATTGAAAAAGTCTGGGAAGGAGAACTGCTGGAAAGCAGAGTGATAATTTGGGATAGCGAAGCTGCGACTATTTATGATGAATCTGGATACGGAAAACCACTTCCTGAAGAAAAACCGAACAGAGTTGAACTAGAATTGATTGAAGTTGCTTACTTGGTTGAAAAAGAAAAGCTGAAAGTTTACAAAAAAGAAAAGGGAAAGAAGAAAAAAATTGATTTGAAAGAAATTATGGAAATCGGAACGAAGAATGTGGATATGTTTCATCCATCTTTTATCGTTTATAGAGACTTGAGAGAGAAAGGATATCTTGCAAAAACTGGATTCAAATTTGGAACTGTGTTTAGAGTTTACGAACGTGGAGTCAAACTGATAAGAGGTCCGAAAGCCCCTCATGAGCACACGAAATGGTTAGTGCAGCCAGTTGCTGAAGAAGCTGCGTTTTCTCTTCCTGAAATGTCCCGTGCTGTAAGGCTTGCTCACAACATCCGCGCAACACTTTTATGGGCAGTCGTTGACAAAGAGTCAGATGTAACTTATTACGAGTTGACAAGAGTTACGCCGTGAGAAAATGGGACGAATAAAGACTTCTTTTGTCAAACACGTTGCCAGAGAATTGGCAGAAAAATACCCAGATAAGTTTTCGAATGACTACGAGCAAAGCAAAAAAGATCTATCAGCAGTGATGAATTTCGAATCTAAGAGAATGAGAAACATAGTCGCAGGCTATTTGGTGACTTTGAAGCGGCAGGAAAAAGGTTAATTTATTTCTTAAATACCAATTTAGTTTTAGGTGTATTTTTTGAAAGCGCAGACTAGGATAGATGAATTTGCTTTTATTCTTCTTGCTGGTATTATTCTCATTGTTATAATGGCAGTCGCATTCACAACAATTCAGGCAGGCCCTATCAGTGCAACTCTTTCAACAAGCAACCTCCAGATAGCCCAAGGAAATTCTGCGACCATCACGCTTCACTTGAATGGAACTGCATATAATATTTCTCTCTCTTCTTCAGGAGAAATTACAGGATGGATTAATTTTGATCAGAATAACTTTGACATTTCAGGATTCAAAGATGTTGTTGTAACAGTTCTCGTTCCTGGAAACGCCGACTTCAGAACACATTCAGGAAATATTCTGGTCAGTTTTGCTGACAAAACAGTAAAAGTTCCTATCACAGTTGCTGTCACACTTGTCACAGTCACAAATGTTCCTAATGCTATACGGCTCGGGGATTTCACAGTCAGCTATTTGGTCGGAAGCGATGTTGTCGGCGAGCAGGATAACATTCAAGTATCAAAAGGATATTTCTCAGATTCTCCAGTCAGCTTCACTGCAACAATTCCAGACAATGAACTAGGGATTTTGACTGACGGATTCATTCAAATTTTCGTCGAAACTTCGAATTCTGATGGAAATCTTTTTGTCGACTTCAACGGACAGAGAGTCTATTCAAATACAATCTCCACCGGTGAAATCGATATTCCAATAAATGCAACCGCGGTCCATAAATACAATTCTGTTGTTTTGAGTGCGGACAATCCGGGAGTGAAATTCTGGGAAAGCACAAATTACAAAATCAAATTCGCGAAATTCGGAGTCGACTTCAGCGGAATTAATTCAAAACAATTAACATTCTCTTTGAGTTCAACCGATCTCAACAACTTTAATTTCGGAACTCTGTCTTTCCAAGTAAGGAATTACAATCCGAATGCTCTGGGTCCGATGCTGATTCAGATAAATGGAGCGACATTCTTCAACGATGTTCCAACGCTGACATACTTCTCGAGATCTTTTGGAAACGAAATTCCTCTTTACAATGGAAACAATACAATTTCATTCTCAGTCTCAAGAGCAGCTTCATACCAGCTTGCAAACGTAGTTCTTACAATCGTTCATCACATTTAAATTCCCGCGACGAGTCTTGTGAAGTCTCTGAATGAGGTGGCTCCTCCAAGTATTGCAATAATTAATTTCAAATAATTTGCAAACTCTTTGTCTTCTGCGAATTTGTCTATCAGAATTAGCACAGCTATCACAACTGCAGCTTTGACAACAATAAAAGAAACTGGACTAAATAAACTGATAAAAATATTTGGCACAACATGCTGTTCTCTATAGTTGAAGAACTGGAGCGAGACGAAAGTAGTATTTGCATCGAACATCTGAACTGATGCTACGACTTTGTTTGCATCGTTCCATTTTATTAAATAAAAGAAAACCGGCCACGGAAAATAAAATGCGATGTCTACAAAAGCTGCGTAAAAATTCGCGAAGTGCAAAAAGTTCAAAGCAATTGCATCAACTACAAGTCCGACTAAGAACATTATCTTGTAGTAGTTTATTTTGAACTTTTTCTGAATGAATAATGAAGCAAGCAATGCAACAATTGTTACTGCAAAAATGAAAAAATAAATTCCCGGAGTGAAAAAAAGAAATCCAGATAAAATTCCCGCATCATCAAGAACGCGAAAAATGCTTCCCATTACTACAAAAGGCGCAATTCCTATAGCAAGTTTTCTATCAACCTTTACTTTCAATTTATTGAGAATTTTGAAAATAAAATAAGCGGCGACAACAAACACAAACGCATATACAGTTGTGTTGACTGGATTGTATCCTTGTGTGAGAAAATATTGGGCAAATGAATTTGAGAAATCTTGCAGCATATAAACAAATAATATCTTCGATGTTTAAATTTATCTTATGAGAAATGCAGCATTTCTTTTTTTATTTGCCGTAATAATTCTTGCAGGATGCACAACTACAGCGACAATCCCCTATCAGAATGATGTCATCATTCAGGAAAATTATGTTTTGACCCGCGCAAACCCGTTCACTGACAGCAGCACATCGATCCGTTTTAACATCAGGAATGTCGGGCGGGATGTTGTTCCAAAGGCTGATATTTTGTTTACTGATTTGCAAGGTTTGTCAGCCGGTATTACTTGCCAAGATGGTACTCAAATAGGGAATCAAAAAAATCCCGGCTGCGAATTTACAAACATCGACAGTCTTGACAGCAGATACGTTTCAATAATAATTTATACACCTTCAGCCGATGCAATCAAATCACCTACAAGCTATCAAATAACCTACAACATAAGTTTTGATTATTCAGGATTTAGACGGCTTGTTATTCCAGTAGTTGATGATCCTTCACATCAACCTCAAAACAAATATGCAGTCAGCGATCCTTCTGTCGGACCTATAGAAGTTTCCTTCGAGCCTCCGATCGGAGCAATATCGAAACAAGGAAACCAGCAGACAACTGAATACTGGGGAGTAAAAGGAGATTCGTTTGAAGTCAGAATGGATTTCAAGCAGGCTGTCCAAAATGTTGTTTCAACTGCAATCTCGGGCAGCAACATAAAACTCAGTCTGCAGGGATTGAACATTGATTCAAAATCTAAATGTGATTTTAATTCGGGTCTAACAGCTAATTTCGATATCGTTGTCGGCCAAAGTCAAGCATCATTGACATGCAGTTTTCTTCCGCAGAATTTTAACACAGCTGAAACGAACACTGTAATCGATATTAATTACGCTTATACATATTCGACTGTAAAAACAGAATCATTTACAGTTTATCCTCGCGGGACTACTACAACTTCAAGTTCAGGAATTCCAAACGGAGGAAACAATCCTGGCCAAAATTCAAACAGCCCAGGCGGCAATATCGTTTGAGAAAATACTTAAATTGAATGCTAAGCAAATATAGAATAAGGTAGTGTTAATGCAAGAATGGAAATATTTTGCTCTTTTGTTTGGTGTTGTTTTTATTGCTGGTTGTACTATTCCAGGCATAAGTGATGGCGGAGGTACAGGAGTTGTAATAACTAGTTTCACCCCATCTGACACTACAGTCGAACCTAATACGCCTATTTTGCTTTCATTGGTTGTTCAGAACAACGGTGGTGCAAAAGCGACTAATATTCATGCTGACTTGGGGGGATTGACACAAGATTGGAACATCGATGGAGGACGAAGTAGATCAATTCCTGATTTGAATCCTCCTGATACAACAAGAGGAATTAATCAAGGAGAGCAAGACGAGGAGGATTGGACTTTGTCTGCGCCGGGTTTGAGTAGCCAGTTCAACTATCCACTTTCAGTTCAAGTATCATATGATTATACAACTACTTCTGACAACTTAGTCCGCGCAACATCTATCGACTACTACAAAATAAACAAACCGCAAACCGGAGTTGTGGAATCGAAAACAACAGCAGGCCCTATTTCTGTTACAGTTACGGCTCCTAATGCAGTCTTCGCTGGCAGCACAGTTCCTGTCTACTTCCAATTCCATAATCAGGGCTCGGGAAGAGCTAAGGATGATACTTTAAATATCAATGTTCAAGGTTCAGGACTTGATTGTCATGGCAAATCACAAGTAAAAATGATTCAAGGAAGCGATGGTTACTTGCGATGTGATGCATCTACAGCAGGAGTAACGACATTCATAGACTTCAGAGTTTCAGTTTCCACTTCATACACTTACACAATCAACGCAGCCGCTTCGATAACAGTGAATCCGACACCAGTTTAAATTATTTCTAACTAATTATTTTTAGGGGTCCATAGTCTACCGGTATGCAACGGCATAGGACATCACCCTCACAAACCACAAATATTTGGGAACGGTGAAGAACGGAGTTCAATTCTCCGTGGACCCACTACTTGAAATCGCCGATGCTCTTCTGTTCGATAAATCTCTTCGAATCTCCATCAAAAATTGGTTTTCCATAAACTCCATCATAACCAGCTTCATATTTTATTTTTCCTTCTCGAACTTTTATTATTGCTTCAGCAATTTTCGGCTCGCAGACTTTTGCCAGTTCTTCTTGCGGAATATTCATTGTCACGTTGAGCTCGGATCCAAACCTATCGATAAGTCTGTCATGAATTTCCAAAACTTTTTTTGAATAAAGTGCATTTACTCCGAGAACATAGGAAATTGTCTCGTAAAGCGGAAGCAGGGTTTTGAAAGGGATTGCATCTTTCGGGACAAAATCATTTCTATCAGCAAGCTGCGTCACTCTATGCAGCACCCCAATTGTTAATTTCTTTTTGCAAACTGGACAGAAGTTGTTGAATTTTTTTGCTTCTTCTGGGCTCAAACTAATTTTGCAATTTCTGTGCCCATCAAAATGATATTTTCCATAGTCCGGCGGAACTTCTCCTGTGAAGGAAATTTTTTCATTGTCTTTGTTTTTTATTGCATCAAAAATTTCTTTGTAAGTTAATTTCTCTAAATTGAACGCAGTAAACTCTCTTCCAAGCCTCCAAGGATTTGTCGAATGAGCATCACTAAAAGAAAGAATTGTAAATTTATCCAGTGCACTAATCTGCCAGTTCATACTTGGCGAAGAACTGAGACCTGTTTCAAATGCGTAAATATATTTTATTCTATCCTTGTAGCATTCCTCGAGCGAATTGAATCCAGAAAATTCACCGAGGGCTCCGAACCAGCTCGTCCAAACATGAGCAGGAATGATCAGAATATCTTTAGAAATTCCGATTATCATATCAACTAATTCTGGAGATGACACACCGCTCAATATCGGTCTTCCATCTGATTGCAAATTTGTTTTTTTCTTTAGCTGCTCAATAATTTGGTCAACGATTTCAAAATTGGGCGCGAAAATCAGATGATGGACCTTTCTGGTTTTGTTTTCTTCTGTGTAAATTGTTGAAACTTCGTTTGTGAGCATGAAATTCATGTCATCGAATTTGAAAATTCCTGTGTCGTCGATTTGTTCTAATTTCTTTTTTATCTGCGCATACCAAAATGGGTGAGCAAAATCACCAGTTCCGATTAGATTCAATCCTTTTAATTTTCCGCCTTTTGCGATTGTTTCTATAGAAATATATTTGCTAGTTGCACGAGAATACTTCGAATGAATCTGAAGGTCAGAAAATATTATCAAATTAATTCACCCTATAAACATAAGCATTGTAATCTTTTTTTATAATAGAAACTAAATCATTATTTTTTGCATAGCATAAATGCTTCTCTACAGTAGTGCGATTAAGTTTTAGTTCGTCAACAATGAGTTTTGTTGTAAAAAACCCAAATTCAAATTGAATATTTCTACCAGCTTCTAAAATTCTTGAAAGCCTTTCTTTCTTAGAAATTCTAAAATAATTAACAGATTTTACATACTGCAATAGTTTACTTTTAAAATCATTATCAAGTTTTATTTTTTCTAACACTAGTTTAGCATCTTCTCCCCAAACAGCAATTGTCCATTTGACATGTATTTCGTGTTTTTTAGTTTGGTATATTCTGGTAACATAAGGGAAACTTGGTTTTTTACATCCGATTAGGAGAAATATTTTTCTATAATTCCAAATAAGATTTGGAGCCAAATTTCTATTTTTTCCTAAATATTTCCTAAATTCCTTCTTATCAACAAATCTAAATTTGTTCCATATGTTTGTCAAATCAATACTATGACAAATTGATGCGCCGAAGGATTCTACGTGTCCTTCATTCGGGAATACTCTACCTAAAAAAACTTTTGATAGTTCTTGTGACGACAGAATAAATGTCGGTGTATTAGGATTACTATAAATTCTTCTACCATTTGGAATCTTGAGATTTTTATTTAATAACTTTCCAATAACATTAGAATAAGTCAATTGGTAATACATGCTCTCTCCACTTCTATTTTTCTTTATTTTTTTGACAAAACTACATTTGATTAAACTTTTTTTAGTAAAATTTCTAACTAATTTTTCCGTAACTTTTAATTTATTTTTTCTATTGCTCTTTACTAGTTTCAAATTAGAGAATATTTTATTTACGGTAAATAAATTGTTGGCAATTCTATTCAAATTAGTATTAGAATAAGTAACTTGGAAATTGGAATTTAAGCTACCATCTGTTAATAAATCTCCAAAAAAATTTGCACCTTCTTTACAATTAAAATTAAACGGCAATTTAGGATATAGAATACTGTTCTTATTACCAATTTTAATAACATGCGATTCAAATTTTTTTATAAACATCTGTTGTTTTTTAGACGGAAGCAAAGCTAGCAAAATTTTAAGGTGGTGGACTTTTATTTTCAATCTATTTTTCCTATGGAGTTTATTAATAAAATATTTTTTAAATCCTGTTAGTTCAGTAATTTTTTTGTAACTGCCTCTAATTTTGTTAGTAAAAGTGAAAATTACACTTTCTAACAAATCACTAATTAATCCTTTTCTATTTACATATATCCAATCATCTTCAGGTAGATCAGTAATCGTCATTAAATATTTTTCTTCACTCATTCCTTCAACCTCACAAATCTCAAATGATTTCCTTTGACTCTTAACGTATCTTCTATATCCTTTTGCAAATATTTGTTTATGTAAAAATGCACAGTTGACTTGCTGATTTTAGTCTGTCTCGCAATTTCTCTGATCCATACCCCATTTTTATTTTTGCGCAATATATTTTTTATTTTCTTTATTTTGTTTTCATCAGGTCCTTTTTTTGGCATATTATTATTGGACAATTGTCCAATATAAACTTTTCGATTAATTTTTATATTTTTGAAAAATAATTTTAAATAATTTTAAATGTAGACAAACACAACTAACACAGCTGAGATCACAAACAGAAATGCCCAGAATGAAATTTTCCACCTTGCAACCTTCGCTCCGTCGAGCGGTCCTATTGGAAGCAAATTAAATGCTGCAAGAATTGCGTTGACCAGAAAAATAAATTTCGCTCCTTGAGAAATCGCGCCTGTTGTGAAAAAAGCAATTGCTGAAAATAAAACAGCAAACAAAATATTCGTTATCGGTCCAGATGCTGCAATCCATCCCCATTCATTCACAGTCAGGCGAATCTGTCGATATCTCCATCTTGTGTATCTGAAAGGATGAACGACCACAGCTCCTGGCGCAGCTGCTTTGACACCGAAAATCATTAGAAGTAGTCCGAACAGCAGACCCTGCGGCCACATCTTGAAATATGCCACTGCATCAAATTTTCTTGCAACATATCTATGAGCCAGCTCGTGGAAAAGGAAGCCGATTACAACAGCAATAAATGCGATTGGGATTGACATAGTATGAGGAAAGGCGAAAATAATAGTCAGAGCTGCAACAGAAATAATTATATCCCGCAGTTCATCCTTGTTATAAGGTTCTTTCATAAGTTAAAATTATTTTGAAAGAATAAAAAACTAATAAAAAACTACGACAAGCCGAAATACGGAAGAGAATCTTGAATCGAAGTGACTTCTTTTACTGTTATTCCAAGATCTTTGCTGACATCAACACTGCTAGCTCTGTATTCAGTCGTACAGTATGTGATCAATCCCATTTGTTGACATTGCTGAACTGGAGAATATGTTGTCTGCGAACCTTGGCCTTGAGGAACCAGAAATATTGTTGCGCCAATATCCTTTGCTGCGCTCGCTTTTGCTGTAATTCCGCCGACAGGTCCGATTGTACCATCAGGATTTATTGTTCCAGTTATCATCACATTGTGTGGCAGTTGTTTTCCCTCCAGAGCTGCTATTGTTGAGATTGTCAGCGCTGCTCCAGCGGATGGGCCTTCGATAACAGAGGCATTTGTCTCGACTGAATAAATCAAATCAATATTAGAAAGGTTTGCATGAGTGTAATTTGCTGCAACTTCTCTTGCTGTTTGAATTGAGTTCTGAGTGTCAACAAAAAACAAAATATTGTTAATATCTACAAGCGTTCTTCCGCTTCCAGGTCTTGCTTCAATTCTAAGTAGAGTGATAACGCCATTTCCCTGGTTGTCAACTGCAGGAGCATTGAGAGTAACTACGTTTGATGAAATTGTTTGATTGCCGGCAGAAAATGAAGGAACTGTTGTTGTTGAAGTATTTTTTGTTATGTTCAATGAAATCGATGGCTGATAGTAAAAGAAATATCCGTAAATTCCCGCTGCCGCAAGCAGGATGACGATTGCTACCAACAGACTTGCTTGTGCTTTCATAGTTAACAAATATGACACTTGAAACTTAAAACTGTTTCAGTGGACCGTTTTTCTAGAAGACAGTTTCATAAATGATAAAAGTGCAGAGGCACGCTTCAGGTGGGAAACAAAATTACAAACCAGTTAACCTGAATTTCCTTCTCCACTCCGTGATTCCTTCAGCACCCAACAGCTTAGTTACCATTGCTTCCTTCCGGATCTGGTGGAGTTTCTAGGCAGAAGAGCCCGAAGGGACGAGGTTTCTCAGTCGGAAACTCAGACTGATTTACAATTTTTGCTCCGCCCCTCAGCTGCGATTCCGCCATGAAGAGCATTTGCGGTATAGACGAGCCCTAGCCGTCCAATCGTTGGTCTCTGCAATTAGAATAAGATACGGCACAACATTTAAAGTTTTCTTATTGCGTTTTCGATTCTGCTCAGAGCCTGCTCAATTTTCTTGTATTCAGTCGCATAACTCAATCGAATGAACCCTTCGCCATAGTTCCCGAATTCATTTCCAGGAATTGTCATTACTTTAGCTTTTTTCAAAAGAAAATCAACCGTTTTTTCAGAATTCATTCCTAATTCAGAAATGTTCGGAAAAGCATAGAATGCACCTTTAGGATTTGAGCAAGAAATTTTCGGAATTTCATTCAATCTTTTTATCAGCATCTTCCTTCTTCTCGCATATTCGCTTTTCATTCCAGCAACATATTTTGAAGAATTTTTCAGAGCCTCTATTGCAGCCATTTGAAAAGCAGTAGGCGCAGCTATAGTTGTCGTAAGTTTGAATTCCCTCATCTCTTTTATAACGTTTTCAGGAGCTACTGCATAGCCGACTCGGAATCCGGTCATTGCAAAAGTTTTTGAAAAAGTTTGAGTAGTAATCACATGATCCTCCATTCCGTTGAAGCTCGCGAGGCTGATGTGCTTTCCTTCGTACACAAATTTTTCATAGGCCTCATCGACAAGAACCATGATATCATTTTCGACTGCGAAGTCGGCAATCTCTTCAAGAGTTTTTTTGGAATAGACAGCTCCAGTCGGATTTGTCGGATTGTTTATCACTAGCATCTTCGTTCTGTTTGTGAGAAAATCTTTGGTGTCATCAACAATTAATTCAAAATTATTTTCTTCGCGCAATTTTATCGGAACAGATATTCCGTCGAGCATCTGGACAATCGGCGCGTATGACAAATAAGTTGGATTCGGAATTATTACCTCATCTCCTTCATCTATAGAGACCATGAAAGCCAGCAACAGCGCTTCCTTCGAACCGCAAGTTACTATAATATCATCAGCACTGACATCCATTTTGTTTTCTTTTTTCAGTTTTTTTGCAACAGCTTCTCGCAATTCAATTTTTCCCTGCAACGGAGCGTAATGAGTGTATCCTCTATCCAAATATTTTTTTGCAGCAGTCACAACATTTTTTGGCGCAGGGAAATCCGGTTCTCCAGCCCCTAAGGAAATTATTTCGGGATGCTGTTCCAGAATTCTCAGACTCTGTTCGATTTTGGAAGGACCTATAACTTGAGTCCTTTCAGAAAGGTTATACATAATATTAATTCGGATTCAAAATAATAATATGGCCATTGAAAAATTCTTCTCACCTTCTTCTGTCGCAATTATCGGTGCGAGCCATACGAAGGGAAAAATCGGATATGCAATTGCTGAAAATTTTGTTAGGGAGAGCTTCAAGGGAAGAGTTTATGCAGTAAATCCGGATACAACACCGATTATCGGGCTTCCGACGTACAAAAATGTTTTAGAAATTCCAGACAAGATCGATCTCGCTGTCATCGTCGTTCCTGCTGTCTTTGTCACAAAAGTTTTGAAGGAGTGCGCGAAGAAAAAAATTCCTTCCATCATAATTATTTCAAGCGGATTTTCAGAAATCGGAAAGCAGGGAGAAAAACTCGAGCAAGAGTTGAAAAATATTTTGAAAAAATCAAAAGTAAATGTGATCGGACCTAACTGCGTCGGAGTTTATGATTCTGCATCAAAAGTCGACACGCTTTTTCTTTCACTCGACAGACTGAAAAGACCGAAGCAGGGAAGCATAGCATTTGTCTCTCAATCTGGTGCAGTAGGTTCAACAATTCTTGACTGGCTTGCTGCAGAAGGTGTCGGCATTTCGAAATTCATTTCATACGGAAATGGAGTTGATGTGAATGAGACTTCGCTGATTGAATATCTTGCAAAGGATAAAAAAACAAAAGTAATCGCACTTTATCTCGAAGGAATCAAAGCAGATGGAAAAGAGTTTATGAAAGTTGCAAAGCAAGTCTCGAAAAAGAAACCAATTGTAGTTTTGAAAGCAGGAAAAACTTCAAAAGGAAGTCAAGCAGTCGCCAGCCACACAGGATCCTTGGCGGGAAGCGAAAGGATTTTTGCAGCAGTTTTCAAGCAGACTGGAATAATTGAAGCGCAGAACTGGGAAGAGCTCGTTGATTTTTCAAAGGCACTCGCAATGCAGCCTCTTCCGAAAAGCGACAGGCTCGCAATTGTCACAAATGGTGGAGGATATGGAGTTTTAGCAACAGACGAGGCTGAGAGATTAAATTTGGAACTTCCTGAGCCGAGCAATAGGCTGAAAAAATCTCTGCAGAAGAAGCTTCCACCTTATGTCAGCTTCCACAATCCGCTGGACATCACAGGAGATGCAACAACAGAAAGATACCAGACTGCGCTTGAAGAGATTTTGCAGAAGGAGTTTGACGGAGCTATCGTGATCACTCTGATGCAAGTCCCAACGCTCGACAGCAAAATTACCGACATGATAATTTCAATGAAAAAGTTCGGAAAACCGCTTTTGTGCTGCATGACAGGAAGCGAATTCACTGAAAAAGCTGAAAAAAATTTGGAAAACAACGGAATTCCCGTTTATCAGACTCCGGAAAGAGCAGTTCGTACGTTTTCTGCTCTAGTCTATTATGCAAAAAAGAAAAAGGAATTGATGTAACTATCAAAAAGTAGTTCTCTGAAATTTCAATCTTTAAATATTTGCAGCGCGATTACTCGGAATAGGTGAAATCTAAATGAATACATCACTTGAAGATGAAGATTGGGGAAATGAAGAGGAAGAAGAGGATGATGAGGATTTAGGTTTCGAGGATGATTTTTAGATTCTGTTTTCTTCCTCCCACTTTTTATTTTTCATGAATTTCAAAAAAAATTCAGCCAAATGCATTCAAAACTGATTCAATTTTTTCTCGCATTTCGTTTTTTCCCAAATTATTCTAAATGCAGAAGCAAAAAATCGAATGTCACTACTCCGTAATTGCAATGCTTAAAAACATAGAAGAAGTCTTTATATTGCGACCAGCGAAAATTCTTTTAGGTGAAAATGTAATGGCAATATTTGAAGGAACTTTGGGACTAGGTATAGCGTTCCTTCTAGCAGTCGCATTAGCGGAGTATGCAAAAATAAGACACAAGTCAGAAAAAGGATATAGCTGGCTTGGTGTTGCTGCGACATTCTTCCTATTCTCAGCAGCCTTTACTGCGCCAGCAGTAGGCACATACTTAAGTCAGATTTCGATTCTTGACTGGGTATTCCAGCTCTTAGGATGGTTGTTCGCGCTGATCGCAGTCATATTCGTTGCATACGAATCGCTGTTAGAGAAATAAAATTTTTGAAATTTTTTGATTTTTCTTTATTTTTCTTTACAAAAGAATATATTCATCGAAACTAAATTTATTTTCAATGAAAGAATTCATAATCATTCCTCTCCTTTTCATAATTTATTTTTATGCAGTAGGCTTTTTCACTTCAGCAAGCTTTGCTAATTTTTTTTCTACCTTCACGCAAAGTTTTACTGAGGAACAAATCTCTGGAACGCAAGTGGTCGGCTTTGGAACTACTGCTTCTATTGCAGTGACTCGAGGATATCTTTTCGGATTTTATAGACTTCCAGTATTCACAAGTTCACTAGGTGACATCTCTATCTATCACAACATATTTTTTGTCAGCATCTTCCTGATAACAACGTTTTTAATATATAGGAAAGTCAAATTAAGAAATAGATACACATGGCAACGTACAACCCATTTATGAAAAAAAACGAACCTTGGAAAAAAATTGCGTGGGCAGTTGCGCTAGGAATTGTTTTCGGTTTTATTTCATTTGCACTTTCAGGAGAAGGCGGATCAAGTTTGGCATTAGGTTTGCTAGTCGCATACATTGAATTCAGGCTTGGTTCGAAATAGTAAACTATATTTAAATGGAAAACAAATTACTAGTTAGCGACAGTAAACTATATTTAAATAGGAAACAAAATAATAAAAAGGAGAATTAGAATGAATACAAATGCTGTAATTTTTGTCTTGTTGTTGTTTGCAGTAAGTTTTATTGTTCTTAGTTTACCTCCAGCAAATATTAATTCTATAACTCAACCTACTGGCGGATTCCATTACGGTTCTGTAGTTTGCGAATGGAAGCATACATGGAATGCGGAAACAAATTCCTACGGCGACTGGGAGCTGATTCAACCATGCCAATCCAATCTTATTACAAATGCTGGACTTGGAGCATTAGGAAGTGTTCTGAACGGTACAACTGTGAATCTCAACGCCACATGGGTAGCACTAGGAAATGCTTCTGCTGGTTATCCTCTTCCGACAGACACAGTAATCAATGGCGAATGGAATACTTGCGGATTAAACAATGCAACAGGAACATCAATAGGTCAGGGACAAGGTCAATGGAATGTAACAAAGACATTCACATCAACTTGCAACAATGCGATGGTAAATATAACTGGACTGTACAACAGTAGCAAATATGGAACTGGGAGTCCACTTTACACAGGATTAACACCACTTCTTTTCGCAGAAGTCAACTTCACTACTTTTGGAACAACATTGCAAGCAAATGACCAAATTAATGTTACTTGGGGGATCTATATCACGACTTCTGGATAAATGTTAATTTTTCGTAAGTTGCATTCAAATTATAAATATAAATGAAACTTCTTCTTTGATATGAAAAACAGAATTTTATGTGAAGTTTGTGGAAGAACTTTTGACAGTCCAAAGTCTATGACGAATCATCGACGTTGGCATGATTTTCATTTCCGGAATAAATCAATTGAACGAGTAAAATCGTTTTGGAAAAATTATGAATATAAAATATCTACTGGCAAAAAAATAAGTGAAGCTAAAACTGGAAAATCTCATAAACCTCATAGCAAAGAAACCAAATTAAAAATAAGTTTAAATAATGGTAGATATTGGAAAGGAAAACATCATACTGAAAAATGGAAAACTCAAGTAAGCGAGAAAAATAGATTATTCAGACAAAGAGCAGAAGTAAAACAAAGAACATCTGAAGTATCAAGAAAACTCTGGAAAAACAAGATATACAGAGAAATTGTAATAAAAAATGCTCTAAAAGGATTAATGAAGAGACCCACTTCTTTTGAACAAAAATTGATTGATTTGATAAATGAAAATAATTTACCTTTCAAATATATTGGAAATGGACAGATTATTATTGGATATAAAAATCCTGATTTTATTGAAATTAATGGAAAGAAATTATTGATAGAAACTTATGCTAAATTTTGGCATCCAAAAAATTACGAAGAACAAAGATTTAGCTTATTTCAAAAAAATGGATATAAAACTCTTTTCTTGAATGAAAATCATTTACAATCAATTAATTGGAAAGAAATCTGCCTTGCTAAAATTCAAGCTTTCATGAATAAAAATGAATTTTTTGCATAATAATAACATTTAATTCTTTTCTTACGATTAGTACAATATCTATGGAAGGCAAGAAACCTCTAAAATCCGAAAAAGTAAAAATCATCGATCATCTCGGCACACTCTTCGCTACTCTGGATGGGAATTCTTTGTGGAAGATCGAATATGCTACCTACAATGTTTGGAAAGTATGCGACGGAAAAAAAACTGTCGATGAACTTGTGGATGATCTTTCAAAAGAAATCGGACACAAGCCAGAAGATGTCAGACCAGTCATTGAAAAAATTCTTAATCAACTCACTGAACTAAATTTCCTCAGATGGGTTGAGTAAGGCCGCTTTTTCTTCAAAACAAACGCTTAAAAGCTATTTTTCACAAATAATAATATACAACGTTGTACTCCACAGCTTTATACAATGTCCAGTGTCGTGAAGAACGCTAAGTAGCAACGTGCAGAAACGCAGAAGCGGACGCGACACAATGAAACATGCGAATAACTACAAAGAAAAGATAGAGAAAATTCTACTTGACCATCCTGAAGGTCTTTCTATTTTAGAAATCGCTGATCATGTTGGCGTCCACAGGCACACTGTCACCAAATATATACACGAACTAATCGGTGCTGGCATAATTCATCAGCGTGATTTAGGAACTGTTAAGCTGCATTACTTGGCCTTTTCATTTGGAAAATCTCTCCCGAGAAAAATAGTTCTTGAAAAATTGAAGAGGCAGATAAGATGAAAAATAAATTCCTTTGTTTGATAATATTTTCTATTTTCTTCATTTCCTTTAGTTTTACTTCTGCGCAAAAAACCGAAGCTCTTCAAACTCAGATTCTTGGTTCAGGTGATCATCTATTTGGATTCGTAAATCAGTCTTGGACTGAAAATACTGTTCCAAATCTCAACAGAACTGGAACAGCTTTCACAGCAGCTGAAAATACAAGCATAAATGCAATAGACGCTCAATCAGTTTCATCTATTGGAAGTAATAGTGTAGATGAAGGAATATTTTTTAATGATACATTCAATGGAATACTTGAAACTTCAGATACAATAAATTGGGTGAATGTTCTTGTAAGATTTAATGTAACAACAGATACTCCTAAATTCGCAATATGGAACTGGACTAACAGCTCTTATGTTTACACTCAAAGTGGGACTGCATCTGCTGCTCAAGCTAATTTCACAAAAAATATAACAGGAACTAATTTGATTCATTTAGTAGGTGGAAGCCCAAAAAGAGTTATTTTTGTCGCTTATGGAGCTGGAGGAAGCAAAGGTTATGTTTATGCGGATTATCAGGAAGTCACATTAAACTACAACGACTTGACTCCACCGACTTACTCAAACAATATAACAAACACAACTTTTCCAGCTGGTTACGCTTCCCCGGCAGGATATAACTTCAACATAACCTGCTCTGATTCGAATGGTTGCAACACTGCGTTCTTCGAAAGCAATTTTTCTTCCACAGGAGGTGCGACTACAGCATACAACACAACTCCGGGTACAGAAGGAAGCGTCCGTTATAACAACACAGGAACTTTAGCGACAGGAACTTATTACTACAAATGGTATATCAGCGACACTTCAGGCAATTGGAACTCGACTCCAAAAGTTACTTTTAATATTATACCTGATATTGTCATAAAGGAAACTGGAGTTTCTTACACAACAATCCAGAGCGCGATTAATGCAGCAACTAATGGTCAGACTGTAATAATTCTCACATCAAAATGGTTCAATGAGAATGTTGTTTTGAATAGATCAATAACACTTACTTCTAATTCTTCGACACCACCAACAATTAATTCTTCAGCTACAAGTTTGTTAATAAACGCTAATTCTGCAACTGTAACTAATTTGAGCATAACTTACAATGGAACTGCTACTAGTCAGCATGTGGTCTGGATTACTGGAAATTACACCACTGTAGCAAACAATACAATAACAAAGAGGTACATGAATGGTAATTATCCGGTTTACGTTCAAAATTCAGCTAACAACACCATCTACGGTAATAATATCACTTCTAAATCGTATGCTTCAAGCGGCATATATATTTATGGCTCGGTTTCAACAAACAACACGATTGACGGTAATACAATTTCCTATAGTCCCACAAGCACGTATGCAATTAAAATTGGAGCGAATAACAATACTATCAGGAATAATAACATAACCAGCACAGGTGGATATCTGCCGATATATTCTGGTGCATACTACGACACTCTTGTTATGAGCAACAACTATGTGAACAACAAACCTATTGTATACAACAAAACCCTGCAAAATTTGACAATAACAGCAACGAATTATGGTGAACTCATACTTGCCAACAGTTTTAATGTCACGATAAACAATTCTGCATTTACTGATGCTGGAATACTGTTCTTGAGAACGACGAACTCAACCATAACACGCAGCAACATTACAACAATGACTTTTGCAGTAACCCTGGATGATTCTAGCGATTATAACACAATATTCAGTAACAATATTTCCACGAGTGGAGATGATAGAAGCTATGGCATAACTTTGTATTCTGGGCAATACAACAACATAACAAAAAATAATATAACAATTAATGGTGGTGATTTTAGTTACGGAATATATATTGCAGATTACTACAATACAATTGATGCGACAACAATAACAACTTCTCCTACTTATGGACTCGGAATTTATTTTACAGTCAGTGGTAATTACAATTTAATAAGCAATACAAACATAACAACTTCTGGAACTGCTGCTCGTGGTATTTTGATTGAAGGTGGTTACAACAACATAACAAATTGCAACATCACTACAACGGGGTCAAGCTCCAATAATTTAGATACAGGAGTTGATAACGATTATATTCCTGCTGCTATACACCTTAGGGGTGGGTGGAGCAACACAATTTCTAACTGTATCTTAAATTCAACTAACTATTATGATATCTTTGATAGTGACAATGACCCTACTGATATCAACTATCTAGTAAACATAACTTTTAACAAAACAGACATTTATTTCAATTCTTCAACTTCCTCACAACTCTACAATCAATACTACTTGGACGCAAAAGTTCAAGATAGCTTTAGCAATCCTTTGAATTCTGCTAATGTTTTGATAGCGAGCAAGAATTATCCCAATATTTCTCAACGTGTTGGATTCTGGAGGTTTGATGAAGGAAGTGGCTCAACTACAGCAGATTCAAGTGAGAATGGAAATACTGGAACACTATTGAATGGTGGGACGGGAAGCTTTCAGAATGTCAGTTGGGCATCGGGAATATTCGGAGGCGGTTTAGCTTTCAATGGAACTAATGGATATGTCAATGCTGGGAATGCAAGCAGTTTGCACTCAACCAATGCAATAACAATTTCAGCATGGATTTACCAAGTAGGTTTTCCAAATGTAGCAGCTTCAATAAGGATTGTTTCTAAGGAGACTGGCACCAATGTTGACGAATACAGTCTTGGAACAATCAATAACAGTGCAACTACTTATAATGTCCGTTTCTTTGTCAATACTTCTTCAAACTCGTTGACTAGCGCAACAATTTTAAATTTGAACACTTGGTATTTTGTTGTCGCTACTTGGGACGGAAGCACAATGAGAATCTATGTTAATGGAGTTTTAGACCCAACTACTACTTCCTATACTGGAACCATTCTTACAACTACATACAATGTCACGATTGGAAACAACCCTTCACTTATAAGACCTTTCAATGGAACAATAGATGAAGTCCAAATCTGGAACAGATCGCTGACTAATTACGAAGTAACAGATTTGTACGATGCAAGTGGCGGATTTATAACAAATTCTTCAGGATATATTCCGCAACAATCTTTAAGTCAGTTCCTGGCAAACTGGACATACAATTCAACAAATGGATATTACTATTTCAATAATTATACTGTTAATGCGAGCGCGACAGGCTTTACCAACAGCTCGCAACAAATAAATTTGACTTCAAACAGCTTACTGACATTTACTTTGACGGATAGTGTACCACCAACATGGTCTTCCAATACTACAAACATAGTTTCTAGTTATTCTCCATCCACTCTTAGCAATTTTAATATTACGTGGAATGATAATGGTGCTGTAAGTCAGGTAATTTTTGAAAGCAACTTTGCTGGAACTCCGACTAACTACACCACTGCAAACGGTGCGTTCACTTTTGGCAATAGTATTTGGTCTTACAACAATACTTTACCTGCTGGAACTTATTATTGGAAGTCTTATGCAAACGATTCGAGTAATAACTGGAATGCTTCTAACACTTGGTATTTCACAATTGCAAAGGCAAATCCAGTTCTAGTTCTTTCAAACAATACAGCTTCTGTTAATACTACTGGATTAAATGGATACTGGAAATTCGAAGAAGGAAGTGGAAGTAGTGTTGCTGATTCAAGCGGGAATGGAAATTATGGAACATTAGGAAATGCTACAACTTCAACTGTTCCCACTTGGACAGCAGGAGGAATGTTTGGAAATGGTATGAAATTCAACGGAAATCAGTTTGTCAATATTACTAATTCAACTTCATTAAATATCTCCTCAGCCATAACTCTTGCTGCATGGATTTATCCTGTAAATGTCACAAACACAGGCAATCGTATTTTTGTTAAAACTAATTCATCTAATTCCTTTTGGTTATTGAGAGGACCAGGAGCAGCAGGATCTGGAAAGGTTGATTTGTGGTTGTTAAATACGAGTGGTGGTTCTAAACAATTAATTAGTTCTTCAACTCTTTCAGCAAATAATTGGTATTATGTTGTTGCAACATATGATGGAAGCACTGAGAAATTATATATCAACGGTAACTTGGATAATTCAACAACTCATATAGGAAATCTTATGGTAGGTCCAGGAGCATTTTCATATATTGGTGCTAATCCTTTTGGTGGACCATTTTTCAATGGAACAATCGATGAAGTCCAAATCTGGAACAGAAGTTTGACTTCTTCAGAAATAACAGAGTTCTATCAATCATCAGCAACTTATCCAACTCAAACAAACGTCTCTTTATCAAATTGTCCAACTGGTCAGAGTGATGTTCTTTGTGATTTCTTCAGAAACGGAACTGTTTCTGGAATTTGGCATTTTGATGAAGGTTCTGGAAATATTACTGCTGATTTAAGCGGAAATGGAAATTATGGAACAATAAATGGAATGAAAACAGTTACATCATATAATGGAGCAAGAATTGATACTTCTCAATCTGAATTTGGCGGAGCGAGCGGAAAATTTGTTGCAAGCTCAAGCCAATATCTAAACACATCAGACAGCAACGATTGGAATTTTGGAACTGGAGATTTCACGATTGATTTCTGGGTGAAATTCAATACATTACCTGCTTCTGGGGAGTTTCATTACATTTGTGGTCAGCGCCAAAATTCGAGTAATCTCTGGTATATTAACCTCTATAACAGTACTGGAATATACTATTGGACTTTAAGGGCTGATTATGGGGGCAGTACTTATGTCGTTTTCGCACAAGATTCGACGACAATCACGACGAATACTTGGTATCATATTGCGGTTGTGCGTTCAGGGACTCTCATTAGAATTTATCAAGACGGTTCGAGCTTAGGAGGGGATACTAACACGGAGGCAATGCCCGATCTCTCTGGGGAGCTTGACATTGGGCAGATGGGAAACGGCGTATATTTTGACGGCTGGCTTGATGAATTTCGTGTCAGCAAAGGCATAGCTCGCTGGACAAGCGATTTCACTCCACCAACTTCTCCATACACTGCAGACAGTCCCACTGTTCTTTTGTTGCACATGGATGGAACTAGCGGAAGCACCACTTTCCTTGATAGCAGTATGTGGGCAACAGGAAAATATGGAAGCGGTTTGCAGTTTAATGGAAACAATACTTTTGTTAATACTACAAACAATGGAAATTATTCGAATCTAACAGTCATTGCTTGGGTTAAGATAAATGACACACTAAATACTTATCAAACTCCAATTGCCAAATACAATTCTGGCGGACAAAGGGCTTGGATTTTCCAATTGTCACCAGACGCAGGAGTCGGCCGTATCCCAGACTTTCTCATTTTTCCAAATCCTGCTGTCTCAAGTTGGTTCAATGCTTATTCAGGTGTAGACATATATCCAAATACTTGGTCTCAGATAGCGGCAACATATAATGGAACAGTTTTAAGTGTTTATGTCAATGGGGTTTTAGCTAATACAAAAACAAACTCATCAGGAATTCCATCCACATCTGCCTTCATCACAATCGGTGATTCAAGCAATAATGCACAACCGTTCAACGGAACAATCGACGAAGTAAGAGTCTACAACAGATCTCTATCTGCTTCAGAAATTCTCTGTCAATATGGAAACAACTGCACGCAAGCAGGATTTTACAACGACACTTCGACTTTAAGCGCAGGTTATTACTGGTATTCTGCTTATGCATCAGGCGGACAGAATTATACAGCCTCTTCAATTCTCATACCTCTGTATATTACGAATTACTTTCCAAGAGGTCCATTAATTTCAATTCTTCTTGGAAATTTTGCCAATAGATTAATGAAAATTCGGGTTTCTTTATTCCAAATATTTTCTTTCAACAATTTTGTCAGTAGAATACGCTCTGTTTCAAGATCAGTCACGCAATCTATTAGAATAAATTCCATAATTTACAGAGCTCGTCTTTTGTTGCGACAAGTATTTCAAGCAATCTTTACAACAATATTCGGTCAAGCTACAAAAATATATGGCGGAACCAAACCAAGATATTCAGCAAACACAACAACACTAGTCTCTCCATACAATGGAACTGTAACAACTTCTCTGTTCAACATCACATGGACCAATGTCACCGACCTGATGGTCGCAGGATTGATCCAGTTGAACTACAACAATCAGAATGTAAACTACACCATGCAACAAATTTCGCAATCACCAACTAACACTACTTACGGTTTTGGAATAAATCTTCCAGCCGGAACTTTGCAGTATGTATTTTATGCAAACACAACTGACGGTCTTTGGAACAGCACTCCTGTAGTTACAACTACAATAAGCAAAGGGAGTTCAACACTAATTCTTTCGAACAACACTGCTTCTGTTAACACTACTGGATTAAATGGATACTGGAGATTCGAAGAAGGAAGCGGAACAACAGCTTTTGATTCAAGTGGCAATGGAAATGATGGAAGCCTTGTAGGAACTGCGACATGGACCTACAGGCAGCCGATAACAATAAGCAACTCGGGATCCACGCTGACCAACTACCAGATCAACGTCACACTAAACACGGCATCCTTGATTTCCGCAGGCAAGATGAACTCGACATGTCAGGACATAAGGTTCGTGGACAGCGATGATCTGACGCAGCTGAACTACTGGATAGAGACCGGGTGCAATACCACCGCCACTGCCATCTGGGTGAACGTCACCACGATCTCCAATCCTAGCACTACTATCTACATGTACTATGGAAACCCTTCAGCAACATCAAACAGCAATCTGACAACTGTGTTTGAAAATGTTTTTACTCAGCCGAGTTTCGAAAGTGCTACTGGATGGACTTATACTGAAGCCGACTCTGCGGGAAACGGTTGCGTCCCGACTTTGCCGTCATCTGCATGGAAGACAGAAGCTTCGAATTCATACTATCAGTACTGTGGATTTTCAAACTTCTACACAGGCGATTATTATGGCAGAGAATATCAGACCAAAAGTTTTCCCTCCGGATACAATTACATCATTAGATTTGATGTTAACACTTCGAGTGTTACCTCGCCGTACGGTTCTGTCGAAGTATTAAACGGTTCGACTGTCATTTGGTCGACAACACAACAAAATACCCTTTTGCCCAATCAAGAAACTTTGCCAATATCATCGGGTTCTAAGTCAGTTTACTTCGGAACACATGTCACTTCTGCAGCCGCACTAAGGTATGCAATTGCTTATTTTGATAACATTCGAGTCCGCAAATATGTCACGCAACAACCCACGACAAGCTTCGGGAATGAGCAGAGTATGAATGAGCAGAGTATGATCAACTGGACAACTGGAATGTTTGGAAATGCATTGAATTTCAATGGTGCCAGCAATTATGTCAAGGCTACTCCGTCCAGCACAGTATCTGGATCATTCACAGTAGTAGGCTGGGCAAATCCATCATCTTTCACTTCACCAATGGATATTGTTGGGACAAGAAGTCCTTCAGAAACTAGCTTTGACATGAAATTCCAAAACAGCACATATTTTCATGGCGATATAGGAAATGGAACTTCATGGCTTACTACTTCAGCAGATGTGTCATATACTTTTAGCACAAACAAATGGTATCAAGTTGCATATGTAGTCACATCAACAGGCTATTCAATTTTTATTAATGGTGTCAATGTCAGTTCAGGGACTTATTCTAGCAACACACCTTTACTTTTTGATTCTAATCATAATGTTTTTATTGGGCAATATGGAGGTAATAGTGAATATTTCAACGGAACTATCGATGAAGCCCAAATCTGGAACAGATCTCTGACAGCATCAGAAATAGCAGAACTCTATCAATCTTCAGCAATCTATCCAACTCAAACAAACATCTCTTTATCAAATTGTCCAACCTCTGGAGCTAGTGATGTTGGTTGTGATTTCTTCAGGAATGGGACTGTTGCTGGGATATGGCATTTTGATGAAGGAACTGGAAATACTACTGCTGATTTAAGTGGAAATGGAAATTATGGAACTATAAATCCCGCACCTAAAACTGTAACATCATATAATGGAGCAAGCATTGATACTTCACAATTTGAATTTGGTGGAGCATCAGGAAAATTTGTTGCCTCATCAAGCCAATATCTGTCGCTTAATGATTCTGCTGATTGGTATTTCAACACAGGAGATTTCACAATTGATTTCTGGGTTAGATTTAACGGTACTCAACCAGATTATGCGGCTCTGATTGCAGGAAACAATGCAGCGAATAATGGTTGGACGCTGGATACGAACTTTGGTGCAAATACTGGTAAGCTCAGGTGGATAACTAAAGGGTCTGGAACCTATGCGCTTGACATCACGAGCAGTACAGCTATTGCTAGTGCCACTTGGACTCATGTAGCAATTGTACGATACGGCAACACAGTCACAATGTATTTGAACGGGACATCAGTTGGTTCAAAGGATGTCACTGGCTGGACTATTAACTCAGCTGGGACTGGGATTGTTGTTGCAAGACAATTCACTGATAGTTCGGGCTACTACTACAACGGTTGGATTGATGAACTCCGCATCACTAAGGGCGTTGCCCGCTGGACAAGCAACTTCACAACACCAACATCACCATACACTACAGACAGTTCCACTGTTCTTTTGTTGCACATGGATGGAACTAGCGGAAGCACTAATTTCCTTGATAGCAGTATGTGGACAACAGGAAAATATGGAAATGGTTTGAATTTTGACGGATCATCAAGTTATGTCCAAACAACGAGTAACGAATTGAAGACTGACAATAGTTTCACAATACTTATTTGGTTCAAAGCAAATTCCACAGCCTATGCAGGTCATTTAATCTGGGAAGGAAATTCTACAGGGAATGGTTGGGGTTCAACAATCACTCCTCAGCAGGAGATGCACATCTCAATGGGTGATTATGTAAGTGGGGGGATAAACAATAAACTTAGTTTCTTCTTGGGAGATATCGATATCGGTTCAGATTCTGCCGTACTTCAAATTTCTACAGATTTTACAGATACTAATAACTGGAATATGGCTGTAGTTACAGTAAACAATCTAGATTCTTCACCTTCTTCACAATTGTTTTTGAATGGAGTATTAAAAGGTTCTGACACAGGAACTTTAGCAAGAACAGGCAGATCGCAATGGGATACGAATCTAAGGATAGGTAGTCCTGGATCAAGTACAAGATATTTCAATGGAACTATCGATGAAGTCAGAATTTATCCTCGAGCGTTATCCGATGCAGAAATTATTTGTCAATATGGAAACAACTGCACTCAAGCAGGATTTTACAACGATACAAATACTTTAGGAGCTGGTTATTACTACTATCCTGCTTATGCATCCGGCGGACAGAATTATACATCTTCTTCTTTGTTGCTTCCATTGACTGTAAATAAAGGAATTACAACTTTAGTTCTTTCAAATGGAACTGCTTCTGTTAATACTTCTCAATTAGTTGGATACTGGAGATTCGAAGAAGGAAGCGGAAGCACTGCTAGCGATTCAAGTGGGAATGGAAATACAGGAACATTATATAATAATCCTGCTTGGGCTTCTGGATATTTTGGAAATGCATTGAATTTTAGCGGAACCAGTTTTGTGAATGCTTCTGTTCCTCAAGTGAATACGGCAGCTGGTGGGTATACTACTGTAAGTTTTTGGATGAATTGGAATGGTACATATAATGTAATTCCATTTAATTTGGGTGGTGGTAGCGCCATATATGATTTGTGGATAAGAAATTCGACTTGCATGGGACTTGGTAGTGGTGCAGGTGATGCATACGGCATTAATCCAAGCGGTTTAAGTAACAAGTGGATTTACGTAACTTTGGTTTTGTACAATGGAATATTTACAAATAACGATATGATCTACATTAACGGAGTAAAACAGACACTTTCGCAGTGTTCTGGTAGTGCTGGAAATCAAAATGTCGGAAATGTAGCTTACATTGGTGTGCTCACGCCAGCTAATGGATATTATTTCGGTGGTCTGTTAGATGAAGTCCAAATCTGGAACAGAAGTTTGACAGATTCAGAAATAAATGAACTCTATCAATCATCAGCAATCTATCCAACTCAAACAAACGTCTCTTTATCAAATTGTCCAACTGGTCAGAGTGATGTTCTTTGTGATTTCTTCAGAAACGGAACTGTTTCTGGAATTTGGCATTTTGATGAAGGTTCTGGAAATATTACTGCTGATTTAAGCGGAAATGGAAATTATGGAACTTTGCAATCAAACACTACTTGGACTCCAAATGGAAGATTTGGAAATGCTGTTTACTTTAATGGAAGTCAAAATAATTATGTTAATATTCCAGATAATAGTCCAAGTACAGATTTTATTAATACATCGAGCTATACATGGACTGCTTGGATAAATATGATAAATATTCCTTCATCAAATAGCGAAACAGTTATAAGAAAACATTCTGGCGGTACTAGTGGCTATCTGGTTAGGATATCGTCAAGTCAGAAAGTAGATTTTCACGCCCAAGGTTTTGACTCAATCTTCGGTTCGACAACAATAAATCTTAATACATGGTATCATGTTGCTGCAGTTTATTATGGCAATGGGACTGGACAAATTTTTGTCAATGGTATAACCGATGGAACTAGTACATTTACACAGATAAATAGTGATACAACTAATGCTATTCGAGTTAGCAGCGACTTTGATCCTGGAAGATTCAACGGAACAATCGATGAAGTAAGACTGTATCCTACCGCTCTATCAGCAGCAGAAATCCTCTGTCAATATGGAAACAACTGCACTCAAGCAGGATTCTACAACGACACAAATACTTTAGGAGCTGGCTATTACTACTATCCTGCTTATGCAAATGCTGGACAGAACTACACTTCCAGTTCATTGTTGCTTCCATTGACTGTGAGTAAAGGAAATCCTATTTTAGTTCTTTCAAATGGAACTGCTTCTGTGAATACTTCTCAATTAGTCGGATACTGGAGATTTGAAGAAGGAAGTGGAAGTAATGCTTTTGATTTAAGTGGAAATGGAAATACTGGAACTCTTGAATCAAATAATGTAACTTGGACGGCAAATGGACAGTTTGGTTCTGCTTTAGTTTTAAATGGTTCATTTAATGGTGCGGTAAACGTTTCGACATCGCCTTCTCTCAATATGACTGATTCTCTTACTGTAACAGCATGGTTTAATCTTGCATCAAATGGTACAGGAGCAGATATAGTAACAAAGGGCGATGCTGGTGCATCAATACATACACGGTATAGTCTAAGAACTTCTTCAAGCGATCCTCGAAGAATTGGTTTCATTAAAGAAAATTCAACTGGTGATCAAAATTCGGTAACTGGAACAACAAGACTAAATGCAAATACATGGTACTTTGGAGCAGGAGTATATAATGGAACTCATCTCCTAGTTTATCTAAATGGTCAGCTGGAAAACACAGCGCAATTTATTGGTCCCGTCGGACAAGAAAATAGTCCGCTAAGATTTGGGAAAGGTGTTCTCAACGCAATTTTCAATGGAACAATTGATGAAGTCCAAATCTGGAATAGAAGTCTGACAGCATCAGAAATAGCAGAACTCTACCAATCAATAGGTTCATTTATTTTACCAGTTACAATCACAGGAAGCTGCCCTACTGAACTGACATGCAATCTTTACCAAAATACAACTTCAGTCAGCAATCCGAACACAATTAGTGTTTTTGGCTATTACTACTATCTTTACAACACATCAGGAAATGCAAACTATACTACTGGCTCAATCCTAATTCCAGTAAATATAATTGCTGCTTACAACACTATCTTCCCAGCTCTTAGTTTTGCAATAAATAATTTCATCAACATGTTACGTTCAATCCCAAGAACAATCGCTCAATTATTTACAATCAACAATTTTGCTGCAGAAATGGAGAATTGGTTCAGAACAATTTCACAATCATTCTCAATCAAAAACTTCATTAATATTTTACGTTCAATTCCAAGAATAATTTCTCAATCCCTTTCAATAATAAATTTCTCTGGAGAACTTGAAAAATGGTTCAGAACTTTTTCTCAGTCATTTGCATTAAACAATTTCGTCAATAGTTTGCGTAGAGTTCCAAAATCAATCTCTCAATCTCTATTAATAAATAATTTTGTTGGAGAACTTGAAAAATGGCTCAGAACTGCATCACAATCATTTGCAATCAATAACTTCATTAATATTTTACGTTCCATCCCAATATCACTATCTCAATCATTTACAATCAATAACTTCTCATCCAGAATCCTCTCAGCAATAAGATTATTATCTCAATCAATAAGACTGAACAACTTCATTTCATCCCTACGTTCAATTCCTCGTTCAATTTCTCAATCATTTACGATTAATAGTTTCACAGGAAGATTTTATTCTGCACTCCGTTCTCTTTCACAATCATTTTCAATAAACAATTTTGTCAACAGTTTACGTTCCATCCCAAGATCAATTTCCCAATCACTTGCAATAAATAATTTCTCATCCAGAATCTTAACAGCATTAAGAACGGCATCTCAATCATTCAAAATAATAAACTTTGTAAATATTTTACGTTCCATC